>Ga0256405_10000441_pt1 | contig 137448 bp, 112 predicted proteins | sample RumenRJG_02DNA_FD_189096 | JGI IMG/M metagenome (GOLD analysis project Ga0256405, IMG submission 189096) | Bovine rumen microbial communities from Lethbridge, Alberta, Canada - RJG_02 | ecosystem: Host-associated > Mammals > Digestive system > Stomach > Rumen | place: Canada: Alberta...
CGGATCTCTGTATTGTAAGTTCCCTGTTACACAGGAAACTTGGATTCAAGTTCAATACTGACAGATAAACGTTAACGTTTCTCTGCTTCCGTAATTTGCTTGGTTTGGTTCGTTCTGAAAATATTCAAAGATCATTCTTAAACGATTCGTCCTGATCTTTTTAGGAATATATTCAGGGTTGCATTTCTGTTAAGTTGTCATATATTCGATTGTTATGGTTGACTCATCAGCTGCATGACAACTGATGATGAGCGGAGAAAGAGGGATTTGAACCCTCGCGCCGGTTCTCCCGACCTACTCCCTTTCCAGGGGAGCCCCTTCGGCCAGCTTGGGTATTTCTCCATGCAGATACCTACAGAGTAAGTTTTTATATTATATCGCTTTTGTTTCCTGTTTTCAAGGACAAATTTAACTATTTTTCCTGATCGCAGAAGCGGAGAGGATGGGATTCGAACCCATGTGCCCGTGAGGACAAACGGTTTTCAAGACCGCCGCGTTATGACCACTTCGCTACCTCTCCAAAACGGTGGCGCAGCACCTTTTTAGTCTTGATTCGCACTCGATGTTCTCGCGCGAACAAATGATATGTTAGCAGAACCATTTAGCATTGTCAATGATGATTTTAAAAAATAATAGGAGAATTTTAAGTGCCGCCGGAACGCTGTCCGGCGGCACCAAAGGTCAATGATCAAAGCTAAATGCAATTAGTCAAGTTCTTTCTTGAGCTCCTTGACCTTGTCCAGTCTCTCCCAGGGAAGGTCGAGGTCGTTTCTTCCGAAGTGTCCGTAGGACGCCGTCTGCTTGTAGATCGGGCGGCGAAGGTCAAGCATCTTGATGATGCCGGCCGGGCGCAGGTCGAAGTGTCTTGCGATCACATCTTCGATCTTCTCCTGCGGTACGTGCCCGGTGCCGAATGTGTCTACCATGATCGATGTGGGCTTTGCAACGCCGATCGCGTAGGAAAGCTGGATCTCGAGCCTGTCAGCAAATCCTGCCGCAACCATGTTTTTGGCAACATATCTTGCCGCGTACGCCGCGCTTCTGTCCACTTTGGTGCAGTCCTTGCCGGAGAATGCGCCGCCGCCGTGGCGTGCCATGCCGCCGTAGGTGTCGACGATGATCTTACGGCCTGTGAGGCCTGCGTCGCCCTGCGGTCCACCGATGACGAAGCGGCCTGTGGGATTGATAAAGAACTTGGTGTTCTCGTCGATCATATCCGCGGGGAGGATCGGGTCAAACACATACTTCTTGATATCTCTGTGGATCTTCTCCTGGGTAACGTCCGCCGCGTGCTGGGAAGAGAGGACAACTGCCTCAAGGCGAAGCGGCTTACCGTTGTCATCGTATTCGACAGAGACCTGCGTCTTTCCGTCGGGTCTAAGATAAGGAAGCGTTCCGTCCTTTCTGACCTTGGTCAGTCTTTTGGCAAGCTTGTGGGCAAGATCGATGGGATAAGGCATGTAGTCTTCGCACTCATTGGACGCGTAGCCAAACATCATACCCTGGTCGCCTGCGCCGATCGCTTCGATCTGTTTCTCGCTCATGGTGTTTTCTCTAGCTTCCAGCGCTTTGTTGACGCCCATCGCGATATCGGGCGACTGCTGGTCGAGGGCCACCATAACCGCGCAGGTGTTGGCGTCGAATCCCATATCAGAATCCGTATAGCCGATTTCCCTGACAACGTTTCTGGCGATCTGCGAATAGTCCACCGCCGCCTTGGTTGTGATCTCGCCGCAGATCAGGATAAAGCCGGTGCACGCGGTTGTCTCGCAGGCCACGCGGCTCATCGGATCCTGCTCCATGCAGGCGTCGAGTATGGCGTCTGAAATTGTGTCACAGACCTTATCAGGATGCCCTTCGGTAACAGATTCAGAAGTAAAGATATGTCGTTTCACCTAATTCCTCCTTGTTGTGGATTTGTAAATATAAATGTAATTAAAAATGCAAATAAAAAAACCCGCAGGCGACAGCATACGGATTCGGTCAAAACACAAATCCCTTATTGTTCGATCGCCCCTTGAAAGGGTCTCTCGCTCAAGTGGGCACCTACCTGCTTCGCAGTCTGTAATCTGTTAACAGGGGTTGCCGTGGCTTCACAGGTCCTATGTACCTCCACCACTCTGAATAAGAGAACATGGTATTTAGTTGATTGGGAACTTACCGCTCCCATTGGTGCATATCATATCGCTAGTAGCATCATATGTCAATTAGTACATTTTACTCAATTCTGCTGATTTATCGCATTTTTTTAGACAATTTATGTTTTTTCCTCGTTTTACATTTGAAGAAACACTCTGTATACTCATACATAGAATCCTTTAAACAATATTTTGACCAACAAGGTGTGTATCCTATGACCTATTCTCCAAGCGACAGGCTCTCGAGAACCGCGATGAGTCTGGCAGTCCTGGCTATCTTTTCTATACTGTCGTTCCCGGTGGTGGCCCCCTATATACTGGGGTCCCTTTCGCTGGTATTGGCGGTGCTCTCCAAGGGAGGGAGCGAAGTCTACCCGCGCAGGAGCAAAATAGCGACCATCGTAGCGATTGTCGCGCTGGTTCTCAACACGCTGATGCTTGTGTATTCTGTCATCTATTTTAACAGAGTGCTGCACGACCCGGTTCTGCAGGAACAGTTCAGCCAGACGCTCTACCGCATGTACGGGATGACGTTCGATGAGTTTATGGCGCAGTTCGGGAGGTAAGAGTGGAAAATCAAGGTTCATTTTATAAAGGAAATAAAGCGCTGAAAGCGGACGCGAGGGAATCGCTGCTCGGGCATCTTTCAATCGCTGTGCTCTCGGTATTCTTATACACGCTCTCGACGTCGCTGATCATGGAGCTGATCGCCAACTTCCAGTCCGGCTCGGTCCTTCTGTCGCTTGTACTCTCTGTTGTCGTCTTCTTTGTGGTCAGCATCTGCTCCCACATGCTGCGGATCGGGCTTGCCGACATTTTCATGCAGCTTCTGTATAAAAAGGACGCCCGCATTCGCGACCTGTTCTGCGCTTTTCGTTACAACTCCGACACTGCTGTCACGATCAGTGCGTTCATCTCTCTTCTGGAGCTGGCCTGCATGCTCCCCGCGATCATCGCAATGTCTGTGGTCTCTGCGGAGGACATGCTCTCCTACATCGGTTTGATCCTCCTGCTTCTTGCTGCGGGCGGCGCCGGTATTGCGTTCATTCGGATCCGCTATGCAATGTGCGCGTATCTGTTTCTGGATTATCCCGAGTATTCGGCCGGTGAGCTGATCCGCGGAAGCACCAGAATGATCAAGGGACACAAGTTGCGCCTTTGTAAGCTCTATCTGAGTTTTATTCCGCTTTATTTTCTCGGGGTTCTGTCTTTTGGAATCGCGGGGATGTGGGTGATCAGTTACAGCCGGGCTGCCGTTGCGGCGTTTTATCGCGATATGATCAATGGAATTCACGCGAGGGGTTGACTCCCCCACTACAAAAGGCTCCGCAGACGCGGAGCCTTTTTTGTGCTTATGAATCGATCTGGACGGAATATCCGCCATAGATCTGTTGGTACCAATTAGCTAAAAAGCGGTGTGGAGAGGTATCTGTCTCCGGAGTCGGGCAGAAGGACCACGATCCTCTTGCCCGCATATTCGGGTCTGGCTGCCACCTGTGCCGCTGCCCAGAGCGCCGCGCCGGAGGAAATGCCGGTCAGGATGCCCTCTGTGCGAGCCAGCGCCTTGCCTTCCTGGAAAGCCGCCTCATTGGGGCACTTGATGATCTCATCGTAGATGCTTGTATCCAGTGTGGCCGGAATGAAACCAGCTCCGATTCCCTGGATCTTGTGCGGACCGGGCTTCTCGCCGGAAAGGACCGCAGAGGTCTCCGGCTCCACGGCAATGACCTTGATCGCCGGATTCTTCTCCTTGAGGAACTTGCCGGTGCCGCTGAGTGTACCGCCTGTGCCGACAGCGGATACGAAGACGTCCAGCTCTCCGTCGGTATCCTTCCAGATCTCGGGACCTGTGTGCTCATAGTGCGCCTTGGGGTTGGCGGGGTTGTCGAACTGTCCAAGGATAATGGAGCCGGGGATGGAATCCCTGAGTTCCTCCGCCTTCTTGATCGCGCCCTTCATGCCCTGCGCGCCTTCCGTGAGGACAAGCTCTGCGCCATATGCCTTCAGGAGATTTCTGCGCTCCAGGCTCATGGTGTCTGGCAGAGTCAAAATCGTCTTGTACCCTTTCGCTGTCGCCACCGCCGCGATACCGATACCGGTATTGCCGCTGGTAGGCTCGATGATCGTGGCGCCTTCCTTGAGAATTCCCTTCTCCTCTGCGTCCTCGATCATGGCCAGCGCGATTCTATCCTTGGTACTGCCGGCCGGATTGAAAAGCTCGACCTTGGCTACGATCTCCGCCCCCGTGATCCCTTTCTTCTTCTGATAGTTTCTCAGGGAAAGAAGGGGGGTTCCACCGATCAGTTCTGTTGCGCTCTGCTTAATATTACTCATGGCATCTCCTTTCAGCTCGTATGATCTATCGCTATTTTGATCCATCTCTGTCTTGATCTACCGCCATATTCATACTATTCAAATAGGATTATCGGGATTGAGTACAATATAGCACCTGGTCCCATGTTTGTCAACGCATTTTCCAAGTTTTCCATCAACCATTATGCGATCATTGCGAGACCATTATGAGATCTTTCAGTGACTTTTCCCGCACGCTGTCCCGTGCTAATATTGTGATTAGTGAAATGGCGGCCAACGCCGCAGAGAGGAGATGGTTCCATGAATGTACTGCAACGATTCCGCTCGCTTCCGGATTCCGACGCGGACGGTTTTCGCAATGAGCACAAATACATATGCTCTACAGCCCAACTGGCCGAGCTGAAGGTACGGCTGGCTGCTCTGATGATGCCGGATCCACACAGCGGACCGGACGGACAGTACCGGGTGCGCAGTCTGTATTTGGACACCTATGACGACCGCCTCATGCGGGAAAATGAAGATGGGACGTCGCCCAGAGAAAAATGGCGGATTCGAAGCTACAACATGGACAGAAGTTATGTCGCCCTGGAATGCAAGATGCATGAGGGGGACCGCGTCCGCAAAAAGGTCTGCCCCATCTCCGCAGCTATGTTCGATGCGATCATCTGTGACCGCTGGCCCGAGATCGGCCCGCAGAATCCGCCGCTTCTCAACCGCTTTCTGACGCTCCACTACACGCAGCTTCTGCATCCGACTGTGATCGTCGATTACATGCGAACGCCTCTTCTCTTTCCGGAGGGCAACGTGCGGGTGACGTTTGATTGCGGCATCGCATCCGGCGCAGAGCTCACCCGTTACTGGGACGAGGATGCAGCGCTTCGGCCTGTTCTGCCGGCCGGCAGGGAACTGTTGGAAGTGAAATTTGACGATTTTTTGCCAGGCTCTGTGCAGCAGGCAATGCAGATGCGGGATCTGCAGCGAACGTCCTTCTCCAAGTATTACCTGTCAAGGCGATATCATTTGTGATAGAATGGCACAGTGATACAAAGACATGGAGGTAACTATGACTTTTTCAGATATATTTAAGAAATCGTTTCTGGAGGGATACTCCACGGTAGAAATGAGTACGAATACGATTCTGGCGGCCCTTCTGTGGACGACGATCCTGGCGCTCTATATCTACTTCTGCTACAGGATCATGACCAGGAAGAGTTTCTACTCCAAGAGCTTTAACATCGCGCTCGTCGCCATGGCGCTGCTTACGTCCGCGATCATTCTGACCATCCAGTCCAGCATTGTCGTCTCGCTCGGTATGGTCGGCGCGCTGTCCATCGTCCGCTTCCGGACCGCCATCAAGGATCCGATGGACCTGGTGTTTCTGTTCTGGTCGATCAGCGTCGGAATCATCTGCGGCGCAGGACTTTCCGAAATCGCCCTGCTCGTATCCCTCGCAGTGACGCTCCTTCTCTTTGTCCTGGACCGGGCTCCCATTGTGGCCGCGCCCATGATTCTCGTCGTCAATGCGGCTGTCTCCGGGGACCGTCTTCCCGAAAAGGAGATCATGCAAGTCGTGTCCAAATACAGCAGCCACTCTGCCATCAAGACAACGCGCCTTGCCGGCGACCACCTGGATATGGTGATCGAACTGCGGGTGAAGGACGGACTGAAGCTGACCCGCTCCGTTTCCGCCCTCCCCGGCGTCACGTCTGTATCGCTCCTCTCCCACGACGGAGAAGTCACCTACTGATCAGAATTGCTCTGGATGCATGCTATCCGGATTACACCGGATTTTGATCAGAATCGCTTTGGATGCATGATGTCCGGATCACGCCGGATTCTGTCACTATGATCGGGATCGTTTTGTCAAAATATTGCGTTGCCACGGTCTCGATCTCCTGTGCATCGTAGGCCACCATAATAAGCTTCGTATCCGGTCTGCAGGCCGGAATGAACCTGTCATAATATCCTGCGCCGTGCCCGCAGCGCCTGCCGCTCCTGTCAAAGGCCACGCACGGCACGATGATCACGTCAATTTCCTGCGGTGCAAGGACCGTTGCGTTTTCAAGCACCGGCTCAGGAATGTCATATTTGCCCTTTCTCCAAGCGGATCGATCCCCGGGGACCGCTGCCAGCATATTTCCCTTGGGTTGAGAAATCGGGTACGCGACCTGCGCGCCCTTCGCTTTCGCCCATTCATTAAAGAGGTCCACATTGGCCTCGTCCCACACGCCTCTGTAAGAAAACAGTTTCACAGGCTGTTCAGCGATCTGCTTTTCCAATATCTTCTCTAATACCTTCTGCAAATTTTCGCTGATCTTGCGGTTATTCTCTTCCCGCTCTTCCTGCGACATCGCGCGGCGTCTTTTCGTTGCGATGATCCGCTGCTGTTTTTTGCACAGCCTGGGAAACGCAGTTCTGATGGCCCCTGCCATGTAGAGAGAGCCAAACGCCACCACGGGAATCCCTGTATCTGATACGCCGCTTTTCTTGGCCGTTGTCTGCTGCCCATCTGCCACGGAACCCGCCTGGTCCCCGAGCAAAGCAGCTCTGGTAAGTGCCGTTGTGATCCCCTCTTCCACGCTGCCGCAGGCCTGCGCTTTGAGGCCTCTTTCTTTCAGATAGGCAGCGAGCGCCGTCGCCTCCATGGCCCTCTCGGAGTCCGGGGTCACGCAGACGAACTCGGCTGCATAGGGTGCGATTGCATCGACAATCTTGACATAATCCTTTTCCGCCAGGACGCCCATGAGATAGACCACCTTTTGATGCGGCAGGTAAGCTTCGATCGACTCCGCCAGCGCCTGCGCGCACTGCGGGTTGTGTCCGCCGTCGAGGATGAAAAGCGGTTCCCGGCACAGGACTTCGAAGCGCGCCGGCCACTGTACTTTGGCAAGTCCCCGTTGGATCTCCTCGTCTGAGATCTCAAATCCTCTGCCGCGCAGCACTTCCACTGTCGTCAGGACGACAGCCGCGTTGTCGAGCTGATAGCGGCCCAGAAGAGGAAGGAAGAACGCCGTCTGAGCAGGCAGATATTTGAAAGACTGCCCCTGCAGCGAAGCCTCCATCGGCACGATGCGATTTCTCTGTGCAATATGCAGACGGCAGTTTCTCTCCCTGCACACCGCTTCCACCACGTCCATGACTTCCGCGTCGTTTTCATACAGGACAACGTCTGCACCGGTCTTGATGATGCCGGATTTGGTCCTGGCGATTGCCGCGAGAGTATCCCCGAGGTACTGCGTGTGCTCGAGACCGATGTGTGTGATCACTGCTGCCTCCGGCGGATCGATCACGTTCGTAGCGTCGAACTCGCCTCCAAGGCCCACTTCCAGCACCACGATATCGCATTTTGCCTGGTCAAAATACAGCATACCGATCGCCGTGATCAGTTCAAACTGGCTCGGATGGTCCTTCATAGCGTCTGCTTCCTGTCTCACCCTGTCTGTGATCTCGCACAGCGCCTCCTCGGTGATATATTCTCCGCTCACCTGAATCCGCTCACGGAAATCCTCGATGTAGGGTGACGGAAAGAGACCGGTGCGATATCCCGCTTCCCGCAGGATCCGTTCCAGCATTGCGCAGGTAGAGCCCTTCCCGTTCGATCCGGCCACATGGACGAAGCGAAGATTCTTCTGGGGATCGCCCAGTCTGTGCAGCAGTTCCCGTGTTCTGTCAAGGCCAAGCTTCCACTGGCTCCAGTTGTGATGGTTGATATAGTCGATCGCTTCCTGTATTGTCATCTGCCTGATTCCTCTCGCTCGTTAGTTCCGTCTCTCCCCGTTCAATGTGTGTTCATGTGCAAGCGGCGCATGGCATTTGCCAATGGCCTGCCGATCAGGTAAAGAGACATCAGCTGAACCGGGATCATGACCAGACACTGCGTCAGGCGAACAGGAAGAAGTCCTATATAGGGTGCGCCATACGTCATGGAAATCCACAATGTCTGCACAAAAAGGCTCAGAATAAGCTGATTGACGGCCACTGCCCCAATCATGCGCTTGACCGTCATACCCTTGTAGAGGAACAGTCCGAATACGGCGCCTGTCAGGAAGGCGTTCAGCGTAAAGCCCGGGAAATAGGGTCCCGTGGGGAACAAAAGCATTCCCAGGATATCACCCGCCGCGCCTACAAGTCCTGCTGCAAGCGGGCCATACAGCATGCCCGCCATGGCCAGCGCTATAAAGGCAAAGCCAATTCGCATATTCCAGACATTGATCGAGAGAAAGCGCTCCAGCACAATGAACAAAGCCGTGAAGAGTGCCAGCCATACAATCGTGCGCACGGGGGAACCCCCGCTCGCAAGCGGACGGCCATCCTCTCCCGTCCCCGGTTCCCTAGCGTTTCCATTTTCCATCAATGCGCCAAAAAATCGTTTGAACATAAAAAACCTCCTTTGTGATAGGCCGCTAACTACAGTGTTACGTTTGCTACCACGCCGGAAGCATGACAAATACGCGGCAGCGGATGCGAAATGACACCGCAGGATTTCAAAATCAAATCCTTTCGTCCGCGAACGACCTCCCATTTCGCGGCACTTGACGCGTCATTTCTACTCTGTCCATTCAATTTCTTTTAATAGTGCCTTGACGAAATCTGCTGTCGTCAAGGCACGCCATGATTTACTAATGGAATTCTAATACACATGTGCACGTTTTTCCATAACCAAAATTGTATATTTTGTGTTTATTCCATGTTCTTTATGTAAAAAGCAGAAAGTAATATCGAAATTGATACTTTTTCTGCTTAAGAATAGTTCCTTATTGGAGCGTCCTTCTAGCCGCCTCGACAACGTGCCCGATCAGCACACAAGTGGTGACGCCTCCTACGCCGCCCGGAACAGGCGTGATCGCAGAGACATAGGGCTCAACATCTTCAAAAGCGACGTCGCCCGAAATGCTGCCCTTTTTCTCGTCCCAGTTGATACCCACGTCAATGACTACCTGGTCCGGGTTTGTGTACTCTCTGGTCACACTGTGCAGCTGGCCCGATGCGGCGATCAGGATATCTGCCTTGCTGGTGATCGAAGGGACGTCGACGGTCCGCGTGTGGCAGTTGACCACCGTCGCGTTTTCGTGCATCAGCATCATGCCCACGGGCCGGCCAATGACAAGGGAACGGCCGATGACAGCCGCCTTTTTGCCTTTGATCTGAATGCCGAAGTGGTGCAGGATTTCCATGGCCGCCTGCGCTGTGCAGGGCGGAAATCCGGTCTTTGTATTCGTGAAAACGCCGGCCAGAGAGAGATCCGTGCAGCCGTCGATATCCTTGGCGGGGTTCAGCATCTGCCGCGCTTTCTCATTGTCGAGCTGTTTGGGAAGGGGGCGGAAAAGGAGAATTCCATGGATGCTGTCGTCCTCGTTGACCTTTGTAAACGCCTCGTCGAACACTTCCTGCGTCACATCCGCCGGAAGCACCACTTTCTTCACATCGATCCCCACTGTCTGCGCACGCTTGGTGGCGCCGCGCTCATAGGACAGGTCATCCGGCCGCTCTCCCACCCTGAAAATACAAAGTGTCGGCGTGACGCCTGCTGCCCTAAGTTCTTCCACATCCTTCTGCATCTGCGCAGTCAACGCGTCTGCCACTTCCTTGCCTTTGAGAATTCTGGCCATACTCGTCCCCTTTACTTCCTGATCTTGTCTACCACCGCGCCATAGATCGCATCGCCCATTGCGGTGTATTTGGTCAAAAGATCGCCTGCCTCCTGTTCCAACGCCTCTGCACAGGCACGGTCCTTCATAGACTTCGTGTTGATGAAGACGTTGAGCGAAGCCGCCTGCATCGCTGCTTTGCAGAGAATTGCGCCGCAGCCGGCGTCTGAAATCGCCAGCTTGGAACCCTTTGCCGCGAATTCCTCGATCAGATCCAGTGCCTCCGCGCAGCTGCGCATGATGTCCATCGGGGCACTGCAGGCCACCTGCAAGGCATTTTCCATGATTTCATCGCGACCGGGATCCCCTTTGGGAATACTGTATGCTTTGGCCAGAGGCGCAAACGCCTCCGCGTCGCCGTCGACAAGCGCAAGAAAACGCACGCGCAGCTCCTGCGCGCGCGCCATCAGCGCACGGACGTCTTCTTCCACATCCGCATATCTCTTTTTGCCCACAGTGAGTTCTCCCACCATGTCTCCCAGTGCAATACCAATTGCGCCCACAAGCGCACTGGCGCCGCCCCCGCCCGGAACGGGGGCTGATGACGCGAGTTCTTCTGTAAAGACTGTAACTGTCTTATCAATCATTTTCATATTGATCACCATGTTGGAGTGCTTGGCCGCACTCTCAGGGTTTGAAATCCCCAGATCAGTTGGCAGGCGCTTCCGCCTCTCCCTTATCGGGCAATTTCTTCTGTCCGCGAGCGCCGTCGACAAGATCCGAGCGGATCTCGATTCTGGGGCCGCCCTTGCCTTCTACGTACGCGCGGGTGATGGTCACTGTTCCGATGTTCTCATCCTTGGGGATCTCATACATGATATCCAGCATGAATTCCTCAATGATGGACCGCAGCGCTCTCGCGCCGGTGTCTTTCTGCAGGGCCTTTTCCGCGATTGCGTACAGGGCGTCGTCCTCGAACTCGAGCTTGACTTCGTCCAGCGCCAGCAGCTTCTGATACTGCTTGAGGATCGCGTTCTTGGGCTCTTTCAGGATTTTGACCAGCATATCCTCATCCAGGCCCTGCATAGGGCAGACGATGGGAAGACGCCCGATAAACTCGGGGATCATGCCGAATTTGCGCAGGTCTTCGTTGGTCACGTGGTCCAGGATGTTCTTCTCCTTGTCGTACTTGTCGCGGATCTCCGCGGAGAATCCGATGGACGTCTGCTTGGTCAGCCGCTCGCGAATGATCTTCTCCAGATCCGGGAAAGCGCCGCCGCAGATGAACAGGATATTCCTGGTATTGACTGTTGTGAGGGGCACCATCGCGTTCTTGGAATTGGCGCCTACAGGCACTTCCACATCCGCGCCCTCGAGGAGCTTGAGCATGCCCTGCTGCACAGACTCGCCGCTGACGTCTCTGGAGTTCACGTTCTTCTTCTTGGCGATCTTGTCGATCTCGTCGACAAAGACAATGCCCTTCTCCGTCTTCTCTACGTCGTTGTCCGCTTCCGCGAGGAGCTTGGAAATCACGCTCTCGATATCGTCGCCGATATAGCCGGCCTCTGTGAGGGACGTTGCATCCGTGATAGCGAGCGGTACGTCCAGAATGCGGGCCAGCGTCCGGACGATGTATGTTTTGCCGCATCCGGTGGGGCCCAGAAGCAGGATATTGGACTTCTCGATCTCAATATCGTCCATGGTACCGGTCTTCACACGTTTATAGTGGTTGTAAGCCGCCACGGAGATGACCTTCTTGGCGCGCTCCTGCCCGATGATATACTTGTCCAGCTCTTCCTTGATCTTGTGAGGCGCCGGGATATTGTCGATGGAGAAGACCGGCTTGGGACCCGTCTTTTTCTTCTTCTTGACCTTGGCCTGCTGGGGACCTCCGAAATTGCCGAAAATGTCGCCCAGGTTCAAAAAACTGACGGAAGGCTGTCTGCCTTTCTTCCCGCTGCTCTCCTCTTTCTCTTCCTTCTCTTCTGTCTCCGACTCGTCCTGGTCACCGGACTCATCCTCGTCCGCAGGCTTTTTCACACCGGAAGGCGCCGCCTTTACAGGCGCTTCGTCCTGTGCCGGCGCAGCGGACTTCGTATCCTCGGCCGGATCCACAACCGGCGCGTCTGTGTTCGGTGTCCCCGCGCCGCCCGGGAAGAAGGGATTGTTCTGCATAAAGAGCGGATTGTTAAAGATGCTCTGGAAATCGATCTTGCTGGCCTGGTCTACTGCCTTCTGCATGCATTCCGAGCAGAGCCTGAGCCCGCCGGGCAGATAGACCATCTTGCCGGCCTCCTTTTCCGAGCGTCCGCACATGAGGCAGTACTCCCCCGATCCGCCTTCATGATCATACGTATTGTTTGCCATATATTGTCCTCGCTTTATTCCTTATCGCCCAAATCGTATGGATGATCAGTTTCCGAAGGGGAATCCGAACTGTTCAAAGGGATTGTAGTAGCTCCCCTGTCCGTTCCCACTCTGACCATTATACCCGTTCTGGCCGTCCTGTCCATTATTTCCGTTCTGACCGCCGTTCTGGTCAGGCATGTTCGGATCGACCTGCTCCTGCTGGCCGTTCTGCGGCTGTCCGTTCTGCTGGTCGTTCTGCTGCTGGTTTTCGATCGAAGCGCGCGTGCCAAGTGTAACCTTCACTTCCGCTTCCGCATAGGAGCCCTGGCCGTCCTGTCTCTGCACCGTCAGGGTCACTTCTGTTCCGGCCTTGTAATACTGCAGCATCTTCTGCAGCTCTTCCATGCTGGAGATGCTCTGTCCGTTGATGGCAGTAATGATATCGCCTTCCCGCAGGTCGGAATTAGAAGTTGCCGCGCCGCCGTTTTCAAGGATCTGGGCGACATATACGCCTACGGGCATATTATAGGCCTTGGATACGTCGGACGTGACTGTTGCGCCGCTGATGCCGATTGTTCCCTGCTCTGCTTCGTCAACCTTGCTGAGGGTCTCTCTGTTCATGAGTTCCTCGATGATCGGGATTGCTCTGGTGATCGGGATCGCAAATCCCATACCTTCCACCGTATCGCCGCCGATCTTACTGGAGTTAATGCCGATGACGTTTCCATTGATATTGACGAGCGCGCCGCCGGAATTGCCGGGGTTGATGGCTGCATCTGTCTGAATGAATGTACCTGTGATCGTCTCATCACTGATCTCTCTGTTGTTGGCGCTGACGATACCGGTCGTCACAGACTGTCCATAACCGAGGGCGTTTCCGATCGCGATGACATCCTCACCAATCTTGAGGTTGTCGGAATTGCCGAGCGTTGCCACTTTGATCTGTCCCTGGGTTGTATCCTTAATGCTCTCGAGCGGAACTGCGATCACAGCCAGGTCGTTGCTGGGATCTGTTCCCTTGATCTCCGCGTTGCAGGTCTCCTGGTCGATAAAAAGAACTCTGAGGTTGTCCGCGCCTTCTACGACGTGATTGTTGGTCACGATCAAAAGCTCGCTGTCCGTCTTACCGATGATGATACCGGATCCGGTGGATTCTCCCTGCCTTGTATAGGTCTGTCCGTAGAAGGTCTGTACTTCCTGTGTGAAGTCATTGTAGACCGATACGATGGAAGGCATGACCAGATCGACAACTCTGGTCAGTTCCGTATCGGGCGTCTCTGTGTCGGCGATGATCAGACCCGCTTCATTCTTGATGCCTTCGGCCTGTTCAAAGGAACCGGCGTTCTGCGTCTGCGGTGCCGTCGTCTCCGCCGGCTGTTCCTGTGCGGCCTGCGCATCCTGCTCTGCGGCGGGATCCTGTGCGGGGGCCTGCTCTTCTGCCTGCGGTGCCTCCTCTGCAGGCGCCTCTGCCGGCTCTTCTTTCTGTTCTCCGGTGATGGAAGAATCCTGATTGCCTGCGGCGTCCGCGATCGCTGTCTCCGCAGCGCTCGTCTTGCCTACATAGCGGTGTACGCCCCAGAAACCTGCGCCGATGCATGCGCCGAAGATGATGGCCAGTACAACCGCGAGGAAGCCCTTGCCTCTTCCGCCTCTGTTTCCGTTTCCGTTTCCACCCGTACCGCTGCCAACAGATGAACCGTAGTTCTCACCCTGATAGTATTCGTGATTGGCGCCACTGTACTGATAGCTGCCATTACCGGTCGCAGACCCTGCGTCCGCATGCATATATTCGTTTGTGCTTGTATTGGTGCTGTAGGTCTCATAGGAATACGTGGGCGCCTCTTCCTTCGCGGCTTCTCCCGAAGGCGCTTCTGTCGTCACGGACTCGCTGATCACTTCCGCCGTGCTCTCTACAATATTCTGATCGACCGGCTCCTGTGCACCGTTTGAAGTAACTGTCTCGTTCGATGTGTCAAAATTCAATTTCTCGTCACTCATCTCAAACCTGCCTTTCAATATCGGTATTCTACCGTTTTTCTTATCTCGATACGGCAAGTATACGGTTCAATTGTGTAGAAACTGTGATGATTCAAAGGCAATTCCGGGTAAATCGTGAAAAAACAGTGAAGAAGCCCCGGAAAAGTGCTGTGCCTTTTCCGGGGCTTTCTATTCACCACATATCTTCTTCAATAACCCATATTTCCAGATAATCGAAATCGATTTCTTCAATAAAGGAGTCCTTTGTAAAGCGGCATCTCGCATGCCTTTGGAAATCACGGATCGACGAATCCAGCCAGATCGGCACAGCGAGATCGAACCTGCGGCACCCCTCTTCCAGCCCGTTAAGGACCTTGTGTGTCCGGGTATCGTGCTCCGCATTTTCCACCACGGTGTCTTCTACGAGGCGGTTATCTTTCCATTTTTTGACCCACAGTCTGAACATACTTCTCCTTGTTCGGTATTACAGTTCAATTCCATTCTTCCTGCAGAGTTCTCTTGCGGACTCCACGGAGTCAATGCCGGTCGGATTCTTGATCGGCGCAAACTCTTTCTCGCGCAGTACCTCGTACGGGAGGCATGTGTCGAGTTCTCTGACAAGGTCCACGGCCAGCTGCTCGAACTTGTAGCCGTTGGGCTCCGCAGGCTTTACCTCGTTGCCGTCCTTGTCGATGTGCGGGATCTTCTTCTCCACAACGTGGACAGGCAGTTCGTCGTTCACGATCCACTCAAGGTCCTTCTCACGGAAGAGATAGTTGAGGATGACGCCGAAGTTGTACGCGGGATCCCCCTTCTCGTCCTTGGCCTCGAGAAGCTCGGGCGTCATATCGTAATACTCAACGATCGAGGGCATGCCGTCCTCGAGGCAGAGCGCGCCGACCTTCTCATCCGGCGTGACCTTGCGCACGACCTTGGCACCGGTTGCGCAGCCGCTCTCGAGCGTCGCGCCTACGAAGCAAGGGTCCGAGATTCTCTGCAGTACGTTGTCCACTGCAAAGATATTGAGCCACTCGACGCCCAGTTCCTTGGCCCTGTCGAGAACGCCGGAATTCATCATGGACAGGAACCATCCGCCGTTTCCATTGGGGGACGTCGCGATCCTGTAGTTGGTCTCCATGTATACTTTGCCATTGTAATCCACCGCCGGCGCCATATCCTGCTTGAAGAAGCGGACCATGTCCTTGTCATAGCCAAAATAGTCCATCTTCTCCATGAAGTTGACCGTCTTCTCGTGGTTCTTGTCACTCGTCATGATAAAGAGGGGCACATAGACGCCCGCTTCTCTGACAACGTCCATCAGGTTCTCGATCAGGCGCTGCATGATATAGACCGGTTTGGTAATGCCGATATCGTACATGCACTTGGGGTCGTCGGATCCAAGCCTGGTTCCCATACCGCCGGCCAGAAGCACTGCGCCGATCTTGCGCGCGCGAAGGGCGGCAAGGCCCACCTCTCTGAAATGCTGTTCGTTCTTCTCTATTTCACTGATTTCCATGGCGCCGAGCGGCTCGATCTTACCTCTCTTCTGATTGCCGTGCGGATTCTTCGCATAGCGGATCACAGAGAAGTCCGTCTCATCGATCTGTGTCAGAAGCATCTGCTTCTGTTCGTCCGTCAGCGCGTCATAATGATCGAGGACATGGAGCTGTCCATACTGATTTAATTTTTCTCTTGCCTGTTCCAGATTCATATACATTGCCTCTATTCTTTAGTCCAAACAACAGTGTGCATCAGAACGATTTAATGCAAACGTTAACGCAAACGGATCTGCACCTATGTTCTGACATTTCTATTCTAGCTGATTTTGTGAGGGATGTCTATTTGCAGCGCATATCATATATAGCGTTCGAAGCGGACGATCAGTCTGCCCTTGCGCGTCGTCTTGTCGGTTCCCAGATAGCGGAATTTGCCATGGCCTCTGACCGAAATCCGCTCTCCCTGCGAGGGCGTGTAGGAACTGGACGTGATGATCCGCCCATCCGCAAATACCTTCTCCTGTTCGATCAGCCGCTGGGCCTGCGAACGGGACAAATGAAAGACCAGCGCCACAAGGCTGTCGACACGCTCGGAGGCAGAGCTTCCGCTTTCCAGCCTGGTATTGACGACTGCCGGGCATTCGCCGGGCGCTGTAATAGCTGTCGTGACGGTTGTATGGCGCACCCTTGTCAGTTCCCGGCACACAAACGGCGCAATGTCCCGCAGCACGAAGACATACGCCTCCTCCTCGCGGCAGATAATGTCGCCGATCTGCTCGCGCGTAATGCCCAGATGCATCAGGCTTCCCAGGTAGTCTCTGTGGGTCGGCGGCGTCGCAAAGCCCGCTTTCACCGCTGCGATCCTGACGCAGGTAAATACGCCTTCCCCCTGTGCGATCCCGGCGTCCAGATCCTCCTCACGCATATAAGAGGGGACCATGCACAGCACTTTCCGGTCTGCTTCCTCATATCCTCCGCGAAAGGCGCAGTAGGTGCCTGCGCTCGAATGCATGGGAATCTTCTCCTCCCGGATGACCTGCATGGCGTAAGACTGCAGATCCAGTGCCAGAAAGCCTGTATGATTCAGGTAGTCGCCCTGCTGCGTCCGGTTCCACAGGTCCCGGATCCGGCCCCGCAGTACTTCTCTCTCATCCATAATGTTCTATCTCTCATACGTGGCCGACCGGGACTGTCCGGCTGGCCGCCATTTTCGTATTTTCGCTCCTGTATTTTGACCCCAAATGGCCAAGTTTGTATTATAATAGCTGATGTGGCAAACGCCGCACCCAATCTAATTTTCTAACTGTCTGCGGACAATCTATTCTCTGATCGAAAGGAACATATCATCATGCGTGTTACATGCAGGTCCCGTATTCTTAAACTTCGCACCCAGAACAAACTGACACAGAAAAATCTTGCCGTTCTTCTCAAAGTGTCTCCCCGGACCTATTCCGACTATGAGACCGGTCGTCTCAGGATCCCGTTGGAATCGCTGATCACGCTTGCCAGATACTATGACGTCGACCTCAACTATATATGCGGTATCAGCAACATTCGCAAGGAATATCCCAGTGCGTGATCAGTTCTCCTCTCCCATAGCCGTGGCTGCCTTGAGCATAAGCGCGCACTCGATCCTTTTCTTGAACAGTTCGCACCCATATTGGTAAACGCCCTGGATGGTTCCGGTCGTATGGTACGCGTTGGCGGCGCATCCGCCCGAGCAATAGAGCTTGGCCCAGCAGTCCTGGCACTCCGGATGGGAATAGACGTTGCAATACTTGAATTCATCCTGTTTGGCCGTATTGGTCACGCCGTTCCAGATGTCGCCCAGCTTATAGTCGGGGTCTCCCACGAACTGGTGGCAGGGGTAGAGATCGCCCCACGCGGTGACGGCCATATATTCCGTGCCGGATCCGCAGCCGGAAATGCGCTTATAAATGCAGGGTCCGTGCTCCAGATCGATCATGTAATGATAGAACGTGATCGGCTTGCCCTCGCGTTCTCTGCGCAGCATATCCTTGGCGAGAATCTCGTACTGTTCAAAGAGAACCGGAAGATCTTCCTTCGTGAGCGCACTGGGGCTGTCCGGCGATGTAACGACCGGTTCCATGGAGAGCTCTGTAAACCCGAGGTCGTCTGCCATATGGAAGATGTCCTTGGTAAAGTCTGTGTTAAAGTGCGTATAGGTGCCGCGCATGTAGTAGCCCTTGCCGCCCCGCGCGTCCACGAACTTGCGGAAGTTCGGCACAATGCGGTCATAGCTTCCATTTCCCTTATAATCCACGCGGAAGCGGTCGTTGACGTCTTTTCTGCCGTCGAGACTGAGCACGACGTTGTGACACTCGCGGTTTGCCCACTCGATCACCTCGTCCGTGACGCCGACGCCATTTGTGGTCAGGGTAAAACGGAAATTCTTTTTCTTTTCCTTCTCGATGCTTCTGGCATACGCGACGAGCTGCTTACAGACTTCAAAGTTCATGAGCGGCTCTCCGCCAAAAAAGTCCACTTCCAGATTTCTTCGAAAACCCGAGTGCTCGACCAGAAAATCCAACGCCCGTTTGCCGGTCTCAAAGCTCATCAGACCTGCAGAGCCCTGGAACTTTCCCTGGGAGGCAAAGCAATACTCACAGTTGAGATTGCAGGTGTGCGCGACAAGAAGACAGAGCGCTTTGATGACCGTATTTCTCTGTTTCATGTCGTACTTGTGATCCTGGTACACATCCTGTGTGAAGAGCTTTCCGGCGCTTTTGAGTTCCTCTATATCAGAGAAAATGTCCGCTATATCTTCCTTCGTGATCCCCTGGTCTTTGTAACTATCGAGAAGAAGTTTCTCTGCCTCTTCCCGCGTCTTTCCCTCGTCCACATACCGGATCGCGTCGTAGGCCGCCTCATCCGTGAGGTGAATGCTGCCGCTATATACGTCCAGCACGATATTATATCCATTAAGCTTATACTGATGAATCATCTTCTTTTTCCTTATCGATCGTTCTTAGTATAGACACCATAGACACACAACAATGGCCGGAGTGCTCACGCACCCCGGCCAATTGAGCGGTCTGTTTCCCGTACGTTGTTTCTGCTGATTACTGCTCGTTCTTGTTCTCACAAGCCTGGTTCGCAATACCGCAGCTGGTCTTGCATGCGCTCTGGCAGGAAGTCTGGCACTCGCCGCAGCCGCCGTTCTGCGCACTCTTAGCCATATCACGGGTATTCAAAGTCTGAATGTGCTTCATATCATTTCCTTCTTTCTGTCAATTATTGCATCAACGCTACAACTATAATACTAACGCTCTACTTCTTTTGTCAAGGCATCACTCGGCAAGGCATGTGATCCTGTCCGGCTCCTCTGATACTGTGTGGTGGATCCGGTTTCCATCTGTCTCCATCTGCTTGAGGATCTCCAAATGCTCTTTTTTGATATACTCTCCCGGTGCCAGGATCGGGATGCCCGGCGGATACGCGTAGAGATATTCGGCGCAGATCCGCCCCTCACTCTCCTCCATAGGGACATCTTCGTGCTCGGTGCTTACGGCTTGTAAGATCGTACAGGCCGTGTGCACCGGGGGAAGGGACGGGATCGCAGACGTCCGGCCCGCTGCCGATTCCTTCAGAGAAAGCGCTTTGTCAAGACTTTGCAGGGCATCGGCGAGCTGCCCAAGCTCTTTCTCCGTGTCCGCGCAGCTTGTCATGGCAAGCACGTTGCAGCCACTTGCCATCTCCGTCTCAATGCCGTATTGCTCGCGCAGGAGCCGGGCGGCCTGCGCGCCGGTGATCCCGGCGTTTCGGAAATTGATCAGTATTTTGCCCCTGTCCCGCACAATGTCGCTCTTACCGCGTCCCTGGCGCAAGTCCGGATTCCAGACACGGATCAGTTGGAGTTCCGCCGCCCTTTTATAAAAGCGGTCCAGGATGTCCTTCCACTGGGCAAACAGCGCGGCGCCGTATTCGCGCAGCATCTCGACACAGCTGTCAATCGAGATCATCAGCGGATAGGACGGCGAGCTGGTTTCAAAGATCGCGAGCTGCCTCTCCACCTCCTTTTCCCGCACGAGCGTTCCGTTCATATGAAGGACAGCCGTCTGGGTCATAGAAGGCAGCGTCTTGTGCACGCTCTGAACCACGAGGTCGGCGCCGCATTGGACAGCGCTCTCCGGAAATCCCCCCTCCTCAAACAGGCCCAGATGGGCGCCATGCGCCTCGTCGACAAGCAGTGGGATCTCCGCCTTGTGGCAGAGCGCGGCAATCGAACGGATCTCAGAGATGACGCCCTCGTAGGTGGGGGACGTCACGATCACGCAGGCGCTTTCCGGATATTTGCGAAGGCTTGCCTGTACCTGCTCCGGCGTAATCGAAAGGCACACGTCAAAGCGCTTGTCCTCTGGCGGCATCATCCAGTGAACCTTGTACCCGCCCAGCTCGATGGCATGATAGACGGACCGGTGGCAATTGCGAGCAGCGATGATCTCACTTCCAAAAGGCGCTGCCGCGCGGATCGCGGCAAGAAGGCCGCAGGTACTGCCCCCGACCAGGAACCAGGTGCGGCGGCTCTTCCACAGTGCGGACGCCCGGTCCATCGCGTCTTTCAAAATCCCATTGGCGTCGTGCAGATCGTCCGCCCCCTCGATTTCTGTGATATCCCACTCATAGGGCAGGATATCAGAGGGCCGCATCACTCTCTTGTGTCCCGGCATGTGCATGGGGCGCGTCTTGTCCGAAAGCGCTTCAATTTGTGACTGGAGTATGGATCTCATCTTGTACTGTGTACTCCTGTAAACTGTAGTCTGTAAAAGAAAAACTGCCGCGTTTTACGCGGCAGTTTGCATGTTCCGTTGTTTCACCGCAGACGGTCTTCGTTGTCCGGCCTGCAGATTAAAGCTGGGATGTGCAGTGAGGGCATCTTGTTGCCTCAATGGAGATCTCGCTCTTGCAGTAAGGGCAGATCTTGGTTGTGGGAGCTGCTTCGGGCTCAGGCTTCTTGCCGAGGGATGCAGCTTTGTTCATAGCCTTGATGATGCTGAAAAGGATGAATGCCATGATCAGGAAGCTGATAACTGCGTTGATGAAATTGCCGATTCCAAGTGATGCATCGCCGACCAGCGGGATCTTCCATGCGCTGAAATCCATGCTCACAAAGCAGCCGAGCAGGGGATTGATGATATCATCTACCAGAGACTTGACGATCGCTGTGAAAGCGCCGCCGATGATGATACCAACAGCCATGTCCATGACGTTGCCGCGGGAGATGAACTCCTTGAACTCTTTCATAAAACTCTTCATTTCCTGTACCTCTTTTCCTAAAAGTTTATGAAATATTAATTTATCTTATTGTAGCAGATTCATCCGACACATCAATATATTAATTTATATTTTTTTTATTATTATAAAAATTCTATGACTGCCCGAGCGCTTTCAGACCTTCATACGTCGTCGTAAACTCGCGCTCAAGCCACAGCATTTCCTTCTTCGCAGTCTCCAGATCGCTGCTGCGCAGTAGTTCTGTCACCGAATTGACAGGATCATATAGACCGGTCAGTCCGAGATTGAGGCAGACGCCTTTCAGCGTGTGGGCCGCCTGAAAAGCCATCTCACAGTTATCTTCCTCCATGGCTTTTCTAAGTGCATCCATGCTGTCGTCCTGTAAGAACAGCAGCGCGAAGCGTGTGATCCTGCTGTCAGAGAGGAATCTTCTCTTGACGTCTTCGTAGTCACCCTTAATCAGCTCATAGCATTCTTTGACGTTCATTCGTCTTCCTTTCTGTTCAAATCCGTTTATATCTGTTTATATCTGCTCACCATCGCAGCGCTTGCAAGGTCCCGGCGCATGTTGTACCCGGTGATTTATTGCACATAGCTGTTGATAATCTCTGTGTTCTCTTCGACTATGGAAGACGGTTCATACTCCTCCTGCCCAAAGAGCGTTCTGTGGAGCGTCTTCACATTGGTTGTCAGATAGTAGGGTGCCACGCAGGATTCGCCATTGATCGTTGCAAATACTCTGTCCTCTTCGGACGGGAATCCAGTACTTTCTGTCAGTTCCAGGTTCCTTGCCCGGAGGATCAGCATCAGGAGTTCCGTGTTGTTCAGGGAGGTCGCTGTTTTGCCAAGGACCGCATTCGCGACAGAAATCAGCTGGAAGGGATTGGCCTCCTTCGCTTTCTGCAAAGTGAGCTGCAGTACCGTTCTCTGTCTCTCCGCTCTCCTGAAATCATCGCCCGCCGTATAGCGGATCCTGCAATATGCCGTAGCCTGGATGCCGCTCAGGTGCTGCATGCCCGCTTCGGTGACTTCCTCATAGTCTGTGCCGATCTCATAGTACATGTCGTCCATGTAGCTATTCATGTACTCGCGTTCTTCTTCTGTGATCTCCAGATCAATGCCGCCCAGCGCGTCGATCGTATCCGCAAGTCCTTCAAATCCGACGGTCACAAAATCCGTGATATTCATGTCCAGATTGGCGTTGAGCATTGTGATTGCCTGCTGGGGGCCGCCAAACGCGTACGCCGCATTGCACTTACGAAATTCTCCACCGCCGATATCGAGCACCGTATCTCTGTAGATGGATACCAGTTTGATCTCCCCGGTCTTTTTGTGAATGGAGCAGATCATGATCGTATCGCTTCGGTTATCGCCGTTCAAAAGGTCCTGTTCTCTCGAATCTACGCCAAACAGTGCGATATTCTGGTACTCTGCCATAGTCGGGTCCTCTCTGACCTGCTGGCAGATGCTGCCCTGCACGGACTCCTCGAGATTGACAGAATTGACGGTTGTAAGGAGCGAGCGCATATAAGCCGCGCCTCCCACCGCTGCTACGATGAGCAGGAGCAGCAGTGCAAACAAGAACCCGAGAATCGGATGGGATTTCTTACTCTTTCTCTTATTATAGGTTCTGAGCCTGTTTTCCTCTTCTCTCCGGCGCGCCTCCTCTTCCCTTTGAGACTTGCGCCTCTCATACTCTCTTCTCTGACGGGTCTCTTCTTCCTGCTCGATCCTCACCTGTCTTGCGCGGACGCCCTCTCTGGCGTCCCTGAGCCGTGCGTATTCTTCGTAATCCTCCTCGTCTCCGAGAACCTCATTTTGCATTATCTCGTCTTCAATTTGTTTTCTGTTTTTTGCCATATACATCCTCTTTCCGAAGCGCCATGCGCGACAGAACATTGAAACTATTCGATCAGTTCCAGTCCGTTTTCCCTGCACCAGCGCCTGGAAAATTCTTTGATGATCCCGTCACGGTAATTGAACCATTTCAGAAGAAGCTTTTCCTCTCTGACCGCTTCGTCAAAACCTTCAAAGCCCCTTTCTGTCAGTCCCGCGAGCACCTTCTCTTTGGCGCTGCCGTCCGGAATTGCCGACATAAACCCGTACATCACTTTATATCGTCCGTTCTCTCCCAGATCGGGGAGCTTGATAAAGTCCTCTTTACGCGCTTTCACGTCCTCTTCCGTGGTTATGCCATGCACCGCTTTCCCGTATATCATGCCGTTCATAAACATCAATACAGTTTCCAACGGAATATAATAGTAATAGGTCGCATGAAAAGGATAGGAGAAAGACTGCATCACATCGTCCAGTCTGATTTTCATTTTGTATCCTCTTTCTTTAAGTAAGTCATAAGTCAGTTTCGTACGTACAGTCAGGCGCTGATCGTCTCTTCATTTTGTAATACAGAATAGTGCTTCAACTGCTCTTTCTTGTCAAGACCTCTTTTTTGGGTTTTTCTTGAGAATTATCAAATCCCGAATTATACTTTAATATTAAGATTGTCGGGTGTGGATCCGGATGTATGAACGCCCGCTCCATACCGTGGTATGACACTATTACAACAACACAATACGAGGTACCCTATGCGCAGAACCATTTCCAATATCCTGATCATCGTATTTTCCGCCATCATCGCTTTTAGCGGGTTTAGACTGTGGAAGATCTTCCACGAGTACCACGAGGGCGACAAGCAGTACAGTGATACAGCCTCTCAGTATAGTCACACAAAGGATCCCGACAATACGCTTTCGGATAACGATCCGCAGGTCTGTCCGATCACCGTCGATTTCGAGGGGCTAAAGGAAATCAATCCCGAGGTTGTCGGCTGGATCTACAGCCCCGACACACAGATCAATTATCCTGTCGCGCTCGCCGAAGACAATGAAAAGTATCTGCATCAAATGATCAACGGACAGTACAACTCCGCCGGCACGATCTTTATGGATTGCCGCAACCAGGCGGATCTGAGTGATTTTAATACCATTCTCTACGGACACCATATGAAGAACGGCTCCATGTTCGCCTCCCTGCACCAGTACACCAAGCAGGAATTCTACGATGAGCACAAATACATGTGGTATCTCACGCCCGAGCATACCTACCGGCTGGATGTCCTGTTCGGGTATGTCGGTGAGGCGGAAGCGCCGATCTATACGATCTTTACCGAGCGGGATGAGCTGGACGCCTATTTGTCCTGGGCTGAGGTCCAGTCCAGTTTCACACCCGACGAGATTCCCAAGCATATCGACGGTATAGTCGTTCTGTCTACCTGCTCCTATGAGTATGACAACGCCCGTTATGTCGTCGTCACCGTTCCTGTGATGGTCGACTGACCGGATCACCGGTTCATTTGTCCATGGTAAAGCCCGTGGAGGAGACCGTCGCGATCAGGGTATCCAGTTCGTCCCGGATCTCTGCTTCATAGAAGCTGGCCTTTTTGCCTTTCCGAACAGCGCGCGCTTCCGCGGTCAGATACTGGCCCCTTGCAGCCGTGAGGAAATTGATCTGGCTCGACAGCGTAAACGTGATCGGTGCATAGCCCGCGTCCGGATTGGAGGCGACCGCAAACGCGAAATCCGCCATTGTGTAGTACACGGCTCCCATCACGCGGTTTCCTGCATTCATATGGCCTTCATGGACGGCCAGTCCGACCTTTGCATAGCCGTCGCCCGCTTCCAGGATCTCAATGCCTGTCGTCACGGTTGCGTAACGGTCGTGTTGAAAGAATTCACGGAGTTCTTCAAGGCTTCTCATTGGCAAACTTCTCCCAATTGTTGTTCTTTATCATATTGTAATATGGTTTACGGGGATCTGCAGACAGATCCCCGTTTTTTGACTATTTCTTTTTTGACTGTTTTATACAGTTTCTTGTTGAACCGTTTCTTCCTTGTTTCAGATTCCCTGTTTGATCTCGAACAGGATGGCGGAGAAAGGAGGCAGTTCGATCTTGCCCCCTCCGATTCCACGCGCCTTGATCTTTTTCCTGCGTGCGGGCTTGGGAATCGTTCCGTTAAAGCACTCCCAATCGGAATGGAGGACCTGTACCAGCGTCTCATCCTCCTTGGGCGTGTACACATAGATGTGCGGCTGATCGGAGAAATTAAAGAAGGCCGCGACACTCTCTTTACTGCCGTTTCTGCGGATTCCGTACACATTGTTCTGCATATCGTTGATCGCGATCCACCTAAATCCCTCCGGATCGTAGTCCTTCTCATACAGCGCAGGTGTATCCAGATACACCTTGTTGAGCTCCATGATGTAATGGTGGAAGCTGTCGTGCAGAGGATACTGCAACAGGAAATAATCGGGCTGCTTGGTCTCGTCCCACTCGCGGATCATCGCGATCTCATTGCCCATGAAGTTGAGCATTTTGCCGGGATGGACGGCCATGTACATATACAGCGCCCTGCACTGCGGGAATTTCATCTCGTAATTGCCAAAGATCTTGTCGATCACGGTCTTCTTGCCATGCACGACTTCGTCGTGGGACAGGGGAAGAAGGTGTCTCTCATTGTAATAGTAGAACATGGAGAAGGTCAGCCTCTCCGCGAAGGAGACTCTCTCGCCGGACTGCTTCATAAAATAGTCCAGCGTATCGTTCATCCAGCCCAGATCCCACTTGTAGTCAAATCCAAGGCCGCCCTGGTCCACCGGTTTCGTGCAGCCGGGATAGGAGGTGGAATCCTCTGCGATCAGCATTGCCGTGGGATGCAGCTGATGCAGGCCAAAATTCATCTTCTTGAGAAAATCGAGGTTGAACTCATTGACGCCACGGCTCTCGTTGCCCATCCAGTAGATCAGGCGGCTGACCGCGTCAAAGCGAAGTCCGTCAAAATGATACTCCGTGAGCCAGTAGTTCGCCGCCGACTGCATAAAGCAGGCCACTTCTCTTCGGGAGAAGAGGAAATTGCAGCTGCCCCACTCACTGTCCGAGACGTCAGACGCCGGATATTCATACAGATCCGATCCGTCATAATGCCTGAGTGCGTAGTAATCATTTGCGAAGTGCGCCGGCACAAAGTCGATGATGGCGCCGATGCCCGCCTTGTGGAGCTCATTGATGAGCTTCTGCAGCTGGCTCGCTGTGCCATATCGGGCCGTCGGGGCAAAAAATCCCGTGTTCTGATAGCCCCAGCTGCCATCGAAGGGATGCTCGGAAAGAGGCATAAACTCTACATGGGTATAGTGATTGTCCTTGACATACTGGATCAGTTCCTCTGCAATCTCATCGTACTGATACCAGCCTTCCTCCACTTTTCGATCAGGATCGTCCTGTCTGTCCGCATCCTTGCGCTTCCAGGATCCGAGATGGAGTTCGTAGATATTCATAGGCTTGTCGAAATTTCTGGAGCGGTTCTTCATCCACTTGGCATCCGTGAATTGGAATTCGTCAAGATCCCTTACGATAGATGCAAAAGCGGGACGCAGTTCCATTCCAAATCCATAGGGATCGCAGTGTTCTACTCTGCCGTTCCTGCCATAGATGACATACTTGTACATCTGTCCGGGTCTTGCGCCTTTTATGTGAATCTCATAGAATTCAGCGCGGACCGCCTCCACCATTTGCTCTTCCTGCCAGTTGTTGAACTCGCCGATGATCATGACCTTCTCTGCCTGCGGTGCAAAGGTTCTGAATACGACGCCGTCCTCCTCTACGTGCGCGCCCAGATACGTATACGCGTCATAGACGTCGCCCATATAGAACTTCTGAAAGTCCATACTTCCTCCTTTTCCTACGTGCTGCATGTACCTGCTGTCTTTCTCTATCTTTCGAAACTCCGTTTAGAATCCGCTTTCCGCTTCCTCCAACGCAGCTTCTTCGTCCGTCGCATCCTCCCCCGCACTCTCACTGCCGCTCTGCAGAGAAAGGATGTCCAGAATCTCCTGGGCGTTGTCGACCGTCACATTGACATGGTCGAACGCAGTGTAATGAGGCACTTCGATGCCTTTTAAGAAGGAGATTGTATAGTCTGCCGTGCACTTGGCCTGTTCCATCGAGTTGTTGAATAAGGTGCCGGTAATGTTGCCTCTTGCCACTTCACGGAGGGTCTCCTCCCCTGCGCCGAGTCCCAGGATCAGCACGTCGTGGCCAACCAGTCTCTTTTCCTCACTGATTGCCTTCCATACGCCCGCCGCCTGGCTGTCATTGGCGCAGAGAATCAGTTCCAGTTCCCGGCCGTATTCTTCCATCTTGCCGATCACCAGTTCATAGGTTGCTTCCCGCTCGATCTCTTCCGGCGTTGCATCTTCTTCCCAAATAGCTTCATGGGGTTCTTCATTTTCGCCGTCCGGGGTGCCTTCTTCTACGTCCGCTTCCGAATCCTCTTCTGACTCTTCCGCAGACGCTTCCTGCGAGTCGTCAGACTCTTCGCTGCCCGACTCTTCGTCGTCTGCATCCAGTATATGCACCGTGTAGTGGCGCTCTTCGAGGGCCTGCACCGTCTCCCGATTGATCCGTTCCGCGACGGATCCGTCGGCATCCTTTAAAATGATCGCTCCGATCTCGCGGTCCTCGTTGAGGTCGATCTTGGAAAAGTCCATTGCGTCAAGGACATCTGCCCGCTGCTGGGCCGCCTTGGTATCGTCGCCGCCCACATAGGCCGCCTTGATCCCTTTCTTCTCCCAGCGCGCCCGCTCTTTCTCTCCGGGATCCATGCCAAAATACAGGATCGGGACGCCTGCTTTATGCGCATTGTCGGTAATAGCTGAAACCGGAACATCGCCCGTGATTCCGACGATCAGGACCGAACATTCCTCATTTACAAGCTCCTTGATCGCACCTTCCATATCCGCGGCAGGAACAACACGCTCCAAAATGTGCTCTTGTGCGATGTCCGCCTGCGCCAGATATCCCTTGAGGCTTCCCGTAAAGCGCTCTGTAAATGTGCCGATGTCCTCCTCGTATACAAGACCGATCTTTGCGTCCCGCGGCAGTACAGATTCTGTCCCGGGTTCTGTAGCCTGTGCCGTTTCATTTGTTGCGCTCGTTCCGGATCCATTCTGTCCCGCACCTGCAGAACATCCTGTGAGCAGGAGGAACCATGTTACGAACGCAAGGAGAATACCTATGCTCTTCCTGTTCATAATTACACCTTTTTTCTTATCAAACCGACATTTTCACAATTCTTTTGTATTCATTATTATAAACGAATGATTGCGCAAAGTGTACTGTCTTTCACTTTAATCTGTGATCCTAAAGCCTCTAAGAACCGCTCCCGCTTCCATGGGACCGCTGCCGGCAGGAATCACCGCCAGAAGGTCTGTACCGATTGCCGAACTAAGTACACTGTTTCCCTGTTTTTCATCGATGGCCAGACAGGCCTTTCCCTCTGTGAAGACAAGTTTTCCCCGCAGAACCCGCGTCGCGCCTGACTTCTTGGGGAACCGGTTCATCAGCGCGCACCGGATTTCTGTAAGGCGCGGCTTATTCCATCCCGCAAGCTTTCTAAGGACCGGCGCGCCGACAAGCCAGAAGGCCGTCATACAGGCGGCCGGATTGCCGGAAAAGGCGAGGACTGGAATCGCATTGTCTTTTTGGATCACTCCGTATGCACCCGCCATGCCGGGCTTGAGGTTCAGCCCGCGGATGAGGACCTTCGTCCCCGCCATCTGCATCGCGTCGGGCGTAAGATCGAAATCGCCTGCCGAGACGCCTCCTGTGAGGAGGATCGCGTCACAGCGCGGCTCCTCTGTGCCTTGCACGCCACGCAGGATCAGGTCCGCAATCTCTTTCGTGCTGTCCTTTCCCATTCCGAGGTAGACCGGCTGGCACCCGAGCGACGCGCAGGCCGCCTCCAGCGTGTAGCGGTTGGTATTGTATATCTTGCCCGGTGACAGGAGCTGCCCCTCATCGACAAGCTCACTTCCCGTGGAGATGATCCCCACGACAGGCTTTTTATAGACTCTTGGCCGAAAGACGCCCTGCGCAGCCATGACGCCGGAGAGTCCCGCATCGATCTTGATGCCGGGTGCGGCCAAACGCTGCCCTTTTTGCACGTCTTCGCCCCGTCGGACTATATTTTGCCCCGCAGCGGCTTCCTGAAAGATCTGGACCTCGGTATCCGTAAACCTGGTCACTTCATAGGGCACGATGGCGTCTGCTCCGCTTGGCACCGGCGCACCGGTCATGATGCGCGCCGCCGTGCCGATTGTGATCGCTGCATGGGGTACTTCGCCCGCCGCAATCGCGTCCACAACGGACAGTGTCACCGGATGAAGCGAATCTGCGCCCTGCACGTCCTGCGCACGAAACGCGTAGCCGTCATAGGGGGACCGGTCAAAACCGGGCACGTCCTCCGCGGCCAGGATCTCCTGTGCCAAAACTCTGCCCGCACTCCCGCTAAGTCCGATCTCCTCCGTGCCGGTCACCGGCGTATATGCAAGGAGAAGGTCTCTCGCTGTCTCAAAATCCGGTCTCTCTACCATAACGCGCATCCTTTCGTCGAAAATGTCCCCTGAAAATCCATAGGATCATGGATTCTCGATTCCAAATGTATCCCTAAATGTATCCCTAAACAATACGGGGCCGCGCTGGGCGACCCCGTACTCACATTATACCGTATTATGCCGGATCAGTGAAGTTCGTTGACTCTGTCATAGTGCTTGCCGCCCCAGTAGATGCGGGATGCGACTTCTGCCTTCTCAGGCAGCTCCACGCCTTCCATGACATACTTGAGGAATTCCTCGTATCCGGTTCTGTCGACGATATAGCCGACGTGCTCTTTGCCTTCCAGTGCGTTCTTGTCGATATACTCCTCGACGTACGCATAGCAGTTCTTAACGATCTTGACGATGCTCTCTTCGTCTGCCCAGCGCAGGAAGTCCTCTGCCAGACGGGGATTCTTCTTGCCTGTGCGGCCCATGATGACGACGCGGAAGTAATGCTCTTTACTTCTGGTCCATGCACGGGTCGGGCAGTAAGTGACGCAGACGCCGCAGCCGACACAGAGATTGGGGTCTCTGACAACCTTTCCGTTTACAAGGGAAAGGGCGCCGGTGGAACGGATCTTGCAGTACTTGACGCACTGCTCGCAGCCCACGCAGCGGTCGGGATCATACTGGGGCTCCGTCATACCGATGATGCCAAAGTCGTCCATGCGAACCTTGCCGCAGTCATTGGAGCAGCCTGTGAAGGCCACTTTCATGTGCAGGTTGTTGGGGAAGATCTCCTTGTCCATTCTCTGCGCGAACGCCGTCGTGTCATAGCACCCGAAGGGGCAAAGTCTCTTGCCGGGACAGGCGACCACGTTTCTGGTGCCGGAGGCCGGATAACCGCCCTCATAGACTTCCTGATTGACGCCGGACTCATCGATGATCAGCTGCAGCTCCTTGTTGACCGCATCCATATCCTCCATCTTGATGCCGGGGATCTCGACACCCTGGCGGTTCGTGATGAAGATCGTGCCGTTGCCGTACTTCTCAGCGATCTCGGTGATGCGGAGCATGCTCTTTGCGCCGATGACGCCGCCGGGAATACGAACGCGGGACGCTGTCTCGCCTCTGACCTTGGAGTAACGGAAGGCGTTCTTTTTCAGTTTTTTCAGATTCACATCCATACCCATAGTATTATTCCTCCTTCCCGTTTCCTTAGTCGATCATGTCTTTGCTGACTGTGTAGTTGAATACAGGACCGTCGAGGCAGATGTACTTCTCGCCGACTCTGCAGTGACCGCATTTGCCAAGGCCGCAGCACATCTTGCGCTCCTGGGATACCCAGATGTTCTCTTCCTTGAAGCCCTTCTGCAGAAGGCCCATCACGGAGAAGCGCATCATGGGCGGCGGGCCGACGACGACTGCCTGCGCCGTCTCAAGGTCGCGGATCGGAACGTCCGGAATATACTTGGTGACCAGACCGATATTGCCGGTGTAGCCTTCCGGTGCGCCGTCAACGGTGAGGATCAGATCGAGCTTTTCATCCCATCTCTTGAGGTCGTCTCTAAAGAGCATGTCGTCAGGGCTTCTGAAGCCGACGATCACATGCTTGTCCTTGGGTGCCTTGGTCTCTGCCAGCGCGTCAATGACGCCGCGTACCGGAGAAACGCCGGTGCCGCCTGCGACTACGATCATCTCGCAGTCTTCATACAGGCTGGTATCAAAGCCGTTTCCGTAAGGTCCGCGAAGGAGGAGACTCTGTCCTTTATATTTTTCAAACACTTCCCCTGTGACGCGGCCGACTTTGCGGATCGTCAGGTCCACATAGTTCGGGCCGATGCCGGAGACAGAGATCGGTGCTTCGCCGTATTTTGGCATCGATACTTCAAAAAACTGTCCGGGCTTTACCTCCCCGACATATTCCATACGGAATGTATATTCCTTCTGCGTGTGCTTGATCACATCCAGGATCTTGGAAGGCCAAGGCACATAAGGATTGTTCTGCATATTAGTTGCTCCCATTCTGCACCTCCTCTACTGCCTTGTTGACCTTGTTGATGCATGCGGAGAACGAAATGTACTCCGGACATACCATGTCGCAGCGGCCGCAGCCGACGCACATGTCATAGCCGAATCTCTTTCTGAAATCGAAGATCTTGTGAAGGACCTTGAAGCGCATTCTCTCTCCCTTGGTCCTTCTGTACTGTCCGCCGCCGGCCACGTTGGTGTAGCCGTCTACCATACAGGAAGCGCCGACTCTTCTTCTCTCGCCGACTTTTCCGTTCTCTGTATAATACACATCCTGCATTGTGTAGCAGGTGCAGGTAGGACATACGAAATTGCAGCGGCCGCAGCCGATGCAGCGCACGCTGTACTCGTCCCAAACGGGATTCTTGTAAATGCTGTTCGGAACCTCTGCCGGAATCGTGACATGTGTCGCGTTCTCTGTCACATATTTGGGCTCTACTGCTTCTTCTCTGCCGCCGCATTCTGAGAAGATCGCAGCAACGTCGTCGCACTTGACGTCGCAGTAAATCTCATCGCCGATCACGTCAATCGAGAAGAGATAACCGTCTGTGGTCTTGTTGGTGCCCATATCCACGCAGAAGCAATCCGCGCCGGACTTCTGACATCCGATCAGGACGAATTTGAGTCTGTCGCGCACTTCTTTGTAAAAAGGATCGACAGAAATGCCGTTGTTCATGTAGATCTGGTCCAGACGGCGCACTGCGTGCATGTCGCAGCTCTTCAGGAACACGATCACTTCTCTGGTGTCTCTGTCCGCTGTCTTCACCTCGTTCTCTGTAAAGAAGAACAGGGTCTCAGACAGAGGCGTCAGGATCTCTTTGAATGCATAATCGGACTTCTTAGAAAGCTCGATCTGTGACAGCTCTGTCACATAGTCATAGCGGACAACGTCCGTGTCCGTAAACCTTCCTTCACCCACCTTGAGGACCGGCGCATAGATCAGTCTCTCCTCCGCGAGTTTCTTCAGGGCTTTGTCAAACCCTTCTTTTGTCAGAACATAACCCAATTTTTGCCTCCCTTCTGCTGCTTACCAGCCATTTATCCTATTCTGTACAGGCCGCCAAATGCGGGCGGCCTGTACAAGCAAGATCAATTTGCTGCGTCAGCCCCTCTTCTGCTTCTTTAAAAACATCCGTAAGAACATCAGCATGACATAACCGACCAGCATAGTGGTCACAAAAATCTGCACTCCGACGAGCTGGGTGACCGCATTGCCGAGGCCTTCGCTGCCCTTCTCGATCAGATAGCCGGCCATCTTCTGGGACGCCACAACGCCGATCGCCATCGGGAAGGTAAGTCCCGCAAATCCCGGATAGAAATCAAAGGAGAAGAAATCCGGGAGCTTATACAGGATAAAGGCCAGAGATGCCAGTACGCAGATATACATAAATGTCAGGACAATTCCGTTGTTCTGTCCGTTTACATTGATCAAGCTGACGACGCAAAGGCTGCAGGGCGCCAGAAGAACGGCCATTGTGTGATACGCGGCGTTCTTGATCTCCACATTGAAGAGTCTCCAGATCATAAACGGAAGCAGCACGACATAGATGATGCATCCATAGATCGTGATGAACTTCAGGATCGGGCCGGCGTTCATCTTGCCGCCGGTCACACATGCGACCATCCAGCCGTTGTAGGTAACGTACCAGCTGGGCATCATGTTGATGAAATTCTTGGGCATCACTACTTTGCCAAATGTGTGCTTGATCGTAAAAACAATGATGTGAACACAATGGATCGCGACCGCTATAAACCAGATGATCTTGCCGAAGGGAAGACCGATCTCGTAATAAAAGCTGCCAAGGACCATCAGTACCATGCTGAAGGCGCCATACAGGCTGGCCGGGATCGTCTGCTCATACTCGCTCAGGCATGTCTTCGAGAACATGGCCAATTTCAGGATATAGCAGATCATGAAAATCGTGCCAAGTGCCATGATCAGATAGCGGAGCCATACGAAGCCGAGGCCTCCATATACATTACCCAGAGTCAGAAAACTCAGGAATGTGGCAATACAGGGTACCGGAATTTTTTCTAAACGACTCATTTGTCACAATCTCCTTTATCAATCGTAATAGAACTCATAGGTATTGTCTCTGATATGGAAGAAATCAGAGTAGTCGATGTCAAACAGAGGCTTCTTGACCTTGCGGACATCGATCTTGCGGGCGATCATCTGCTGCAGCACGCCGCCATATGCCAGGTCTCCCTGCAGGAGCGCGCCGATGATCTTGCCGTCCTGGTGGACGATCTTCTTGTAGACGTCGCCTTTTTCGTATGTCTCTACCTGGATGCTCTCGTCCGCAGGATCGGGATTCACATTGCCCAGGGACATTGTGCTGATCTCGAGGAACCGCATTGTGGACTTACTTGCAAAGAAGTCCGTCATTTTCTCATTGTAGCCGGCCATATTGGCAGCGGCGATCATGCCTTCCTTGACAGCGACGGGCCAGATCGGGCTCGTGCCGGAGACGTCGCCTGCGCCGTAGATATCCGGATCGCTGGTCCTTCCGGTCTCGTCATAGGCAAGGCCAAAACGGCTGAGTTCCAGGCCGCTGTCCTTAAGGAATTCGACGTTGGAGCGAACACCTGCGGTAACGACGAAGAAATCGCAGGGAATCACTGTGCCGTCGCTGAGGATCACTTCCGTGATCTCGTGCTGATCATTGATCGTCACCTCATTGACGCCTACGCCGTAGTGCTGCTCAACGCCGTGTGCGTTAAACGCGTCGATATAGGTCTGGGCAGCTCTCTGGTCCAGCTGCTTGTTGAGGAGCCAGCCGGCGAAGTCGCACAGAACGACCTTGACGCCAAGCTCCAGGAAACCGGTCGCGCAGTCAATGCCGACAAGTCCGGAGCCGAGGACCACGATATTCTTGTGGGTCTTGGCCACTTCCTTGAGGACTTCGATATCGTCGATGTTGCGGAAGCCGATCATATTGGGGGAGCCGAGCATATTCTTGATCGGCGGGAAGAAGGTGTGGGAGCCGGTCGCGATCAGGAGCTTGTCATAGCTGACTCTCTCATCGCCGTCCAGGATCACTTCTTTCTTCTCTCTGTCAAGACCGATCGCCTCTCTGCCTTTCATCCAGTCGACCTTGTACAGCGTCTCGAAATCTTTTTCAACAAAGCGAAGGCGCTCAATACTTCTCTTGCCGGCCAGATACTCGTGGAGAATGCAGCGGGAGTAGATATCCTTGTCCTTGGAGATCAGAACGATCTGACACTCCTTGTCCAGTCTGCGCAGCTCTCTGATGGCGTTGACGCCCGCTGCGGAAGAACCGATGACAACATACTTCATATCAGTTTTTCACCTCCTCGAGAGTGATCGCATGCATGGGACATTTCTCCACGCACATGGGGTTGGCGGTCTTTCCATCCTCACTTCTATGTACGCACATATTGCACTTCATGATCTCGCGGAAGTGGATGCTGTCGGGCTTGAGGATGCCGAAAGGACAGGACATGACGCACATATAGCAGCTTGCGCACTGCTCTTTGTCATAGGTGACATATCCGGTCTCCGGATTTTTCTTCATAGCGCCTGTCATGCAGGTGTACACGCATTCGGGATGCTCGCAGTGACGGCAAAAGATCGGCGCCGGCTTGGTCTCGCTGTCGATCACGACACGGTTGCGCGCATCGCCGCTCTCCGTCTCATGGCTGACCACGCAAGCCGTGACACACGTAAGACATCCGATGCAGCGACTGCGGTCAATTTTGATTCTATACATAATTACCATTACCTCCTACATCAGATCTTCTCAAAGCGGCAGATTCCGCCCTTGTAGTTGGGCTCTTTGGAATACTTGTCATAATTGGAAGGCGTCAGCTTGTTGCACTCAATATAATGGATCGGTGCGTAGAGCTGGTTGTAAGGAACATTATCCGTGATCTTGACGTAGAACTCCGCATTCTGTCCGTTTACGGAATAGACACGGATGCGGTCCATTTCGTAGATGCCGTTTTCCCTGGCCTGCTCTGTATTCATGAACAGATACGCCTTGCTGAGCGATACGTCCTCGACGAACTTGACTTCCTTGGTACGGCTCTGTGTATGCCACTGTCCAACGGTGCCTCGACCGGTATTGAACACGATCGGGAACTCCTCATTGGGAACATAGGGGTTGGGAAGAGGCTCTTCAAACATGAAGTTCGCTTTCTGGTTGGGTGTATAGAAGCGTCCGTCCTCATAAAGTCTTCTCTCTTCCGCCGCAAACTCCTCTTCTCTGCCTTCCGGATAGGGCCACTGTCTTCCGTGGGAGCCTTCCAGTTCATCCCACTTCACGCCGCTGAAATCGCAGGGCTTGCCCTTCGAGATCTCACGCAGCATGTCAAAGCACATTCTGGGGGTCTCCCATTTCTCGATAGCCTTGCCCATGCCGAGCGCCTTGGCGACGCCGAGGATGCACTCGTAGTCGGAAATCTCGTTCTCGCCGCGAGGCAGGACCTGACGCATAGCGGAAAGTCTTCTCTCCAGGTTGATATAGGTACCTTCCTTCTTGATGCCGGGAACGACAGGGAAATAAACGGTTGCGTTCTCCGCGCTCTCGATCGTGTCATAGATATCCTGTACGACGAACAGGTCGAGCTTCTTGGTCGCTTCCGCAAAGGTCTCGTTGTTGGTCCAGCTGTGTCTGGGATTGGTGCACAGGATCCACAGGCCCTTGATCTCGCCCGCGTTGATACCCTCTACGATCTTGTTGTAGGGAATGGTGGGCTTCTTGGCTACGTGATCGATATCAATGCCGGTCAGCCGGGCGATCCTTGCTCTCTCATTCTCATCGGTAAAGTCGCCGCCTGCGAACAGGCAGGTCGTATTACTAAAGAGTCTGGATCCCATCGCGTTGCACTGTCCGGTGATGGAGTTGCCGCCGGTGCCGGGCTTTCCGATGTTGCCGGTCATCAGCGCGAGGTTGATGATCGACTGCGCCGTGCGGACCGCTTCGTAGCCCTGGTTGACGCCCATGGTCCACCAGAAGGATACGGCCTTGCCGTTGTGAATCAGGCCGACAAGCTCTGTGATCTGCTCCTCGGAAAGGCCTGTGACCTCTGCGCCTCTCTTCAGCGTGAAGTCCTTTACGAACTCAGCAAATTCACCGAATTTGTTGGTGTGCGCCTCGATGAAGCCGTGGTCGATCCAGTCGTTCTCGATCAGCATGTTGGCGATCGTGTACATAAGGACCAGATCGGTTCTGGGCTTTAAGCCGTACCAATAGTCGGCGTTCATCGCTGTCTCGGATTTTCTGGGATCGATGACAATGATCTTATGTCCGGGCACCTTGTTTTGGCGGACGCGGCCCCAGATAATGGGATGCGCCACAACAGGGTTGGAGCCGATGAAGATCAGCGTATCGGACAGTTCCAGATCCTTCAGGGTATAGCCGGGCGCATCGTAGCCAAAAGTCTGCTTGTGGCCGACGGCTGCCGTCGCCATGCAAAGACGTGTATTTCCGTCTACATTGGTCTGCAGATAATTTCTCATGACATGGCCAAAGATCGCGAACTCCTCCAGCGTAAGCTGCCCCGTACTGATGCCCGCAACGCTCTCTGTGCCATACTTGGCCTGGATTTCCTTGATCTTGTCTGCGACATGCTGGAATCCCTCGTCCCATGATACTTCCTTCATGGTTCCGTCTGCCTGCCGGATCTTGGGCAGCGCACCGGGCTTGACGGTTGTCTGCTGCTTGCTCAGCGACAGGCCCTTAATGCAGCTGAATCCATCGTTGACAGGATATCCCTTGGTGGGAATTGTCCTGACGATCCGGCCGTCTTCAACGCAGAAGTCCAGATTACAGTCAATCGCGCAGAAATTGCAGGTTGATTGTATCCTTTTCATTGTGTCCTCCATTCCATTTCCGAATCTGTTTTGGTGAGTTTGCATAAACTAACCAATATTATTCCATAATTCTTTATGAATTATAACATAATGGGAGACATCTCTACGTTGCATACGCAACGAATGCGCTCTATAATGTTATTGCATTAACAAGATTTGGTTTAGGGCCGAATTAGAAAGTGGGTCGATGATGGCGGATATACTGATGCGGGCGTTTCAAGAGCACCCGATGTTTGCGAATATATCGATGGGCAACTGCAGCACATTGATGGGATGTCTTGGCTGCATAGAAAAGAGTTATCGAAAAGATCAGATCATATCGCCGCCTGACGCCTCTGCCAAGCAGCTGGGGCTTGTCATCAGCGGCTGTGTCCATACAGTCAAGGAGGACGTCTGGGGACGCCGCACCTTCCTGTCTTATACAAATGACGACGGGATTTTCGGAGAAGTGATGGTCGGCGAGGCCTATCAGGAGCGGGGCATCCATTTCAAGGCGGCGGAACCCACCGTGGTCCTGTACCTGCCGGTCGAGAGGATCCTCCACCCCTGTAAAAACGCATGTCCCTTCCACCACCAACTCTCCCGCAATCTCTTTACGATGATGAGCCGCAAGAATATCGCGCTCACAGAGAAGATCGAGATCACTTCCAAGCCGTCTTTGCGGGAGAAGATCCTTGCCTATCTGTCCATGGAGGCGCAGAAGGTCGGTTCTTTGACCATCACGATCCCGCTCAACCGCACGGAGATGGCCGATTATCTCTGCACCAATCGAAGCGCGCTCTCGAGGGAGCTTTCGAGCATGAAAAAAGATGGAATCCTCGATTATGATCAGAAGGTCTTCCATCTTTACAATGTGTCACAGGAGCAGTGATCCTGACAGAAACGCCGCAAGCGCATCCGGGTCATCGATCGGAAATACCGGCGCTGTCGTATCCACCTGCACGTCCGAGACGACGGCCGCGCAGGTATCCGGATCCGCCGCCATGGGTTTGCCGCTGCTCTCCCTGTATAGAAGGATCTTGGGCCACTTTCCCTTTTTGCACCCTTCCGTGAGGATCAGGTCAGCGGTGCCGCTCATGGAAATCAGAAACACCAGTTTCTCGGCTTCTATAGGACCGTTCAGCATGACGGCCGCATGGGTGTCCGAGAAGATCCCGGCTACGTCCGCACCGGCTCTTGTGAACCGCGCCGAGTCGGTCCCCTCGTGATCGATGTCAAAATCGTGCCCGTCGTGCTTGATCACAGCGACCCGAACGCCCCGCTTTTTGAGAGCGGGGATCAGTTTTTCCAGATAGGTCGTCTTTCCGGTATCGGACCAGGCGATCAGCGAGTAGACGGACGCCGCCGCCTGCACAGCCCTTCTGTACGAAGCCTGATTGTTCATATTGGTCAGCTTCTTCTCTCCCATCGTAAGCGCCTCGGACGGGACATAGCATACGTGAAGCCCTGCCAATGCATCCCGCACTCTGAAATTGCCGCTTGCAAGCTGTCCCTCCAGAATCGGAAGGCAGCGCTTATGATAGACCGCGCAAAGCGGGTGCTCTTTTGTGTCCGGCGTGACGGGAACGACCGCGTCCCACTGCTTGCCTTCTGCGCTCTCAGACGTTCCGATCCGCCGCATCAGTTCTTCCGCGATCGCAAGATCCGAATAAGGCATATCCACTGCTGTGACGAACAGATAGTCCTGCCGGCAGTGGCGAAGGGAGGTGCAGATTCCTCCTAAAGGCCCGCAGCCCGCCGGATCATCCGCCAGTGCAGCCGCCTTGCCTCCCACAAGTCTCTCAATCTGATCCCCCTGCTCTTTGTCGCGGACAGAGAAGAACACTTCCGCATCTTCACCTGCAAATTGCGTCCATTTATATCTGGCCAGCGGCACGCCCTTAAAGGCAAGGGACGCCTTGTCTTCGCCCATGCGCCTGCTCAGGCCGCCGCACAGAATCGCAGTGCTACATCCGGTCATAGGATTACATCTCCCATCCTTCGAATTCCTTCCCCCATTACACGGTTGTTTATTCCTTGGGCACGATAATGCCAAGGATCTTCTCTTCGTTATAGCGGGACAGGATCAGCGCGCCCGCAAGGCAGATCACTGCCGCGGAGACCGCCGCGATCCGGTACCCCAGACCGGTCTCGGGACCGATGCTGGCAAAGGCCGTAAAGATCAGCATAGCAATACTTTGGCCAAATTTAAATGCGAAGGTTCTCGCCGCGAAGAACATACCCTCTCTGTTTTCCCCCGTCACAACGGCGTCCGCTTCCGCGATATCCGCTACGATCGCCTGCGGCAAAATACCAAGGATTGCCATAGGGAACGCCGCGGCACAGACAATGATAATGCCAAATACCAGGCCGGAGCCGCCCAGAAGGCCGGAAATTGCCGTGATCAGGTATACGATGGACAGGCCGATGAAGCCGATCAGAACCAGCTTCTTCTTGTTCATGCGGTGTGCCAGCGCGTTGACCGGCATGTAGCAGGCGAAGGACAGAAGCGTCATGGCCACATACAGGATCGTCGTAAAGGTCTCCGGCAGCTTCATCAGCGATGTGATAAAGAAGGGAAGGCCTGTCTGGAAGATGGTCAGTCCCAGGAAATAGAGGACGTCGCTTCCGACGAAGACACGGAAATCACCATTCTTGAAGGTCTTGATCAGGGATGTGAATGCGTCGTCTTCCGAGGGCACCGTGTGCACATATTCCTTCTCATTGATCGTGAAGGTCGGCACCAAAAGCGCGGCCAGGCCGATTACCGCCAGAATCGCAAAGGTGACGCGGATGGCCATCACTCTCCCCAGGGAGGGCTCCATCGCGCCCCAGATAAAAGGCGCCGCATAGCCGATCGCGGATCCCAGAAGGAAGGTGACGGATATATAGGTCGAAATACTGATGCGGGTGTCCTGTGTGGTTCCCAGTTCTGAGATCAACGCGTTATAGGGCGTGCAGTAGGTCGTCATGAACAGATAGAACAATAAGAGCGTGACCAGAAGCCACACGCTGTTCACTGTCGAAATCGCATTGACCGGCGCCCAGAACACCAATACGGTGATCAGCGCAAACGGGATTGCGATCTTTTGCATAAACGGGATCCTGCGTCCCTTGGGATTCTGGGACCTGTCGGACAGATTCGCGATCATCGGGTCTGTCACTGCGTCAAACACTCTTCCCAGCGCCGCAATGCCGCCGATCACGGTGGCAATTCCGAGAATCACGCGTCCCTGCGGAATGAACAGCGTCTGTCCCGCGGCGATGGAATCCGCGTCAGGCTGGTAAAAATAGACCAGCCAGTTCGTGATCAGCGCTGACAGAAGCGACCAACCGAACTGTCCGATCGCGAAACACCACATTTTCCCTTTGGATAAAGTCTTCATCCCTGTTTCCCCTTTTGTATGCTGTATATTGATTCGTCATTCCGGTATCCAAAGACTTTACCGGTCTATGTGTCACTGCTTTTTCTTCTTGCGGAAATGAATCTCCGGAATCGCAACGTTGTCATAGACAACGTCCTTCTCCTTGCGCTCCTTGTTCTCATCCACATCTGATTTCTTCTGCTTCTCTTCATAGGAATCGGTATGGATCTCAGGCATAGCAAGATTCTCTATCTGTACATGAAGCTTTTTGTTCGCACTCATTCGTGGCGCTCCTTCCTTTCTGTCAGACCAAATTGATGAAAAATGTAATAACGAGTGAATTGATGAAATCCGCAAAGAGACTTCCGACGATCGGGATCAGCAGGTAGGCCTTGATCGAAGGCACATATTTGTCGCAGATCGCCTGCATGTTGGCCATTGCATTGGGCGTTGCGCCCATACCAAATCCGCAAGTTCCGGCGGTGATGACAGCCGCGTCGTAATCGGCGCCTGTAAACCTAAAGATCACAAATCTTGCAAACAGATACATAAATACCAGCTGTACCAGAAGCAGGATGACCAGAGGAAGCGCAAGCGCGGCCAGCTGCCAGATCTTGAGGGTGATCATGGCGATGCCAAGAAAGAGCGACAGGCAGATACCACCGAGGTCGTTGATCTCGCCCATGTAGACCTTGATCTTGCCGGTGGACTCACCGACGTTTCTGATAATCGCCGCGACGATCATGGCACCGATATAGACCGGGAAGGTCATGCCGGTCATGGTTAAGAGCGCGGAAACCAGCGTCCCCAGACCCACTGTCACGCACAGCTCAAAGACCGCCGGCGCGTACTGGTCAGAGTGCCTGACATGCTGCTCTTCATCTTCTTCAAAGATATCATTGCCCTCATCGGCCGACTTTGCAGTCTCAAGCAAATTATACTTCTTGATCAGGGAATTTCCAAGGGGCCCGCCGATCAGGCTGCCCGCGATCAGACCGAAGGTAGCCGCTGCTGTCGCGATCGTTGTCGCGCCCTGAATTCCGAAGTCCTCGATGACCGGGCCAAAGGCGCCGGCTGTACCGTGTCCGCCGACCATGGGGACCGAACCTGTGCACAGTCCGACCAGCGGATTGACGCCTAGAAGCCGGGAGACGCCGACTGCCAGCACGTTCTGCAGAATGATGAGCAGAATGACCTGGATCAGGAATATGATCAGGTCCTTGCCGCCCTCCTTGAGGACGGCGAGATTGGCCTGGAATCCCACCGACGTAAAGAAGAATACCATGCAGATCTCACGGAATGTGTCGTCATAGACAAACTCTACGATGCCGCACACATAGAGGATGCAGGAAATGATCGCGACGATCAGGCCGCCGACGACCGGTGCCGGAATGCAGAATGTTTCCAGAAAACGGATCCTCTTTCTGAGGAACTGTCCCAGTAAGAGAACGCCCACCGCAATTGCAAGTGTCAGGTATTTGTTGATTTCGATAGTCAGCATAGAACTCCCTCCTTACTCTTTCGCAGTGTCGACCGAAATGCCGCACTCTTCATAGTACTGGGCTGCGCCGGCGTGGAAGGGAATTGTGATCGACTGCGTGGCGTTCTGCTCCTGCAGGTCAAATTCTACCGGAACCGCACTGTTAAGCGCCGCCTTTTGCTGAAAGAGAGCGCCTGTGATCGCATAGACTGTCTCCTGCGGCACCTTGTCGGAGGCAAGAAGGACGGACTGGACCGCCAGTGTCGTGACGTCTGTATTTTGACCATTGTAGGTGCCCGCCGGGATCACGGTTTCCGTGTAGAATCCATAGGACCCTGTCAAAAGACTGCTCTGCTGGCTGTCGATGGAAATCAGGCGGATCGGCGTCTCCCCTGCGAGGTCGGTGATCACCTGGGCCGGCGCGCCCGCTGTGCAGAACATGGCGTCAATCGATCCATCTCTGAGCGCGTTGGCCGCTTCTGTATAGGTCATATTCTGCACCGACAGTGTGTTGGACGTAAGGCCGTAGGCCTGCAGGATCTGCACCGCGTTCTTCTGCGTGCCGGAGTCCTCTTCACCGACGCTCACCGTCGTGCCGGCCAGGTCGCTGACTTTTTCGATCGGCGAATCCGCCCGCACTACGATCTGCACGGGTTCCGGATACAGCGCAGCTACCGCGGAGTAGCCTTTCATGGCAGCGGTTTCCAGCGTGCCATTGTACATCTCGTCAATGACGTCGGACTGGGCCAGTGCCAGTTCCAGATAATCCTTGGAAAGGAGGCGGATATTGGCTGCCGAGCCGGCCGTCGTCTTTACCTCTGTGCTGATCTTATAGGGATCCGCAGACAGTGTGGACGACAATGCGTGTCCCAATGAATTATAGTTGCCCCCTTCGCCTGCTGTTCCGATGCGCAGCTTGTCCTTCTGCCCGCAGCCTGTGAACGCTGCAAGAAGCAGAACCAAGGCCATCATAAGCGCCGTTCTTCTTGTCACTTTCAAAGCTATTCCTCCTGATTATGTATTCTTTACTGGTTTAGACACTTTATTGTAACACTTTAACTTGTTAATGCGTAAACCTTTTTGCCAATGGTCGAAGCTTTTGTGTTCTATGGTCCAGGCGCACCACGATAAAGACCGGCACATCTCTGCGATGCACCGGTCTTGTATGGGTATGCATTTATTGAGAGGACTTGCGGTTCAGCACTTTTTCGGCGAGCTTCTTCGCTTTGCGGATTTCAGGCCTTGCGAATTCCCTGGTCGCGATATCCTTGTCCGCGAGGCAGACCAAAATCGCCTCTTTGGATTTGGGTGGATGCGCCAGGGTCAGCGGCCACATGTGCCCCCTGATAATATTGCGCTCTTTCTCCGTCAGGTCAAAATCCTCCTGCGCCTTTTTCATCGCGGTCAGCGGATGGGATGTGCCGTGATGATAGGCGGAAAAGCCCTCCTCCTTGATGTCATACTGATAGTAGTCATGGAGCATAGCGCCGCGCGCAAGTTCCTTTTCGTCAATATCCCAGCCGAATTCTTCCGCAAGCGCAAAGCTCCGTTTCGCCACCTGCACGCAGTGGATCAGCGTGTTGCTCCCGTTGTGCTGGGGATACTTACTGAGCCTGCGGATCCTGGAATCCATGACCAATTTGTTCAGTTCTTCGTAGAAAAGCTTCTTATCGTTCTTCACTCTTCCCTCCATGTCGAAGCGCTTTGCTTAGCGCATGCGGTAGGTCATTCACTCCGTCCTCTGAATCGAGATCGCGACAAAGACAGTCAGCACAAACGGGTAGATCAGGAAGGGGATCATCGACACACTGGTCAGCTTCGCGATATTGGCTGCCACCAAAAGCTGCGCGCCATAGGGAATGATTCCCTGCGCGATGCAGGAGCAGGTATCGAGGAGCGAAGCCGTCTGCCGGGGATCGACCCCATATTCCTTGGTAATGTCTCTGGCAATCGGAGCCGCGATCACGATCGCGACGGTATTATTGGCCGTAGCAATATCCATAAACGCGGTCAAAAAGGCGATGCCGTGCATGCCGCCCCGCTTGCTGTTTGCGTTCTTTCGGATAAAGGAAAGGATCGCTTCAAAGCCTCCGTTTTCTTTCATCAGCGCTGCGATCGACGCCACAAGGATCGTGACGATCATGGTCTCGAACATGCCGCTGATGCCATTTCCCATGGATGCCAGCGCCGTGGCGTAGGTCAGTGAACCTGTCACGATGCCAACCACGATGAAGAGCAGGATTCCCACGATCAGGACCAGGAATACGTTGATCCCGAAGATGGACATGCCCAGTACGATGAAGTAGGGAAGCGCCTGCCAGATATTAAAGGGAAAGTCCCCGATCACTGCGCCGCCGCTGACGAATGCGTAAACAAGCAGGATGACCAGCGTAATCGCTGCCGCCGGAAATGCTACTTTTATATTTGTACGAAACTTGTCTTTCATTTCCACGCCCTGCGTCTTGGTCGCCGCAATGGTGGTATCCGAAATAAAGGAGAGGTTATCGCCAAACATAGCGCCGCCGACAACGACGCCGACACACAGGGGAAGGAAAAGTCCTCCGTTCTTCGAAACCGCACAGGCAATCGGCGCAAGGACGGAAATCGTTCCCACGCTGGTACCCATGGCCATCGAAATCAGGCAGGCAATGAGAAACAGACCGGGCACGGCAAATTTACCCGGGATGATGCTGAGAAGCAGGTTTGCGGTGCTCGATGCGCCGCCCGCCTCTGACGCGATCCCGCTGAAGGCGCCGGCCATCAGGAAAATGAACAGCATGATCACAATGTTGTCATCGCCGATTCCCTGGGCGCAAATATGGATCTTTTCATCAAAAGACAGCTTTTTGTTCTGCAAAAAGGCCGCGATCAGGGCAATAGAAAACGCCAGCACCACAGACACTACGTAAAATCCCATCTGTCCTTCTGCGGGTCTTATATACTCGAAGAAAATACCGTTTCCGAGATAGACGATCAGGAACAGAAGAATGGGCAGCAGCGCTTTCGGATTGGCTGACGGTGAAACTGACGATGACTGATTCATGATGCACTCCTTTTATATCATTCATTTTTTGGCCTTGCAGCGTATTCATGATTTGCAAAGCACCTTAAAATATATCATATTTTGACCATGTTTGAAGAGTGGATCTTAATGTGCCATAATGAAAAAACAGATTCGTGAACAATTGGCTTTTAATTTAGGAAAGTGAAAAATAATGATACATGAAGAATTCTATGTTTATTGCGACGGAATCCGCCTGCATGTAAAGCTCGACCTTCCGGACCGGGATCCCCGCGCGGACCATTCCAGAATCCCTATGGTACTCGTGATCCCGGGCCTGACCGGCCACATGGAGGAGCCGCATATGGTGGCCATCGCAGAGGCCCTGGCGGGCGCCGGCTACGCGTCTCTGCGCGCCGAGCTCTACGGCCACGGCAAAAGCGGCGGCACCTTCCACGATCATACGCTCTTCCACTGGGCCCTGGAGCTCATGGAGCTGATCGACTACGCAAGAGGACTTGATTATGTCTCTCAGCTCTTCTTGTGCGGACACTCCCAGGCTGGTGCGGCTGCCGTTCTGGGCGCCGGCCTGAAACCGGATGTGCTGGACGGCCTCATTCTGCTCGCTCCTGCTATGCTGATCCGGGACGTCAGCTATTCCGGTGGTTTTCCGGTCCGCTTTTTTGACCCCGACCACATCCCGGATGAGACGCTTGTCTTTGATGATGCGCCCATTTCCGGCAATTATTACAGGGTCAACCGGCTGCTGCCCTTCGAGGACGCGATCCGCCTGTACGGAGAAAAGCCGGTTCTCGTGGTCCACTCGCCGACGGACGAACTGGTCCCCTATCAGTACGGCGTCCGCACTGCGGAGGCCTACCGCAATGCGGAAATGTTCACGACCGGGGAAGACGATCACTGCTTCGCCACACATATTGACCAGGTGACGGGGAAAATGGTCGCCTTCCTCAACTCGATCTCCAAAGATCCGGCGATCCGGAGGTCCTGATGATCGGCGACCGCAAGCATGACGTCGAAGGCGCGAAGCAGTGCGGCCTCGACAGCCTGGCTGTCTACACCGGTTTCGCACCGCAAGGCGAGCTGGAGGAGGCTGGCGCAACCTTCATCTTCCGCACAATAGGGGAGATGGCGGAGTTCCTAGTGTGATTTTCTCTGTGGTTTTGCCGGTTCTCCTTGGGTTTCTTGCTTGACTTGATGGCGGTTAGGTACAGCGCTTGGGGTTTCTTGATTTGTTCTACAAGGTTTTCTCTTGCCCTAATGGCGTTTAGGCACAGCGCCTTGGTTTCCTTGATTTGTTCTCCAAGGTTTTCTCTTGCTCGGGGGCGTTTAGGTACAGCGCCTTGGTTTCCTTGATTTGTTCTCCAAGGTTTTCTCCTGCCCTAACGGCGTTTAGGCACAGCGCCTTGGTTTTCTTGATTTGTTCTCCAAGGTTTCAATGATAAATGGAGTGCAATCTCGAGAAATCTATCTCCCATACCTAAATGCCTCTCTGAGACAGAGAATATTGGAGTACAATCGCGTGAAATCTGCTTGCTATACCTAATTACACAAAAATCCGTGGGGAACAAACTCATGAAATCAGGCTTCTGTACCTAACGGCTAAAGACGAAGAAGTTTTCTGCACCTAATGGCTAAAGACGAAGAAGCTTTCTGCACCTGACGGCTAAAGACGAAGAAGCTTTCTGCACCTGCCGGCTAAAGACGAAGAAGTTTTCTGCACCTAATGACCGAAGAGGACGATAGAAATAAGATTGTTTCCAAAGAAAACAGGCTCTTTTCCAAGCTGGTTACACAAATCCGCTTGAAAAAGAGCCTTTCAATTGAACTATATTATTTAGCCAAATAGTCAAAGCGACTGCATCACTTATTGATCTTCCCAAGAAGATCCATCAGCGCGTTCATTGTATCCTTGCCGGCCGCGCCGCCAGAGCTTCCGCCCGTCTTTCCGGAGAGAAGTGCGCTGATCAGGTCGGACGTCCCCGAAGACCCTGAAGAAGATCCGCTGCTTCCGGATCCCTTCGCGTTAGCGGAAAGGAGTGCGCCGATCAGCTCGATAGCGTTACTGTCACCTTCCAGAAGGTTGATCGCAGCCTTCTTGGTCTTGGTATCCGCATTTCTGTAGAGCTGCACAAGTTTCTTCTCAGTCGCGGTGAGTGTAAGTGCGTTGACTGCTTTGGCGGCAGTCTTTTTTGCAGTAGTCGTCTTCTTAGCCGTAGTCTTGCTGGTGGAAGAAGTCTTGCCGGCAGTTGAAGTCTTGCCGGCAGCCGTAGTCTTTCCGGTTCCGGTCACTGCGTCGAGAAGAGACTTCTGTGTCACACCGAGGACCTTTGCCATCTTTTTCAGAACAGCCTGCGTGGGCTCCTTCTCCCCGCGCTCGATCTTGCCCACATCGGTTGCAGTGATTCCGTCCACCTGTTCCGCTACAGCCGCCTGTGTAAGTCCCTTGGCTGCGCGCGCCTCTTTGATCAGATCCCCAAGCTTTTTAGACATACTTACCTCCCTTTCTTAAGCACCTGGCGCCACTTGCTCAGTATATATCTGGACTGAACACCAAATTATGCCAAATCCGAATGACACGATATTCCATATAAGTATTATACTTTTTAGCGCATGGAAAGTAGAATACTTTTATCCAAATAACATGAAATCTTGAAAGGAATACTAGTTTATGCGGTTAAGAACTATCCATCGTTTGCTGAGTTTACTGCTTCCCGCCGCGCTGCTCGTCACTTCCTGTTCAGGTGCGGCACCTTCCTCCGAAACTGGTTCTGCGGAAACTTCTGCAGTCATATCTGCGACTGAAGAAGCCGCCGGCTCTACGTCTGCGGAAGCCGAAATAGAAACACCTGATTCAGGTGACGCCAACATATCTGCATCAGTCTCTGATCAAGCCGTGACAACCTCTGAATCGCAGGAAACAACCGCAGTTGGTTCAACCTCTGCAGGTACAGAAAATGCCGACGCGCTGTCGAATCAGCCAAACCTGCCGGCTCCCTATACCATGGAATCCTTTGACACAGTCCCCGCAGAATTCCAGGAATGGCACGATGATATCGACTATGGAACAGTCGAAACCGACGTGGAATACTACTCCAACACAGCGGGCGACTACAAGTACTGCAATGTTTTGCTCCCCGCAGGATATGATGAGTCACAGGAGTATCCGGTACTCTATATGTTTCACGGTTTTGGCGGGCGATACGATTCCCACGTGCACGAAGGATCCATCCTGCAGACGCTGTACGGCAAAATGCTGCACGATGGGCTCGCGGTTCCCATGATCATCGTCGGAGCGGATATGTATACGGGTCCTCTGTCGGAGAAGGACGGCATGTCCGACGCGGAGATGCGCCCCTACTATGACAAAGGCATCGATGACCTTGCGTTGGATCTGATGCCGTTCATCGAGTCCCGCTATTCCGTAAAGGAGGGCCGGCAATACACAGCAGTCACGGGAGTTTCCCAGGGCGGCACGGATGCGCTGGCCGCGGGATTTAAGTGGCAGGCCAAAATAGGATATATCGGCAGCTTTGCTCCCTGTACCGGCGTCATTCCCACACCTTATTACAGAGGTACCTTCTGGAATACTCCGATCCTTGACGACTTCGTGATCGAGTCGCCGGAGACCATGCCGATCTACATTTATCAGCTGGTCGGCAGTGAAGATCCCTGGTGCATCGACTCCACTCTCTATTACGGCAAAGTCATGGACCAAAAGGGCATTCCCAACCAGACCGATCTGGTGGAAGGGTATGACCATGACAACGATCTGTGGAGGCTTGGGCACTACAATTTCATGCAGAAGATTTTTCTGGACCAGTGATCAATAATCCGGGAAGCAGAAGAAAAACATAATAATACCGAAAAAGAGGGGGTACGGATCCAGCTGATCAAACAGCTTGATCAATACCCTCTTTTTCATTCCATATTTCTGTCACTCACACCATCTCAAAGATCAAAATCCTCTCCCGCTTGTCATAGTTCTCATACAGGCCTGTGCAGTCGATCTCGTCGACAAACAACAGGTCGTCCGCTGTCATAAGCAAGGAGATCTCGCTTTCGAAAGGATAATAGAAATACAGGTAGATCTGTCTGGGATTTTCATAGTAGGATTCCCGGATCCTGTGCAGCACGATCCTTAAAATGTCATCTGTAAAGGGATTGAAGAAATACAAACTGTCTTCATCCTGTAAGCGGTACTTTCGGGCGTCCTCACAAACAAAGCGGACGCCCTTTTTGTAAGCATCGGGGATCTTCGCCCTGTCAAGATTAAGGCACGCCTTCTCATAGAGATCTCTGTCAAACTCGATCCCGGTCGCGCGGCAGCCCGTCATGGCGCTCAGAAAGAGCACTGACCGACCCAGGCCGCATCCATAGTCAAGAATATGGTTCTCCGCTGTAATATAGCCGCTCTTCGCCAGGGCCTCCAGAACTCTGTAATCCGTTGGTTCGTAGTAATTACAATCCATCTCGAAGAAGTGGTCGATCGTTCCGGAAGTCTTGATATTCAGTTTCTTCTCCCACCACTGTTCTGACGCACCGCTCATGGCATCTCCTTCATTGCGATTAATATGCGCATATATGATGTGATGTACCCGCAGTCGACTTCATCGGCCGGGGCTTTACGCGTCATTTCGATAATTCGATAATACGCACATATATGATATAATAGTACCGATATTTGTAACCTGCAAATGATTAAGGAGATCAATCATGAATAGAAAAATCATCACTTTCCTTCTGTGCGGCACTCTTGTGCTTTCTGCAGCGGGCTGCGGCGCTTCCGGCAAACAGGCTAGCGCGGATCTTTCCAAACCGGTTGAAGAAACCGCTGAAGAAGTTGATGCAGCCGTTATGGATGAAGTCGGCGACGAATTACAAGAAGTTGAGGATTCCCTGTCCGATGCTTCCCTGCCCGATGTGTCCGCCGAAGTCGAGGAATCTCTTCCCGAAGCTGCAGAGGAGATTATCGAAGAGTCGGAATCTGAAGCATCTGCATCTGACGACGCCGAATCCGAAGCGAACACATCTGACGACGCTGCATCAGGCAGCGAAGACTATGACGCTTCGTATGCCTTCGCCAATGCGAAATTTGACGGAGACAAGATCATCGTTGTTCCGAATGGAGAAGTAAACGACAGCACCTTTATCTATGAAGATAAGACGCTCGGCGGCCTGTGCGACTACATTGACTCGACCGTTCTTGAAGAAGGCAGAACGATCAACAGAGATTTCCTCTATGACCTTATATCGGTGGAAGTCATCGACCCGCAGCTGTATCAGGACTATGATTCATTCAGCCGCACCTTATGCATGAGCCTGTCGATCGCAAACGAGTTCAGTACCATTGACGTTGATCTCAAGGATATGATCCTGGATACAACCGATCAGGCCAAGCAGGTCTTTGAAGTAAACGCTGAGGGAAAGGACACCAGCTGGATCCTGGACGGACATGAGTATAAGTTCTATCTCAACGACGGCAGCACTGAGTATACGTCTTCCATGTTTGATCCTGAGACGCTGGCTGTGTGGAGTGTTGTGCTCGATCAGTATTTTGAAGTGGAAGGATGATCACTTTAGGGCATCGAGCCGGAAGCATTGCTTTGTTCCGGCTTGGTGCCTTTTTTTGTGCTTTGTTCTTTGTTTTCTGGTCTTGATGCCCTTTTCTAACTTGGCGCCCTTTCTGGCTTGATGCCCTTTTCGTGCCATGGACGCTTCCTTAAGGGCAATGAAAGGGCACAAAAAAACTTACCGCATCACCGAGGGAGTATAAGGTGATACAGTAAGTCTTTTTTATGTCAATGCCGCTTGTAGAACTTGCTGACCGCGATAGCGGCGATCAACAATGCGGCACATCCACCGTAAATTTTCCAGGACCCGGCATCTACAGTCTGTGCTGTGACAGTCTGTTCTTCCGCCTGATCTTCTGCTTCCTGCGAAGTCTCCTGCTGTCCCTGTTCTCCCATCATGGGACCGTCGGTCTGCCCGTCATGCATCTCAGACTGTGTCTGACCTTCTGTCGTTCCGTCCTGGTTCATGTCAGGAGGCGTCTGCATTTCTGTCGCTCCATCTTGGCTCATGTCAGGCGGTGTCTGCCCATTTCCACGGCCGCCATGCCCGCCGGGACCGCCATGTCCCTCTTGCATACCTTCCGGCATAGCAGGCATGTCGCCCTGTGCATTTTCTGTGCTGTCTTCAGTTGTGCTGTCTTCCGAAGCCGTGCCCTCCGTCGTGTCGCTGAACGGCCAGCCTTCAAAACCGCCTCCGGGTTGTATTTCGCCTCCGTGCTGCATACCGCCGCCCATATTTCCGTTACCCATGTCGCTTTGTGCGTCACCATAGGATGTAGAGATTTCCTCGATCGTAATCTCTTCAGAACTGTCTCCGATCACAACCTGATAACTGTTGCCAACCTGCATCTCAGGGCAGCTGATCAGCGCCGAACTGAAGGAACAAGGCACATCCCAGGAAAGGAGGATATTTCCTTCTTCATCTTCGAGTGCCAAAGTGGTTCCTTCATCTGCAACTGTACTAGTGTTGTAGAGAATCGAAGCCTGTGTGGATGTTGAGCTGAATCCTTCCGCCATGGAGGACGCGCCGCAGGCAATGATCGTTCCGCCTGTGATCTCAGCCACGCCGCCGCTCTCACTGCCATAGTCAACCGCGCAGTTGCTGCCTGAACCGAGCAGACTAATATAGATCGTACCGCCGCTGATCCTGATATCTTCGTTGGAATCGAGGCCGTCCGCATCACGGCCGCTGTCATTGATGATTGTGATCGTACCGCCGCTGATGTAGATATAGGTCTCTTCTTCCTCCGCAGCCGTTTCAGAGGATTGTGTTTCCTCCGCAGCCGTTTCAGAAGACTGTATTTCCTCCGCAGTCTGTTCCATCTGTCCGCTGCTGTCTCCATCACTGCTCATGTCAACCGGATCAGAACCATCTTGCCCAAGATCTTCTTCTTTGCTTGAGCCTTGCATTCCGCCTTGTCCGGGTCCGCCACCGAATCCGAACATATCACTGCTGCCGCCATTGGCGTTGAATCCATCATCCTCGGGGTAGATCGTAATCGTGCCGCCGCTCACATCGATGATCAGCGCCTCGATGCCTTCGTAGCACTCATTGATCAGGATCTCACCATCCTCAATGTATACATATTGGTCGGAATGGATTCCGTCGTCGCCGGCTGCGATTGTGATGGAACCGCCGGCGATCGTGATATCACCGGTCGTATGCATTCCGTCTTCCGCAGCCGTAATGTTGATTGTGCCGGACTCGATATACATATATCCGTTTTCTTCTTCATTGGCTGTGACAATGCCGTCATCGCCGGCGTCTACTGTGATCTGCGCTTCTTTGATACATACGCTGTCATTGGCGTGGATCGCGTCCGCAGCCGCCTTTATTGTGATCGTACCGCCCGTGATGACAAGATCATCGTTGGCGGCTATTCCATGTCTGTACTCCGCGGTCACCGAAAGGCTGCCGCTTCCGTTGATCGTAAGATCATCGTGTGCAAATATTGCGCCGTCTGTCCCATCCTGCAAGGCTGTATCGGAATAGGTGCTGCCGCTGGTCAGGGTGTTCACGCTGTTCTCCGCCAGTGTCAGGAAGACCTTCTCCGCCTGATCGACTCTGATGCACGCGTCATCGCTGCAATTAATATCGACTCCGTCGAGCAGGATCCATACCTTGGAGGAATTGTGCGCGTCCACGGTGATCTTGCCGTCGCTCAGTGACCCGGAGACCACGTATCTTCCGGCCTCTGTGATCACCACCTCCTGGCCGTTCACATACGCGCCGTTTCCGGAAATCTCCGCGCCGTCCCCGGTCAGTGTGATGACTGTCGCGCCTTCGGTATCCCAGTCGCTGTTCTGGTCATTGGTGGTGAAATATGTGGTGCCCGAATAGCTCTCCGCGTCCTCATCCACGATCATTGTGATCCCAAGGGACTCCCCGTTCATGAACAGAACTGTCAGGAGCAGGCTTACGGCGACGATGACAACGCAGATCTTATCCAGTCGTCTGTTGTGCGTTGACATTGATGTTACCTCCTGCCATTAACCCATGTAGTCTCCGTTGTAGCTGACCAGCACTGCGCTGTCGATTCCGCCGATCTCCGAGAGTTCGTTGATGAAATCTGTGTTGTCCTCTTTGAGTCTGACTTCCAGGCTCATCTCCACATTGCCTTTGCGGGCGGTCTTGCTTTTGACCACACACTTATTGGTCTGCTCTTTCAGGTAGGCAACCGCCTTCTCCTCGCTGTCATGTCCATCGCAGTTGACTACGACAATGTAGGGCTTTGTATTCTCTTTGCGGTTGGCAAAAAACAGAATGATCAGACCGATCAGCACACTGCCGAACACGGCCAGAGGGATCATGCCCGCTGCCAGTACGATACCGGCCGCAATGGACCAGAACAGGAACGCGATATCCAGAGGCTCCTTGATTGCTGTCCTGAATCGGACGATGGACAACGCACCGACCATACCAAGGGAAAGGACTACGTTGCTGGTCACGGCCAGGATGACGAGCGTCGTGATCATTGTGAGCGCCACAATGGTCACGCCAAAAGTGGATGAATACATAACGCCCGCATAGGTCTTTTTATAGATCAGGTAGATGAATACACCTACGCCAAAAGCCAGCAAAAGGGCGACCACCATATCAAACATTGTGACTGCTGTTACGTTTGCAAGAAAACTTGATTTGAAAATATCTGAAAATGTCATATGTACTCCCTCATTTCTTTAAGTTTGATTTGATCTGTTATTGTTTGTTTTTGTATCGTTACTGCCTTTTCAATCGTACGCCCTGCACCGCTCAATCATAAGCCTTGCACCGCTCAATCGTACGCTCTGCACCGCTCGTATTTGGAAAACGCGCAGACCCTTCTGCCAGGCGTCTGCACGGTATCTTTGATGATGGAAGGCAGGTAGTTGTCCCATTTAACTTCCAGGATGATCCCCGCGTCAGGGACCGGGATCGTCACGCATTCCGGATCCAGGAAATCCGTGCACCGGAGTCCTGTCCGTATATCGTAGTCGAAGGTGACTCTCACATTGCCCGGCCCGTATATAAAGGGCTCTCTCGTGTAGTCCACGATCGTCATGGGCTTTATGCCCTGGTTCCGCATCTTGCAGTAGAGCTCCCGGATCAGGCTGTGCGGCGACTCGAGCATCCAGTCGATGTCGCCGTCGACGATCTTCTGCGCCTGTACAGCTGTGAGCGGTGCGGAATACTTGGTGCCAAGGCCGTTCAGCTTGCTCTTCTTTTCCAGATGGATCACGGTGCTTGGATCCAGGTTGTAGTAGCGGATCCGAAACTTCTCTCTCCGGTTTACGCCGTCGACCTTCTCCCGCAGCGCCTTGTCATTAAAATTGTCAAAATACAGACTGCGGATCAAATACTTCCCATCCACCGCATGCGGATCCGTCTGTGCGACGGCTCTTAGCCTTTGTCTTATCGCGAAGAGATCGGACCATGCGATCTCGTGCTTCCACTCGTGACGGTAATGAATCTCTTCCTGCGCCGCTTGCATATCCGTTTTACGCTGCATCGGCATGTCGGACTTTACTTGCATATCGGTTTTCATCTGTATCATCACCTCTCTTTCTTTGTTCTGTGGCTATTTTGGCATGGGAAACTTAGTCCAAACTTAGAAATAGAATTAAGTTTCGTTTTTTTGGCAAAAAAACAGCTCATACCAAGTGCCATTTTCATTCTGACACTTGGTATGAGCCACATGACTCTTTGTTATATTCCGCTCACTCCGGCCTGCGCCTTGCAAGCGATGCGTTTCTGTAGTCCGGATCGCCGGTCACTTCTTTGATCACGCTAAGTTCCTTAGGGAAATCGATCTGGTCATCCACATGCTGCAGTTCGATCTCCGCAATGGCCTTGTCTTTCCAGAAAGGATAGACGTCGATCTGGAAGGACTGGTTGTTGTAGGTCAGGCAATATCTGTCCTTGCGGATGCGGCCGAGGGAGGTGTCCGCATTCATGATCAGGTTCAGATACTCGTCCTTGGAGATTCTGCGTTCCGACTCGATGCGCTTATAATCATTAACTTTGCGCTTTCTGGTCTGGTAGTAGATATACTGCCCATGACTGCCTCTCTGGCGGACCCGGACTTCTTCCTTGTCATTGACCTTGAGGTAGGTCTGGATGATCTCCACCTTCTCGCAGTTGGGAAGGGAGGACAGCCATTCGATATCCGGATACTCGATGAGGAACTTGCGCTCGATTTCAAAGGGTCCGGGTGCGCCGAGGAAGGAGGCAATCTCCGCGATCAGGCGCTTCATCTTGTCCTCAAAGTCCGTGGAGTTATCGATGATGCGCAGATGGGGATGCCCTGTCCATGCCGCGATGAACTGATCGTCCATGGCGGCCGCCTGCTCTACGGTCTCGATGCGGGCAGTATTGTTGGCCGTGGTATAGAATTCCTCGGCACCTTTGGCCGCCGTGACCAGATGAAAGACCGCATCATACTGATCCCGCAACTCCACTTCGCTGGCGTGAACCGATTGAAGGACCGATTGGAAGGTCTCTTCGTCCATGTAAACTTTATTGTCCAGCGCGGCCCTGTCGCAGACGATCAGGACCTTATCCTTTTTCATGACCCGCGCGGCCTGCTCGAAGACCTTCTCTTTCTCCAGCTGAAAGCGCATGTGGCAGTGCTGATAGTCCGAATTGGTCCGGCAGGTCCAGGGCGCCACGCCGCCGGTGATGAGCTCTGTGGCCGTCTCCGGCACAAACAGCACGTCGTAGCCTCTTTCCGTGAAGGCGTGCTGAATCCAGTTCATGGCCGTCGTTTTACCCGCGCAGGGGCCTCCCGTGATGACAATTTTCGTAATGTCCATACCACTCTCCCCAGGAAATCATCTGTCCCGAATTTGCAAGAAAGGCCTGGCCCGAAAGCCAGACCTTTCCGTTACTCAACAGATTTTACGTATCAAATCGTGCGCCAATCCCGTTTTATCACTGTGCCAGGATGCCTGTGATGTGCGGGTTGGGGCCTTCATACCAGTACAGGAAGCCGACCAGATCGATCACATCGCCGACCTTGAAGTCCTTGACGGCCTTGTAGATGTCTGAATCGGGGCCGCACAGATTGGACTCAACGGTGAAGCTGTAGGTCTGTCCATTTACAGAGACGTTGAAGTAGAGGTCGTCGCCTTCGGAACCGGAGCCATCCCAGTTGTAGAGATACGCTGCATCGGTGTCTTCGCCGGCGGGCTCAACAGTGACGCCCTTGAAGCATACATACTTATTCTGCTTGTTGATCAGCTCGTCTGTGCCAAGAAGCGCTGTGACGTCCTCGGGCTCTGCGATGTACTCGCCGTCCTCGAACTGCCAGATCGCGTCGATGACTTCGACTTCACCGGACCATTCTGCCTTGTAGCCCTTGACCTTGATGAACTTGCCGATTTCCATCAGCTCATATTCCTTCTCTGTGCAGGGAAGGTTGTAGAGGAAATAGGCGCCGCCATTCTCATCCTGCAGATAGATGTTGGCCGATCCCTGATCGTCCTGCGCATAATAGGACTGCTTAGCCTGGATCGCGCCCTGGATGATAACTTCGCTGTCTACTTCTGCTGCCGCATAATCTTCATAGGTCATGGGATCCTCCGGAATGTTTGCTTCCACATCTTCCGTCTCGTCCATCACTTCACTTTCCACTTCCTGTGTGGTTGCCTCTGCCTGTGCTTCTTCAGCCGGTGCCTCTGCGGCGGGCGCGGCGGTATTGTTGCTGCCGCATGCAACCGCTGCCATCATCACTGCGCTTGTCAGCATGATCACGAGTGCTTTTTTCATAGTGTCCTCCCTTTGGTCTGCCTGTTCTGCAGGCGGATCCTGCTATTATATGACTACAGTTACGGTGTACCGCGGGACCGGCCCGCGTTCTATTTTATTATAGCGAAGTTTCGCCAAAATAAAACCTGGTTCAATTGTTTTGGGACGCCTTCATGCGCTCCCTTATATAAAACCTTGTTCAGTTGTTTTTGGACGCCTTCATGCGCTCTCTTATGTAATAGGCGCCGATCAGGACCCATGTGACGCCGAGTGTGATGAGCAGCGCCTTGGAGGCTGTCGGCAGAGGCCCCATGTCCTTGTCTCCGCCCTCTGTGCCCTGGTTCCGCATGCTGGTCTGGTCCAGACGATAGAGCGCCGTCACTTCCGAGAACAGGTTCTCCAGGTAGGCGTCGTCGACCGTCGCTTTTCTGCGGACGGACTTGGTCACATTTTCGATCAGCTGGCCGGCTGCGTCACGCAGAGAGGTCGATCCGTTGAAGACGGGCGTCACAAAGGTGTACTGGACGTTGTCGATCAGGAGCTTGGCCGCACTGATTTTGACGTCATAGTAAAGGTTGTTGTCCTCGCCGCTGCGGGACAGGTAATCCTGATACTCCGCGGCGTTCTGCGCCTTGGTCGTGACGGGCACATAGCCTTCCGTCTGCGAGTAGGCGATCTGCACATCATTGCTGATCAGGTACTGCGTAAAGAGCCAGGAAGCCAGAACAATTTGCGGATCCTCTTTGTTGAAGATACAGATGGAGGGTCCCTGGGAGATCATCCTGGGGTTCTCCGGGTCATACTGCGGGAACATGCGGACTGCCGTCTCAAATTCCACGAATTTGTCCTTACTGATATCGGAGAGCGGCGCATGGCTGCCCATCCAGGTCGCGCCTGCCGTCGAGTCGATAGCAAAGATGCACTGGCCGGCGTCCAGGAAGTTGGCCGGGTAACTCGATATTTTGAACGTGGAGAAGGCGCCGGTCTTCGCGTGCTCCGCGACGGTCATCAGGATCTCTTTGGTCGTATCATTGAAGAGTTCCACCTCTCCGCTGTCCGTGGAATAGCCCGCGTCTCTTTGCTTGAGCATCTGGATCATCATATTATCGGTGGACTTGTCGATAAAGGGGATCATGACTTTCTGTCCGTTGACAGCGAAATTGCCGTCAGCGCCCTTCTTGGTCGCGGCTTCCGACACTTCCCACACGAAGTCCCAGGTCAGAACGTCGGGCAGTTCATAGCCAAGCTTCTCTACAAAGGTCTTGTTGACGTAACAGGCCTCGGTCGAGCGCATGTAGGGAAGCGCGTAGGTCGTTCCGCCGATCGCGCACTCCGACAGGAACTGAGGGACGATTTCCTCCTTGGAAGGGGCGTCGAATTTGAGCTCGCTCCCGGCGAGACCGTAGCGCTCGTCGCCCATCAGGGAATCCAGCGGGACCACGACATTGTCGCCGGTCATGTACGTGGCGATATGGTCGGGGTAGGTGATGCAGATATTGGGCGTCGTGTTGGTCGCGATGTTCGTAATGACATCGTTGTAAATCTTTCCGTAGTCCGTGTAGAGCCGCATATTGACCTTGATATTGGGATAGAGCGCCTCGAAATCGGAGATCGCCTTTTCATAGATCGTGGTCTGCGTCTTGTTGGTGTCGTTTTTGGCCCAGAAGGTCAATTCGATCTTCGCGCTCTCGTCGAGCTGTTCCGGCACCTGGAAGGCGGCGCGTCCGCGGGATCCGTGGCAGCCGGTCAGAGAAAGGACCGCGAAGACGGCGATCAGAAGGACAGCGAGAAATCTCTTGCGTGTTTTCATCCCTTGGTACCTCCTCTCGAAACGCCTGCCATGATCTTCTTGTGGAAGATGATGAAAAGCACGATCAGCGGAATGGAGATGACCACGACGGCGGCCATCATAGCCGGAATGTTCTCACGGCCAAATCCGTTCTCGCGGATCTCCTGAATTCCGTTGGAGACCAGGAAATAAGCTTCGTCATCCGTGATCAGGCGGGGCCACACATAGGAGTTCCAGCACTCAATGACCTTCAGGATCGCGATGGTCACCATGGTGGGCTGGCAGATCGGCAGCATGACCTTCCACAAATACTTAAAGTCGGAGGTGCCGTCCACCTTGGCTGCCTTGTAGAGTTCCTCCGGAATCTGCTCAAAGTTTTCCTTGAGCAGATAGATATAGAATACCGATGTCACAGAAGGCAGGATCAGGCCCATGTAGCTGTTGCGCAGCCCTGCATTGGTGATGGTCACGAAATTGGTGATGATGACCAGCTCGTTGGGAATCATCATCAGGGACAGGAACAGGGTGAACAAAAGGTCCTTGCCCTTAAATTTGAGTCTTGCGAACGCGAAGGCCGCGAGCACCGTCACAACCATCATCAGTGCCGTCGTCACAACGGTGAAGATCAGGGTATTGAGAAAGTACCTGCCCAGAGAGACCGCTGTAAACGCGTCCAAATAGTTCTGCAGGGTCGGCGACAGCGTATACAGCTTGGGGATATATTCCGAGTTGTAGGCACTGTAGCTCTTCACCGACGTCAGGATCATCCAGTAGAAGGGGAACAGGACGATGATAGCCCAGAAAGTGAGAAGCACATAGGTCAAAACCTTGCGGATCCGCTCGTTTCTCTGCGCCTGTTTCTCAATGGCGGAGAAATCTGTATTTTGATGCATGATGATTCCTCCTTTCTTACGCGTAATGCGTGTTCTTTTTGCTGACCAGCAAATTGATACACGTGATGGTCAGTACGATCGCGAACAGGATGAGCGCGGCTGCCGCTGCAAAGGACGGATAGCCGCCGCTGTCGCCGTAGAGCATGTCGTAGACGTAACCGACGATGGTATTCATGCCCGCCGCGTTCAGGTCCGTGCCAAAAATCGCGACCACGTCGCTATAGGCCTTGAAGGCGCCGATGAAGCCCGTGATCACGAGGTAAAAGATCATGGGCGAGATCATAGGCAGCGTGATCCTTGTGAAAATGCGGAGTCTGGATGTGCCGTCCACGCGTGCCGCCTTGTAATAATCGGGATTGACGCTGGCCAGCGCGCTCGTGAGGATCAGGATCTTAAAGGGAAGAACGACCCACACTGTGTAAAAGCACATGACGAACATCTTGGCCCAGTAGGGACCGTCGATGAAGTCCACCGCGGTGCCGCCCACAGCCGTGATCAGGAGGTTGGCAAATCCATCGGAATAGGGCGTCTTCTTGAAGAGGATCATGAAGACCAGACCGACCGCCAGCGTGTTGGTCACGTACGGCAGGAAGAATACCGTCTGGAAGAAGTCACGCAGCTTTACGATGGAGTTGAGGCCCACCGAAATGAGGAGCGCGATCCCCGTCGAGAGCGGCACTGTGATCACGACCAGGATAAACGTGTTCTTGAGGGCCTGCAGGAAATAGGGATCCCGCAGCACGTAGTTGTAGTTATAAGGGCCTATGCCAAAATAGGTCTGGGAGGCCGAGTTGTATCCTTCCTCCACGGAATAGATCATGACGTCAAACAGCGGGTAGATCATGAAGACGCCCAAAAAGATCATCGCCGGGAGCAGATACAGCCAGGCTTTGGAATTATTCTTATCCATGGCATCCTCCTTACTTAGTGAAGAGGCTTGAATGTGCAGCGCACTCTGGCGCCGGTCTCATGATCGAAGAGATAGATCCTTGCCGGTTTGATCCGGAAATTCACGGTCTCTCCGCTCACCTCCGCAAGCTCCTCCGTGCTGACGATGGTGCGGATCGAGCGGTTTGCGGCGTGGGCGTTTGTCGCCACAATGCTGGTGTCTCTGCCCATCACCTCCACGGCGGTAAGGCCGCAGCGCAGCTCTCCGTCCTTCTCGGGATCAAACCCTTCCGGCCGGATGCCGATCGTGACGGGGCCGTCTTGTAAAGCCACGCCGGGCGCCGCATCCGGTGCGCCCTCTTTCCAGCTGCTGTCAGCCTCCGCCTTGATGACCGCGTCTTCTCCAATATAGACGATCCCGCCCCTGACTTCTCCTTCAAAGACGTTGATCGGAGGCGTTCCCAGGAATTTGGCAACGAAAAGATTGATGGGATCTTCGTAGACGATCTGGGGCTTTGCAATCTGCTGTACAACGCCTGCCTCCATCACTACGATCAGGTCGGAGATACTCATGGCCTCTTCCTGATCATGCGTGACGAATACAGTGGTTACCCCTGTCTCTCTCTGGATCCTTTTGATCTCCTCTCTCGTCTGCAGTCTCAGACGGGCGTCAAGGTTGGAAAGAGGCTCGTCGAGCAGGAGGACTCTCGGCACCTTGACCAGGGCTCTGGCGATGGCGACGCGCTGCTGCTGGCCGCCGGAGAGCTCGCTGGGCTTTCTCTCAAGGAGCTGGTCGATCTGCACCATTCTGGCCGCTTCCTCAGCCCTGGCCCGCATGGCTTCCTTTGTCATCTTATCCTTCCCCTTGAGATTCTCCATGGGGAACATGATATTCTGCAATACCGTCAGATGCGGGTAGAGCGCGTAGCTCTGGAACACCATTCCCACGCCTCTGTTCTCCGGGGGCAGATCTGTGACGTCGTCGTCTCCAAAAAAGATCTTGCCGTCCGAGGGCTTCTCCAGTCCGCAGATCATGTTGAGCGTCGTACTCTTTCCGCATCCGGAAGGTCCCAGAAGGCCGATCAGCTTGCCGTCCGGAATTTCAAAATTGAAATTGTTGACGGCGATCACATCCTCCTTGATCTTTTTGTTGCGGTTGGGGTACCGCTTGGTCAGGTTCTGCAATACAATTTTCACTTTATACCTCCCTGTCGAAGCGCTTTGCGCTGAGACACGCGAGGAGAAAGCCGCGAATGCGGTTTCTCCGATGCGATCTGCAAGGTTTGAGGCGCTTCGTCTCAAACCTTGTGAGTGAAAAATCAGCTCATCAGAGTGATTTTTCACTCTCCCCTCCCTGTCGAAGCTATTACATAATTAGATCTGTTCTTTACCCTTTTACGTTATTCACGCACATAGTAGTGCCGCCCAAGCCATTGGGATAGCCCGTCCAGGCCCGGATACACCATTCGCTCCGTGATGTTCTGGTGATCCAGAAAATCTCTGACTTGCCACCGCAACTCCTTGGCGATCACAAACCGCGCTGTTTTGTCAGTATTGACGTCCAAAAAGTGCTCTATATTCTTCATGCCCATCGGCACAACGGAGAAAAAGGAATACTGGCTGATGATCCGCCGGTCCAGAGACGGCGGCTCAATGACCAGCATATGGTTCTCCCCCATGTCGGCGTCATACTGTTCCAGCGACGCGCAGGCCTCCCGCAGCATATCGACGGAGAATACAGTGGTCCCATACTTGTCCATGATCTCCTGGTACTTGGCGGGCAGCCGGTCGTGGAGTTCGTGCACGTCGATCCGCCATACCACCGAGTCATGCGCCTCCATCCGGTCCAGATTCGACTCTGTCGCCGCAAAATGAAGCGCCATGAGCGGCGAGAACGACCAGTCCAAAAGCCGGGTCGGGAACCCGTGATGCTGGCCGACGATCATCTGCTTCCAGACATTGCCGTCGATCATGGGCTCCTCCAGCACCGCGTACTTGGTAAAGTTGTGAAGCATGGGAAGCTCCAGCTGCCGACTCAGCCCTTTGCAGTTTCTCTGTAGACTCGTGGACAGCGTATAGCCCGCATTGCTCTCTCCGCGATAAATATGGAGATCTCTATAGCGCTTCAGTTCCGGCCTGTACTGCTGCTCCGCCACCAGCTCCGTGAGCTGGTCCATTGTTTCAATTCGGATTTGCGATATCATAGCGCCCCTCCCCCAATGCGGGCATCCCAAGCCGGCCTCTTGTGCCGGCCATGGCAAAATAGGAGCCCTCGTCAGGCTCTCTTCAGCTCTTTAGGAGCCTTCATCAAGCTCTCTTCAGTTCTTCCTCTATGATCGCAGCGATCTTGGTGCTGTGCACAATGTAGCTTCCGTGTTTCTCTCCCTTGAGGATCATAAGGCGTGCGCCGGGAATGCTCTCCGCGATCAGCCTGGTCTCCGACTCGCGGATCAGATCCTTACTGCCCGCAAGCACCAAGGTCGGCACGCGAATGGCGGACAGCTGTGCGGGATCGATGTCCGGCTCCTTCTGCATGAGTTCGATCATGGGATCACGTTTCCCGATGCTCATGCCCCTTAGGAGCAGCCGGAAACTGAGTTTGCATCCCTTTGTGCTGATATTGGCGCCGCTCACGATCAGATGCGTGATTCTGGCCGAATGCATGGCGGCCAAAAGACCAATGATCCCTCCGTCCGAGAATCCGTAAAAGGCAACGTCTGTAAGGTCCAGTTCCGTCATAAAGGCGATCATATCCGCTGCCATATCCTTATAGTGGAACTCCCTGCAGGGGCTGCTCTTTCCGTGCCCGCGGGAATCGACCGCATAGCACGTATAGTGCTCTTTCAACACATCGATCGCCTCGTCAAAGATCGTGTGATCCTCCCCGTTTCCATGGACCATGAGCAGCGGTCTTCCTTGACCGGTCTTCGTATAAAAAAGCTGTATGCCATTGACTCCGATGAACATAGATGTCTCCTTCCTTAAAGGCTCACTTACCCTACTATTATAACGCATTAGTGCGCTAAATGGCACAAAAACAGCCCCCGCTCGAAAAGAGTGGGGGCCTGTTTACTTTACCAGTGATGGTCCGCTCCGCCAATTATGTGTAAGACGGATCAGATTTCAAACATTTCCGCATAGGCCTTCAGAGCGCCGTCTGTGTCATGTGCCAGAACGCGCTTTGCAAGGAGCTTGCCGAGCTGTACGCCTTCCTGGTCAAAGCTGTTGACGTTCCATACAAAGCCCTGGAACATAACCTTGTTCTCGAAGTGCGCAAGGAGCGCGCCGAGAGAATAAGGCGTCAGCTGCTCGCCGGCGATGATGCTGGAGGGACGTCCGCCTGCGAACGCCTTGTTGGGGTTCTCATCGTCCTTGCCGCATGCGAAAGCCATGATCTGTGCAACAACGTTTGCGCAGAGCTTCTTCTGGCTGGTGCTGCCCTGGATGACAACATCCATGCCTGCCTGGTTCTCTTTGAATCCTACGAACTGCATGGGGACAATATCTGTGCCCTGGTGAAGCAGCTGATAGAAAGAGTGCTGTCCGTTGGTTCCGGGCTCACCGAAGATGACCGGACCTGTGGAATAGTTGACGGGCTCGCCGAAGCGGTTGACGGACTTGCCGTTGGATTCCATATCCAGCTGCTGCAGGTGTGCAGGGAAGCGGTTGAGCGCCTGGGAATAAGGCAGAACGGCTGTGCACAGATAGCCGAGCGCATTTCTCTCATAGACGCCGATCAGCGCATCCAGAAGTGCTGCGTTCTTCTTGATATCGGGATCCTTAGCCAGCTTGTCGGACTCTGCCGCGCCGTCCATGATCGCTGCGAAGACTTCGGGGCCAAAAGCCAGAGACAGAACCACCGCTCCAACGCAGGAGGAAGAGGAATAACGGCCGCCGATGAAGTCATCCATGAAGAACGCTTCCAGGAAATCTGCGCTCTTTGCAAGCGGAGAGGTCTCACTGGTAACAGCGAGCATGTGCTTGGAAGGATCTACGCCTGCATTCTTGAGGGCATCTCTGACGAAGGACTCGTTGGTCAGGGTCTCCAGGGTTGTTCCGGACTTGGAAACAACGATGAACAGGGAACGGGATACGTCGATGGACTTCAGAACGGCTGCTGCGTCATCGGGATCGACGTTGCTGATGAATCTGGCTTCCATCTTCTGCTTGCCATTCTGCTTCGCCCAGTTCTCGAGCGCCAGATACAGAGCGCGGGGACCGAGATCGCTGCCGCCGATACCGATCTGTACGACAGTGGTAAATGTCTCGCCCTTATCATTGGTGATCTCGCCTGCATGTACCTTATTGGCAAAATCAGCCGCTTTCTTCTGCTGGGAGACATAGAACTCTCTCTTGTTGACGCCGTCATAAATGACGTCGTCGCCCTGCTGTCCGCGGCAGAGCTGGTGCAGAACCAGACGCTTCTCGCCTGTGTTGATCACTGCGCCGTTGTACAGCTCTTTATATTTCTCTGTGAGCTGTGCCTCATCCGCGAGCTCCTGAAGGACAGAGAGAACTTCATCATCAACGAGTTTCGCAGCATAGTTGTATTTGAGTCCGCAAGCCATGGGAACGTTATACTCTGCAACGCGCTTCGCGCCATTTTCACCGGACATCACTTCTACCAGGTTGATGCGTCCCTTGAGCGCCATCAACTTTTTGTAAGAAGCCAGTGTATCCAAATTTTTCCAAGAAACCATAATTCCTTTTCCTCCTTTTACCCAAAAAGTGGCGGTAAATACGTTAAATCGCTGAAACTATTATAATGTAAAACTCCTTGCATTGTCTATAATACCAATAAATTGATTCCTGTTAGGTCGGTGATTTGCAATCGCACGGAAATAGACCGCCGTTTCAAATCTTCAAAATCGTGTATAATGATATATGTAGAATTAACGGTATCTAACACTACAGAGAAAGGACGGGTGTTCATGAAGAGTCTTTTTAGCGACAATCGTCTGGCAAATCTGCTGCATCTGTTTCACAATACGCAAACCATGTCCGTCAACAACATGGCAGCAAAGCTCAAGGTCAGCGATCGTACCATTCGAAACGATATCAAACAGCTCAATCAGACGCTGAACGGCTGTGCGCTGATCGAGGGATTTCAGGGGCGTTACACCCTGCGCGTTTTTGACGCCGAAATGTTCAAGAACATATTGTCTGAATTATCCGAGGCAGATGAATTCTTAAACTCCCCCCGCAACCGGATGGATTACATGTTCGGAAAGCTCATGCGGGCGGAAATGCCGCTTCTCATCGACGATCTGGCCTATGAGATGTCCATCGGCAGGACAACCCTCACCGGTGATCTCAAGAAGCTTCGCACAGAACTGGAGGAATACGGCCTACAGATTCCCGGCAAGACCAGCCAGGGCATCTCGCTCTACGGCAATGAATTCGACATCCGCCGCTACGTTCTGGAGAATAATTACGACCAGATTTACGGCACCTTCCCCCTTGATAAGGAGATTGACGATCTGATCAATGACGTATATACGAAGAGGCATCTCGAGGACAAAGCCAAGGCCAATTTCCGCCGCTTTATCATCCTGATGCTGGACCGCTTTCTGACCGGCCATTATTTTGGCAAGATTTCTGATAAGGCCTATGATCTGACCGCAAGGCCGGAATTTGAAATGGTCAATGAAATTGTAGATCAGATCGGCAAGTTTCTTGCCATCGAGCTTCCGATCGAGGAAAAGCTGTTTGCGCTGCTTCCCGTGATCGGCATGCGGACGCCCTCGGACGTGCAGGGTATGCGCTCCATCGAACTTGACGAATCGATCAGGCCTCTCCTTCCCAAGATTACAGAACAGATTCGCATTGATCTCAATCTCAGTATCGAAATGGGCGACTTCACAGAGGAGTTTCTCTATCATCTGATGTTCATGATCAACCGCATGCGCTTCGGGATCAAGCTTCCCAATCCCATGCGGGAAGATATCCGTGAAAAGTATCCGCTGGCCTTCGAGATGGCGGGCGTGGCCTGCGGCGTGATCGCCAGAGAATACAATCTCACCATCACAGAGGATGAGCAGGCTTTCCTCGCCACCTACTTTGGCGTCATGCTGGCGGAGAGCCAGCTCCGCATGGAGAAGAAATTCAGTATTGCAGCCGTCTATACCACCGGCCGGATCACCTGCCGCCTGGTGGAGATGCAGCTTCGCCGCATCGTAGACACCTCTTCATCGCTCACAATGCTGGCGTCGGAAGACGTCTCCACGAACAAGCTGGACGAGTTCGATCTGATCCTGACGACGATCCCGCTTACCTGCAAGTGCCACCGCCCTGTCATTCAGATCAACGAGGTCTTCAACGAGCAGGAGCTGCGCAGAAAGATCGAAAAGGCGCGCTACTGGGACCAGCTGGAATCTCCTACACTGGACAGCAACTGGTTTGTCATGGCGGGCTTCCTGGACCAGGAACAGTTCTTCTATTTTGACAAAGAGACGCACTATGAAAAAGCGCTCGAGGTGATCATCGATAAACTCACCTATGACGGACTCGTCGACGACGGATTCAAGGAGCGCATGGAGGAGAGGGAAAAAATGGGCACGATGGTATTCGACAACGCCATTGCCCTTCCTCACGCGATCCAGCACGCAGGCGACCGGATCGTCCTGGCCATCGGCGTCTTCCCGAAGCCGATCCGGCACAGAGACAGCGATATCCGCGTCATCTTCCTGCTGGGTATCCCGGACAATATCGACGGCAACGACAACGTACTGGTCCGCGTCTACGACGAGATCATCACCATCAGCCAGGACGGAGAGCTCCTTGAAAGAATTGCCTCCTCCACCTCCTACAAGGATCTGCAGAGGGCGCTCTACAGGCAGGCGGACTGACAATAGAATCTGCATATAATACGCCCCCGCTCGGCCGAGCGGGGGCTTTCTGCATGCAACGGTTTATTCAATACTCTCCACCAGCTGATCCACAGCCGCTCTCATATCCCGCACCTGGGCCGCTGCCTCGCTGCGGTCCGTGTCTTTGGCGTAATAGTAGAACTTGATCTTGGGCTCTGTTCCCGACGGTCTCATGGCAAACCAGCAGCCGTCTTTCATATAGAAAATGAGCACGTTGGACGCGGGAATTCCGTCATAGCCGTGCAGATAGTCGATGCACTTGTCGACCTGGAAGCGGCCAAAGGCTTCCGGCTTCTTGCCGCGGAAGACGTCCATGATGCGTCTGATCCTATTCGCGCCCTCCACGCCTTTGAGCACAAAGGACACCTGGTCCTCCGCATAGTAGCCGAACTGGCGATAGAGAGAATCCAGATAGTCCTTGACAGACCTGCCGTTCTTGCGGCACCAGGCAGCCATTTCCATGATCAGCATCGCGGCGCAGATTCCGTCCTTGTCGCGGACTTCCTCGCCCGGCGCGCATCCGATGCTCTCCTCATATCCAAAGAAATAGGTGTAGCCGAGCTCCTCCGCCTTGGGGATCACGCCGCAGATATTCTTAAATCCCGTCAGCGCTTCGAAGACCTTGATCCCGAAGTGTTCGCAGATCGCGCGGCCGAAGTTGCCGGTGACAATGGATTTGATCATGGCCGCATTCTCAGGAAGGGTCCCCTTCTCTTTCATGCTCTGCGCCATATACGCAATGAGGAGCGCGCCTGTCTGGTTGCCGTTCAGCGGCGTATAGCCGCCCTTCTCATCCGCGATCTCAACCGCCATTCTGTCGCTGTCGGGGTCCGTCGCGATCAGAACTTCCGCGCCGACCTTGCGGCCCAGTTCCTCCGCCAGGGCAAAGGCCTTGGGGTCCTCCGGATTGGGGTAGCCCACCGTTGTAAACTCCGGGTCGGGATCCTTCTGCTCCGGCACGATGACAAAGTTCTCATAGCCGAGTTCCGCGGCCAGCTGCTGCATCGGAATGCTGCCCGCGCCGTTGAGGGGCGTATAGACGATCGGAATGGTCAGATCCAGCTCCTCGTCCTCTCTCTGCCGCATGGACATGACATAGTCCAGATAGGCCAGATCCATCTCCTCGCCCAGCATCCGCACCTTTCTCTCATCGAGGGCGTCCTGCATAGGCATCCTCTTAAAGTCGTCAAAGAGATCCAGGGCCAGGATTTCCTTCAGCATGCCGTCCGACACCTCACCGGAAATCTGCGCGCCGTCCATCCAGTAGACCTTGTATCCGTTGTACTCCTTGGGATTGTGGCTGGCTGTCAGGTTGATGCCGCCGAGCGCCGCAAAGCTGCGGATGGTAAAAGAGAGCTCCGGTGTAGGGCGAAGGGACGGGAACAGATAGACTTTGATCCCGTTTCCGGCCAGAATCTCGGCTGCCAGCGCCGCGAACTCCTGGGAATGATAGCGGCAGTCATAGGCGATTGCAAATCCTCTGGCGGGATTCTCTCCGGACGAAAGGATATAGTTGGCAATGCCCTGGGTCGCGCGGCCAACCGTCAATGTGTTCATGCGATTGGTGCCTGCGCCGCAGATGCCGCGCAGGCCCGCTGTTCCAAATTCGATCTCCTTATAAAAGCGGTCCTTGATCTCCGCGTCGTTTCCCTCGATCGCGATGAGTTCCTCCCGCATAGGATCTTCCTCCGGAAGTCTTGCGATCCACTCCTTATAACGCTCCATATACCCCATTTGCTGTTTCCTCCTTATCTTATAAGATCTTATAAGTAAGTGCCGGCCTCGTTCTTACCATGGGGCCGGCACAAAAAGATCCTGACTATATCCTTTTTATTTCAGCGTGCGCAAAAACGCGATCAGCTCGTCGCTGCAGTTCTTCTTCTGAATGATGACAGAGTGTCCTCTCTCGATCTCCATATAGAAGTCCTCCTCGGTCTCCACCACCTTGTAGAGCTTACTGTACTCGTGTACGCCGTGGGACGTATCGTTCTGGGTCTCGAAGTGGTCGTCATAGAAGCGGACGCGGAAGTGGGCGCCGCCGGCCTCTTTGATCTTTTCAAAATCGCGCTCGGACTGGTTGTTGGCACCAACCCGCACCAGAATCGGCGCACCGACGCCTACGACGATCATGAATACGCCCAGCATTGTTTTGGCATGATAAATGTTAAAAATGCCGGCCACAATGAGCCAAATACATGCAGCCGCCGCAATGATATTGTTCTTGAGCTGGCTTCCCTGCATCGTGCGCACATATTTCTTGTACTCGTCAAGGCCGAGTGTGGTTTCTGTTGTGTATCTGACCTCCTGTTTTCTTGCATCCATGGTACTAAAGATCCTCCTGTTTGGTTCTCTAACAACGCCTATATTTTACCATACTTGTACGCCTAACGCATCATGGCATTTTTGCGAAGCATTATGCTATGTATCCACCCGACCGCATTTGCTAGACTATTAATCAGTAAATATTGGATTTACCAAGGAGGAGATCTGTATGAAGATCACATTTATGGGTGCCGGAAGCACCGTTTTTGCAAGAAATGTCATCGGCGACTGCATGTGCAGTGAAGCGCTCCGGGACAGCGTGTTCGCCCTGTATGATATCGATGGAACGAGGCTGGAGGAGAGCCGCACAATCCTGGAAGCCATGCGCAAGGTCCTCGGCGGCTATGGAAAGATCGAGTGCTATCTCGGCGTAGAGAATCGCAAGGCCGCGCTCCGCGGCGCCACATTTGTCGTCAACGCGATCCAGGTCGGCGGATACGATCCCGCAACCATCATCGACTTCGAGATTCCCAAGAAATACGGCCTTCGTCAGACCATCGCCGATACGCTGGGCATCGGCGGCATCATGCGTGCGCTCCGCACCATTCCGGTCATGGAGGATTTTGCCAGAGATATGGAGGAAGTCTGCCCCGATGCACTCCTTCTCAACTACACCAATCCCATGGCCATGCTCTCCGGCTATATGCAGCGCTATACCGGCGTCAAGACCGTCGGTCTCTGCCACAGCGTGCAGGTCTGCTCCAAGGACCTTCTGACCAGCGTCGGTCTCGAGGACAAGCTGGAAGGACGCAAGGAGCTGATCGCCGGCATCAACCACATGGCTTGGCTCTTAAAGATCCAGGACAAGGACGGCAACGACCTCTATCCCGAGATCAAGGCCCGCGTCGAGGCTAAGATGGCGGAGCCCGATTTCAAGGACAAGGTGCGCTTTGACTATATTCGCAATTTTGGCTATTATGTAACAGAATCCAGCGAGCACAATGCAGAGTACAACGGATTTTATATTAAGAGCCGCTATCCCGAGCTCATCGACCGCTACAACATTCCGCTGGATGAATACCCCCGCCGCTGCATCAACCAGATCGAGTCCTGGAAGAAGGAGTACCAGGAACTCCTCGAGACCGGCGTCAAGACCCACGAGCGCTCCAGGGAATACGCGTCCCATATCATGGAGTCCATCGTGACCAATACGCCTTACCAGATTGGCGGCAATGTCCTCAACACAGGGCATCTGATCTCCAACCTGCCGGAGGAAGCCTGCGTCGAAGTGCCCTGCCTCGTGAACGGCTACGGCATCCATCCCTGCCACGTCGGTCCGCTGCCGGTCCAGTGCGCCGCGATGAACATGCTCGACATCAATGTGCAGCTCCTCACTGTAGAGGCGGCCCACACCCACAAGCTGGCCAATGTGTACCAGGCCGCAATGCTGGATCCTCATACCGGAAGCGAGCTGGATATCGATACCATCAAGAAGATGGTGGACGAGCTGATCGCCGCCCATGGGGACTACATGCCCAAGTTTACCTGAGGCCGCTTCCCGGAAGATTCCATCCCCTGAAGCCGTGTCAAAATAATGAAAGAAGCCTGCTATGAAGAAAACCGCTGTGATATTTGATATGGACGGACTGATGTTTGACACCCAGTCCATTTACGATCATGCCTACGACGATATTGCCCTCCATCAGTATGGGTTTGAAGCGCCCTGGGAGATGCATCTGGCGCTGATGGGGAACAGCGGCGAGGATATTGTCAGAGAGGCCGCCCGCTTTCTGCCGGAAGGAGTGGATGCAAGGAAGTTTATCCGTCAGAGTTTTGACCGGGTGGCAGAGCTTGTAAAGAGCAATCTCCCCGCACGGCCGGGACTCGACGTCATCCTGCCCTATCTCAAGGAAAAAGGCTATACTCTGGGTCTTGCCAGCGGTTCGGAACGCCGCGTCGTCGACAATAACCTTTCGAGCACAGGGCTGGGGCACTATTTTGCCGCCTCTTTGTGCGGCGACGAGGTCTCCCACGGAAAACCCCATCCGGAGAGCTATATGCGGGTGGCGGAAATGATCGGCAAAAAGCCGGCGGAATGCTTTGTGCTCGAGGACAGCCCCAACGGAATCCTCTCCGCCTACAGAGCGGGATGCGCACCGATCATGATTCCCAACGACGTACAGCCCGATCAGGCGACGCGCGATATGTGCGCCGGCGTATTCAGTTCTCTTAATGAAGTCGTGGACGCGCTTGAAAGCGGGCAGCTCTCCTAAGCGCATGAGAGGGTCCTTTGTCAAATTATGGGATAAAGAAAACGCGCGGTCAGTGTCCTTACCTGATCGCGCGTTTTAAAATGATCCATATTCTCAGGGATTAATGTCGACGGCCGTGAGCATCAGGTCGTCCTGTCCCACGCCGCAGACGTTCACCGTGAGCCAGCCGCAGGTCGCATTGTGCGCCGTGCCCTCGTCATCACTGATCTCCTCATAGAGGCAGATCGTATACGTGCCATCCTTGTTGGCCGTGTAGTCCGCATTCGGGGGATAAAAATCGTAGGTGCGATAGTAATAGTCCTGTGCCAGTTTGCAGAGCTCCTCCGGCGTATAGACTTTACTGTACCGCGTTAGGTCTATTTTCTTGCCGCTCTTTTCATCCTTGCCGCTGCCATCGCCCTGCATGGTATAGCGGGCGTAATTCTTGTATTTCTTCTTTTCCTTTCCCCTGCTGATCAGCTCGCGAAGAACGATCTGATAGCTTCCATCTTTCAGTTTCTTATAGGAAGTCTCCGGCGGATAATACCCGGTCTTGCTGGTCCTTTTATAATAGTACTGCGCCATGCAGCACAGTTCCTCTGCCGTGTAGATCCTCTTCTGGGCGCGCTCTTTGTCAGTCCCGGCTGTGCTGGTCTGCGTCGTGTTTTTGACTGTAGGCGCGGCGTGTACAGGCAGGCCGGAAACGCTCAACAGGAGCACTGCTATAAGAATGCTGATCCTTTTGGTGATCATCGTCTCAGCTTCCTTTCTTTCTGCTATAGATCTGGTTTTCGATCTGGTTTCTATTTTGCCAAAACATGCTACAATGGAATTCTATTATAGCACTTTTCAACTTGCAGGGAATAGTGATCTGCCTCATATTTTCTCCGGAACCCATCGCGAAAGAGACAGATTACCTTGATTGTCGCTTGATTTTACTGTATCAAATAGATAGGATAAGCAAAGCAAACCATTTTTCTTACACTGCATTTATTTTGAACGTTTCTTTATATAATCCCGTATTTCGGAGGCTCTATGCTGCAGCTCAAGAATATTAATAAGAAATACGTCACCGGCGGGTTTGAGCAGACCGCCCTTGACGACGTCTCGCTCAACCTGCGGGACAACGAGTTCGTGGCCATCCTCGGTCCCAGCGGCTCGGGAAAGACTACGCTCCTCAATATCATCGGCGGACTGGACCGCTACGACACCGGCGATCTGATCATCAACGGCGTCTCTACCAAAAAATACAAGGACCGGGACTGGGATTCCTACCGCAATCACACAGTCGGATTCGTCTTTCAGTCCTACAACCTGATCCCGCACCAGACCGTTCTGCAGAATGTCGAACTGGCGCTCACGATCGGCGGTATCTCCAGCGCGCAGAGAAAACAGATGGCGCTGGATGCGCTGGAAAAGGTCGGTCTCAAGGATCAGTCCCACAAGCGGCCCAACCAGATGTCCGGCGGCCAGATGCAGCGTGTCGCGATCGCGAGAGCGCTCGTCAACGACCCCAAGATCCTTTTGGCGGACGAGCCCACCGGCGCGCTGGATACCAAGACGTCCGTACAGGTCATGGACCTTCTCAAAGAAGTGGCCGCTGACCGCCTGGTCGTCATGGTCACCCACAACCCCGAGCTTGCCGAGGAGTACGCCAACCGCATTGTGCGCCTCAAGGACGGAAAGATCACCAGCGATACCAACCCTCTCACGATTGAGAGCGAGGAACCTGCCGTCCACAAAAATCTGGGCAAGGCGTCCATGTCCCTGGCGACGTCCTTTGGCCTTAGCCTTAACAATCTTTTGACCAAGAAGGGGCGCACCTTCCTGACCTCGTTCGCGGGTTCCATCGGTATCATCGGCATTGCGCTGATCCTGGCCCTGTCCACAGGCTTTCAGAATTATATCGACCAGATTCAGGAAGAGACCATGAACAGCTACCCGCTTACCATCAATGCGGAAGCGGGCGACCTGGCCAGCACGATCTTGTCCATGCAGGCGGAGGCGCAGAATAAGTCAGAAGGGCATTTTTTGCGGGAGCAGCAATACATCACCTCGTTTACGGACTCGATTTCCAACAACGATCTGAAGAGCTTCATGCATTATCTGGACGACCATCCCGAAGAGTATCAGGACGACGTCCGCATGATCAAATATATTTACTCCGTGACGCCCGTCATCTACACAATCGACGCCGCGGACAACCTGGCCCAGATCCATCCCAACAGCAGTCTCGACCAGCAGGGCAATATGATGGCGTCCTTGATGGCCAACACCGGCTCCGGCGGTATGACGACCTTCTCAGAGATGATCGAGCCCGACCGCATGAAGGAAGAATACACGGTCGCCTACGGCAAGTGGCCGGAAAAGTACAATGAGCTCGCCGTCTCCGTCAATGATCCCAATCAGATTTCGGACCTGCTCCTCTACTCTCTGGGCTTTCGAGACACCAAGGAGCTGCGGGACATTGTCAAAAACCTGTACATGGGCGAAGAGATCACTGTGCGCAACGAGCCGATGACCATCTCCTACGACGAGCTTCTGGGCAGAGAATTCAAGCTGATCGATCCGTCCTCCAAGTACAAGTACAACGAGGAATACGAGCTCTATGAGGATATGTCGGAAGACGACGAATACATGCATGAAGTGTATGAGAACGCGGAGCCTTTAAAGATCACGGCGATCATCTATAAGCCCAGAGAAAAGGGCTCCAGCTCCAGTTCCAGCACCGGCGTTCTGTATCTGCCTTCCCTGACCTCCTATGTCATGGACAAAGCGGCCTCCTCCGAGATCGTCAAGGCGCAGCTCAGGGACCCGGACTACGACGTCTTCTCCGGCAATGCGTTCGATGACGAAGAGGACAAGAGCGACCTCGACTTTCAGGATATGATCACCATCGACGAGGACCTTCTGGCGGAAGCTTTCGTCGTCAATATGGACGCCGGCAGCCTCAATATGGACCCCAGCGCCATGCAGGACATCGTCATGAACTCCTCCCAGAGCGTTGTAGAGAGTATTGACGAAGTGACCCAGCAGATGGTCAAGGCCGTGACTGAAGCCGATTCCGCCTTTGCCAAGGGCATCATAGAGGGGTATCAGAAAATCGCCACCATTACGGTCAACGATTCCACCGCGCCTGAGACCAATCCCGACGTATCCGCTGTTGTGTCCATTCTGGAGAGCCAGAAAGAGGCCATTACGCAGCGGACAGAAGCGGCCGTGGAACCCCAGGTCCGTCAGACGGTCAAAGCGTTAATCGAGCGGGTGACAGAGAGCCTGTCCCGTGCCAAAACCCGCGGCGAGGCAGAGATCATAATCGATTCCCTGGGCCTTGACGAAGAGACCGCGCAGCGCCTCAAGGACACCATTGTCGTCACAGAGAATACGGGATCCGGCCAGGGCCTGACCAACGAGAGCGCACCGGCTACCGAGCCCGGCAGTTTGGACGTCTCCGCGACGATCACCGCCATCGAGGGCATGGAAGATACACTGGTCGCGCAGGGCGTCGCAGCCGCCGCGCAGGCCGCCTCCAATTCAATCCAGAGCACCATCGACGATCTGCAGAACGCCTCCAATAAAGCAGAGGCAGACGCCATCATTGACAAGATGGAAGGCATCGAAGATTCTCAGAAGGTCCTTTTAAAGAGCCAGATCACCAAACAGTTTGAGGAGGGCGGCGACGTCACCACAACCAAGTATCTGACGCTGGCCTATCTGGATATGTACAAGCAGCAGGCCATCAGCGAAGACAAGATCGGCGAGATGCTCAGCGGCATTGACAAGATCTCGCTGGATGCCGGCAACGCGACTGCGATCATCGAGGACGCCTTCGACAACTACTACGGAAGCCTGAAACCGGACGCCAACAATATGGTGCCTGTAGCGGATCTTCCTCCTGTCGACGACGCGATCAATGCAACAGTTGTCGATCACAGTTCCGAACTGTTTGAAGAGGGCTACAACCTGGCCAAAGAATACATGGCCCTTCTGGTCGCCAAGGGAACCGGCGAAGCGCTGGCCGAGGCCATGGCACCGCTCTCCAATCTCTTTAGCAGCGGCGAGGACCTTCTGTCTTTTGACACTGATAAGTTCGCGGAGGCCTTCCAGTTCAACAAGGACGAGGACGAGCTGTCGAGGATCATGGAGGCCATGATCACAGGGGAGGACACCTCCTACAAAGGAAATCTGTTAAAGCTGGGCTACCAGGACGTAGAAGATCCGACCGGCATCTCCTTCTACTTCAACGACTTCGAGTCCAAGAACCGCTTTACGGACTTCCTCACGGCCTACAACGACAACGCCAAGGAGGAGCAGAAGCTGCAGTATACGGATATCACCGGTATTCTGATGGGATCTGTGGAAACCATCGTCAATGCGGTCACCTACGTGCTCATCGCGTTCGTCTCGATCTCCCTGATCGTATCCTCGATCATGATCGGTATTATCACCTATATCTCCGTCCTGGAGAGGACCAAGGAAATCGGTATCCTGCGCGCGATCGGCGCGTCCAAGCGCAACATTTCCTCTATCTTCAATGCGGAGACCTGCATCATCGGACTCCTGTCGGGTATCATCGGCGTCGTTGTGACGAGGCTCTTGCTCTTCCCGATCAACCAGATTATCCACAAAGTCACGCAGATCGACGACATCACGGCCGTTCTGGGACTTCCGGCGGCGCTGGTGCTCATCGCCATCGCGACCCTGCTGACTATGATCGGCGGACTGATCCCGTCCAGCTCGGCGTCCAAGAAGGATCCTGTCATCGCGCTCAGGACCGAATAAGACGGATAAGACAAACCGCCTGCAAAGGCTTCGAACCCAATAGCCGCAATCAAGACATAATGCTTGTTCCGAATCAGATAATTAATGGTTGTCCCGGATCAGATTCTTATAGAAGTCCACTGCACCGGGCAAGCAGTCGTAGCGGAGCGCCTCATTGACGCCGTGAATTCCCTTTTTCTCCTCCTGGCCGTACACAATCGGCGCAAAGCGGATGCAGTTGTCGCAGATTTTCTCATAGAAGGTCGCGTCCGTAGCCGCTGTCAGTACATAGGGGCTGCTGACACAGCCGGAAAACGTCTTGGCGACCGTATCGGCCACATATCGGTAGACGTCTCCGTGGATATCGATCATCTTGGAGCAGGGACCGCCCTGCATGACCTCCATTTCCAGGTCGTACTTGCGGGCGATCTTCTCTATGACTGCAAGACTCTCCTCCATATCCTGGTGATGGATGAAACGCATATTGGCGCCGACCGAGGCCTCTCTGGGCATGACGTTGCAGGCATTGGAGCCCGACGCCATTGTAAATGTGATCGTCGTCCGCAGCATGGCTGCTGCCTGTCCGTTGATCGCAGGCGTAAACCACTCGATGGGACGGCGGAACAGCCACAGATTCTCCAGGATCAGACGGATCGGGAAGGACGCAGAGGGGGCCAGCGCCTCCAGCATGGCCCGGGTCTCCGGTTCCATTACGCTTTTGAAAGGACAATGCTTTTCCACGTCGCATACAAAGGCGGCCAGCCTTGCGATGGGCGAATTCTTCTGCGGCGTACTTGCGTGGCCGCCCTTTCCCTTCGCGGTAAACTTCACATTCGCGCGTCCCTTCTCCGCTACGCCGATCATGGCAAAATTGCCCCGAATACCCATCATGGGGTCGGTATAAATGCCGCCGCCTTCGTCGCAGACAAGCCAAGGCTTCACGCCTCTTCTTATAAGCTCCTCGACGAGCGCCGGACAGCCGGGGCCGCCCCACTCCTCCGTACAGGATGTGGAGAGCCATACGTCCTGTTCGGGCACATATCCTTCTGCCAGAAGCTCTTCCGCCGCCTGGAAAAAGGCCATGCAGGAACACTTCGTATCTACGGAACCTCTCCCGTAGACCTTTCCGTCAACGATCTCGCCGCTAAAGGGGGGCTTTTCCCACTCGCCCGAGACCGGTACCACGTCCTGGTGCCCCATCAGCACAATCGGCTTTTGGCTGGAGCGCCCCTTGAAATGATAGAGAAGGCTTCCGTCAATCTCTATTTTCTCCAGGCGGCTGTGTACCAAGGGGAACAGCCCCTCCAGCACTTTGTGGTAGCCCAGGAAGGTCTCCCTCTGGTCCGTGAACGCATAGGAGGTTGTGTCATACTGTACCATTTGGGACAGTTTCGCAGCATATTCTTCCGCCCTGGGATCTCCCTGCCGCGGTTTATAATCCGATTTCTGTACCGGGATCATAAGCGTGTGGATCAGCGCTGCGGCGCCGACCGCCAGGCAGAGTATGAGCAAAATTCCTATTATCATCATAGTATCTATGTCTCCTGCATTGTTTGGCTTTTCATATGATACTGACAAGCATACCCAAAAAGACGCCCGACTGCAAGCGTCGGGCGTCTTTCCTGTAAATCGGATATAGTTCGTACTTAATCGACAGTCGATGTTTTGGCATTCGCCCGGATCACTTCGAGCTTCTCACCGCAATATGCTTCGATCAAGTCGGCAGAGACAACCTCTTCGATCGCCTCATAGACCGGAATGCACTTCTGGCGGATCACGCTCATATTCTCGTCGTCAAGCGTGATAATCCTTGTGCCGCTCTCTTCGATGGTCGCGATCCTCGAATCGATTCTCGCGTCTGACTGCGCTCTGGCTTCCACCTTGGCTGTCTCCGCGGCCTTGCGAATAATCGCCTGCTGGTCCGCAGACAAACCGTCCATGAACTCGCTGCTAACGATCAGTGAGATCAGGTGCGGCAGGTGGTTGGTCTGAATAACGAAGTCCTGCTGCTCAAAGAGACGGTTGGACACAATGACCTCATAGGGGTTTTCCTGCGCGTCAATCGTGCCCTGCTGCAGACCGATATAAACCTCGGAGAAGGTCATGGGCGTGGGATTGGCTCCCAGCGCCTTCCAGAAGCGCAGGTGATACGGATTCTCCATGGTCCTGATCTTCTGGCCCTTGAAGTCTTCGACGGTGTACACCTCTTTGTTGGTCGACATGACACGGAATCCCTGGTCCGCATAGCCAAGCAGCTCATAGCCGCCGCTCTTGTAGACCTGCTGGATCTGGTTCATAAACTTCTCATTGTCGATATGCGTGCGCACATCTTCAATGCTGTCAAACAGACACGGCATATCGAATACCGCGATATCCGGCAAAAACGTGACCTGGGGCGCTGTGTTCTGCACGACAAACGGAATATCGCCGTCCTTGCAGGACTCCAGCAGCTCTCTGTCACCACCCAGAATACTATTGGGATAGACCTGAATCCGCATCTCTCCGCCGCTGAGACGATCCACTTCCTCCGCAAAGCGCTCCGCATAGATCTGCGTGACCGTGTCTTCCGGACTGGACGTGCCGAGCGGCCATGCATAGGTCTGGCCGCCCTCCTTGCCTGCCTTACCGCATCCTGTCATAACAGCAGCAAATGCCAGCGCCAAGACGGCGAGGACGATCTGTTTCAAGTACCCCTCATGGTTTCTCATCTTAAAAGTACTGATCTTAAGACTACTATTTATGTGATTTCTTCTCGTTCGTTCTTTGTGTTCCATCATACTTTCCCCCTTTACCCGAGCAGAGCAAGACTGATCGCAGGAATATAAGTGATCAGGAGCAGAGCCGCCAGGAACATCGCGATCATCGGCATTGCCTTGCGGGCGATGTCCATGACCGGCACTTCTGTCAGCGAACTAGCAACGAACAGGTTGACGCCGATCGGAGGTGTCACAAATCCGATGGCCAGATTGACGACCATGACGACGCCAAAGTGGATCGGATTTATGCCGACTGCCGATACGATCGGAAGAAGGATTGGCGTAAGGATCAGGATGGCCGGCGTGGTGTCCATAACCATACCTACGATCAGCAGGAATATGTTGATGACCAGCAGCAGGAGGACCTTGTTGGTGAAGTTCTCCAGAATGAAGGCGCTGACCATCTGGGGCACCTGCATCAGTGTCAAAACACGTGAGAACGCCGTAGACGCTGCCAGGATGAACATGATTGGCGCATAGGTCTTCATGGCCTCGACCATGATCGCCCAGAGGTCTCTTACATGCAATGTCTTGTAGACGACCATACTGATAAACAGAGAGTAAAAGACCGAAATGACTGCTGCCTCAGTGGGAGACGCAATGCCCGTATAAATGCAGCCAAGGACGATGACAGGGCTCAGGATTGCGAAGAAGCTCTCGCGGAACACCTTGAAAAATCCCTTTTCGTGCAGCTCACTGATCTTGCTGTCAATCTTCTCGCGATCCTCTCCGTGGATCTTGCAGTGCACGTTAGCATACGCCATGAGCAGCACACCGATCAGAATGCCCGGCACAATACCTGCAAGGAACAGCTCGCCGACGGATGCGCCGGAAGCCATTGCGTACATAATGAAGGGAATACTGGGCGGAATGATGACGCCAAGGCCGCCTGCCACCGCGACGATCGCCGTGGAGAATACCTTGTCATATCCCATCTCGATAAGGAGCGGGATTGTCATACTTCCTACTGCCGCAACGGTTGCCGGTGCGGAACCGGAAATCGCGCCATAGAACAAACACGTAATGATGACCGCGCAGGGGATGCCGGCCGTCCTCTTTCCAAGGAAATAGGAGAAGACGTCGAACAGCTTCTTGGAAATCTGTCCTCTCGCCATCAGGATGCCGGCCAGAACAAACATCGGCACCGCAAGGAGCGGGAAACTGTCGATGCCGCCTACCATAGAACGGATGACATAGCTGGCGCTTGCCGTAAAGGACGGATCAAAGGCGCCGGGGAGCACCGCAACGATTCCGAGCGTGATCGAAACCGGAATTGCGATCATCAAGCAAACAACAAATAAAACAAATACAACAATTGGTGACATACTCAGCCCTCCTCTTCTTTGTCCGGATGGACTCGGGAAGGCCATCTCTTCAGCTCTTCATTGTGAAGGAAATTGTGCCATTCAAGAAACCATCTTTCAACGATGCGGAAAGCACAGAGCACAAAACAGATCAGCGGCGCAGACTGAATGTAATACATCGGGATGCCGCATGCGGGACTGACCTGTCCGCTTTCAATCGTTGTGATCAGGTACCTGTATGCGTAGGGCACCAGATACACAAAGAATATAAACTCAATGGTGAGATTTGTGATCTTAAAAGCCGCTCTTCCGCGCTTTGAGAACATCTTAATGAACTGGTCGATTTTGATCGAGATACACTTCTTCGTACAAAGACTGACACTGATGAATGCAGACCAGATAAAGAGATATCTGGTGATCTCTTCCGACCAGGACAAGGACATTCCGAAAACATAGCGTGAAAGAACCTGTACGCCCATGATCAGCGCCATGAGGATCAGGAGGATCGTCATCACAAACTCTTCGAGATATTCATCGATCCAAAACACGATTTTTTTCAACTGAATCTTCCCCCTTTCCAGCTCGGATCAGGAACCTTCTAAATACAAGAAGGCGGCAGGCACTGCCATCCGCACTGCCTGCCACAACAAACATACAGAATTCTCTGCCATGCCTGCCTGTCTTCCTGGTTCTTATATCATATTGCGCTTGCCCAATTAAAGGCTTCCGTGGATCAGATTCAGTACTGTATCCAGATCCGCAGCGTTCATCTGTCCGGGTGCAGAAGCTTTTCCTACTGCGCCGAATGTGCAGGAGCTGCCAAAGACCTCTCCGCACAGGCGGCTGATGAGGCCTGTTCCTGCCATGGACATTGTGATGATCGGACGATCTGCATACTCGGTAGCCATCTCTTCGGTTGCGGAAAGAAGTACCAGCACGTCCTTCTTATTTCTGGGCATAACAGCGATCTTGGGGATATCTGCGCCCAGCTCCTGCATCTTGCGCAGTCTGCCGACGATGTCATCCTTCTCAGGCGTCTTGCCAAAATCGTGGTTGGAAGCAACGACCTTGACGCCTGCTGCGTGCGCGCCTGCAATGATCTTCTTGACGATCTCATCGCCGGTGAACGCTTCTACGTCAACCATGTCAACCAGACCGGTCTGTGCAGCCTTGATGTTGAGCTCTGCATATGCTTCTGCTTCGATGGCCTTTTCGCCACCCTCTTTGGAGGTACGGAATGTGAACAGGATCGGAGTGTCTCCCAGTGCGGGACGCAGGTCCTTCAGAACATCCTCTACCTTAGCGAAATCGAAAACGCCTTCGAACCAGTCTACGCGCCACTCGACAATGTCAAGACGAACGCCTTTAAAAGAAGCAGCTGCCTGCAGGATCTCTTCCTTGGTCACGCCTACGATGGGGACAATGATCTTCGGAATTCCTTCGCCGATCTTAACGCCGCGAACTTCAATGATATTTGCCATAATAGCCTCCATTTACATGTACATGTTGAAGTCAGTGATTATTCCTCTGCCTTTTTGAGCAGTGTGCCATAACGGACGTTTACAAACAAAGCGAGTGCAACGCCGATTGCTGTGATCACGATGTTCATCATCATAACAGCAGGTGCGCTCATCTTTCCGGCTGCAGAAAGGATCGTGTAGTTGGAAAGAGAGGATGCGATCATGATGATCGAAGTAATGGTTCCCTTGAATTTAGGGAAGAGGTCGTTAACAGTGGCTGTTGCCAGCTGCAGTACGCCGCCTGCTGCGAAGAAGCCCAGAAGGAATGCGCCGATGTTGCACATGGACTCTGTGCGCATGATGTTTACCAGGATCAGTGCTGCCAGAGATACTGCAGGGTAGATGAACAGGAAACGGACGGATTTGATCTTCATGGTGAAGACAGCGGTCAGGATGATCGCAAGGATCGTGCCGTTTGCGTACAGGGACTGCATGCCGGAGGGATCTGCTACGCCAACGACATCCTTTGCGAATGTCTGTGCGCAGTTGAGCCACAGCTGGAATGTTGCTGTGCAGGTGAAGCCGATGATGATCAGAGCCAAGCTCTCGATCGACCACTTCGCGCTCTTGATGTCTTCGATCAGGGAAGTCTTCTTGCCGCTCTTCTGTGCTGCAGACGCATTGTCCGCGCTGATGCTGGGAAGCAGGAAGGAAACGACGCCGATTGCGACAATCGCGATAGCAAGTCCGTACAGAACTGTGTGGGTGTGCGCGGACTCAAGTCCAACGGTACCTACGATGAAGCCAACGAGCAGAGGGAGGACTTTCTGTCCGCCTGCGATGAAGAGCTTTGTGCCCATGGTCGCAAGACCTGTGCGGGGAGACATGATCTCAACTTCCTCAGGGATAACGCCGCAATCCAGGAAGGAGTTTGCGACACCGCCCAGGATTGCCGCTGCGTATGCAACGCCCATGCTGGGGGAGAATGCCAGACCCAGGAAGAAACCTGCGTAGCAGATCGTACCGATCAGAGTACAGATCTTTCTGCCGAGTTTATCGGACATAGGGCCTGCGAAGGGAAGGGTGATCAGACGGCCAAGGCCGAGTGCTGCGGATACCATTGTAACAACGCCGATGTTGGCAGCGATATCAGAATAACCCCACTGTGCGACCAGAACTTCCTTGATCGCCTGCTGTCCAAGGACAGCTGCGCCGATACCATGAATGAAGTAGGTCAGATACATAACAAAGGCAGTGGGATAATACTTAGCTTTAGATTGCGTTTGCATAATTATAATACCTCTTTATTTTGATAAATAATGCAGATTATTCGCCGTAACGAATGCCAAGGACTTCTTTCATGTGCTCGATCGGCATATCGTGGCCGGTCCACATCTTGAAGCCTGCAGCGCCCTGGAAGAGCATCATGCCGAAGCCGTTCATGTGCTTGCAGCCGACTTCCTTTGCAATGCGAAGGAACTCAGTCTCAGCGGGTGCGTAAACGGTATCGGTAACGATCAGGTCGGGGCGGAGATAGGATGCATCGGGGAGCCATGTCTTGCCTTCGAGAGGCTTCATGCCCATGCCGGTTGCGTTTGCAAGAAGATAGCTGTCTGCGATCTCTCTGCGAAGCGCGTCTTTGTCAGCCAGATCAAACATCTTCGCCTTGCAGTTTGTCTTCTCGTTGATCTTGCGAACGGTCTCTTCGCCGACTTCATAGAATTTGTCCTTGATGTTGAAGATAGAAATCTCTGCAACGCCGTCCAGGGCAGCCTGGATCTCGATTGCTGTAGCAGCGCCGCCGGCACCGACGATGGTCATCTTCTTGCCGATGACGTCGATGTCATAGTCGCGAAGGGATTCCATATATCCGATACCATCGGTGATATGTCCTTCCAGAACGCCGTCTCTATTGACGATCGTGTTGACAGCACCTACCAGCTCAGCGGCAGGAGAAAGTTTGTCCAGATATTTGCCTACAACAGTCTTGTTGGGCATAGAAACGTTGGCGCCGACAAGTTTCAGAGCACGGATGCCCTTTACTGCGTCTTCCAGAGTGCTGTTGTCAACTTCAAATGCAAGATATGCATAGTCCAGTCCGAGATACGCAAACGCCTCGTTGTGCATTGCCGGAGAACTGGAATGTCTGATCGGATAAGCCATAAGTCCAATCAATTCGGTATGTCCTGTAAGTCTTTCTGCCATTTTCTCTCCTATCCGAAACGCATAACATTGATGTAAGAACAATCATACTGTCACTGATTCCGCGATGTATGTCTGCTCTTTGTCTTCCGGGTTTACAAGCTGCGTTTCATCGCCATCCCCCGGATCCGGTGATACCTGCCCCGTATCCCCGAATTGATCAGCTTTTTCTTCCATTTCAGCGGTTTTAAAAAGCACTCTTCGCAATTGTTAATTCATTAACAACCGCTCCTTATACCTAAAATTATAGAGAGTCCTATTCATACAATCAAATACCAAAAACATATCAAATCAATGCGTTTATGCTATCATTTCACAGACGCATTATATATAATAGTATATGTAAGATTTCATCATTTACATAGGAGATTATTAACATGACTTTAAGCCAGCTGGAATACTTTTATCAGGCTGCCAAAACACAGCATTTTAACAAGGCCGCCGACAATCTGAGCATCTCTCAGCCATCGCTCAGCAGAGCAATCTCTTCTTTGGAAAACGAATTGGGGATCGTACTGTTCGAGAGGGTCGGGCGAAACGTCGCCCTGACCAAGGCCGGACAGATCTTCCTGGAGCACACCGAGAAGATCCTGGACGATATCGCGATCGCAGAGCGCAAGATGCACCAGCTCGCCTGCAGCGGCGGCGAGATATCCATTGCCTATGTGTCGCCCCTTTCGACCAAATTTATTCCGCAGGCTGTAAAAGCGTTCGTGAGCAAAGAGGGAAACGAAGGCATTACGTTTAATTTCTATCAGGATATATCTTCGCAGAATATTGTGGGGCTTAAAAACGGCAAATACGACATTATATTCGGCGCCAAGGACGTCAATGAGATCTCCATTCGTTTCATCCCGCTCATGAAACAGGAAATGGTCGTGATCATGCCCAAGGGGCACGAGCTGGAACAGCAGACCTACATCAACGCCTCCACGCTCAATCATTATCCGCTTCTTGGATACGACCACACGTCAGGACTTGGTAAGTATTCCCGCAATTTTTTCCGCCGCTACGGCCTCAATCCTCATATTATATGTGAGTCGCCGGACGAGAACGGAATTGCCTCTCTTGCAGCGGAAGGATTCGGGATCGCGCTGGTCGCGGATGTCGAGACCATTCACAGGCCCAATCTAAGTATCCGCCATCTGATTCCTTCCCAGCAGTTCTATCACACTGTATATATGGGATATCTGGCTGGCAAGTATCAGATCCCCGCCGTATCGAGATTTATCAATTTCGTGCAGGATTATCGGGATGAGAACGGGTATTGAACGTTCGATTTTCTGATTCTCTTTATCTTTGCTGATGCATGTGTGCGATTGATACGCAAAACGTATCAATCGCACACATATTTTTTATTAGACCCTATTGATGCTCATGCGTTACAATTAGCTTAATAAAACATTCCATTTCAGCAAGCTGCATCAGCGAACAGGATAAGAACTGCCCTTCTCTCCTGTTTGCTGATGTTAGCATTCAGCAGCTTTCGTTTCCGCTTCCTAATCAGATGGCCGGAGATGTATTTTGTATACTCTTTTCCGCGGCCACTATATCAGACCGATCAATCATACTGAATATTTAGGGAGAATCAGATCAATGAAAAGCAATTATCCACACATTTTTGAGCCTTTCACGGTTCGCAGAATGACAATGAAAAACCGTATCATGATGACTCCTATGGGAACCAACTACGGTGAGCAGACCGGTGAGATGAGCTTTTTGCACATCAATTACTATGAGCTTCGCGCAAAAGGCGGCACCGGACTTCTGATGGTTGAGAACGCAAGCGTTTATTCTCCGCAGGGATCGAATGGTACTACACAGCTGAGAATCGACCAGGATAATTATATTCCCCGTCTGTTCCTTCTTTGCGAGAAGGTTCACAAGCACGGCGCCTGCATCGGTATCCAGATCAACCACGCCGGCGCTTCCGCTGTTTCCACAAGAATCGGCATGCAGCCCGTTTCTTCTTCCGATGTTCCTTCCAAGGAAGGCGGCGAGATTCCGTGCCCTCTTGAGAAAGAAGAGATCTACAAGATCGTCAAGAAGTACGGCGAAGCTGCTAAGCGCGCACAGATCGCAGGCTTTGACTGCGTCGAGATCCACTGCGGTCACTCCTATCTGATCAGCCAGTTCCTTTCTCCTGTCATGAACAAGAGAACCGATGAGTTCGGCGGAAGTCCTGAGAACCGCGCTCGTTTCGCAAAGCTGGTTATCGAAGAAGTTCGTAAGCAGGTTGGTCCTTTCTTCCCGATCTTCGTCCGTATCAGCGCAGATGAGTTCGTAGAAGGCGGCAACACACTGGAAGATACCCTCGAGTATCTGCAGTATTTTGAAAAAGAAGTCGACGTATTCGACGTATCCGCAGGTCTGAACCAGTCGATCCAGTTCCAGATCGACGCCAACTACCTGCCCGATGGCTGGAGATCCTACATGGCTAAGGCTGTCAAGGAGAAATACGGAAAGCCCTGCATCACAATGGGCAACATCCGTGATCCCAAGGTTGCGGAAGAGATCCTGGCCAGAGGCGACGCAGACCTCATCGGTATGGGCCGCGGCCTGATCGCAGATCCCGACTGGTGCAACAAGGTAGAGATGGGCCACGAAGATGACATTCGCAAGTGCATTTCCTGTAACGTAGGCTGCGCCGGCCACCGTATCGGTCTCAACCAGCCCGTCCGCTGCACAGTCAACCCTGCAGTCAACACAGGCGACGATTACAAGAAGCGCCATGTCAACAAGCCTTGCAACGTAGTTGTAGTCGGCGGCGGTACTGCCGGTCTCGAAGCTGCCTGCACCGCTGCAGAAGTTGGATGTACGACATTCCTGATCGAGAAAGAGAAAGAGCTCGGCGGCCTTTCCGTGAAGATCTCCAAGATCCCGGACAAGACCCGTCTGGCGGATTTCCCCAAGTATATGATCCACCGCGCGCAGAAGCTTCACAATCTCTTCATCTTCAAGGGAACCGAAGCGACTGTCGACATGGTCAAGAGCCTCAATCCCGATATCATCGTGAACTCCACCGGTTCCGGCCCCACTCTTCCTCCCATCGCAGGTCTGCATGACCGCGTGGACAAGGATGGCAGCAAGGTCGCTACCGTTCTCAAGATGATCGAGCGCAGAGAAGAGTATCCCGAGAAGATGGATGGCCAGAAGGTCGTCATCATCGGCGGCGGCGCAGTCGGTCTCGACGTTATGGAATTCTTCACAGAGCGCGGCGCGGAGTGCACCATCGTTGACTTCCTGCCCGTCATCGGAAACGGCCTTGATCCCGTCACAAAGTGCGACACAGCGGCCAAGATGAAGAAGTACAACGTCCGCCAGCTGACAAGAACCGGTCTGCAGGAAGTTTGCGACGACAAGTTCATCGTCAAACTCCCCGACGGAACGATCACCGATCTTCCTTTCGACTATGGCTTCATCTGCCTTGGCATGCGCTCCAACACCCCCGTGATCGCAGATCTCGAGAAGGAGTACATGGATACCGACGTTGAGATTGTCAACATCGGCGACAGTAAGCGCGCACGCAGGATCATCGAAGGCACAGAAGAAGGCCGCAATATCCTGCTCACACTGGAGAAGCATGATTTTCTTTAATTCATAAATACCAGCAGATTTCTGCGCCTCCATAAAAGGCATCGCCCCGACTGGTTATAACCGGTCGGGGCGATGCCTTTTTTATTCCTATTCTTTTCGTTCGCGCTTTTCATTCCAATTCGTTCGTTTCACGCCTTTACTTTGTCTGCGTAAGCAATACGACGGTCTCCACCCCTTCGGTGTAAGGGAACATGTCGACGGGCACCGCCTTCTTCATGGCATAGCCGCCCTCAGTCAAAAGAGCGAGGTCCCTTGCAAGCGTATCCGGCTCGCAGGAGACATAGACGACCTTGGCGGGACGCAGTGTGAGCACGGCCTCGATAAACTCCTCGCTGGCGCCGCTTCTGGGCGGATCCATGAAGAGAATGTCGAGCTTCTCGTTTTTGGCAGCCATATCTTTCATGAAGCGGCCCGAGTCGTTTCGGAAAACTTCTACGTTCTGCGCATTGTTGAGCTTTACATTGATCCTGGCGTCCTTGACTGCCTCTGGATTGAGCTCCACGCTCAGCACCTCTTTGCAGCGGTCGGACGCAATGATCCCGATCGTTCCGATGCCGCAGTAGGCGTCCAGGATCCTCTCCTTGCCCGAAAATCCAGCGTAGTCCAGCGCTATATTGTAGAGCTTCTCCGTCTGCAGGGAATTGACCTGGTAGAAGGAGCGGGAGGAAATCCGGAAGCGCTTTTTGCAGAGGACGTCCTCGATGTAGCCGGGGCCATGGAGAACCTTCTCTTTCTCACCAAGAACCATTGTGGTCTGCTTGTCGTTGATGTTCTGTACCACTGTCGTGATTTCCGGGTGGCGCTTTACGAGGGCGTTCACAAATTTCTTAGCCTGTGGAAAGACAGCCTCCGCCGTGACCAGGGTCACCATGACCTGCCTTGTGCCGCGTGCCGTACGCACCTGTACATAGCGCAGAAAGCCCGTTCTGCGGTCCTCGTCGTAGACGCGGATCTTGAAGGATTCCATCAGTGCAAACACGGTCTGAATGATCCTGTCGGCTCGCAGATCCTCCAGCATGCAGGCCTTGACCGGAACCACCTCATGTGTGCCGGCCTTATAGATACCGCAGACCGGCTTGCCCTTCTTGTCCGGTGCAAACACTGACGTCACTTTATTGCGATAGTGATCTGGATTCTTCATTCGCACGATCGGATCCACACGACCAAAGCGTCCGATCAGGTCCTCGACCCGCTGTTGTTTCTTCGCGACCTGCTCCTCGTACGGGACGTTGATCATGGTGCAGCCGCCGCATTTCTTGGATACGGGGCATCTGGATTTGCTCTTATTTACTGTATCTGCCATATCTGTCTATTTACTGTCCTTCCTTGACCTATTGTCACATTAGCAGGTGAACGCCCGCCACTTCCACCAAGTGCAGAGAATGAGGTATTCCGCCAAAAAGCATGGTAAAAGGCCGGCGCAAAACGCCGGCCCTATTGGATTCTACCTTGTCCCCGAATGAGGACTCCCTATCAGATCTCTGCTTTCCAGAATCCGTGCAGGTTGCAGTACTCATAGGCCGCTACAGGATCTGCTGCCTTGAAAACTGCCTTGGGCGCCTGGCCGGGCTCAAGTTCCGCATACTGGAATCCGCTCTTTGTCTCGAGAACGATGAACTGGATGTAGTGTGCATCCATCATAGGGTGCTCAACAGAGCCAACCTGAACCGTTACAGTCTCGCCATCAACGGTAACAGCGGGAACGTGCTTCTCTCTCGCGCCGTCGGTAACGCCCGCGATCATCTCTTTCATGGGCTCACCGCAGCAGGAAGGGGAACATCCCTTCGCATTGAGTTTCACAACCATACTTCCGCATTTTGCGCAGCGATAAAATTTAAGTGCCATACTAATACCTCCTACCTCCAATTTCAGTTTTTGTGCTATTTACATTTTTGAAGTCCCATTTATAGAAATATTTTAATGCATTTGCAGATAAAAGAAAAGCTGAATCTCGTTCATTCCTCCAGGCTTTCCAGATGCTTTTGCAGCGCTGCCGCCGTCTCCTCGCTCATGCCCGCGAGAACGCCGCCGGACTTGCCGCCGTCCTTCTTCTCGTAGTGCTCCCGCATCAGGCTCTTGGTCAGGACCAGCTCCTCCAGCAGGTTCTGTGCGGACATGCGGTAGGCGCCGGCTCCGTAGATGATCACCTGTTCCACGGCGTCCGACGTCGCCACGGTCACTTTATAGCGCTTACTGAGTTCGTGCGCCGCCTTCTCGATATAGAGGTCCGCTGTCTCCGCCTCCTTGGTGTAGATCACGTCGATCCCGCCCACATGGATCACTTCGCCGCGTCCGCCCCGCACTTTATAGGCGTCAAAAACGAGAATGACGTGCTCTTTCCGAAAGCCCGCAAAGTCAACGATCATATCGATCAGCTTGTCTCTTGCGGCCATGATATCCTTCGCAGCCAGCTCCCGCAAATCCTCCCATGCAAAGACAATATTGTAGCCGTCGATCAGAAGATATTCCTTTTCCGTCGCTTTTCGGGCCGCGTGGGATCGCTTATCCGGCGGATCCGCGCTGATCACACGAGACGCCCGCTTCCAGGATTTGGCAGACCTTCCGTTATCCGGTTCCTCGTCGCTGAACCGGCTTTTGATGGGGCCGTATGTGCGCTCGAAGATCCGGCGCAGCTCGTCTTCCTCCGCGAACAATTTGGCCTCTCTCTCGCTAAAGGACGCCGGTTTCTCCGCCTTGCGGACGCCCGCGCGAAGGCCGGTCCTTCCGGCGCTGCCGTAGGACATATCTTCCTCCCACAGGTCTTCTTCCGCATAGCCCAGCATCGCTTTGCCTGTCAGTGGTCCGTCCGACGGGTCGCGCCAGCCGGAGTCCACATGCATGCGTTCCCGCACCTCGTACCACGGAACCGGCGTGCCCGCGCCGTGTGCGCAGAAGACCGATCCGGGCGGATTGCGAAGATCCAGTTCCGGATCGTACCCCGACGCGGCAATGATCTCCTCTGCATTGGTGCAGGGCTCATAGCCCTTGAGCGTACAGGTGATCTGTCCCTCGCCGCGCGTGTAGGCTGCCAGCTGCTCCGCATAATTGGCAATTTGGGAAACCGGCGCGCTGCCGGTGATCACAGACCTGCCGTCTTCGAGGTCCGGCTGTGTGAAGGATGCGCCCATCTGCTGCAGATCCGTGAGCGCTCGGCCCAGCGATTCCTGCGGAATCTCCATGCGGAAGCTGTAGAAAGGCTCCAAAAGGACACTTTCCGTCATCATAAGGCCTTGTCGTACCGCGCGGTAAGTAGCCTGGCGGAAGTCGCCGCCCTCCGTGTGCTTGAGATGGGCCCTGCCGGTGAGAAGAGAGATCTTCATATCCGTGATCTCCGCGCCGGTCAGAACGCCCCGGTGCCGCTTCTCCTCCAGATGGGTCATGATCAGGCGCTGCCAGTTGACCGCCAGTATGTCCGCCCTGCAGCGGTTTTCAAATACCAGTCCGCTCCCGGGCACGCCGGGTTCGAGCAGCAAATGGACTTCCGCATAATGGCGCAGCGGCTCGAAATGGCCGACGCCCTCTACCGCCCTGGCGATCGTCTCTTTATAAATAATGGAAGGCTCGCCAAAAGATACCCGAAGGCCCAATCTCTCCCGGATCATCCGCTGCAGGATCTCCTTCTGCACCTGGCCCATGATCTGCGCGGTGATCTCCTTTTTCTCCTCATCGTAGGTGAGGTGGAGGGTCGGATCTTCTTCCTCGAGGGTTCTCAGGCTCCTGTAGGCCTTGAACAGGTCTTCGCCGGGCGGCAGAAGGACTGCACAGCGGAGGACTGGCTGCAGGAGCTCTTCCGCGCCGCTTGCCTCTGCGCCGATGCCCTGTCCCACTCTGGTCCGGGTGAGGCCGGTCACGGCGCACACTTCGCCTGCGACAGCCTCCTGCCGGGCCTCATATTTACTGCCGGAATAGAACCGGATCTGTTCGACCTTCTCGGGGCTTCCCTTTTCATCCGTGCACTCGGCCAGCGGTGTTTTGACAGACAGTCTGCCGCCGGTGAGCTTCATCCAGGTCAGTCTTGCGCCGCCGTCTCGTGTGATCTTGAAGATCCGGGCGCCGAATGCATCGCCGTACACGGGCGGCTGGATCAGCGTATCCAGGCACTCCAGAAGCGCCGGGACGCCCTGTTCACGCAGCGCCGCGCCGAACAGGACCGGAAAGAGCTTGCGGTCCGCGGTCAGCCTGCAGATCTGCTCGTTGGTGACCGGTTCGCCCTCCAGGTAGGCGTTCAGAAGCGCATCGTCGCAGACTGCGATCTCCTCCTGCACGCCCCCTTGCGCCAGCTGTTCCGACAGAGGACCGCTGCCGGGCATCACGTCCACGCATTTGGTACTCAGTTCCTTCTTGATGGAGGATAGGAGGACTGCTCTGTCCGCGCCGTCCTGGTCCATCTTGTTGACGAAGAGAAAGGTCGGGACTTTGTAGTGGTCCAGCAGTCTCCACAGGACCCGCACCTGCCCGTTCACGCCGTCCGCCGCGCTGATGACCAGTACGGCGCAGTCCAGAACGCCCAGAACGCGCTCCATCTCGGTCGAAAAATCGACGTGCCCCGGCGTATCCAGAAGGGTATAGCTTCTCTCTACATCCTCTCGGGAAGAAGTAAATCTGGCCTGTTTGGAGAAGATCGTAATGCCCCTCTCCTTTTCCATCTCATTGGTATCCAGAAATGCGTCCTTGTGGTCCACGCGGCCCGCTTTGCGCACGGCGCCGGTAATATGTAAAAGCGCCTCGGAAAGTGTCGTCTTGCCCGCGTCCACATGGGCCAGAATTCCCAGAATCAGGTTTTGTTTGGTCATAATACTATTCCTTACATCACATTTTCTGTGCACAAATACATTTCTATACGCAAAAATAATTGTTTTGCAGTCGAAAATGATTATACTAAAGAAGTGTTCACCACAAAAGCGCATTGTTAGAAGTGCAGCCTGGTCGTGAACGATTCAATAGCAGAATACCACAAAGCGCTGCAGAGCGTGCAGGCAAATCGAAGGAGGAAAAGAGGCATGCAGGAGTTTACCCCCGTCAAAGAAGGAAAGGTACGCGAGATTTACGACATCGGCGACAAGCTCATTATGGTAGCGACCGACAGAATTTCCGCGTTTGACGTAATTCTTAAGAACAAGATCGTGAAGAAGGGCACCGTTCTCACACAGATGTCCCGCTTCTGGTTCGATCTCACAAAGGATATCATTCCCAACCACATGATCAGCGTGGACGTGAACGATATGCCCGAATTCTTCCGTCAGGAGCGTTTTGACGGCAACAGCATGATGTGCAAAAAGCTGACCATGCTTCCCATCGAGTGCATCGTTCGCGGCTATATCACCGGCAGCGGCTGGGCCAGCTACAAGAAGGACGGCACTGTCTGCGGCATCCAGCTCCCCGAGGGCCTCAACGAATGCGACAAGCTCCCTGAACCCATCTACACGCCCAGCACAAAGGCTGAGATCGGCGACCACGATGAGAACATCAGCTTTGAGAAGAGCATCGAAGTGCTCGAGAAGGCCTTCCCCGGCCACGGTCAGGAATACGCGCAGACCATCAAGGACTGCACCATCGCGCTCTACAAAAAATGCGCCGATTACGCGCTGACAAGAGGCATCATCATTGCGGACACCAAGTTTGAATTTGGTCTGGACGAGAACGGAAATGTGGTTCTGGGCGACGAAATGCTCACGCCCGACAGCAGCCGCTTCTGGCCCCTGGAAGGCTATGCGCCCGGCCACAGCCAGCCCTCTTTTGACAAGCAGTTCGTCCGCGACTGGCTGAAGGCCAATCCTGAGAGCGACTATCTGCTGCCCCAGGACGTCATCGATAAGACCATCGACAAGTACAAAGAGGCCTATCACCTTCTGACCGGCGATACGATCGCCTGAGATCGAAGGCCGGTCCCTGCAGGCCGCCTGCAGATTGCGGATCTATACAGTCTACATATACGTACGCCCGGAGTGCACACTCCGGGCGTTTGCTTCAGTGGTATATGAAAGAGGTCCATTTTAAACACGAATTATCGAGGCACATTGTTATTGCACCGGGTAAGGATGATCAGAACAAGGACTATGGAATACGAACTCATCAGAAGCCGCAGAAAGAGCATATCGGTCGAGATCAAGCAGGACGGGCGGATCATCGTGCGCGCCCCCTTGCGCCTTCCCAAGCGGGAAATCGAGCGCTTTCTCCTTGAAAAACAGGATTGGATCCTGTCGCATCGCGCAAGGATCCTACAGCGTAACGCCGAGCAGGCGGCTCATCCCATACCGGCTCTCACGGACGCGCAGCTGCGCGATCTCAAAAGGAGAGCGTCGGTGGTGATTCCGGAGCGCGTGCAGTATTTTGCCCCGCTTGTGGGCGTCGACTACGGGCGCATTACCATCCGCAGCCAGAAGACCCGCTGGGGCAGCTGCAGCTCGTCCGGAAACCTCAATTTCAACTGCCTTCTGCTGCTCGCGCCGCCCGAAGTCCTGGACTACGTCGTCGTGCACGAGCTGTGCCACCGCAAAGAGATGAACCACTCGCCCCGCTTCTGGGCGGAAGTGGGACGCGTTCTGCCAGATTACAAAAAGCGCAACAAATGGCTGAAGGAAAACGGCAGCCGCCTGATGCTGCTCATTCGATCCACTTAAGTTTCTGCAAGAGGGCAAGAATCCTGGTTCCCTTGGGCGCCTGCAGAATGTCGTTCTTCTTAAGGCCGCCGATCCTGATCAGCACGAAGAAGTACACGAAGATGGCGATCACAATGGACGCCGCTGTCGCGATCAAATTGATGAAATAGGGTCTGTCCACGACAAGGACGCCGCCCCGGTAGACCAGCTCATATACGAGTTTGGTGACGATGCCCATGACCGCCGCCGCCGCGACCGGTCTTCCGTAGACCCGGTAGATGCGCAGGCGCATCCGCAGATACTTGCAGATAAAATGGCTGTCGATGGCAAAGATCAGCACCGAGTAAAGGACGCTGCACAGTACCAGTGCATGGACGCCCAGATCCGTAAAGAGGATCAGAACAAACAGGACGATCGTCTGGATCACCAGTGCGATTCCCGCGCTCACAAGCGGCATATGGATCCTGCCGATGGACTGCAAAACCGCATTCATGATCGTGCCGACCGAGTAGAAAATGACGGTCACAGCGAGCTCGGCCAGAAGGAACGACGCCGTTCCCAAGGTATCCCACTGGGGGAATAACAGCATTGTGACCGGTCTTGCCAGCGCCATCAGGCCCACCGCGCAAGGGACCGCGATGATCAGGGTCATGCGAACTGCGTTCACGCTGCGCTTGCGGGTCTCTTTGAGATTGCCCTGCGCAAAGGAAGTCGAGATGTTGGGCAGGATGGCCGCCGCCACCGCTGTCGCGATGGAAATCGGAATATTGGTGATGACAACCGCCTTATTGGAGAAGAGGCCGTACAGGGTCGTCGTCATGACCTCTTCCCAGCCCCGCATTCCGATCATGATCTTCATGAAAATGGTCTGGTTGACAGAGGTCGTCAGATTCAGGATAAAGCTCGACAGAATGAAGGGCGTGATGACCAGAATGGTCTCCCGCATCAGCGGTCCGAAGGGCTCCTCCGCATGCGTCGTATCCGCCTTCACGCGCGCCATGAACATGCCGCGATGCTTCCAGTAGACGAGGGTCATGAAGATCAGGGCCACCAGCACGCCGCTGCCGGTTCCCAGCGCACTTCCCATCGCGCCGTGGATCGCTTCTGTCGTCGCGCCCTGCCCCGCTACGGTGCGCATCAGAAGAAACGCCGCGCCGATACTCACGACCGCATTGGCAATCTGCTCCAGAATCTGGGAGACGGACGTCTGCAGCATGGACTGGTTGGCCTGGAAATAGCCGCGCAGAACGCCCAGGATGCCGAACAGAAACACGGTCGGGGCAAACACCTGCAGCACAGGCACACTATTGGGCGGCACCAGCGCGCCGGCACCAAAATACAGCAGGAGGCTCCCAAGGATGCCCACGGCCAGTGCATAGACCATGGAACAATGAAATACCTTCTGGGCGTTTCTATACTCTCCCACCGCCATCTTCTGCGCCATCTGCTTGGAGATCGCCGACGGAACGCCAAAACTGGACACCATCAGGATGATCGTATAGATATTGATTGCTGTTCCGTAATAGCCATTTCCCTCGTCGCCGATGATCGCCGTCAGCGGGGACCGGTACAGGAGTCCGATAATACGGGACAAAATACTGGCTGCGGCCAGGATTCCGGCCTGCGCCACCACATTACTGCCGCCGCCAAGTGCGGCGCTTTTTTGCTTCTTCTCTGCTGTCATATATTGCGTTCCTCTAGGAGTATATCAATCACATATTTGCATCCATTCCGCTGTTCGAGCGCACCCATGGCGCCCCAACCATAAAAACGGGGTGACGAACGGTTTCGTTCGTCACCCCATTATAAATGCCTTTTTACAAAGTTACAACCGCGATCAGCCGCCGATCATCCAGTCATACATCTCCTGATATTTGAGTGCGGACTGCTTCCAGGAGAAGTCAGCTCTCATCGCGCGCTCTACCATCTTGTTCCAGTCTCTCTTCTTGTCATAGTAGATCTTCTCGGCGTAGCGCACTGCATGCATCATCTCGTGTGCATTGTAGTTGGCAAAGGTAAAGCCCGTGCCGGTATTCTCATACTCGTTGTAAGGCTCTACCGTATCCTTGAGGCCGCCGGTCTCGCGAACGATCGGAAGTGTGCCATAGCGCAGGGACATCAGCTGGCTGAGTCCGCAGGGCTCGAACAGAGAAGGCATCAGGAATGCATCGGACGCCGCATAGATCTTGTGGGACAGCTCGTCGGAATAATAGATATTCGCAGAGATCTTGTCGTTGTACTTCCAGTCAAAGTACCGGAACATATTCTCGTATCTCTCCTCGCCGGTGCCCAGAACGACGATCTGGATGGCGTCGAGAGAAAGCATCTCTTCCAGTACATACGCGATCAGATCAAAGCCCTTCTGGTCTGTCAGACGGGATACGATACCGATCATGAAGCACTTCTCATCCTGCTTGAGGCCGAGTTCCTTCTGCAGCTCGATCTTGTTCTTGACCTTGTTCCTGCGGAAATCATCTACGGTGTAGGACTTGAAGATCTTCTTGTCGTTGTCCGGGCTGAAGTCTGTGTAGTCGATACCATTTAAGATACCGCGAAGGTCATTCGCGCGGGCGTTCATCAGTCCGTCAAGGCCCTCGCCGTAGAACTGGGTCTTGATCTCTTCCGCATAGGTCGGGCTGACAGTGGTGATGGCATCCGCATAGACAAGGCCGCCCTTGAGGAGGTTGGCATCCTTGTAGGCCTCGAGCTTGTCGGGTGTGAAATAATATCCGGAAAGACCTGTGATGTCCTCCACATCCTTGACGTTCCATTTGCCCTGGAACTTGAGGTTATGGATGGTCATAACGGTCTTGATGCCGTGGAAGAAATCGTTGGCCTGGAATCTCTCCTTGAGATACACCGGAACGAGACCGGTCTGCCAGTCGTGGCAGTGGATCAGGTCAGGACGGAATCCGATCGAGGGAAGCGCAGACAGGCATGCCTTGGAGAAGAATGCGAATCTCGTGATCTCAAAGAGCGGATCATCTGTATAAGGCTTATCACTCGTGAAGAATCCCTCGTTGTCGATGAAATAGAAGGTGATGCCGTTCTTCACAGTCTGCAGAACGCCCACATATTCACTCTTCCAGTGGTAGTCCATGTAGAAGTGTGTGACATATTCCATCTGGTCCTTCACATCCTGTTTCATGCAGGAATACTTAGGAATCATAACCCTTACATCATAATACTCCGGATCGATATCCTTGGGCAGAGAGCCGACAACGTCAGCCAGTCCGCCAGTCTTGATGAAGGGAACGCACTCAGATGCGACAAATAATATTTTTTTTCTCTCGTTTGCTGCCATTGCTTGACCCCCTTGTTACCAATATTGATAGCAGATTTTTGGTGATTTTATAGTAGTATTATACCCTATCTATGAATTTTTTGTGCAGTATTTGTATAATTTCCTTTAAAAAAATGGAGACGAAAATTTCTTTTCGTCTCCATCTGCATTTTCATTTTCTCTTGCCTTACTTGGCGAAATCCGTCACTCTTGATTCGCGGATCACGCTGACCTTGATCTGTCCGGGATATTCCATTTCGTTCTCGATCTTCTTGGAAATATCGCGGGCCAGAAGCACCATGTCAGTATCGCTGATCTGCTCAGGAACTACCATAACACGAACTTCTCTGCCTGCCTGAATAGCGTAAGAATTACTAACCCCTTTAAAACTGTTGGTGATCTCTTCAAGCTGTTTGAGTCTTGTGGTGTAGGTTTCCAGCGTTTCTCTGCGTGCACCGGGTCTTGCTGCCGAAACTGTATCTGCAGCCTGTACGATACATGCGATCAAACTGGTGGGTTCTACATCTCCATGGTGAGATTCTACAGCATTGATAACTACCTGCGATTCCTTGTACTTGCGGCACAGTTCCGCGCCGAGCTGTACGTGAGAGCCCTCCATCTCGTGGTCCACTGCCTTACCGATGTCATGCAGCAGTCCTGCGCGCTTGGCCAGGCGAATGTCCAGTCCCAGCTCGCCTGCCAGAAGTCCTGACAGCTGCGCCACTTCGATTGAGTGCTTGAGGGCGTTCTGCCCGTAACTGGTGCGGAAACGCATCTTTCCGAGAAGCCTTACCAGCTCCGGATGGATTCCGTGTACGCCGACTTCCAGAGTCGCCGCCTCGCCTTCCTCCTTGATCCGGGCTTCCACTTCTCGCTGTGCCTTACCGACCATCTCTTCGATTCTTGCGGGATGGATTCGTCCGTCCACGATCAGCTTTTCAAGCGCGATCCTGGCAACCTCTCGCCGAATCGGTTCAAATCCGGAAATAACGACCGCTTCCGGCGTATCGTCAATGATCAGATCCACGCCGGTCATTGTCTCGAGCGTGCGGATATTTCTTCCCTCACGTCCGATGATCCTTCCCTTCATCTCATCACTGGGAAGCTGCACGACCGAGATGGTTGCCTCGGAAACATGGTCTGCAGCACAACGCTGAATCGCGCTGATCACATATTCCTTGGCTCTCTTGTCGGCTTCTTCCTTCGCCTCCGCCTCGATCTCCTTGATCATAACGGCGGAATCATGTCTCACATCGTCTTCAACAATTCTCAAAAGGTATTCTTTGGCTTGTTCAGAGGTTAAACCAGAAATTCGTTCCAGTTCCAGTTGACGCTGCTCACCAAGCTTCGTGACTTCGTCCTTCTGCTTGTGCAGTGATTCTTCCTTCGCCTGCAGACTCTGTTCCTTGCGCTCGAGAGTATCCATCTTCCGATCCAGGGACTCTTCTTTCTGCTGGACCCTGCGTTCATTGCGCTGCACTTCATTCCTGCGGTCGCGGATTTCCTTCTCCAGCTCGTTTCTGGAGCGGATGGATTCCTCCTTGACCTCAAGAAGTGCCTCGCGCTTCTTGGTCTCAGCAGTCGTCAGTGCCTCGTCAATAATCGCCCTGGCCTTCTCCTGCGCGTTTCCGATCGTCTCCTCCTGCTGCTTCTTCCGGTAGTTGGAAGTTACGAGGAAAGTGACGGGTACAGAGATTGCAAGTGTACAAATCACCGCTATAATGGCAGTAATCATACAGGAGCACCTCCTTATTAGTTTCGCGTTTCTCCGTTATTTTAAGATGCTATATAATTCATATACAAAAATGTACATAAATCGATCGCAAAATAGCAGATTCGCACTCACTAATTTTATACACTAAACTCATCACTGTCAAGCAATTCTACGTTCATGGCGATGCGAACAGAGGCACTTCCATACCCCTTTCGGTACAGAAATGCCTGTATCTTACTCCGTTCCTCCCACGTCGCAGTCGAAGGGTCAAAACCTCGTTTCTCTATGAGCCTGCGGATCTGGCGGATTTCCGCTACATTGCCTCGCTCTGAAGACGCCTCCTCGAGCACCTCACTGATGATCTGTGACGGTACGCCGCGGCTCTCCAGATCGGCTCTGATCCGGCGTTTGCTTCTGTTCTCCCATTGAGCCTCGACAAAGCTCTGCGCATAGCGCCTGTCGTCCAGGTAGTGTGCCTCTATAAGGCTCTCCAGCACTTCCGCGACCAGATCCTCCTCGTAGCCGGCGCCTGTGAGCTTGTCTCTTAGGCGCGCGCAGGTATAATCTCTCTGTGCCAGAAGATTGCCGCACTTTCTAAGGCACTCCTTCCGGCGCTCTTCCCGGTCTCTCATTCTTCCTGTGCGCCTTCATCGGCGGCAGGCAGTTCCGGCGCCTGAAACGCGCCTTCGGGATCCAGTCCGTAATGCTCCCTGACCTTGCGGTCCACTTCCGCCAGGATCTCCGGATGCGCCGTCAGATAGGCCTTGGAATTCTCGCGGCCCTGTCCGATCTTGTTGCCGTTGTAATTGTACCAGGCGCCGCTCTTGTTGATGATGTCGCACTTGGCGGCCAGATCCAGCACGTCTCCCACATAGGAAATGCCCTTGCCGAACATGATATCGAATTCCGCCTCCTTGAAAGGCGGTGCGATCTTGTTCTTCACAACGCGGATCCTTGTGCGGTTTCCGATCACTTCACCGCTCTGCTTCAAGGACTCGATCCTTCTTACGTCCATGCGGACAGAAGAATAGAACTTGAGCGCACGTCCGCCGGTCGTCGTCTCCGGGTTGCCGAACATAACGCCGACCTTCTCGCGCAGCTGGTTGATAAAGACAACCGCGCAGTTGGACTTACTGATCACAGCCGTCAGTTTGCGAAGCGCCTGGGACATCAGACGGGCATGAAGACCCACATGGGAATCGCCCATATCGCCGTCGATCTCCGCCTTGGGAACCAGCGCTGCGACAGAGTCCACAACGACAATATCGATCGCGCCTGATCGCACCATGGTCTCCGCGATCTCCAGCGCCTGCTCGCCGCTGTCGGGCTGGGAAATATACAGATTGTCGATATCCACGCCGATGTTCTTGGCATAGACGGGATCCAGCGCGTGCTCCGCATCGATAAATCCGGCGATGCCGCCCCGCTTCTGCACTTCCGCGATCATGTGCAGGGTCACGGTCGTCTTACCGGAGGACTCCGGTCCGTAGATCTCAATGATCCTTCCCTTGGGAATGCCGCCAAGACCAAGGGCAATGTCAAGGCTCAAAGAGCCTGTGGGGATGGTCTCAATATTCATCTGGACGGAAGGGTCGCCAAGTTTCATGACCGCGCCCTTGCCGTACTGTTTCTCGATCTGCAGAAGGGCTGCATCAAGCGCCTTCTTCTTCTGTTCATTATCTATACTCATTTGCTCTCCTCCAAAATTACGAACGTTTGTTCTTGTGATAGTATAACACCCGCTTCCCCAAGGTGCAAGGCATTTTAAATATAAAATCGAATGTATTTTCGATTTTTTCATGCTCTTTCCGCTATTGTAAACTGTTATTTGTGAAAGCCGCCGGAGCCCGGCGCCAGACCTACGTCAGAGTATAAAAGACCGGGGGCAGAATGCCTCCGGTCCTATTATCCGTTTCTATATACGCGCCTGTCAAGCCGTTTCTATGCGTGCCTGTCAAGTCAGACTGCGAATTCTCGCAGCTTGATCTTGGGAATCTGCAGCTCCGACAGTACAATCCCTCTGAACTGCTTGCTGTGGGCGCTGATCGCCATGAGATCCTCTATGGTCCACAGCTCCTCTGCAAACACCTTCTGTTCCTTCCCGAACAGCCCTTTGCGAACCGTGGGCACGTTCACCTTTACGCGCGCGCCCAGCTGCCGGTAGGTCTGCGCCGCCGGCTGGTCCGGCGTCAGATAATACAGGTGGCTCTCCAGCGTCGTGTCCGGATCCACTTCCGTGACCAGGTACTGCCGGCAGACAGCCTTGAATTTGTAATAGGCGTCTTCGTTTTCCAGGATCTCTCTGTATGTGCACTGCACGCCAAAATATACCCTGTACAGGTCCTGCATCATATACTTGAAATCGTTGCTTGTCATCCGATATCTCCGATTGCATTGCCGGACAGGCGCACCGCCTCCTGAATATCCTCGGGATCCATGTCGTACTCCCTTGCGAGTTCTGCGACGCTCACCTTTCTTCCAAGTTCCTCCGCCAGTTCCCTGGCTCTGTCCGCCACGAGGTTCACCCTCTCCTCGACCGCTTTCTCCGCGGCCTTCTCGTCCAGGTTCACCGCGACCAGGTCCTCCATGGCGTCCATGATCCTGCGTCCCAGGTATCCGTCCACTTCGTCCGGCTTCTCCAAAGGTGCAAGCTGCGTGACCGCTGTCAATAACCGCTCGTTGCCGGCGCCGATCAGATCTTCCATGTAGACGCCCTGTCCAGCGTACAGCCGCGCGATATCGACGACCTTGCGCAGGGAGTATTCCACAAGGCGCTTCTGTGCCTCCTTCTCTCCCGCCATCGCCGAGAGCTTGACGGCGTCAAGGATATTGTCCGAAGGCACCTCGATCGCCTCGATGAGCGCTTCGTATTCCGCCAGGTGATTCATCTCCTCTTCGGAGAGCACTTCCTCAATCGGGAGCACTTCGCCGATGCCGATCCCGCTGTTCTTCAGGTACTCCCTGACCTGTTCCATCTGGGCGCTGCTCAATGACAGGTCCGCAAAAGACGCCAGAAGATCCTCTTCCGAGATTGTATTTCCATTCTGCGCGGCGTTTTTCACAACTTCCTGGATCCGTTCCAGAAAGAGCGCCTGTTTCTGTTTTTCTTCCATAATAAACTGTGTCTTCCTCCAATTGTCATTCGATCATCATTGTTCGCCGGGCGCCTTCATATGCGGTGCCTCGCCTTCTTTGACATGCACATGGGTGAACAGGTGGTCCTGGCAGTACTCCATGCCGCCCTCACACTTGGAGCAGTACCGGAACTCCAGATCCGGATTGTCGAGATTGGTTCTGCCGCAGATCGCGCAGCGGTGTACAATTCGTCCGTTTGCAGAGCGGGTCCGCCTTGCCGCGCCTGCCCCCGCGTTCGCGCGCTGACCGCCGCCGGCAGCGCCTCTTCTGTTTCCGAAGGGATTCCCTCCCTTCCCCTGGAACCCTTCTAACATATGGGAAAAGCCGGTTCCGAGACTGCTTCTTCTTCGCACCGGTCCCTTAAAGCGCCAGTACAAGAGCCCGATGTTGGCAAAGGTCGCAAGAATGGCGAACCTTGTGGCGGACGACGCGCCAATAAACTCATAGAGCAGGTACGCGACGTCCAGAAGTCCCAGCCATTTGACCTTCATCGGGATGATGAAGAACATCAAAACGACCGCGTCCGGGAAGGTCAGCGCATAGGCGAAGAAAATGCCCATGTTGATGTAGTACGTGGAAAACGCCATGGAATAATAGCCAAAATACTGCGCCGCCCCGACGGATGAGATCATCGATCCCGCCGTCAGATAGGAGAATCCCATCCAGACAAATGACGCTGCGACCGTCAGAAGAATTCCGGTAAAGATAAACACATTGTAGCGCCAGGTGCCCCACACACGCTCCAGTGACGTTCCTATGCTATAATAAAAGAACATCATGACCGCGACAAAGAACAGATTGCTTGTGCTTGGCGGGATCAAAAGCCAGGAGAAAATCCGCCAGATCTGGCCATGCACGATCGCATACGGGTTGAGCGTCATATAAAAAATGATCTGGGAGTTCAAATAGTACAGTGCGTACCCCGCCAGATATAAAATGATCAGTTTCAGCGAGAGGTCCCGCACTGCGTATTTGCCAAATTTTCTCTCAAACTCACTCATATTCTATCCACCTTGCGTAAGAACTTTTGAAAGCATTTTATCATCGCTCTTTTGCTCTGTAAACTGACATCTATTTGATTTTGCGCAATTAAATACCGTTGCATTTTTGAATTAGCTGACTTATACTGTTTTTTACATGTAAAGAGTTGAGTATTTTCTTTATTTTTATAGTAGGAGATTTTTTGTGATTGCTAAGGATTACACTTTAGGAATTGATATCGGATCCACGACTGTAAAGATTGCGATCCTTGATCCGGATCACCAGCTGCTGTTTGCAGACTACAGGCGCCATCACGCCGATATCCGCGGAACATTATACGAACTGCTCTCTGAAGCCATGGAGCAGCTTGGCGACCACACCATTCATCCCGTCATCACCGGATCCGGCGGACTGACCCTGGCCAACTACCTGAAGGTTCCCTTCGTCCAGGAAGTCGTCTCCGTCTCCACGGCGTTGGAAGAGATTGCCCCCAAGACGGACGTCGCGATCGAACTGGGCGGTGAGGATGCCAAGATCATCTATTTTGAAAACGGAAATGTCGAGCAACGAATGAACGGCATCTGTGCCGGCGGTACAGGGTCCTTTATCGACCAGATGGCTTCCCTTCTGCAGACCGATGCGGCAGGACTGAACGAATATGCCAGGGATTACACGTCCCTTTATACCATTGCGGCCCGGTGCGGCGTTTTTGCCAAATCCGACATCCAGCCGCTCATCAATGAAGGCGCCACCAAGGAAGACCTTGCCGCGTCTATATTCCAGGCCGTCGTCAATCAGACCATCAGCGGCCTTGCCTGCGGCAAGCCCATCCGCGGCCACGTCGCGTTTCTGGGTGGCCCCTTACATTTCCTCACAGAGCTCAAGGAGGCCTTCATCCGCACGCTGCGGCTCGATGAGGAGCACACGATCGAAGTGGAGAACTCCCACCTCTTTGCCGCCATGGGAAGCGCCATGAACGCCAAGGAGGACAATTTCCTTCTGCTCTCCGAAATGAAAGAGCGCCTGTCCGGCGAGATCCACATGGAATTCGAGATCGGACGCATGGATCCTCTCTTTGAGAGCCAGGAGGAATACGACGCGTTTACAGAGCGCCACAGTAAGGCCTGTGTCGTCAAGGGCAATCTGTCTGACTATCACGGCAATTGCTATCTGGGCATCGACGCCGGCTCGACAACGACCAAGCTTGCGCTGGTCGGTGAAGACGGCTCTCTTCTGTATTCTTTCTATAGTAATAACGAGGGAAGTCCTATTAAGACGTCCATTCGCTCCATCAAAGAGATCAAGAAGCTCCTTCCCAAGGACGCGCGCATCGCGCGCAGCTGCTCCACAGGTTACGGCGAAGCCCTGCTCAAGGCGGCCTTCCTTTTAGATGAGGGCGAAGTCGAGACCATCGCCCACTACTATGCGGCAGCCTTCTTTAACCCCGACGTGGACTGCATTCTCGACATCGGCGGACAGGACATGAAGTGCATCCGCATCAAGAACCACGCTGTGGACAACGTGCTTCTCAACGAGGCCTGTTCCTCCGGCTGCGGCTCCTTCATCGAGACCTTTGCCAAATCGCTGGACTATAGCGTGCAGGATTTTGCCAAGGCGGCGCTGTTTGCCAAGCATCCCATTGATCTGGGCACCCGCTGCACGGTCTTTATGAATTCCCGCGTCAAGCAGGCCCAGAAGGAAGGTGCGGAAGTCTCCGACATCTCGGCGGGTCTTGCCTATTCCGTCGTCAAGAACGCGCTGTTCAAGGTCATCAAGGTCTCCGACGCTTCCCAGCTCGGCCGCAATATCGTCGTGCAGGGCGGCACTTTCTACAATGACGCGGTCCTTCGAAGCCTTGAGGTGATTTCCGACGGGCAGGTCATCCGCCCCGATATCGCCGGCATTATGGGTGCCTTCGGCGCGGCCCTGATCGCAAGAGAACGCTATGACGGAGAGACGCCTTCCACCATGCTCTCTTTTGACGAAATCGAGAATCTCACTTTTGAGACCTCGATCCGCAACTGCGGAAAGTGCAACAACAACTGCCGCCTGACTGTCAACCACTTCAGCGGCGGACGTGAATATATCTCCGGCAACCGCTGCGAGCGCGGCCTTGGCCAGGAGATCAAGAAGAACAATATTCCCAACCTCTACAAGTACAAACTGCGGAGGATCTTCGCCTACAAACCTCTCTCCAAGGAGGAGGCCTTCCGTGGAACTGTTGGAATTCCGCGCGTGCTCAACATCTATGAGAACTTCCCCTTCTGGGCGACCTTCTTCAGAAAGCTGGGCTATCGCGTCGTAATTTCCCCGCTCTCCACGCACAAGGTATATGAAATGGGCATCGAGTCGATTCCCAGTGAATCGGCCTGCTACCCTGCCAAAATCGCGCACGGTCATATTATGTGGCTGATCCAGAAGGGCGTGGATTTCATCTTCTATCCCTCTCTCTTCTATGAGCGCGCGGAATTTGACAAGGCGGACAACCACTACAACTGCCCGATCGTCACCTCCTATCCGGAGAATATCCGCAACAACGTGGAGGAGATCGGACGCGGCGAAGTGGATTTCCGCAATCCCTTCATGGCCTTTACCAACATCGGAACCGTGAGTGCGGCACTGAAAAAGGAATTCTCCAATATTCCCGAAAAGGAAGTCGAGGAAGCCGCGTATGAGGCATGGACGGAGCTCATGAACTGCCGCCGCGATATCCAGAAAAAGGGTGAAGAGGTGTTGAAGTTCATGGAGGAGAACCATGTCAAGGGCATCGTCCTGGCTGGACGTCCCTACCATGTGGACCCCGAGATCAACCACGGTATCCCGGAGATGATCAACTCCTATGGAATTGCTGTCCTCTCTGAGGACTCCATCTCCCATCTGCAGGATCCGGAGCGCCCCATCGTCGTTCTGGACCAGTGGATGTACCACTCCAGACTATATGCGGCCGCCAGCTATGTGCGGACCAGAGATGATCTGGATCTGATCCAGCTCAATTCCTTTGGCTGCGGCATTGACGCGGTCACGACCGACCAGGTAGACGACATCTTGTCAGGCTCTGACAAGATCTATACCTGCCTCAAGATCGATGAGGTCAACAACCTGGGCAGCGCCCGCATCCGCGTGCGTTCCCTGATCGCGGCCATCCGTATCCGCGACACCAAGAAAACCAAGCGCAAATACCACGATACGACCATCAAAAAGGTTCCGTTCACCGAGGAGATGCGCAAGAACTATACGATCCTGTGCCCGCAGATGTCGCCGATCCACTTTGACCTGCTTGAGCCTGCGATGCGCTCCTGCGGCTACAATCTGGTGGTTCTGCCCAACGATAACCGCAGAGCTGTCGATTTTGGCCTCAAGTACGTCAACAACGACGCCTGCTATCCGTCCCTCTTTGTAGTCGGACAGATCATGGAGGCGCTCAATTCGGGCAAATATGACCTGAACAGAACGGCTGTCATCATGTCGCAGACAGGCGGCGGCTGCCGTGCCTCCAACTACGTAGGCTTCATCCGCCGTGCACTTCGCAAAGCGGGTATGGAGCAGATCCCGGTCATCAGTGCCAACCTGTCCGGTCTCGAGGAGAACCCCGGCTTTAAGCTGGACCTCAAGATGCTAAGCCGCGCCGCATGTGCCATCGTGTTCGGCGACGTCATGATGCGCTGCGTCTACCGCATGCGCCCCTACGAGCTCCGCGAAGGCAGCGTCGAGGCCTGCCACCAGAAATGGCTGCGCAAGTGCTCCGAATTTCTGACAACAACGTCCGGCATCAACCTGCCCAAAGTGCACAAGATCGCCTTCGATATGATCAAGGACTTCGATTCGATCCCGATCCGCGAGGAGAGAAAGCCCCGTGTCGGCATCGTCGGCGAGATCCTGGTCAAGTATGCGCCTGCCGCCAATAACCACCTCGTGGATCTTTTGGAGCAGGAAGGCGCAGAAGCCAATGTGCCGGACCTGATGGGCTTTATGCTGTACTGCTTCTACAACCAGGTCTACAAGGCAGAAAACCTTGGCACCAGCAAACGGACCGCCATGTTATGCAACATGGGTATCCGGGCCATAGAGGCCTTCCTCGGCCCCATCAACAGGGCTTACAAGAAGAGCCGCCATTTCGATCCGCCGGCAAGCATCTACCAGCTGGTCAAGTACGCGGAACCGATCGTCAGCATCGGCAACGAGACCGGCGAGGGTTGGTTCCTAACCGGTGAAATGATCGAACTGATCCACAGCGGTGTAGAGAACATTGTATGTATTCAGCCCTTTGGCTGTCTTCCCAACCACGTTGTAGGAAAGGGTGTCATCAAACACATCCGCAGCCTTTACCCTATGGCCAACATCGCTGCGATCGACTACGATCCCGGCGCCAGTGAAGTCAACCAGCTCAACCGCATCAAGCTCATGCTGGCCACAGCCGGCAAAAACGCGGCCAAAAAGGAAGAAGGGCAGACGAACGGAGCCGGGACGCAAGCCAGCGGAAACGGCAAAGGAAAGCGTTTCTCCTTCCGAAAGAGAGCCGGAAAAGGCAGAGGCCTGGCCCTATTCAAATAATGTTTACTTAACGCAATATCAAAGCCCCGGAGTTTCTCCGGGGCTTTCTTTATATATGGTGATTCATGTAAAGCTACTCATGAATACGATTCATACAAAGCAACCATTCGTCAATCAAATGGCGATCTTACGGCAATAAGAAAGGGTACTGATCTTCTTTACGACCGGTACCCTTTCTTAATGTGCTTTGTCCAATGGCTTGCTCCTCCTTTGCACTTTCTTTATGATCCTTTCTTCGTTCCACCCTTTCTCTTTTTGTACTGATTGTACTGCGATGTTCATGGCTGATTTCCTGCATCATCGAGTGTCGACCCTCATGTAGATGCTTTCTTGTTTTCTTCATCCATTCTCTTGAAAAATGATTCCTATTAGAACTTACCCTGAATCTCTCTTCTGATCTACTATTTGATTGGTGCGATGATCTGAAATATAAGATTAGATCTATATATTTCTCATCCTGTACCTTTCCGGTTTCCGATCAGGTTTAAAGTTTGGGTTTTCATCTTCCTGGAATAATTGATTCGCTTTCCATTTTCATGATTCCGGTTGACATCGGATCCATTACTGAGGCTGCTATCAAAAGAATTTCTTAAGAATAAAGAAATATCTGCTCTGATGAAATTGCACCGCGCTCTTCGTGTACTTGAATTCGGATATTTGTGAGCTTACCGAGTTACCAAATATAGGCTCTCCAGTGGAATTTACCAGTGGAGTGGTTCGTCCTTCCTTTCTTCCTCCTCGGCGAAGGAGTTTTTCTTTGTGAGTTTATTGTACTAATTTAAGTACAATTTGTCAACAACTCATTTTATTCTTTTATAATTATCTGATTTTTCTGACGATTAGCACTATTTTGACACAAAAAGGGCCGCCGTTGTCACGGCAGCCCCTGCAATCATATGGTCCTCTTTAGTTAAGCGGATACTTGTCGGTAATTGTCTTGATGATGGCCCTGGCCTCCTCAATGCCCGCCTCTCTCTTTTTGATGACGATGGAGATGGCCTCTGCCACGCGGTCAAAATCTTCCGTATTCAGGCCGCGCGTGGTCGCCGCCGGCGTTCCCAGGCGGATGCCGCTGGTCACGAAGGGAGATCTCTGCTCGTTGGGAATGGTGTTCTTGTTGGCCGTAATGCATGCCTCGTCCAGCCACTTCTCCACTTCCTTGCCAGTCAGGTCATAACGGGTCAGATCGACCAGCATCAGGTGGTTGTCTGTGCCGCCGGACACGATATCGATGTCTCTCGCCTGCAGGCCGCTGCAGAGCGCCTTCGCGTTGTCGATGACGTTCTGCGCATAGACCTTGAAGGAGGGATCCAGTGCCTCCTTGAAGCATACTGCCTTGGCTGCGATCACATGCTCGAGCGGACCGCCCTGGATGCCGGGGAATACAGCCTTGTTGAAGTTGTACTTCTTGGCCGCTTCCGCATTGGCGAGGATCAGGCCGCCTCTGGGACCTCTGAGGGTCTTGTGGGTCGTCGTCGTAACAACGTCCGCATAGGGGAAGGGACTGGGATGAAGGCCTGCTGCCACAAGTCCCGCGATGTGCGCGATATCGGCCATCAGGACTGCGCCGCATGCATCCGCCGCTTCTCTGAACTTCGCAAAATCAATGGTTCTTCCATAGGCAGACGCGCCTGCGATGATCAGCTTGGGCTTATGCTCAATCGCGATCTTCTTGAGCTCATCATAATCGATAAAACCGTTCTCATCGACGCCATAGGGAACAATGTTAAAGTAAGAGCCGGAGATATTGGCCGCGCTTCCGTGGGTCAGATGGCCGCCCTGGTTGAGGTTCATGCCCATCATGGTATCGCCGGGCTTCAGAATCGCGAACTCCACAGCAAGGTTCGCCTGTGCGCCGGAGTGGGGCTGCACGTTTGCGTACTCACAGCCAAAGAGCTTCTTCGCTCTCTCGATGGCCAACGTCTCAATTTCATCGATGACAGCACATCCGCCATAATACCGTTTTCCGGAGTATCCTTCGGCATATTTATTGGTCAGGGGGCTTCCCATAGCCGCCATAACAGCTTTGCTGGTCCAGTTCTCAGAGGCGATCAGTTCAATGTGATCGTTCTGCCTCTGCACTTCTTTTTCAATGGCAGCCGCAATTTCCGGGTCGGTCAATCTAACTTCTTCGATCGAATACATGTAATTCCTCCTGTCATGCTTTTGTGGGGCGGACATTCGTCTTTTTTAGAAGTCGCCAATCGTAAGTATAACAAGGTCATAAACGCTCTGCAAGAGAATCTTCCACTAAAACCGATGGCTAAGCCGGCGTCTTCGTTGTTCATTCTGCTTCTTTTTGCGTGCAGCACTTGCATTTGGGGCTGATTCGATGTAGAATTCGCACGATGGTTAAGGTTTTTGAACAACATCTTTCAAATCCAGATTTCAAAAAATGTATTTTATCCAAATAGAGGAGATTCTATGACAAAAAATCGGTTTTCTTATGCCGAACGCCCGCTTGGATCTCTCGTCACAAAGCGCCTGTCGCCTCCGCTCCAACGCAAAGCAAGGCTGGCGGTCCCCATGGCGCTCTACATGCTCTTCTATCTGACCTCTTTTATGGTCATAGAGAGCTGGAACAGATTGCATTACACAGTGATTCACACAGTGGTGGATGATATGATTCCTTTTTGTGAGTTATTCATCATTCCCTATCTGCTGTGGTTTCTCTATGTAAGCGTTTTCACGCTCTGCATGCTGTTTACGGACGAAAAGAGTTACCACGAGATCTGTACGAATCTGGCGATCGGAATGACAGTATTCATCATCGTCTCGGCGATTTTCCCCAACATCCTGTTCCTGCGGCCGCAGGTGATGCCCAGAGACAATGTGCTCACCCGCCTCTGCGCAGCCTTGTATGCAATCGATACGCCGACCAATGTGACCCCGAGCATCCACGTGTATAACTCCATTGCCGTGATGGTCGCAGCGGTCAAGACGAATGCGAGACCCTTCAGGTCCTGGTACATGAAGATCGCTATGGCACTTATGGGGCTCTCGATCATCCTGGCCACAATGTTCATCAAACAGCACTCCTTCTCCGATGTGGTCATCGCGACGGGACTTTCCCTTTGTTCCTACATCCTCGTGTACAAGCTTGGATTCGTGTTCATTCCACAGGAAGGCATTCGATTCCGCAATCGCAAGGTGAGAAGGCGCGTCCGCAAAGGGGCGCTCTCCGCGTGACCACTTTGATGGTTGTCAAAGCATTGCAGATATGAATTAAAAAATCCCGCATGACGTTGCTGTCATGCGGGATTTTTATAATTCTATTCTTTTCTGCTCACTGGGCAGAGGCGGTCGTTACAGCGGTATTGTTGTAACCCTCGTGCAGGATCATCTCGATTCTCGCCGCGTTGACCTTGACGCTGGCGTCATCAGGCCACATGACGTAAAGCGGCGTGGAGCCCGCGGAATAGGTGGTCTCCAGCGCGCTTTCGCCCTGCTCTGCCGTCTGCTTGAGAATCTCCCAGTGCGCATTGTCTGTCAGCTGCATGTTGACCAGCTCCGCGATCTTCTCCTGCGGCATGTTGAGCTGGAAGAAACCGTCCAGGCTGTCCAGAATGTCCGCGTAATGCGGCAGGATCGCAGGGGACATCATCTTCTCCAGAAGCGCCTTGAGCACCTGCTCCTGGTTGCGTCCTCTCTGGTTATCGCCGTCTGCGAAGCTGTATCTCTCTCTGCAGAAGGCCAGAACCTGGTCGCCGAACATATCGTGCCAGCCCTTGTCGAAGTGATATTCGTCTGTGTAGCAGTCGAAGGGATACTCGACATAGACGTCCAGTCCGTCCATCGCGTCGACAAGCTTGATCAGCGTATCGAAGTTGACGCGGACGAAATAGGTGATATCCACGCCGTAGAGCTCCTCAAGGGTTCGCATCGACGCATCGACGCCGTAAATGCCGGCATGGGTGAGCTTATCGCGCACGCCGTTCGAAACCTCCGGAATCGGCACGTAATAATCTCTGGGAGTGGACGTCAGGAGGATCTTCTTGGTCTTGGGATTGACCGTTACGATGATATTGACGTCGCTTCGGCTGGTCTGCGAGATATCGCCGTAGACGTCGATACCGCTGATCAAAATATTGAAGGGCTCTCCTACTTTGACATCTCCCTTGTCAATACTGGTCTCAATGCCGTACTGATACAGCACTCTGACCTGGTCCTCATATTCGTCATTTTCAAGGGATTCCGCAATGACCGACGTGTACGCCTTGTTGTAGATCGCGGCGTCGACTTCGCCGTCCAGCAGCGCCTTGGCTGCCTCGATATCACTGCTGTACTCCTTGACGTTGATCTTGGAGGAGAGAACGTCCTCAATGTCCGCGATCATCGCATTGCTGCCGCCGGTCTCCGAGGAGGACCTGTGAATGGAATAATTGTAATCACGGGCGTCTCCCAGATCCTGTGCGGGGTCATCCGCGCGGACAACGACGACCATATTATCTGTCTTGAGCGCCTTACTGCCGACGGACAAAAGGCCCATGGTCTTGTTGAAATAGGTCGTGAGCACCAGAACCAATACGATCATCACAGCGCTGATGCCGGTTCCCGCAATGCGGATCTTTCTGCTGCGGCGCAGGTTCATCAGCAGCGTGACGGCTGCAAGAAACGCAAATACCAAAAAGACCAGGAACATGTACTTCATGGGAAGCATGCGGGATCTCGCGATCGTGATCACAAGGATCAGCGACAGCAGTGCCTGGATGATAAACGCCACACGGCCTGTAATTCTTATGTATCGGTTGATCTTTCTCTGTTGTGCTTTCCGCTTACTGACAGCGCGCTTTCTCTTCTGTGTTCGTTTCCTCTGCGGACTGACTTTCTCACTGTTCATATTCATCCTCATTTATATGCACAAAAACACACAATCTTTACAATACCTTTAGATAAAATACTCTATTTGCCCCGTAAATGCAATGTTTATCAGCTTTTTGAGGCGTTCATCATGGCAGATTTTTCCATACATGCGCGCGTTCCTTCGATGACCGCGGTGCGAAGGCCCTTCTCTTCCAGCACCCGGACCGCCTCGATCGTCGTACCGGCCGGGGAGCAGACCATATCCTTGAGTTCTCCCGGATGTTTGCCTGTCTCCAGCATCATCTTCGCGCTGCCAAGTACCGCCTGTCCGACAAACTGATACGCCTGCGCTCTGGGCATGCCGCCCAGGACCGCCGCGTCAGCCATGGCTTCCATTATCATAAAAATGTAGGCGGGAGAACTGCCGCTCACCGCCGTGACGACGTCAAACAGGCTCTCCGGCACGACCTCAAATCTTCCGAAGGTCCTGCACAGGTCCGCAACCGCCTGCATTTGCGCTTGCGAGACAGACTCGCTTGCGCAAGCGGCCGTCATACCCTCTCCCACCAGGGCCGGCGTATTGGGCATCAGACGGATCAGGCGGACGTCGTGATAAAGCGCCTTCTGATAATAAGCCAGGCTCCGTCCGGCCACAATGCTGACAACCAGTTGATCGGGCCGTATCACGTCTTTGATCTCGTCGATCACGCCGTCCAAAAACTGCGGTTTGACGCAGAGAAAGAGAGTGCCGGCTTCCTTCGCGACTTCCCGGTTGTCGCCTGTCATCGCGATCTGATAGAGCGCCTCCGCCTTTTCCCTGCTTGCGGCCGACTTGCAGGAACCGATGATCTGCGAAGCGTCCGCTTTCTTACTCTGTAAAAGGCCCCCGATCATGGCGCCCGCCATATTTCCGACGCCGATAAATCCGTATTCTCTCATATAACTCCCTTTCTCCCAATATTTTGCCGCTGCCGTCTTTCATTTGTGCTCTCTATTTTATGGTATGATTGTAAAAAGAATCGGCCAAGCGGTCTGTTCTTTCGATCTATTATTGCGTTTACAACATGTACCATCTTATCACATTTATAAGATACTGAGGTATTCATCCATGCTATTTTCACACAATCATCGCCCTTGGCGCAAATTTTTTCTACTCGTGTGGGTCAGTTTTCTTGTTCTGACCGCCTGCACCGGGCAAACAGGGCAGACCGGGGACCCTGACAAGCGGGCGGTTCTCTCTTTTTTAACCCCTCTTCAAATAGAGTCTGCGAGCGGACGCCTGTACGACCTCACTTCTATGGTCGAGCGTCAGGACGGTACGCTCATCAGCTGCGGTCTCTATGATGCGACGCACCTGGTGCTCCTCTACAGCACAGACGAAAGCGGCGATGGCAATATTACAAATATTTCACATTGCGAGGTCCAAACGCTGGATTTGCAGGACGGAACGCTGGCGGATCTCGCCTCGTTTGACCGGGCTGCGGACGCCGCAGATCACATGGGAGATGATTGGGATCAGTGGGGCACAGAGGAAATCCGGCTTCTGTCCGCAGATCCCCTATGTGTGTACGACCGCCGCAAAGCCGTCCTCTACCTGCCGGACGTAACGACCGATCCGCTTCCTCTTCCCATATGGCTTTCGGACGCCGACATCCATGCGCTGGACGGACGCCTTTGGCTCTCCTCCGGGCGGGGCATGGTGTGCGAGATCACCGAAAAAGGGATTTCTGCCCCGGTCTGGACGCTCCCCCACGCCTATGGTCTCCTCACGCCGGTCGTCACAGGCCATAGCGGCGTGCTGTCTTTTGTCACCAGCCTGCGCACGGAGCCCTCTACGCGCATTATCGTGGACGTAGACCCTGTCAGCGGAGAGAGCGCGTTCTACCAATGCGACATGGATCCGGCCCGCTTTGCAGCCTATGAGGACGGGCGCCTTCTGGGCACCTCGTTTCGATCAGATCCTGCTGTTTTCGTCTGCGATCCGGCGCAAGGCGTCAAAACAGAGCTCGTCCTTCCCGCCCCGGTCCAGGATCTTCTGCGCGGCAGCGCGACGAAACAGACGTCCCGAAAGGGCGGCGAAGCGCTCCATTTTGGAACCGGTTCTCTTCCTTTGTGCGGAGACTGGTGCTGCTGGACCCTGCAGGACGACCGCATGCGTCTGGTTCGGGTCTATCTCTGGGACACAGCGTCCACCAAAAGCGCCTCCTGGAAAGCGCCTGAAACCCGCTCCTTCACGCCGCCCGCGGCTGCCGATTACGGCGATCTGAGCCGCAAAGCCTCGGCACTGGAGGACCAATACGGCGTCCGGATCGTGCTGGGTGAAAATATTCCGTCCGAGTTTGCCGATTACGCCGCGCAGCCGGTCACCGACGGCCCTGTGATCGACGGCTCCCTCTCTGTCCTGGAAAACGTATTATCCCTGTATCCGGATGGCTATTTTGACGCGCTGCGAGGAAGCTATTACCGGGACATTGTCTTCTACCTGACGGGCCCCTTGACGCCGCTCAACCAGGACGCCAATATCTCTAACGCGGGCGCCTTCGCCACGGAGTCCTGCGGCGTCATGCAGCTCGCCTTCGATCTCTATGACGATCTTTCGCCCGATACCGTGATCCATGAGCTGACACACGCCGCGGATTACCGTTTTCTGGGAGAGGGGCTCTGGGACGAGGATGCGTGGAACCAATTGAATCCGGAAGGATTTGTCTATTACGGCGCCTACATCGATGAAAACGGGGAGAGCTACGAGACCGCCGGCAGCTCTGCCAATACGGCTTTGGGCAGGGAAGCCGCCGATGCGGTCTACTTCATTGATCCTTACAGCAAGACCTACGCCATGGAGGACCGCGCGAGGCTCATGGAAAACCTGCTTTCCGGCAGCAGCCCCTACGCCTATTGCTTCCAGGGCGCGCATGTACAGGAAAAGCTGCGCTACTATTTCCGTTTTCTGAGAAAAACGCTGGGCGATGAAACGTGGCCTGCCCGCACAAGCTGGGAGGAGGCGCTGGAAACAAATTCTGATTCTTGATCCTATGGCAGAAAAGATTGCCATGTATACTACCCTACAGCGAAAAGACCCCCGTCCTGAGCCCCAAAGGCGCAGGCGGGGGTCCGCTTGTACTTTATTCGTTATTAGATTCGTTATTGGATTCGCTGTTTAATCCACGCTTTTATGCACGCTATTAATCACGCTTCTTTTTCCAGCGTCTCAATCGCCTGGGATACGGAGAGCACAGTATGGTCGGCCGCGCTTATGAGGGCCTCCGGCGAAGTCGGGAAGGTAAATCCAACGTCCGCCGCCTCGATCAGGGGCAGATCGTTAAAGGAATCTCCGATCCCGCCCATCTTTCCGATCGAAAACAGTTCTTTTGCCTTCGCGGCGCCGGTTCCCTTGGAGCAGCCGGCCGCGACAATATCCACATTGACAAGGTTCTGGAAGGCCGCTGCCCTGTCGCCGAATTCCTCTTGTATGCGCTGTACAGCTTCTGCCGCCGCCTCTTCATCCGGAAGCCGCATGGAGATGCCGTAAATGCGGTCCGCCGGGAGCTCGTCGCAGGACTCGATCTGGATCTGCAGCGGATATTCCATCTTACAGAGCGCGTAGACATGTCCGTCCGCATGGACGACTACCAGCGCCTTGTCCTTAAACCGATTGTAGATGGCCTCCGTTGTCGCAAGATCCAGGCAGTGCTTGTAAAGCACATCTCCTTTTCCGTCGATGATCAGCGCGCCGCTCACGGAAATAATAAAGTCCGGGTGCATAAAGTGCCCGATCGTATCCAGTATGCTGTCCGGGGATCGTCCGGTACAGATTCCGAATAATCCGCCTCTTTTTTGAAAGAAGAGGATCTCGAAGATATCCTGTGCCTTGAATTGTTCCTCTGTATTACGGAAAAACAGCGTATTGTCGAAATCGCTGATCAGTGCTGTTTTCTTATTTTGTTCGTTCATACTGCTCCTCATTTTCCCATCCGGCTCCGGTCAGCCCCTTTTTCTATGATCAGCCTATGATCAGACAGGAAGGATCATTCCCAGGATCGTTTTCAACGATTCGGGGTCCACAGGCTTTGCAATATAGCCGTCCATCCCCGCGCTGCGGGCCTTTTCCATGTCCTCGTCAAACGCATTGGCTGTCATCGCGATGATCGGGATCTCGGCGTGCTCCTTGTCATAGAGCCTTCGGATACTCCTTGCCGCCTCGTAGCCGTCGATTCCGGGCATCTGGATATCCATTAAGATCGCATCGTAATACTCCTTGTCCGATCTCGCGATCATGACAACGGACGTCTCGCCGTCTTCTGCCGTCTCCACCAGATAGCCGTCATCTTCTAAAAGCTCCTTTGCGATCTCTCTGTTGAGCTCGTTGTCCTCGACCACAAGGAGCCGTCTCGGACCGCTCTTTTTGCGTGCGCCGCGCGTTCTTTTATGCGTGAATACCGCCGTCTTGGCCGGTATCGAAATCGCATTTTCTGTATTGTCCCTAAGAAGCGCCGTGACAGACGTGGTCTCCTCTTGTTTGTCGCATTCTTTGCAGCGCATAGCCAGATGCACGGTGATCACGGTTCCTCTGCCCTGCATGCTGTCTACCGTCATGGAGCCGCCCATGGAGTCCACAATGCCTTTACAGATGGGCATTCCAAGACCGCTTCCCATGACTTTACTGACAGTCGTATTATTCTCTCTCTCAAAGGGTTCGAAGAGCTTCTTCTGGAACTCCCTGCTGATTCCTATGCCCGTATCGCTGACCACAAAGGCCAGGGTCGTATACCCTGTCGGTGCGCCCGCGCCTTCCGAGACTTCCAGTTTGACTCTGCCCTGCCTGGGCGTATACTTCACCGCATTGCTGAGAAGATTGAGCAGCAGCTGCGTCATTCTCAGCTTGTCGCAGAGCACGTATTCGGGCACGGTGTCTGCCACCTGGAAGGTATATTCATGTCTGTGCGCCATAATCTCCGGCTTCATGAGATCCGTCACTTCCTCGATCAGCTCCCGAAGGTTGATCCAGGACTCCTCCAATACCATTCTGCCGCTCTCGATCCGGCTCATATCCAGTACGTTATTGATCAGCTGCAGCAGATGATTGCTGGACGCCATGATTTTCTGCAGACTGTCCCTCACCTTTTCAGGATCGTCTATGTGCGCCGAGGCAATATTGGCAAATCCAATGATGGCGTTCATAGGCGTGCGGATATCGTGGGACATATTGGAGAGGAAGGCGCTCTTGGCGTCATCCGCGTGCCTTGCCTGCTCCAGGGCTGTTTCGAGAAGCCTTCTCTTTCTGAGTTCTTCCTGCCTCTCTTCTTCAATGTTGGCAAATCCAAGCAGCATCTGTATGGGTTTGCCCGTTCCGATCCGGACAGCCTTCACCTGATAGTATTGCGGCGCACCTGTATTGCCGGTGCGGAAGGAAAATGTGAATCCGCCTTTTTTGTGGAGTGTTTCCGCCGCATGATGGATATCGGTCTGGAGAAGGAAATTATCCCTGTCCTGCCTGGAAACGCCCTGATAGGCAAACGCCTCGATCGTATCTGTGTAGCTGGGCGAGAAAATCCGCCTGTACTTGTTAACAATCCTGTCGTTGCGCCTGTAGATCTCGTAGGTATCTGCATCCAGATCGACCAGATATACCGACTCATACTCCTTGGTAAGGCCCATAATCAGGTCCATTCGCCTGGTGTTCTCAATCTCGATCTTCTTGCGCTCCGTCACATCGCGCAGAATGATCAGGCCCATAATATCGCCGGTCGTCTCATCCTTGGAGAGGACCATGATCTGTCTGAGCCAGAGCCGTTTTCCATTTTTATCCTGGATCATGTATTCTGTCCAGAGCTCTTTTTGGCCCATCTCATACATAGTGATGAGATTTTCTATGCGCACCAGTTCTTCATACTGCTCCTTATTGTCGGACAGGATCCGCTTCGCCCATTTGGCGGAATGGTAGGAAAATGCGCCCGTGATCTCAGATTCCTTTATGTAATAAAAAATATCACGATCCAGATTCTGGATCGAGATGATCTCATCCCGGGTCACGTCGACCTCAAACGTTCCCAATGAATTATAGGCGACCGTGCTCTGGTATGTACGCCCCTCTGGATCGGTGTGCCGGATGTCTGCCGTCACTTCCGTTGTGCCTCTGAACCGTTCCGGAGCGCTGCGATCTGTCCCTGCAGCTCCGCTGCTCTCACCATCCCGTATGCAGGCAAACACCTTGACCGGCATGCCATCCCGCTTCATGGCGACCCGGTTCTCCACTCTTTTCCATTTGCCGTCCTGCATCTGATACGACAGCGTAAACACATTTGTTTCCGCCAGGTTCTTGCGAAGGTTTTCGATGCTTCCCTGGATCATCCGCCACTGCGAGTACTCCGGATCCAGCCGCGTATTGCTGTAAATGCGGTTGAATTCTGAATACGTCCTCGTGAAGACGGGATCCATATAAGACACGTCACCCGCCTCCATGACCTTTTCGATCGTGTCATTTTCCAGATCGATCAGATAGACGCGGCTGTATTCGTTCAGAAAGGATTGCAGAAGTATTTCTTTATAATCGCTAGTCATTGTATCTCCTTTCCCTCGCAAACACACAAGTTCGTTAACTGTCAAGAGCGAACGATCAATAGTCCACTTTCATCAGGCACAGTCCCTGCGCAGGCGCCGTATAGCCTGCCAGCTTCCGGTTTTTGCCCTCCAGAATTCCGGCCATATCCTCCGGCTCTCGTTTGCCATATCCGACTTCCAGCAGGGTCCCGGTCATGATCCGGACCATATTCTGCAGAAATCCGTTTCCATGGTAATAAAAGCGTATGTAATTTCCGCTCTCTTCGATCCGGATCACGTCCACGACGCGGATCGTCGATTTCTTCATCCTCGTATTGCCGCAGAAGCTCTTGTAGTCGTGCATGCCCGTCAGGTATTCCGCCGCCTCCCGCATGCGTTCCACATCCGGCTCCCGTTCCAAAACGGTCACATACCGCCTGTCAAATACAGGCTTGGTCGTCCCGTACCAGCAGGTATAGCGGTAGGTCTTGCCGATCGCCTTAAAGCGGCTGTGAAACCGGTCCGCCGCCAGTTTCACGCTGTTCACGCTGATGTCATCCGGGAGATAGCGGTTCATGTAAGCCTGGATCTCCTCCTCGGACTTGTCCGTGTCGAGGAGCACGTTGCAGGTCATCGCGCGCGCGTGAACGCCTGCGTCTGTCCGCCCCGCACCGATCACCGTCACCGACTCTCCCTCGGGCAGGTCCAGCATCTGGCTCAGCACATTCTCCAGTTTCCCCTGTATTGTCAGATCCGTATCCGGCTGATGCTCCCAGCCAAAATATCGTGTACCGTCATAACTGACGACAAGCTTATAATTTTTCATTCTTCACCTGCCATTTTCCGCTTACTGCTTTCTTTTCAGGAGCGCGAACAATTCCTCCGCGGCTCTCTTGTTTTCCACGGTGAGCACCTCTGCGCCGCTTCCATAGATCACGCGGACGGTGGGCAATTCGATGTGATACCCGCCCATGGCGCTGTCCTCGTCCCGGCTCTCCCTGCCCGGGATCACCCCGCGGATCTTGTCCAGCGGAATATAGCGCCAGGAAAACCCCTTGTCCGGTATGTAGAGCGCTCTCTCGCCCAGATGATATTGTTCTATGACGCGGGATCCTCTGAAATCCTTACCGGGATCCTCGATCGCAAATTCCGGCAGAACCGGCCTGTATCCCCAAAAAGCCATTTCCTTGTCTCTCCCACTGCCTGGCCGTCTGTAAACTTGCTTTATTATACCATATCTCTTACAGCGCAAGAAGTTCCATGGCCTCATGCTGCAAGCTCTCCCTGCGATCCTTTAAAAGGAGCAGACGGTTGTAGCGGTAGTAAGCGTCGTTTCCACACTCGCTCACAAACTGCAGGCTGTAATAGCCGGCTGTCAGTTCCGACAGAAACAGGACGATTTCCTGTCCCTCGCCGAAGGTAGCGGAAAGGAAGCGGAAGCTGTTGGTCAAGTGTCTGTCCGCAGCTTCGATCTGGGCCTTTCTGTCCGCCTCAGATGCGTCAAAGGCCGCTTTGAGCAGCATAAAGTCGCGCCGTGCGTCCATGGTTCCCTCAAGACGGAGCAGTTTCTCCATATCAAGAAGCCGCAGGGAGACCTTTCTGGCAATCTTCTCTTCCTCTCTCGAGAGCATTCTCGCTTTCTTTCGTCTTGCGATCTCCCCTTCACAGGCAAGCCGCCTTGCGGATACCAATTCGCGGGCGCTCTGCGCGTCGCCGCCTGCACCTTGTGCCTTGAGATCCCCACGGATCTCCACCAGTTCCTTCAGCACGCGCTCCTGGATCTGTTTGTTCTCGGCGTAGGCCGCAAATTCCTGATTCAGGCTGTCGATGAGAAGGCCCAAGATGCTCAGCTTTTCATCAAACGGCGCCTCTTTGAGCGCGCTGCTCTCCTCGGGCACTGCGCCTTCGAGGATCTCCGGAATTCTGTAAAGCGTGCGATATTTGCTGTAGAGCTCGTAGTAGGCGGCAAATCCGGCCGCAATCTCCGGGTCCTGCAGGTACTGGACGCAGAGCCGCTCGTCCACCTCGATTCCCATCTTTTCGTAGACCTTGATGATCCTCGACAGGTCCTCCCAGCCTCTCGCGGTGACGAACTGCCTGCCGTCGATCTGTGTTTTGACACTGTAGAAGTCCTTCTTGCGGATTTCCAGATAAGAGAGGATGGCGCCGTGCACGCCCGCCTGGTAGGCGTATTCCTTCCAGACCGTGAAATCCTCCTCGATATCGATCCTTTTCACGCGGTCCAGCGTCACGATGTCAAAATCGCGCACGGACTTATTGTACTGGGGCGGGTTGCCGGCTGTGACGATGATAAAGCCCTCGGGCACCTTGTGGTTTCCGAACATCTTGTACTGCAGAAACTGCAGCATGGTCGGCGCCAGCGTCTCCGAGACGCAGTTGATCTCATCCAGAAAGAGGATGCCCTCCGCGATGCCGGACGCCTCGATCCGGTCATAGACCGACGCGACGATCTCGCTCATGGTGTATTCCGTGACGGCGTGCTCCTCCCCGCCGTATTCCTTGCGGGAGATGAAGGGAAGGCCGATGGCGCTCTGTCTGGTGTGATGGGTGATCGTGTAAGAAATCAGGCTGATCCCCAGTTCCTCGGCGACCTGCTCCATGATGGCCGTCTTGCCGATGCCGGGCGGTCCCATGAGGAGAATGGGCCTTTGCCTCTCCGGCGGAATTTCATAGGCGCCGGTCTCGTCCTTGTGCAGGTAGGCCCTGACGGTATTGATGACTTCCTGTTTGGCTTCTTTAATGTTCAGTTTGATGCTCAATTTGTTCCCTCGCGTTTCTCCACTGTCTCCATCCCCTCAGGGGTCAGGAATAATTTCATTGCCCAGTCCGGCACGCCGGTGTCGTCGAGCTCTTCGTCCCGCCAAAACACAAATGCCGTCTCAAAATCGGTCGGCTTATGCGGGTATACGCCAAAGCCGTCGGTAAAATACATAAGTCCCTTGAGATTTTCCAGTTCGCCCGCTGCCCGCAGGTCCTCTATGTAGTTAAAAACAGGGCGGAAATCGGTTCCGAAGCCCCCCTTGACCTCAAACTCGTTTGCGTACTGCTGCAGGTCTCTAAGATCCGTGATCACGCGGTCGTTCTGCACCTGGTCGTCACATTCGATCAGGTGGATCTCGGTCTTCTTAAAAAAGCTCCCGATCCCGGACAGAAGGTCTGCCGTCTCGTTCAGGAACTGCTGCACCAGAACTTTCTGGCAGGAGGCCGACGTATCGATCGCGATCACCAGGGAGTCCACTTTTCGGACCTCCCGAAACTCATTTTCCTCAATGAGGGGCATATTGCCGTAGAGCTCCATGCCGTAGTAATAAAAGCCGTAGTCAAAGGAGTCGAGATCCATGCCTGCTTCCTCCCGCAGGATGGAGAATCGCTGCAGAAATTCTCTGTAATCGGTGCGCTTTCTGCTCTCAAAGCGAAGAATCCTGGAGAGAGAGCCGTGCTCCTCGCTCTTTTCCTTCCCCATGATCTCCAGATCCGCCTCGATCTGCTCCGCGTTTTTCTTCCACTCGTCCTCTTTGGGCTGCACCGGTTTGAGATTGCGGGACGCCTGCGTCTCCTGCTGCCCATCTCCGCCGTCTCTGTCCGGCGGTGCGCCGGGCGGCGCCTGGGGCGGCCGTTTCTGTGGCTCCTCGTCGTCTTCCATACGCTGCCAGAAGCTGTGGTCATCGACAGTGAAGGCACGCCGGAGCGCTTCCTCCACGCTGTAGTCGCGGTCCCTGGACAAGAACCATGCGTAGATCTTCTCCGCGGTCAGGATCTTGAGTTCTCCCTCCAGCTTCTCGTACCACTCCTCCCGAAAGGTTGAGTGGGGCCTTGCGATCACGTCGTAGGACATGGAATCCACGACCGATTCCGCCGCGATATCGCAGCAGAGGTCCCATAGCTCCGGGTCCTCTCTGTCTCTTGATGAAAACATATGCCGGAACAGGCAGTGCAGCAGCATGTGCACATAGGTCCTGTTCATGCGGCGGGGCCTTTCCACATATTCCTGCAGCAAAAATCCGGGGTTGAATCGTATATAGGCCGCGTCCGTTCCGACGGACGAAGTTCTTAGATCCATCTTAAATCCAAGGCTGTTCAAAGCCGGCGCCATAAAACGCATGGACAATAAAAGCTCCGTGCGCACCGCGTCCAGGATCCGAAATCCCATCTCTTCCAGTTTTTCTCTGGTCTCCGACATCTATTCCTCCATGCCGAGGCGCTGTGCCTCGTGTGATCGTCACCAGTCTTCCAATTCCAATGACAGGCCAAGGCCTGTCTCCTGCTTCTTGTTCTGCCGCCCGCTCTCCATCAAAAGCGCGCAGATTGCCGTCTCTTTCAGGTCCGAGGCGGTCCGCAGGGCCGCGGCAATGGCGTTCTCATCCGCCAGCCCCTTATCCGTGATCATGCGCACCCGGTCAATCTGTCCGCGCCGTATGAACAGGTCCAGCGCCTCTTTCGCATGTCCGCGCAGAAACTCTGTGTACCGCGTCTGTGCGGCCTCGTCCAGGTCATGCGGGTACAGCAGTCGGTCCGTGGCGATGATCGCCGCGAACGATGGATCGTCGTGCTCCATAAACGAGAAGAGACGGTCGTATTCCCGGTAGCGGATCTCCTTTTTGTGCACGCAGTTTCTGTATGCGTATCCGCCCCCCTCATAGGCGAACTGGATGGTCCTTGCCATTGTGTTCTCCGAGGCGATCAGCGCGTAGGAGGGAAAGGACAAGCAGATCTCTTCTTCGGGAAGATGCAGATGAAAGCTCATGGCGTGATCGTTGTCCTCCAACATTTCCCGCATCAGCGCATAGGGCCTTTTGCTGCCATACAGTTCGATCCATTCCAGTTCCCCGCACTGCCGGATCACGCCGTCGTAATAGTCCTCGACGCTGTCATGCAGCGTAATTTTCCGGAGGTTCGTGCAGTTGTGGAAGGCGAACAGGCTGAGTCTCCTCAGAGAAGCCGGGAGGCTGACCTCTTGAAGGTCCGCGCGCCGCTCGAAGGCGTGTCTTCCGATGCTGCGCACCGCCAGCCCGCCGATCTGTTCCGGGATCGTAAGATTCTTTACGCTTCCCTCAAAGCCGGTTATTTCCAGGCATTTCTCCCGCTGATACTCTATTGTGTCATAAACTAAAGGCATTGATCCGATGCTCCTTCCTACTGCTGAAAATTATAACAAATCGGAAGCCATCACACCATTACCTGTTGATATTGTCCGTCTGCATCTTACGTACTTCGCCGCTGCCTGTGCCTAATCGTTGATCCCCCGAAAAAGAGCTGCCTTGCGGCAGCTCTTTCATTCCTGTCATCGGGGAATCGTGTTATTTCTATTCTTTATTCTTTCCCGTTCATGTCTTTTCGTTATGATCTTTTTCGTTATGATCTTTTCAGCCCAGAATTCCATCCAGAATATTCAGGTGATCGACGTCGATCGCATTTTCCGTGACATGCGCAGGGACTTCCATGCTATCCAGTGTGTCAAACTCGTCAAAGTGGAACGTCAGTATGAACGCCTTGGCCTCTCCATCCCAATCCTGATTGCCGGTCATGTGCTTTATGAGGACATTGCCCAGTGCTGTGCAGTCAAACCGAAACTCGGCGGGGCGGCCGGACTTCGCATCCACATAGACGGTGATATCGGCGGAGCTTTCCGACAGATCCAGATCCGCCGGCAGGTCAAACTTGCCGGACTCCGCAACGCTCTTCACCAGTTCCTGCAGGGCCGGCCCACTGATGGCGATATCCATTCTCCGCACCTCCTGGTCGCCCAGCATCTCTGTCTCCTTGGACGCTTCCGCCTTGATCTCGCCCTGCATGATCTTCTGGATCATACCAAATACGAATTTGGTGCTGTCAAAAGAGGCCGTCGTATCGCTCTCTGTCCCTGTCTGTTGATGACGAAGCCACTTTCCCTTCTGAAGATTGGTATAAGAAGTGAAGCCATCGCCCTCCTGCAGCGCATAATTCTCCAGCGCCATTGGATAGGAAAAGCCGAGTGCGGAGACTGTGACCGTCCCTGTTTCATGGGACTTCAAATTCTCGCCGGTCAGCATCTGCACCTCGAGATCCGCATTGATTCCAATCTCGCCGCCGATCCCCATATAGGAGATCGTGCCGTCATAGTCCACGGTCAGTTCTCCGGTCACCGATTGCAGCGCCTGCATTTTGCTGACTGTCTTGCCGGCGATGACGGGCGGCGTCGAACTCACATGATTCAGGGCGGTAAACATCCCAATGCAAGCTGCAACTGCTGCAATGACGATAACTAGAATTCTCTTTTTCATACGACCAGCTCCTTATTACGAATCATTTAATGACTGGCAGGCGTATCCTTTCCATAGCGAAGGGGCATTGAGATTTTCTCGTTAAAAAGCTGAATGATCGGTCCTGTGCCAAATGCGGTCAGTACCGTCCCGATTCCCACTGTGGCGCCGAGAATCCCTCCGATCGCGACACAGAGAAAATCCGTGGACACACGCACTACTCTGAAGGCCCATCCTTTCCTCTCCGAGATTGTCAGCGCGATCCAGTCATAGGCCGACACGCCCATATCCGCAACAAAATACAGAGAGGCGGCAAAGGAAGCCAGGATCAACGCCAGCAGCATCAGCAGAACCCGCAAAAATACGGAGGGTGCCGGAAAGATCCTTGACAGGATCACGTCCGTGTACTCCACCACGTATCCCAGCAGAAAAAGGTTGATGATGGTGCCAAGGCCGATCATATGCTTGTTAAAAAAGAACATAAATACAAGCAGGATCCCGTTCAGGATCACATAAAAGGTGCCAAAGGAGAGGGGCGTCAGTCCCCATGTCCCATGGGCAAATACCTGAAAGGGATCCATGCCAAATGCGGTGAACCCAAATGTTCCCGCGGCAACGCCTGACAGAAAAACTCCTGTGATACACATTAAGAGACGTTTATTTTTTTCATTCATTACATTATCATCCTTTTGTGTCTTTTCTATGTGCTGTCGATGCGTATTGGACCTCACAGGGCTATACGGCTAAACCGGCCCTCTGCCGTTACATAACGGCAGAGAGCCGGTCTGTTCGACTCTATGATCCTGATTCGATTTATTCTACATATCCGTCAGGGTTCTTGCTCTGCCAGTTCCAACCGTCCCTGCACATGTCTTCCAGGTTCTTCTCCGCTGTCCAGCCGAGCACTTCCTTCGCCTTTGCGGGGTCGCTGTAGCAGACCGCAATATCGCCGGGTCTTCTGGGATCGATCACATAGGGAAGGTCCTTGCCGCAGGCCTTGGAAAAGGCCTTGATAATGTCAAGAACACTGTACCCATGTCCGGTTCCGAGGTTGAAGATATTGACGCCGTCCAGCTTCTCCATGCCCTCAATCGCCTTCACGTGGCCCTTGGCCAGGTCAACAACGTGGATATAATCGCGGATTCCGGTTCCGTCCGGTGTGTCGTAGTCATTGCCGAATACGTGGACCTTCTCCAGCTTTCCGGACGCCACCTGCGCGACATAAGGGAGCAGGTTGTTGGGGATTCCCTTGGGATCTTCTCCGATCATGCCGCTCTCGTGGGCTCCGATGGGATTGAAATAGCGGAGCAGCATAACTTTCCAGCGGTTGTCCGCTTTCCAGATATCTGTCAGGATCCTCTCCTGCATGGATTTGGTCTCGCCGTAAGGATTGGTCGTGATCCCCTTGGGGCACTCTTCCGTGATCGGCACAAACGCGGGATCGCCGTAAACGGTCGCCGATGAGGAGAATACGATCTTGAAGCAGTCGTGCTCTCTCATGGATTTGCACAGTGTCAGTGTGGATCCCAGGTTGTTCTCATAGTATTCGATGGGCTTTCTGGTCGACTCGCCGACCGCCTTATAGCCCGCGAAATGAATGACCGCGTCGATCTTTTCCTTATCAAAAAGCGCATCGAGCGCTGCCTTGTCGCAGACATCCAATTCGTAAAAGGCAGGTCTCTTTCCGGTGATCGCCTCAATGCGGTCAACGACCATTGCCTTGGAATTATAGAGATTATCCGCAATCACAACTTCATAACCTGACTGCAGCAGTTCCACTACAGTATGACTTCCGATAAAGCCTGTTCCGCCAGTAACTAGTATTGCCATGGTGCTACCTCCTTCACCTGATTGTTTATCTAACATCTATAATAATGCAAAAAACAACTTTCATAAACAATGTATTTTTGCACACTTTTTGATTCCTTATGTGATATACGCGCATGGGTTGACAGCGGTCATTTCAGCACGCACTCCATGAGGACCGGATTATGATCCGTCTGAACAAATCCGATATCCCGGGTCTCACAGGACTTCACTTCGATGTTGGAGGAGACGATAAAACCGTCGATCACATAATATTGGAATGTGTCATGATCAGCTCCCGCATACGGCTGGTCCAGCGAGCGGCATGTCGGAACATCGCTGTCCATCAGACACTGCCAGTCATCTCCGAACTCCTCTGTGTCGATCGTGCCGGGCTGCCACTTGCCTTCCTGCTGCGGATAGGCGCTGATGTCTGTATTGTTGAAAGTCTGGTTGAAATCGCCGCCTGCTATGACATAGTTTCCTTTCGCAGCTTCCTCGTTGAGGATGTCCCGCAGCGCTTTCGTCTGCGCGATCTTGCCCTCCCCGTCATCGAAAGCTTCCAGATGCAGGTTGATCAGGACCAGTTCCTTTTCTGATTCACGCACCGGAGTTCTTGTAATCAGCAGACAGCGCTTGAGATTGCCCAGCCTGACCGGCCACTTGAAAGGGCAGGGAAGCTGGATCCGCTCAGCCGACCCTATGCTGATATCAGTAAGCGTCATAATTCCGCTGCGGACTTTTCCGATCGGTGGGATCGGGAAGGGGACAAACTCCACGTCAAAGTTATAGGCGAAAGCCGGGATATAGTCCAGCTCATAGTCTTCCATCAACGTGTTGTTGATCTCGATCAGCTCATCGATATGGTGTGAACGGGTGCTGTTACGGTCCACTTCCTGCAAAAAGCACACGTCCGGTTGCAGCTGCGCAGCTGTCTGTTCAATGCCGGCAAGATTGTTCCGGACTCTCTCCCTGTCTGCCGTCATGACGCTCTTCCCGCCGTCCATGAAGAAATCCGCGTTATCGCCAAGCGCCCCGTATCCGCAGTTCCAGGTCATCACCTTCAGGGAAATGCCCGGATAGATGGGATCGCCGGGCCAGGGGCTGACTGCCACATGTTCTCTTTCCTGCGGCCTGTACTCCGTCAGCGTCAGATATTCGAGAAGGCCCGCGAACAGGATTGCCGCGAGCAGGAACATCGACAACAGAAACCGCAGTATTTTGCCGGCGGGACCTTTTTTCCGGAGCCCGGTATTTGTGTTGTCCGATCGATACTGTTTGTTTTCCTTATCCATTTCCTTCCTCACTGGCTGAACATGTTCATCAGCCTGTACATCATTGGCATCACGCACGCCAGCCATCCGGCGATAAAAATGACCAGATGCTTCTTCTTTAAAATGATCGCGGCAAATTCCCGGATCATGGCGCTGGGCCAGTAATACGGCGCGACATGGGCGCCGATCCCCGTACACTCCAGGTCCATTTCCCTGCACAGACTCAGTGCCCGGTAAACATGATAATTGCTGGTGACAAGCGCCGTATAGCGCGGTCCCTGCCGCCCCTCAATAATTGCCTTGGAAAAAAGCAGGTTCTCGCGGGTCGTCGCAGACCTGTCCTCCCGTATGATATGATCCTGCGGGATCCCGTGCTCCAGAAGATACTCCTCCATGGCTTCCGCCTCCGAGCGCGCTTCGTCCCCGCCTTTTCCGCCGGAAGGAATCATGACAGGCGGCGTGGGGTCCTTGCGATAGACCTCGATCGCCTTATCGATGCGGTCAGCCAGGAGCTTGGATACTTTGGATCCGCCGATCAGTCCGCACCCGTGAATGATGACATAGTCAAAATCCCTCTTGCTGGGAATGATCTGCAAAAGGACCGTGTAGCTCATGAAAGCGACGAAGACAAGCGACCCGTATGTCACCGACAAACTGATAAATAAAAGGATCCGCATGCCGGTCGTGACAAACTGCGCCGTATCTTCCGCCCAGAAATAGGGGAAGATATAAAACAAAAAGGTACAGGCCTCTCCTGCTCCGACGACCAGTCCCAGCAGGAGTGAAAGCATATTGGCAAGGCTGTGTCCCTCCCGCCGGTACATGATCACGCCGTTCGCGACCAGAAGACCGGGCACCGATAAAAGGACAATGAAGACAACCACCGAGATCGCCCTGGCTGTGAGGCCAAAATACGGCCCGGACAGCGCACAGATCAGCGGCACCGTAGAGGCGGCGGCAAAAAGCAGAAAAATACTGTTTCTGAACCGGCTCCGGTCCGCGGCGATCGCAGCTGCAAGGATTCCCCAGAAGATCACGCAGGGAACTGCATATTCAAATACTCTGCTCCAATAGGCACCCATTCTGTATATCTACTCCTTAATACCCTGTTTTCGCAGGAGCGCAGCCCTGTAACGGCATGTTTTGGCGGGCCGGGCTCCTCTCTTCAAATGATTATCCCCGATTATACCATTTTCAGGTCATTATGAAAACGGGGTGCCTCCTTCCCCAGAAAGAGACGCCCCGTTTGGCTCTGAATCATTTGCGCAGCTTCTATGATTTCATAGATTCATATGCGCAATTTCTATTGTTATGTTGTCGTCACTGATTAGCCATCATCTTGACGCGGTTCAGCGCATCTGCGACAGCCGGAATACTGATCAGAATCAGTACGACGACCGCTTCACCTGCAATATAAATAATATTGTAGACGGCGGAGTAAGCAGCCGCGTTCCATCCCTCCCAGGCGTATTCGCCAAAGAAGATCCAGCCGGATAAGAAGGCGAAGAACCAGCGGCCGACACAGGCTGCGATATATCCTAAGTGGAGACCGTACTTCTTCGAAGCAAAGAATCCGGACAGTCCAAACGCGGCAAAGGCCAAGCCGTAGTCAATAAAGACCTGCACAGGCGTCAGGATATAGGGGCCTAGGAAAAACTGTAAGATGCCGTGCGCGAAGCCCGCCACAATTCCTACCACGGGGCCAAAGAAAAATCCGGGCAGTACCGCGAACAGAGTCGACGCCAGTGTGATCGATCCGCCTGTCGGAAATTCGAAGACCTTGATCATACTTGTGATGCTGGCCAGTGCGATGCACATGGCGCTGAAGACGAGAATCCTGGTTGTTTTGTTCATAAAAAAACCTCCTTGTGTGTACAGGAGGAGAGTTGGGTCACAGTACAGCCGCAACAGCACAGCGGCGCTTTCACAGCGGCCGCAGGTCTGACTGTACTATGTGCTTCCTTACGCCGGTATTACCCGGGTCAAGTAATAAGGGTCAGCTGCTCCGGTCCGCTTATTGCGAACGGGCTGCTGTCTCAGCATCCGCTCCCCCAGCCATAATTTGTTTACTAAAGTAAAGTACTACCGGCAGAGTGTTTTGTCAACTATAAAGTGCGGCCTAAAGCCGTCGTGCGAAACAGGCGTCCGTGGAAAGCAAAAAAGCGGGACTGCCCTAAAGGCAGCCCCGCTCGCAATGCTATATACGTATTCTGAATGGATCACTTGACCTCGGACATACCGAAAGGCAAGCCTTCGTTGAAGTTTCTCGCATTCTCCATCGTGACCGCTGCGATCGCCTGCAGAGCCTCTCTTGTGAAGAAAGCCTGGTGGGATGTCAGGATCAGGTTGGGGAACATGGTCAGTCTTGCAACGATATCCGTATCGATCATCTCGTCGGATCTGTCGTTGTAGACGTTGGGATCTTCGCCTTCATAGACGTCCAGCGCTACGCAGTGGAACTTGTTGGCTTTGAGGCCTCTGATCAGCGCCTCGGGATCGACAAGCGGTCCGCGGGACGTGTTGACCAGCATGACGTTGTCCTTCATCATCGCGATCGCGTCGTCATCGATCAGGTGATAGGTTCCGTTGGCGCCCATGACCAGCGGTGCGTGCAGGGAGATCAGATCTGCCTTCTGCAGAAGCTCTTCCTTGGATACATAGCGGAGAAGTCCTTTCTCCTCAAGGCTCTTGTTGGGGAATGCGTCCCAGCCAAGAACCGTCATGCCATAGCCCTTGCAGATGTTGGCCATGATCTGGCCGATTCTGCCGGTGCCCATAATGCCTGCCACCTTGTTGTGCAGGTCAAGGCCCAGAAGTCCGCTCAGCGCGAAGTTGTTGTCCTTCACCTTGATATAGGACTTGTGGATGCGGCGGTTTGCTGCCTGCAGGATTGTCATGGCGTGCTCGGCAACTGCATAGGGGGAATATGCAGGAACACGGAGAACGGTAATACCGCACTCTGCAGCTGCCTTAATGTCAACATTGTTGAAGCCTGCGCAGCGAAGGAGGATCAGCTTGACGCCGCACTCGTTGAGGATCTGTACCACTTCGCGGGGCGCTTCGTCATTGACGAAGATGCAGACTGCATCATAGCCCTTGGCAAGGTTGGCAGACTCGATTGTGAGACGGCTGTTGAAATACTTGATATCAACATTGTAAGTGCCTTCGCCCTTGTCTCTGGAGAGTTCGCTAAAGAACATGCGGTCATAGTCCTTGGTTCCAAAGAAAGCGACCTTGAGGACGTCTCTTTTCTTGGCCTTGGGTGCGATCTCGGACAGCACCGCCTCAATCTTGGCAATTGCATCATCCTCGTCCGGACCATCCGCCGTAATGTTCAGGACCGAACCCTTGGCGGCGTGAAGTGCCAAAATCTGGAGCACGTTGTTGCCGGACGCAATGTTTCCATTGCTCTCGATCATGACCGCACTCTTAAAATTGGTGCACGCCTGCGCCAGAAGCGCAGCGGGACGCGCGTGAATTCCCAGCGAATTCTTCACCTTGTACTGTAGTGTTTTCATAGATTTCCCTTCTCTCGATACTTGCATGTGGACAGTACCATACATAATATGCTACCGCCATTATATACATATTTCACGAATAATTCAATTTCATGTGGCTCCATATTGTCAAAATATACAACATTCATTTCACATTCGTGAAACGTTCGAAGGAAAACCGTCACGTCTTCTCACTTGGTCGTGATTTTTCTGTACTGGGCGGGCGATACGTCGAAGGTCTTCTTAAACACTCTGGAAAAATGCTCCGCATTGGGATAGCCAATGGAATACGAGATATTCTCGATCGTCATATTGCCGTTTCTGAGCAGTGTTTTGGCTCTCTTCATGCGGACCTGCGTGACCTGCTCGCCGAAGGTCTTGCCGGACTTCTCCCGGATGAACTTGGAGATGTAAGGCGTGGAGAGATGGAACTCCCTGGCAAGGTCCTCCAGCGTGACTGTCTGGTAATTGGCCTGAATGAAGTTGAGCATCGCGATCAGGCGATTGTCCTTCTCTGCGGCGGTGTCCTGCAGCTGCGGGAGCTTGTTGACCGCGACGACCAGTGCGTTGATCGAGGCGTGGATGATATCCTCGTGAATGCCGACGCCCCAATAGGTCTTGCCGTTGCAGAGAATGCCCACATAGGCCATCGCCTTGGAGGAGGAGCCTCTCGAGAGTGCGTGCTCTTCATAGGTGGACAGCTCGTAGCTCACGCCAAAATACTGCTTGATCGTATTGCTCACCGCATCCAGACGGCCGTTTCCGTTGGCGTCGACCACCGTCTTGCGCTCGCCTTCCATGATCGTTGCCTCCGCCATGATGCCGTCCACCTGGCGGAAATGGCACTCGGGAATGGTGAAGCGGGGCGTGTTCTCGACATAGCGGTCCGTGAAGATCTCGTAGACGGCCTGGGGGGACAGCTCGCTGTGGGTCTCGTCCGAGACCTGCTTGACAGCGTAGCCCACTTCCTCTCGCATCTTCTCCGGCAGTACGATCGCATAATTCTGCTTGAGGACATATGCGACGCCGCCCTTGCCGGACTGGCTGTTGATGCGGATGACGTCCGAATCGTAGGTTCTCGATACGTCCTGCGGGTCGATGGGCAGATAGGGCACCGTCCACTTGTTGGGATCGTGGGTCTCTTTGTAGGTCATGCCCTTGGAGATCGCATCCTGGTGGGAACCGGAGAAGGCGCTGAATACCAGATCGCCCGCGTAAGGCTGTCTTGCGTGGACGTCCATTCTGGTCAGACGCTCATAAGTCTCGCGGATCCTGGGCATATCCGTGAAGTCGAGCTCCGGATCGATGCCGTACGCAAAGAGGTTCATCGCCACTGCGACAAGGTCCACATTGCCGGTTCTCTCGCCATTTCCGAACAGCGTGCCTTCCACGCGGTCCGCGCCGGCAAGGACGCCCAGCTCTGTGTCCGCGATACCGCATCCGCGGTCATTGTGGGGGTGGAGGCTGAGCACAACGCCGTCTCTATATTTCATATGCTTATTCAAATACTCAATCTGGGAGGCAAACACGTGCGGCATGGCCGTCTCGACCGTCGCCGGAATGTTGATGATGGCCTTCCAGTCGGGCGTCGGCTGCCATACGTCCAGCACGGCGTTGCAGACTTCGAGCGCATACTCTACCTCTGTCCCGTGGAAGCTCTCCGGGCTGTATTCAAACATGAAGTTGCCGTCGGTCTCCTCCGCCAGCTCCTTGAGGAGCTTTGCGCCGTCGACCGCGAGCTTCTTGATCTCCTCTTTGTTCTTACGAAAGACCTGCTCGCGCTGGGCCACAGACGTAGAGTTATAGAGGTGCACGACTGCCTTAGGCGCGCCCTTGACGGCTTCGAAGGTCTTGCGGATGATGTGCTCTCTGGCCTGGGTCAGCACCTGGATCGTGACGTCGTCCGGGATCATATTTCTTTCGATCAGTGCGCGCAGAAAGTCATACTCTGTCTCAGACGCCGCCGGGAAACCGACCTCGATCTCCTTAAACCCGATCTCTACCAGCATCTGGAAGAACTCGATCTTCTCCTCCAGGCTCATGGGCTCGATCAGGGCCTGGTTGCCGTCGCGCAGGTCCACGCTGCACCAGATCGGGGCCTTGTCGATATAATCCTTCTTGGCCCAATCGAGGCATTCCGTCGGGGGAAGGAAATATTGCCGCATGTATTTGCTGTAGTTCATCATGGTCGTTTCTCCTCTCGTTTTCCCGCCTATTTGTCGGAGCGGCGGGCCAAAATATACTCCATATGGTTTAAAAATTATCAAAAACCGTGACTTTAGTTTATCCCCAACGAGAGGGATTGAGAATGATTATATTTATTCAATCCGATTGATTATTTTTAATTAAGTTAATCGTATTGAACGCTCGCGCCGCCTAGTTGAAGCAAGTTCATGATGCAGCGGCGATGTCTTTGCACCTTCGCACTGTGATCTTTTGGCCACTTGAAAAAACGGGACCGCCGATTGGCAGTCCCGCGTTTTCGCTTTGTATTGGATACGCAATGATCGTATGATTTTTTATTACTATTTCTTACTTGCCGTCAAAGATCAGAGCGGAATCGACGCGGTAGCCCTCGAGGAACTTTCTTCCCTGCAGTCCCGCCAGCTCGATCATGAACAGCATATCAACGACCTCGCCGCCCAGTTTCTCAACGAGCTGCGCCATGGCCTTTGCTGTGCCGCCGGTTGCCAGAAGATCATCCACGATCAAGCACTTCTGTCCGGGCTGGATCGCGTCGATATGCATCTCCAGCGTCGCCTTGCCATACTCCAGATCATAGTCGACGGAGATGGTCTTCCAGGGGAGTTTGCCCTTCTTGCGAACCAGTACGAGCGGTTTGTGCAGGTTATAGGCAAGCGCCGCGCCATAGATGAAGCCGCGGGACTCAGCGCCAACGATCACGTCAAAATCCAGATCCTTGATCAGATCCTGCATAGAATCGATTGCAAGCTTCAGACCATCAGCATCCTGAAAAACTGTGGTGATGTCACGGAACATAATGCCAGGTTCCGGGAAGTCGGGAATAGTGCGGATATAATCTTCTAACTTTTTCATGATTACCCCTTTTCTATATGCTAAAGTGAATGGTTTTTCAAACCGTTCTTATTATAGCATACCTTGCGTCACTGGGTAGTACCGTAATGTACTGCCACGGGCATATTTTGCTCTACAAGTTCAAAGATCGTCGGCATGGCCCATGTCGGGCAGTTGATGCAGCCGTGGGATCCGTTCCAGTTCCATATATTGCCGCCAAAATAGTAGCGCCAGGACGCGTCGTGCAGGCCAATTCCAGTGTCCGTCAGGCGGATCCAGTAATCGACGTCCGTCTCATACCCCCACTCGCCGTCGTCCTGCTTGTCGCCGCGAAGGGTGGTGTCCCGCTGCTTGTCATAGGCAAAAAAGGCGCCGGCCGGAGTCCTGTGCTCGCTGTCGTTATTGCCCGACACGATGTCGGTCTCGAAAATCACGTTGTGGTCCTTATAGATCCAGAGATGCTGCTGCGACAGGTCCACTTCCACATAGTCGCCGCCAAAGCCGTGGTTGTCGTCGGGGTCCGAGGCCTCAGTCCGCCAATAGACAGGCTCTCTCTCTGTCTGTTCGTTGTCGTCCAGCTCCCACCGCAGCTCCTCTGCCTCGTTTGTCTTGTCGATCCGGTAGCCGTAATAGCCCTTGCCGGGGAGCATGATCTCATCGCCGCTGTGGGTCGTAAAGGGGTGCTCCTTGTAGACGGTATCTACCTGGTCGGCAAGGTCCTGCACAAACGCTGTCAGGCATTCCTCCCAGATGTCGTCGTCTCTGTAATAGTCGCCCTCGTCGTCCACTTCCAGCCAGTCCTTGAGTTCCGTGCCGTCCAGCACTCTGGTATCGCCGCCCGGCAGATCATATACGATGCGCGCGCCGGCCAGATCGTTGAGTTGCTCGACGTCCTTTATGAGCCGCTCGTTCTCCTTGCGGACCTTGGGCGCCAGATAGGCCCCCTTTGTATCTTCCAGATGCAGCGTCTCCTTCTCTATGAGAACTGCCTCTCTCACAGCCGCGTCCGCAGCCTTTTGGTCCAGCGTTGTTCCGTCCACCTCCGGCGCCACGAGGAACTTGCCGTCCTGGTAGTCCACAAACGCGTCCCTGGGCGCGATCATGTTGGCGCTCTGCATCTGCGGCACCGCATGGAAGATCGCCAGCAGCTTCTCCGCAGAGAATTCCTTCTTTTCCGGTATCTCATAGCGGGTGTTCTTGTATAAGCCGAGCACCCACGCATAGGGACTCTGCTCGTGCAAAAGCTGCTCCACATGGCCGTCTGAGACATAGTGATAATCGATGTCCTCTCCGGCAATTGTGAGCGGCTCGCCGTCCCGGAAGGATACCTTCAGTTGATAGTCTCCCAGGACCTCCTCCACTTCGCTGACGGTCATGGCTGTGACCTCATGCCCGTTGATGATCGTGCCGGGAATGAATGTATCTCTGTAGTCAAGCGCCTTGCCACAGATGATCCCTCCTGCCAGCGCAACGATGGAAATGCAGGCCGCAATAGCGCCCTGCCTACACTCATTTTTTCTCTCTATCATATTTGTACTTCCTTGTTCCCATCCCCGTATCAAATCCCTGATACCCCGACATTATATCCCAAATCGGCAGGGCATACAATGCCGATGTGTGTCATTGCGCAGACTCTGTTCCTATTTGGGCATACCCCCTTCTGTTCGCAACATCGATAAATTATGTTCGATACAAGGAGTAAAACACAAAAAAGAGCCAGCCTGCACAGCAGGTTGGCTCTTGGTAAAAACTGTATTCTCTTGGGAAAGATTATCTCTTGGAGAACTGAGGTGCACGACGAGCGCCCTTGAGACCGTACTAAACTCCTTTGAGCGCCGATTTTCCTTGGTATTCCGGGCTTTTCCGGCTTTTCAATGTTCAGTTGTCCTATTCCTTAACCAAGGAAAATGGTGCATTTTCAATCAGCATCCCGCCAGTTA
>Ga0256405_10000442_pt1 | contig 136929 bp, 126 predicted proteins | sample RumenRJG_02DNA_FD_189096 | JGI IMG/M metagenome (GOLD analysis project Ga0256405, IMG submission 189096) | Bovine rumen microbial communities from Lethbridge, Alberta, Canada - RJG_02 | ecosystem: Host-associated > Mammals > Digestive system > Stomach > Rumen | place: Canada: Alberta...
AAAATAAAGTGTAGCACACTATACTTCGCCTTGCAAAGTCGCGTGTTTTTGCGATGCAAAAAAAGACTAACGAATTTTCGTTAGTCTTTTATAATGTCAAAAAAATCCCTAAGAGAAACGCCGTTTAAGGTTGCTTTTTTAATATTCTTAACACCATATTATGCCCCGAGTTAAAACGATTAGTTCCTTACGCCGTAAAATAGATATTGTTGGGCTAAACCCGATAACTCGCCGTAGGTATCTAAAAGATATTTTCTAATAACTTTAGGATCGTCTTCACGTCCCGTCAGTTCTTTATATACTTTTTTTATCCAAGTATCGACGGGAAAAACGTCTTGTTTTCCAAAAGCAAAAAGTAAAATACAGTCCGCTACTTTTGGACCGACGCCTTTTACGCTTTGTAGTATTTTCGTACCTTCAACGGTTGGTAGATCGTATATCGAATTTAGATCTATAACCCCTTCGGCAACTTTTTGAGCGGCGTCTAAAAGATATGCGTCTCTATATCCTGCGCCAAGTTGTTTGTAAAAATCAACGGTTACGCTTGCCATTTTTTCGGGGGTAGGGAAGGCGTAATAGTCGCCCTTGTTTTCGCCAAGAGAAGCGCATAATCTTTCTATTATACCTTTTATACGCGGTATATGATTATTTGCGCTTATAATAAAAGAAATAAGCGTTTCATAAGGGTCTTGCTTTAACAACCTTATTCCTTTGCCTTTGACCAACCCTTGTCTTATCAACGGTTTATCTATGATTTTATTTGCAAGTACTTTATAATCGGTCGAAAGATCGAAATAATCGTAAAAATAATCGTCGCCGTTAATTTGCCAACCGTCCGTTATAGGCTCGATCGTACATTTTTTGTCTTTGGAAAAAGCGACGTAACCGTCGTTTTCGGCTCTAAATCTAAATACTTGACCGCACTCTAAAGTGGATTTGGGATCAAAATATTCTTCGTTTTTTATTATAATTTTATTATTATCTTTCGTTATCATTTTATAGTCCAATCTATAGTTTGACCGTATTTTTGTAAATACTCGTTCGTTTTAATAAAATGTCCGCATCCAAAAAAGCCGTTGTAAGCGGATAAAGGGCTTGGGTGTGCACATTGTAAAACTAAATGATTTGGGTTTGTTATTAATTTTGCCTTTGATCTTGCGTTTCCACCCCATAAAAGATATACTACGGGCGCGTCTTTTTTATTTATCAATTTAATAGTTGCGTCCGTAAATTCTTCCCATCCTTTTCCTTGGTGAGAATTTGCGATCGGGGCTCTTACCGTCAAAGCGGTATTGAGTAAAAAAACGCCTTGTTTAGCCCAGTCTATCAAACAACCGTGCGTCGGAATTTCAAACCCTATCTCGTCGTGTAGTTCTTTATATATATTTTTTAAAGACGGGGGTATATCCACGCCCTTTTTAACCGAAAATGCCAATCCGTGCGCTTGGTTCGGGTTATGGTAGGGGTCTTGTCCCAATATAACTACCTTAACGTCCTTATAAGCGGTGTACTTATATGCGTTAAAAATATCGTACATATCGGGATATACGGTATAATGCGAATACTCGTTTGCCAAAAAAATTCTTAGTTTTTGGTAGTATTCTTTTTGTAATTCTTCTTTTAATAACTCGTTCCAGTCGTTTCCGAAATCAATCATTTTTATTTGGTTTTTTCCCTTGATATTGGTAAAGTCTACACTCTATTTTTCCGTTAAATAATTTCCTGTTTTTATCGGCTTTTTTGCCAAACGCCTTTTCGAAGTCCGCAAACGCCGTGATAAGATACAAATTCCAGTCTTTTAAAGAGTTAAAAGTTTTAGAAAAATCTTTCATTAAAGCATATACTTCTTTATCGTTTAGTAATCTTTCACCGTAAGGCGGATTAGTACACATAACGCCGTATGGTCTTGACGAAGAAAAAGTTTTTTGGTCGGCGCATTGAAAATGTATCAAATCTCTAACGCCCGCTTTTTCCGCGTGTCTTATACTTTGTTGTATCGCTTTACGGTCTATATCAAAACCCGAAATTTTAGGTTTAATATCTCTTCTTATTAAATTTTCCGCTTCTTCTTGGGCTTTGGCTCTTACCGTATTATCAAACGTTTTCCAATCTTGATAATCAAATCGTCTATTTAATCCGGGGGCGCGTCTTGTGGCGTAGAGAGCCGCTTCGATAGGGAAGGTACCCGATCCGCAAAAAGGGTCGGCAAAATCTTTGTCGGGATTATATACCGATAATTGAATAATTGCCGCCGCCAAAGTTTCTTTTATCGAAGCCGAGCCTACTATATCGCGGTAACCCCTTTTATGAAGTCCGTCGCCCGACGTGTCGAGATATATTGTTGCTACGTCGTTTACGATAGAGAAGACTATTTTGTATCTTTCGGCGTTTTCCGAAAAAGTCTTTATCCTATACTTTTTTGACAATTTTACGATAATTGCTTTTTTAATTATAGATTGACAAGCGGATATGCCGTAAAGAGTGCTGTTGACGCATTTACCGTTTACGATATATTGACCGTCAACGCTTAAAAACTCTCCCCAGTCTATTGCTTCGACTCCGTCGAAAAGTTCGTCAAACGTTGTACAGTCAAAAGTAGACAGTTTAACGTAAACTCTGTCCGCCGAACGTAAAAACATATTGCATCTTGCAACGTCTAAACTACTGCCTTTAAAAGTAAAAGTCCCGTTTTCGGCGGGTACGTTACCGTATCCCAATTTGAAAAGTTCTCTCTTGACTACCGCTTCAATACCAAAAGCGGAAGTTATACATATCGTGTAAAAATTATCCATAAAATTAAAAAAGGCTGTGAAATTTTATAAAACTAAACGATGATCTTATTTGACAGTCTGCCAATTTGAAATCAAATAGTTTATGACGTTTATTCACAGCCTTTAATTATAGGCGGTTATTGATTATTCGCCCAAAAAATCGTCTACGTTGCTTTCACCCGTAACAAGATTAAATCTTAAAGTGTGTTTTGTGGAATTATTGCCAAATATGACTTCGTAATCGCCTTCGTCGTTTTTCTTGTCGACAGAGTAGACCTTGTGAGGATTTTTCTTAAAGAACTTCTTTAAGAGTTCAACTTTTTCGGGAGAAAACTCTCCGACGTTGTCGGATACGAATAATACGTCGCCAAATAAGTTATTGATAAATCCTACCAATCTCTTTTGTTGCTCGGTGTATTTGATATTGACGTCTCTTAAGAAGAATACGTCGGGATCGTTAACGAACGCTTTGCCGTTTAAATGACGACGGAACATACTGTTTGTAACCGCGTTTTGAGCGTTTACTATTTCTTGAGAGAACTTGGTATTGTTTATAAGACCACCCTTGTAGTTAGGGGAAACGTCGCAACCGATACGGCAAGCGTCAACGACGCCAAAGCAAGGTGCTAAAGGAACACCGCAACCTAAAATAAGTTTGTCGCCTACGCACTCGCGCAAGAACTCGATCGCTTCGTACATAATTTCCGAACGGGTTTTGTTGTTGCGGGGGAACATCGCTTGAGAATACAAGAAGTCCAATTTGACCATATCGAAATCCCACTCTTCAAAGGTGCGTTTAAATATGCTCTTGATATATTCTCTTGCTTCTTCGTTATAAATATCCATGGTATACCAACCGCCGTCAACGTTAAATACGCTAAACAAGGGTTTGCCGTCCTTTTGGATCAACCAATCTTTATGGTTTTTATAGATAGAAGATTTTTTACTTGCGTTAAAAGGCGCGATCCAAAGACCCGCTTTGTAACCTTTTTCGTGGATCTTATCAACGATAGGTCTAAGTCCGCCGGGGAATTTCTCGTTAGTTTCCCAGTCGCCGGTAGTGATTTGATAACCGTCGTCGATTTGGAAAATACTTACTTCGTCTTTGCAAGAGTCCAAACCGTCAAGGTCTCTCAACATAATTTCCTTATTGATGTTGCGATAGTAGTTATACCAAGACGTATAACCCGACATGTGATCTATACGGCAAGGGGGCAATTTGAGATCTTGGAAATATGCGTCGAAAACTTCGTCGTAAGAGCCTCTTTTTATAACCAAGTCGTATGCGACGACGGGGGTGCCTGCGGTAATGGTTTTGCCTACTACGTCTTTGTAAATATACAAAACTTTGTCGTTCATCTTTGCGTTAAAGATGGTATAAGCAAATCTATCGGACAAAGAGCCGATAAGTTCAAATTTGTCGTCGTTTTTAAAATAAGTATAGGTATATCCGTGGAAGTTGCCTTTGCCTTCGTCTTCGGGCCACCAATTAACGTCGCCGGTCGGGGTCATTAATCTGTTTGCCAAAGGAAGCCATTTGTAAACGGAAGCCAATTTTTTGTGTACGTCCGTTGCAACGTATTCGCGAGAAGGAGTCCATGCTTGATAACCGTTGGCGTAAAACTTTTCGTTAGCGCCGTACTCTCTTTGAGTGTAAATATATAATTTGACAAGTTCCATATCGACCTTAGGGTGTATGGTGATCTTGATATTGTCATCGGTGATTTCTTTATCTATATAGTAGTGGACGCAACGTTCTTTTTCCGAACCGTAAAGTCTTCCATCAACTCTGTAACTTAAATAAAACGTATAGTTGGACATAAAAACCTCCTAAATATGGTCATATAAATAATTATACTATATATAATTATTTTTTTCAATATTATTTTTTTTAAAAAATACTTTAATATCAAACGTTTTTATTCTTTTTTAGTTTAAATTTGATGGGCATTTTAGTGGTAAGTAAAACACCCTTTAATAGCCCCACTAATATGGGCGTAACCAAAGGGAGTGACGGGAACGTACCGCTAGCGACCGAGTTATATCCGCAAAAAACGGGAAAATCAGGTTTGCACTCGGTGGTTAATTTAAAACCTTTTTTGTTGAACTTAAAAATAAACTCTTTGCTCGAAATGGTATTTATAGGTCTTGTAACGACGTGCAAACGTCCGTCTTTCCAGTATGAATATGACCAAATCTCGTACGTCCATTGTAAATATTTTAACGTTTTACCTTCCATTTGCCGTCAAGTCCCGACGTAAACGACACCTTAACGTTATCTTCGACCCAAGATATATCCAATTCGTTTTCTTTAAACTCAAAAGAGAAGTCGTCAAAACTCTTTTTGGGTCTGTCGGGATAACTTGAGTGTATAGCGTTTGCTATCAAACAGTTTTGAAATTTTGTCATCGAATAGGTTATATCCGTTATAATACCGATACGTTTAAATTCTTTATTTTTAAGAGATGTTTCGGTATCTCTGTCTCTTTGGTTTTTTATCGGAACTATGCGCTTATCCCTTGCCTTTAAATACTCTTCGAGTTCCGCCGAGTAGTCTTTATCGTCGTCTTTAAAAAGGTTTGCTATCAAGTCGTCTTGTACGGTTTTTGCTACTATATTATCGCTTGGGTGCATAGAAGTTATGGTAACTACCGCTTCTTTGTTAGGCACGACTATTGCAAATTGACCGAAAAGACCTTCTAAACGATAGGTTTCACCGTCTTGCCAAAAATAGTATCCAAAACCGTCCGCATGGTATCTTTTGGGAACGTCGACGTGCTTTTTTACCGCCGTTTTGATATAATCTTCGGGGATGACTTGTTCACCGTTCCATTTGCCGCCGTCGGCTACGCATTGTCCTACTTTGGCTAAATCGCTACAAGTCCAAAAGATACCCGATCCGCCTACCGAGACGCCGATTTTGTTCTTATCCCAATGCGGTTTTTTAATGCCGATTTTACTGAATAATTTTTCGTCTAGATAGTCGTCTAAATGCTTGCCCGTAACCCTTTCTACCAATGCCGCAAGCATGTGAGAATCATTGTTGGAATATAAAAACCCTTTTTTGCTTCTAAAACCCGCTTTCATAAAAAGTTTGGCGTGGTCTTCGGTCATATCTTGTAAAAAGGTGAATTTTTTGTTGCTATTCATCAACAATAGTTTTTCGACCGTTATTTCGTCCCAAAGTTTATTTTTTTTTGTAAGAGTAGTCCTTAAAATAGGGTAAAATTTTATCGTCTAAACGTAAAAGACCGTCATTAATTGCAAAACCAACGGCAATTGATACCAAACATTTTGTTACCGAAAACATATTTTGCGGCGTGTCGGCGGTATAAGGCGCGCAATATTCTTCGTATATCCTTTTACCTTTTACGGATATTATTAAACCGTGATTTTCACCGCCTAAAGAGTCGAATTTTTTATAAAAATCAAGAATCGCTTTTGCACTTACATGATAATTTTTTAAAATATTTCCGTCCATCGTCCCACCTCGTTAGTTTATTCGTAATTATATTTTAATATAATTATTAAACAAAAAGCAACGACAATGACGAAATGACTATTTATTTAAATAATGTTTTAAAATACTCGTATGGTTTCTTATAGGAAAGATCTTGCCCAAGTCGTAAGCCAAGAGATTTTATCTCTTGAGTCAATATATCGATTTTTTCTTGGGGCGAAAGAGAAGAGATCGACGGATATTCTTCAAACTCGATAAAACGCCCTAAACCGTTTACTTCTTGTAAAACCAATTCCGTTTCCCCTTTATTAAAGACTACGCTTCGATTGATCATCTCGCACCAAAGAGTTAATCCCGAATTTTTCATTATCAAAGACGTGTTTTCAAAAGAGTCGACTTTCGTTTTGATTTTTTCTTCTTGTAAAACTACGCCGTTACTATCCAAGATTTTTTGTTTGTATACCAAAAAAGCGTCGTTATCTATTTGTCTTAATAATATCGACGATTTGATAATATCAGGGTATGAAAAAGACTGTAATTCTAAAATTGATAATACCGAAAAATAGCGATCTGTTAGGGTAAAAGTTTCCTTTATCTCAAACCCTTTTTCCTTCATTAAAGCGCAAATATCGTCTTTATCGTTAAATACTTGAACTGTTATCTCGGTTTTCATTGTTTTATGTGAAAATCGATCTCGCTATCATCTTTTTCAAGCGGGATTCCTTTAAATTCGTATTCATAAACCAAAACGTTATCGCAATAAGATTTGCTTTTGAGTTTTCCGCGTATTATTTTATCGTTTATCTTTAACGAAAGGTTTAAAGGTTTTATCAAATAAACTACGACTTTTAAAGTTGAGTTTTTATTATAGTAAAATATATCGGAAAGAGAATAAATATAGTTATTGACGCATCCAAAGTCGTAATCGTCCGAATATTGTGCGTCGGTAACGTATCCGTTAATTCTAGTAACGCCGTTTTCTTTACCCAAAAATTCGGATAGTTTAGTTAAGTCGATTTTTACGTTAAACCTTTTATCCTTTTGCTTAACGTCGCTAAGGGATACGTCGACGTCGTTAGATGAGTATTTGTTTAAAAAGTTTTGTTTTTCCATAAATATATAATAGCGTTATTCGTTAAGGTTTGTCAAAAAAAATACAAATATAAACTTTACAAAAAGTACTAAAATGTTCTATAAATATACTTATGGAAACAAAAGAATTAGAAATAATCAAATTCATTAATAATCATCACGACTGGAAGGACCTTTTGACAAAAGATCCTTATAATTTGGACGTTAAAGAAGACGACGGCTTCGTATTATTAAAATACGATCAACTCAACTCGGATTTTAACGAACCTTTGGTAAAAGAGTGTAGGGGTATAATTTTAGACGGCGATAACCAAATCGTTTGTTTTCCTTTTTTTAAATTTTTTAATTACGGGGAAGTTTATGCCGATAAAATAGATTGGTCTACCGCTCGGGTGCAACAAAAAATAGACGGCAGTATAATGAAACTTTGGTTTTACAAAGATAAGTGGCGTTTGTCGACAAACGGTAGCGTAGACGCATATAAAAGTCATTTGCCCGATAATTTTATAAAAGTGGAAACGGATATAAAATCCTTTGGGGAATTGTTTGAATCCGCCGTCAATTATAAAGATTTAGATTATTCTAAACTCGATAAAGACTGTACTTATATTTTTGAATTGACGTCGCCTTTTAACAAAGTGGTTATTTATTATCCCGAAACTACTATATCCCATATAGGAACAAGAAACAATAAAACGGGGCAAGAATTTAACGTCGATATCGGAGTAAAAAAGCCGAAAGAATATCCTATCGTCAATTTTAACGACTGTATTAAAGCCGCAAAAGAGTTGCCCTCGGACGAAGAAGGTTTTGTCGTGGTAGACGCAAATTGGAATAGAATAAAAGTTAAAAATCCTATGTACTTGCAGTTGCATAGAATGATAGAAAATAATAATTTATCCTTAAAGTCCGCACTAAATATGCTTTTAGAAAACGATCAAGACGAGTTTTTAACCTATTTCCCCGAGTATAAAGAGTACTTTGAAAATCTTAAAAATAAAATTGAAAATCTAAAAAATAAAATTTCACAAACCGCAAAAGAGTTGTCCGTTTACTTGCAAACGTCTCGCAAAGAATATGCGCAAAAGGTAATGGAAAGGGATAAGGATAATTCTTATTATTATTTTTTGTTGATAAACGATAGGAACGCAAAAGTTTTAGATTATTTGAGAAAGCTACCTTTAGACAGATTAATAGAGAAGTTGGAAAAATAGACAAATTACAACTCTTGACAAAATAATGATTATGCTATATAATTGCATAGTCAAATGCGAAAGTCGCTCAATGGTAGAGCGTCGGCTTCCCAAGCCGATTCCCGCGGGTTCGATTCCCGTCTTTCGCTCCAAAGACCTATCTCCACGATAGGTCTTTTTCGCTTACGGGAATCGAACCCAAGAGTTCCCGCAGGCAAAGAAGTACGGGCTTTTACTTGTTCTCTTTTGCAAGAGAACTGCGGTTTTCGGCCGACTTCTTTGCCTCCTTCAAAAATCTATCGGATTTTTGAAGGGTTTAAAAGCGGATATTTTATAAACATTTTTTGTTTATATAGATACTTTATTACACAATATAGAAGTTACATAAAGTCATTTTGCAATTATAAATTGCTCCCCGCTTTGGCTAAAAGCTTGCCACAGGCAACCTTTCTTAACGCGTCGCGCCCGTCTTTCGCTCCATAAGACCTATCGTTTACGATAGGTCTTTTTTCGCTTACGGGAATCGAACCCGGCAAAGAAGTACGGGCTTTTACTTGTTCTCTTTTGCAAGAGAACTGCGTTTTCGGCCGACTTCTTTGCCTCCTTCAAAAATCTATCGGATTTTTGAAGGGTTTAAAAGCGGATAGCCTTATTTGATGATATGAAACGAATAAAAATTGGATTTTAGTTATTTTTGTATCTACTTAAAGCGGATACTTTTTTTATAAACAAATACGAAATAATTGTTTTAGTTCAAACATATTTACGTATTTGGTTTAAGCGGATAACCTTATTTAAAATAAGATAATGATATCATTTTTATAAGATAGAATAAAAGTTAAAATCTTTATGCTTTTTTATAAATCAATTTAAAACTATTTATATAATTTCCTGTCCCCAAATGTTACAAAAAGTAAAATTTGCTAACAAAATTAAAAAAAGTCAAAAAATCTATTGACAAATATATATCGGACGCGACATAATATAAGCAAGAGGTACGATATGGAAGAAAATTATGATCTACTGTTATTAGAAAATCAAGTATGTTTTCCGACTTATGCAGTCGCAAACAAAATATTGAGAAGATATCAACCTTTACTTAAAGAGTTGTATTTGACATACACCCAATACGTTACCATGATGGTATTATGGGAAAAGGAAGTCGTGAACGAAAAAGATCTTGTAAAAGCGCTTTACCTAAAAGCAAACACGCTTACCGACCTTTTAAAAAAGTTAAGTGCCAAAGAGTTTGTCGAAATAAGTAAAGACGAAAAAGATCGTCGTAATATAGTTATAAAACTTACCGATAAAGGTAGAGAGTTAAAAAAAAGAGCCGTTTGCGTTCCTAAGACTTTGGCAGAAGAGCAATGGCTGACGTTAGAAGAGTTTGTAACGTTTAAAAAATTACTCGAAAAATTATTACAAGGAGATTGGGAATAATGAAGATTTTAGCAGTTAAGTTTAGAAAAGACGGTTTTTCAACTCAACCTTTCGCAATGGGCGGAGAAGGCGATTTTGCAAATTTAGATATTAACGTCAAATATCGCTCGAGTTTGCAAAACTATCTGATCGATACCGGATCCGAAGTTATTTTAGTTGATACGGGTTTGCCTATCGGTACACCCGAAGAAGCGCCGGACGAAAAGACTTTGATATATACGGGCAAAGATATCACAGATTATATGTCCGCCTTTAAAGCATTGGGTTACGAGCCTTCGCAAGTAACTAAAATAATTTTGACTCACAAACATTCCGATCACTCGGGTTGCTTAAATCAATTCCCCAACGCTAAAATTTACGTCGGTCGCGAAGAAACTTCGGCTCAAGAACTCGATGGGCTTAAAAACGTCGTTCCCGTCGATTTTGAAGACGGCGCATATTATGAATTCCCCGCTTCTCAAAAAATCGTCGACGGCGTTTATATGATAAAAGCAAAGGGTCATACTTTGGGCAATTCTATGGTAATTGTCGAAGACGACGGACTATTCTATATGTTACACGGCGATATAACTTATACCGACGAAGCGTTATATCAAAACAAATTATCGGTAGTATTCGAAGACGTTAGAGAAGCAAGAATAACGTTGGATAGAGTTCGTGAGTTCGTTAGCCATCGTCCAACCGTGTATCTTTCCACACATACCCCGCAAGGATATGAGAATTTGGAAGGTAAAAGGGTCGTCGATCTTAATAACCCGCCCGAAACCATACCCGTCGGAGAAATCGTTTATAAAACAAAAAGCGGTAAATACGTATGTTCGATATGCGGTTACGTTTACGACCCCAAAGAAACGGGAGTATCCTTTGAAGACCTACCCGATGATTGGCGTTGCCCGAGATGTAAACAACCCAAAAGCAAATTTAACCCCGCATAATTTTAGGAGATCAAAATGAGCGTTTACGATTTTACAGTTAAAAACAATAAAGGAGAACAAGTTTCTTTAAACGAGTATAAAGGCAAAGTTTTATTGATAGTAAATACCGCTACAAGATGCGGTTTTACACCGCAATACGACGGGCTTGAAAGTTTATATGAAAAATATAACGAAAAAGGCTTTGAGATATTGGATTTCCCTTGTAACCAATTTGCAATGCAAGCGCCGGGGGACGATCAAGCGATAGACTCTTTTTGCAAACTTCGTTATAATACCAAATTCCCGAGATTTGCAAAAATCAAAGTCAACGGAAAAGACGCCGAGCCTTTATACGAATATTTAAAGAGCCAACAAACGGGCAGAATACAATGGAATTTTACCAAATTTTTGGTAAATAAAGAAGGATTGGTCGTCGCTCGTTTTGCACCTACCGCAAAGCCCGCTTCTTTAGAAGAAGCCATCGAAAAAGAGTTGTCTAAATAATAATTATGGTAGCCGTTAGATATTTTTCCAAGTTAGGCAATACCAAGCAAATAGCCGAAGCCATTGCGGAAGGAGTCGGGGTAAACGCCGTATCTATTACCGAAGAACCCGATTTGACCGAGTACGTCGACGTATTGTTTTTAGGCGGTGCGCCATACGCTAATATAATGGATCCGCTTCTTAAAGAATACGCCTTAAAATTATCCCCCGAAAAGGTCGGCAAGGTTTATTTGTTTACAACGTCAAACTGGTCGCGTCGTACCGTATTGGCGTTAAAGAAAACGCTAAAAGCAAAGGGAATATCCGTTGCGGACGAATATTTTTACGCGCATATGTTAAACATCAAGGGTAGGATACCCGGAGCAAAAGAGTTTGCAAAACTCTCAATAGAGAATAATTGAAAGGAGAGGTAAATTATGTCATTTTACGATTTTAAAGTAAAAAAGAGAAAAGAAGGCGAATTGGATCTTAACGATCTTAAAGGCAAAGTCGTACTCGTGGTAAACACCGCTACGGGTTGCGGATTTACTCCCCAATATGAAGGTTTGGAACAACTTTATAAGAAATACAACGAAAAGGGCTTTGAGATATTGGACTTTCCTTGCAACCAATTCGGTAATCAAGCCCCCGGTTCGGACGCCGAAATACACGAATTTTGTACCGCAAAATATAAAACCACTTTCGATCAACTTGCTAAAATCGAAGTAAACGGTGAAAACGAGTCCCCCTTGTACACCTTCTTAAAAGCGGAAATGCCTACCGAAGAAGTAAAAGGTATTAAAAACAAATTGACCATGGCGGCTATCGGTAAAATGAGTAAGTCGGTAACCAAAGACAGCGATATTAAATGGAATTTTACCAAATTTTTGGTTGACAAACAAGGTAACGTCGTAAAGAGATACGTACCCACCTGTTCGCCCGAAGAAATCGAAAAAGATATTGTAGCATTAATGTAACGAGGTATTATTATGGCAGTTATAGAAGTTAAAAGCGATAATTTTGAAAATGAAGTTTTAAAATCGGATAAATTGGTCCTTGCGGACTTCAACGCCGACTGGTGCGGTCCTTGTAAAATGTTAAAACCTATCGTAGACGAAATATCTAACGAGAGATCGGACATTAAAGTCGTTTCAATAAACATTGACGACGAAGACGAACTTGCCGAAGAATACGAAGTTTTTTCTATCCCTTGCGTTGTCGTATTTAAAGACGGCAAAGAGATAGCAAGAAGCGTTGGTCTTAAACCCAAAGCGGATATTTTAAAATTGATCGGGGACTAATTATGTACGATATTATTATAATCGGCGCGGGTCCCGCAGGACTTACCGCCGCGATTTACGCCCGTAGAGCGTCCAAAAGCGTCTTGGTTTTGGAAGCAAAAACCTACGGGGGTCAAATCATCAATACGCCGGATATAGAAAACTATCCCATAATGGCGCACGTTTCGGGTTATGATTTTGCGACGAAAGTCTACGAACAAGCAAAAGGATTGGGCGCGGAGTTCGTGTTTGAAAAGGCGCTAGAGATAAAAGACGGCGACACCAAAGAAGTAGTTACTACAAATAACGTTTATACTTGCAAAGCGGTCATTATCGCTACGGGGTCGGAAAATCGTAAACTCGGAGTAGACGGAGAAGACGATCTTGTGGGTCGCGGTATATCATACTGCGCAACTTGCGACGGCGCTTTTTATCGCAAGAAAACCGTTGCCGTCGTAGGCGGGGGTAATACCGCGTTAGAAGACGCTTTGTATTTGGCGGATATAGCGCAAAAGGTTTATCTTATACATCGTCGCGATTCTTTTAGGGGCGAAGACGCCACCGTCAAGAAACTTAAAGAGAGAGATAACGTAGAGTTTGTATTAAATAGCAGAGTTACCAAACTTAACGCGACTAAAAGACTTGACAGCATCATAGTTACCGATAATGCGGGAAAGGATAGAGAGATCGAACTAAAAGGTCTTTTCGTTGCGGTCGGGCGTATTCCCGAAAATCAAAATTTTGCTAAACTGGTCCATTTGGATCCGTCGGGTTACGTTATTGCGGGAGAAAACTGTAAGACAAACGCCAAAGGCGTTTTCGTTGCGGGAGATAATCGTCAAAAGGACGTTAGACAATTAGTTACCGCAACGGCGGACGGCGCAGTCGCCGCTACCGAAGCGATAAAGTATATCAACGAATCTAATTAAAATTATTTTAAGACTACGCCAAACGTAGTCTTTTTTTATGGAATATTTAAGTAGTTATAAATCACCTATCGGAAAAATCTATTTAACGAGTAACGGAAAAGCCTTGACCGCTTTATGGTTTGAAAACTCTCGTTTTGATCATACGCCAAAAGATTATGTTGAAAACGAAGGACTTTTTGTAGATACCAAGAAATGGCTCGATATTTTTTTTCGGGTAAAATCCCCGATTTTACGCCCGAAATCGACTTATCCCTTTCGGATTTTGCCAAAATCGTAACCGATATAATGCTTTCTATCCCATACGGTACAACGACCACTTACGGTAGCATAGCTAAAACGATAGCGCAATTAAAAGGGGTCGATAAAATATCCGCCCAAGCCGTAGGCGGAGCGGTGGCAAATAATCCTATATCTTTAATAGTGCCTTGTCACAGGGTAATAGGGTCAAACGGCTCTTTAGTCGGTTACTCGGGCGGAATAGAGCGTAAGTCGTGGCTTTTGGAAACGGAAAAAAGTAATAGCGATAATAAATAATATCCTTGAAATATTTTTCTTAATGGTTTAAAATATATTTTGTTATGAAGGAAACCGATTTGTTAAAATTATCAATAAAAGAGATAATGGATCTCGGGTTTTGTCCCACTTGTTTAAATAGAAAATATAACGGCAGGATATACGGGGACAATACGGATAAACTTTTGTACGAAGACCAAGATATAGAAGTGTTTTTCGTGGGTAATCCGAGGGCAAAAGGACACACTTGTATATCGTCTAAAACTCATTATCAAGATATGAGCGAAGCGCCCGACGATCTTAACGAAAAGATTATAAGATTTGCAAAGGTATTGATGAATATATTAAAATCGGTTTTCGGTTGCGATAGAGTATATTTATGTTCTATGTGCGACGGGAAAATAAATCATTATCACGTGCAACTTATCCCAAGATATGCGGACGAAGAGATAGGAAGCAAAAATTTTGTAAAACCAAGATCGAATTACGTACTCGATCGTGATAAATTGGAAACTACGAGACGACTTTTATCCGACTACGCAAAGAAGGATAACAATAAATAATTATCGGAGAAATATATGGATATTACAAAAACTTTATCAAACGAATTCGGCTTGACTGTTAATCATACCGAAAACATAGTCAAATTGCTCGACGAAGGCAACACGGTACCGTTTATCGCAAGGTATCGTAAAGAAATGACGGGTTCGGTCAACGACCAAGTTTTAAGAGAACTTTCGGATAGATTGGAATATTTGAGAAGTTTAGAAGAAAGAAAAGCCGAAATAACCGCTTCTATTCAAGAACAAGGCAAGTTTACCGAAGAGATAAAAAACGCGCTTGAAAAGGCTACTAAAATGGCGGAAGTAGAAGACATCTATTTGCCTTTTAAACCCAAAAAGACCACCAAGGCTTCGATAGCGACCGAAAAAGGTCTTTTGCCACTTGCGGAATTGATAATGTCGGGTAAAGACGTCGATTTATCGGCGGAGTGCGTTAAGTTTATCTCGCCCGAAAAAGACGTTAATTCGATAGACGACGCATTGTCGGGCGCAAAAGACATTATCGCCGAAAAGATCTCGGACGACGCGGAATTGAGAAAAGCGTTAAGAGAGTATTTTGCAAAAAACGCGGTGATTCGTTCAAAGGCAAAATCTCAAGATTTCGACAAAACCTACGAGATGTATCAAGACTACAACGAAAAGGCGCAAACGATGCCGTCTCACCGTATCTTAGCGGTCAATAGGGGTGAAAAGGAAAAACAACTTACCGTAAAAGTCGAAGTCAACGAAGACGACGTTTATTCTATCATCGAAGATAAATATCTTAACGCCAAAGCCCCCGGCGCAAGGATAGTTCAATTAGGAATAGAGAGCAGTTATAAAAACTTGTTGTTCCCGTCTTTGGAAAGAGAATTAAGAAGGGATCTTACGGATAGAGCAAACGAAGAAGCGATAAAGACGTTTGAATTAAATTTAAGACAACTCTTATTACAACCGCCCCTTCACGGGAAAGTTATATTAGCGCTCGATCCCGCCTATCGTACGGGTTGTAAAGTCGCCGTGATCAACGAACAAGGGGACGTCAAAGCAAAAGGGGTCGTTTACCCGACTCCCCCGCAAAATAAGATAGAAGAAGCCGAAACGAAGTTGTTAGCGGCAATAAAAGCCTATCACGTAAACGTGATAGCCATTGGCAACGGCACTGCAAGTAAAGAAACCGAAATATTTGCCGCCAATATGATAAAGAAGCACAACCTTAACGTGGAATACGCAATGGTCAACGAAGCGGGTGCAAGCGTTTATTCGGCGTCAAAATTGGGTGCGGAAGAGTTCCCCGACTTTGACGTATCGATAAGATCCGCGGTATCTATCGCACGCCGTCTTCAAGACCCGTTAGCCGAACTTATTAAGATAGACGTAAAATCTATCGGCGTTGGAGAATATCAACATGATATGCCCGAAAAACGCTTAACAAGCGTTCTTGAAGGTGTGGTCGAAGATTGTGTAAACAGCGTTGGCGTCGACCTTAACACTGCGTCGGCAAGTTTGCTTTCTTACGTTGCGGGCTTAAATAAAACGATAGCGAATAACATAATCGATTATAGACAAGATAAACCTTTTTCTTCGAGAAAAGAACTACTTAAGGTCGCTAAACTCGGACCAAAAGCATACGAACAATGCGCGGGATTTTTGCGTATAAGAGAAGGTAAAGACGTGTTGGATAACACGGGCGTTCACCCCGAAAGTTATCCTGCCGTCGCAAAATTGCTGTCGCTATTCGGATATACCGATCAAGACGTCAAAAAAGGCAATATTGCCGATTTACCGTCAAAGATCCAACAAATGGGTATGGATAAGGTCGCAAGCGAATGCGGTATAGGCGTATATACGTTATCCGATATAGTTACCGAGTTGTTAAAACCCGGTAGGGATATAAGAGACGCATTGCCAAAGCCTATATTAAGAAAAGATCTATTAAGCATCGACGACTTGGAAGAAGGTATGGAATTGGTCGGGACTGTAAGAAACGTAGTGGCTTTCGGTGTTTTCGTGGATATCGGAGTCCATCAAGACGGTCTCGTGCATATATCTCAATTATCCGATAGGTTCTTAAAATCCGCTTCCGAAGTAGTAAAAGTAGGTGATATCGTCAACGTAAGAGTTATCGGCGTGGATAAAGTTAAAAACAAAATATCTTTGTCGATGAGATCTAACGAACCGAGAGTAAGAAAAAACGATAAACCCGCTAAAAAGGTCGAAAAAGAAGAAACTTACGACCAAGCAATGGCTAAATTGATGAGCAAATTCGGTAGAAAATAATAGTTTTTTGTAAAAAAAATAAAAGGCTAAAATACGTTTTAAATACTATTTTAGCCTTTTTTATTTATCCTATATTATCTCCGTCGCTTGAAACCGGTTCGGCTTTTGGTACGCGTCTTTTAGGTTTGACGATTTTTAACTTTAAAAGTTCTCTATACGTTATCGTAGTCAAAAAACAATTTATCGCCGCCATTAACACTTGAAATGGTATCCGCAACCACAAATACGCCCAAAAGGTCGATTTGCCGTTAGAATATACTATCCAAAGGTTGAACGTGTTTAAAAAACTCGTGCAGAAGAGTAGACAAATCAAATAAGAAATTATTATTTTAAACGGGTATTTTAAGTTAAGAGCCAAAAATACTATACCGCCTATAAATCCCCATAGCCCCGAAGAAATACCGATAAGGGGCATATACGCACCTTGGGGAAGGATAAGCCAACCCAATAGATCGCCTAAAAATCCAACCGCAAATCCGCTAATCGGACCAAGCATCGCGCCCGCTATAAACGTCGGTATAGTAGTCAAAGAGAACGCAAGGTATTTTACGGGATAAAAGGTTATCACGTTAAACAAAGTGGCTAACGCAGTCAAAACACCCGTATAGGCAATACGGGTGGTAGCCTTTAGGACGTACCCTTTTTTAGAATTTGGTTTTGCCCCTAAAATCGCTTTATAGTTTTTAACGAAAGTAGAGTTTAAAAACCTTTCTTTAAAACCTTTCTTTTCTTTTGCTTCTTCCATACCGAAATTATATCACATATCTATATACAAAATAAAGTAGTTTATAAATTATGTGATAATCGTTTTATTTTTTTTCTCTTTAACAAATCGCTTACGTTGCTTCTAACGTCGGAAAGACAGAATAATATGCCTAAATATCCGACCCCCGCAAACGCACCGCATATTATAAGTATTATAAGGTCGTTAAGCCCTTGTATCAGTTTAAATAATAAACTCGTTAGTGCCGTAAGTAACAAAGACGGTAAACCGACTTTTAGCATGGTTTTATAAAACGAAAGGTCGGTAACTTTGTATTTAGAAAGGAATACGGTCTCAGCAATAAAAGAAATTGTATGAAAAGCAGTTTGAGATACCGCAAGCGCATAAATACCCAAGTATTTCGGTAAAAAGTATAATCCTACTATCATTACCGCCAATGCGATAACGTTTATAACGAAAGAAACTTTTTCTTTACCTAACGAATTGAGCGTCGTATTGGTTATTTGACTTAAAGTCAAGGGAACGACCATCGCCGACGAAAACGCAACGAACGCGCCCGCTTTTTCGTCCGCAAATAAAAATTTGCCGAGTGTCGTACCTAACGCAGCGTAAACGATAAAGAAGAAACAAGATATTATAAATGCTACGCTAATACTTTTATTGAGTTTATACGATATACCGCTATAATCGGCTTTTACGTTCTTCTCGGCTATCTCGGGTAAAAGTACGATAGATAGAGAAGACGTTACCGCTAAGGGCGCAAATAAAAGCGGATACGCCATGCCCGTCGCTCTACCGAATTCCGCAGTTGCTTCAAACGAAGTCATACCCAAAGACATCAATCTGTTTGGCAATAATACAGCGGTAAATATAGTCGTTAAAGACGTAAAAAGTCGCATAAGCGTTATAGGGGTACTACTTTTGAAAATACTTAACGTTTCGATAGGTTTTGCAAGTTTTCCTTTTTGTAAAAAGTAAATGACTACTATAATTATAAAACAAATTACGTCGGCTATCGTAAAGGCGATGGGCAAAGCCAAATTTCTATCTATTTCTACAAATAAGAATAAGACCGTAAGAATAATAATAACGTTTAGTATCTCTTCTATAAGTTCGGTTATTGAATATGCGCCGTATTTCTTCTTGCCCATAAAATAGGCTCTTATTACGTTATAAATGCAAGTGGAAAAAGTCGCCGGCAACATTATCAAAATAAGCCTTTCCGCTCTTTGGTCGGAAAGTAAAGATAATACGGGGCTTTTAGTCGCTAAAAATACGCCTACGACTACGGCGTTAATTATCAACGCTATCAAAAGCCCCGCGGTAACTACGGAAAAAGATTTTCGTTTAGTGTTATCGTAAGCGTTATACTCTGCAATTTTTCTCGATACCGTCAAAGGTAGTCCCGACCCCGAAAAAATAGTTAAAAGTCCGAAAAAAGCAACGGCTATCGAGAATAGACCCAAAGGTTCCGCTCCCAATTCTCTTGACAAGAATATTTTAAAACAAAAAGAGATAACTCTCGTAACGACGGAAAAAGCAGTAATGATCAACGCTGTTTTTTTAGTAGATGCCATTTTTACCTCACAAGGCAAATATATGAAAACGCTCGCATATATATACCTTATGATAATAAGATTAAAAAAAGGGGAAAGTATCGAATATAAAGCAAAACAATGTGGCAAAAGCGTGCAAGAAATAGAAGAATTAAACGGTTTTTTGCCAAAAGAAAACGACTGGTTTTACGTGTCGAACGTTGATAATATTTACGTCGTAAACGTTTTTGACGACCCGTTTTCGGCGTCCAAAAAAACGGGACTTAAAGTAGAAGAAATATTAAAAAGAGTGGACGGAGTGTTTGAAGCGGGCAAGGAATTTTATTATTAAAAAAAACTCGGCAAATCGCTTTGCCGAGTTTTTTTAATTAAATCGATTAGTCTTTAAATTCGTCTTTCTTGCTGTCGTCCGACTTGATCTCTTGTTGATCTTGTCTTGCATAATCAACGTCTTTGTTGCTTGCGTTTTTCTTTAATGCTTTCTTGGGCATATACTTACGAACGAAGTAAACGACGATGACAGCTAACAACAATACTGCGATAACGATAGAAGTGATGTAGAGCCACAATAGATCCGAACTCGTTTGAGGCGTGTTATCTTCGGGATTGGTATTATCCTCTTCTTTTGCGTCGTCTTCTTTGTCGTCCGCTCTTATGATACGGTTATTGAGCAAGAATTCGTCCGCAGTGTCCGCGCTTACGTATTGACCGTTTTCGTCAACGACCGCTTTACCGGTAGAATCGACTTTATATCTTAACGCATACGCTTGATCGAATTCGGTTGAGTCTTCGAGCGCAACTATAGAAACGTTGTCGAAGAACGCGTAACCTTGTATCTTATCGTCCGTTGTGCCCAATGTCAAGTACAAATGAACGCTGGAAGTGTTTGTCGATTCGGCAGTTTTTACGTAGAAGGTGTAAAGTTGCCATTTGTTTTCGGTGTTAGCGGTGTAAGTAACCTTGCCGTCTGCGTCTTTGCCTTGAGTGTATTCGGTATTGACGGGGATCTCGTATTTAACTGCGTCCGAACCGGTCTCTACTCTTACGCTTGCAAACTTGCCTTGTTCTATACCGACTGTGCGAGCGTATACGCTTACTTTGTAATAACTTGCCTTATTGAAGGTCAAGGAACTTGAATTTTTGTAATTAGCGTAACTTGCAACTTGGTTGTTGATGACCAATACGCCGTCGCCGACAGTTTGATCTACCATACCGTTAGAATCAAAGATTTGAGTTTTAGTAAGAGTGCTTCCGTCGATGGTAACGGTAGAAGTTTTGCTTTCGCCGTCTTCTTCGGTAGTTTCTTCTTTAACGAGTTTGAATATGCTTTCGTCGCCGTAAGTTTGAGTAAAGATACCCGCGTATTGAGTATTGTCGGTAGAAGCGGTGCTACCGCTGATCTTTTCACCGCTACCCGTCCAACCGCTCGGAGAACTAACTTTGGTGCTGTCGCTCGTGGTAGAGAAGGTGTCTACGGTGTAACTGATAAAGTTGCCGTCTTTTGCGATCTCTTCGGATTGAGCCTTGGTTACTTCGTAATAAGTGAAACTGTCAAGGAAGAGAGTACCCGAATAGAGAGGTTCTTCGCCTTCTTCGTAAGTGGTAACGTTATCGACCGAGTAATTACCGATATAGATATTTACGGTTGCGGAAGTGGAAGAGATAGCGCCCGTTTCAAAAGCGAATACAAATTCTTGCCAACCGTCGTTTACGGAAGAAGTGATCTTTTGAACCAAAGGTTTGGAGTTGTTGCTTGCACTTACCGAAATCTCGCCGACTAAACCGTCAACGCTTCTTGCATAACCCTTGATAACGTAATATTTGTTAGCGGACAAGGAAATAGTACTCGAAGTCTTGTATGCCAATTGCGCTTTGATAGCGGTGGGTACTTTTATCGCCAAAAGGTTAGGCGCGCCGAAGTCAATGGGCTTGCCGTTGGATATTCCGTTATCCCACTCGTTATAGAATACGTAGTTTGCGCCGAATTCGGAAGCAACGAAATCGGTAGAGTTGATATTTACGATACCGCTCTTGACGGAAGAATCCAAAGCGGAATTCTTGCTCCAGTTGGAAGGCTCTAAATAATCGGTTTGATAACCCGTTCCGACGGTGGTTTCGGTGCCGGTGTCAAACTTCTTATCGTCGTAAGAGTAACTGTTAAAGGAACCGTTGCTTACAGTACCCAAAGTAGAAGTCAAAGACGCTGTCTTGACGTAAGTACCCGTGGTAACTGCGTTGTATTCTTGATAAGAGATTTGCTCTAAATTTACGTTTGCGATAAACAATGCGCCCTTGATGAAGGAAGAAGGATTAAACGCGGAACCAGACCCCAAAGTAACGGTAAGGTTCAAAAGTTTATCGTCGTCAGCGCCGTTTACGGAAACGAAGTTGGAACCTTTGATATAGAATACGTATTCGGCATAACCGTTGGTCGTTTCGTTCTCGTAAGAAGAAGTGTTGACGTTGGTAAAGGAAGATAAAGAAGCGTTATCGTTGGACTTGTTCAAAAGAGAAATGGTCGCGCCTTTACCGCTTTCGATACCCATGGTCTTGACCCACAAAGCCAAACGATAGTGCAAGTTCTTAACGATATTGATATCGTTATCTAACGCCAAGGTATAAGCGGAAGCAACGCTGTTGTTTATCATCAAAACGGGATTTAATGCGTCGGTAGGCGCTTTGGGATCCGCTTCGATGCCGTACTTTGCAAGCCACCACTCTTTGACTGCTTTTTCATATTCCTCGTCCGTCTTGCCGTCTTTGGTAACTTCTTGAGCAAGTAACGCTTCGGCTGCTTTGGTATCGATAAGTCTTACTATAACGTCGCTGTTTTGAATATCGTCCGCGTTAGCATAGGAAACTTGTCCGTTTACGCCTTCGCTCAATGATAACGACCAACCGGTAGGACGATTTTCTTCGGTAACTTCGGTAAAGTTAGGGTTGGAAATATCGTTGTTTTCGGTCAAATTAGCGCCGCTTATGGAAGAAACGTCTACAACGCAAGTGTATGCGGGGTTGTAGAGAGTATTCGTTTTATAATTGTTAAGAATATCGTTACGGGTTTGTTCGGTAAACGTGCCTTTTTTGATCAAACGAACGTTGTCGAAGTAAACGGTACCGCAAGCCAATTCGTTGCCGTCTCTTCCGCCTTGACCTAACCACATTTCAAGGTTGATGGCTTTGGTACGATATTCGTGTCCGACGATAGCAAAGGTATATTCCTTCCAAACGCCTTGGGTGTCGATATTCTTGATAACGGCGTCCGAAGAAAGACCCGTGAGTTTTAACCAAGCGCCCGAGTTGTTGATGTCAGACGCTTCGCCTTTATCGTCATCGTCGTTTTCGTCTGCGGTGGGATATTCGTAATTGATAAGGTTGGTCATGACCCAAACTTTCAATTCGTAATAACTGCCTAACTCGATAGCGATCTTAAGATCGTTGGAGTAACCGATAGCGGTATAGGCGTTTTTGGTGTTATCGGCGGACGTTACGTGAGAGATCGCGGGGTAAGACGTGATCATCAAAATATTGCGATCGGGAGATAAATCGTAATCGAAATCGTCCAAATTGTCTTTGTTTGCATCGTAAGGAGTGCCGGGAGTTAAAACGGTCTCGTCTTCCTTGTCGCCTACGTAATCTTTCCACTCGCTAAATTTGTCGACGTTTACGACGCCGTGTTTCGTATAAGTGGTTATAGCCGTAGAGTTGCTTTCTTCGTCTTTACCGATAGACTCGGACCAAATGTTGGATGCGGTAGGATTAGACGTGCCTTTGTTGTTAATGAAGTCGCCGTCCGCCAAAAGCATAGAGTACTTTGCTTCCAAAGTAGAGTTGGAAACGGTGAACTCGTCGTATTCGGCTTTGGTTATCTTTTCTACTACTACGTTATCGAAAAACGCAACGCCGACGGCGTTATCGCCTTGAGGATCGCCCAACGAAAGTTTAACGTCTACGGTTTTGGATTCGAGAAGAGAAGATTCCAAATACAAAGTTACGGTTTTCCAGCCGTCTGTAGAGGGAAGGAAGGGACCGAACTTGTGATAAGCCGCGTTTTGGAACGTAATAAACGCGCCGCCTTGCGCACCTTGAGAATTACCGATGCTCTTAAAGTCGACGGTCGCTTTGTAGTAAGCGCCGGCAACCGTAGAGAAACTCGAAGAAACGGTATAGATATTGGCATCGCTATTGTATATCATATAAATAGCGGTGTCTTTATCCGACTCTTTTGCTTTGCCGGGATCCGCGATACCCGCCCAAGCGGAATTAGCGCTCTCGGTGTTGTAAAGGTCGCCCGTATGGATAACGCCCGCAACCGTGTTTGCGCTCGTATTGCTAGACGTGCCAGTCCAATTCGTCGCGCTATAGGGTGCGGAACTACCGGAGTAAGTTTCAAACGTGCCGTTCTTTAAAATATCGGTAGCCTTTTCGGTATCCGAAGATTTTTCGGACTCGGAAGAGTCGGTATCCGTAGTAGTCGTGTTTTTGTTGCAAGCGTATAAAGATAACGCGAGACAAGCGGTCAACACGAGAACTAACAGGATAAATGTTAGGTTTTTGATGTGTTTTTTGTTCATTTTACCACCTTCTATAAATAATTACTGTGTTTACCTGTTTATCCCTTTAGAATAAACTTTATAAATTATAATATATTAATCCAAAATAATCAATTAAATTGTTTTACTTTTTGCGACTATTTTTATTTATATTTTTTAACTTTCCCGTTTTCCGAATAAATAACGATAAAATATTTATCCTAAAACGTGATGTTTATTATCGGCGAACGAAAATGGAAAAATATAAAAATGACCATCGGCGGAGTATTTATCGGGGTATTGAGCGGATTGTTCGGCGGTGGCGGTGGTATGCTCGGCGTCCCGTTACTTAGATCTTTCGGATTAGACGTCAAAAAAAGTCACGCAACTTGTATCGCGATAATTTTGCCGTTATGCGCGGTCGCGTCGGTAGGATATTGGATATCCGGACACGTCGATCTATCTATCGCTTGGAAAGTTGAAATAGGCGTGTTGATAGGCGGTATCGTCGGCGCTTTGGCGTTAAAGAAAATATCGTCTAAAGTTTTATCGTTTGCGTTTTACGCTTTGATGATTTACGCGGGCGTTAGGTCGTTATGCAAGTAGATTTTTTAAGCCTTTTGTTGGGCGGTATTTTAGGGGGTATTTTAGGCGGTATGGGTATGGGCGGGGGTACGGTTTTGATACCCTTGCTTACCTTGTGGATAGGGTTGGATCAACATCTTGCGCAATGGATAAACGTAACCGCATTTATACCGATGTCTTTGATAGCCTTGTTTATACACGCTAAAAATAAACTTATAGACGTTAAACCGTTGTTCTTGATACTTTTAGGCGCAATTCCGTCCTGCGTCGCATTTTCTTTTTTGGCAAGCAAAATATCTTCCCAAATTTTAGGCAAAGCGTTCGGTGTGTTTTTGATAATTTTGGGATCGATAAATATCTTAAAGATATTTAAAAAAGAAAAAATAAAACCGATAGTACCGCCCAACGAATAAAAAAGGGACTTGGTGACATTCTATAAAATAAGGAGATTTTTATGAAAGTTGTGATAATGGCGGGCGGACGCGGTCAAAGACTTATGCCGTTAACTCGAAAAATACCCAAACCTTTGGTACCTATTTTGGATAGACCAATAATAGAGTACGTATTGGACGTTTCAAAAAAAGCGGGTATTAAAGACGTTATAATTACGTTAGGATATTTGGGAAACAAGATCGTCGACGCTTTAGGGGATGGGAGCAAATACGGCGTAAGGATAAAATACGTTTACGAAAATATGCCGTTGGGGACTGCGGGCGGAGTAAAAAACGCTCAAAAATACCTTGACGGTGATTTCGTCGTATTGAGCGGAGACGCATATACCGATATAGATCTAACCGAATTGATACGCCGTCATTATTCGGTCGGGGGAACGGTTACCATGGCTACGCATAAAGAAAAAGACGCAAGCCGATTCGGGGTCGTAATAAGCGACCAAACGGGTAAAGTTTTGGATTTCGAAGAAAAACCGTTGCGTCCCAAAAGCGATCAAGTAAATATGGGGATATACGTTTTTAATAGGAAAATTTTAGACGTTATACCCCAAGGAAAAAGCGACTTTTCAAAAGATATTTTTCCTAAAATGATAGGTGATATCTACGCTTTAGAGTGCGACTGTTATTGGTCGGATATCGGCACTTTGTCTTCCTATTACTTGACCAATTACGACGTTGTAAGATCCTTCGACCCATTATTGACGACAGCGAATTAGATATATAAAAACAAATATTTAAAACGAAAATTTTTATCGTTTTATATCTCGATTTTCAGTATTTTTTCTATGCTTAAAAGATAATAAAAGGCAAACGATAATTTGCTTTTATGCTCGTTTTTAAGACTAAAAAACGAAAAGCATATACGACGAATTTTCTTGCTTTACACACGTTTGTAAAGGTTGAAACTCGCCGTTTTTTTCGTTATTTAAACTCATCAAAAAACGATTTTTTTTATATTTCGCCCGAATTTACGAAAGAGTATGAACTCTATTATAAATATTGTTGATTTTTTAAGTTGTCATTTTTGAAAATATAGTATATAATTATTAAATAAATTAAAGAGTGAAATTATGAATAAAAAACAAGATGAATTAAAAAAGTCGCAAATAACTACGACGGATAATAATAAAAAACGCTCTAAACCCAAGGTCAAAGACTCAAAAGGTACTCTTTCTTTGACGGTCGGTAAAAAAAGCGAGCAAAATAAAAACAAACCTAACGATCCAAAAAAAAGAAAAGGACAAACAGGCTCTCGTTCAGATTTGCCTTTGACCGATGTAAACAAGAAAAATAAAAAAGTCAATGGGGCGACAAACTCAAACGACAAAAAATCACCTTCGGTCAGCGACCGCTCAAAACAGTTAGGTAAAAAGAACGATAACTCGTCTAAACAAAGTTTAAGCGTAAAATCAAATCAAAGTTCGTCTGATAAACGAAAAGTATCGACCGAAAAACCTTTGATAAACGATTCTAAACGAACGAGCGAGAGTTTGTTCGGCAAAGATATTAAAATAGTATTTTTAGGCGGAGTCGGCGAGATAGGCAAAAATATGACCGCGATAGAAGTTGACGGTCAAATTTTGATAGTCGATCTCGGCATGACTTTCCCCGACGACGGCGCACCGGGGGTCGACGCCATAATACCCGATTTCTCTTACGTTAGAGAAAATATCCAAAACGTTGTCGGCGTAGTCATTACTCACGGACACGAAGACCATATCGGCGCTTTACCTTATTTTTTGGCGGAGTTCGACGTTCCCGTTTACGGTAGTGCGGTAACTTTATCTTTGTTGGAAGCAAAACTCGAAGAAAGAAAGTTAAAACCTACTCTTATCACGGTAAAAGATAAAGACGTCGTTCGTATCGGCGCTTTTACGGTCGAGTTTTTCCACGTTTGTCACTCGATTTCGGGCGCGTTTGCTTTGGCTATCAAAACGTCAAAGGGCGTCGTCTTCCATACGGGTGATTTCAAGATAGATTTTACCCCCGTCGACGAAGATCATATGGATCTGCAAAGATTTGCCGAACTCGGCAAAAAAGGGGTTACCTTGATGCTTGGGGAAAGCACTAACGTTGAAAGAGAAGGATATACCGTAAGCGAAAGGGCGGTGGGTGATACTTTTGATAGGATATTTGCCGAAAATACCGCAAGGCGTATAATCATCGCGACGTTCGCTTCGAATATCAATAGACTTCAACAAATAATAGACGTTGCCGCCAAGTATTCTCGAGTCGTATCATTTGCCGGCAGAAGTATGGTAAAATCTTACGAAATAGGCAAAAAACTCGATATTTTGAGATGTTTGCCCGACGATATAGTCGATTTGGAAAGGGCGGTAAAAATGCCCGACGATAAGGTTTGTATCGTAGTTACCGGAAGTCAAGGCGAGCCGATGAGCGCTCTTACTCGTATGGCAAGCGGGGAATACAACAAAGTTGCCGTCGGACAAAACGATACCGTTATCATATCCGCAAGCCCTATCCCCGGCAACGAAAAATCCGTATATGCGGTCATCAATAATTTGTATAAATACGGCGCAAAGGTTTGCTATCATACTTTAAGAGATCTTCACGTTTCGGGACACGCGCATAGGGAAGAATTGAAACTTATGATGAGTTTGATAAAACCCAAATACTTTATGCCCGTACACGGCGAATATCGTCATCAAGTATTGCATAAAGAAATGGCTATAAGTTTGGGCGTTAAAGAAGAAAACGTTTTGATACCCGAACTTGGCAATAGAATATCCGTATCCAAAAACGGATTAAAACGTTTGCCCGACGTTGCCGCCGGTAATTCCTATATAGAAGGGGACACCGTCGGAGATAATATGGAAAACGTTTTGTCGGATAGAAAGATATTGTCCGAAGAAGGTTTGATAATCGTTTTGCTATCCGTAGAGAGAAATCGTCGCATGACCGAAGAACCCGATATTTTAACTAGGGGCATCTCTTTTAGCGAGTCTTTCTTGGAACAGTTAAAAGAAGAATTGTGGTCGGTGTTGGAAGACAAAAAATACGACCCCGATCAACGCAGTGCTTTAAAGTTGAAAATATCGAGAACTATTCGCAATAGGACGAGAAAAGAACTTAAAACCGTTCCTATGGTAATACCTTTGATAGTTGAAAAGTGATGAGTATCGACGAAGTTTTGCTTTGGCAAGAGCAATATGCAAAAGACAATTTTATCCCGATAATCGAAAAGGGTGCTGCGGAACTTTTATATAAGCAAGTAGAACAAAGAGCGCCCAAACGCATTTTGGAAATAGGTACCGCGATAGGGTATAGCGGGCTATTGATGTTAAAAGCGTCTCCCGACTCGACGCTCGTTACCGTGGATATAGACGATAAAAGACTTAACGTCGCCGAAGATTGCTTTAAAAAAGCAAACGTTCAAGATAGGGTCAAGATAATAAAAGAAGACGCAAACTATTTGATAACGTTATTGGAAGAAAAATTCGATTTTATATTGCTTGACGGACCCAAAGCGCACTACAAGAGTATGTTTCCCCATCTCTTGCAATTAACGGATAAAGATAGTATAATATTCGTCGACGACGTAGGCTATTTAGGTCTTGTCGACAACGGGGAATATCCCAAACACAAACACCGCACTATCGTGGTGAATATGAGAGAGTTTTTAAATTACGTCGGCAACTTAAAAGGTATTTCTTACGAGAGAGTCGACGTCGGACAAGGAGTGTTGATAGTAAAGATATGTTAAAACCCGAACTTTTGGCCCCGGCGGGGAATAGAGAAAAATTAGATACCGCTTTCCATTTCGGCGCGGACGCTTGTTATTTAGGTGGCAAGAATTTTTCTTTACGTTCCTTTGCGGACAACTTCGATTACGAGCAACTAAAAGACGCGGTCTCTTACGCACACTCTTTAGACAAAAAAATATACGTAACGGTCAATATCTTTCCTCTTGATAAGGATTTTGCCCAAATAAAAGAATATATCAAATATTTGGACGAGATAAAAGCCGACGGCGTTTTAGTTACCGACCCCGGCGTTATCGACCTATCCAAAAGGTTAGCCCCCGATCTTCCCGTACATATAAGCACTCAAGCGAACGTTACCAACTCTTATACCGCCGCGTTTTGGCATAAAATGGGTGCGGAAAGGGTGGTTTTGGCAAGAGAATTGACTCTCGAACAAATTGCCGAGATAAAAAATAATTGTCCCGATCTTCAACTCGAGTGTTTCGTTCACGGCGCTATGTGTATAAGTTACAGCGGGCGTTGTTTATTAAGCAGTTATTTGACGGATAGAGACAGTAACCGCGGCGAGTGCGTTCAAGCGTGCAGATGGCAGTACAAAATGACGGAAGTATCGAGAGTTGATCCTTTGGAAATACAAGAAGACGAAAGGGGCAGTTACATACTTAACAGCTACGATATGAATATGCTATCTCATTTAAGAGATTTGAGAAACGCGGGCGTAGATTCTTTTAAGATAGAAGGTCGTATGAAGACCGTTTATTACGTTGCAAACGTGGTAAACGCCTATCGTCGAGCGGTCGACTTGATAGACGACGAAAACGCAAATCTTCAAGATCTCGAAGCCGAACTGTATAAGTGTAAAAACCGCGGATATTTTACGGGTTTTTATTACGGCAAAGAAAACGCGGGCGTCGCATATTCCAAGGAACAAAGCGGGGACGGATACGATTTTATCGCGGTCGTTTTGGAAAAGAACGCAAACGGCGGATATAAGATCGAGATGCGTAATCGCTTTAAAGTCGGCGATAAACTCGAGATTTTATCTTCCGGCAAGGACTTCAACAAAACCTTTACCGTAGTTAAGATAGAAGATGAAAACGGCGAAGAAATTCAAGACGCCAAACTCGTGCAACAACGGTTGATAGTATATTCGGCGGAAGACGTTGAGCTTACGCCAAAAGACGTATTGAGAAGATCGATTAAATAATATGGAAATCAAATGGAATAAACACGTAGTCGTGTTATACGACGAAAATAAAGACGAACAAGTCGCAACCGCTTTAAAAGCGCATATCGAAAGGGAATACGACCCTTGCGACGTTATTTTGGTTAAAAGTTCGTCTTATACGGTATCTTCCATTTACAAATATAAGCGGTTAGTAAACAAGTTTAAAGCGCGTCATTTAAGAAAGGCGTTATCGCATAGTTCAAAACAAGCGTATAAGCGAGACGTTAAACGCATACAAGAGTTGTTGCGTACAAACGGTTATTCGGACGTGGAGAGCAAACGTAAGATAATAAGCGTTTATAGGATAGTCAACATTATAAGACGTTTTGAGCCGTTGGTAATACTTTGCACCACCCCCGAAGCGTTAAAACTCACCCTTATCGGGCGGACGGTATTAGGTCAAGATTTTCGCGCAGTCGGCGTAATTACCGAGTTTTTCCTTGATCCCGCTTTCGTTAGAGCGGGCGCGGACGGTTATTTGGTGGAAAATCCCGACGTAAAAAAGCACTTGATGAATAGCGGGGTACCCGAAGAAAAGATATTGGTAGTGGGCTATCCGACTTTGCTTCAAGACGTTAAAAAAGACGTCGAGATAAAGCGTGCGGCTTTAGGTCTTACTTCCGACCTTCCTTTAGTAGTCGTCAACGGCGGAGAGTACGATACTTATACGCTTAAAAAGGACATTATAAAACTTATGGGCAAAAAGAACGATTATTATTTGATGATAATCACCAAAGATAAAAAACTCAGAAAGTTTTATATGAACTTGCCCGAATTTTCCGCCGGCGTTTTGATAAACGAAGACTTGACTTCGGACATTTTGGACGTTACCGATATTCTCGTTACCGTGCCAAGCACGGGTGTCATTTTCCAAGCGTTTGTAAGGGGTATTGCGGTCATCGTTTCCGAAGGCGTTTTGGAACTTGAAAAGAACGTAAGAGATTATTTGGTAAAACGCGCTTTGGTCATACCGACGAGAACGCCCGACGAAACTCTTTTCGGAGTGTACGAAATACTTGACGAACCGTTGAGAAAAAACGAGTTTAAGTATAGAGGCGAAGTCTACGTAAGATTGAGCGTCAAAGATATTAAAAACATTACGCCGCGTCTAAGCGAAAACGGCGTACTGAAAATAAGCAATAAAACCATTGAAGGAGTATAGTATGAGAACATTTGCTACTATCGAATTAGAAGACGATCGCAAGATCCGTTGCGAACTTTTCCCCGATTACGCGCCGATCACTTGCGCAAACTTTATCAAACTTGCCAACGAAGGCTTTTACGAAGGTTTGATATTCCATAGAGTTATCAAAAACTTTATGATACAAGGCGGAGGTCTTGACGTTAATATGCAAGGCAAAGCCGGTGCCGAGACCATTAAAGGCGAATTTAAGGCTAACGGCGTTCGTAACCCCATCACCCACGTCGTAGGTACTTTGTCTATGGCTCGTACCCAAGTTCCCGACAGCGCAAGTTCTCAATTCTTTATTTGCGTAAAAGACTGCAAGTTCCTTGACGGACAATACGCCGCTTTCGGTAGAACGGTAGACGAAGAAAGTATCAAAAACGCGATAGATATTTCCAAAGTCGAAACCCATAGCGTAGGATATTACGACGACGTTCCCGTTCGCGATCTCGTTATCAAGAGAGTATATATCCAAACCTTCGACGAGGAATAATGCTCGAAATACTTTCGGTTTTAAGAAAGTCCCCTTTCGGAAGAGCAGGCATAAAAAAAGGCGAGTTTATAGTCGCTTTTGACGGGCATCCTTATCAAGATCAGTTGGATATAGCGTATTATTCTTCTTTGTCAAGTTTTGACGTAACGGTCAAAAACGTTAAGGGAAAAGAACGTACCGTTAGGATAGAAAAAGATGAAGACGAAGATTTTGGTATCGATTATCCACCGCAAGAGTTCGATATAAGGGTATGCAAAAACCGTTGTATGTTTTGCTTTGTCGAACAGTGTAAAAAGGGGATGCGTCCTTCTTTGTATGTCAAAGACGACGACTACCGTTTATCTTTTACTTGCGGTAGTTACGTTACGATGTCTAATATCAAAGAAGAAGATCTTGAACGTATAGAGAGGATGAAATTATCCCCTCTATATATTTCCGTACATTGTTACGATAAGGCGGTCAAAACCAAATTATGCGCTAACCCAAAAAGCGCCGAAGTATTCGATATAATGCGTAGGCTCTCCCGCTCGGGTATACAATTCCATACTCAAATAGTTATGATCGAAGGGGTCAATAGCGACGAGTATTTGATAGAGACTATCGAAGAATTGTATAAACTTTACCCGTCCGTTTTGACGGTCGCCGTAGTTCCCGTCGGTTTGACGGGACATAGAGAAGGGCTTGCGCCCCTAAAACCCGTAAGCAAAGAGTGCGCTATCCGTACGGTGGATTTTTGCGAGAACTTTGCAAAAAAGAGTTTATCGGAAAACGGTACGAGATTCGTTTGGTGTTCGGACGAAATGTACGTTATCGCCGAGCGTGAAATACCTACCGCCGAGTATTACGAAAGTTTCGTTCAAATCGAAAACGGAGTCGGGGGCGTTGCCGAGTTTTTACAAGACGCTCGGGACGAATTGCAATACGTAACCCGATTAAAAGGGGGTTACACCTGCGTTACGGGGGTCGCTTTCGCGCCTATTCTTACGAAGTTGACCCAAGAATTAAAAGAAAAATACGGGATAGATCTCGAAGTTCGTCCCGTAGTAAACAAATGGTTCGGCGAGACGGTAACCGTTGCCGGGTTGATAACCGCTACCGATATAATAGCCGAGTTAAAAAACAACAGAAAATACAAAGATCTAATTATACCGTCCACGATGCTCAAAGAGTTTGAAGACGTATTTTTAGACGGAATAAGTTTAGAAGATCTTAAAAAGGAATTGGACGCCGAAGTTTACATATCGTTTGGCGGAGAGTCCTTTATTAAGATATTGGAAGGTAAACAATGACAAAGATCGTAGCGGTAGTAGGTAGACCTAACGTCGGTAAATCTACTTTCTTTAATCAATTAGCGGGACGCCGTATAAGTATCACTTTTAATAAGCCCGGCGTAACGAGAGATCGCATCTACGCGGACGTAGAGTGGTGCGGATCTTTCTTTACCGTTATAGATACGGGCGGTATCGAACTAAAAAGCGAAGATACTATGTGGAAACACATAAGAGAACAAGCGAATTTGGCTGTCGAGATAGCGGACGCCGTTATCTTTATTTGCGACGGTAAAGAAGGGATAATGCCCGACGACTACGCGATAGCCGAGATACTTCGCAGTACGGGTAAACCCATCGTTTTAGCGGTAAATAAGTTGGATAATCCTTGGGATAACGCTTACGACTATTATCAATTAGGTTTAGGCGAGCCTTTTGCCGTAAGCGCCGAGCACGGCACGGGTATCGGCGACGTATTGGACGAAGTGGTAAAAGGACTTGGCGACTGTTCGGAAAGTTCGGATAAAGAAAGCGGACTTAAAATCGCGGTCGTAGGCAAACCTAACGCGGGTAAAAGCAGTCTCGTTAATAAGTTGATAGGGGTGGATAGATCCATAGTCAGCGATATTGCGGGTACTACAAGGGACACTATCGACAGTAAATTCGTTTATAACGGCAAGACTTACACGATAATAGATACCGCGGGTATAAGAAAAAAGAGTAGCGTTGACGACGATATAGAATACTATTCGGTCGTAAGAGCCTTAGCGACCGTTAGGCGTGCGGACGTCGCTTTGCTCGTCGTGGATAGCGAAAGCGGTTTGTCCGAACAAGACGTTAAAATAGCGGGATATATCCACGATCAAGGCAAACCTTCCGTTATAGTTATGAACAAATGGGATCTTATCGAAAAAGATACCAACACCGTCAATAAATTTGATAAAAAACTTAAAGAAAATCTCAAATTTATGGAGTACTTTAAGTCGGTTTACGTCAGTGCCTTAACGGGTAAAAGAGTGGATAAGATACTCGACGAAGTGGAAACCGTCTACGAAAACGCTTCGCGTAGGATCGCAACTGGCGTATTAAACGACGTAATAAGCGATATATTATCGGTAAACGAACCGCCTTCAAAGAACGGGAGAAAACTCAAAATTTATTACGTTACCGAGCCTACGGCAAATCCGCCTACTTTCGTTTTCTTCGTAAACGACGCGACTTTGATGCATTTCTCTTATTTGAGATACTTGGAAAACGGTTTAAGAAACGCTTTTGATTTTACGGGTACGCCTATAAAATTACAGCTCAAAAATCGTAGCGACGGAGCGCAAGATCCCAAATAACGATTATTTATTCATTTAACAGCAAGCGGTTTGACATAGGTCGAATAGGAATATTATAATAATAAAAGCAAATAGGTAGAGTAAAACTCTACATCGAGGTAATTATATGGATTTCACAAACTTAACGCAAGAAGAACTACAAGCAAGACTTTCCAACTTTAAAAAGAAGTATGCGCAAATGCAAAAAGAAAAATTTTCGTTAGATATATCAAGGGGTAAACCTTGTCCCGAACAACTCGACTTGGCAATGCCGCTTTTATATACGATAGACGATAATTATAAGTTTGAGAAATCCGCCGATTATCGCAATTACGGCTATCTTGACGGTATACCCGAACTTAAAAAGATCTTTGCCGATCTATTTGAAGTAAACGAAGATAACGTATTTTTGGGCGGTTGTTCAAGCCTTAATCTTATGTACGACGTATTAAGCAAAGCGTGGTGTTTTGGCGTTTTGGGCGGTACGCCTTGGTGTAAACTTCCTAAAGTTAAATTTTTATGTCCCGTTCCCGGCTACGATAGACATTTTTCTATACTCGAATTGTTTGGTATAGAGATGATAAGCGTTCCTATGACCGAAGACGGTCCGAATATGGATATCGTTGAAGATTTGGTCGCTAACGATATTTACATAAAAGGTATCTTTTGCGTGCCTCGTTTTTCCAATCCTACCGGCGTGGTATATTCGGATGAAGTCGTAACGAGACTTGCCACCATGAAGACCGCTGCGGTCGATTTTAGAATATTTTGGGATAACGCATATTGCGTGCATACACTTTATCCCGACGCACCCGCTCTTTTAAATATTTTCAAGGTTCCCGACGCAGTACCCGATAGAGTATATATGTTTGCGTCTACTAGCAAGATAACTTTCTCTTCGGGCGGTACTTGTTGTATGATTACGGGGGATAAAAACTTTGCTTCTTTAAAGAAAATGTTTAGCGTGCAAGCCATCAATTTTGATAAAATAAATCAATTGGAGCATGCGTTATTCTTAAAGGACGTTCCTACTCTTACCGCATTTATGGAAAAACACGCGGAGATACTTCGTCCAAAATTCGAAGCAGTGTTAAAAGAGTTTGCCGAAGGATTTGAAAATAACGAATACGTTTCTTGGACAAAACCTAAAGGCGGTTATTTTATAACGTTGACCGTTATGGAAGGAACGGCTAAAAAGGTCGTTGATATGTGTCGTAAAGTCGGCTTGACTCTTACCGAAGCGGGAGCAACTCACCCAATGCACCAAGACGATCTCGATTCCACTATAAGGATCGCGCCTTCTTACGCAACTTTGGAAGAGATAGAGCAAGCGTGCAAGGTTTTGACGACTATCGTAGAATATGCGATATGCGAAAAACTTTTAAATAAGTAATTTATAATTAGTATATAAATAATTTATACATATCATTATATGATCAAGGACTAACGAGCGATCGTCGGTCCTTTTTTTACGTTTTTAATTGTTCTAACAAAAAACGCTTATGCATATTATTGTGTAGAACGCAATGGAGGAGTGTTAATGGAATCAAGAGATATTTATTATGATATTGCCTCGAGAACGGACGGAGAAATATACTTTGGGGTCGTTGGTCCCGTAAGAACGGGCAAATCGACTTTTATTAAAAAGTTTATGGAAACCGTAGTTTTACCTAATATCGACAATAAGAACGTTTTGGATCGTACTATCGACGAACTACCGCAGTCTGCGGACGGAAAGACCATAATGACTACCCAGCCGAAATTTATTCCGGCACAGGCTGTGGAAGTTTCTTTTGCGGATAATTGCAAAGCGAAAGTCCGTTTGATAGATTGCGTCGGTTATTACGTTAAAGGGGCGTTGGGACTCACCGAAGAAGGCAAGGAAAGAATGGTAAAAACCCCGTGGAAACAAGAAGAGATACCTTTTGAACTTGCCGCGGATATCGGTACTACCAAAGTAATAGAAGATCACTCTACGGTGGGTATATTGATAACTACCGACGGTAGTTTCGGCGATATTAAAAGATCGGATTATTTAGAAGCCGAAGAAAAAGCAGTAAGAAAATTAAAAGAGATAGGCAAGCCTTTCGTAATAGTTTTAAATACGAGTAAACCGCAAGACGCTGATTCTATTAAATTGGCGGAAGCGTTAAAAGAAAGGTATCAAGTTGCGGTTTTACCTATAAACGTAGCCGAGATGACCGAAAGGGAAGTGGAAGACGTTATATCAAATATTTTAGCGGAGTTCCCGATAAAAGCGATAGACGTATCTATACCCGAGTGGATGAGAGCGATGTCGATAGAAGACGAAGTAATAAACGTTACCTTGTCCGAGTTAAAGTCGGCGACGGAGAAGGCAAACAAAATGTGCGACGCAAAAGATATAGTTAAAAAATTCGATTTGCCCGATTATTATCAAGATTGCTTGATAGACGAAATAAATATGGCTAACGGGAGAGTCGTTATAAAATTAGTACCATTAAACAGTTTGTTTTTGGATCAACTCGGCAAACAATGCGGCGTGTGTATAGAAGACGATTATAGACTTATGTCTTACCTAAAAAAAGTCGCGTTGGACGCGGAAAAGTACGGCAAACTTAAAAAAGCGCTCGACGACGTTCAAGAAACGGGTTACGGCGTAGTTGCCCCCACACTAGATGAAATGGATCTCGAAGAACCCGAAATAGTAAAGCAAGCGGGAAGATTCGGCGTGCGTTTAAAAGCGTCCGCACCTTCATTGCATATTATGAAAGTCGACGTTAAGACCGAAGTTAATCCCATAGTCGGTAGCGAGCAACAAAGCGAAGAATTAGTAAAATATCTCTTAAAAGAATTTGAAAACGATAAAAAAGGTATATGGCAAACCAATATGTTTGGCAAATCTTTGGAAAGTTTGGTAAACGAAGGACTTTCCAATAAGTTATCCGCGTTGCCCGACGAAGCCCGCAATAAAATGCGTAAGACTTTGGGTAGAATAATAAACGAAGGTAAGGGCGGAATGATCTGTATTTTATTATAAATATAAAATTACAATAATAAAAGGACCGTGAGATCTTTTTTAAAGGGCGTTCACGGTCCGTTTTTTTTTTAAATGATACGATTATTTAAGAAATTTATACAATAAGTATATTTGTATTTTTATAAGGTTTGCGTTATCTCTTTAGCCTATGATATAATTAAGAAAATCCAAAAAAGAGAGGTTTTACGTATGGAAAACAAAAGAATATTATCGATACAAGACGTTTCTTGCGTAGGGCAATGCTCTCAAACGGTTGCTTTGCCCATTATCTCGGCAATGGGTATAGAATGCGCTATTATACCAAGCGCTGTGCTATCTACCCATACTTACAAATTCGACGGTTTTACCTTTATGGATTTAACCGACGAAATGCCGAAAATCATTAAGCATTGGCGAAGTTGCGGTATAAGTTTTGACGGTATCTACACGGGGTATATCGGCAACGTTAAGCAGTTTCCGATAATCGAAGATTTGATAAAAGAGTGCAAGCAAAAAGGCGGTAAGATAATAATCGATCCGGTCATGGCGGATAACGGAGTATTTTATCCCTTGTTTGATAAGGAATACGCACGGCGTAACGCGGAATTTTGCAGATATGCCGACGTGATATTGCCAAATATCACCGAAGCGTGTTTTTTGGTCGATTACGAGTATAGAACTCAATACGATCAAGATTATATTATGGGCTTGTTGAGAAAGTTATCGACTTTAGGAGTCAAAACGGTCGTACTTACCGGCGTTAGTTTTGAAAAAGGTAAGTTAGGAGTTGCCGTCTACGACTGCAAAACGGATAAAGTCGAGTATTATTTCGGCGAGCATATAGATAAATCCTATCACGGTACGGGAGACGTCTATTCGGCTACCGTCGTCGGCGGGATCATGAGAGGTTTATCCGTATATAAAGCGGCGTCTTTAGCCGTTGATTACACGATAGAGTGTATCAAAGCGACGTATAACGACCAAGAACATTGGTACGGTGTGGAATTTGAACGTAAGATAAGTTATTTGGTAAAAAGACTCGAAGAATAAATCTTTTGAGAATTAAAGGACGGTTTTTAGTGCGTCAGTAATAGTGATTATTACTGACGCACTAGTTATATTTGCCTATATGCAAGTTATATTGCTTACGCAGTTATATTTTGCTACGCAAAGTTATATTTACCCACAGGGTAAGTTATGGCAAATATAATATAACTTTGACTGCAAGTCAAAATATAACTTTTAGATTTACTCTAAAAATATAACTGTTTGCTATGCAAACAATATCACTTTACTTAAAACTTAATTTATGCAATACAGTTGTGTTGAAAAGAAGAAAAAAAATAAAGTGTAGCACTTGATTTGACAAATCATCTCAAAAAGATCCCTAAGAGAAACGCCATTTATAGCCGTCTTTTTTATTTACGATTTTTTATAAGGAATATTTATCAATAAATAATTATAGAAACGTTAATTTATTTTTAAGTTTGCTATTGAAAACCGTTTTTTTTAATGTTATAATTATTTATATTTTGATGGAGGATTTTAAAGGTGGATTACAGTAAATTTATTGATGAAAAGCGTAGATCCGTTTCAACGCCCGAAAGCATCGTGGACGAGAACGGAAAATGTGTTTTCGGTACTTTCGATAAAGAATTTAAGAAAATGGATTTGCTTAAATTAAAAAAGCCTACCAAAGCGCCTAATTGTATGAACAAATACAAACTCACTTTGTGGGAAGCGACCGAAGTAAACTTGAAAAACGGTATTTTGCTGTTAGCCGTTTCGGATATGGCGTTCTTTGGCAAAATTATAGTTGTGTTTTACGACAAACGTTCAAAAACCGTTTACACTTGGGACGAATCTATCCCTACCAAAAACACGACTATCGCGCCTAACCTTTTGGACGGCAGTATTTGCGAAGCCACGAGCGAATTTAATCATATCAAGTACGTCAACGATTTCGGTAACGGCAAAGCAAACGTAAAGGGTACTTTAAAAGGGAAGTGTATCGTAAATAACAAGGATAAAAAAGACGATTGTTCTTTGGAATTTGACTTCGATCTTACTAGAATATCTTTACCTTGCGTAGTTTCTATTCCTTTCCCGTATTCGGATAATCGTCCTTTATACAGTCAAAAGGATTTCTTTAAGGCGGTAGGTAAACTCGTTATCAACGGAGAAGAGATGTTGACCGACGACGATACGACTGCGATAATCGACGATCACAGGGGTTTTTATCCGAGAAAAGCGCATTACGATTGGGTAACCACTATGGGCAAATGTAAAATCGACGGACAAGATAAATATTTGGCTTTCAACCTTACTCGCAACCAGTCCATAGATCAAGACAAATACAACGAAAACCTTATTTGGTTTGAAAATTCCACGAGTTTATTACCCCCCGTTAAATTTGAACGTTCGGTAGAAACTAAAGATTTTGAGTTTGGCAAAGAGTGCGTATGGCATATCACCGACGAACACGGTATGGTCGATTTAAAATTTAAAGTTTATAACTTAAACGCAATGGTATTGCACGCTTTAGTCGTCAATATAGACTACTATATTACTTTTGGGGAACTCGAAGGTTATTTACTAGACGAACAAGGCAACAAGTACGTGCTTGACGGCATGATAGGCTTGGGCGAAGATAAATCTTTGTTATTATAGTAATATTTAGGCGTAGACTATTCTACGCCTTTTTATTTGGTATGTGTGAATTATGAAAAAATCTTTATTGGTTTTAGTGCTTGTAGTCTTTCTTTGTTGCGTTTTCTCTCTTTCGGCTTGCTCTAAAGTGGAGATAAACCCGTCCCCCGAGTCGTTTTCTTGGATGTCAAAGCTTGACGATAGCCTTTTGTTAAGCGAGATCGCTATCCCCGGTACGCACGATAGTGGGGCGACGAGAAGCGGATTTATTTATAATTGGGGGCATAATCAAGATTTAGGTATCGCCGACCAACTTGCCATAGGTGCAAGATTTTTTGATATAAGATTAGGCGTAAAAAAAGGCAAGTTAGAAGTATATCATTCGTTTTTAAAACAAAACGTCAGTTTTGACTCGGTCGTGTCGGACTGCAAAGCGTTTTTAGAAAAAAATCCAAACGAAGTCGTTTTGATGTGCATAAAAAGAGAACGCTCGGATTCTATTACCGAATTGGTACACGATAAAATAGATAAAGACTCGTCGCTTTGGTATACCCAAAACGCTATACCCGCCTTGGGTGAAGTAAGGGGAAAAATCGTTCTATTCAGACGTTTCGAGGATGATAAAGAGTTTGGCGTAAATTTGCAAGACGGATTTGTCGATAACGATACTTTTGACGTAGATAACGGCGTAAAATGCCACGTTCAAGATTATTATAAATACGATAACAAGGCAAGCAAATCCAAAGAGTGGGACGCTATACAAAATTGTTTGACCTATCAAAAATCAAATAACGAATACGTTATCAATTTTACGTCAGGTTATTATCAATTGATCTCTTTTATACCTATCCCACGCATTAAAGAGACTGCCGAATACGTTCATCCGAGATTTTTGGACTATGCAAAAGAGCATAAAGAGAATATCAAAGGGATAATCCTTTTCGACTTGGTAACCGAAGAGTTGACAAAGGCGGTTTATCAAGTAAACGGATAAATCAAGCGTTTATCGGTAGAACTTTTTTTTAAAACTAAAAAAAAGGTTGCAAAATGATTTTTGCAACCTTTTTTGATAGCGTATTTACTATTCGATAGGTTCAAAGTCGGCAGCGCCGTGTTTACACAAGGGGCAAACTATATCTTCGGGCAACTCGTCGCCTTCGTAAACGTAACCGCAAACTTTACAAACGTAACCTTTTTTGCCTTCTGTCTTTGGCTTGGGTTTAACGTTATCTTGATAGTAAGTATAAGTCATAGTAGGCAACGTGTTCATTACTCTTGCTTCGGTAACGGTGCAAATAAACATACCGTGAGTATCCAAATCTACGTATTGCTCGACTTTTAAAGACATAAACGCATTTATGTACTTGGGCAAGAAAGCAAGACCGTTGTCGCTATACATCGGCTCAAATCCGTCAAACTTGTCGGCAGTCCTACCGCTTTGGAATCCAAATCTCTCAAATACGCTAAACGGAGCGTCGGTAGAAAGACAGTTTACGTTCATTATTCCGGTTTGTTTGATGACGTGATGAGAATAATTTTGTTTGTTGATGCAAACCGCGATCCTATTGGGGGTGTTAGTAACTTGGCTTACCGTATTTACGATAAGACCGTTTGCTTTTTCGCCGTCTTTGGACGTAACGACGTATAAGCCGTAACCTATTTTAAATAAAGCGGTAAGGTCGTTTTTGTTGGCGGTTTCGGGGCGTTGTTCCTTGTAATCTTGACATAATTCAAGGGCAAGATCGTCGACTTGCTTTTTGCTTTCGTCGTTTAAAGCGGATTTGATCTTAACGGTAACGTCGGCAAATCTCAAATTTTTGCAACCTTCCAACATATTCTTCATAGTTTTAGCGGCTTGTGGCGCCCAACTACCGTTTTCAATAAATGCGACTGTGCGGTTTTGGAAATTACGCTCGGTCAAATGGTTGATAAATTCTCTCATAAACGGGAAAATATCCGCATTGTAAGTGGTGGTCGCTAAAACGAGTCTTCCGTAACGGAAAGCGTCTTCGACCGCTTCCGCCATATCTTCTCTTGCAAGATCGCTAACAACTACTTTGGGGCAACCGTACTCTTTAAGTTTTTCGGCAAGCATTTCAACGGCGGCTTTTGTATGACCGTATACGGAAGTATAGGCGATCATAATACCTTCGGATTCAACGCCGTAAGATGACCAAATATTGTAAAGGTTAAGATAATAGCCGAGATTTTCGGTAAGCATTGGTCCGTGTAAGGGCAGGATGGCTTCTATATCGAGATTTGCGGCTTTTTTAAGTACGGCTTGAACTTGTTGACCATATTTGCCTACAATACCAAAATAATAACGTCTTGCTTCGCAAGCCCAGTCTTCTTCTACGTCTAAAGCGCCAAACTTACCAAACCCGTCGGCAGAGAAGAGAACTTTGTTTTGGCTTTCATACGTCATAATAACTTCGGGCCAATGTACCATGGGAGCGGTTACAAAGTGTAATTCCTTTTGACCTAACGAAAGGATAGAGCCTTCGCCTACTTCTATCCTTCTATCTTGGTAATCATTGCCAAAAAAGTTTTTCATCATAGCAAAAGATTTTACGTTAGATACTACTTTTGCTTCGGGGTAGATCTCTAAAAATTTAGCGATGTTTGCGGAGTGATCGGGTTCCATATGTTGAACTACCAAGTAATCGGGTTTTCTTTGACCCAAAACTTTGGCAAGGTTGTCCAACCACTCGTGTGTAAAGTTTTTATCTACGGTGTCCATAACAGCGATTTTATCGTCTACTAAAACGTAACTGTTATATGCCATACCGTTGGGAACGTCATATTGTCCTTCAAATAGATCGATCTTGTGATCGTTAACGCCTACGTAAAAAATACCGTTTTTAATTTGCATGGTTTTCTCCTTTTGGTTAATATCGCTAAATTATTATAACATAGGTTTTAAAAAAAGGATAGTTTATTGAATATCAATTAAATATAATAATATAACAAAATTATGATAAAACATAAATAAAGGAATAAAATATTTGACAATTAAAAAAATAAAAAGGATAATATAAAAATAAAAAAGAAAAATATTGATTTTTCTCAAATAAATTTGCCTAAGAACAGTTGACAACTTGGTCGGTTAGGTGTTAATATTTACTAGCAATTTGAAATGCGAGTGTAGTTCAAAGGCAGAATCCCAGCCTTCCAAGCTGGTCGTGTGGGTTCGATTCCCATCACTCGCTCCACTCAACTACTTGGTTCAGTAGCTCAGCTGGATAGAGCAACGGCCTTCTAAGCCGTGGGTCGGGGGTTCGAATCCCTCCTGGATCACCAAAACGTGGTGGGATTAGCTCAGTTGGCTAGAGTGCCAGGTTGTGGCCCTGGAGGTCAAGGGTTCAAGCCCCTTATCTCACCCCAAAACTTAATATATACCGTGGGGGTATAGCCAAGCGGTAAGGCATCAGACTTTGACTCTGACACTCGTTGGTTCAAATCCAGCTACCCCTGCCAAACGACCCACTAGCTCAGTAGGCAGAGCATTTGACTTTTAATCAAAGGGTCCGGGGTTCGAATCCCCGGTGGGTCACCAGGAAAGAAACCTGATTTGTCTAACAAATCAGGTTTCTTTCAGTTATATTCGCCTGCGGCGAGTTATATTGCGTTGCAGTTATATTCACCTGCGGCGAGTTATATTGGGCTTCGCCCGGTTATATTCGCTTCGCGAGTGATATTTCGCTTCGCGCAGTTTAAGGGCGAATATAATATCACTTTGCGGCATCGCCGCAAAATATAACTGTCCCAAAGGGACAATATCACTGCGCCGCAGGCGCAATATCACTTGATAATTTCACATTTTTATGTTATAATTAACCGTGAAAAGAACTCAACAAATCGCAGTTTGTCAAATGATCATTTGAAAGAAATCGTCGTTATGAAGAACAAGACGGCGTTGATAAAGTTGTTGCCGATTCTCATGATTTCAGCTATTGTGACAGTATTCCTGTATATCCTCCTACATGAATTTGGACATATGATAGTCATGCTGTCAGCCGGTGACAGAATCACAGAGTTCAGCATTCTTGGCGCGCATGTCAGTGGAGAAGGCGGCAATTATACAAATACTTCTGATTTGTGGATGTATGCTAACGGGACGATTTTCCCATTATTGCTCTCCTACATATTCATGCTGTTTTACCAGAAAGAATCCATGAATATGGTTTATCGAATTATTTCATTGTTCTTTGGGTTTAGTCCTGCTTTTGCCTTGATTCCCTGGTTTGTAAAGCCCTTCGTTTATGTGAGAGGAACCTTTACAGCAGGTGACGATACTACCCGGTTTCTGTATAATTTCTCCCAAGGGCACTCCCCGATCCTTGTGAGTATAGCTGCTGCGCTGCTGTTCGGGATTAGTATCTTTCTGGTTATCAGGAAGCGGGTACTTCGCAATTTTATTGAAGAAATCAAAAGAACGCGTGAGGCGGTAAAAAGAGAACGTTAAATTGTTAAGGAGCATGAATATGAAGTGGAGAGATATTCCAAAGATTGATGCACATATACACATCATTCCTGATGAGGTTCATGTCGCAAACCCTGACTCGGATGATGAGTTTTCCTTTGCTAAAGTTTCCTCCTATCAGAAGATCATGGATCAGTTTAATATTCGGAGGGCAATCATCATGCCATTCAATGATCCTTGGCTGATGTCTATGGATTTCACTGTTGATGCGGCACATCAGAACCTGCTTAATATTTGTAAAGAAGATGGCCGATTCAGTTGCTTTTCTGATGTGGATATAAGGAACACTCCGGAAAACACATGTGATCAGATACAGAAAGCACTTGTACATTCTGAATTCTGTGGCATCAAGCTCCACCCCAATAACAGCGGGATGAATATTGATGACGAATATAATGACATCATTGCGGATCTTGCAGTAAATACCAATTATCCTATAGCAGTTCATTCATATCCTTCCAGTTCAAGAGAGCAAGACAGGAATGACTATTGCGCTCCGAAAAGAATTGAGCACTGGCTGGACAGGCATCCCGGATTGAAAGTCATTGTTTGCCATCTCGGAGGTTTCCAGTGGGAAGATGCTGTCAATCTGGATGTTCATTTTGACATCTCCGCAATTCTTCCAGACTTTGTTGACCGATACGGAATTAAAGAGACAAACAGGATTTTGAGGAAGTTTGGCGTTGACAGACTGTTCTTTGGTACGGATTGGCCCTTCAGCAGAAGTGTTGAACCGACACAGATCATAGAGCGTTATTTTAACATCCTGGATCAAATGGATTTTACAGAAGAGGAGATGCATCGGATCGGTCATGTAAACGCAGAACTCTTTTTCAGGCTATAATTCGGCAAATTCAAATTTGTCGGGATGACAAGCGTGTATCATTATGGCGCTTTTAATAAGGTTTACATATCGTTATGGCGCTCTTAGACAAGAAAGAAACCTGATTTGTCTACCAAATCAGGTTTCTTTCAACTAAATCCGTCCTTACGGACGGGTGAAATCGCCCTGTCGGGCGGTGAAATCACTTCGTTGTGAAATCCTCACTTCGTGCGGGTGAAGGAACGGATTTAATTTCACCGAGCGTGAAGCGCTAGATTTCACCTGAGGATATAACCCGAAGATTTCACCGCGCCAAAGGCGCGATTTCACTATTGCAAACTTTGACAATTTATGATACGATAATATCGAGGTGATAAAAATGGCTGAGAATAATCTATTAGAATTATCAATTGCTTTTGCCATTGTACCACCTTGTTTTTTAAATTTCTTCCAAAACGTTATCATTTAACAAGAAATCAAACACATTGATTTTCTTGTAGCCTTTCTCAAGGTTAACAAACGGATCGTCATCCATCGTGATGACGATTTTTTTGTAACCATCGTCCAAGCCGTAGAAAGAAGAGATTTCTTGCTCATTCTTGGCCGGATCGGAAAGAGTATAGGCGACTTGAATATAATATAGATTTTTATCGTCGCGGGCGACAAAATCGATTTCTTTGCTATTGTTCTTGCCGATATCCACGATATACCCGCGGCGGACCAAATCGAGATAAATAACGTTTTCAAGAGAGTGGGTTATTTCGATTTGTCTGTAATTCAGTTTGCTGTTACGGATGCCGAGATCGGAAATATAATACTTGTTTAGCGTCTTCAAATACTGTTTGCCCTTAATATCATATCTTTGAGCCTTATAAAAGAGGTAAGCATCGCAAACGTATTCGAGATAATTGCCGATGGTGTCAGGCGTAACCTTCCCGTAACCGTTGCTTTTGAGCGTCTGGGCAATTTTATTTGCGCTGACGTAAGAACCGATATTCGAGCAGAGAAAATCAATAACAGATAAAAATAGGTTTTCCTGCCGAATGCCGTGTCGCTCTATGATGTCCCGACCGACAACGGTGTCGGAAATCATTTTCAGGTATTCCACTTTGTTTTTGTTGTCGTCTTCGGAAAGCAAATACGGCAGTCCGCCATACATCAGATAGTTATTGAAACATTGTCGCTTTTCACCGCCGTAGTAGTCGTAAAATTCGGCAAAAGATAAAGGATAGACTTTGATCTCAATACTTCTGCCTCTCATTTTGGTGTTGATATCTTTTGAAAGCAGTTTAGAGTTAGAACCCGTGATATAAATATCGGTGTTATAATCCACGCGCAAGCCGTTAATCACATCTTCAAAATCATCGACCATCTGGATCTCGTCAATGAAAATATAATATCTTTTGTCGTTCTTGATTTGTGCGACAATTTCATCATAAAGAGCGTCAGCATTGCGTAAATGCTCGTTTTTCTTGGTTTCAAGATTGATCTTAATAATGTTCTCACGCTCAACGCCAATGCTTAAAAGATAATCGTAATAGATTTCGGACAAAAGAACCGATTTTCCGCAGCGCCGGATGCCGGTAATAACTTTTACAATATCTTTGTCCTTCTGGCTGATCAGTTTATCCAAATATTTTTGTCTTTTAATATACATTTTCAATTCTCTCCAATCTGTACTGTTTCTACTATACTCGAAAAACTTTATTTTGTCAATAGTTTTCAGAGTAAATACCTGTGTAAATAAAAACGAGCAGAGGTTATCTGCCCGTTTTCATCGAATAATTTTTATTTGACATAGAGCCATTATCTTTAAAACTGTTTAGTTATCCGTTTTGCTTTGAGTTGATCAATTCAATAATAGTTTCTCTTGCTTCTCGACCTTCTTTTATAGGATATAAAACGTAAACGTGATTTTGGTCGTTGCCGACTATATAATCGTGATCGATTTTCAATTCGTTTAGTTTCTCGTGCAACTTTTCGACATCGGGATAGAATATCTCTCTTGTTCCGATAAACATCGATATACGTCCAAGATCGTTAAAGTTTCCGTTAATAGGGCTTATTAACGGGTTTGAAATATTATCTTTATCCCCCGCCCACATTTCGGCGGTTATTTGTAGTTTCCAGTCGACCAATAGCGGGTCGTCGGGTTGATAATTTTCTATTTGGGGGTTATTGGTATTTGCGTCTACCCATGGAGAAATCAAAATTATTCGAGCAGGTCCTTTTATATTTTCATCTCTTATAAGTTGCGCTAATCCCAACGCCAAACCGCCACCGGCGGAGTCTCCCATAAAAATAATTTCGGCGTTTGGGTGTTTTTCCAACAATTCTTTATATAAAGAAAGTAAAACGGGATAGTTATCCTTGTAAGTATACTTGGGCAATTTATGGTATATTGGCATAATCGCTTGGCTATCCGTTTTTTTCGTTATTTCTCTTAAAGTATCGTAATGCACGGGCATCGGATTAAAAACGTATTCACCGCCGTGAACGTAAAAGATTATTCTATTGTCCCCGTCTTTTTCGTTCCAAGTATAAACGGGCATTCCTTGATAATTCAAAAGATTAGTTTCGGCAAAAAATATAGGCGGTAAAATCGTATTATTTTCGCCAAGAGATAAAAGGTGTTCTTTAAACTCTTGTTGGTTGCGTGGTAGCATTGGTCTATCTTTTATAAGTTTTTCGGTCAATTTGCTTCCTAAAGATCTTTTTTCCATAGTTATTATTATAATTATTTTTTGTAATTACGACAAGTAGTTTTGTTATAGTCTAACAGTTTAATAATTCGTTTTTGGTAAATAATCGTTTTGTAAAAATGCTTGATAAGTTAAAAATAAACTTGTTTCAAAATACGACAAGTCGTTTTGTAAAATTCAAGAATTATTATTTTAGATTACTATATTATAGCATCTTCTAAAATATATTTTTCATTTGTTATATTTTTTTGTTACTGTGATTATACCAATTTAAAAAACATTGATAGTTTAAACTTAATGTTATACAAAGGAGAAGATAAGATGATATATGAAGAATGGTTAAAAATATGGCTTAATGATTACGTCAAATCAAGCACAAAGATACGTACTTATCAAAGATATCGGCAGATAGTCCGGATACATATCGTCCCGCATTTGGGCGGGGTAGAGTTGAACAACCTTACGCCTATAATGTTACAGCGATTTACTTCTGAACAACAACGTAGTGGTAATAAGAAGTCAGGTAAAGGTTTGTCGGCAAACTTTGTCAATACGCTCATATCCGTTATACAAAATTCTTTAAAAACGGCTTATATGGTCGGCGTTACAGCGGAATACGTAGCGAATAAAATAAAACGTCCCCGCGCGTTAGAAAAACAAGTGGATTGCTTTACTATTCAGGAGCAAAAGAAGATGGAAACTTACGTATTAAACTGTAAAAAGGACAAATTGTTCGGCGTGGTGTTATGTCTTTATACGGGCTTGCGCGTTGGCGAACTCATAGCGCTTACGTGGAGTGATATTGACTTCGGCAAGGGGCTTTTGTTCGTTTCAAAGACTTGTTATGACGCCCACGACGGGCAAAATCATATCCGTATCATAGACACGCCGAAAACCGTCCATTCCCGCCGCGTGATACCGTTGCCGAAGCAAATATTACTGCACCTTAAAAGTCTAAAAAAGCGGTCGCTTTGCGATTACGTGATAGCCGACGGCGACAAGCCCGTATTTGTGCGTTCGTATCAACGGACGTTTGAACTACTACTCAAGAAACTCGATATATCGCACAAAGGCTTTCACTCACTCCGTCATACGTTTGCTACTCGTGCGTTAGAGTGCGGTATGGATGTTAAAACGCTGTCGGAGATACTCGGTCACAAGAACCCGACAGTCACTCTAAACCGTTACGCCCACTCTATGCTTGAACACAAGCAAGATATGATGAACCGTCTCGGCAAACTTCTATAACGAAAAAATATGCATCAAACTTTCTAATTGATGCACATTTTTCCATAAAAGTTTATCACAAAACACCGTAAAAATCAAGATATACCGCCAATATAAACGATAAAACTGTGCGATTTTGAAACTTTTAATTCACATATCTCGTTGAATCGTACACGGAATAGAAAGATTGATGCACTTATCCTATAAGGAAAGGTGCACCGAATAATGTCTGAAGTAAACCAAAACGAAAAAAAGTCAAAAGGTCGAGTATATACACCAGATTATATTGTAAAAAATATTTTGGATTTATCTCATTATAATGGTGGAATTATTCTCAAAAAACACGTTATAGATAACAGTTGTGGCGACGGTGCTTTTTTATGTGAAATAGTTGATAGATATTGTAAAGAATCATCTGAAAATGGTAGCACCATCGAAGAATTAAAAACTGAATTAGAAACTTTTGTTCACGGTATAGAAATAGAACCGATAGAGCATAAAAAATGCCTGGATAATCTTAACGAGTTAGTTAAAAAATACAATATTAAAACGCCTGTATCTTGGGATATTATTTGCTCCGATACTTTAGTTGTTGATAAGTATAAAGGCAAAATGGATTATGTTTTAGGAAATCCTCCTTATGTAAGAGTACATAATTTAGAAGATACTTTTGACATGGCAAAGAAGTATTCGTTCGCTCAGGACGGTATGACAGATTTGTATATTGTATTTTACGAAATTGGATTAAAAATGCTAAATGAAAACGGAATACTGGGATATATAACGCCGAGTTCGTTTTTTAATAGTTTGGCTGGTAACTATATGCGCAGATATCTTGTGCAGGAAAATCTGATCGAAAAACTTGTTGACTTAAAGCATTTTCAAGCCTTTAATGCAACGACTTATACAACGATAGTTATCTTAAATAAAAAGCACTTGTCAAACGAATTGGAGTATTACCAATTTGATGAAAAGAATCTGATACCTTATTATGTTGAAACACTGACACCTTTCGATTACTATATCGCAAACAGTTTTTATTTTTCGGAAAAGCACAATCTTGCATTGTTAAAAAATGTATTTTTCAATTTAGGACATTGTCAAATTGAAGTAAAAAATGGTTACGCTACTTTGTGCGATGACGTTTTTATTGGCTCTTTTTCGTTTGCTTCAAAATATATTATTCCAGTTATCAAGGCTTCACGCGGAGAAATAAAACAAATTATATACCCTTATGATAAATCGGGGAAATTGGTGGCTGAATCCGAGATTTCAAAAGATAAAGAATTATTCGATTATTTATTAGGCAAAAAAACATTACTGTTAAAACGCAGTTCAGAAAAGAAAGCGGATTCATATTGGTACGCTTTTGGACGAAGCCAAGCACTAAATGATACATATAAAGACAAAATAGCGATAAACGCCTTACTTCGTACTGCGGACGATATGAAAATAGTATCTGCACCGGCTGGGACAGGTGTTTATAGTGGGTTATATTTAATTGGAGATAATCAAGAATTAACGAAAGCAAAGAGATTATTGAAAAGCGAAGAGTTTTCGACGTATATCTCATTGCTCGGCAAATACAAAAGTGGCGGATACTATACGTTTTCTTCAAAAGATATAAAAGCATATTTGGATTATAAATTGGCTTATAACGGGGGACTTTTACAATGATGACGAATGAAGAATTTTTGGAAGTTATAAGAACATCTTTTGCTACATATTTGTCTGTAGGCACTTCACGCAGTACAGCAAAACTAAAATCATTGCACGGACACATAGCGACTGATTTAGAAAACCTTTTGGGCAAAGATTTTACTATTAAATCGCAAGGCTACGGGAACGATAAAGAAGGTAGTATTGATGGTCGCTATTATCCGAAAAATGTTGACATAACAATACTAAAAAAGGGTAAGCCCGTTGCTGGGTATGCCGTAAAATTCGTTATGCGCAACTATTCTCAGAACAGCAATAACTATTTTGAGAATATGCTCGGAGAGACAGCCAATATTCGAGCAAATTCAATCCCGTATTTTCAAGTGTTTATAATATTTGAAAAAGTGCCGTATTATGAAAACGGCGGAAAGTTCAAAAAGTATGACGTTATATCTGCCCACAATTTAGACAAGTATTTGGCATTATCAAAAGACGATCCGAGCATATTTTTTCATACGCCTGATAAAACTCTCGTTGTTTTGATTAAATTGAAAGAAAAGGCGTTAAATTATTTGTTTAGAAACTCTGATGATTATGCTGACTATTATAGAAGCGTGATAAATGATAACGATTTAATGTGTTACTCATCAAAAATAAATGACGCCTTTGATGATAGTGTTATTTACAATAACTATGAAGATTTTATCAAGCGTACATACCATATAATTATGGGACGTCTTAAAGATTAAATGCATTTTTCAAAACATAAGCGAAATTGACTTTTTTGCTCAATTTTGGTATAATTAAGCAAATAAATAAGAGGATTCGCAAAATGGCAAGAAAAAAGAATGTAGTTAAGAGTTTAATTGATTCTGCGGAATCTGCAATTTTCGCCGGAATTGAAATACATAACAAACCACGTATTCCATATAGATACCCAACCGCCACGCTACTTGTTATTAATGCTTGGGAACTTGCGTTAAAAGCCTATGTATATAAATATATAGGGAAAAAGTTGATTTTTACAGATAAAAATCACACGATTAATTTTAGTAAGGCGTTAGTTTATGTTCACGAACATATAAACAAAACGGAAGGTAATAAAAATTTTAATTCTGTGAAAGAGAATTTGTTTTTGCTTTCGGAATATAGAAATAATAATACTCACTATTTTGAAAGTGAACTTGACCCTATAATTTTTATGTTGTTATCAAAAGCAACTCTTAATTTCAACGCCTTTCTTGAAAAGTATTTTCATCGTGAAATAGCCGATAATGAAAATTTAATAATACTACCTATAGGTTTTAAGTTACCTTTTGAGCCAGTTGAATACCTTAATAAAAAGCCTGCAGACAAAATTAGCAATACATTTATGGGTGACGTAATTAAAACAATAAAAAAATTAAATGACGATGGTGTTACTGAATCAATTGTTGTAGGTTTTAGTATGTTTGTAAATAGTGTGAAAAACATATCTAACGCCGATATAATTGCAGCAATAGACCCGACTAATTATGATGCAGTTGCATTGACAAAAGAATACAGATTTACTGATAACCCTAACGCTCCTGCAATTAGAGTAGATGAAACTGAATTGATAAAACAAAAATACCCTTATTCTTACGAAGAACTAAAAAGAAAAATTAAAGAAAAACTACCCGAGATTAAATTGAATAACCAGTTTTATAAGTACTTAAAATTGATTAAAGAAAACAAAGAGTTGTATATGGTGAGATTACTAAACCCATTAAACTTAAAAAGTCAGAAAACGGGTTTTTATAGCGAAAAGGCAATAGATAAACTTGTGGAACTTTATAAAAAATAAGCAAAAAGCCGAAGATTAACTTCAGCTTTTATCATTAAATTTTGACTATTTTAACTTAACAGTTAAGCCGAAATAATCACGGGTAAAAAATAATACGAACTCCGACTTTCCGTCAGAGTTCGTATTATTCTTGTTTGGTGCACCCGAGAGGACTTGAACCTCCACGTTTTCACACCGGAACCTAAATCCGGCGCGTCTGCCATTCCGCCACGAGTGCTTGTGAAAACAGTATAACACCGAGAATTGTATTTGTCAAACGATATGTTTCTTTTGTTTGTTGTAATAAAACTTATTCGAGTATATCTACTATATACATAAAGCGTATATTTATATTCGAGCAGTTTAGGTTAATTGTTGATAATAAAACTAATCGAGTAGATCGGCAATATACATAAGACGGATATCTATATTCGAGCAGTTTAGGTAAATTGTTAGTTGTAATAAAACTTTTTGAGTATAACTGCAATATAGATAAAGCGGACGTGTATACTTGAGCCGTTTAGGTTAATTGTTGGTAATAAAACTAATCGAGTAGATCGGCAATATACATAAGACGGTTATCTATATCGGAGCCGTTTACGGTTATTATAGAGTAGGTTCCTTTATAATAGGCGCTACCTAAAGACCCCGGGTTTATAAGTCTTACGCCGTCTTGTAAAACGTCGGTTGGGATGTGGGTATGACCGAATAACGCACAGTTTACGCCTTTGGTGTTTGAAAGGTGGGCGAGAGTTTCGTAACCGTATTTAACGTGATAGTCGTGTCCGTGAGTTAATAAAAAAGTAACGTCTTCTACCTTGTTTATTATCACCGAAGGACCGTCGAAATATCTATCACAGTTACCGAGTACGCCTTCTACTTTGTTGGGGTAGGCGTAAATATAATCTTCTATATCCCCGTATCCGTCGCCCAAAAAATAAACGTAGTCAAAAAAATCAACGTTTTCTAAAAGTTTATCTACGCCTTTTTTATAGCCGTGAGTGTCAGATAGAACTAAAATCTTTTTCATAATAGTTTAGAGAGTTCTCTTAAAGCGCGCCCCCTATGGCTTACCGAATTTTTTTGTTCGGCGCTTGCTTCCGCAAAAGTAATACCTAAATCGTCTGACATAAACAGACAGTCGTAACCAAAACCGCCGTTACCTATATATTCGTGAGTTATCTTGCCGTAGGCTTTGCCTTCGACAGATATTTCCTTACCGTCGGGATAAACTACCGAAATGACCGTGGTAAAATGCGCCGTTCTTTTGTCGTCGGGAACGTTTTTAAGTTCCGCCAATAACTTTTGACGGTTTGCTTCGTCGTTATGCTCGTCCCCCGCAAATCTTGCCGAGTAGACCCCCGGCGCACCGTTTAAATAGTCGACTTCGAGTCCGCTATCGTCCGCTATCGCCGCTATACCGCTTGCAAGACAAAAGGCTCTCGCTTTTAACAAGGAGTTTTCCTTAAAAGTCGTCCCCGTTTCTTCTACGTCTAAAGATATACCGAGATCTTTTGGGGTATAAACGGTGGCTTTGTCGCCTAAAATCTCTTTCATTTCCTTCATCTTATTTGAATTGTTTGAAGCTAAAACGTATTTCATAGCAAGATTATATCATAATTATTTGTTTAATAATAATGCTTTTCCGACAATTTTTTTAAATTATTAAAAAATCACTTCTTTATAGTTAAATAATTATCCTATCTCTACTTGAAAAATCTTACCGTCTACTTTATAATAATGATATGGCTAAACAAGATAAAAAAGTATATTATTTTAAATTTAACGTTTATATTTATATTTTGACGGTTTTATTACTTTTGATAGTAATTCCGTTTTCGATTTTTACTATATTAAAACTTGTCGGCGTCGGCAATTTGGTTTCATATTATCGTTGGTTGGATATAGTCGGTATCGTATTTTGTTTGGGTATCGCCGTCTTTTTGATATTAAACTTACTATTGACAAAGTATATAATAGAGGACGGCAAGTTTATCAAACAAAGGTTTTCCAAAATAGAAATACCCACTCAAAAAATGCTTACCATTAGGGTAGACGAAGAGTCAGACATTACCGTTTTATATTATGCGGACGATAATAGTCCCAACGACGGCATATCTTTCGTCGTTTTATCCGTATCCAAAAAGAAGGAAGAAAGTTTATTGGAAGATATAAGAGCGTTAAACCCTTACGTTTCAATAGAAAGAATACCTAAAAGAACTAAAAAAGAGTAGTCGTTATGGAAGAAAAACTCGATACTTTATTATTAAACGGATACCAAGCGGCATTGCGTGGCGCTAAAGAAGCGGGCGCTACGACTTTTACGGTCGTGAAAACGGAAAAGGCTAAAAGCGACGATAATACGCTTTGTCAAGTTTTCGATACGTCGTCAGCCGCCTTATCCTTTGCTTTTGGAGGTGCGGTAGTCGGCAAAAGAGCGTTTACTATTATCAACGAGTTACCTTGCGAAGAACTCGCTTGTTATTCTTTATGCGGTGTAAACGGGGCGCTCGTAATACTTTTTGTAGAAAACGAAACGGTAAAGTGGGATAGTAGACAGATTTTTAAGTCGGCGCATTATCCCGTGTTGGAACCATACGATTCTCAAAGTATCAAAAGATTTGTAAAGATCGCTTTTAATATGAGCGAAAAGTACGACGTTCCCGTCGTCGTAAGAGTAAGCAAAACGTTGTTTTTATCTTCGGGACTCGTTGATATTTACGAGCCGAAAGTGGTAAAAGACAGACTTTATAAAAAGGACGCTTCTAAAAACGTTTTACTGCCTTCCACCGTCGCTTTGTGCGAAGACGACGTGATAGAGCGGGATAGAAGACTAAAAAAAGACGGAGAGACTTTCCCGATACACGTATCCGCTATAAAAGGTAGTATCGGCGTTATTGCCGTAGGTGAAGAAGCGCGTATCGCCGAAGAAGGCTTGCCCGAAGCGTCTATTTTAAGGTTGGGAACTTCAAACCCTTTACCTATCCAAACGATAAAGGATTTTTGTTCAAAAGTTAAAAAGATATATTGCATAGAAGAAAGACCTTTTATTGAACTTGAATTGATCAAAAACGGTATCAAATGTTTCGGCTCTTCCATATTCCCTAGAGAAGGGCGTAAATCGGTTGCCGATATAGAAGGTTATATCGGCAAAGGCGATTTTGAAACCGATAAAGGTTTGCCTGTAAGGACCGCTGATTTTTGTAACGACTGTCCTTTGGTGTCTCTTTTCGTTAATATAAAAAAATCAAAGTCGATCGTTTTTACCGATATGAATTGCGCTATCCTATCGGGCGGATTTTTGGGGGCTAACGACGTTGCGATAAGCGATCCGCTTCCGTCCGCAATAGAATTTTCTAAAAAGTTCCCTTGCGTTTGCGTTATCGAAACAAATTCTTTGCTAAAAGGTTTGGAAAGTTTGTCTTTGATAGACGAGTCTAAACTCTGCCTTATTATTATCGATACGAATAAAAAGATAGATATTCAAAGTTTATTATCCGCTTTTGGTTTGAAAGGTGATAGAATAAATTTAAAAACCGAAGAGCCGTCTTTAGGTTTCGATCAAACACCAAAAATTTATATAACGGAAAACGTGGACTGCAAGTATGAAAATTGATATATTGTTGGTATGCGTAGGCGGTCAAGACGTAGAGCCGTTCAAAAACTTTTTCACCCTTTTTTGCAAACAAAAAGGTTTTGAATTGTTTATCAATTACAAAAAAGGTTTTTCTAAAGAAAGATGCTCGGAAACTTACTCTATAAGGATAGGGGGCGGTTACGGGGATATTACTCAAGGCAAAGCGGACGCTGTGATCGCTTTAGAACAACTCGAAGGCGTAAGATATAGACGTTACGTTAGCGAAGAAGGCGCTATGATAATGAGTTCAAAACGAATATTGCCGCTTTCCGTATTGCAAGGCGTTGCAAAGTACCCCGAAAACGCATATCAAAAATGTTTGAACGACTGCTTTTTGATATATCCTTTTGACGGCGCCGAAAACGCATATTTCCCTTGTTTGTTGGCGTTGAGAGCCTCAAAAGTTGAAGAGAGCGACCTTTTTGACTTTGGCAAAACTACAAACTTATATACACCCGAAGAAGTAAAAAGAGTTTTTTTAACGAAACCCGTTAGAGCTTAAACTTTTGACGGCATATATAAGTTAGATGAAATGTGTAATTAAAAAAAGTATATTGCGTAAAAATTTATCAAATTTTCAAAAACCAGTTGCGTTTATGGTCAAAGCAAACGCTTACGGACACGGTTTAGGGATAATCGACGGTGTAGACGATCTCGTTACCGCTTACGGAGTAGCGACCGAAGACGAAGGCGTAAATTTGAGAAGTTTGACAAATAAACCTATACTCGTTACTTGCCCCGATCATAAAAAAGCCGTATTGACGGTCAAATACGGGTTGACGTCATTGGTGGGTAACGAAAAACAAATAAAAGCGTTGTCGCTTGCAAGCGATAAACCCATAGTCGCTCATCTTAAAGTAGATAGCGGTATGAGTCGATTTGGGGCGATAAACGTTTCTCAAACGGTCGATAACTGCTTGTATGCAAAACGACTCGGAAACGTGCTTATTAAAGGCATAGCCACACATTTTAGTTCGGCTTCCGCTTTGGCAAAAGAAGCGTCGAGATTTGATAAGCACGTACAAGCGGCGGAAAGTTACTTGGGTAGGCTTTTACGACACGCGTCGGCGTCGTCTACCGCGCTGTTGACCGATTACGATATGTTACGCATAGGGTATTCGGCATACGTCGGGGCAATGAAGGTCTTTTCTAACGTTGCCGAAGTCAAAACCGTAAAAAAGGGTTCGTCTGTTGGTTACGGGAAAAAATACGTTGCCGACAAGGACGTAAAAATAGCGGTAGTTTACGGCGGATATGCGGACGGCGTTTCTCGTAAGTCGATTGGCTATAAAGTAACTATCAACGGTAAAAAACACAAAATAATTGCCGTGTGTATGGACGTTTTTATAGTAGAATTAACGTGCAAAGCAAAAGTCGGCGATGACGTAACCATAATCGGTTCTAACGCGGACGTCGAAAAATTAGCGAATATAACGAACTGCATACCCTACGAAATATACGTAGGTTTTGCGGGTAGGTGTAAACTTGAATACGAAAATTGAACAAAGAAAACGTGCTAAAGCGGTATTAAGCACAATAGAAAAAGAATACGTTCAAAACGCGTCAAATATCATAGCGTCAAAACTTTTTAGTTTGGACGAATATAAAAACGCAAAAATAATATTCGCGTATCAAGCGTTTGATAGTGAAGTTCGCACGCAAAGTATCGTTGATAAAGCGTTATCGGACGGTAAAAGGGTCGCGGTCCCCAAGATAATCGGTGATAAAATGCTCTCGATAGATATTCAAACGGTCAATAATTGGAGTTATAACGATTACGGTATAAAAGAACCCGTTGACGGCGACGAAGTAGAACCCGATCTCGTAATAATGCCGTTGCTCGCTTTTGACGACTTTAAATCTCGATTGGGACGGGGCAAAGGATACTATGATAGATACTGTAACGCTCGTAATATTAAAAGCATAGCGATAGCCTTTGACTTGCAAAAGTTTGATCGTATTGCGAAAGACGAAAACGACTTTATCCCGTCGATGATAGTTACCGAAAAGGAGATAATAAGATGAGAATAGTTAGCGGAAAACACAAAGGGCGAAAATTATTTACACCCGACGACTACGCTATAAGACCCACCGCCGACAACGTTCGAGAAGCGTTATTCAATATTTTAGGTAACGTTTCGGGCAAAAAATTCTTGGATCTTTTCGGGGGTAGCGGGGCGGTATCGTTGGAAGCCGTAAGCCGTGGCGCAAGCGCTTGGATAAACGACGCCGATAAAAAAAGCGTGGCTTTGATAAAAAAGAATTTCGATTTGTGTAAAGAAAGCGCCGTTATAACAAATAGGGACGCATTGGCAATAATAAAGGCGCAAACTGAGCCTTTTGAAATAGTGTTTATGGATCCGCCTTACGCACTTGACGCGACTCCGTTTTTAAAGGCGCTCGTCGAGTCGAAAGGGGTAGACGGCTCTACGTTGATAATTTACGAAAAAGAAAACAAATCCCCTATACCGCAAATAGACGGTTTGGAAATAGTCGACCAAAGACGTTACGGTATTGTCGGGCTGGTTTTTTATAAATTAAACGGAGGTAACCAATGAAAAAATGTATGTTGACGGGTAGTTTCGACCCATTTACCAAAGGACATTTGGATATGCTTAAACGCGCTTGTAAGATTTTTGATAAAGTATACGTCGCGATTTTGGTAAATCCTTCCAAAAAGAATTTGTTTTGCGTTGACGACCGTATAAAGATAATTCGTAGAGCGATAGAAGGTTTGGACGGCGTTATGGTCATAAGTTATGCAGGCATGACTATCGACTTGGCGAGAGAATTGCAAGTAGACTGCTTGATAAGGGGTATTAGATCGGAAAGCGATCTCGATTACGAAATAGAGATGTCCGATTATAATCTTAACGAAGGGAACGTCGATACCGTTTGTTTCTTGTCCAACAACCTTTCGTTTATTTCTTCTACCGAAGTAAGAAGACGCATCAAAGAAGACGAAGATATATCCGATCTCGTCCCCGAAAACTGCGTGGAACTTATCAAGCAATTATATAAAGAAGGGGTCAGGTGATATTTAAGCAACATATCCCAAAAGCAAAGAAAAAACTTAAACCCGCTTGGGTAAACTTTCTTACAAGGTAGGACAATGCGCCTACCTTGCATTGTTTTAAAAAGGTGATCGATTGTATAGCAACGCTTAACCCACCCAATGCGATAATAGAAGAAAGTACTGATATAGTAATATCGGAAATCGGTGAGTTTGCTATAAAAACCGCTCCGCGAGTTATTTCTATTAAACCGTAAGAAATACCTATACCGAGTTTATACTTGCCGATCGCGGGTATTTTATCTAAAAGAAAAGCCAAGTATTCGAGTAGTCCGAAGTCAGTCAACATATCGGCAAGCATATTAAAAAGCGCGATATAACCGCCTACTATCAATACGGTTATAACGGTATCGTAAGCCGAATCGCCTAAATTTGAACTTTTAGCATAAGTAATAATTTTTTCGTCTTTTATCTCGCCTTTTCTTTTCCAAATCAAACCGTTTATAAAACACGCTATCATATTGGAAACGTAAACTATAACGCCTATTTTTGCGTTATTGAAAATAGCAGACCCTACCGTCCCCAAAACGAATACTGGACCTGATATCGAAGTTAAAGCGGATAAAGTCTTGACCGCATTTTGATCTATAGCGCCTTCTTTGTATAGATCGGCGGAGAGTTTTGCGCCGACGGGACACCCCGATATGATACTCATCGCCCAAACGAAACCGCAACAAGGGGGTAGACCAAACGCCTTTAAGGGCGTTTTAAGTATTTTGCCGAGTTTTTCCGAAAACCCCGTAAGCGTAAGTATTTTTGTAAAAAACAAGTATGGGAACATCGTCGGAAGAACGTTCATTGCAAATAGGGCAAGCCCGTTGCTGAACGCTTTGGTGTACTCGGAAGGTTTTATCATCAAAGCGATCATAAGTGCAAGAATAATTCCGCTCTCAACAAGAGCAAGTATCTCTTTAAACGTCATAAAACCCTTTGAAGTAGCGTTGATATATTTCATATAAATAAGATATTAAAGAATTTACGAGACTTTCATTAATTCTTTAATAATTTATCATTTTTTTGACATGTTCAATATATATTATAAATAAGGAAACAATAGTTTAAAATTGGTAAAAATCGCTCAATATCGGTCTAAAATTAAAATTTAATTAAATATTGACAAAATAATGATAATGTTATATAATTTACCAGGTATGGCAAAAAAAGAAACTAACGACGAAAACGTTAATATGGTCGAAAACGCCGAAGGATCTTTGTCGGGGCCCGAAGAAGGCAAGAAAAAGAAGCGGAAAAAGGAACCTATCCAAAAGTCGGAAGAGGAACTTTACGTTGAAACTTTATCCAAAGAAGAGCGTAGGGCGTACAATCGTAAAAAACGTGCGCTAAAAAGATCGCAATGGGTCGCCGAGTATTGGATCATTATTATTTTAGCGGTTGCGGTATTGGTCGTTTTTTGTCTATTGATGGCTATAAAACATTTTGACATAAGTGCTGCGGACTTTTTTACGAGTTCGCCCATAAATAGCCTTTTGAAATATCTTAAATGACAATTTGATTTAGCGGCATCTATCGATATGGCGAGTGTTGGGGAACATATCGTAAGGGATCACGAGTGTTGGTTATTGTTTTTAACACATACGAAACACCTTTAAATATGAATTGACGGCGTTACCGTCATGATTTGGCTTCGCCTTGATTTCTCGCTTCGCTCCATGAATTGAATTGCAACCACAACGTGCCGATAGGCACAATTCATGCCGTAAGGCAATTCATGACCGTCAGGTCAATTCACGCAACCGTTTGGGTTGCAATTCATTGCTTGCGCAGCAAGCACAGCGCCGTCGAAACATCTTTTTATTTGGATATAGATCCTTCGACTTCGCTCAGGATGACGGGTTATTTATATACGTAATTACGTTACCGTCATGATTTGGCTTCGCCTTGATTTCTCGCGTCGCTCCATGAATTGAATTGCAACCACAATGTGCCGTAAGGCACAATTCATGTCGCAAGGCAATTCATGTCCGACAGGGCAATTCACGCAACCGTTTGGGTTGCAATTCATTGCTTGCGCAGCAAGCACAGCGTCTTGATATAGATATTTGTTTTTAAGTCCTTTTAAAGGACTTTTTTATATAAGTTCGCTTTTCCAAATAGCGTTTCCGTTTATAATATTAAATTTTTCTTGAGATCTTGCCGTCAAAATCGATAAAATATCGTCGTTTTTTGATAATTCGTTTTGAGTAAAGGTTATTTTACCGTTAAATCTATCGAGATATTTAAGAGAGTCTTTTTTTGCCGCTAAAACGTTAAAGATAGGATTTGCCCCTTCGGCTTCCTTGAAAACGTCTTTGGTTATTCCCAAAAGTGCGTATAAACAAATACGCCTTAATCTCGAATCACTGTAACGTGACGATTTCATTTTTGCAAACGCTTCTTCAAAACTTTTCGCTCGGTATATCGATTTGCTTATACGATTATCGAGCCCTACAGTCACGTCGAATAGTGAAGATATATCCGTATCCGTTAGAGCGTTCAATATTATCCTATCGTCAAAAGAAAAATTCTTATAAAAGTCTATCAAAGAATGAGAGTAGCTCGGCAATAACTCGTACGCTTTATCAAAGTCGCCTTGTTTTAATAAAGAGCGTATAGCGGAAGCGGACGGATGATCGTTTATATCTAAAGAGTTATGAGACCCCGTTCTTTTTATTACGTTGATATCCATTTTTAAACCGCATTTTTTAGCCGCATTTATATATTCGATACCCAAAACGTCGTTTGCGTTAGATAGATCGCACAAGTCTAATTGTCGATCGTTTGCGTAGTCCGAAATCGCAAGATCTCTACTTTTCGGGAAAGATAAACCCTTTTTTAAATTTGATTTTAGATCGTTTTCTATTTCTTTGGGCAAACTATAAGTTATCTCGGCTGTTTTTAGCAGTTTTTCTTTATCTCCCGACTCGCTACCGAAACAAAGACGTATATCGCCGTCTATCGAAGAAATAAGTTTAAAAGCGCCTTGGGCAAATTTTTCGGCGGGGGCAATCGAAAAAGGTATCGGCAGTTCCAATACGATATCCGCGCCGGCTTTTATAGCCGACGACGCTCTTAAATATTTGTCGCTTATGGCACTTTCACCCCTTTGAACGAACGCTCCGCTCATAATAACCACTATCGGCGCGTCGTTTTTGACTTTGTCTATCAAATAGGCGTGTCCTTTATGAAAGGGGTTGTATTCGGCAATAATAACTGAAAAATCCATAACCCTTTGAAAAATGTCCTAATTTCCTTTACTTATTTTAATAATTATATTATAATTTTCCTAAATAATCAATACAATGAGTTGCGATTTTAAAAACGAAAAATCGCAATATATTGTTTACGGAGGTCAATATGTCTAAATTAATGAATAGCGTTAGAGCAAAAGCTTCCCAACTTGGTAAGCGTATCGTTTTAGCCGAAGGCGAAGAATCTCGTATTCTTCACGCCGCTGTTAAAATTGCCGAGAAGAACATTGCTAAAATAGTTTTGTTAGGTAATCCCGAAAAAGCGAAAGAAGTATGTCCCGATCTCGATTTAAGCGGTATCGAATTTATAGATCATAAGGTTTCCCCTAAAAGAGAAGAGTACGCCGAATTGTTATACGAACTTCGCAAGGCAAAAGGTATGACCAAGGAAGACGCTTTAAAACTTACGTTAAATCCTTTGTACTTCGGTTCGTTGATGGTCAAAGCGGGGGACGCCGACGGTTTGGTAGGCGGTTCGGTTACCGCGACAAGCGAAGTATTACGTCCCGCATTACAAATCATCAAGACCGCCCCGGGCGTTAAGACGGTAAGCAGTTGCTTTATTATCGTATTACCCGAAGGCAGTCCTTACGGCGATAACGGCGTGTTCGTGTTCGGCGATTGCGCAGTCAACCCCGTACCCGACGCTAATCAATTAAAGGATATAGCGATCTCTACCGCGCAAAGCGCAAGAGTTCTTGCCGATATTAAAGAACCCAAAGTCGCAATGCTTTCCTTCTCGACAAAAGGTAGCGCAAAACACGACGTCGTTACCAAGGTACAAGAAGCGACCGCTTTGGTCAAAGAAACCAACCCCGACTTCGACGTAGACGGCGAGTTGCAACTTGACGCGGCGATCGTTCCTTCCGTCGGCGCTTTAAAAGCAAAAGGCAGTACCGTTGCGGGTCATGCTAACGTTTTGATATTCCCCGATCTACAAGCGGGCAATATCGGTTATAAACTTGCTCAAAGATTCGGCAATGCCGAAGCGGTCGGTCCTATCTGTCAAGGTTTCGCCGCACCCGTAAACGATCTTAGCCGCGGTTGTTCGGACGAAGACGTAGTTGACGTCGTCGCTATAACCGCTTTGCAAGCAAGCGCAAAATAAGGGGGCATTATGAAAATATTAGTTATCAATGCCGGTAGTTCTTCTTTAAAATATCAATTGATAGATATGCAAAACGAGCAAGTGCTTTGTAAAGGCGTTTGCGAAAAGATCACCCAAGACGGCTCTTTCCTTAATCATAAAAAAGGCGACCAAAAGTATATAAAAGAAATCGCTATGCCTACCCATAAGGAAGCGTTGTCCGCCGTTTTGGAGATCCTTTGCGATAAGACTTGGGGCGTTGTCGATTCTCTTTCGGAAATCGACGCCGTAGGTCATAGAGTTCTTCACGGCGGAGAAGATTTTAAGGCTTCTTCCTTCGTTGACGAAGAGGCTCTTCGCCTTTGCAACAAGAATAAACCTTTAGGACCTTTACATATGCCCGCAAATATTTTGTGTATGGAAATAATGAGAGATCTTCTCGGCAAACCCCAAGTAGCGGTTTTCGATACTTCTTTTCATCAAACAATGCCCGATTACGCATATCGTTACGCTATCCCTAAACAAGATTATACCGAACTTAAATTGCGTCGTTACGGTTTTCACGGCACGTCTCATAAATTCGTTACGGCGGAAGCCGAAGAGATACTCGGCAAGTCTTCTTACAAACTCATCACTTGCCATCTCGGAAACGGCGCAAGCGTAGCCGCTATCAAGGACGGCAAAGTCATGGATACTTCTATGGGATTTACCCCGTTGGAAGGTTTGGTAATGGGTACTCGTTCGGGCGACTTGGATCCCGCCGTTTTGGAAGTTATAATGAATAACAGAGATATTAAGGACGTAGGCGAACTCGTCAACGTTTATCTCAACAAAAAGAGCGGTATGAAAGGTATTTGCGGTAAAGGCGATATGAGAGAAGTTCAAGCCGCAGCGGAAGCGGGCGACGACGACGCGAGATTGGCTTTCGATATGTTCGTTTATAGAGTTAAGAAATATATCGGCGCTTACTCCGCTACCTTAAACGGCGTCGACTGTATAGTTATGACCGGTGGTATCGGCGAAAATAGTTACGAAACCCGTGAAAGGATCTTGACGGATATGGAATACTTGGGCGTAAAACTCGACAAGGAAGCAAACGCAAAAGCAAGAGGCGTCAAAACCTTGATCTCTACCCCCGATAGCAAAGTCGCGGTATGGGTAATACCTACTAACGAAGAATTGGTCATCGCAAGAGATACCATGCAAATAGTCAACGCAAGAAAGTAACAGCAATAAATAAATTTTTGATTTGTATTGCAAAAAGCGTTTGACAAGGTTATATTTATCTTATATAATCTAATATATTGGTCGAAATCGGGAGGTTTGCTATGTTTGTCGATATCAATTTGGTCAAATATGGCGAGCCTTTCCGCCTTGAAGAAGAGATCACCGATATTGCAAGAATTGCCGATCTTTTGGGCTTAGAACCCAAAGGTGCGTTTAAAGCGGTCGCCGACTGCGTTTTGGAAGACGAAGGCTTAAACGTCAAACTTCAAGTGAGTGGAGTTTGCCATGCAAGATGCGATAGATGCGGGGAAGCAACGACGGCAAAATGCTATTGTACTTTTACCGAAGATCTTACCGAAGGCGATCCCGAATTCGATTACGTTGCCGAAAAATACGTTTTAGATTCGTTAATTAACGAGTGTATCGTATTATCCGCGCCGAGAGAGGCGCTTTGTAAACAAGATTGTAAAGGTTTATGTCCCGTTTGCGGCACAAATCTCAATTACAAATCGTGTTCGTGTAAAAATACGCTTCCCGAGAAGGTCAACCCTTTCGGTGCGTTACAAGATATATTTTTAACGGGAGGTGCTAAAAATGGCAGTACCAAAAAGTAAAGTTTCTAAATCCAGAAGAGATAAGAGAGCCGCTAATTGGAAGATAGAAGCCGTGGATTTGATTGCTTGTCCTCAATGCGGGGAACTTATTCAAAGCCATAGAGTTTGCAAAAACTGCGGATACTACGACGGCAAAAAAGCCATCGATATCAAGCAGAAATCGGATAAATAATTCGATTCTTTTCTGCGTTGTCCGATTTTGGGCAACGGTAAACAATTAATGAGTAACGTTATTTGTTACTGTTTTGGCGAAAACGGCAATAAGCAGACCTTATAGTTTGTTTTATTGCCTTTTTGCTATTGTCGTATGCGTGCGCACGCACATACGCGTAAGGAGAAGATATGAAAATTGCGGTCGACGGATTCGGCGGGGATAACGCACCCCAAGAGATAGTAAAAGGTTGTATTTTAGCCGTTAAGAAAAATAAAGATCTCGAGATAGTGATAACGGGCAAAAAAGACTTGTTGGATCAACTTATCCATCAAGAATATTTTGGTGATAAAATCACCGTCTTTGATTGTCCCGACGTTATCACTTGCGAAGAAGAGCCTGTGCTTGCTATCCGTAAAAAGAAAAATTCTTCTTTGGTTAAGGTTTTTGAACTTTTAAAAAACGGAGAAGCGGACGGCGCGGTAAGCGCTGGATCGTCGGGTGCGGTCTTGGCGGGCGGTATCTTTATTTTAGGTAGGATAGACGGAGTATTGCGTCCCGCGTTGATACCCGAATTGCCTACCGTTAAAGGCTCGTTCGTCGCTTTGTCCGACTGTGGCGCAAACGTTGACTGTAAGCCCGAGTATATCGAGCAATTTGCCAAAATGGGCGCTATTTACGTTAGTGCGGTACACGGTACGGAAAAACCCCGAGTCGGACTTTTAAATAACGGTGTGGAAGAAGGCAAAGGTAACGACACGGTCAAGGCGTCGTATTCTTTACTAAAATCGTCCGATCTTAACTTCGTCGGTAATTGCGAAGCGAGAGATATATTAAGCGGAGATTTCGATGTAGTGGCTTGCGACGGTTTTGACGGTAACGTCGCTTTAAAGAGTGCTGAAGGTACTGCGGGCGCAGTGTTTACTTTGCTTAAAGAAGCGATCAATTCTTCGTTTAGAGCAAAACTCGGCGCTTTGCTTTTAAAACCCGCTTTAAAAGGGTTGAAAAAGAAATTGGATTATTCCGAACACGGCGGTGCTGCCGTAGTCGGCGTAAAATATCCTTTGGTCAAGTGCCACGGCTCTTCTAAAGCAAAGTCGATTTGCGCCGGTATTTTGCAATGCGCTTCAATGGCGGAAAACAAATTGTGCGAAAAGATCGCAAGTGCCTTAAATAATGACTGAAGATCTATATGACTGAAGATCTATCGAGACTTGAAAACTCTTTAAAATATAACTTTAAGGACGTAACTCTTTTACGCAAAGCGTTGACTCATCCGAGCGTATCAAAGGATAACTACGAGATACTCGAGTTTTTAGGCGACTCTTTGTTGGACTTTATAGTTGCCGATCATTTGTTGAAGGTTTATCCCGAAGCCGACGAAGAGTTTGCAACGAAACAAAGAGCGAACATAGTCAGTAGATACCCTCTTGCCGATTATTTTGATAGGTTGTCTTTGTTAAGATATTTAAATATCAACGGCGTAAACGTTAAGACGATGAGCGTAAAGTTAAAGTCTAACGTTGTCGAGGCGATAATCGGGGCGATATATAAAGACGGCGGATTAGACGCCGCAGAAAAATTTATCGTAGAAAATTTTTGTACAAAAATAGCGAATACGACCGATTATAAAAGTAAACTCTTCGAGTATGCGGCTAAAAACAAATCGTCTATAAGATTCGAGTATATAGAAGAAGGAGAAGATCACAAAAAATCTTTTTATGCTTTCGTATACGTCGACGATAAAGAGTCGGGGAGCGGTTTCGGTAAGAAAAAGATCGACGCCGAGCAAATCGCTTGTAAGGTAGCGTTGGAGAACTTAAATGTATTTAGTAACGTTAAAAAAAGGTAAAGATTCTCGTGCGGCGTTCCATCCGTGGGTATTTGCCAACGAAGTTTACAAGGTGGAAAATAAAGATAAACAAGGTTCTATCGCAAAGGTCGTTTCTTTTGAAGGGCAAACGATAGGATTTGGATTTATCAACCATTTAAGTAAAATTTTCGTAAGGTTCGTATCGAGAAAAGAAGAAGTATTCGACAAATCTTTTTTTAAACGCAAAATATGCGATTCTATCGCTAAAAGAGAACTTTTGGGCGATATAGAGTCCGCTCGTTTGGTCTTTGCCGAAAGCGACGATCTACCGGGGCTTATAGTTGATAAATACGGCGATTATCTCTCCGTTCAATTCCTTTGTCTCGGTATGGAACTTATCAAGCAAGACGTAGTGGATATTCTCGTCGAAAGACTTGCCCCAAAGGGGATATTTGAAAGAAGCGATTCACCCGTTAGAGAAAAGGAAGGGTTAGAAGAGAAAAAGGGCGTATTGTACGGGGAAGTTCCCGACGAGATAATATTTACCGAAAACGGTTTAAAAATTGCGGTCAGCCTAAAAGACGGGCAAAAAACGGGGTATTTTCTCGATCAAAAAAGGAATAGAGCCCGTTTCGGGGCTTATGCAAAAGATAAAAAAGTATTGGACTGTTTTTCAAACGTCGGCGGTTTTGCTCTTAACGCCGCAAAAGGCGGAGCAAAAGAAGTAGTCGCACTAGACGTAAGCGGTCTTGCGGTGGAAAATATAAAACGCAATGCCGAACTTAATTCGCTAACCGTAAACGCAATTAAAGCGGACGTATTTGAAAAATTAAGAGAATATAAAACGAAAGGCGAAAAATTCGATCTTATTTGTTTGGATCCGCCCGCGTTTATAAAAACCGCGGATACCGTTAAAAACGGGTTCAACGGATATAGAGACGTAAATATTTTAGCCTTAAAATTGTTAAACGATAACGGGATATTGTTTACTTGCAGTTGTTCTCAACATTTAACGCCCGAGTTGTTTTTAAAAATGTTGAGAGAAAGCGCAATATCCGCAAAAGCGGACGTAAGTTTGTTAGAGTTTTCAATACAAAATTACGACCATGCTTGCAAAATAACCGAGGACGAGGCTTTATATCTTAAAGTCGCAGTTATTAGAAAAAATAGTTAAAACTTTTTCGGAGGTTCTGATGAGTTTAAAAAGAATTGAGATAGAAGGATTTAAATCATTTCCAAACCGTACTGTCATTAACTTTGACAAAGGCTTTACTTGTATAGTCGGGCCTAACGGTTGCGGTAAAAGTAACGTAAGCGACGCTATACGTTGGGTGTTGGGCGAAAAGAGCGCAAAACAAGTTAGAGGTAACTCTATGAAAGACGTTATCTTTTCGGGCGCAGACAACAAAAAAGAAATGGGTTATGCCGAAGTTACTCTATATTTTGACAATACGGATAGACGGTTTAAGTATTCGGGCGACGAGTTTTCGATAACCAGAAAAATTTTCAGATCACGCTCGGACAACTATTATTACATCAACGGCAAACAACAAAAGTTGAGTGAGATCGTCGAGTTATTTAGAGATACGGGCGCCGGAAAAGACGGTTTTTCTATCGTAGGTCAAGGCAAGATTTCGGATATAATCAATTTTAAAGACACCGACAGACGTCGTATTTTTGATGAGGCGGCGGGCGTTGCTCATATCAAACAAGAAAAGAAAAAGACTATGTCCAAATTAAAGGACGTAGAGAGCAATATGAGTATAAAACAAGCATCTTTAGACGCGTTATCCAATTACCTTCAAGAATTGGAAGAACAAGTCGAAAAGGCTAAAATGTATACCGAACTTACCGAAGAATTAAAATCCGAAAGATTAAATTATTTTGTCAACATTTACGACTCTTCCGAAGAAACTAAGCGTAAATATCGTTTGGAGATAGAAGAAGAATCCGAGTACATTCAAAAGCAACAAGAGTCTTTGGCTCTTATCAACAAGCATATTGCCGCTTACGACGAAGAGATAGAGACTATAAACGTCGAGATAGAGAGAAAGCACGCTCTTAAAAGTAAGTTAAGCGTAGACCAAGCCAATTTATCGGGCGAGTTAAAATTACATAACAGCAATTTGCAATCGGCAAGAGATACCTTGCAAAAAATACAAAAAGACGTTAAAAGCACCAACGATAACTTGGTAAACTTGCGTAAGAGTTTGCAAGACGACGAGAAGAGTTTGGAAGAACAAAACAAACTAAAAGCCGATTACGAATTGGAAAGTGCGTCGTTGACTGCAAAAGTGGAAGTTTTGACAGCCGACCTTGAAGCCGCCGAAAACAAGATAGATTATCTTAATAACGCAAGGATCTCGGGCGCCGATCAACTTGGCGAATTTTTGTCGTCAAAAGCGTCTGCCGAAAGAGAAGCCGTGCTTTTGCAAGAGAATTTAAAGACGGCGGAAGAAGACCTTGCAAAACAACAAGAAGAAATTTCAAAGTTAGATAATACGTCTATTGCTTTGGATAAAGAAATATCCGACAACAACGCTCAAATGACCAAAGCCAACGACACTAAAAAGTCGTTTGGTAACAAAAAGAACGACGCTACCACTTTACGCGCTCAAACGGCAAGAGATTTGGAACGTTTACAAGTGGAAGTCGCCACCAAAAAGATTGAAGTAGAAAATTTGGCGACTCGTTTAAAAGACGAACACGGATACAATAGGGTAACCAATAGCGTATTGCAAAGAGCCGAAAAAGACGTCTTGTTCGCTTCGAATATCGTCGGCGCGGTCGGTGATATGTTTACCGTTTCGCCCGAATATCAAGACGCGATAAACGCCGCGTTGGGCGGTGCGGTTAATAATATCATAACCGAAGACGCGGAAAAGAGTAAAAAGGTTTTGGAATACGTCAATACCTTACACCAAGGTCGTTTGGTATGCCAACCTATAAGCGAAATGTCCCCCGAAGAATTGGGATTTGAATATAGACGCTTCTTACAAGATCCCGCAGTTATCGGCGTAGCCGCGGATCTTATCGAATACGACCCCATTTGCGAGCCTGTGTATAGAAAACTTTTGGGTAGATTCGTAATAGTCAAAGATTACGACAATGCTTTTAGAATTTGGAGAGAGTCAAGACGCGGATTTAAGATCGTTACTTTGACAGGCGAATATTTTGACGTTTCGGGTTCGATAAGCGGCGGTGATAATAAATCCGACACCGACGTAAGATACCGCGAAGCGAAAAAGTATTACGAAGCGTTAAGTCAAAAGTTTGAATCCGAAAGAAGCAAGTACGAAAAACTTCAACTTGCCGAAAAAGATTACGACGAAAAATATAATCAATATAGGGGTATAACCGACGATTTGCGTATGAAGGCAATAGAACTTCAAGCAAAACGTCAAAACTTCGAAAAAGAAAAAGAGAACGCTTTAAACGTTTTACGCTCGATAGTCGCAAGAAAAACGTCTTTGTCCGAAAAACTTTTAAGAGCGCAACAAGAGATAGAAAACGCTAAAAACAGTCAAAGTAAAGCCACGGACGAGAGAGTCAATATCGACGACCTTATAAAAGCGGAAACCGTAAGAAAAGATCAAATAAAGAAAGATTTGGACTCGGTTACTCAACAAAGCCACAATACTGATATTGAAAAACAAAAGTGTATCGAAAAAATATCCGCCTTGACTTCGGCTATCGCCCGTTTTAAACGTGATATTTCGGATAAAGAAGCCCTTTTGTCCGCTTTGACGGTAGACGAAGAAAATATCAATAAGAAGATACAGGAACTTATTGACAATACCCCCAAAATGCAACGCTCGGAAGAGCAAGAAAGACAAATTCAAGAGATCGACGATCAAATTAAGAAATTGGGCGAAAGAAGGACCGCTTTGACCGTTCAAAGGGTGGAAGACGATAGACAAAAAGAAGACTTTAACAAAAGAATACTTTTGTCTACCGAGAAAAAATCTTCTTGCGAAACCAAATTACAAAGCGTGGACAGCGAGTTGCAAGAGTGGGAAAGCGCAATATACGAAGATTACGGCTTCGGATATCAAGAAGCGTTGCTATATAAGCGTGACGACTTCGAGAAGAGCAAAGCAAAATCTCAAATCGCCAAACTCAAAGCGGCTATCACCCGTTTGGGCGACGTAAATATGGGTGCGGAAGCGAGTTATAAAGAAAGAAAGGGCGAATTTGACGAACTTTCTATCGCTTTAAACGATCTTGCCGCCGCTAAAAACGATTTGGAGCAATTAAGCGCAAGACACTCAAGGGAAATAGAAGAAAAGTTTACAAAAGCGTTCGATGCTATAAACGCAAACTTCCAATCCACTTTCGGCGATCTATTCGGTGGCGGTAAAGCGGAATTGTATTTGACCGAAAACGAAAACGAAGAAGAAGACAAGGGCGTAGACATAGACGTAACGTTACCGGGTAAATCGAGAAAACCGTTGTCTTTGTTAAGCGGTGGCGAACAAACTTTGACCGCTATCGCCATATTGTTTGCGATACTTAAATATAAAGGGTCGCCTTTCGTCATATTGGACGAGGTCGAGTCGGCTTTGGACGAAGTAAACTGCATTAAATTTGCAAAGTACTTAAAGCAATTTGCAAAGATCTCTCGTTTTATAGTCATAACTCACAAAAAGCCTACGATGAACGAAGGCGACGTTTTGTACGGTATAACGATGATGGAACCCGGCGTTTCCAACGTTTTGACCGTAACTATGGAAGAAGCCATTAAGATGGCTAAGGAGGAAGAATAATGGGTTTTTTCTCGAAAATCGCGCAAGGTTTAAAGAAAACCAAGGAGAATATATCTCGTAAATTATACGAAGCGTTTAAAGGCAAAGCGTTAGACGACGATTTTTACGAAGAACTCGAAGTCGCTTTATTAAGCGCGGATATAGGCGCTTATGCTACCGACGAATTGATAGAAGAGTTAAAACAAGAAGCGTTTAAACGCAAATTGACGACTTCGGAAGAAGCAAAATCGGTATTTATAGAACTTATTAAAGACAAGGTCGATTTTAAAATAGAACCCTATTCCTATCCCCTTTGTATTTTAGTTGCCGGCGTAAACGGAGTTGGTAAAACCACCGCTATCGGCAAACTCGCTTATATGTTTACGAAGATGGGAAAGAGCGTCGTATTGGCTGCGGGCGACACGTTTAGAGCGGCTGCGGGCGAGCAACTCGAAGAGTGGGGAGAGAGAAGCAAAGTAAGAGTTATAAAACACGAAGAAGGCGCGGACCCCGCCGCAGTAGTTTTCGATGCTATAAATTCCGCAAAAGCCAAAAAGACCGACGTTTTGTTGATAGATACCGCCGGTAGATTGCACGTCAAGAAAAACTTAATGGAAGAGTTGGGCAAAATAAATAGGGTAGTCGAGAAAAATTATCCCGAAGCCGACTATCGTACCTTTATCGTGCTTGACGCTTCAACGGGTCAAAACGCAGTTAATCAAGTAAACGTTTTTGACGAGATGATAGATATAGACGGTATTATTTTGACAAAACTCGACGGTACGAGCAAGGGTGGCGTCGTCGTGGCAATTTGCGCCGAAAAAGAGATCCCCGTTTTATACGTAGGCGTCGGCGAAGGCAAGGAAGATCTATTGCCTTTTGACGCGGACGATTTTGTAAAAGCGATCATAGAATGAAAATACTTTTAGTGAACGACGACGGGTTCGAGTGCAAAGGTATAACCACTTTAGCGGAAAGATTATCAAAAGAGCATACCGTTACCGTGGTCGCCCCAGACGGTGAAAGGTCGGGGTATTCTCACGCTATGACCTTTGGAAAACCCGTCAAGTTCGAAAAAGTGGATAGAGCGTATACTTGCTATAAATCTCAAGGAACACCTTGCGACTGCGTTAAATACGGGCTGTTGGTAGTAGACGATTTCGACTGCTTGATCTCGGGTATAAATACTACTGCAAACGTAGGTACGGACTGCGTTTATTCGGGTACCGTCAACGCGGCGTCCGAAGGGGCGATAATAGGCAAACCTTCTATTGCCGTATCCGCGGAAATAGGGGACGGAGATTATTCTTACGTAGCCGATTTTATAGCCGAAAACTTGACCGCTTTATTAAGTTTGTCTAATGAAGAATTTTTTGTCAACGTCAATTTTCCGAGTGGAGATAAGAGTTTGATAAAAGGCTTGGAATACACTCGTTGCGGTATCAAAAGATTTAACGATTATTACGACCATAGGGTAGAAGGTAGCGCTTTATTAGGCACGCCAAAGGATATTCCAAACGCAAAAGATACCGACGTCGACTGTTTAGATAGGGGTATGATCTCGGTTTCCGTTATCAAAATGGATTTTACCGTTTCCGATCTGTCTAGTTATAAAGAGGTCAAGTTATGTTGGTAATAGGTGCCGGCGCCGCGGGGCTTATGGCGGCTATTTCGGGACTTAATAACGGCGCTAAAGTCGTAATATTGGAACGTAACGAAAAAGCGGGTAAAAAAATATATATCAGCGGTAAAGGTCGTTGCAACTTGACAAACGTTGCCGATAAAAACGAATTTTTTTCAAATATCCCGACAAATCCAAAATTCTTATATAGCGCTTTTAACTTTTTTGATAATGCTAAAGTGCAAGCGTTTTTCCAAGATCACGGCGTTCCTTTAAAGGTTGAGCGGGGCGGTCGTGTTTTTCCCGTTTCGGATAAAGCGTCGGACGTAACCGATTGTTTAGTAAAACAAATAAAAATCTTGGGCGGAGAAATAGTCTATAATACTCGTGTGGACGTAGTCGAGTATGACGACGATAGATTTGTAGTATATACGGATAACGGCGTTTATGCGGATACCGAACTTATTATCGCAACGGGCGGTGTAAGTTATCCTTTGACGGGATCAACGGGCGACGGATATTTTATAGCAAAAAAATTCGGACATACCGTCGTTTCGCCAAAACCCGCGCTTTCCGCTATAGTTGCGTCGTCGCCTAAGGAATTGTCGGGTTTATCCCTTAAAAACGTGGAATTAAGCATAAAGCAAGACGGAAAACAATTATACCGAGAGTTTGGCGAAATGTTGTTTACGGGAAGGGGCGTAAGCGGTCCTATCGTTTTGTCTGCTTCAAGCGTTATCAATAAGAAAGAAATTAAAAATATGCTTTTATCCATAGATCTAAAACCCGCACTGGACGAGCAAAAATTGGAAGCGCGCTTGCTTCGGGATTTTAAAGATAACGTCAATAAAAACGTTGCCAATACCTTGCCTTTGTTAATGCCTAAATCTTTGGTCGACGTCGTGCTTGCAAAAAGTCGTATTCCAAAAGATAAACAAATAAATTCTATAACTAAAGAAGAAAGAAGAAATCTCGTCAAAACCATAAAAGGATTGACTTTTGACGCTTTGGGTCTTGCGCCTATCGAAGAAGCGATAGTAACGTCGGGCGGAGTTTCCGTCAAAGAAATAGACCCTAAAACTTTGGAAAGTAAATTGAAAAAAGGTCTATATTTTGCGGGAGAAGTAATAGATTACGATTGTTTTACCGGCGGGTTTAATATGCAATGCGCTTTTTCTACGGGATATGCGGCGGGATATTACGCTTCGTTAAAAGAAATTTGAAATAATATTTATAATTTTATAAGTTAATTTTAACTTGCGTCAAATTCTTTATAATATATACTTGTAAATTGTAAAAGATTATTGATATAATAAAATAATATTATATAGGAGAATACCAAATGATAAATATCGCTATCGACGGACCTTCGGGAGCAGGTAAAAGCACGGTCGCAAAAGAGATCGCAAAAAGACTCGGGATAACCTATCTCGATACCGGTGCAATGTATAGAGCATACGGTTTAAAAGCCTTGAATTTGGGGATAGACCCTAACGACGTCGACGGCGTATTGACTTTCTTGTACGACACCGTATTACAAATAAAATACGTTGACGGCACTCAACACGTTTTTCTTGACGGAAAGGACGTATCGACCGAGATAAGAGAGCATAGAGTAAGCAAAGCGGCAAGCGATATATCCAAAATAAAGCAAGTAAGGGAAACCTTGGTTGCGGAGCAACAACGGATAGCGAGATCCACGGACGTTATTTTGGACGGTAGGGATATTACGACAAAAGTTTTACCCGACACCCCAAATAAGTTCTTTTTGACCGCTACCGCCGAAGTAAGAGCCGAAAGACGTTTTAAAGAGTTGATCGCAAAAGGTCAAAGCGTTACTTATGAAGAAATATTAAAGGACGTCAACGATAGAGATTATAACGACTCTCACCGTAAAGAATCTCCGCTTACTTTGACGGATGACAGTATTTACGTAGATAGTTCTAATATGAGCGTCGAAGAAGTGATCGAATTTATCATTTCTAAGGTAAAAAGATAAATGAGTTTTTTTAGTTTTTTAAAGGTAATAACTTATCTGCCCTTAAGGGTCATCTTTCCCGTAAAACTTATCGGGAAGGAGAATTTTAATTATGAAAAGGCGGTGATTTGTTGTAACCATTATTCGGCTATGGACGTCGTAGTGATCGCTTCGAGATTGCTAAAAGGCGGTTGCTATTGCGTAGGCAAGGAAGAGACTTTTAAGACCAAGCCCGTCAAATGGTTGTTCAATAAATGCGGCGCTATCGCTATCAAAAGAGGGGAAAGCGATATACAAGCCTTTAAAAAAATATTAAAGGTATTGCGTGAAGGCAAACAACTTTTGATATTCCCCGAAGGGACGAGAAACAAAGCCGAAACTCCCGAAATGTTAGAGTTTCAATACGGCGCGGCAATGTTTGCCATAAAGACTTCTTCCCCTGTGATCCCGTTGGTTTATCACAAAAAATTAAGACCGTTTAGACGTAATTATTTGATGGTAGGCGAGCCTTTTTCTATGAGTGAATTTGAAGAGTTGCCTTCCAAAGAAGCAAGGGAAATAGGTACGAAATATTTGTACGAAAAAATGTCCGCATTAAAGAAAAATTTGGACGAATCTTTAGAAAAATCTAAGAAAAAGCAATAAAATGAAGGTATTTTTGGCAAAATACGGCGGTTTTTGCTTTGGTGTGAAAAACGCGTTAAAAATCGCGACGGAAAGCAAAAACGGGGTCGTTTTAGGGGATTTAGTGCATAACGATAGGGTGGTTTCGGACCTTGAAAAAGTAGGGGTCGGAAAAACCGAATTTCCTATCACGCCAAAAGGCAAACGCTTGATAATAGGCGCCGATTCGGCGACTAAAGACGTATATTTAAAATTAAGCGGAGCCGACTATATAGACGCAACTTGTATTAACGTAAAAAAAAGTATCAACGTGGCAAGACAGGCGGATAGAGAAGACGCTACTTTGGTAATATTGGGCGACAAAGACCACGAAGAGATAGTCAACGTATCTTCATATTGTAAAAAGGTCGTATTTATTTGCGATATACAAAACGCAATAGACTTTGCTTTTGACAAAAACGAAAAATATTATTTGATAGCGCAAACTACGTTGCCAAGTCAATATTATTCTTTACTTAAAGAAGAATTGCTAAAAAAATCGAACGGCGTCAATATTCAAATAATCGATACGTTATGTAAAGAAGTATCAAAGCGGATAGAAGAAGCGACGGCGCTTGCTTTAAGATGTCAAACAATGTTGGTCGTCGGGGATAAGAAAAGCGCAAATTGTCGTTATCTTTACCAAGAAGTTAAAAAAATAAACGATAATACTTTTTTCGTAAGTCAAAAAAACGACGTTTCATTAAATAGCGTTATCGGGGACGTAGGCGTTACCGGCGGTGCGTCGGTATATCCCGAAGAAATAGAAAACGTTGCCAAAACGATCGTCGAAGAAAAAGGCGCCGAAATGGTACGCTTGTAAAATCACGGACTAATTTAAAGAAAATCCTTGAAAAACCTAAATTTTTATTAAAAAAGTAGTTTAAAACAGTTGATAAGAAAAAATCTTTTTGTTATACTATTTTTAAAGTTAATAAAGATTTTTTGTCTTTATTATATAAAGTTAAATAAGACGTCGGCAATAGATCCGAGTGGATCGAATAAGGCGTCGCGGAGGTATTAAAAATAATGAGTATTGACGAGAGACCCGAAGTGGTAGAAGAAGTCAGCCAAGTGGCGGACAACGAACAAGCAACCGAGACTAAGGTAGAAGCAACCGAGACTAAAGTTGAAGCTCCCAAAAAGTCATTCATGGAACAAGCCCTTGAAGATATGGTTGAGCTAAGAGAAGGCAAGAGACTTTCTTGCACCGTTATCGAGATCAAAGAAGACGGTTTAGTTGTTGATTGCGGACAAAAGAAAGACGGATTTATTTCGGTTGAAGATCTTGGGTCCGAAAAAGGTTTGGACGAATTTAGCGTCGGCGACGAGTTTAAAGCTAAATTGATCAAATCCAACAATAAAGAATTCCTTTCTTTAAGCAAAAAGAATTTTGATGACGAAGTTGCCGCAAAGGTTGCTAAAGAAGAAGCCGAAAAGATCATCTCGGAAGGCGAATTCGATTTAGTAGTAAGCAAAGCGATCAAGGGCGGTTTGCTTGGTCAAATCGGTGATTACAGCGTATTTATTCCCGATTCTCACGTAGATCGTACGCCCGTTACCGAAGAGAATAAAGAAGAACTCGAAGAGAAGAAGAAAGCGTTGGTAGGTCAAACTATCAGAGTTAAAAAACTTCCCGATAAGAAAGACGAATCCGAAAAGGGCAACCGTAAGAAGATAGTTGCAAGCCGCAAAAACGTTTTGTTCGCTCAACACAGACGCGAAGTCGAAGCTCGTAAGAAAGCAAGAGAAGAAAAGATCGCTCGTGAAGAAGAAGAAAAGAAAAACATCTTTGCCGCTAATATCGATAGATTCCAAACCAATCACATTGTTCCAGGTATCGTTAAGAAGATCGTTAAATTCGGCGCTTTCGTAAACGTTTACGGATTTACTTGCTTGGCACCCACTAACGAGATCAGTTGGATAAGAGATACCGATCCAGCTACCGTATTGGAAGTAAACAAGCAATACGATTTCCTTATCACCAAAGTTGACGCTAAAGACTACAAAGTAACCTTAAGTTACAAGAGACTTCAAGCTAAACCTTACGAGCGTGCAAGTGAAAAGTATCCCGTTGGTACTATCGTAAAAGGAACAGTTCAATCTATCGTTAAATTCGGCGCTTTCGTATCTATCGAGCCCGGTATCGATGGTTTGGTTCACATCAGCAACATTTCTTACGATAAGATCGACGACGTAGCGTCCGTACTTAGCGTTGGTCAAGAAATCGAAGCAAAGGTCATCAGTTTTGACGAAAACCGTATCGCTCTTTCTATCAAGGATCTCCTTCCCGCTCCCGAAAATCAAGAAAGACGCGCACCCAAGGCTAGCAAACCCAAGACCGAACGCGGACAAGTTGAAAAGAAACCCAAGAAGAACGAAGACGCTTACGAGTCTCAAGAAGAGAAGGAAAACTTCGCGTCTTACGGCGCTTCTCAAGTTGCAAGCAATCTTGCATTTGCGGATATGCTCAAAGGCTTGAACGTCGAAGATTCCGAAGAGGACAAATAATATAATTAAAAAATTAATTAATAGTCCCCTGTAAACGCAGGGGACTTATTTATACTGTATGTTTTTAGCAATAGATTTAGAGGCTTGCAATAAATACGTAAAAGGCAGTGTTTTTTCAATAGGAGTCGTCGGAGCGGACGACAATTTTAACGTTCTTTTTAAAAGAGATATAATAGTTAATCCGCATTGTAAGTTCTGCACTAATTTTCGCAAACCCATTGAGTTTTCGGTCGATAAAGAAGACGTAAAATCGGCGCCCGATCTTGCGGATATTTACGACGAACTTAAAGAGATGTTTACAGGCGACGTTATCGTTATGGCTCACTCTGCCAATAACGATATGTTTATGCTAAATATGGCTTGTAAAAGAGCAAAATTGCCACCCTTCCGTTTTGAATATATTTGTACGCAAATGATATATTCGGCAGTATATGACGTAATGAACGGAGTTGCGTTGGATAAAGCGGCAAAAGATATGAATATAGAATTTATTCATCATAAAGCCGACGAAGACGCCGAAATGGCGCTTGAGATTTTAAAAGAGTGTTGCAATAAGCTTAATTGTACGTATCCCGAACTTGAAAAGAAATTGGGTATTAAGCGGGGTAAGGTAAACAATTACGAGTACGAACCTATGCGGTCTTTAAAACTCGAAAAATTGCGTACAAAACATAGGTTAGAAAATAAAAAAGAGCAACAAAAACTACGCAAGGAAAGTGCAAAGAGTAACGGCGTGATAGTTACCGTAGACTATAAAACCTTTGACGCTATTCATCAAGGCGGTACGAACGTAGTTTACGCTATAAACGATAAATTTATTTCCTTGATAAAAAAGGGTGATACCTTGTATTTAAGAAAAGATCAAGGCAATAAAGACGTTTTAAAAGTGATTGCCGAAGATACTAAAAATTACGATTCTTTTTTGGACTTATATCCCGAAGATAACGTGAAAAACGAATCTTTACTCGATTTTTTAACGAGATTTTACGATTTTTACGACGCGGAAGAAGAGTTGCGCTCGGGTGTAAAAAGGATAGTCGTTTCTAAAATAGAAAACTTGGAAACAACGGCGAAAGATAATATATATTAAATGCAATAATCCTTGATTTGCATAAATTGTAATCTATATTATTTAATTATCGTTTATAAGAAAAAAATTAAAAAAAATACCTTAAAATCGTTGACATAATTTAATGTTTAGTGTATGATATTGACTGTTGAAACCTTTCCAAACGGGGTGTAGCGCAGTTGGTAGCGCGCGTGGTTTGGGACCATGAGGTCGGGAGTTCGAGTCTCTTCACCCCGACCAATAAAATGTTTCAACTTGGTGTATGGACCTTTAGCTCAGTTGGTTAGAGCGGTCGGCTCATAACCGATTGGTCCGCGGTTCGAGTCCGTGAAGGTCCACCAAAAATATTGGCCCGGTAGCTCAGTTGGTTAGAGCGCCAGCCTGTCACGCTGGAGGTCAGGGGTTCGAGCCCCCTTCGGGTCGCCAATAAAACTTAATAGATGGCTTGGTAGCTCAGTTGGTAGAGCAGTGGACTGAAAATCCGCGTGTCGATGGTTCAAGTCCGTCCCAAGCCACCAAACTTTTGCTGGTGTAGCTCAACAGGCAGAGCAGCTGATTTGTAATCAGCAGGTTGATGGTTCGATTCCGTTCACCAGCTCCACGTGGGAAGATTCCCGAGCGGCCAAAGGGAGCAGACTGTAAATCTGTTGTCAGTGACTACGGTGGTTCGAATCCACCTCTTCCCACCAACAAAAAGAGTCTTTTGTCTATTGACAAAAGACTCTTTTTGAACGATGTGTTCCGCTGCGCGGAACGTGATGTTTGCTATGCAAGTGATATGCCCTGCGGGCGTGATGTGCGCCTGCGGCACGTGAGCGGAACACATCACATAGCTGCGACCAGAGGGAGGAACATCACTTTTGCCGCTTGAGACAAATACATCACTTGCGCCGACGGCGCATACATCACTTTACAATCACCAACGAATTAGGGCGAGTTATATTGCGTTACAGTTATATTCGTCCTTCAGACGAGTAATATTGCGCTTTGCGTAGTTTGTAAGCGAATAAAATATAACTTTTCCCGTTAGCGAGAAATATAACTATCCCAAACGTACAATATAACTGCCTAAATGACGGCAATATAACTATTTATTGATATTTGTGTAATAGTATGCTATACTTAACTCGAAATATCATTTTTTCAAGGTGTAATTTATGGAAGATTTCGGACTAAATGAAATGCTAAAAATGCAAATTTCTTTACAAGACAAGTATAAAGATAAATGGGAAACAATATCGCCCGAAATCGGACGAAACAAACTTCTTTGGATGCTCGGAGAAATCGGAGAAGTTATAGATATTATCAAGAAATACGACGAAGAGACTATTTGTAAAGACGAGAAAATTCGTGCCGATTTTGTTGAAGAATTGGCGGACGTTTTAATGTATTACAATGACGTTTTACTATGTTTTAGGATTACAGCAAAAGAACTTAAACAACATTATATTAGTAAGTTTGAAAAGAATATGAAACGCTGGTAATTTTTCATTTTTGACCTTTATACTGTTATATTTTTAGAATATAAGGAGAAAACGATATGAACGCAAAATTTGACGTAACGGGAATAGTATTAGAGACGGATCGTTTGATTTTAAGACCTTGGTTTTTATCCGATTTGGACGATTTCTTTGAATATGCAAGCGTTGACGGCGTAGGCGAAATGGCGGGCTGGAAGCATCATCAAAATAAAGAAGAAAGTTTAAGTATTTTAACACGGTTTATCGATGAAAAAAAGACCTTTGCAATAGTTTACAAAAGTACTGGGAAAGTTATCGGCTCGTTAGGGATAGAAAATTACGGCAAGGAAGAAAAATTGTCCGAGTTTTACGAGTTTTCCGGTAGAGAAATCGGCTACGTCTTAAGTAAAGATTATTGGGGCAAGGGTTTAATGACCGAAGCGGTCAAGCGTGTTATCGACTATTTATTTGACGATTTAAACTACGACTTTTTACTATGCGGTCATTTTGATAGTAACCAAAGGTCAAAACGCGTTCAAGAAAAATGCGGTTTTATCCCTTATAGACGTTTGGTTTTTAGTACAAAATTGGGAACGCAAGAGTCGGGCGTATTAAATTTATTGCAAAATCCAAAAAAAGATATTACTTTTGAATTTTCTCACCCCGAGACTTTGATAATAAAATAGCTTATTATGAATAAGTATAAGATGGTTGATTTTATAGAGACCCCGCGATTAGTGCTTTTTCCGTATACTTTGGACGGATTATCTTTATTTAATAGAGATTTGAACGCTTTCGAAAAGGAATACGGCGTTACCTATCAAGGGGAAGAATTGGATCATCTTTTAAAAAATTTTCTACTATCTTTAGAAAAAGAAATATCTCAAGATTTAGATAATTATTTGTTTTTTACCGAGTTTTTGATAGTTTTAAAAGAAAACGATCATATTATCGGCTCGATAGACTTTAAGTATCCCCCTAAAGACGGCTTGACCGAAGTAGGGTACGGGCTTAATCCCAAGTACGAAGGCAATGGGTATATGACCGAAAGTTTAAAAGCATTTTTGGACTTTGGAAAAAGTATAGGCGTAAAAAAAGTACTTGCCGATACTTTGCCCGATAACCTAAAATCCCAAAACGTATTAAAGAGATGCGGTTTTAGGTTTTGTTATAAAAAGATAAATCTTTGGTGGGAAAAGGAATTATAATTTATTTACGTAATAGTTGATCCGAATATCTTTCGTCTTAATTGACAAATATCGAGTTTTTATTTAAAATAACGTTATGGCACAATTGATAAATAATTTAAAAAGCCCGTGGAATATAATCGCTTGGATAGGCATGGCGGTATTCGTCATTGTTTTAGCATGGGCGCTTACACGATTAAACAAGATAATATTTAAGCATTTGAGAAAAAATAACATTGGTACAGGTTTATATTTGTTGTTTTTTCAACATCTTATCTCGGTTATCATGGTCGTCGGATTTATAATATTGGTATTTTCGTCCCTTTCGGGCGTAACGTCCGTTTGGCAGACTATGCTCGGCGGTACCGCCATAATAAGCGCGGTGATCGCATTTGCCGCTCAAGACGTTATAAAAGACGTTTTGGCGGGTATGATGATAAGTTTGCACCGTCCTTTTCAAATAGGGGATAGGATAGTCCTTGAAGACGGTTTGGCGGGTATCGTCGAAGAAATGACTATGAGACACGTTATTTTACGCGGTATAGATACTACGAGATACGTTGTTCCGAATAGTAAGATAAACTCAATGAGGATAACGAATATGACTTACGGTCGTGGCAATAGATCGGCGGAATTTAGGTTTTCTATCGGTTACGACAGCGATATGACCTTGGCAAAAAGCGTTATCAAGCAAGCGATAGAGTCAAGCAAATATTCTATACCTTCATTGAAAGACGAAGACGGCAACGATAAATACACGGACGTGTATTTTGAAAGATTTGCCGATAGCGCTTTGATTTTGAAAGTAACCGTATATTACGAGAACTCAACGCCTTCCGAAAGGCTTATCGACGATATTAACGTAAGAGTTAGAGAAGCGTTGATTGCCAATAATATAGAGATACCTTACAATTACGTCAACGTCGTTACTCAAAATCAAAGTAGCGAAGAGAATAAAAAATAAAGTTATAAAGTCAATACCAAAAGTCGGTATTGACTTTTTTATATAAATAATGATAGACTAAAAATATGAAGGAAGATTTGCGTTTGTTACAAAGTAATTGGGAGCCGTCTTACATTGGCGGTAGGATAGAAATAAAAGGCAATAATATACTTTTTCTTTGGCGATCCGCACCCGTTTTAAAAACCGTTTTTTCATTAAAGCAAGACGGAAACAAGACGCAACTTATTTTAAAAGAGAACGAACTTAAATATTCTTACGATAACAAACCTTATGCTTACGTAGTCGACTTGTATTATCAAAATAAAGTATTATATATAACTAATGATTTTCCGATAAGCGGAAAGTCCGTGGACGAGTATCGTCCCACCGATAATACGAGATACGGTAGTTTTATTGTAGATAATAGCAAATTAAAAGAGTTGGAAGGCAAATGGGTAAGCGACGGTATGCTTAATTTCGTTATTAAAAAAGATAAATTGATATATAACGATAAAACTATAAAAATATGCTTGTTAAAATCGTTTGACATAAACGTTGACGTTTTAAAAATTGCCGACGTAGATCCCGCAAAAGAATCAGCTATACAAGGTCTTTTACCGTTGAGATATATAAACGGCTCGATAAGTACGGGTATAATGGTATGCGACGCACCGACCGTATATATAACGTTACGTAAAGATAATAACGCATAATTGCGTAAAATAAGGAGGCTTATATGTGTTTTTTTAATAAGAAAGGTAACGCCGTACGAGAGACGGTAACGTACGAAAAACCTACGCCAACACCCGTTCAATCGGATCCTAATTCGAGATATTTTACTTTTAATTCTATCCCCGCAAATCTACAAGAATTGCAAAGTTTGCCCGAGATAGCAATGGACGATCCTTTTAAAACGGCGGCGTTAGCGTTGTGCGCACTTTGCGTTTACGGTAAAGATCGCGAAAACGGTAAGGAAATGCTTAACTTTTTACGCGGACCCCAACCACCACTCTCACCGATGCAATTATCCTTTTTAAACGATAGATTTATGGACGGACAATTCTACGTTCCTTATTCCTATTTTGAAGGTGCTAAACCCGAAAACGATTATAATCCGAACGTGCCTTTCCGCGTAAATATTTTTGCCGTTCCCAATTCCTTCCAAGACGAGGGATACGCTAATTTGTATTTAAGAAGCGGCGGAGCGGACTCTCCCCGCAGTATCAAGTTGAGAAGAGCAAACGGCAAATGGTATCTATGGGAACAATTCGTTTTAGTAGGTATAAGAGAGCCGAAGTCGAAAAATCCTTGGGGTTGATAATTAGAGTTATAATTTGCAAAAACGAGCCGAGTGTTAGTGCGTCAGTAATAGTGATTATTACTGACGCACTAGTTATATTTGCCTATCGGCAAGTTATATTGCTTTCGCAGTTATATTTTGCTACGCACAGTTATATTTACCCACAGGGTAAGTTATGGCAAATATAATATAACTTTGACTGCAAGTCAAAATATAACTTTTAGACTTGCTCTAAAAATATAACTGTTTGCTATGCAAACAATATCACTTTACTTAAAACTTAATTTATGCAATACAGTTGTGTTGAAAAGAAGAAAAAATAAAGTGTAGCACACTATACTTCGCTTTGCAAAGTCGCGTGTTTTTGCGATGCAAAAAAGACTAACGAATTTTCGTTAGTCTTTTATAATGTCAAAAAAATCCCTAAGAGAAACGCCGTTTTGCTCGGCTCTTTTTAATTGCAAAAAATTATTATTTAAGTTATAGTATAATAAATTATATTTTTTAAAGAGAGAATAGCAATGAAAGAAATAGACAACAGGCTACCCGAATACATAAAGGTAAAAGGTGCAAGAGTACATAATTTAAAAAATATAAACGTTGACGTTCCGCTAAACAAGATAGTAGGTATAGCGGGAGTTTCGGGGTCGGGTAAATCGTCTTTGGCGCTCGGAGTATTGTATGCCGAAGGGTCAAGAAGATATTTAGAGTCGCTATCTACTTATACAAGGCGTAGAATGACCCAAGCGACGCGCGCGCAAGTTGACGAGGTTCGTTACGTACCCGCTTCGCTAGCGTTGCATCAACGCCCGTCAGTCCCCGGTATACGCAGTACTTTCGGAACTTCGACCGAACTGTTAAACAGTATTAGGTTGATGTTTTCGAGATTATCCAATTATAAATGCAAAAACGGGCATGAACAAAAACCGTCTTTAAATATTGCGAGAGAGTTACCCCTTATTTGTCCTATTTGCGGAGAAGAAGTGGAAACTTTGGGCGCCGAAGATCTTGCGTTTAACAGTGCGGGCGCTTGTAAGACTTGCGGTGGCACCGGGCTAGTTCAAACTGTAGATCGTCAATCATTGATCCCCGACGAAAATCTTACCATCGAAAACGGCGCCGTCGCCCCTTGGAATAGCCTAATGTGGTCGTTAATGACGGACGTTTGTAAAGCAATGGGGGTTAGGATCGACGTACCTTTTAAAGATTTGACTCCGCAAGAAAAAGAAATAGTTTACGACGGTCCAAAGGTCAAAAAACATATCTTTTATAAACCTAAATATGCCGAAAACCAAACTGCGGGCGAGATGGATTTTACTTATTACAGTGCAACCGCGACCGTTTTGAACGCTCTACAAAAAGTTAAAGACGAAAAAGGTTATAAAAGAGTGGAAAAGTTTTTAAAAGAAGACGTCTGTCCCGACTGTAACGGTACGAGATTATCCGCAAAGGTAAGGACGTTAAAATTGCGCGGTTTGTCGTTAGACCAAGTTTGTCAAAAAACGCTATCCGACCTTATCGAGTGGGTGGGCGGAGTTCCCGATAGTTTGCCCGAAGAGATGAGATCTATGGCAAGTAGCATTTGCGAGTCCTTTTTTGATACCGCTAAAAGATTGGTAGATTTAGGCTTGTCGTATTTGACGCTCGATAGACGGTCTTCTACCTTGTCAACGGGGGAAAGACAACGCGTTCAACTTGCAAGAGCCGTGCGTAACTTGACCACGGGCGTTTTATACGTTTTGGACGAGCCATCCATCGGTTTACACCCAAATAACGTTAAAGGTTTGATAGGGGTAATGAACGATTTAGTAAAAGACGGCAATTCGGTAGTACTCGTCGATCACGATACGACGGTATTAAAAGCGTCCGATCACATTATCGAATTAGGTCCAAAAGCGGGAGCAAACGGCGGAGAAGTTATAGCAAAAGGTAGCGTCGACGAACTTGCCGAAAATCCAAAATCTATTATAGGTAAGTATTTAAAACAAGACGGCTCGGACGTTTTGCGTGATAAAACACCGAAAGATAGATTATTCGACTTGGGACAAATAAAAATGCAAACTAATCAAATACATACGGTAAAGCCTTTAAACGTCGCGTTCCCTAAAGGACGATTATCCGTAGTGACGGGAGTTTCGGGCTCGGGCAAAACGACTATGGTTTTAGAAAGTTTAGTCCCCGCCTTATTGAGTAAGATAAAAAATAAGAGTTTGCCCTTGCACGTGATATCTATAGAAGCGGACGGGATAGACAGCGTTAAACTTATAGACGCGACCCCTATTGGCGTAAACGTCAGATCCACCGTCGCGACTTATGCGGATATCCACGACGAATTGAGAAAGGTTTTCGCTCGTACCGACGACGCAAAAAGACTTGGTTTAAAAGCGGGTGATTTTTCTTACAATACGGGTAAGTTACGCTGTCCGACTTGCGACGGGACGGGAAGTATAAGTTTAGACGTACAATTTTTACCCGACGTAGATATACCTTGTCCCGATTGTAAGGGTAGTAGATATTCAAAAGAAGCAAGCAAGGTAAAGAGAATAAGAAAAGACGGTGTATCCTTTACTTTGCCTTTCCTTATGTCAAAAAGCGTAGACGAAGCGATCGTCTATTGCGATGACCTTCCGTTGATAAAAACTCGGTTGCAAACTCTTTCGAACGTTGGGTTAGGATATTTGACTCTTGGGGAACAAACACCCGGGTTGTCCGGCGGAGAAGCGCAACGGTTGAAATTGGCGGGAGAATTAGGGCGTAGCCAATCTACGAGCCTTTTCGTTTTTGACGAGCCGACAATCGGATTACACCCGCTTGACGTCAAAACCTTGGTTGGAGTTTTTGAAGGGTTGATTAGAAACGGCGCGACGGTGATAATTATCGAACACGATCTCGACGTTATACGTAACGCCGATTATCTTGTAGATTTAGGACCCGAAGGGGGGGAGTTGGGCGGAGAAATTGTCGCTCAAGGAGATCAAGAAGATATAAAAGCAAATAAAAGAAGTTTAACGGGAAAATATATTTAATAAAGACTTTTAATTATAGGAATATCTAAAAAATTCTTATTTTGTAAAAAAGGTTTAAAGTCGCTTTATGCAAATTGTTTAATAGCATAGAGCGATTTTTTTATAAAACAAATCAACAAAAAATATTTTTTTTAAACAAAGTACGGCAAATAATCCTTTTTTGCAAGTGCTATTATAAAACGCGGAGGCAAGTATGGAAGTATGGTCGTCAAAAAACAACGGCGTAACGGTTATATACGTCAAGGGTGATATAGACGAGCATAGCGCCCAAGAGATAAGGCGTTATGCCGACGATATAATAAGTCAAGGTACAAAGACCTTGGTGTTTTGTTTGAAATACGTAGATTTTATGGATTCAACGGGGATAGGTATGTTATTGGGTAGATTTAAAAACTGCAAAAAAACTCATACCGACCTATACGTGAAAGACGTCAATGCTCGCATTGATAAAATATTTAGAATATCGGGTGTTTACTCGGTTGTTCCTTTGGTGAAATAATATGGAATATAAAAACGAATTTGAAATGATCATAAACGCAATAAATGCAAACGACGCTTTCGTAAGAGCGACTATATCCGCATTTTGTACCGAACTTAATCCCACCGTCGAAGAATTGAACGACGTTAAAACCGCTGTAAGCGAAGCCTTTACCAACTGCGCAGTACACGCATATTCGAAAGACGAAAAAGGTAAAGTTTATATAAACGTTTATCTTTTTGAAAACGGCGTAAGAATATTGATAAAAGATAAAGGTAGGGGTATCGAAAACGTGGATAAGGCGATGCAACCGTTTTTTACGACTAAACCGCAAGAAGAAAGAAGCGGTTTGGGATTTACTTTAATGCAAACGTTTATGGACGATATATCCGTAAATAGCGTTGTCGGGTCGGGAACTTGTGTAGAGATGACCAAAACGTTTGTACAATGTTGAGCCACGAGGAGACGATACAAAAGATCATAGAAGCGCAAAGCGGGGATAATAAGGCGATAGAAATTTTACTTGCCGAAAATATGCCCCTTATAAAAAGCATAGTAAAGAGATATAAAAATTGTGCGATAGAGTATGACGATTTGATGCAATTAGGTTCGTTAGGGCTTGTAAAAGCCGTCAAGAATTTTAAGACCGAGTTTAACGTCAAGTTTTCAACTTATGCCGTACCCATGATAACGGGTGAGATAAAAAGGCATATAAGAGACGACGGACCTATAAAAGTTTCGAGACAAATAAAAAGTTTGGCTACAAAGATAACGAGATTTACCGAAGCGTTTAACGTCAAAGAAGGTAGAGAAGCGAGCGTAAAAGAAATAGCAAAAGAATTTGGCGTTACCCCATACGAAGTCGTTTTTGCCTTAGATAGCGCAAAACTGCCCGTATCGTTATACGAAAGTTGCGACGACGACGGAACTTATCTCGTAGATATATTGATGACCGAAGACAAAACCGAAGATCTACTTGATAGAATAACTTTAAAAGATTTGATAGATAAATTAGAACCGCGAGACAAAAAGATAATATTGTTAAGGTACTATCGTGATAAAACTCAAAGCGAAGTTGCAAAAATACTTGGTGTATCGCAAGTACAAGTAAGCAGAATTGAAAACAAGATTTTGGAAGAAATGAGAAAAAAGATGACCGAATAAATTAAAAATCAAAAAACTGTTAGTAAACCAACCAAAAAATAAGCATTATTGCTTTAAAGATAGGGTTTTTATCATTTGATAGAAGGGGTAATTTTAGTCGCTTTTCATAATTGGAGAGCGACCGTTTTTTTATCGTTTGTTTTGCTTTCGGTCGTTTGTTTACGAATTAAACTCTATAATTTGTTTTTTATCCGTGTTTCGGTTTTGCGGATTTGATATGATTTGAATTATCCTATTACCAACAAATCGACGTTTACTTTAGAGATTACGTACCTTTTTTTCTTGGAAGCGTTTTTTTGAAAAATTAACGATAAAATTGTTAAAAGTAGATGACGGTTTATTAGGTTTTTCTTAATTACATTAAAAAATAAAAATAATAATTGATTAGTCAAAAATATTATACTATAATGATCACGTACTTTTAAATTAAATAGGTCATAAAAAAAAGGAGAATTGTTATGAAAAAGACGCTATCGTTTATAGTTTTGTCTTTTATCATTTGCGCTTTTTGTATTTCGTTTGTCGCTTGCGGGGTAACCGCCGACGATAAAAACGGTATTCAAACTTATTCTATTACGTATCAAAATGCCGAGACGGATAATCCTACCCAATATACGACGAATAATAAAGAAATCGTTTTAACAAGTCCTACAAAACAAGGTTATAAGTTTAGGGGATGGTTCGATCCAAACGACAAACAAGTAACCGTTATCCCCGAAAACTCTAAAGGGGATTTGCTTTTATCCGCTCGATGGGATTTACAATACGTGGTTAAAGAAATCGACGCCGGTTATAAAATATTGGGACTGCTCGATGATTTTGATACTACAAAAGATTTCGATTTGGTTATTCCCGAAGAGTACGACGGAAAAGCGATAACCGAGATAGGTGCGTTCGCATTTGGTCGCTTATCCCATCTTAAATCTATAGTTATTCCGGATAGCGTAAAAATAATAGGAGATCGTGCGTTTAAGAATTGTAACGCGTTGTCGTCGGTAGTTATCGGTCAAAACGTAACGAGTATAGGTAATTACGCGTTCCAAGGTTGTAGCGGTTTGACTTCGATAATTATTCCTAATAGTGTTACTATCATCGGCGTTGCGGCATTTCATAGTTGTAGTAGTTTGACTTCGCTGGTTCTACCCGTTAGCATAACTCTTATAGATTCATTTGCGTTCGATAATTGTCCCAATTTGCCATATATCGATTATCAAGGAACGGTGGAGCAGTGGAATAGTATAGATATAATTATTTCAGATCTTGATTATGAACGTCATTTCGTAACGGTGCATTGTACTGACGGTATATTAACCCCGTCGGACATTAAACACAAAACTGGAAGACCTTTGGATTATTAATTAATATTTTTCGACGGGCATTTTTTAAATATCCGCACTCTAAAAGATTGATGATAATTAAAATCAAATAGTCAAAACGATTATTAAAAATAAATTCATAAAAAGAAAGTATAATAATAAAATGTTTAAATATCGTCGGTAGTTTATAGGTAACTACCGACGATATTTTATTGTTTGCCGACGAAACACCTTTTAATATGAATTGACGGTGTTACCGTCATGATTTGGGTTTGCCTTTATTTCTCGCTTTGCTCCGTGAATTGAATTGCATCCGCAATGTGCCGTAAGGCGCAATTCATGCCGTAAGGCAATTCATGACCGTTGGGTCAATTCACGCAACCGCAAGGTTGCAATTCATTGCTTGTATAGCAAGCACGGCGTCTCGACGAAACACCTTTTAATATGAATTGACGGCGTTACCGTCATGATTTGGCTTCACCGTGATTTCTCGCTTTGCTCCGTGAATTGAATTTCAACCACAATGTGCCGTAAGGCGCAATTCATGTCGCAAGACAATTCATGCCCGACAGGTCAATTCACGCAACCGTTAGGTTGCAATTCATTGCTTGTATGCAAGCATTTTGCTATGACGAGAGTTTGATATTTATTATCACTCGTACAAAACGTCTTAACGAATGAATTGACGGCGTTACCGTCATGAATTGGCTTTGCCTTTATTTCTCGCTTCGCTCCATGAATTGAATTGCAACCACAATGTGCCGGTAGGTTGCAATTCATTTAAACTTCGGGTATATATTTTTTGGTTTAAAAAAATGAATATCTTTTTTGTAAGTAGTAAATAATACCTTTGTTATGACCGAAGAGTTTATATATAGAAAGAAGGAACACTCGGAAATTTATAGGAGAGAACACCAAGACAAGGAGTTAAAAAATGATAGGTAAACAAGAGTACATCGAACTTGTAAAAAAATCGACGCCAAAGTCAAGAGAAGTAAAAACTTTGATTTTTGCTTTTTTGGTAGGCGGAACCATATGTTGTTTGGGCGAGTTTATAGGGGATATGTTAAAACTCATTATCCCGAATATAGGTAAAGTAAGCACCGCTCAAATAACTTCGTGCGTGTTGATATTTTTAGGCTCTCTATTGACGGGGCTCGGCGTTTACGATAAAATCGGTAAATTTGCGGGAGCGGGATCTATCGTTCCGATCACGGGATTTGCCAATAGCGTTGTTTCGCCTGCAATGGAATTTAACAGAGAAGGTATGGTTTTGGGCGTTATGTCCAAAATGTTCGTCGTCGCAGGTCCTATTATCGTTAGCGGAGTCGTCGCTTCGATATTGGTTGGATTAGTATATTTTATAATAGGGTTATTTTGATATGAGAAAAGGCAAACATACTTGGATTTACGAAAACAAACCCGTTATTATTTCGGGATTTGGGATAGCGGGACCAAAAGAAGGCAAAGGCCCGCTTGCCGAATATTTTGACGAGATAATAAAAGACGACACCTTCGGGGAAAAAACTTACGAAAAAGCCGAGTGTCGTATGCAGTTTACCGCAATAAAAAAAGCGATAGACCAAAGTCATTTGTCGATCGACGAGATAGACGCAATGTTTGCGGGGGATCTTCTTAATCAAATAGTTTCGTCCGCTTTTTCGGCAAGAGAGTTGGAAATACCGTATATAGGACTATATAACGCTTGCTCGACTTTTGCCGAAGCGTTATTGCTTGGGTCTCAACTTATATCGAGCGGAGTGTTGAATAATGCCGTGTGTTCGACTTCAAGCCATTATTCCACTGCCGAAAGGCAGTATAGGTATCCTTTGGAATTGGGTACTCAAATGACCCCGACCGCACAATGGACCGTAACGGGAAGCGGTTGTAGCGTATTGTCTAAAACGGGGGAAGGACCAAAAATCGAAGGCGTAACCATCGGGAGAGTAGTCGACTACGATATAACCGATACTAACAATATGGGTGCGGCAATGGCGCCCGCAGTCGCTTATACTTTGGAAGATCATTTACAAGAGACGGGAAGAGCCCCCGATTATTACGATATGATATTAACCGGTGATCTTGGTATATTCGGTAGCGAAATGATGAATAAGATGCTCATAAGCGACGGTTACGATATAACCGCAAATCATTACGACTGCGGAAAGATGGTGTTTGACGAAAAACAAAAAGTAAAAATGGGCGGTAGCGGAGCAGGTTGTTCGAGCCTTGTATTTAATACTTACGTTTTAAAAAAATTAAGAGACGGCAGTATAAAAAGATTATTGTTTATGCCGACGGGCGCTTTGATGAGTAAGGATAGCAGTTTGCAAGGAGAAAGTATACCCGCAATAGCGCACGCTATATCTATCGAGGGGTAAAATGGAAATATTTTTACAGTATTTACAAGTATTTGCGGTAGGCGGATTCGTTTGCTTACTAGGTCAATTATTGATAAACTTAACTAAAATGACTTCTTCGAGAATATTGGTGATATTCTTGTTGCTCGGAGCGTTTTTAGAAGCGATAGGCGTTTTTAAGTATATAGAAAATTTTGCGGGGGCGGGTATAACGGTACCTATCACGGGATTTGGCGCGACGTTAGTTAGAGGCGCACTTCAAGGACTTAACGAAAAAGGTATTTTAGGTATACTAATAGGCGGTATCCAAGCGGGCGCTGCGGGTTTGGGTGCTGCGATACTTTTCGGCTTTATAATGTCTATACTATTTAAGTCCAAAACAAAAACTTAAGAGTAATTCTTAATTATTTATGGCAATAGATCTAAATATTGTAGGTCTTCCTTTGACGAAATGTAAGTGTCGGGTATATCGGTAGAGAAGACGTTTTCACATATCAAAACGTAAGTTACGAAATCGGCTTGGTATTGATTATAAGGTATCGCAATATCGGCGGTCGTCGTAACTTCTAAATATAAAGCGTATCTAACGACGTTGATGCCTATACTTTGAAGATACTCTCGAAAATCGCTTTTTACGGTATAATTGACCGTTAAAGGTACTTCGACGAGACGGCCTTTGTCCGAAAGCAACGGGGATCCCGTAAAAGCGCCGTAAGGGATAGACAATACGGGACTTTCTTTTAAAAGATCTTTTTGGCACTCTACCGCAACTTGGTTGGAGATTACGTTTACGGCGTTGACGTTAGGGGAAAGATGAGATATTTTGCCGTTTTCGGCTTTTTCAACGGTGATCAAATCGCCAAAACGGTCTTTGTCGAGAACTATCCTATCCGTCGTAACGTTTACGTTTTCGTAAATAAAACTTTTTACGCTCGAATAAGAGTATTCGCGATATATATCGCGAATATTTTTTCTTATCCTTACGGCGATAAGAGATATTAAAATTATTAAAACCGTTATAACTATAACGGCTTTCCACCTTGCTTTTAATTTCATGTCAGCACGAATATTTATAATAATATATGTTTAAAGAGTAATTAAAAGTGCTTTTTGTTGACTTTTTATCTTTGCGTGTGTTATTTTATTTATAGTATAAATTATATTGGAGATAATAATATGTTCGATTCGATCAAAGAATTAGTTGCAAAAGCCAGAGAATCTATCGCAAACGCGCAAGATTCTACTTTTTTGGCGGACGTAAAAGTTAAGTTTTTGGGACGTAACGGCGAGTATACGGGCATTTTACGCGGAATGAAAGACGTTGCGCCCGAAGATAAGCCTAAAATCGGAAAACTTATCAACGAAGGCAGACAACAACTCGAGAGTATGTTTGCCGAAAAAGAGGCACAATTAAAAGCCAAAGAACAAGAGTTGAAGTTGGCTGCCGAAGCTATCGACGTTACCTTGCCGGTCGACGACGAACTCGGTTCTACCCATCCTTTGACTTTGGTCAAAAACGAGATAATAGATATTTTTACGGGTTTGGGTTTTGCAGTTAAGGAAGGTCCCGAAATAGAGACCGATCTATTTAATTTCCAATTACTCAATATCCCCCAAGATCACCCCGCAAGAGATATGCAAGATACCTTTTACGTCGGCAACAATTTGTTGTTACGCACGCACACTTCACCAATGCAAGCGCACACTATGACTACCGAGCGTCCGCCTATCAGAATATTGGTTCCCGGCAAAGTTTATCGTTCGGACGACGACGCGACTCATAGTCCTATATTTAATCAAATCGAAGGTTTGGTCGTAGATAAAGGTGTTTCTTTATCTCACTTAAAAGGTACTTTGGACACCTTTGCAAAATCTTTGTTCGGCAAAGAAACCAAAGTAAGATTTAGACCTTCTTATTTCCCGTTTACCGAGCCGAGCGTAGAAGTCGACGTAAGTTGCGCCCTTTGCGGCGGAGTCGGCTGTTCTTTATGCAAAGGTACGGGTTGGATTGAGATATTGGGCGCGGGTGTAGTTAATCCCCAAGTCCTTACAAGTTGCGGTATAGATCCCGAAGAATACAGCGGTATTGCTTTCGGTTTCGGCGTTGACCGTATCGCTATGATAAAGTACGGTATACCCAATATTCGTAGTTTGTACGAAAATGACGTTCGTTTCCTTAAACAATACAAATAGGAGAGTATTATGAAAGTTCCTTATAGTTGGTTAAAAGACTTTGTAGATATAAACGTTTCGCCCGAAGTTTTGGCGGATAAAATGGTCAAAGCGGGTTTTGAAGTTGAAGAAATAATAAATCTTGCGGACAGTTACAAAAAGATCGTCGTCGGCGTAATTACCGAAATTTCCAAGCACCCCGACGCGGACAAACTTATCGTATGTCAAATAGACTGCGGTAGTTACGGTATCAAACAAATAGTAACGCACGCAAATAACGTTAAAGTAGGGGACTACGTTCCTACTTGTTTACACGGCGCGGTGTTGCCCGACGGCAAAACTATCACCAAAGGTAAATTGAGAGGCGTCGTTAGCGAAGGTATGATGTGCGGGGGATCCGAATTGGGTCTTACCGAAGACGATTACGAAGGCGCGGGCGTAGACGGTATATTTATCCTTGACGACAGATGCGAAAAAGGTACGGATATAAACGTATATCTCGATACTTTAGACTACGTTTTGGATATAGGCGTTACCGCTAACCGTCCCGACTGCAACAGTATCGTAGGTATTGCAAGAGAAGTCGCCGCCGTATTGGATCTGCCTTTTAACGGTGTCCCTTGCGAAGATTATCAAGAAACGGGGGATATATCCGACTACGTTGACGTAAAAGTTTTAGACGAAGAACTTTGTCCGAGATATATGGCAAAAGCCGTCAAAAACGTAAAGATCGCTCGCTCGCCCGAACTTATAAGACGTAGATTGAGAAAGGTCGGTATTCGCCCTATAAACAACATCGTTGATATTACCAATTACGTACTTACCGAGATAGGTCAACCTATGCACTCTTTCGACGCCGACGTTTTGGGTAAAGAGATAGTAGTAAGACGCGCCCAAGACGGGGAACGTATTATAACGTTAGACGGAAAAGAAAACGTATTAAATAGCGAAAATTTGGTTATTTGCGATTCTCAAAAACCCGTGGCTTTAGCGGGTATCATGGGCGGTTTGAATTCGGGTATTACGGACGATACGACCACCGTAATTTTTGAGTCCGCTAGATTTAAAAGAGATAATATAAGAAGAAGTTCCAAAGCTTTGGGGATAAGAAGCGACTCTTCCGCTCGCTTTGAGAAAGGCGTTGATTTTGCTTCTCAAGCGATGGCTGTCGAACGTATTTGCTCGATGATAGCCGAACAAGGTATCGGGGACATCGTCGGCGGCGTTAGAGATACTTATCAAGGCGGAGAAGAACAAATACTTAAAGTAAGCGCAAATAAGATAAATTCGATATTAGGGATAGAAATACCCGCCGAGACGATGGTTTCTTATCTTAATAGATTATCTATGAGCGCAACTTTAGAAAACGACGTTATAACTTTAAAAGTTCCGTCGTTTAGAGAAGATATTTTAAACGCAAACGACGTTGCCGAAGAAGTTATAAGACTTTTGGGTTACGATAATATAGTAAGCACGCCTTTGGACGGATTACAACAAACTCACGGCGGTTTGACTCAAGTTCAACGTTTGGAAAGAAACTTGAAAGCGTTGTTAAGCGGTGCTTCGGGGTTTAGCGAGTGCGTTAGTTATTCTTTCGTTTCGCCGTCCTTCGTTCAAAAGTTGAGAATACCCGAAGGAGATTATCGTCGTGATTATATAGAACTTATAAATCCTTTAGGTGAAGAGTTGTCGGTAATGCGTACGACCTTGTTGCACTCTATGATGTTGACTTTAAACACCAACAATTCAAGGGGCAATAAACGCGTAAGACTTTACGAAATCGGCAAGGTCTATATCCCTAAATCCTTACCTATCACCGATTATGCGGACGAGCGTCCCACTTTGATGCTTGCCGAAATGGGAGAGACCGATTTCTTCTCGTTAAAGAGAGTTTTAGAGACTATATCCCACGCGCATAACGTTAGTTTTGATTATAAGCCTGAAAAATTCCCTTGGTTACACCCCGGTCGTTCGGCGGCGGTTTATATCGGTGAAGAGTATATCGGCTATATCGGCGAAGTTCATCCCGAAGTGGCAAAAGAGTATAAATTGGATCAAAGAGTTATCGTGTCCGAGTTATCTCTTGACAAAATATTCCAAGCAAGTAAGGATCATTTACCTTACGTAGATTTGCCTAAATTCCCCGCAACGACACGCGATTTGGCGTTCGTTTTAGATTCGAGCATACCCGCGGGAGAACTTTTGGCGGTAGTTAAAAAGGCGGGCGGTAAACTTTTGGAAAGCGCTAAAATATTTGACGTGTATAACGGTAAGGGTATAATCACGGGTAAAAAGAGCGTTGCCGTCGCTTTGTCTTTCCGTGCAAAGGACAGGACTTTGACCGACGACGAAGTAAACGTGCTTATAGATAAAATACTTAATCAAGTAAAAGAAAAATTGAACGGAGTTTTGCGTTAATGGAATTATTGTCGCCTTGCGGTACTATCGAATCTTTAATATCCGCTGTTGCCGCGGGCACAAACGCCGTTTATCTCGGCTTGGGCGAATTGAACGCAAGAGCCAAATCCGTAGATTTTAACACCGACAATTTAAAACAATGGACTGACTATTGTCATCTTTTCGGGGTCAAAGTCTACGTTACTTTAAATACCGAAGTATTTCAAAACGAGTTGACGCGTATGCGTGAACTCGTTGATTTTATTATAAATGCGGGTTGCGACGCTATAATTTCCACCGATCTTGCGGTTTTGGATTATTCAAAGTCCAATTATCCCGATTTTCAAATACACGTTAGCACGCAGTCGGGCGTAAGAAATAAAGCGGGCGCGCTTTTCTTTAAAGAACTCGGCGCGGATAGGGTGGTTTGCGCAAGAGAGTGTTCACTTGAAGATATTAAAGAAATTGCAAGCGTAATAGAAACCGAAGTATTCGTTCACGGTGCGCTATGCGTATCGTTTTCGGGCAACTGTCTATTATCCGAGTATATCGGCGGTAATAGCGCAAATAGGGGCAGATGCAAGCAACCTTGCAGAAAAGACTACGTGGCAAAAACCGAAAAAGGCGTGATTTTAAAAAAAGGAAAACTTTTATCCGCCAAAGATATAGCATTAGACGGGTATCTTGACGAACTTGAAAAAATCGGCGTCGCGTCTTTAAAAATAGAAGGAAGATTAAAAAGTCCCGAATACGTTTACGCTACGACAAACTATTATAAACGGTTATTGAAAGGAGAAAAAGCCGATAGAAACGAGTTATTATTGACCTACAATAGAGGCGGATTTACACCTTCGTATTTTAAGGGCAATAACGTTATATATACTTTAACGTCCAATCACGTCGGATTAAAGATCGGTAGTGTAAAAAACATACTAAAAAAAGGCGGTTTTACTTTTGCCGAGATAAACGCTAACGTTGACAAAGGGGACGGATTAAAAGTATTAAGGAAGGGGCTTGAAGTTGGCGGTAGCGACGTAACGTCGGCTCAAAGCACCCCAAAAGGTACTATAGTTCCCATAAGTGCGGACGTTAAAATCGGCGATACGGTAAGTTTGACTAAAAGTAAATCATATCAAGACGAAGTCTCTAAAAAGAAAGCGAAACTAAACGTTGATTTTGAATTTTCTTTTAGCGACAAAGCCTATTTAAAAGCCGGTTATAAAGAAATATCGGTAGTCGTATCAAAAGACTATGATAAATCTTCGTCACTTGACGATGAAAAAATAAAGGCTCAACTTATTAAAACGGGCGAAACCGATTTTAATGTGGAAAACGTGCAAATCGTGGGCTCGGGTTACCTTCCGAAATCCGCTTTAAACGCTTTAAGAAACCAAGCTTTGCAAGAGTTAAGATCTTGTATAATTGCCACTTATCTATCGCCTAAATCCGAGAATTATTCAAGATCAAACGTCAAAGAAAAACAAAAAATCAATGGCGATATTTACGAAATAGACTCGTTAAGACAAAACTTAAAAGCAAACAATATCGTATATTCGCCAAAATTTTTGGATATAGAGTTCGTAAGAAAAAATCTTTTAAGTTTAAAAGAAAAATATAGAGTATATCTAAAATATCCGAGATTGCTTGACGAAAAAGCCGAAAACGAACTATTAAAGGTTTGTAAAGATTTGTCGGTAGGCGTTTACGCTGACAATTACGGTAACGTGCAAAAAGCAAGAGTCAACGGCTTAAACTATATCGCGGGGTTTGGATTAAACGTGTCTAACGAAATAACTTTAAAGTATTTTAAAGACGCCGACGCCGTGATAAAATCTTTTGAAACTACCGAAGATAAAAGTTTTAGCGGATATTCGTTCGTTTACGGGTTTATCCCCTTGATGACTTTTGAACATTGTCCAAACGCAACGAGTAGGGGAGTGGACTGTAAAAACTGTAAAAATAAAGGAAATACTATTTATTATGACGATGGCGTTTGTACTTTTCCGTTAAGAGCGGTAGTAGGCGATAGGTGTTATTACACGCTATATTCGGATAAAGTATTGGATATTAAGTATAAAACTGACCTTGATAAATACGTATCGTTAGTTGGAGAAAATTCTAAATGATAGAAAAAAGAGTTTTAAAAGCGTTAGAATACGATAAAATAAGAGAAATCATCGCGTCTTTTGCACAGTCGGAAACCGCAAAAGAAATTTTGCTCTCTTTTACTCCGTCAACTTATTTGAAAGAGTGCGAACAATGGTTGATAGAAACCAAAGAAGCGTATAAATTACTATATAATTTAAACGTCGATCCGTCTTTTAACGTCGACGACGTAACCGAAAGCGTTAGACTTGCCGAAAAATTGTCCGTGTTGTCTATACCCGAATTGATGAAGATAGCAACGGTTTTGAGAATATCGTCCGAAGTTAAAAGTTCGATACTCAAAAAAAGATTTGAAGCGCCGACGTTAAGCGAGTACGCTTCTAAAATCTATACGGCGGACATTTTGGTCGAAGAAATAGATCGCTCGATACTTAACGACGACGAGTTATCCGATTATGCGTCCCCCGATCTTGCGTCTATCCGCGCCGAGATAAGACGCGGCAACGAAAGGCTTAAAGAGAGATTATATTCGTTGGTAAACAATAAAAGCATATCTCAATATCTTCAAGATAGTATAGTTACCCAAAGGGGGGATAGATACGTTATACCCGTTAGAAACGAATATCGTTCAATGGTAAAAGGTATAGTTCACGACCAATCGGCTTCGGGACAAACGGTTTTTGTCGAGCCTGCCGAGATAGTTGAAATGAACAATAAATTAAGGCAATTAAAGATAGACGAAACGAGAGAAGTCGAACGCATACTAAGGATGTTGACCGCAAAAGTAGGATCTATATCTACGCAAATACTTACAAACTCTCAAATAATAACCGAACTTGACGTTATATTTGCAAAAGCGATCTTTTCCGAAAGATACGATTGTTATCCGCCCGTTTTAAACGATAACGGATATTTGAAGATCGTAAACGGCAGGCATCCGCTTATCGAAAAAAGCAAAGTTGTCCCGATAAGCATTACGCTTGGCAAAGATTACGACTTGTTGTTGATAACGGGTCCTAATACCGGCGGTAAGACCGTAAGTTTAAAGTTGACGGGGCTTTTTACGCTTTTGGCAATGTCGGGCGTGTTTATTCCCGCCGATAGTGCCGAGATCGCAATTTTTGACAAAGTATTTTGCGACGTAGGCGACGAACAAAGTATAGAGCAAAGTTTATCAACGTTTTCTTCTCATATTAAAAACGTCGTTAAAATTGTCAACGAAGTCGATGAGAATAGTTTGGTGTTATTGGACGAAGTCGGCGCGGGTACCGATCCCGAACAAGGTGCGGCGTTAGCCGTAGCTATTACCGACTACTTAAAAGACAGCGGAGCAAAGTGCGTTATCACGACTCACTATTCTAAACTAAAAGAGTATTCGTATGCGACCGAAAGGGTGGAAAACGCATCGATGGATTTCGATCCTACCACTTTTGAACCGACTTATAAACTTATTATAGGCGTCCCCGGGACGTCTAACGCTTTGGAAATATCGAGAAGACTTGGTTTAAAAGACGAGATAATAGAAAGAGCAAGTCAAAATATCGCAAAAGAAACCAGATCGTTTGAAGAAGTTTTACTCTCCGCCGACCAAGCACGAAGAATATCCGAAGAAAAACTTGCGGAAACGAATAAACTTGCGGAGTCTTTAAAGGAAGAAATAAGACTTTACAAGCAAAAACAAACTAAACTCGAAAACGAGATCGAAAGATTAAATATCAACGCCAAAAAGGAAGTTAAACGTTTAGTCGAAAACGCGCTTTTTGAAGTCAACGAGATAGTCGGAGATCTAAAAAAATTATCTCAAGAGCCGTCCGCTCAAAATTACTTTGAAGCGACTAAATTAAAAAAGAAACTCGAACAAGTTACCGTCGATATGGAAAACGAAGAGAAGGAAACGCCCAAATATACGCAAGAAAAACCCAAAGCGGGAGATAGAGTATATATAACGAGTTTGGACGCCGTAGCCGTTTTAGAAAGCGTTAAACCCAACGGGGACTGTATTGTAAAACTCGGAAGGCTTACAAGTTCGATAAAATCGCAATTCGTTAAAAAATTAGCCGATCAAAAGGTCGAAACAAAAGAAGAACCCGAACAAAAAAAGGTCAAGTACGTCAACCCTATCTCGGGTAAATATACGAGCGAATTAAACGTTATCGGTAAAAGGGCGGTAGACGCTATTGCCGAAGTGGAAAAGTTTTTAGCCGATTCCAAAGACAGAAATATGGAATTGGTGCGTATCATACATGGCAACGGAACGGGCGCATTAAGAGCCGCTATTTGGGAGTATTTGGACGGCTCGGACGTAGTGTCCTATTGTTTAGGCAAAAAAGACGAAGGCGGGACGGGCGCTACTATCGTAAGGCTTTTATAAAAATGGTCGAGTATTATCAACAAATACTAAAAGACGAATATTCTTTAGGCGCAAGGGTAAAAAGAGCCTTTCAAATAGTCGGGCTTATACACTTTTTAATTGCTCTTATGCTAACGGTATATTTTGCGATCATCTTTTGGGTTTTGTTGATAATACCTTTGGTCGTTTTTTTAGTCGGTATAATTTGGGGTTGGTTATCCTATCTTTTTTCTACCGATTACAAATACGAATACGACAATGGCATTTTAACGATTTTTTATAAAAATTCTTATGGAAATTATAAAGAAATTATCAAAGGAAACGCTATTATTTTAAAAGACCAAACTTTTTATAAAGGCGTCAAAAGTTTGACTAATTTAAAAAATGGTGTGATAATATCTATCGACGGACAAGTAGTAAAAATAAGTCCAAATACCTATCTGGAAACCTTATTGATATATGAAAAATGAGTACGTGTATTTAGACAACGCCGCAACGACAAAGGTACTTCCCGAAGTTGGTGAAGTAACGGCAAAATATTTTCAAGAGCAGTATTATAATCCGAGCGCTCTATACGGGAAAGCGATAGAAGTATCACGTTGTATAAAGTCCGCAAGAGAAGATATAGCAAGCGTTTTGGGGGTTGAGCCCGATACTATCATTTTTACTTCTTCGGGTAGCGAGAGCGATAATCAAGCGTTATTTTGCTCGCATAAAAAGAAAGGCTCAAAGATATTGATAGGGGAAAGCGAACATTCCGCCGTTTACAATTCGGCAATGGAGTTAAAGCAACGCGGATTTGACGTCGTAACTATAAAAACCGATAACGCAGGAAGGATAGATTTGACCGATTTGGAAAATAATTTAGACGAAAGCGTCTCTTTGGTTTCGGTAATGCACGTCAATAACGTTACGGGCGCTATCAACGATTTGAAAGCAATATCCGATATTATCAAGAAAAAATCGCACGCTATATTTCACTCGGACGGCGTTCAAGCGTTCGGCAAAATACCCGTAAAACCAAAGTCGCTCGGCGTGGATCTATACAGTATGAGTTCGCATAAGATAGGCGCGCCGAAAGGTAGTGGGTTTTTATACGTAAAAAAAGGTTTGACCGTTGCGCCCTTGATATACGGGGGCGGACAAGAAAAGGGAGTAAGATCTTCTACCGAAAACGTACCTTGTATAATGGGATTTGCCTTAGCGGCAAAGATAGCGTACGCAAACTTATCAAAGTTAAAAGAGAATTCGGAAAAGTTTTTTAACGAGATAAGAAAATACGTCGACCAAAAAGAAGACGTTAAGATCCTTTCTCAAGGGGAGTGCGCACCGCACATCTTGTGTTTGGATTTTAAATCGGTCAGGGGTGAGACCTTAATGCACGCTTTAGAAGAAAAGGGGTATTTGCTTGGCATAGGCTCGGCTTGTTCGAGCAAAAAAGGTACGCCGAGAATACCCAAAGCGTTGGGACTCGGGGAAGGATACAAAGAAGGACTTTTGAGAATAAGCGTAAACGCTTACGACGATTACGACGCAAACGCGTTTATAACCGCTTTGGACGAGTGCGTGGAACAATTAAAAAAATACGTGAGGGTATAATGGAAAAAGTACTATTGTTAAGATACGGCGAGATATATTTAAAAGGCAGAAATAGGGGCTATTTTGAAAGATTATTGCTTGCAAATTGCAAAAAAGCGCTTAAAGACTACGACGTAGAGATATATAAAACTTTCGGTAGATATTACGTTGAAAAATTTAAGGAAGAAGACACTCAAGAAATAATCGAAAAACTTAAAAAGGTAGCGGGGCTTCACTCTTTGATGATAGCCGAAAAAATACCTACGGATATGGAAAAGGTTTACGCTTTATGTCGTGAAGTCGCACCCGATAAAGGCAGTTTTAGGATAACCGTAAATCGTGCCGACAAGACGATAGAAAAATCTTCCCCCGAACTTGCCGCGGATATCGGTAGCGCAGTATTGGATAATCACCCAAATCTTACGGTAGATCTTAAACACCCCGAACACGAGATTTTCGTGGAATTTAGAGAAACGGGCTATACCTACGTATATTTTGACGTTATACCTTGTTTAAGGGGTATGCCTATAGGCAGTTCGGGAAAGGGGCTTTGTCTTTTGTCGGGCGGTATCGATAGTCCCGTAGCGTATTATCGTATGGCAAAAAGGGGTATGCATATCGACGCCGTGCATTTTCATAGTTTTCCTTATACGTCTTTGATGGCAAAAGAGAAGGTCTTGGATCTGGCAAAGATCTTATCCGAATATACGGGCGGTATGCGTGTTTACGTTGTTCCGTTTACCGAAATACAACGTGAAATACACGAAAAGTGTCCCGCCGAATATATGATAACCATTATGCGTCGTATGATGATGCGTATCGCCGAAAGACTTGCTTTGAAAAACGGTTGTCAATCCTTGATAACGGGGGAGAGTTTAGCGCAAGTCGCTTCTCAAACGCAAGAAAGTATATTGGTAACTAATTCGGTCGTTAAAGAGTTGCCCGTTTTTAGACCTTTGATAGGTATGGATAAAGAAGAGATAATCGAAACGTCGAGAGAGATAGGCACTTTTGAAACGTCTATCTTGCCTTACGAAGATTGTTGCACGGTATTTTTACCCAAAAATCCCGTTATAAAGCCTAAACTCGAAGATATAGTCGCTTCCGAAAACAATATGGATTACGAACCGCTTTTGCAAAAAGCGATAGAAGATACCGAGATAGTTTTTATTTGATTTAAAAACAAATAGACTGTAAAAACCTTTGAAAACCTAAATCGTTTGTCTAAACTTATCGAGCAATATAAGTTTAAATAGTGCGTTTTAGTAGGGGGTTTTTACAGTTTTTTTTATTCGATATACCTTTTATCTTCTATCCAAAATCGTTTTTCGACGGTTTTGCCGACGGCGGTCGTCAAGCCGTTAGAAAAAGGTGTTATTTTTAACTCGACTAGTCCTTCGAGATCGTCAAATATTATATCGTAGTCGTTTTCTTCGGATAAATAACGAGAATAAGAGCCGTTAAAAGAATTGACGTTTACCAAAAAAGAATTTTCCTTTTGACCTTTTATTTTAACTATAAGTTTATCGTTTTCGACACTTGCGTCCCAGTTTACTTTGGGGTCGGTAAAGTAAGTCGAGATCTCTTTTACCTTTCCTACGTAATCGTATATCGTATACCTTTTGGGGGTGTTAAACGACGCTAATCTCAATACGCCGTCTCTTTCTAAAGATAGTTTATCCAAATAACCTTTTTTAGCGTTTTTGTTTGTAGGATATATAGGTTTGGTTATAGCGTTTTTTAGCGTCAACGTCGGTTCACCGCCACCCGTTTGGGTCAGCATTTTATCTTTTTTCATACTTAAATTACCCATCCAAGAAAGATAAACGCGGGTGGAGTCGTATGCTACCGACCATGCGTCAGAGTTCCCTTTGGTCGTTTCTACCGTTCCCGTTTTTGCGCATAATCCCGTATCTTTTAGTTTTTTCGCAGTTCCTATTTTGGTCGTGTATTCTAAACAGTCGTTTATATACGCTATCGACTCGGCGGAAAAAAGTTTCTCGTTACTCGTTTCGTTTTTATAAATGATTTCGTCTTTGTCTCTTATTTCATAGATGAACGAAGGCTCTTTTGCTTGGTTAGTTGAAAATACGCCGTAAAGCATAGCGATTTGAGATAAACTCAAGCCGTCTTTCGTTCCGCCGAGAGCTAAGGCTAAATTACGGTCTTCTTTAAAATCGATGCCTATTTTGTCAAAATATTCTATACACTTGTCAACGCCTACCATATCCAATATTTGGACGGCGCAACTGTTAGAAGAGTATGCTATAGCGTCTCTTACCGATATTTTACCACGATAAACGCCCGAATAGTTTTTGGGACTGTAACCGTTTATAGTTATTTCTTTATCGTCCAATATACTTGCCGGCAATAATAGTGAGTTTTCAAACGCTATCGTCGTGATAAAAGGCTTTAACAAAGACCCGACTTGTCTTTTTAGCGTAAACGGAGAATAAGAGTGATTTGACGCGTATGCGGTTATACCGCCCGAGTTAGTATCCGTTATCAAAAGGCTTTTATCCGCCTTTGAGTCGTTTTTATTAAGTGAGTCGCAGGCTCTTTTTTGTTCTTCTTGTACGCAATAGGTTTTAATTGTCAAATCACGCATTTTAAGATCGTAGTCTCCGACGCCTAAAATCGCTTTTGCTTGCTTTACCGCTTCATCAACGTATTTTTCGCAATAATCGTTAGTCGTTTTTATTTCTACTTTGCTATTGACTGCTTGCTCGTATTCCTTCGTATCGGCAAAGCCTTGTTCGCGCATCAATTTTAAAACGACGTTTCTTCGGCTTGTATTGTTTTCTAATGAGTTTAGCGGAGAATACTTTGCGGGATTTGCGACGGTCGCCGCGATAGACGCGCACTCGCTTAAAGATAGTTCGTTTGGGGTTTTGTCAAAAAATCTTTTACTTGCGTTTCCTATACCGTATATACCGTTGCCAAAATAAATTACGTTCAAATATGCTTCGAGTATTTCGTCTTTAGTATATTCTTTTTCTATTTGCAAAGCGATCTTTGCTTCTTTTAGTTTGCGTTTTAAGGATTTTTCACCGTTCAAATGGGTGTTTTTGGCAAGTTGACAAGTTATAGTCGAAGCCCCTTGCGAAAAGTTTCCTTTTTTAATATCGTGTAGAGCGGACGATATAATGCGTCTGTAATCAAGCCCGTTATGTGAGTAAAATCTTTTGTCTTCAACTGCAACAAAAGCGTTTTTAAGGTCGTCGCAAACGTCTTTAAGGTCGACGTGATCTTGGTTTTGGCTTATTTCTTTTCCGTTTATATCAAGTATGGTTATACTTCCGTTTACTTGAGTGATTTTATCTCTATCTAAAGTAGCGTCCGCGGTTACTATGGATACGGCGGAAAAGGTAAAGATCACGCTTATAACAAAAAAGAGAAGTACGCCAAATAATATCCTTTTTAAAACCTTGTTTTTCATTATCAATAGTATGATTATTTTTCGATTATTTACACACTTGTCAAATATCCCGCTTTGTGTTAAAATTTTTTTATGAGTTTTTTGCCCATCTTTAGAGAAGAATTTGACGGAATACCCGATTTCGTAATGATCACCGCGGACGCATACGTCGATCATCCGTCTTTTGGTCATGCATTGATCTCTCGGCTTATCCAAAGTCAAGGTTTTTCTATTTGTTTGATACCGCAACCGCAAAACGACCAAGACTATCAACGGTTTCCCGCCCCGAAATACGCTTTTTTGATAAGCGGGGGAGTAGTCGACAGTATGGTCGCGCATTATACGGTTGCAAAAAACAGAAGAGATAGGGACGAATACAGCGAAGGCGGAGAAATGGGTAAACGACCGGATAGAGCGGTTACCGTTTATTCTCAAAATTTAAAAAGACTATTTCCCGACGTTCCCGTTATAATCGGCGGTATAGAAGCAAGTTTAAGGCGTAACGCTCATTACGATTATTGGGCGGACAAGGTGATGCCTTCTATTTTGGTGCCTTCAAAAGCCGATCTTTTGATTTACGGTATGGGCGAAAAACCGTGGATGGAGATCCTTGCGTTATTAAAGAAAAACGTACCCGTAAATAATATAAAAGATATACGCGGTACAAGTTATTTGATCCATAACCAAAAAGCCCAAAATCTTATTAAAAAAGTGGAAGAAGGTTCGGCTTTATGTTTGCCGTCTTTTGAAGAAGTTTCTCAAGACAAAAAGATATACTGCAAGTCGTTTAATATCGAAAGTAAAAATTTAGACCCGTATTCGGCAAAGACGCTTTTACAAAAACACGGGGAATATTACGTTGTTCAAAATCCACCGCAGTACCCTTTAAAAACGCAGGAAATGGATAGTGTTTACGATTTTCCTTACGAAAGAAACTACCACCCGAGTTATAAAAAAGGGGTTCCCGCTTTGCAAGAAGTCAAGTTTAGTTTGACGTCCGCAAGGGGTTGTTACGGCGCTTGCAGTTATTGCGCTATAACCTATCACCAAAGTAAACACGTTCAAGCGAGAAGTAAAGAGTCTTTGGTCAAAGAAGCAAAAGTGTTGATAGCGGATAAGGATTTTAAAGGATATATCCACGACGTAGGGGGACCGAGCGCAAATATTAGGGGCGCGTCTTGTCCTAAACAAGAAAAATTCGGCAGTTGTAAAGATAAAAACTGTATAGGATTTACTCAATGCAAAAACGTAGTTATAGACGAAACCGAGTATTTTGATATTCTTAGGACTTTACGCAGGTTGGACGGAGTTAAAAAAGTGTTCGTAAGATCGGGTATAAGATACGATATTCTTTTGGCTGACGACGAAAGGTTTATGCGGGAACTTATAAAGTATCACGTAAGCGGACAGTTGAAAGTCGCGCCCGAACATAACTCGGACAAAGTGTTAAAATTGATGAACAAACCGCCTTTCGAGACTTTTTTGAGATTTAAGAAAAAGTACGAAAAAATCAACGAAGAGTTAGGTAAAAAACAATATATCATACCTTATCTTATATCTTCTCACCCGGGTTGTACGACCAAAGACGCGATAAGGCTTGCCGAATATCTAAAAAGTATAAGATATATCCCCGAGCAAGTACAAGATTTTTATCCCACTCCTTCCACTCGCTCGACTTGTATGTACTATACGGGGTACGATCCCGAAGATATGACGCCTGTTTACGTTCCTAAAAAGAAGGAAGAAAAAGCCGAACAAAGAGCGTTATTACAATTCAATAGACCCGAAAACTATCAACTCGTTAAAAAAGCGCTTTTGGAAAACGGAAGAAAAGATCTTATCGGCAACGGTCCTTTATGTTTGATACCCGACGACAGAAAGAATACCGAACGCAAAAAGGCAACGCCCGTAATTTACGTTAAAAAGAAAGGCAAGAAAAAATAATTTTAAATAGAGTATTCCGTATACGTCTTGGCATAACGTCAAGACGTTTTTTTGTGTAAAAATAGGCTGTTCGTTCTAATTATTTATAGAAAATCATAGATTATAACCAAAGAATATATAATTCGACAAAAACAGAAAAAATCTTGCTTTTAGGAGGGTTTATAATGGCAACGTTCAAAGTCATCACTCGCAAAAATATACTTGTATTTACGCTTGTTTTAGTCCTATCTATATGTATAGGCGTCGGCGCACTCGGTATAAGAAACGCGTTTTCGGAAAGTAAAAGGTTACCCGTATATTCAACGGACTCAAAGGATAAGATAGCAATATCTTTCGACGCTTCTTGGGGTGCCGATAAAACAAAAGCCATCGTAGATCTATTGTCGGGGTACGGGATAACCGCAACGTTTTTCTTGACGGGGATATGGATAGACGCCTTTCCCGAACAAGTAAAGTATATTGCCGAAAAAGGGTTTGAAATAGGAAATCACAGCAAAAATCACTACAATATGACGGGGTTGAACGTCAAAAAAATAAATCAAGAGATAGATTACGTAAACGATAAAGTAAAAGAATTGACAGGGATTGTCCCAAAGGTATTTAGAGCCCCGTTCGGAGCATACGACGATAAACTTATCAAGTGTTTGGATAAAAAGAATATGACTTGCGTTCAGTGGAGCATAGATAGTCTTGACTGGAAGGGGTTGGGTAAAGAAGAACTAAAAGAAAGGATAATACCTAATTTAAAGGGCGGGTCGATAATACTTTGTCATAACAACAGCGATCATATTTTAGAAGCGTTGCCCGAAATCATAGAATCCGCATTGAGTAAAGGATTGAGATTTGTAAATATGAGCGAACTTATATACACGGATAATTACGTTATAGATAATAACGGAAAACAAAGTAAAAAGTCAAACGGAGGAGAATTATGAATTACGAAGAAACAATGAACAACGTAGTGACCGTATCGGGGGAAGTGTTAAGCAAGCCCGAATACACTCATACGGTCTTTGGGGAAGGATTTTACGAACTTACCTTGGCGGTAGAGCGTCTTTCGGGACAAAAGGACGAATTGCCGATAACTATATCCGAAAGATTGATGGAAGAAGTCGATTTAAGCATAGGTAATTACGTAACCATTAACGGACAATTTAGATCTTACAACAAAATATCCGAAAACAAAAGTAAATTGATGTTGACCGTATTTGCAAGATCTATAAGAGATTACGATGAGACTTGCAATCCTAACAGCATAGAGATAAAAGGGTACGTTTGTAAGCAACCGACGTATAGAACGACGCCTTTTAAAAGGGAGATTTGCGATCTTTTGGTCGCCGTAAATAGATCTTACAATAAATCCGATTATATCCCTTGTATCGCGTGGGGAAGAAACGCAAGATTCGTTAATACGTTAAGAGTAGGGGATAAAATAGACATTTACGGTCGTATACAAAGTAGAGTATACCAAAAAACCGCAGAAGACGGAACGATAGTTTTTAAAACCGCGTACGAAGTTTCGGTAAGCGGATTAAGAGCGGATAGAGTAGAAGAAGAAAAAGCGTATTTGATAAAAAATCAAGCGATATAAATTTGCTTTAAAAATAGAATATATAGGACTGTGAAAAGTTTTTACGTTTGAATCTTAGACGTTAAAAGTAAACTAACGGTTTAACTCGTCGGATATTAGTCAAATAAACGTATAAGTAAAAAGATTTTTCGCAGTCTTTTCTTTAACTTCTCAAACTTCTTTACAAGAGAAAAATAATTTGATATAATTTTATTTATGAATACCTTAGAAGAAGTAGTTGCAAATATAAAAAGATTTAACGATATTTGTATTTCGGCAAACGCTACTTTGGTATTGGCTACAAAGACGATACCTGCCGATTTTCTTAAAGAACTTGTCGCTTGTTTCCCGGGGGACTTGATTTTTGGGGAGAATAAAGCGCAAGAGTTAAAAGAAAAATACTTTACTTCGGACAATTTAAAATGGCATTTTATCGGTAGATTACAGTCTAACAAAATAAAATATCTTATCGGTAAAGTCGATCTTATTCAAAGCGTAGACAGCATAAGTTTGGTTGACGAGATCGCAGAAAGATCTTTAAAACTCGGCGTCGTAACCGATATTTTAGTGGAGATAAATCTTGGCGACGATCCGCAAAAAGGCGGAATATCGGTCGACGAAGTACGTGCTTTTGCGTCGCATACCACAAAATTGGACGGGGTTAGACTCAAAGGTATTATGAGCGTTTTACCAAAAGACGGGGATATAGAACGACTAATGAAAAAAGCAAAACAAATATCTTCGGAACTTGTTGAAACGTACGGAAGTCAAATGGGTACCATATCGATAGGTATGAGTGAGGACTACGACAAAGCGCTTGCAAATTCTTCTAATATGATAAGGATAGGCAGCGCAATATTCGGGAAAAGGAGTTATCAATTATGATAGAAAAGAAAACGTCTTACAGCGACACTTTAGAAGCGCTTTTTAATCAAAACGCAAATCAAACTGTAAATAATACGCCTACTCAAAAAAATGACGGCGGTAATTTCGTTTTGTCTTATCCTTCTTCCTTCGAAGATATAAAAAGTATAATAGACGGGCTTAAAAACGGCTGTTCGGCTCTCGTTAGTTTTAGTAAAGTTGCCAAAGCGGCTACTTGCCAAAGGATGTTGGATTATTTGTCGGGCGCGGCTTACGCTTTAAGTTGTAACGTGCGCAAAATCCAAGAAGGGCAGTATTTGTTTACCGCAAACGGCGTTTCTATTAAAATCAATCAATGAGTTTCGTTATATTTGAAATTTTATTTTTTGGCGTTTTGCTTGCCGGCGATTTAGTTAGCAAGCATTTTATTATGCCTTTTTTAGAAAATCAACCAAATTTTTCTTATACCTTGATAGATAAGGTTTTGACGTTAAGATATTCGATAAACGACGGGGCGGGCTTTGGTTTTTTGTCGGGTAAAAAGACGGCGCTTATAGTTATCACCGTAATCGCTATGGTAGCGATACTCGTTTTTACCATTTTGTTGCACGCTAAAAACACGCACAAAAAGAAGTCGGGACGCTTTTTATTGTCAACTCTTATTATGATTTTGGCGGGCGGTATCGGCAATTTAGTGGATAGAATAGCGTTAGGCTCGGTTAGAGATTTTATCGATTACACGATAGTAGAGACGATATTTAAAAGAAGTTTTGCGATCTGCAATCTTGCGGACGTTTGGTTGACGTTGGGAATGATCTTCCTTATCGTTTACGTTTTATTGTTCTTTAAAGAATCTAAACCCGAAGTGCCTTTAATACCCGATGACGAGATGAGCGAAGACCCCGTTAAAGACGCTTTGGAAATGTACGACAAGGCGCAAAAGTAAAATGGAACCGCTTTTTGTTACGGTAGACGAAGAAGGGGTAAGGATAGACGTTTTTCTTGCCCGAAAATTTGATTTGACCAGGTCTTACGTCAAACAACTTTGCGACGAAGGCTTGGTTTTTTGTCAAAACAAACAAGTAAAAAAAGCGGGTTTTTGTCCAAATTTGAACGACGTTATCAAGGTGGAATTGCCCGAACCGAAAGAAATATCCGCAAAGGCGGAAGATATACCTTTGGATATTGTATACGAAGACGACGACCTTTTAGTTATCAATAAACCGCAAGGATTGGTTACTCATCCCTCTCAAGGTACCCCCGACGGCACTTTGGTAAACGCCATTATGTTTCACTCCGATCGTTTAAGTTCGATAAACGGTGATATACGTCCGGGGATAGTGCATCGTTTGGACAAAAATACTTCGGGGTTATTGGTGGTAGCAAAAACGGATAAAGCGCATTTGTCTTTATCTAAACAAATAGAAACCAAAACCGCCGTTAGACAATACGTCGCGCTTGTCGACGGTAATATAAAAGAAGATGAAGGAAAAATAGAGCAACCGATCGGCAGAAATCCAAAAGACCGAAAACTTATGGCGGTAGTTAAGGACGGACGATACGCTTTAACTTATTATAAAGTTTTGGAAAGATTCGGCAAATATACCCTTGTGGAATATACTTTAAAAACGGGTAGGACTCACCAAATAAGAGTTCACTCTAAATTTATAAATCACCCCGTCGTCGGCGACGTCGATTACGGCGGTAGTAACGTTTTTAAATTAAACGGGCAGTTGCTTCACGCTTTTAGACTGTCTTTCGATCATCCTATAACGGGGGAACGACTCACCTTCGAAGCCCCTTTGCCCGATTATTTTCAACAAGTTTTATCTAAATTAAGAAAAAGTTTATAGTTTTTTGAGTTTTGATTTTTTTTAAAAATAAAAACGCATCACTGCGTTTTTACTTCTTTATCTTTATGCGCGTTTGGTTGTACTACGGCGCTTTCGTAATTGACGTATATGACCGCACCTTTCGGGGCGTTAGGGCGTTTCTTTACGTTTTTCTTTAAAGTGTAGTCAACTACCGTGTTGCCCGATTGTTGCTTTTCCGAATAAAACGCCGCTATTTCGCAAGCCGTTTTGATAACTTCGTCCGAAGGTTTTTTGCCGTTTGTTTTTATGATCAAATGCGATCCGTGAGAGTCTTTTGTATGGAACCAAAGATCGTTTTCTTGAGCGTAACCAAAGGTAACTCTTTCGTTTTCTTGGTTGTTCCTTCCCCTTATCAATTTAAAACCGTCCACTTCGTATTCTTTCGGGGGTAACTGTTTGGGTTTTCTTACTTTGCCTTTTTGTTGTTTTTCTTTTATCAAACCGTAAGAGACCAACTCTTCTTTTATCTCTTGTAATTCTTGTGCGTTTTCGGCAAGGTCCAAAGCCGTTCTTAAAGAGTAGAGATAATCTAAAGTTTGCATAAGTTCGGTCTTTTGCTTTTCGCATACTACGACCGTGCGTTTTTGTTTTGAATATTTTTTAAAATAACTTTGAGCGTTTTGTTGCGGGGTCATAGTTTTGTCCAAGGGTATAGTTATCTCTTCGTTGGTGTAATAGTTAAGAGTTACTAATTTCGCGTCCCCCTTTTTAAGCAAATATATGTTATTCGTAATAAGTTCGCCAAAAATACGCAATTCGTCCAAAGATTCGCAATCTTTTAATTTTTGTTTGGCGGTCTCTAAATTTCTCTCTGCTTTTTTTATAGCGTTTTTGACGGCGGAATTTAAGACTTTTCCTTCGTTTTGTAATCTCGCGATCCTATCTTTTTCGGTGGAACAAAGTCTTACCGCTTCGTTTAAAGAAGATACTTCGGTATATTCTTGCGAAAGGGTAAGATAGGGCATAAAGTAGTAATCGATAGCAAAACCGTTTTCAAATCTAACGCAGGGAGAGTATAACTCGGAAGAATTGACGTTAAAAAATACGGTCAATAGATTTGTTAATCTATCTATCATATCGGGGGTGAGCGTACAAGGATAAGGGTCTATATTTGCACGAGAAACAAGTTCGCAAGCGGTAGCCATCGAAAACCCCGCGATATTGCTTGCCAAAAATTTTGCAAGATCCCCGCCCGTAAACGTTGATAAAGAGTCCCTTACTTTGGGCGAGTCGGGTGCGATTTTGTTCATTGGCGGTAACTCGTATTTTACCTTTGGCATAATGCACCTTAAAGAATTTTCGGGAGTTATATGCCTTAACGCTTCGCTTATCGTGTTATCTTCGTCGCAAACTATGACGTTACTATATCTTCCTAAAAGTTCGACGTATATTTTGTTAGTAACTTCGTCCGACATTTCGTTTTTTGCTTTTACGTCTATCTCTATAACTCTATCGTAACCGACGCACGAAAAACGTTCGATTTTTGCACCCATAAAACGCCTTCTTAAATGCATTAAGAAGGGCGGGGCAATATAAGGATTGTCCTTTTTCTCGTTGGAAACGTGTATACGCGGACTGTTGGCGTTGACCGAAACAACGAGTATTTTCGTTTGTCCCAAAAGGTGAACGTAAAATACCACTTCGTCTTTTTCGGGTTGGTTGATCTTTTCTATTCTACCACCTACCAAAGCGTCGGATAACTCTTTGGCAAGGGCGTTTATCGTGTACATATCGTTAGGCATACAGTAATTATAAACCCAAGTGTAAAAAATTACAATCCTTATTTATTTACAAAAAAAGAGTTTTTTCGTTGTTTTTTTAAGTCGGACAAAAAAGTTTTTATAAACTAACCCCTTTATAAATGTTGCCAAACAAATTTTATTATGATAAACTATTTTATTATATAAATATAAATTCACACGTATAAACGTGTTCACCGGAGGACAAAATGAGTAACGAAGAACAAGTAATCAACGCTATTGATAATCAAGAAGAACAAGCGGATCAAACCGTCGCTAACGACGCTACTATCAACGTAAACGTTAGGGGTACAGATTATCCTATTCAATATACTGTAGAAGAAGTAGATAAGTTTACCAAAAACTACGTCGTAACGGTAGAAGGCGATTTATTCAAAGCGTTAGAAATGAGCGCTTACTTCAAAACCAAAGGCAAATATATGATCCCGGGATTCCGTAAAGGCAAAGCGACGATGTCAAGCATCAAGAGCCATTACGGCGAAGGCGCATTTTTAGACGCAACGATCGACGAAGCGATAGATACTATCTATAAAGCGATGTATCGTCCCGTATTTTTAGCGTCGGGTATGGCTTGTATGCCTTCCGCGGATATTAAGTCCATTGATTTGGGAAAGGTAGTTTTCTATTACGTTATCACCACTTATGCTAAAGTCGAAAACGTAGTATATAAAGATTTGGAATTTAAAGTCGTTTCGGACGGAAAGTATATCGAAGAACTTGCCGATAATAAATTGAAATCCGCTCTCGATAAAGCGGGTTATTGGGAAGATATCACCGATAGACCCCTTCAAGAAAAAGACACCGCCACTATCGATTATGCAGGTAAGATAGACGGAGAACTCTTTGAAGGCGGTTCTGCCGAAGGTCAAGATCTTGAAATCGGTTCGGGTACCTTTATCCCCGGTTTCGAGTCTCAATTAGTAGGTATGAATATCGGCGAGACCAAAGACATCAACGTTAAATTCCCCGAAGATTACGGCGCAAAAGAATATGCGGGTAAAGACGCTGTGTTTACCGTAACTTTGAAAGGTATCAAACTCAAAAAGTTGCCCGAACTCGACGATGAATTTGCAAAAGACGTAAGCGAATTCGACACGTTGGACGAGTTGAAAGCTAGTTTTAAAGCGGAAGCCGAAACCGAGTCCGCTCAAAGAGCAAAGAAGGAGACCGAATCTTCTCTTATCGACGCTGTTTTGAAGGCGAACGATTCTTACGAACTTCCTAAAAAAGCCGTTGACGAAATGGCGGAGAAGAGATACGAAGAATTTGCCGATTATCTCAAAGGTAACGGTATGAGTATGGATATTTATCTTTCTTATCTCGGAAGAACCAAAGACGAAATACTTGACGAGTACAGAAGAGATATCGAATCTTCCGAAAAACGCAATATGATATTAAGCGCGGTAATCGAAGCGGAAGGCTTAAAGATCGAAGAAGACGAAGCCGAAGCGAAGATCGCCGAAAACGCCGCTAAAGCGGGTAAGGAAGTCGACGAGTATAAGAAAGAAGTCAAGGCGGACGAACTCGACTACATCTATAACGAATTATTGTCCAATAAACTCGTCGCACGTTTGAAAGAATTAAACAAGGCGGTCGGCGAATAATTTATCATCAAGGAGTATTTTAATGGACGGAGAGAAAATGGCTTTCATTCCTTACGTATATGAACGTAACGGCGCTAGCAAAGGGGATCTGTTTTCCCGTATGCTCGACGATAGGATCGTATTTTTGACGGGTACGGTCGATAGTGAAATGGCGGAACTTATTATCGCTCAACTTTTGTATTTGGAAAGTAAGGACCCGACTAAAGACGTATTTTTGTACATCAACAGTCCCGGCGGGTCGGTAAGCGACGGTATGGCTATACACGATACCATGCAATATATCAAATGCGACGTTCAAACTATTTGCGTTGGCGAAGCCGCTTCGATGGGCGCTTTCTTGTTGGCTTCGGGGGCAAAAGGTAAACGCTACTGTTTGCAAAACAGCGAAGTAATGATACACCAAGTATTAAGCGGTTATCAAGGTCAAGCCACCGATCTCGAGATCCACACTAAACACACTTTGCGTATCAAAGAAAAAATGAATAAACTCTTGGCAAAATATACGGGTCAACCGTATGAAAAAATTTGCCAAGATACCGAAAGAGATTATTTTATGAGCGCTCAAGAAGCGTTGGAATACGGGATAATCGACAAAGTTTTTGAGCATAGAGAATAGTTATGGCAGAAAAGATCAAAGATTTCGTTTGTTCCTATTGCGGTAGAAGTGAAAAAGAAGTAGGCGTATTGATAGCGGGGTTAAAAAACTGCTATATATGTAAAGATTGCGCCGAACAATGCCTTTTAAAAATCAAAAAGTTTGAGTCGGAGACGCAACAAGAAGCGTCTTCCGAACCAAATCTTTTGACGCCAAAGGAAATCAAATCCAAATTGGACGAATATATAATCGGTCAAGATATGGCTAAAAAGATCATATCCGTCGCAGTTTATAATCATTATAAACGTATAAATTGCCTAGATACCGACGACGACGTCGTTTTGGAAAAAAGTAATATACTTATGCTTGGTCCTACCGGTTCGGGTAAGACTCTTTTGGCTAAAACGTTAGCAAAAATATTAAACGTTCCGTTTGCCGTTGCCGACGCAACGACCTTGACCGAAGCGGGATACGTAGGCGAAGACGTCGAAAATATCCTTTTGAAACTTATCCAAAACGCCGATTACGACATCGCTCGTGCGGAAAAGGGTATAATTTATATCGACGAGATCGATAAGATAGCAAGAAAGGGCGAAAACGTAAGTATAACTCGAGACGTTAGCGGAGAAGGCGTGCAACAAGCGTTATTAAAAATAATCGAAAGTACGGTCGCCAACGTTCCCCCGCAAGGCGGTAGAAAACATCCGCAACAAGAGTTTTTACAAATTGATACCACAAATATTTTGTTTATATTCGGCGGTGCTTTCGTCGGACTTGAAAAAATAATCACTCAAAGAAAAGCCGAAGGCAATATCGGATTCGGTGCTTTTATCTCTACGGACGAAGAGACCGCTTACTCCGAACTTATCAACGAAATGCAACCCGACGATTTGATAAAATTCGGTCTTATCCCCGAGTTTGTCGGACGTGTTCCCGTTGTCGTAGGACTTGATTATTTAAACGAAAAAGCGCTTGTCAGTATACTTACCGAACCTAAAAACGCACTCGTTAAACAATATAAAAAGTCCTTTAAGATCGACGGCGTTGATATAGAATTTACGCCCGAAGCGCTGACTAGCGTCGCCGAAAAAGCGATAGCGTTAAAAACGGGCGCAAGAGGTTTAAGAAGTATTTTAGAAAAGATACTTTTAAATATCAATTACGATGTGCCCGACCATAAAGAAATCGAAAAGGTTATAATTACCAAAGACGTGATAGAAGGGTTGAACGAACCCGTTTTAGAGTATAAAAATGGAATTTGATAATAGACAATATATAGTTATTACCGAATACTTTGAACCCGTTTTAGTAGGCGGAATACTTAACGTATCCGTCTACGATAAAAATAGGGCTACGACTTACCGTAACGCGATCTTTGACGAAGATAACGATTGTGTTACGGGTATTTTTAAGTATGGAGATTTGCTTTTAGGTACTTTTTGTAGGATACAACGTATAAAAGAAAAAGACGATAAGAGTATCATCAATCTTAAATCGTTAGAAAAAGTCGTCATAAAAGAATACGTATCCAAAAAAGACTATTTTGACGTAGATAGAGCGGTCGTCGAGCCTTTCGTTATCGATTATTATTGCAGTAACGACGATGAATTCGAGCAACTTATAGAAAGGACGAACGACCTTATATTAAAACTTAAAGATTATTCTAAAATCATACCGACTTATTCGGATCTTCCGCCTATAAGTAGCGATAATTTAGACTCTTGGATAAACAATTTTGCCCCGTCCATCAAATTGGCTAAAAAGTCGATTTTGTTTGCCGAGCCCGATAATCTTTTAAGATTAAAAGAGATATTTAACGGTTTGTCCGACGCACTCGTTAGAGTACAAATAGATATGATGATCGACGATAAAGTTAATCAAGATATCGATAAAGATCAAAGAGATTACTATTTGCACGAAAAATTAAAAGTTATAAATAAAGAACTTTATAATACCGAGTCGGATACCGAAACTTACAAAGCAAAGATAGATAAACTAAACGCGCCCGAAGAAGTCAAAGAAAAACTGTATGCCGAACTAACTAAAGTTATAGGTATGCAATCGGGTACGCCCGAAGCGTACGTAAGTCGCAATTATATAGATACGGTTTGTTCTTTGCCTTGGGGAGTATATTCGGAAGAAACTTTATCTTTGGAAAAAGCGAGAGAGATATTGGAAGAAGACCATTATGGTATAGAAGAAGTCAAAGAACGCATAATGGAATTTTTGGCAATACATAAATTGGTAAAGAATAAAAAAGGTAATATCCTTTGCTTTTACGGACCCCCCGGAACGGGTAAAACTTCGGTCGTAAAGTCGATAGCAAAAGCGCTTAATCGTAAGTACGTCCGTTTAAGTTTAGGCGGTGTTCACGACGAAGCCGAGATAAGGGGTCATCGTCGTACTTATATCGGCGCATTGGCGGGTAAAATTATCACGGGTATACGCGACGCCGGTACTATGAACCCCGTATTTTTGATGGACGAAGTAGATAAATTAAGTAGCGATATAAAGGGCGATCCCGCAAGCGCTTTGCTCGAAGTTTTAGATCCCGAGCAAAACAAAGGATTTAAAGATAACTATATCGATATGCCTTTCGATTTGTCGCAAGTATTGTTTATCACGACTGCAAATAATATTTCTACGATAGCCAAACCGTTGTTGGATCGTATGGAATTGATAGAGATGAGCAGTTATACGATAGAAGAAAAACGAGAGATCGCTTTAAGACATCTTATCCCCAAACAACTTGCCGAACACGCCGTTCCTTCGGACGTCGTTACGTTTGAACCCGAGACTGTCGATACTATCGTCGACGAGTATACGTCCGAAGCGGGCGTTAGAAAGTTAGAACAACTTATCGCTAAAATCATAAGAAAGATAGCCGTTAAATACGGGGACAGCGGATTTGTTCCCGTTACCGTCTCTAGATCCGATCTCGTCGGGTATCTTGGTGCGCCGAGACATCGCGATAAACAATATAGAGAAGACGAAGTCGGCGTTATCACGGGGCTTGCTTATACCGAATACGGCGGAGTTACTTTGGAGATGGAGTGCGTTCTTTGCGAAGGAAGCGGAAAGGTCATTTTGACGGGTAACTTGGGCGACGTTATGAAAGAGAGCGCGCAAGAAGCGTTGACCTACGTCAAATCGCACGCAAAAGAGTACGGAATACCTTTAGACGCATTTCAAAAGGACGTACACGTAAACGCTACCGAAGGGGGCGTTCCAAAGGACGGACCAAGCGCGGGTATCGCTTTGACTACGTTGATTTTATCCGCTTTTACAGGCAAAAAGATACGCGCCGACTATGCGCTTACCGGAGAAGTAACTATAACGGGTAAGGTTTTGCCTATCGGCGGAGTTAAAGAAAAATCTTTAGGCGCTTTACGTAAAGGTATAACCAACGTGATTTTACCTAAATCAAATAAAGTAGACGTTGACGAATTATCCCCGCTTATTAAAGATAAGATAAACTATACGTTTGTCGATAGAGTAGAACAAGTTTTTGAGGTGATGATAATTGAGAATAACTAACGCTCAATTTTTAACGTCGGTTTCGACGGGGAAACTGCCCGAATATTCACAAGAGATCGCCGTCGTCGGTCGTAGTAACGTCGGCAAAAGTTCTTTTATTAACTTTTTATGCGATAACGGTAAATTGGCTCGCACTTCGAGTACCCCGGGAAGAACTCGCTTGATAAATTATTTCGATATAAACAAAGGACAGTTTACTTTGGTCGATCTTCCGGGATACGGTTTCGCAAGAGTTTCGGACGACGAAAAAATAAAATGGGGACAAATAATCGAAAATTATCTTCAAAACAGCCCTAATCTTAAACACGTATTTATTATCGTAGATATAAAAGTCGATTCTTCACCGCTCGATTTGCAAATGCTAAATTATTTAAATTCTTACTCTATTCCGTATACCGTAATAGCAAATAAAGCGGATAAGTTGCCAAAATCTCAAATACCCAAGCAAGTTTCTAAAATAGCGACTCATTTTAAACTTGGCATCGGCAACGTTTACGTAGTGTCGAGTTTTAAAAAGACGGGTAAAGAAAAGGTACTTGAAAGAATAGAGCAGATTATAACGACCACAAACGATTTCGAATAAAAACAAACGCTTTTCCAAGACGGAAAAGCGTTTTCTTTTTATTATTGGGGGAAGAGCGGAAGATCGAAAAATCCTTCGCAAACTTCTTGTTGAAACTCTTGACAAGGCGGGATATAACAATATCCGTAAGAAGGAACCAAAAGTTCTACTTCGGTAGTAACCTTTACTATCACCGTCAAACAAACGTTTATCGAGAAACTTGCGTCGCCCGTGTAAGTTCCTATCGTGCTAACGGCATTGACGACCGCTTCGATCTCGGTAGGTATTACCGAAGCTTGGGGTATATGTAAAATAATATCTCTCGACACCGTAATGCTCGATACACCGCTTGCCGTTTGTCCGTTTGCGTCCGTAAATATTACGCTCAAAGGTATAGTTACGTCAAATTGTACTCTCGAACACCCGGGTTTGTCGGGTATGGGGGTGATGATCAAATTGCTTACTTCCCCTTTTGAAGTAGTGCTGACCGCACTTTGAAAAACAAAGGGTTGGGTAACGTCTTCGGGTGTGGTGGAAGTAAGAGTAATAGGTGTATTGGATAAAGTTTCTTGTCTTATACAAGCGTCAAAAACCTTTCTGACTTGAATGCAAACCTTTTCGCAAAGTCCTTGAGTGGGATTGCCGTTTATAGGTCCCGGCATTCTATCGGGTCTAACGTTATTGGAAAAAGCCATAATTAACCTCCTTACTTGAGTATATGAGATCAACCGTGGCAAGGTGAAACGTATTTAAATAAGTGTCAATTTAAAATCTACCATATCGCAAGACGTCAAAACGTAGGTAACGCCGTTTAAAGTTATCTCTTTTTTGTGATAACTATTCGCCCCGTGTATATGTCCGTAAACGACTTTATAAACGTCGTATTCTTCGATTATCTTTGTAAATTCCGAAGGTTTAAATCCGTCGGCAAAAGGCGGATAATGAGTCATAACTATTATTTGCTTATCGGGAGATTTTCGTTTTGCGTCTTCTAACGCTAAACGTAAACGAGATTGTTCTCTATAATATATTTTGACGTCTTGCTCGGTTGCGTCTTTTGACGGTATATCCCAAAGTCTCGTCCCGCAAACTATATTTTCTTCAACATCTAACGAATTGTTTTGTATGGCGCTAAACGATTTTGGAAGGGCGGACTTTACTTTTTGATAACTATTCCACCAATAATCGTGGTTGCCTCGAGTTATTATTTTTTTGCCCGGTAGGTCGTCAAATTCTTTTAGATCTTCGACTGCGTCTTCGAGTTTCATCGCCCAACTTAAATCCCCGCACAAAAGTACGGTATCGTTTTCTTTTACCTTTGATACCCAATCTTCTATAATTCTACTTTCGTAATCGTCCCATTGATCGCCAAAGACGTTCATGGGTTTGTCTCCGCGTTTGGACAAATGAAGGTCGGAAATAGCGTATATCATTTTGCACCTTTTTTTGGAATATATACTATATTATAAATATCCGATAAAAAAAATACAACCTTTTTAAAATATTAACGTCTTTTTCGTTTATATTAAATTGCTTTGCCAAAAGATAAAAGTGTAATAAATTTTACAAATCAATTTCAAAAAAGGATATTTTTTTCGAGTTATCCACAAAAAACCACTTAAGTTATCCACTTATCCACAAAAATCCACTAAAATCTACCAACAATACGTTTTGTCCTTTATCGTATTAAAAGTACTGTAACCATTGTACGGTTTTGTTTAATATATTTTCACGACTTTTTATCTGACTATTTGCCGTCAAAATAGGTTTTTCCAAATTTATGTAAAATATACTATAATTTTACTAAGATTTTTTAAGATAAATTGTCATATTTGACAGATTATTAAGAAATCTTAATAATTATTTTATGCGCTGGTGGTTGAAAGTGGTTAAGTCTTTGAGCTATAATAGGTCTACAGGTAGATTATGGCACAAGGATATTACTATGGTAAATACGAATATGCTCTTGACGAGAAGAATCGTATAAGACTTCCGTCTTCCTTTAAGGAAGATCTTGGCGAAAATATCAAGATCGGGGAAGGCAGCGGTAAATTTTTGGTGCTATATAGCGAAACCGATTTTCAAAGAGTGGTGGATAGGACTAAAGCCGAACTTATCGAAAATCCGAGCCGTAAAACCGAGATGTTGAGAAGAGACGTTTTCGGCGGGATAATGGAATTAAAAAAAGATCCGCAGTCAAGATATTTGATCCCTTCAGAGTTAGTTGCTTATGCCGAACTTAAAGGACCTATCGTAGTAGTGGGTAATATGGATCAAGTTGAGATATGGAGCAAGGATAATTTCGAAAAGAGACATCTTAACTCGGTTGCTTATTCCAAAGAAGACAAAATCGAAATGCTACAAATGGAAGCAAGAGTCGAAAAAGAAGTTGAAATGGAATATCGTGCCGAGATGGTACGCAAAAAGACTTTGGAAAGATTAAAGAAGGAATTTGGAGAAAAAGATGACTGAGTTTAATCATATCCCCGTAATGCTAAACGAAGTTATCCAAGGACTTAACGTAGACCCGAACGGTATTTACGTTGACGCAACAGTCGGCGGTGGCAATCACTCTTTGGCAATAGCCAAATTATTAAAGGACGGCAAACTGTATTGTATAGACAAAGACGACGAAGCGTTAGCGGCGGCGTCCGAAAAATTAAAAGGGTATAGGGTCGAATTTATTAAAGGCGATTTTAAAAAAATCTTGCCGACTTTACCCCCTTACGACGGAATACTAATGGATTTAGGGGTATCTTCCCATCAATTAGATACACCCGAGCGCGGATTTAGTTATAGATTTGACGCACCGCTCGATATGCGTATGGATAATACGAGCGGACAAACGGCAAAAGACGTAGTAAACGGTTTGTCTCAAGACGAACTTACCGATATATTCTTTAAATACGGTGAAGATAAATATTCGAGACTTATCGCAAGAAAGATCGTTGAAAAGAGAGCGGAGAAGCAAATAGAAACGACTAAAGAACTGTGCGATATTATACTCTCGGCAATACCGCCAAAAGCAAGGTATTCGGGCAGTAACCCGTATATGAGAATATTCCAAGCGTTAAGGATATACGTAAACGGCGAACTTGACGGGTTGTACGAAGCGGTGATAGAAGGTGTCAAAAAACTAAAACCGCACGGAAGGATATGCGTTATCACCTTCCACTCTTTAGAAGACAGAGCCGTTAAAACGGCGATGAAATATTTAGAGCAAGACTGTATCTGCCCGCCTAACTTTCCGATATGTAAATGCGGTAAGGTCAGCGAGCTAAAGATAATCACCAAAAAACCGTTGACGGCGACTAAAGAAGAATTGGAAAACAACAAAAGAGCGGAGTGCGCCAAATTAAGGATAGGCGAAAAGAAAGTGGCAATAAAAAAATTGTAATAACCGAAGAAGGAAGGGAATAAACTATGATGACTCAATACGTTGAAACCAAACGTGAAGAAATCAAAGAATCGCAAGCGGAAAGAAAGCCGATCGTAATTCAAAATAAGTTTTACGATTCTATGGCTATGACCACGCATAACGCGGTTAAAAATTCCTTGTGGAATAGTTTATCGAGCGGTAATCCGATGCCTAACGTTTTTGAGTTGGAAGAAAAAACTCGCTTCCAACGCTTAACCGAAACCATGGCGATGATGAAGCAAAATAACGAAAAACGTATGGCGGAGGCGCAATCGCAAGTCGAGACCCATAGATCGTTGAAAAGGTCGAGAATTCCTATCCTTGTCGCGTACGTCGCTTTGGTCTTGGTCGTAGTCGTAGCGATAATCGCTACGGTACCCGGAACCGCTTGGGAATCAAATACGGAGGGTATGACAAAGATCTCGGTACAAAGAGTAGAAAACGTAACTTCGGCGGAATCTTACGCCAATGCGGTAACCATCAATACGATAGTTACCGAACAAGGTCCCGTAGAAGTAGAGTTGGAACCTTACCAAAAAACCGAAAACAACGATACCAATTGGTTTGACAAAATGTGCGATTGGTTAAGCGGAGTCTTCGGAGGTTGAGATGGTATCTAAAAATCAATTTATTAAAAGGTTATCGGTAATAGTGATACTGATAACCTTTCTTTTTACCTGCGTAATCGGTAAACTTTTTTACGTTCAAGTCGTAGACTCAAAAGAATTACAAGCAAAAGCGCTCGACCAATGGACGAGAGACGTTCCGTACGTTGCCGAACGAGGGGGTATCTTTGATAGAAACGACGTCTTATTGGCGGGAACGACAACGGGTTATACTTGCTTTCTAAGACCGACTAACGTTACCGATTTTGAATATACCGCAAAGGCGTTGTCTACGGTTACCGGCATATCTTACGACAAAATTTACGAGAAGATAACAAAAAAAGGCGCAAGCGAAATAACCGTTGCAAAAAGTTTGACCAAAGACGCCGTAAATAGTTTAATATCGCAAGACGTAGAAGGCGTATATTTTTCTAAAGATATACAAAGATATTATCCTTACGGGGATCTCGCCGCTCAATTATTGGGCTTTTGTAACGTGGATACTTGCGGGCAGTCGGGACTTGAATTATATTATGACGACTACTTAAAAGGGGTAAACGGTCAAGAGTTGACCGAAACGGATATAATCGGAAGAGAATTGTCGGACGCATTATATTATTTGCCGTCGATAGACGGCGCACAACTTACTTTGACGGTAGATAAATCTATACAGTTCGTAGCCGAAAGCGCGGTAAAGAGCGCAATATCCAAATACCAAGCGAAATCCGCTTCTTGTATAGTAATGGATAAAAACGGGGGCGTTGTCGCTATGGCGCAAGCACCTTCTTTTGATTTGAATAATATAGATAGAAGTGACTTGCAAACGCTTTTTCAAACAAGTAAGTTATCGTCGATCTGCAACGTATACGAAACGGGCTCGGTATTTAAAATCATTACGATGGCGGCGGCAATAGAAGAAGGGTTGGTAACCGAAAACGATAGGTTTTCTTGTCCCGGATTTAGGATAATAGACGGACAACGGATAAAATGTTGGAAAACCAAAGGACACGGCAGTCAAAGTTTTGCGGAAGGAGTGATGAATAGTTGTAACTGCGTGTTTATGGATCTTGCTTTGAGATTAGGCAAGGAAAAACTGTACGAGTATTACGAAAAGTTTAATCTAACGACTAAAACGGGAATAGATTTTTTAGGCGAAAGTCAAGGCTTAACTATAAAACCGGAAAACGCCAAAACCGTGGATATTGCAAGAATGGGATTCGGGCAAGCGATAGCGGTTACCCCTTTGGAATTGATTTCCGCCGTAAACGCGATAGTCGGGGGCGGTATATATAAAAAACCGCATATATTAGAAAAAGCGTACGACTACAAAGGGCGAATTATTTACGAGTATTCTGAAGACGACGAAAGGCGGGTCGTAAGCGAAAGTACGTCCGATCTCGTTAGAAAATTATTGTTGGGGGTAGTTAGCGAAGGTAGCGGAAAACTTGCCGGAGTATCGGGTTATCTTGTCGGCGGGAAAACGGGTACCGCGCAAAAATACCTTAACGGCGCGATAAATAGGGGTAAATATTTATCGTCGTTTATAGGATACTGCACTTACGAAGACCCCAAATACGTCGTTTATTTTTACGTAGACGAACCGTCGGGATACACTTATTACGGCTCGCAGGTCGCGGCACCGTACGTCGGCGAGATTTTTAAAGAGATACTATCATACGAAAACGTTGAACCTACAAAAGATACCGTAGAGTTAAAGGAATTTATAATGCCGTCATTTGAAGGGCTAACTTATCAAGAAGCTAAAAAGAAGGCGGATAATTACGGGATATATTTAGAGTGCGACGGAGAAGGAGACTACGTTACTTGGCAATTCCCGCCCGAAGGGAGTACTTGTAACGAAAAATGCGTACTTTTGTTAAAGTTCGATTGATCTAAGGCTTGGATCTCCAAGCCTTTTTAAATGCGAAAAATAACTACTTATATACTATTTTAAGAGATTTCGCCTTTGTATTGAAAAGCGCTTTTTTAGGTATTACAATTAGTAGACATCTAACTTTGGAGGGCTTATGAAATTAAGTATGATCGCTCAAGCAATAGGCGGAAAATTAAACGGGCAAGACGTAGAAATAACGGGGATAAGTATAGACAGCAGACTTCCGCAAGATGGAAAAGTCTTTATTTGTTTAAACGGTTCTAAAGTAAATTCGCATAAGTACGTTCAAGAAGCGATACAAAACGGCGCCGTTGCCGTCATAACCGAAAGCGGCGACAAATCGTCGGTTCCTTACGTAGTCGTATCGGACACAAGAAGTGCGTACTCGAAAGCGTCGGCGGAATTTTACGGAAACCCGCAAAAATATATGAAACTTATAGCGGTAACGGGAACAAACGGCAAAACCACTACCGCTTATCTGCTTAAAAAGGTATTTGACGTAGACGGCAAAAAGGCGGGTTATATCGGAACGTTGTTTGCGGATTACGACGGAAAGAAAGTAGAAACCGCTTTAACTACGCCCGACCCCGACCAACTTTTCGCAATTTTAAGCGATATGAAAGAGCGTAAAGTAAAATACGTATTTTTAGAAGCGTCGGCACACGCTTTGTATTTAAGAAAACTCGACTGCATAGAGTTTGACGTTGCGGTATTAACTAACGTAACGAGAGATCACCTTGATTATTTTGGCGATATGGAAAATTACGCCAATGCCAAAAAAATGCTATTCGAGCCTAAAATGGCAAAAGTCGGGGTAGTAAACGCCGACGACGGAGTAGGTTTGGATATATTAAAACACGCCGAGATCCCTTGCGTATCTTACGGGCTTATAAACCCGTCCGACGTCTTTGCCGTCGACGTAATACACGATCACGGATTGACGTTTACGGTCAATATGTACGACGTGGTATTTACGATAAAAACGGTACTGTACGGGAGTTTTAACGTAAGCAATATTTTAGCGGTAGTTGCAGTAAGCGGTTATTTTGGGGTGGATCCTAATTCGATAACCGAAGGGTTAAAGGACGCAAGCGTACCCGGTAGATTTAACGTATACGAAAAAAACGGGATAAAAGCGGTGATCGACTACGCTCACACGGCGGACGGATTAAAAAAGTTGTTGTTATCCGCTTTGGATATGACAAAGAAACGTTTGATAACGGTATTCGGTTGCGGTGGGGACAGAGATAAAGGAAAACGCGCGCAAATGGGCAAGATCGCCGAAACTTACAGCGACTACGTTATAATAACCAACGATAATCCAAGAAGCGAAAATCAACTTGAAATCGCAAAACAAATAGAAGCGGGTATGGCTTTTGAAGAGAATAAAAGGGTGATATTGGATAGGGAACAGGCGATAAAGACGGCGGTCGAGATGGCGGAAAGCGGAGACGTGATAGTGATAGCGGGTAAAGGTGCGGAAAAGTTTATCGAGATAAACGGCGAAACGATACCGTTTGAAGACGGTAAGATATTGGAAAAATATTTATTATGAACTATCTAAAACTTATCTTGACGGCGATCTTGTCGTTTATTTTGACCGTAATTTGCGTGCCGTTGGTTATAGGAATAACAAAAAAAGAAAAGGCAAATCAACCTATATTACAATACGTCGAACAACACAAATCAAAAAGCGGTACTCCGACTATGGGTGGTATCGGTTTTATATTGCCGGCGGTACTGACCGCTATCGTTTTTACAAACGGACTCTCGACGGGTAAAGTTGCCGCGATAGTTACTTTAGTTTATTCTTTACTCGGCTTTTTGGACGACTTTTTAAAGATCAAACGCAAAGATAACGGGGGATTGACTCCGATTCAAAAAATAATCGGTCAAACCGCAGTCGCCTTGATAATGGGTTGGTATTGTTATCGCAATTCCGCTCTATCTACGTTAAGATTTCCGTTTACTGATTTTTCGGTAGATTTGAATTATTGGATAATACCTATAGTCGCTTTCGTTTTTATCGCTTTGACTAACGGAGTTAATTTAACGGACGGACTTGACTGTTTGGCTTCTACCGTAAGTTCGGTTTTTTTCGTATGTTTTACAATAATAATCGGTTATTTGGTTATTATAGGTAGAGCGGAAGAAGATATGTTAGTCTTTACTATAGCAATATTATTTGCGGTGCTTGGCTTTATTATATATAACTCGAGTCCCGCAAAAATATTTATGGGGGATACGGGATCGTTGGCGTTAGGCGGAGCGGTGGCGACGACGGGCGCGTTTAGCGGAAATTTGTTTATTACGGCAATAATTGGCATAACTTTCGTTATAAGTTGCATAACAGTAATTATACAAGTCGTAGTTTTTAAAATAAAAAAGAAAAGAGTATTCCTTATGGCGCCCTTCCATCACCATTTAGAGAAAAAAGGGTGGAGCGAACCGAGTATCGTCGCCCTATATTCGGCAATAACGGCGGTGTTCGGTATCGTGGCTATCTATTCGGTTATCGCTTTTCAAAAATAAAAGGAGAGTTATGCAAATTATTAAAAGTTTAAAGGGAAAAAGGATTTTGATATTTGGAAACGGCTTGAGCGGTCAAGCCGTTTTTTTTAAAGCGAAAGAACTTGACGCAATACCGAGATATTGGCAAGGCGAAATCATTTTAAGGAAAACAACGGATATAGCGGTCATAAGTCCGTATTTTTCTAAAAGAGATAAAATATACGCCGATCTTATATCCGAAGGTATACCCGTATACTCGGAGATAGATTTTGCTTATTTGACAACACCGCGAGATATTATAGCAATAAGCGGAACCAACGGGAAAACCACTACCGTTAAAATTACCGACGGGCTTTTACGTTCGGCGGGTGTAGATAGTACGATAGCCGGTAACGTCGGAGTCCCGTTGACGACTTCAAAAAATAGCAAAATCACGGTATGCGAGATAAGTTCTTTTATGCTCGAACAATCGTTTTTTATACGTCCATTAATTTCCACTATTACAAACGTCGAACCCGACCACTTGGAAAGGCATAAAACCTTCGGAGAATATTTTAGAACCAAGTTGAAACTATTCGATCTAACCCAAGATTATGCAATTCTCGAGAAAGGCGGGATCATACCGCCACCCGAAAAACTTAAAAAATTCTATTATTCAAAGACCGAAAAAGCGGATCTATACGTTAAAGAAAACGTGATCAAATACTGCGATAAAAACGAAGAATTTGACGTCGTAAACGTTGATGAGATCGCTTTAAAGGGGGATTATAATTTAAATAACGTGTTATCCGCTTTATCACTATCCATAGTTTACAACGGATTTAACGAGAATTACGCCGAATTTTTAAAAGAATACAAAGGGGAAAAATTCAGATTTGAGTATTTGGGGATAGTAAAGAATAAAAAAATATATAACGATAGTAAAGGTACTAATTGCGCTTCCACTCTTGCGGCGTTAAACAATTTAAACGGAAAAATAATTTTATTGATAGGCGGATACGACAAAGGGGAAGATTACGGCGTATTCTTTGATAAGTTAAAAGGAAAGGATATTTTTTATTGTATCTACGGCGCTTCGGGAAAGAGAATTTCCGAAGAAGCCGAGAAAAAGGGCGTAAAATACGTCTTTTATAAAAATATAGAAAAAGCAATAAGATTCGCTTTGGAATTAAACGGGGATAACTTACTTTTTTCCCCGACGACATCAAGTTACGACGCTTTTCAAAATTTTGAAGAAAGGGGACTTTTTTTCAATAAGATAATAGAAGAGTATAAATAAATGAGAACTTTAGTCAAAAAACAATTTAAAGTACCGCAATCCTTTGGCGGATTTTCGATAAACGGAATAGTACTGACCGTAATGGTACTTTCCTTATGTGCGTTTTCGTTGGCGGTTTTGTATAGCGCAAGTTTTTACTCGGCAAACAATAACTACGGCGATCCTTTGTATTTTATAAAAAAACAAGGTATCGCGATGTTGTTAGGATTGACTTTAATTTTCGTTTTGAGATTTATAAAAGTAAGCACGATAAAGAAAGCGGTGTATCCCGTTTTGATACTTTCTTTTATATTGTTGGGACTTATTTTTATTCCGTCGTTGGGGTTGGAAAGTTACGGCGCAAGAAGATGGCTTAATTTGGGCGTAATAACAATGCAACCGTCCGAGATAGCAAAATTCGGACTCGTTGCTTTTTCGGCAAAAATCATAGAAAAGCACGAAACGGATACGTTAAAAGGCGCGCTTCCGATACTCGGGGTAGGCGTTTCGATGTGCGTACTTTTGTTGTTGGAACCAAATATGTCGGTAACCGTGCTTACCGCTTCTTTGATGATAGTAATGCTTTACGTAGGCGGGGTAAAAAAATCAAAGTTGTTTGCCCTTTTACTTCCGTTTTTAGCGGGTGCTATATTATTGATACTTATAGAGCCGTATAGATTACAAAGACTGTCGGCGTTTATCGATCCGTGGGCAACGCCAAAAGGTGAAGGGTATCAACTTATCCAATCTTATTATGCTTTAGGCTCGGGCGGTTGGTTTGGCACGGGTTATTTAAAAGGTAGACAAAAATATATGTTTTTACCTTTTGCGGAGTCGGACTTTATTTTCTCGGTGGTCGGTGAAGAATTTGGTTTTGTAGGTGCTATCGTCGTTATAGGGGTTTATGTCAGTATAGCATTTTTCGGATATAAGATATCGGCAAATGCAAAGACGAGATTCGAAAGCGTACTTGCTTTTGGTATAAGTTCGGTAATAATCTTGCAAACGATGATAAACGTTGCCGTCGTTAGCGGAAGTATACCGCCGACGGGTATTCCGTTGCCGTTTATGAGTTACGGCGGAAGTTCGTTGGTTTGTTTTTTATCGTCTATAGGGATACTTTTATCTATAGATAGAAATACGACTAAAAACCTTATAACCAACGAACCCGTTTTAAAAGGGAAAGAACGGGTCCGTAAAAAGAAAAGTAACTTGACTTATTCTTCGCATATATTATAATATGAGCGAAAAATACGTAATAAACGGCGGAAGACGGTTAGAAGGTAAAGTCAACGTACAAGGCAGTAAAAACGCTACTTTGCCTTTGATCGCTTGCGCCGTTAATTGTAAAGGCAAATATACGTTTACAAATATACCTTTGATATCGGACGTTTATACCATTTTAGATATTTTTTCCGATTACGGCGTAAGATACGAGATAAACGACAAAGTATTAAAAATAGACTCGACCGAAGTCCATATAAAGCAAGCGAATTATCTCATGCAAAAATTGAGAGCCTCTTCTTACTTGATAGGCGCTCTTTTACCCGATTTTAAAGAATTGGAATTATACTATCCGGGGGGTTGCAAAATCGGAGCAAGACCTTTGGATATTCATTTTAGTATCGTAAAAGAACTCGGCGGGGAAGTCGTTGAAGAAACGGAAAAATATTATCTAAAATTAAATGACCCAAAAAGTAACTCGATAAAATTTAGATACAAGTCGGTAGGGGCGACGATAAACGGTATAATGCTTTGTTCAAAAATAGACGGGCAAAGTACCCTTATTAACGTTGCCGAAGAACCCGAAGTCGACACGGTAATCGATTTTTATAATAAAACGGGAGTAAAAGTTTGGCGTAATAAAGACGAGATACGCATAATCGGTAATGAAAAAAGAAAAGAGATAGATTATCCTATACCTTTTGATAGAATAGTCGCGGGGGACGTCCTATTGTCGGCGGTCGCTACGAAAGGGGAGATAGAATTAAACGGGGTGGACGTTCAACAAGAAAAAGCATTAATTCTTAAATTATCGCAAAGTTCTTGTCAAATAAGGTGTTTTGGTGATACAATATATATCCGTAATAGTGGGAGTTTAAGCCAAAAAATATCTACCGCTCCATATCCCGGGTTTCCCACCGATCTACAAGCACAGTTTGCGGTCGCATGCGTTGCAAGCGGTGGAGAAGCGGTAGTTTTGGAAAGCGTTTTCGGACAACGGTTTAATTACGCTCAAGAACTTAAAAAATTTGGCGCAAGCGTGATCGTTAAAGAAAACACTCTTTGGGCAAAACCAAACGTTTTAGTCGGCACGTCAGTAAACACATACGATCTTCGAAGCGGTATGGCGTTGGTGATAGCGGGACTTGCCGCTAAAGGCGTAACGGAAATAGGAAATTTATTTTACTTGGATCGAGGTTACGAAGATCTTACGGGATTGGTAAGGACCTTGAACGGAGAAATCAAAAGGATCGAATGAAAGGAAACGCGCGTATCATAGTTTTCATAGCGATCATCGCATTATTCGTGGTCTTTGTTTTGTTGAACATGACCGTTTTTACCATTAAAGACGTTACGGTTTTGAATAAGGTAGAATCGCAACTTATCGACAAAAACGCCATCGTCAACGACTCGGGGATAGAGCGAGGCGATAATATTTTCTTGTTATCCGAAAGTAAGATATCGCAAACGATAGAAAGAAATAATCCTTACATAAAAGTAACTTCGATAGAAAGATCTTTCCCGAATAAAGTTATTATTCACGTTTCCATGCGCACCCCCTTGATGGCGGTCAAAATTCAAAATTCTTCGCTGTACGCTTTGATCGACGGCTCTTTAAAAATTCTCGAAATCGTAGATAATCAAAATAATTTATATTTAGGCTCGACTAAAATAAACGGTATAGAGATAACCGACCCAATTGTCGGCGGTAGTTTATATTTGTCTAACGATCTTAATTCTCGTTTGAGTGAGATAGGCTACGTTGCAACGGAAGAACAACTCGATACGTCCGCTTTTTTGAACTTTTTTGAGAGTATGTCGTTTACGGGTACCGAAGGCAGTATAATTTTGATAAAATTGCGTTCGGGCGTTACGATATGTATAAACGGGTCGCAAGAGACCGAAAGAAAATTGAGAGTCGCTCTCGAAAAATACAGGGATCTCGGGGAACAATCCTACAAGAGATTAAGCGGATATATCTATTTTGACGAGTCGCAAGGTTGGACTTGGGTAGAAGAATATCCCTATTAAAAAGTATTATATAATATACTTATTGATTTATTAACAAAAAAGTGATAACATTATTATAAATAATCGTCTATTACTATATTTGATGAGGTGTATATGGCACACGGACACGAATACGCGGTATTGGATATCGGCTCGCATTTGATGCGGCTGTTAGTAGCAAACAAGTGCTACAGTACTTTTTCCGTGAAAGCCGAAGCGAAAGTCGCTTACGACGGTTATGCAAACGGCGCTTGGGTAAACGAAGAATCTACCGTAAACGCCATTAAGGAAGTGATAGCAAAAGCCAAGGGAAGAGACGCAAAAATCAAAAAAGTTTACGTCGGGATCCCCGCGGAGTTTTGCGTACATAAGGTAGTACACTCCCGTTTGCAAAGCATAAAAAGGCATAAAGTCGAGCAGTCGGATATAGACGCTTTGTTCGTTGCGGGCAATCCCTTCGACGAATCCTTGAAGATCTTGGCAAAAGCCCCCGAGTATTATCTCGTAGACGGTAGCAAAAACAAATACATAAACGCGTTGGGTTTACCGACTAAATCTTTAGAAGGCAGACTTTGTTACGTCGCTACCGAAAAAACGACTTTGGCGTTTTTGGATAGGGTGTTAAAATCTTGCGGTGTTTCCGAAGTAGTGTATTTGTCGTCTACTTATGCCGAAATGATCAGTTTGTTTGACGAAACTTCAAGACAATACGGGGTTTTATTGGTAGACTGCGGGTTTAGAAGTTCTACCGTTTCGGTAATGAACGGGGACGGCTTGATATTTATGTGCAGTTTTTCCATCGGTCAAGCGCACTTGATCAAGTGGATAGCCCAAGCGTTGGATATATCCTTCGAAGTCGCCGCAAAGTTATTTGCAAAAGTCGACCTTAGTCTTAACCCCGCCCAAGAAGCGACTTATTCGGTCGAGTCGGAAAACGGTATGTTAAGATTTTCTTGCGCAAAGGTCATAGATATGGTATCCCAGTGTATTTCGGTAATATGCAACTATATCACCAAATCTTTGGAAAAATTCAACGATTATAAGACGACTCGTTTGACTATCAATATAACGGGGGACGGATTAAGGTTGAGAGGTATCGAAGCGTGTATGGGGTCTAAACTCGGTCGTAGCGTAAAAACGATAGTACCTATGAAAAACACCAACTATAATTCCGCCGAATATTCAAGAGCGGTCGGACTTATAGAACAAGCGTTGAGTATGAGTAAAAAATCATCTTGGATATGGTAATAAGGAGAAAAAAGTATGTACGATATAGAAGATTTTCAAGTAGAAACAAGGTATACGGATAATGCGCGAGTTTGCAATATCCTATTGGTAGGCGTTGGCGGTGGCGGTTGTAACGCCGTTTCTCGTTTGATGTATTCGGATATAGAAAGCGCGGACTTCGTAGCGGTAAACACCGACGCACAAGCTCTTTTGGAAATCAAACGTATGGCTATGACGAGAAAGCCCAACGTTAGAGTTAAGTTGTTGCAAATCGGTAAACAACTTACAGGCGGACAAGGTGCGGGCGCTGATCCTCAAATGGGTAGAGAAGCCGCCGAAGAGAGCAAAGAAGATATAAGAAGAATGCTCGAAGGCATACAATTATGCTTTATTACTTGCGGTATGGGTGGCGGAACGGGTACCGGCGCCGCTCCCGTTATTGCGTCTATCGCTCACGAGATGAATATTTTGACCGTAGCGGTCGTAACAAAGCCTTTCGGGTTCGAGGGCGTACCGAGAAGCGTAAATGCCGAGCAAGGTATTATCGAATTAAATAAGTATATCGATAGTTTAATAATAGTGCCTAACGATAAACTTGATAGAAAGAGTATTTCCGTAGCGTTTGCGCAAGCGGACGACGTTTTAAAACACGCTATAAAGGGTATTGCCGATCTTATTTCTAAACCGTGTTTGATAAATCTTGATTACGCGGACGTATGTCGTATAATGAAAAACAAGGGTTATGCTCATATCGGTATCGGCACAGGAGAGGGTTCGGGGCGCGCTTTGACCGCCGTTAAACAAGCGGTAAAAAACGATATTACGGACACGACTATTTATCACGCTACGAGCATGATAATATCCTATCAATCGGGTTCGGACTTTAATACGGACGAGATAGACAACGCAACCGATCTTATCCGCAAAGTCTTGCACGATGACGCCGAGATAATTTTCGGTTTGGATATAGTTCCCGAACTTGGCGATAAGATGAACGTTACGGTTATTTCGACAGGTTTTAAACTTAATAACGGAGTGGCGCAAAAAGTAGAAGAAAGGGGACAAGCGTATAACCCTATCCAAAATATTCCCGCTCAACCCGTTCAAAACGTTCCTACTCAAAATATCCAACACTCACAATCCGAGCCAGTTTTTACAAATCAAAGCGGGTCGTTCAATAAAGAGCAAGCGCAAAACTTTATGACTCAAAGGGCAAATTCTTCTTTGGATATAGGGGACGATAATCGAATAAGCGTCGATAACGATTTAGTACCCGATTTTTTGAAAAACTGATATTTTTGTTTTAAACGTTTAAAAATGCGAAGGCTTGATAAATGGCGTTTCTCTTAGGGATTTTTTTTGACATATAAAAGACTAACGAAAATTCGTTAGTCTTTTTTTGCATCGCAAAAACACGCGACTTTGCAAGGCGAAGTATAGTGTGCTACACTTTATTTTTTTTCTTAT
>Ga0256405_10000443_pt1 | contig 136736 bp, 110 predicted proteins | sample RumenRJG_02DNA_FD_189096 | JGI IMG/M metagenome (GOLD analysis project Ga0256405, IMG submission 189096) | Bovine rumen microbial communities from Lethbridge, Alberta, Canada - RJG_02 | ecosystem: Host-associated > Mammals > Digestive system > Stomach > Rumen | place: Canada: Alberta...
AGCGGTGTGAGGCCACGACGATAGGCCTCTTGAAGCAGCTTGGGTGCACAACAATCGCCCATGCCGCTCTGGCACAAATTGAGAGGAACCAAATCAGGGAGCGCACACTCCTCGCCTAAAGCATTGAGAAAACGGTACTGACGGAAAAGCCACTCCTGAAGTGCCCGGGAACGCCGCTTGCGCTCGCAACGAAGCCTGCATTCCTCTTCCGACGCTGCCGAAGCCGGATGACCTAAAAGTTCCAAGCGCGCATTGATGGCAGAAATGGCCACTTCTTCTTCAAGAAACCAGCTGCCGGGCTGCATGAGGTCGAAGACGGGAGGCACAAAGCCTTCCTGGCGGGTTTGCCCGTCTAAAGTACCGGAAAATGCGGCCAAAAAACCACCCTCATAAAGCAACACGCCGAGTGTCTTGCCACCGCGGAGTTCCGCCTGCCACTGAGGATGCGCCCTGATATTTGCCATCACCGAGGCCATTGCCGGACGGCAAGCCTCATCGAAGGTGAAAATCTTCATAGCCAAAAGACCGACTCCGGCCCCATGTTGAAGAGCAAATCCACAATAGAAAGATCGGGCAGGAAGCCGTGACGCGAAGCGAACATCTGATGATAGGGCGTCTCGCGTCGCACACTTGTCTCAAAAGCTGTCCGAAGGCGCTCGTCGTCCAGCCCCGTCAAAGAGAGCACCGTCTGCTGAAGCTCCTCGTTGAAATCGATGAGAAATGTCCATCGTCGCTCTTCGTAAAAGGGACGAAAATCCTCCTCGTAATAGTCAAAAAAGGGCGTCTGACGATAAGACGAGCACAGTGCGTTCCAATGCTGATGGCGCCACTCGCCGTGGTCGGAGATGCGCACATCACGCATCAAAGCGCCGGGAACCGGATGAACCACCGGCACGGTGAGGGACAAAGGTCCGGAAGGCGAGTCGATATAGCAACGGTTGCGCAAGGTTTGTTTCTGCCAACGCTCGTCATCGACAGACTGAGCGTCTAGCGCACACTCTCTAAGGAACGTGCGATAGTAGGATATCGGAGCAAGATAAGCGCTATACACCTGTGGCTATCCTATTTGTGACTTTAGCTTTTCGCTTGTGCAGCAAAATTAACACATTTTTTTTGTTCACACGCCTTTTACACTTAAAAATAGTGGGGAAGGCACCCCTTTTTTCTCAAAAAAAATTAAAAACGACAAAAAACTCGCCGTACAACAGAGAAAAACATTCGTTTTTTTTGTATCTTTGTGGGCAGTATGGCCGATATTATCATTCAGAAAGTTTCCAAAAAGTCGGATATGGAGCGATTCGTGCGCTTTAATGCCGAACTTTACAAAGGATGTCCGTGGGCCGTCCCTGACTTTCTGGAGGATACGCTCAATACCTTCTCAACCGAAAAAAATGCCGCCTTTGAGTTTTGCCGGGCCGAATGGTTTCTGGCTCTGAGAGACGACAAAATCGTGGGGCGCGTGGTGGCTTTCATCAACGATCGCGCCAACGAAAAGTGGCACCGCCACACGGTGCGCTTCGGTTGGATAGACTTCATCGACGATGAGGACGTCAGTCGCGCGTTGCTTGACACCGTGGCCCAATGGGGGCGCGAACGCGGCATGACGGAGATGCACGGCCCCTTGGGCTTCACCGACATGGACCCGGAAGGCATGCTGGTGGAAGGCTTTGAGACAATGAGCACCATGTCCACCATTTACAACTACCCCTACTACCCCACCCATTTCGAGCACTACGGCATGGAGAAGGAGACGGACTGGCTGCAGCGCTGCGTCGCCGTGCCCCACAAGGGCGATCCCGGATGGGCCCGCTACAGCAAAGTGGCCGACATGGTGAGCAAACGCTACGGACTGAAAGTGCACAAATTCAAGTCGAAAAAGGAAATCATGGCCGGCGGCTACGATATCAAGTTCTTCGAGACCATCAACAAGAGCTACGCCCCGCTCTTCGGCTACAGCACCATGACCGACAAGCAGATGAAATCGTATGCCGAGCAGTATCTGAAATTCCTGGATCCCCGCTTGCTGAGTATTGTGGAAAACGACAAGGACGAAGTGGTAGCCGTGGCAGCCTGTATGCCCTCCCTGTCGAAAGCCTTGCAAAAGGCCGACGGCAAGTTGTTGCCCTGGGGTTGGTGGCATCTGCTGAAAGCCCTCTATTGGAAACACGACGACATCTTGGATCTGTTGCTCATCGGCGTGGTGCCGGAGTATCAGGACAAAGGCGCCGTCACACTGATATTCGCCGATTTGCTGCCCACCATCGACGAAATGGGATTCAAATGGGCAGAAGTGCACCCGCAGTTGGAGGACAACACGCGCGGGCTGGGCATCTGGGATGTCTTCAACAGCACGATACACAAACGTCGCAGAGCATGGAAGAAAACGCTGTAATACAAGAAGAAAACATACCGCAGAGGTCCGCCCCCGTGGCCTATGGTGAGGAGAATATACGCCACCTCTCCGACATGGAGCACGTACGCACCAGGCCCGGTATGTATATCGGCAGATTGGGCGACGGCAGCCAGGCAGAGGACGGCATCTACGTGCTGCTCAAGGAGGTCATCGACAACAGCATCGACGAATTCAAGATGAACGCCGGAAAGCGCATCGAAATAGACATCAACGACCACAAGAGCGCCGCCATTCGCGACTACGGGCGCGGCATCCCCTTAGGCAAGCTGGTCGACGCCGTGTCGATGCTTAACACCGGTGGCAAATATGACTCCAAGGCTTTCAAGAAGAGTGTCGGTCTGAACGGTGTCGGCTTGAAGGCCGTCAACGCCCTGTCCAACCGCTTTGAAGCCCACTCCTTCCGCGACGGCGAAGTTCGGCGCACGGTCTTTGAAAAGGGCGTACTCAAGAGCGATGTCACCGAAAAGACCGAGGAGGAAAACGGCACTTACATTTTCTTCGAACCCGACGACACGTTGTTTAAACATTACAAGTTCCGCGACGAGTTCGTGGAAACGATGTTGCGTAACTACACCTACCTGAACACCGGCCTGACCATCATGCTGGGCGGACGCCGCATCGTCTCCCGAGAAGGACTCTCCGATTTGCTCAACGACCGCATGGACTATGAGGCACTCTACCCCATCGTCCACCTGCGCGGCGAAGATATCGAAATCGCCTTCACCCACTCCAAGCAAAACGGCGAAGAATACTACAGCTTCGTCAACGGACAGCACACGACATTGGGCGGCACCCATCAGGCCGCATTCAAGAAATACATTGCCGAAGTCATTCGCGACTACTCCGGCAAACCTCACGATTTCACCGACATCCGTAACGGTCTCGTTGCCGCCATCTCCATCAACATCCAGGAGCCGCTCTTCGAGAGCCAGACCAAGGTGAAGCTCGGATCGCTCACCACCATCCCCGACGGCGGCATTTCCATAGACAAATTCGTCGGCGACTTCGTCAAGCGCGAGGTGGATAACTACCTGCACAAGAACACCGACGTGGCCGACATCATCTTGCAGAAGGTGGCCGAAAGCGAAAAGATTCGCAAAGAGATGGCAGGCGTGGCCAAAAAGGCACGCGAAATGGCAAAGAAAGCCAATCTGCACAACCGTAAACTGCGCGACTGCCGCATACATCTCACCGACCCCAAGGGCGAGTTGCGCGAGGAGAGTTGCATTTTCATCACCGAGGGCGACTCCGCCAGCGGCAGCATCACCAAAAGCCGCGACGTGAACACCCAAGCCGTATTCTCGTTGCGCGGCAAGCCGCTCAACTGCTACAAACTGACCAAAAAGGTGGTCTATGAAAATGAGGAATTCAACCTGCTGCAGGCTGCCCTCAACATTGAAGACGGCCTGGAAGGCTTGCGCTATAACAAAGTCATCGTAGCCACCGATGCCGATGATGACGGCATGCATATCCGTCTGCTCATGCTTACCTTCTTCCTGAAATTCTTCCCCGAACTGGTAAAGAAAGGACACGTCTACATCCTACAGACGCCACTGTTCCGAGTGCGCGGACGCAAAACAAAAATCAACAAAAATAAGCTGAACGCCATCGAAGCGGAGCTCGCCGCCCGCAACAATGCAGAGGAGAACGACGACAAGCGTCCGCGCCACCTGAGCGTCTCGAAGGATTTCGTGACACAATACTGTTATAATGAAGAGGAACGTCTGCAGGCCATAGAAGACCTCGGCCCCGAGCCGGAAATCACCCGATTCAAAGGTTTGGGGGAAATCTCGCCGGAGGAGTTTAAACACTTCATCGGACCGGACATACGGCTCGACCAGGTGATGCTTCATAAGTCAGACCAGGTCGCGGAGCTCCTGAACTTCTACATGGGCGACAACACTATGGACCGGCAGAATTTTATCATCGACAACCTTGTCATTGAGGAGGACTTGCCCGAAGAAGAAGAGGAGGGTGCGGCATGAAAGCTCTGTTTCCCGGTTCATTCAACCCTTTCACCAAAGGCCACGCCGACATCGTGGACCGCGCCCTGAAGTTATTCGATGAAGTCGTGGTGGGCATCGGCATCAACGCCGCAAAACGCGCCCCTTCCCAAGAGGAAGTACAGGCCCACGAGCGTCTCAAGGCTTATTATAAAGACAATCCCAGGGTGCAAGTGACGGAATACTCCTGCCTCACGGTGGATCTCTGCCAGAAGCTGGGCATCAACGTCATCGTACGCGGTGTGCGCAGCATGAAAGATTTTGAATACGAGCGCCAGATGGCTGACGTCAACCGCAAACTGACGGGCGTGGAGACGGTGGTGCTGTTTGCAGATTCCGCCTACGAAAGCCTCTCCAGCAGTTTGGTGCGCGAAATCGCCGCCTACGGCCGCGATGTCAGTACCTTTATTATATAATGAACATTCATTCCCGACTCCGTCTTCTATCATGAAACGACTGATACTTCTCCTTTGTCTCCTGCTACCCGCACTGCCCCAACACGCACAGGGCATTAACGAAGCGGAGCTCCGCAAATTCTTTGTGGCTGCACAAAATATTTATGGCCTATACGTGGACACCGTCAATGCCCACAAGTTGGTGGAGGACGCCATCAGAGGCATGCTGGAGCATCTGGACCCTCACTCCAATTACAGCGACGCACAGGAAACCAAGAAACTCAACGAACCGCTTCAAGGCTCGTTTGACGGCATCGGCGTGCAGTTCAACATGCTGGAAGACACGGTGTTGGTGATACAACCCATCACGAAAGGCCCCTCGGAGCGTGTAGGCATCCTGGCCGGAGACCGCATCATCTCGTGCAACGACACCACGCTGGCCGGCGTCAAAATGAGCCGCGACGAAATCATGCGCCATCTGCGCGGACCCAGAGGCAGTATCGCCCATTTGGGCATCAAGCGCGAAGGCATTAAGGAGCTGCTCTACTTCGACGTGCAGCGCGATAAGATTCCCGTCAATTCAGTGGATGCTGCCTTCATGATAACACCCAAGATTGGCTTGATCCGCTTCAATAATTTCGCCCAGACCACACACCGCGAAATACTTGAAGCCCTGGTGAATCTGAAGATGCAGGGCATGGAGTCGCTCATCATCGACCTCACCCAAAACGGCGGCGGCTATCTCGGCGCCGCAGCGGAGATAGCCAGTGAATTCCTGCCCGAAGGCGACATGATTGTCTACACAGAAGGACGCAGTGCAGCGCCGCGGGAATTCCGCAGTCGCGGCGGACATGCCTTCCAAGAGGGTCGTGTGGCAGTCCTGGTAGACGAGTACTCCGCCTCCGCCGCAGAAATCCTTTCCGGCGCATTGCAGGATCAGGACCGCGGCATCGTCGTGGGACGCAGGACGTTCGGCAAGGGTCTGGTGCAATGGCCCATCGACCTGCCCGATGGCAGCATGATACGCCTCACGGTATCGCGCTACTATACCCCTTCCGGACGCTGCATACAGAAGCCCTATGAAAAAGGCAAGCAGAAGGAATACCACATGGATGTCATCAACCGCTACAACAACGGCGAGCTGACCAACGCCGACTCCATTCACTTCCCCGACTCGCTGAAATACAAGACTCTGCGCAAAGGGCGCATCGTCTACGGCGGCGGCGGTGTGATGCCGGACATCTTCGTGCCGCTGGACACCACACGCTACACGAAGACCTATCGCCAACTGTCGGCCAAAAGCCTCATCATCAACCACAATCTGCGCTACCTGGACAAGAATCGCAAGACACTGCAACAGCGTTATCCCGACTTTGAGACATTCCGCAAGAATTTCGAGGTGCCCCAATCGCTGATTGACGGCATCTACACCGAAGCGGACAAGCAGAAGATAGAGCGTCCGAAGGAAGAGCGTGAAGCCACGGATGAGCGTCTGCGCCAAACACTGAAGGCCCTCATTGCCAGAGACCTGTGGGACATGAACGAATACTTCGCCATCATCTACGAAGACGATCCCATCGTGACGACGGCCGTCAAGAAGCTCTCAGAACCCGACCTCCCCTGAAATAAATCCGTTTAATCGGAAGCGCTGCCGTCAATCTTCAGATATAGATGGCAGTGACAGATGTCCTTCTCGCGATAATCGCTACAGGGACAATGCTTGTCGTATCCGTCGTTGTGACAGGGACATTCTCCGTTGTTGCGCTCCACTCCCTTGAGGATGGCGTTCACTACTTTGTCGTTGGGATTGAGCATCCAACCCTCTTTTCTGAAAATCTGTGTCATGGCTATCCTTATTTTTTGCCTTTTATCAGGCTTTGTATGTTGTTCAGTTTGTTGAGCGCTTCGAGCGGTGTGAGAGCGTTGATGTCCAGGCCGAGCAGTTCATCGCGAATGGCTGTGAGCACAGGGTCGTCCAATTTGAAGAACGAAAGCTGCACGCCTTCTCCGGATTCGGGGGCTGCGGCCAACCCTTTGCCCAAATTCTCATGGTCCATCGTCTGCTCCAGCTGCTTGAGAATGACCTCCGCCCGCTTCACGATGCTCGTCGGCATACCGGCCAGACGGGCCACATGAATACCGAAGGAATGCTCCGAGCCGCCCTCTACAAGTTTGCGCAGGAAGACCACTTGGCCGTTGAGCTCCTTCACCGATACGTTGAAATTGCGGATGCGGGAGAACTTGGAAGCCATCTCGTTGAGCTCGTGGTAGTGCGTGGCAAAGAGGGTGCGCGCCGGGGCGTTGGGGTTCTCGTGAATATATTCCACAATGGCCCAGGCGATGGAGATGCCGTCGTAGGTGGAAGTGCCGCGCCCGAGTTCGTCAAAGAGCACCAGTGAGCGTCGTGTGAGGTTGTTGAGAATATTGGCAGCCTCCGTCATCTCCACCATGAAAGTGCTCTCACCCAACGATATGTTGTCGGAAGCACCCACACGGGTGAAGATTTTGTCCACAATGCCGATGCGAGCAGACTCAGCGGGCACGAAGGAGCCCATCTGTGCCATCAATACAATGAGCGCGGTCTGTCGGAGCAGCGCGCTCTTACCGGCCATATTCGGGCCGGTGATGATCATGATTTGCTGCCCGTCACAACTGAGATAAGTGTCGTTGGCCACATAGCTCTCGCCCGGGGGCAACTGCTGCTCGATGACCGGATGGCGTCCGCCCTTGATGTCGAGCACCTCACTCATGTCCACCACGGGACGCACATAGCGATTTTCCCTGGCCGTAAGGGCGAAGGAGAGCAGGCAGTCCAAGCGGGCGATGTTGGCCGAGGTCTGTTGTATTTGCTCGGTATACTCAGAGAGACGTCCGACGAGCGCCATGAAGATGCGGTTTTCGATGATTTCCATCTTCTCCTGCGCCGTCGTGATCTTCTCCTCGTAGGTCTTAAGTTCTTCGGTGATATAGCGCTCGGCCGACACCAGCGTCTGTTTTCGTATCCACTCCTGCGGCACCTGGTCGCGATAGGTGTTGCGCACCTCCAGATAGTAGCCGAACACATTGTTGAAGCCTACCTTCAGGCTCTGTATGCCCGTGCGCTCTATCTCGCGCTGCTGCATTTCCAGAAGGTATTCCTTGCCGTGGAAAGCTATCTTGCGACACTCGTCCAACTCCGCATCCACACCGTCGCAGATGAAGCCGCTCTTGGCCATCTGGCCGGGAGGATCGGGCACGATGTTGCGGCGAATGAGGCGCGCCACCTCCGTGAGCTCCAGAAGCGCAAAAGGACTTCCTTCAGGAAAGAGGCTGTTGCAGAGCTGACGGATGACGTCCACCGCCTCGAGCGAAGTGGCCAAAGCCAAGAGGTCGCGCGGCGTGACACGAGCTGTGTTAATCTTGCCAACGAGGCGCTCCAAATCGCTGATGCGCTTCATCTCGTCGTAGATTTCATCGCGCAAATCAGGATTGCGGAACAGTTGCTCTACAACATCCTGACGGGCAGCGATTTCCTTGGGAGTTTTCAGAGGGAAGAGAATCCAACGGGCCAACAGACGTCCGCCCATGGGGGTCACGGTGCGGTCGATGACCTTACGCAACGAGATACCGTCCTCGCTCATCGTGGAGAGCAGTTCCAGACTGCGCACGGTGAACTTGTCCAGATGCACGTACTGATTCGTCTCAATATTCTTCAGTTGAGTGATGTGGCGTAGTTTCGTGTGCTGCGTCATCTCTAAATATTGCAACACAACACCGGCAGCCACAAGGGCCGAGTGCATGTGGTCCACACCGAAACCCTTGAAGTTTTTTACCTTGAAGTGCTTGCACAACTTCTCTCGGGCCGTCTTCTCAACGAACACCCAATCGTCCATCTCGAAGGTGCTCGTCTGGAAATGGAACACGGCAATCTTGTCGCGCTTGCCGCGCTCGAAAAGCAACTCCTTGGGATTGTAAGCTCCAAGCAACGAACGGATGTGGTCGGCGCTGCCCTCGGAAATCATAAACTCGCCGGTGGAGATATCCACAAAGGAAATGCCGATGGTGGCGCCGCCGAAATGCACGGCGGCCAGGAAGTTGTTCTGCCCGGCCTCCAATACCGTCTCGCTCTGCACAACACCGGGCGTCACCAGTTCGGTGATGCCTCTCTTGACCAGCTTCTTCGTCAGCTTGGGGTCTTCCAGCTGATCGCAGATGGCCACACGCTTGCCGGCACGCACCAGCTTCGGCAGGTAGGTGTCGAGCGCATGGTAAGGGAATCCGGCCATCTCCGTTGCCGGCATGTTGTCCTTGCCGTTGTTGCGGCGCGTGAGTGTGATACCTAAAATCTCGGCAGCGACGGAAGCGTCCTCTGCGTAAGTCTCATAAAAATCTCCGCAGCGAAAGAGCAACAAGGCGTCGGGGTGTTGCGCCTTGAGGTCGTAGAACTGCCGCATCATTGGGGTTAATTCCGCCATCTTTTTTCTTAATTGCGCACAAAGGTAATAAAAAACTTTTCTATTTTATTTTCCTTGCTGATTTTTTTGTACTTTTGCGGGCGAATTTACATTTTATTATGGCAAAAGAATACAATTTCCGCGAGATTGAACAAAAGTGGCACCGTCTTTGGACCGAACAAGGCACCTACCGTGTGAAGGAAGACGCAAGCGTCCCCAAATACTACGTCCTGAACATGTTCCCCTATCCCAGCGGCGCAGGTCTGCATGTGGGTCATCCTCTGGGCTACATCGCCTCCGACATCTATGCCCGCTATAAGCGTCTGCAGGGCTTCAACGTGTTGAACCCCATGGGCTACGACGCCTACGGCTTGCCAGCCGAGCAGTATGCCATCAAGACGGGACAGCACCCGGAGAAGACCACCTTTGCCAACATCGACCGCTACCGCGAGCAGCTGGACAAGATCGGCTTCAGCTTCGACTGGGACCGCGAGGTGCGCACCTGTTCGCCCGACTACTACCATTGGACGCAATGGGCCTTCCAAAAGATGTTCAACTCCTACTTCGACGAGGAGCTTCAGAAGGCACAGCCCATTGAGAAACTCATAGAGAAGTTCAAAGCCGAAGGTTGCTGGCCCTCCGACGAAAAGGAGCAGAGCGACCTGCTGATGCAATACCGGCTGGCCTTCCTGGGCGAAACGATGGTCAACTGGTGTCCGAAGCTCGGCACCGTGCTGGCCAACGACGAGGTGGTCAACGGCGTGAGCGAACGCGGCGGCTATCCCGTGGAGCAGAAGAAGATGCGCCAATGGTGTCTGCGCGTGTCGGCTTATGCCCAGCGTCTGCTCGACGGCTTGGACACCATCGACTGGAGCGACAGCATCAAAGAGACGCAGCGCAACTGGATCGGACGCTCGGAGGGCACGGAAGTGGAATTCCGCGTGGCCGACTCCGACGCCTCTTTTACCATCTTCACCACCCGTGCCGACACGATGTTCGGCGTCACCTTCATGGTGCTGGCGCCCGAGAGCGAACTGGTAGAGCAGTTGACAACAGAGGATCAGCGCGAAGCTGTGGCTGAATACGTGAAATACGTCAAAGGCCGCACCGAACGCGAACGCATGATCGACCACAAAGTCACAGGCGTCTTCTCCGGCAGCTACGCCATCAACCCCTTCACGGGTGAGAAGAACCCCATCTGGATTTCCGAATACGTGCTGGCCGGCTACGGCACCGGCGCCATCATGGCAGTGCCTGCTCACGATTCGCGCGACTACGCTTTTGCCAAACATTTCAACCTGCCCATCGTGCCCCTCATCGAAGGCGCCGATGTCAGCGAACAGAGCTACGACGCCAAAGAGGGTATCGTGTGCAATTCACCCGCAGCAGGCAGGACCCCCTATTGCGACCTCTCCCTCAACGGCCTGACCGTGAAGGAAGCCATCGCCGCCACCAAGCGCTACGTCACCGAGAAGAAACTCGGCCGCGTGAAGGTCAACTACCGTCTGCGCGACGCCATCTTCTCGCGCCAGCGTTATTGGGGTGAGCCCTTCCCCGTGTACTACAAGAACGGCATTCCGACGATGATTCCTGAGGAATGTCTGCCCCTGGAATTGCCTCAGGTGGACAAGTTCCTGCCCACAGAGACCGGCGAGCCGCCTTTGGGCAATGCACAGAAGTGGGCCTGGAATGAAGCCGCACGCCAAATTGTGGACAAGGCGCTCATCGACGAGAAGAACGTCTTCCCCATCGAGCTCTACACCATGCCCGGATTTGCCGGCAGCAGCGCCTACTATCTGCGTTACATGGATCCCCATAATGACAAGGCCCTCGTGAGCGATGAAGCCGCCTCTTACTGGCAGAACGTGGACCTTTATGTGGGCGGTTCGGAGCACGCTACGGGCCATCTCATCTACAGCCGATTCTGGAACAAATTCCTCTTCGATTTGGGCGTGAGCAAGAAGGACGAACCCTTCCAGAAGCTCATCAACCAGGGTATGATTCAGGGCTGGTCGAGCTTCGTCTTCCGTCTGCGCGGCACCAACAAGTTCGTAAGTTACGACCTGCTGGAAGTGCAGTATGACAACGAAGCCAAGAAGAACCGATACTTCTATCAGGGCCAGGAGGCCGATCCCGTATATGCCGACATCAGCATGGTCAGCGGCAATGTGCTCAACGTGGAGAAAATCCGCGAATGGACCGTTGAATTCCGCGATGCTGAGTTCATCCTCAACGAGAGCGGCCAGTACATTGTGAACCAGGCCATCGAAAAGATGTCGAAGTCGAAATACAACGTGGTGAACCCCGATGACATCTGCGAAAACTACGGCGCCGACACCCTGCGTCTCTACGAAATGTTCCTCGGTCCCATCGAGCAGTCGAAGCCTTGGGACGTGGCCGGCATCGACGGCTGCTTCCGCTTCCTGAAGAAGTTCTGGCAGCTTTTCTGGAACAAGAACGGCGAACTCGCCGTCAAGGACGAGAAACCCTCTGCCGACAACCTCAAGACCCTCCACAAACTCATCAAGAAGGTGACGGCCGACATCGAGGTGTTCTCCTACAACACCAGCATCCCCGCCTTCATGGTGGCCACGACGGAACTCACACAGCAACAATGCCGCTCACGTGAAGTGATGGAGCAGATGGTGATCCTTCTGGCACCTTTTGCACCTCACATCGCCGAAGAACTCTACCACGCTTTGGGCCACGAGACGAGCGTCTGCGATGCCCGTTGGCCGCAGTTCGACGAGAAGTTCCTCGTGGAGAGCACCGTGACTCTGGGCGTGCAGTTCAACGGCAAAGTGCGCTTCTCAATGGCCTTCGCCGCCGACGCCAAACCCGATGAAATGGTGGCTCAGGTGGTGAACTCGGAAGAGGCCAAGCGCTTCCTCGAAGGCCACGACATCGTCAAGACGATTGCCGTGCCCGGCCGCATCGTCAACATCGTCATCAAGTAAACGCCGCCTCCCCCGGAAGTTATGCGCCGGCATTTGATCATCGACTTCAGAGACGCGTGGGCCGAAGTGCGCGACTTCCTCATGATCGCCCTCGGCACGGCGCTTTACTGCACCGGCGTGGTGGTCTTCATGCTGCCCTACGGCCTCACCACCGGCGGCGTATCGGGTCTGGCGATGATCACCTTCTACAGCACGGGCATTCCGGTGCAGTTTACCTACTTCTCCGTCAACATCCTGTTTCTGCTGGCGGCGGTGAAAGTGTTGGGGTGGCGCTTCTGCATCAAGACCATCTTCGGCGTCTCGGCCGCAACATTCTGGCTGTGGCTCTTCCAGCTCGTCATACAGAACCCCGTGACGCATCAGCTGCCCCGCATCGTGGGCGACGAGATGTTCATGGCCTGCGTTCTGGGCAGCATCATCGAAGGTATCGGCCTGAGTTTCTGCTTCCTCCACAACGGCAGCATGGGCGGCACCGACATCATCGCCGCGATGGTCAACAAGTTCAGGGATGTCAGTCTGGGCCACATCATGATGGCCTGCGACGTCGTCATCATCTCCTCCTGCTACTTTGTCTTCCACGACTGGCAAAGGGTCATCTTCGGCTTCGTCTTCCTCATCCTCTCGAGCATCACGCTGGACTACTGCGTGCGCCGTCAGCACCAGTCGGTGGAGTTCAAAATCTTCTCGCGCAACCACGCCGGCATCGCTCAGGAAATCACGCGTCACGGCTACGGCGTCACCGTGCTTGAGGGCAAGGGCTGGTGGACTCAGACGGAGCGCAAGGTGCTCGTGTGCATCGTGCGCCAGCGCCACACCAAAGAGGTGATGTGCGCCATCAAAAAGGTGGACCCCTACGCCTTCTTCTCCGTGACCAACGTGCAGAGCGTTTACGGCGAAGGTTTCGACACGGTGAAGGCGCACCTCAAAAACCAGAAGCCCATCCTCATCTTCGTCACAGAGGACGCCGCCCGTCTGGAGCACATGCACAAGCTGCTCGACGCCCGTTTCGACCTGCGCAGCACCGAAGACATCGGATGCTCCGTCAAAGATCCGCGCTACATCAAGCGCCTCTACGCTTTCAACGCTTTCACCGAAGAAAACGGCACTCTTGTCGCCGTCACCGGACAATACAACAATGTGGAGCAGGAGCACCGCCTCGAAGGTGCCGACGCCGTCAAACAACTCATTGAGATATGCGCACACTGATTATGGCCACGAACAACGAGCACAAGCTGCGCGAGGTTCGTCAGATTTTGGGAGAACGCTTCATCGTGAAAGGGCTCTCCGATATAGGTTGTCACGAAGACATTCCCGAGACGGGCGACACCTTTGAGAGCAACGCCCGCGAGAAGGCCCGCTACGTGCACGAGCACTACGGCGTGGACTGTTTTGCCGACGACTCGGGCCTCGAAGTGGACGCTCTCGGCGGACAACCCGGCATCTATACCGCACGTTTCGCCGCCATCAACGGTTACGGCGACGGCCACGACAGCAGTGCCAACATCCGGCTGCTGCTGGAGCGCCTCAAGGGCGAGACGAACAGGCGCGCCCGCTTCCGCACGGTCATCTGTCTGATTGAGGGCGAACGCGAACGCCTCTTTGAAGGCATCGTCGAAGGCGATATCGTCACAGAGCCCCGAGGCACCAACGGCTTCGGCTACGACCCCGTGTTTGCGCCCGAAGAGACCGGCCTCACTTTCTCCGAAATGGGCCCCGAGGAGAAGAATCGCATCAGCCACAGAGCCCGTGCCGTAAAGGCTCTGGTGCGCGGATTAAGCGAAGAATAAGTACGCAATCACGATGGCGGCAATGACGCCGCAGAGATCCGTGAGCAGCCCCGCTGCCACCGCATGACGCGTGTGGCGCACGCCGATGCTGCCGAAATAGACGGCCAGGATATAGAAGGTCGTATCCGTGGCGCCCTGGAAGATGCACGAAAGACGACCGACGAAAGAGTCGGGACCGTAAGTCGTCATCGCATCGACCATGAGTCCGCGCGCACCGCTGCCCGAAAGAGGCTTCATGAGCGCCGTCGGCAGCGCGGCCACGAAATCGGTGTTGAGCCCCATCCAACCCACCAGACGCTCCAGGCCGCCGACACACATCATCATCGCGCCGGAAGCACGGAAGACGCCGATGGCCACCAGAATGGCCACCAGATAGGGAATGATGCGTACGGCCGTCTCGAAGCCGCCTTTCGCGCCTTCGACAAAGGCCTCGTAGACATTGATTTTGCGCCGCATGCCGGCCAGGATGAAGAGACACATGATGCTGAAAAGCACGATGTTGCTCACGAGCGTGCTCCAGAGATTCATCGTCTCGCGATCGACCTGAGTCGAGAGCCACACACAGCCGCTCACGAGCAGACACAAACCCAGAAGCGTGCCCATGAGCACGCGGTTCATCAGATTGATGCGCTGGAAGAGCGCCGTGATGACGATGCCCGAGAGCGTCGCAACGGTGGTGGCCAAGAGGATGGGGATGAAGATGTCCGTCGGCTGCGCAGCTCCCATCTGGGCGCGATAGACCAGAATGCTGACGGGGATGAGCGTCAGTCCGCTGGTGTTGAGCACGAGGAACATGATCATCGGATTGGTGGCCGTATCCTTCTTGGGATTGAGCTCCTGCAGCGACTCCATCGCCTTGAGTCCCAGCGGAGTAGCGGCGTTGTCGAGCCCCAGCATGTTGGCCGAGATGTTCATGAAGATGTGGCCGAAAGCGGGATGACCCTTGGGCACATCGGGGAACAGACGCGTGAAGAGCGGACTGAGCATGCGCGAGAGCGCCGCCACCAGACCGGCCTTCTCGCCGACGGCCATGAAGCCCATCCACAGCGAGAGCACGCCGGTGAGACCGAGGGAGATTTCGAAACCCGTCTTGGCGCTGTCGAAAGTCGCGTCGATGATGGCGGGAAAGACGCTGTAGTCGCCCGTCACGAGGGCGAAGAGCGCAAAGGCCATCGCCGTGAGGAAAAAGAAGATCCAGATGTAGTTGAGTACCATACGGGGCACAAAGGTAGTCATATTTCGCGAAACAACGGCACATTTGGCGAAGAATTTTTGAAGAAATTTGTCCGGAACGCCCCGTTTTTGTCAAAAATTCGGATTTTGAATTGGCTAGAAATGCTACTTTTTCGCCATACATAAAACATGGCAATGGGGACGCAAAGCCAATTTTTAGACGCCCCATAGACCCTTCTCAGAGGGTTCTTAGAGGCTTCTCAGAGACCACGCAGAGACCGAGCAGAGGCGCTGTTTGGGGTATTTTTTGTCAAGAGAAAGTCACACTCTGGAGGGTTGATGGCTGATGTAAGAGGGCTGAGGGCTGAAGGCTGAAGGCATTTGCGGCGCCGGCAAACATAGTTTGAGGCGGAAAAAGAGCGTCCGAAGCAGGCAAAACGGCAGGAAAAAGAGAAAAATGACGGCAAAAGAGGAAAAAAACGGGTTCAAAGCCGCTCATTTGCCGAAATTTCACTATTTTTGTGGCGCAAAACGTAAGTTTCAATAAAGATGTCTAAGACTAAAGTGGTCCATCTGAGAATGGACGGTAAGAATTACTTCTTCGGGTCGGTGAAGGCTATGTTTGACTACATCGGCGAAGAAAAGTTGGGGATGAGCTACCGCTCGTTCCACTCCAACGTGCGTCTGGAAGAAGACGAAACCTACCGCAACCGCCGCAAGGGCTACGAAGTGACCGTGTCGCACCTGCTTCAGGCCACGAGCAACCGCGGACTGCAAGGCAGCGCCCGTGCCGCCCACATCCTTCGCGTGCAGCGCGAGGCCGGTCTGATGCCCGACATCAGCGACTATGTGGCCCAGCATCCCGAGACGGAGATGCGCGCCGCACAGCGGGCCGAAGAGCGCGCCCTCAAACGTGCCGCCCAGAAGGAGGCCGAGAAGAAAGGCGCCGTGCAGCTCGACCTGTTCCAATAAATTGAAAAGAAGACAACGCAAAATATGAGCAAACTACTGAAACCCGCCGGCTATCGGGCACAGCTCGACCTCAAGCAGACGGAACTGGCCATCAAGAAAATCAAAGACTTTTTCCTGAAGAGCATCAGCACGGAGCTGCGCCTGAGACGCGTCACAGCTCCGCTTTTCGTGTTAAAGGGACTGGGCCTGAACGACGATCTCAACGGCGTCGAGCGCCCCGTGTCGTTCCCCATCAAGGACATGAACGAAGCCACCGCCGAGGTGGTGCACTCTCTGGCCAAATGGAAACGCGTGACGCTGGCCGACTACAAGATTGAGCCGGGCTACGGCATCATCACAGACATGAACGCCATCCGCGCCGACGAGGAGCTGGACAACATCCACTCCCTCTACGTGGACCAGTGGGACTGGGAGCGCGTGATGCGCCGTGAGGACCGCACGCTCTGGTATCTGAAGAAGATTGTGCGCCAGATCTATTCGGCCATCCTGCGCACCGAGTTTTACATCTGCGAGACCTATCCGCAGCTGAAACCCTTCCTACCCGAGGATGTCTATTTCATTCATTCTCAGGAACTCCTGCAGCTCTATCCCGACCTGACTGAGAAGGAGCGCGAGGACGCCATCTGCGAGAAATACGGCACGGTGTTCATTATGGGCATCGGCGGCAATCTCTCCAACGGCAAGCCCCACGACCAGCGCGCTCCGGACTACGACGACTGGAGCACGGAGAACGAGGAGGGCTATCGCGGTCTCAACGGCGACCTACTCATCTGGTATCCCGTTCTGGGGCGCAGCATCGAGCTCTCGTCGATGGGCATCCGTGTGGACAAGGACGCGCTGGAGCACCAGCTCGCCCTGCAGGGCAAAAACGAGCGCAAGAGCCTCTACTTCCACCGCCGTCTGCTCGAAGGTTCGCTGCCTCTGACCATCGGCGGCGGCATCGGTCAGAGCCGTCTGTGCATGGTGTTGCTCCACAAGGCCCACATCGGCGAGACGCAGTCGTCCATCTGGCCCGACGAGATGCGCAAGGAGTGCGCCGAAAACGGCATGCTGCTGATTTAGTTGACAGTTGATAGTTGATAGTTGACAGATATAAAATGGATTATCCCATAAAAATACTTTCCGTCGATGACGAGGTGGATATGGAGCTGCTGCTGACGCAGTACTTCCGCCGCAAGATCCGCAAGGGGGAATACGAATTCTTCTTCGCCCACAACGGCCTGGAAGCCCTGCGCATGATGCTGGAGCACCCCGACATCGACATCATCCTCTCGGACATCAACATGCCCGAGATGGACGGACTGACCCTGCTGGCCCGCATCAACGAGATGCGCAGACCCGGGCTCAAGTGCATCATGGTGTCGGCCTACGGCGACATGGACAACATACGTCAGGCGATGAATTCGGGCGCTTTCGACTTCGCCACGAAGCCCATCGACCTGGACGACCTGCAGCGCACCATCGACAAGGCGGTGGGGCAGATCGCCTACGTGAAAGAGGCCGAAAAGGAGCGCGGCGAGCTGCACGACCTGCAGTCCGACCTCTCCGTGGCCCGCGAGATACAGCACGCCATCCTGCCCCGCACCTTCCGTCTGGAGAAGATGCCTCTGGCCGGCACGATTGACCTGCACGCCTCGATGGAAGCGGCCAAAGACGTGGGCGGCGACTTCTACGACTTCTTCCGCATCGACGACACCCACTTGGGCTTCACCATCGCCGACGTCTCGGGCAAAGGCGTTCCCGCCGCCATCTTCATGGCCGTGAGCCGCACGCTCATCAAGGCCACCGGCGTGCACGGACTCTCGAGCGCCGAAGTGATGGCGCAGTCCAACGACATGCTCGCCACGGAGAGTCTGGAGAGCATGTTCGTCACCGTGTTCTACGGCATTCTCGACCTGGAGACGGGCCGCATCGACTACACCAACGCCGGCCACAATCCCCCCTACGTGCTGCATGCCGACGGCACGGTGGAGACGGTGCCGACGGCCGGCAACATGGCTCTGGGCGCCTTCGAGGGCCTGCCCTACAAGAGCGGAGAGCTGACGCTGGAGAAGGGCGACACGCTGGTGATGTTCACCGACGGCGTGACGGAGGCCGAGAACGATGTGCACGAGCAGCTGGGCGAAGCCCGTCTGGAGGCGCTCCTGCCCAATTACGCGACGGCTTCGGCCGCCGGCATGGTGGAGGGCATCCGCAGCCTGGTGCACAACTTCGCCGGTGAAGCGCCTCAGAGCGACGACGTCACCGTGCTTGTGATCCGAAGAAAGAACGACAACGAATAAACTGAAAACGAATATGTTCCTGCGCCCGAACCGACCCTTCCTCTACGGCCTCTGCGGCATCCTTGTCGCAGCGCTTGCGCTCCTTGGCGCCTACACTCTGGGCACCATGCGCGAGACGCGTCTCGACGAGGAACACGTGAAGGAGCTGGAGCGGGAGAACGCCCGCCTCAAACAGGGCGAAGAAGACGCCGCTGTGGACCGTCGCGTCTCGGAGCAGATGGCTGAGATCGCACGCGACCAGCGACTGCTCTCGGATGCGCAGCGCGACAGCGCCGAGAAGCAGCGCACTCTGGCCGAAGAGCTGCGTGCCGAGGCCCAAAGGGAGAGCCGTGCGGCACGTGCGGCTGAGGCTCAGGCCAACGTCGCACGGCGCGAAGCAGAGGCGGCGTCGGAAGAAGCCAAGAGGGAACGCTCGAAAGCGCTGCAGCAGGAAGAGGCCGCCCTGCGCTCGAAGCGCGCCACGGACACGCTGCGCTATCGCGACCTGGCCCGACTGCTGGGCAGCCGTTCGCTTCTGGCGCGTGAAAGCGGCAACGACAGTCTGGCGCGCAAACTGGCCTACACGGCGTGGTATTTCCTGAGCAGCTACGGCAACAACGTCTATCAGCCGGAAGTCTTCCAGGCGTTGGGCTACGACGACAAAATGGAGGCGTCATCGCCTCACCACAGCGCCATCTACGATGTGGACAAGAGCGTGGACGGCAAGAGCTGCATCGTCTGCACGGGCTACGGCGAAGTGCTGCGCTGGAGAGGCGGCAAAGTGGAGACGCTCTTCTTCGACAAGCGCTACGACCTGCGCAGCATGGTGCAGGAACCGGATGCCGTCTGGACTCTGAGCTTCGACGGACATCTGTTGCACATCAGCGCCACGGGAAAACAGCAACAGATGGAAGACTTTGTGCTGCCCGAAGGCGAATATTTCCACCTGCAGGATCTGCCCGAAGGGCGTCTGCTGGCGGGAGCGCGCCACCAGGTGGTCATCTTCGACATCAAGACGCGCTCGATTCTGACCGTGCGTCCCTTCCCCGGAAAACGGCTGCTGACGACGATGCCCACGAAGAAAGAAGTGTTTTTCTTCTACGACAACGGCACCATCGGCCGCACCCCCTACAGCACGAAGCGCAACAGCGAAGTGCCCTCCCCCATCAAAGAACCCATCACGGCGGCGCACTACGACGAGACTTCGGATCTGGCCTATGTGGGCTGCGCCTCCGGTCGCATCTACGTGCTCCAGGACGGCGGCAAGATTTTCACGCGTCTGCTCGGACACTCGTCGGCCATCACCGACTTCACCTTCATGCCCGAGCAGCACCTCATGCTCTCGACGGGACGAGACAAGGAGCTACACATTTGGGACGTGAACCGCATCCGGGCCGGGAAGCCCGTGGAGTCCACCAGACACAGGATGGACAGCTGGCCCCTGTCGCTGGCGCCCATCGGCAGCCGCGTCGTGTGCGGACTGGTCAACGGCAAACTCATCATGTGGGAATTCGACGTGGACAAACTGGCTCAGGCCACACGCAACCGCATCAGCAGCGGACTGAATGAAAACGAATGGAACACCTTCGTCGGCGCCAAGGTGGATTATGTGAAACTGAAATGAAAGGCATGAAGCTCCATATACTACTGACGGCGATGTGCCTGACACTGGCGGCACTCCCCCTGAAGCTCCGGGCTATAGACTCGGGTGACGGACTCGCATTGCCCTTCTTCCACAACATCCCCGCCAGCGAATTCGGCGCCCACAATGTGAGCAACGAGATTCTGGCCGACAACGAGGGCCGCATCTATGTGGCCAACTTCGAAGGCCTTGTGGTGTGGGACGGCGTCACGTGGACCACGATCCACTCTCCGGGCACGAGCCGCTTCACCTGTCTGTTCATGGACAAGAACGGTCGCATTTGGGCGGCCGGACTGAACCATCTGGGCTGGGTGGAGTTTGACAGCGACGGACGCGTCGGACTGCACTTCGTTGCAACCGACCTGACGGAGGAAGACCGCTTCGGCGAAGCCTCCCGACTGTTTGAAGACCAGCACGGCATCGGTCTGGTGACAACGTTGGGCAGCGTGTATCACGTGGACGAGGATGGCGAACATCTGGTGTCTACGCACGAACAGCGCGAAGTGAAAATCGTGCCGGAACGCTGGGGCAATCTGGAAGTGAACAAACGCCTGATTCTGCCCGACGGCACCATCCTGATGGCCACCACAACAGAAGGCGTCATCGCTCTCGATAAGGAGAAAGAAGAAATCTGGAGACTCAACGAGGAGACGGGACTCTGCTCCAACAGCGTGGGCTCACTCTGCTACGACGAACACGGCACCGTGTGGGGCACGACGGAGAACGGACTCTTCAACATCTCCGTCTCGAAGGTCTATACGCAATTTTCCGATCAGGACGGCCTCCGCGGACAGGTGAACACCGTGCTCGTGAACCGGGACCGCCTCTTTGCCGGCACGCTGCAGGGCCTGTTTGTGAGAGAGAACGAGCGCTTCCGCCGCATGGAACTCATCAACCAGGCCTGTCGCCAACTGGCGCCCACGCCCGACGGCAAGATGCTGATCGCTACGGCCAACGGCGTATTCATCTACGATGACAAGGTGAAGCCGCTCTACCCCGGCCGCTACGCACTTTCGCTCTACGTCCTCGATGAGGAGAGCTTTCTCTTCGGCACGGTGGACGGCGTGTTCAGGGGCTACTTCGACGGCCGGAGCGCGGAAAAGACGGATGACATCCCCTACGTTTACCGCTTCACCGAGGGCGGAAAAGACAGCCTGTGGGCCACTGACACCTATCGCGACACCTATTGGTCGAAGGGCGGACGCACGCCGTTTGTCAAAGGTGAGAACAAAGGTCTGTCGCGACTGCTGGACTACACCGACGAGAGCGGACGCCGCTGGAAGTGCCGCCCCAGCGACTTGGGTCTGAGGGTGCTGGACAACAAACTGACGCCCCTGCAGAGGGAATGGCTCCACGCACTCGACAGCACGAACATACAAAACATCACCGTGAACGGCAATGTAGCCTGGCTGGGCGGCACGTTCGGACTGATACGTCTCGATTTGGACGAAGCAGCCAAGACGCAACCCGAAGCCCCTAAGGTCTACATCCGCACCTGCACGAAGTACGACCGCAACTTCGACGTCACGGTGGCCACCAACCACACCGATTTCATCGGACGCACGCTCTACAGCTACCGCCTCCATCTCTACGACAACTGGAGCCCTTGGGGCGAAGACCAGACGCTGAACTTCCGCAGCATGTCCTACGGCGAATACTTCATTCAGGTGAGGGCCCTCGACCCCTTCGGCAACATCGTTGAGAGCAACTGGAAAGCCGTGTCGCTGCCGCCTCCGTTCGAAGAGAGCAAGACTGCCATCGCCATCTACATCATCCTGACGATGGTGCTCATCTACCTGCTCTATCGCTGGCGCGTGAAGATGATGGTCAGCAGGCAAATCAAACTGGAGCAGATTGTCTCGGAGCGTACGCGTGATTTGCGCGAGGCGCAGAACGCCCTCATCCGGCAGGAGCGCGAAGCCACTGTTGGCAAACTGACCAAGGGCCTCATCGACCGCATCCTCAACCCGATGAACTACGTGGGCAACTTCTCACACCTCACGCGCGGACTTATTAAGGACCTGCGCGACGACATCGAAGCCGAGCGCGTGGCCATGTCGGCCGACAACTACGACGACGCCACAGACATCATGGACATGATGGACCAGAACCTGGAGAAGATCGAGCAGCACGGTCTCTCCACCACCCGCATCCTCAAAGCGATGGAGGAGGTGCTCAAAGAGCGCAGCAAGGACCGTCAGGAGACGGACCTCGGCGTCATCTGTCAGCAGGATGTGGACATGTTGCGCAATTATTATAAAGAGGATATAGAGAAAGGCCACGTCGAGTGCGTTTGGAAACGACCCGAAGAGCCCGTCATGGCCAATGTGAACGCCGAGCAGATCTCACAGACGCTCACGGCGCTTCTGGGCAATGCCGCCTACGCCATTCGCCGGCGCATCGAGCTGGGCGAAAACCCGGGCGCGGCCAAGAAGGAGACGACACCCTATCAGCCGCGCCTGGCCCTCATCCTGGAGCGCACGCCCGAGGGCAAAGCCTGCATCCGTGTATGGGACAACGGCATCGGCATCGAAGAGGCGGTCATCGGCAAGGTGTTCGACCCCTTCTTCACCACCAAGCCTACGGCTGAGGCTTCGGGCATCGGCCTCTATCTGGCACAGCAAATCATTCAGGACCACGGCGGCAACATCACCGTGACGTCCGAGAAATATAAGTTCACGGAATTCACTATTACGCTATGACCGAAATCGAAAAACTTAAAGAGCAATTGCATCAGCAGCAAAAGATGGCGTCGCTGGGAATGCTCGCGGCCGGTATCGCACATGAGATACAGAACCCGCTGAATTTCGTCATCAACTTCTCCAAGATGTCGGGCAAACTGCTCAACGACCTTGTGGAGCTGATAGAGGATTCCGCCGAGAGGCTGCAGGAAGAAGACGCTGAAGAAATGCAGGAAATCGCGGCAGACCTCAAGGACAACATGCAGAAAATCGAGGAGCACGGAGAGCGCGCCATCAGCATCATCCGGGGCATCCTGTTGCAGAGTCGCGGCAAAGAGGGTGAATTTCTGCCTACGGACATCGCGACGCTGGTGCACGAATACGTGTGGCTGTCGTATCATGCCATGAGGGCCCACAACAAGGACTTCAACATCAGCATCACGGAACACTATCAGGAGGGCATGCCCAAGATGATGGTAATCCCGCAAGACCTCTCGCGCGCCGTGCTCAATCTGATGAACAACGCCTGCTACACGGTGGAGGAGCGTACGGCGCTCAACGAGGAGGGCTATTCTCCCGCCATCAACGTGGAGGTGCATTGCGAGGACAACACCCTCGTCATCAGCATCGAGGATAACGGCATGGGCATGACGGAAGAAGTGCAGAAGGGACTCTATGAGGCCTTCTTCACCACCAAGCCCATCGGCAAGGGCACGGGACTGGGTATGCCCATCACACAGGACATCGTGCAGAACCGCCATCACGGAAAGCTCAGCTTCACCTCTGCGCCCCATCAGGGCACCACATTCACCATAAGTATTCCCATTCGACTGAAGTGACCATGCGCCTGAAGACCATCATATGCCTGCTCTGCATGAACGCCGCGGTGCTGTGTGCACAAAACACCGTGAGCGAAAGCGCTTTCGATTATTTCGAGAAGGGACGTTTCAGCGAGTCGGACTCCATCGTCAAGAGCTCGCTGGGGACGCTGAAAGGACAGGAGTTGGTGACGGCTTACCGTCTGCTGGCACTCTCGGCCTTCTACCAGGATAAGTTTCTGGAGTCCGAACAATGGGCCAAAAAGTTGCTCGCACAGGACCCCTATTATAAGGATTACGGCGCCGATCCACGCTTCCAGGACATGCTGGAACGCCTGAAGACAGGCAGCAACACCATCCGCACGGCCTCCAAACAGCAGGAGTCGCTGGAAGAAGCCCCCGTGCCCGTGACCGTCATCACGGAAGAGATGATACGCATCTCGGGATGTCGCACCGTGAGGGAACTGCTTTGTCTCTTTGTACCCGGCATGGTGCGTATCGAAAACATGGAGTCCAATGTGGCCATGCGCGGCCTCTACGGCAACTCTCAGGAGAACATTCTCGTCATGCAGGACGGACACCGACTCAACTCGGCCGTCAACAACTCCGAGCCGATGGACTACAACATCAATGTGGACAAGATCGATCACATTGAGGTGTTGCGCGGACCGGCTTCATCACTTTACGGCAACATGGCCCTTTCGGCCGTAGTCAACATCTTCACGAAAGACGGTGCGAATTTGTCGGGCAGCAGCCTGAAGGTGTCGGGCGGTATGTTCGGCCAGTTCGGTGCATCATTCATGTACGGTCAGGGCGATTTACATAAGGAATTTGCCTTTTGGGCCGCTGTCACCAGTTCACGCGGTGAGCGTATCGACGTAAACGGCAAGACCAATTATCTGGGCGGCTTCAACGGTTTGCCGGCCTTTGACGTCGGCATGAAAGCCCGATGGGGCGATGTGAATCTGGCCGTGACTGCCAATCACTCCAAACCCGTGCCCCGCTACATGCTCATCAGCTTCGATGAACCCTACGCTTATGACGACTACGACAGCAACGACGGAGAGCACCCCGGCCTGTCGCATCTGAGCGTTAACGTGGATCTCGACTACAACCACAACTTCGGTCGCGTCACGCTCGGGGCCAACGCCTACGCCCACTACGAACAGCGCCAAATCTACAACGTCATGGGCGACTCCGTCCCCTTCGGCGTGGCTTATCTGATGCTCAAGACGCTGAAACTGGAAGACTTGAATATGAGTTCTCCTTACGATGTTGTGAAAACAAGCGGCGTGTGGCAGACCATCTCCAACAAGGCCATGACCTTCGGCGGCGGCGCCAATGCCTCGTGGGGATACGGACAGGAGACCGGACAACACGGATCGATACTCGTAGGCGGGCAGTACGAACACGTGATTCTCACAGACTCACGCTTCCAGCTGGGCTACGACTTTGACAAGATTCAATACTCGGAAAATCATATCATAGAAAAAGGACGAGACTTCACAGTTTCGGGCATTGCACAAATCAAGCACTACTTCATCCCGAACAAGCTGGTTTTGAACGGCGGTTTGCGCTTCGACCACAAGCAACGCTTCGACGACGAAAAAACCAACACCTTCTCGCCCCGCGCTGCATTGGTCTATATGCCGTCAAAGAACTGGAGTACGCGTTTAGGCTACTCGCGCGCGTACGTGGACGCACCTTATATTTATCGCGCCTCCAACTTGGTTTTCTTCTCCGGCGGAAAAAATATGCAGTCACAGACGATGGACGCCTTCTCACTGAGCGGCGCCTGGGACAGAAAAGACCTCGGACTGCGCATGGAGCTCAACGCTTTCTACAACATGTCACTCCATCAGGTGGTATATTCTCCTACCGAGACATTCGCCAACGGAGGAAGCCCATTCTATAATGCAGACCACGTGGATGTCGGCGGTTTGGAATTCGTAGGCGAGTGGAAACGCGCCGACCGCAACGGCGCCCTCGGCACTTATGTTAATCTGAATGCCACCTACCAGCATGCTTTCCGCCTGGAGCACTACGGCTCAACGGAAAACATGCGCATCGGTAACATACCGGAATTTCTGCTTAATCTAACTGCTGGCGTACGTGTGGTGAATGCTAAGCGCGGCGGAGAGCTGTGGCTGAGGGGCAACATGCATTTCGAAACTGCCACGCCGCTGATACAGAACCGACTGTCCTCACTAGTTCCGAAAAACATGCTCAAAATGAATGTGAAGGACTACCAGGAAGCCTTCAAAAGCGTTAAAAACGTACTTGAAAACTTCCCCGATGAAACCGTACGTCTTAAGGTCGGCCTCATTTTTGCACAATTCTATCTCATGGATGCCTCTTCTTTGGTGAAACCCCTGAGCCCGGAATCCAAAGCCAGCATCCGGCAACTTGAGGAAACAATCAGCAGTAAGATGCCTGAAGACGGCAAGCGTATCGCCTATTTGATTGAAGCCGTCATCGGTGACAGGGCAAGTGAAGCCTCATTCTACGAAAACGGACCTCAGGTGATGCTGAATCTGGGCGCCGACTGGCGCATCAAATACCAGCCGAACAAAAATAACCGCTGGCTGACGCTCTCATTGGACGTTTACAACGCCACAAACGGCAACTACAAATACGGCAGTTTGCTCAACAGCTACATTCCGGCACAAAGTCTCTCCGTTGTCGGTAAAGTCGGCATAGAATTCTGAAAAAACGGTCAAAAATACCGTTTTGTCTTGACATAAATCAAGAAAATGCGGGGATTTTCAATAAAAATCCGTATAATGCTTGCATATTTGAAAAAAAGCCGTACCTTTGCACCGTGTTTTTCATGGTATTAGATTTAAGGTTAGTAAAAGATTGGTTGTCGTGAGACAACCTTCTTTTTTTTATGTATTTTTCAAATAAAATTTGGTAGGTTCGGAAAAATGTTATACATTTGCCGCGCAAATTTGAAAATTTTAGATTGAGATTCCTATATATATAGCATGAGACAGCTTAAAATTACCAAAAGTATCACCTCACGTGACTCCGCTTCCCTGGATCGCTATCTGCAAATGATCGGCCGCGAGCAGCTGCTCACCGTGGAGGAAGAAGTGGAGCTCTCGCAGCGCATCCGTCGCGGTGACCGCGAAGCTCAGGACCAATTGGTCAAGAGCAACCTTCGCTTTGTTGTCAGTGTGGCTAAGCAGTATCAGAACCAAGGTCTGTCGTTGCCCGACCTGATTAACGAGGGCAATGTGGGTTTGATTAAGGCGGCGGAGAAATTCGACGAAACGCGAGGCTTTAAATTCATCTCTTACGCTGTATGGTGGATTCGACAGACCATTCTGCAGGCTCTGGCTGAGCAGTCGCGCATCGTGCGCCTGCCTCTGAACCAAGTCAGTGCCGTCAACAAGATCTCCAAAGCCATCACCAAGTTTGAGCAGGAGCACGAGCGAAAGCCCTCCGCTGAAGAGCTGGCCGAAATGGTGGATGAGCAGCCCGACAAGATTGCAGACTCCCTGCGCGCCAGCGGTCGTCACGTCAGCGTGGACGCCCCCTTTGTCGAAGGCGAAGACAACAGCCTGCTGGACGTCATGACTAATCCCGATTCGCCCACGGCTGACAACATTCTCATGCGCGAGTCTCTTTCAAAAGAGATTAGCCGTGCATTGGAATGTCTCAGCGAACGCGAACGCGCCATCATCGAGCTTAGCTTCGGCATTGACGGCAGCGAACTCACCCTGGAGGAAATCGGCGACAAGTTCGGCCTGACCCGTGAGCGCGTCCGCCAGATTCGCGAAAAGAGCATCCGCAAGTTGCGCGCCGCCAACAAGAACAGCCTGCTCAGAGGCTACTTAGGATAACTTTCATTCCGCCCAACGGACATGACGCCACGTCGGCTTTTCTATCTCTACCTCATCGTTCTGCTCATTCCGCAACTGGATGTGTGCGTCACGGAGCGCATGGTGGGTATAGGAAAAGTTGTTCTGATTCTGTTGCCGCTCGCCTTTTATTGGTTGTTTCTGCTGGCCTTCAAGAAACCGTCAAAGGCCTTCCTTTGGGCCTTCCCATTTGCCTTTCTCGGAGCCTTCCAAATAGTCCTGGGCTATCTCTATGGACACGGCGTCATCGGTGTGGATATGTGGCTCACACTGACCACAACATCGCCCAATGAAGCCGGAGAGATGCTGACGCAAATCTATCCGTCGGTGGCGGCTGTGTGCATCATCTATCTGCCCACACTCATCTATGCCATAAGTCACGTAAAGCGCGAAGAAGCCTACACCCCCAAGTTCCTCCGAAGGATGAGACAGGGAGGTTGGGCGATGCTCGCAGTAGCTCTCATTCCCACCGCGATGGCGTTGGGCAACAAAGACTACCACTTCATGGACGATTTCTTCCCTGTGAACGTGTGCTACAACTTTAAGCTGGCGCTTGACCGGGCAAAATTGAGCGCGGAATATGTGGATCGCGTCAAGGATTTCCGCTTTGGCGTGACCGAATCTGACAACGACACCATCCCCGAAGTGGTGCTAATGGTAGTGGGTGAGACATCGCGCGCCACCAATTGGGGCATCTTCGGCTACGAGCGTGAAACAACGCCGCGCCTGGCCAAAACTCCCAATCTTCTGGTGTTCACCGACTGCATGTCGCAATCCAACACCACACACAAGAGTGTGCCCATCATTTTAACTGCCGCTACGGCGGAAGATTTCGATGTGCTTTATGAATCCAAAGGCATTCTCGCCGCAGCGGACGAAGCAGGATGGGCCACGGCATTCCTTTCCAATGAGCCGCGCAATCACTCTTTCAATGATTTCCTTGGAGAACAGGCCCGCGAAGTACGCTTTCAGCGCGACTCGCTGCATGGCTCTCCCCACGACAATCTCCTAGTACCTCTTTTAAAAGACGCGCTGCAACGTCACGCCGGCGAGAGATTCTTTATGGTGATTCACACCTACGGGGCTCATCCCACCTACAGCGATCGCTACACACGGGAAGAAGCCTTTTTCCTGCCTGACAGAATCATAAAGTCCAGCAAGGATACGCGCGATGTGCTGATTAATGCCTACGACAATGCCATACGCATGACCGACGGCTTGTTGGCAGACTTCATCGCCGCCCTTGACTCCACCGGCCGGCCGGCCGCCATGCTCTACGTGAGCGACCACGGCGAGGATATTTTTGACGATCATCGCAATATGTACATGCATGCATCGCCCTACCCCTCCTATTACCAATTGCATGTTCCGTTGCTGTGCTGGACGAGCGATGCTTACAAGACGCTATACGGCGAACGTGTTGCCCTCATGGCCGGCAGACAACAGGATCCCCTGCAAACCGATTGCGCCTACCCGACTCTGTTGTCGCTCATGGGCATTCAGTGCCGCAACAATCAGACAACGTTGTCTCTGGCCGACAAAAACTACCGGAAAAAGACCCGTCGCAGCTACCTCAATGACCACAATAAGACCATGCGCCTGGAAGAAATGCTGGACGCAGAGGACATTGAAGTGATGAAGCAACGGGGCATGTTTGTTCAAGAATAATTTATTGTATGGATATACACGCTCATATCGTAAAACTATTGGACGTTCTTCAGCAACAGGAAGAGCCCATAACCCGACAACAACTGGCCGGGCAATTGACCTCTGCCGCCGGCGAGGATGACAATTTCTGGCTGGTGATGACGGAGAAGGCCGTGCACGAAGGGCTGGTCAAGACCAAACCGGCCAAGAGCAAGACCGTTGCCATCACGCCTGCCGGCAAAAAATTTCGAAAAAATCCCACCGCCATTGAAGTGCATCCCGAAGAGAACGCCAATGACGACGAACTGTCCATGAAACTGTCCATCGTGCTCTCTCAAAGACGGGGGAACGGAGAATTGTCCCGCGTCAGCAGCGAGCACACCCGATTGCAGATAAAACTGATCCGGGCCATCGACCGCAAAATCGCTTTGGACGAATTTGCCGAACAGGAGCACCTGGACTTTGACTCCATATTGGACGAGCTGGAAAAAATGCTTCAGTCAGGCCACCGTTTCAACATACGTTATTTTGTGGACGAGGTCATTGAGCAGCAGGACACTCAGGAAATCCTCGATTTCTTCGATGCCAACGGCGACAACATGAAACTCTGCAACGACGAGTGGGGTGATGTTTACAAAACTCAGGAATTAAGACTTATACACTACCTTTGGGAAACACGATGAAAACAAACATTCTCACCGTCTGCCGCACGTTAACGGCACTGTTGATGGCTCTTTGGTGTACCACCGCTTCGGCTCAGGAGCGAAGAGAATTAGACGATGCCACATGGACCGTTGAAAGCCCCGACCGCCACACCAGGGTCATTGTCAGCCTCAATCGCGGCCAACTGACCTATAGCGCCGGCTACATCCTTCAAAACAAGAGTCATTATTACGTCGAGCTGCTGGAGCCCAGTCCTTTGGGTCTCTACACCAACGAAGGCGACTTCTCCCGCAACCTGGAAGCCAACGGTGAGCCGGTCATCAGCACCCAAACTGTAAATTATACTCTTCGTCAAAGCAAAAAGCAGCAAATCAGCGCCGATTATACCGTCGCTCTGTTCCCCCTTCACGCCGAAGGACAAAAGCCCGTCACGCTGGAGATGTGGGTAGGTGATCACAAGTTGGCTTTCCGTTATCAATTGCCTATACAGGGCGAACATGCCGCTCTGGTGGTCAACGGCGAAGCTACGGGCTTCAATCTTCCGAACGACGCGACAGGCTTCATCTGCCCCCAAAGCGATGCACTCATCGGTTGGAAACGCACCAAGCCTTCTTATGAGGAAGAATACGTGCTGGACGTTCCGATGGGCACCCCCTCTAAATACGGTCACGGCTGGACGTTCCCCTGCCTCTTCCGCGTAGGAGAGAGAGGGTGGGTGGAAATCTCCGAAACCGGATTGGACGGACGCTACTGCGGCAGCCATCTGTCTGAAAGTACCAAAGACGGCCTTTTCACCATTGCTTTCCCCATGCCCGAAGAGAACAACGGCTTCGGCAGCACGGGCGCCCAAATGGGACTGCCCGGCACAACCCCGTGGCGCACTGTCACCCTGGCACCCAACCTGGCACCCGTGGTGGAATCCACCGTCACTTGGGACGTTGTGGAGGAGCTCTATGCTCCTTCGCAAAACTACAAAGGCGGACGCAGCACCTGGAGCTGGATCATCTGGCAGGACGAGAGCATCGTTTATGACGATCAGATTGCCTTTATCGACCTGGCCTCCGCGCTCGGTTGGGAATACTGTCTCATCGACGGAGGCTGGGAGACCAACATCGGACGCGAGCGCATGGAGCAGCTGTTCGCCTACGCAAAATCTAAAGGTGTGGCCCCTTTCGTGTGGTACAACTCTAACGGCGGATGGAACGACGCCCCGCAGTGTGCCAAACACCGTATGTATTCGCCCATTGTGCGCAAGAAGGAAATGGCCTGGCTTGCCCAACACGGCGTGAAGGGCATCAAGGTGGATTTCTTCGGCGGCGACAAGCAGGAAACCATACGCCTCTACGAACAGATTCTTTCCGATGCCAATGACTACGGCATCCAAGTCATCTTCCACGGATGCACGTTGCCCAGAGGCTGGGAGCGCATGTATCCCAACTACGTTGGCAGCGAAGCCGTTTTAGCCTCTGAAAATCTGGTGTTCAACCAGCACTATGACAACATGGAAGGGCAGAACGCCTGTCTGCACCCCTTCATCCGCAACGCCGTGGGCAGCATGGAGTTTGGCGGCACCATCCTGCAGCGTCATCTGACCCGCAGCGGCAAAGGCGGACGCACCCGCATCGTGGGCGACTGCTTTGAGTTGGCCACCGCCGTTGCATTCCAAAACATCGTGCAAAACTTTGCCCTCACGCCGTTGGATCTCAAAGAGGCACCCGCCTTTGAGATTGAGTTCATGAAGCAGGTGCCCACACAGTGGCAGGACACCAAACTGATTGACGGATATCCCGGCAAATACTGCGTTCTGGCCCGTCAGGCCATGGACGGCAAGTGGTACGTGGCCGTGATGAATGCAGAGAAGAATGCCAAGACTCTGACGCTTGACCTGAACCTTCTGAACGGCACGACCGCCTCGGCCCAACTCCCCGACGGCAAAGCCGCCCGTGGCCAGTGGCAAATGGTTAGCGACGGTGTCGACGGCAAGACTCCCGCGCAATCTTCCGTCGCTGCCGACAAGAAGGGTTTGGTGAAGCTGACCGTCGGCCCTCAGAGCGGCATCGTGTTGTTTTAAGCCTTTGCACAGCAGCACCACATTATTTTAGATGAAAAGAAGACTGTGCCTTCTCGCACTTTTGGCGTGGTGTGCAATTTTTCATGCCTCCGCCTTAGAAGGCTTTTCGGTAGAGCCGGTATCCGAGGCTCTTGCCCGACGCATGCGAGAGGGCGGCTCTTATCCCGAAGCTTGCCCCATACCGCTGAGCGACCTGCGTTACGTGCGCGTGCGTCACTGGAATATGGAAGGGTGTGAGATGGCAGGAGAGTTGGTCTGCAACGCTCTCATTGCGGATGACCTCCGTGACATCTTCGAAGAACTCTATCGGGTGCACTACCCTATTCACAGCGTGCGTCTCATCGATGACTTCGGTGCGGACGACGAAGCCTCCATGGCCGCCAACAACACATCTGCGTTTTGCTACCGCAATGTGGCTGGCACCCAATATCTTTCCTATCATGCCCGGGGACTGGCCATTGATATCAACCCCAAAGACAACCCTGTGGCCAAACCGCGCGTGAAAGGCGGCGCCATCCCCAAAATACCTCATGTCATCAACGAACAGGACGCCTGCTACAAGGCGTTTCGCAAGAGAGGATTCAGTTGGGGCGGGCACTGGCGCAGAATGAGAGACTATCAACACTTCGAACGCAGAGGAGGGCGCAAACACACATGACGGAAGAACAGGTCTCTAGCATTGCACTCTCTCTGTGCACACGCCCCGTGCTGCGACAGAAATGTCAACTCGTGAAGGAATGCGGCAGCGCGACAGAAGCCTGCCGGCATCCGTCCGTGCGTGAGATGGCCTCGTCCTTCATGGCCCGCGCCGAGGAGGAAATGGCCTGGGTGGAGAAAAACCGAATCCGCTGCATTTGCTTTACGGACGACGACTATCCCACCCGCCTGAAACAGTGCGTCGATGCTCCGGTCGTTCTGTTCGCCTTGGGAAACGTGAATCTGAATCCCACCCGCGTCCTGGCCGTTGTCGGCACGCGACTCATCACGGAATACGGACGCAAGATGTGCGATGTCTTCATCCGTGAACTTGCTCAAAAAAGCCCCGGCACCCTGATTGTCAGCGGGTTGGCTTACGGTGTGGACATTCATGCCCATCGTGCTGCACTGCAGGGCGAACTGCCCACCGTCGGCGTTATGGCACACGGACTTGATCAGGTGTATCCCGCCGACCACCGGCAGACTGCCGTAGAGATGATCAATCAGGGCGGTGGACTAATCACGGAATTCGTAAGCGGCACACATATTGAGAAAAGCTATTTCGTGCAACGCAACCGCATCGTGGCCGGCATGGCCGACGCCACACTCATTGTGCAAGGGGCGGAAAGGAGCGGCAGCATGGTGACGGCCCGACTCGCTCACGACTACGACCGGGAGCTGTTTTGCTGTCCCGGGCGTGCGGACGACGTTCAGTCGGAAGGTTGCAACCGACTCATACAGCGGCAGATGGCCCACATGGCACTCTGTGTGGACGATTTGCAGGAAACGATGAACTGGCCTAACGAGTTGCTGCGCCAACAGGTCCGGCAAGAAGGCATCCAGCAGGAACTCTTCCCTAACCTGACGCCCGAAGAAGAGCGCATTATCAGCACGCTGCGCGATGCAGACGGCCTGACTCTCAACGACATCAGCGAACGCTGCGCCATGCCCGTGGGAGACGTCAGCGCACTGCTTTTCTCAATGGAGTTGAAAGGGCTTGTCCGCCAGGGGGCAGGCGGCCGCTATTGCCTATAACTTCACGTCATCCAACTTCACCAGCCCGTTAACGATGGCATAGATAGTCAGGCCGGCGGGAGAGTGAATCTGCAGCTTGCGGGAAATGTTGCGACGATGGGTCATCACGGTGTTGACCGAGATGAACATGTGCTCCGCTATTTCTTTATTGGAACGCCCGCGCACAACCTCCACAATGACCTCCTTCTCGCGCTCTGACAAGCCGCCGGAACCGTTGTCTTCTCCCTCTTCTTTGTCATCGCTGCCGGATACAGGACGCTGGCGCACTTCCTCTTCCAGGCGCTCCACGCTTTCGGCAAAGAGCGAATCCTCAAGCTGACAGTGTGTCTGGAGTTCCTCCTCCATCATGTAGATATCCATCAGCACCTCGTTGAGCAGAGTGGCATTGGAGTCGGAAGGATAATATTTGATGATGATGCTCTTGAGCTCACTGCCGCTCTTTTCGATGCTGTCGTGATTGTCCTGATGTTGGTGGATCAGCTGGGAGAAACGAACTCCGTTCTCGGGCAATTTTCCCTGAAGCAAACGCTCCACATAGGGATGCACATGTTTGTTCTCGTAATCCATGTGACGACCGACTTCTGCGGCATATTCATCATAGAACTTGAGAATGAGAAACGCAATCTGATTGCTGGAGCAATCGATGGCTTCAATGAGCTTTCGGCGAATGGCCGGAAGCCGAAAATCCACAAAATAGGTGTGGGAGCGCTTGAGGTAGTCCATGAGCGCACCTACGCTGACGTCTTCAACCAATTCACTGATGTGAGCTTTCCCGCCGGCCTTGACGTAATTGACTACAGCCAGAAAAGTGGGAGCATCCACATTGCTCGATTCGCAGGCGTCGGCCACACTGCGGTCGCCGAAACCCAGTGCCAAATTAAAGCGGGAGAGAATCTGAAGCATGCGATAGTCATCGCTGATGAGGTCGCTCAAAGGGTCTCCGGCATGATATTTCTCGATCATAGCTATACCTAATTTCGGGTGCAAAGGTATGAAAAATAGTTGAGTTTTCCGCGCGTAATCTCCACCGTTTTAGATCGGGGGCCTCACATTTACCCACTTTTGGGTATCATGAAGTGTGAATAAATCATAATTTTTGCGTATTGCAGGTATTGGAAAAAGGCCGTACCTTTGCGCCGGTTTTTGAAAACATGAGAGAAAAATGAGTGAAATGAAGCATAAAATGATGGCTGCTGTCCTGGGTCTTGCCATGACTCAGACAGCAGCCGCACAATGGAACACCGACAGCACGGAATGGAACAGCTACGACCGTTGGCGCCTCGGCGGCTACGGCGAAATGGTGGCTGCCTTCAAGGATTATAAGACCGACCGCATGCGCAACGCCGCTTTCGGTGCCACCCACGAGAATCGCAACACCATCGCCATCCCCCGCTTCGTGATTGCCGGCGACTACAAGTTCAGCAAACATTGGAACCTGGGCGTGGAGATCGAATTTGAAGCCGGAGGCACCGGCACCGCCATCGAGATTGAGGAGGGCGAAAACCAGTTTGAATACGAAACGGAAGTGGAGAAAGGCGGCGAAGTGGCCCTGGAACAGTTTCACCTCACCTACCACCTCAACCAATTTTTCAACGTGCGTGCCGGCCACATGATTGTGCCCGTCGGCCTGACCAACGCACACCACGAGCCCGTCAACTTTTTCGGCACCGTACGCCCCGAGGGAGAGTCCACCCTCATCCCCAACACCTGGCACGAGACCGGCATCGCCTTCTTCGGCCAGTTTGGCAAGCGTTGGGCTTCTTTCGACTGGGAGGCGCAAGTGGTGACCGGACTCAACGTCAACGGCTTTCAGCGCAAGACATGGGTGGCAGACGGCAAGCAGGGCCTCTTCGAGGTGGACAACTTCACCTCGCCGGCCTATGTGGTCCGTCTGAACTATCGCGGCATCCCCGGCTTACGCCTGGGCGCCAGCGTTTACTATTGCAACGACTGCACGCGCAATGCCGACGCCAGCAAGACCGACAACTATAATTTTGCCGCCCCGCTCGTCATCTGGAGTGTGGACGCACAGTATCGCAACCGTTGGGTGATTGCCCGTGCCAACGTGCTGCGCGGTCATCTGGACAACAGCTATAAGGTCGGTGTGGCCAACAACCGCCTGGGCAAGACCACGCCCTACAGCCGCAAGACGCCCGTGGGCGAAGTGGCCGTGAGCTACGGCGGTGAGGTCGGCCTGCGCCTCAAGGGCTTTGTGCGCAGCCCGAAGATGCCCGACATCATTCCTTTCGTGCGCTACGAATACTACAATCCCCAGGAGAAGGTCGAGTCCCCCGAAATCGCCGACCCGCGTTTCAGAGTGAGCATGTGGACGGCCGGCCTCAACTACAAGCCCCTGCCCTTCATCGTCGTCAAGGCCGACTACACCACACGCAGCATCGGCGGCGGCGACTACAACAGCGAGAACGAGTTTGCCCTGGGCGTTGCCTTCACGGGCTGGTTCTTCGGCGACAAAGCCTCTCAGGCCAGATGGGCAGCCTACAAAGCCAAAAGAGCAGCCAAACGCGAAGCCTCGGAGAAGGCGGTCATCGAAGACATGAACCGCCGCCTGGAGCAGCAGCAGAAAGAACTGGATGCCCTGAAGGCCAAGATGATGTAACAGAATAAATCTAACTAAATAATAACGCAACATGAAAAAGTTTTTCTCTTTTGCCTCTGCAGTCGTTATGGCTGTATGCTCTCTCACGCTGATTTCCTGCGGTGACGATGACGACAACGTGAAGATTGTTGATCCGACCTCCGACACTTCCGCCCCTTCTGCCGCCAACATTGAATACTGGCAGGCCAACCGCACCAATTGGAACAACTACATGATCAACGTGGCCACCCTTCTGACGAAGGATGCTGACAAGCTCTACGATGAGTGGAACGAGGGTGATGAAGCCTACAAGAAGACTTTCACCACCACCAACGACACCTATCCCACCTACAACGACATCATGGTGCAGATTATCGACGGTTGCACCGACATTGCCAACGAAGTGGGTGTGGCCAAGCTCGGCGACCCCTACAGCCTATATGTGGCCGGCAAGACCACTCAGGCCCTCTACGCTGTGGAGTCGTGGTACAGCTACCACAGCCGTCAGGACTACCGCAACAACATCTACTCCGTCCGCAACGCCTTCTACGGCTCGCGCGACAAGTCCGTTGCCGACCACTCCCTGGCCAAATATGTGAAGGACCACAACGTCACTCTTTTCAACAAGGTGAACGCCGCCATCAACAAGGCCGCCAATGCCATTTGGGCCATTCCCGATCCCTTCCGCAACCACATCAACGCGCCCGAGGTGCAGGATGCCATGGATACCTGCTCCGAACTGACCGATGTCCTGGACGAGGATCTGAAGGACTATATCCAGAGTTGTAACAGCGAAAGCGAATTCCGCCAGATTGCCGAAAGCTATGTCAGCAACGTCGTGCTGCCCACCTACAAAGAATTGGCAGAGAAGACCGTCACCCTGAACAACGCCATCCGCGACTTCGCCGCCAATCCCAGCAACGCCGGATTTGAGAAAGCCTGTCAGGCCTGGCTGGATGCCCGCGCTCCTTGGGAGACGAGTGAGGCCTTCCTCTTTGGCCCCGTTGCCGACTTGGGCCTCGACCCCAACATGGACTCCTGGCCTTTGGATCAGGACGCCATCGTCAACATCCTCAAGAACGGCAACTTCAGCAGCCTGAACTGGAGCGGCGAATACGACGAAGACGACGAAGCCATCGAGGCTGCCCAGAACGTACGCGGCTTCCACACGCTGGAGTTCCTGCTCTTCAAGAACGGCGCCCCCAGAAAAGTGGCTCAGTAACATCATGTGTACATTGTGATAATGTTTCAGATTCAACAGCATAAGGCGGCTGTTCTGGCCGCTCTTCTTGCCGTCATCGTTTCGTGTGAAAACGATGACGGCATCACCGTAATTGAGGAGGTGCCCGAAGACCGCGCGCTCTCTGCCGGCACCTCCACAACCTTTTTCACCGGCAGCGGCGCCTACGACAACGAGGCGCCCTGGGTGACGGAAAACTCCGCCAACCTCATCCGCTTCACACGCGGCGACCGCTACTATAAGAACGAGAGCACCCAGGCCACCGGTCTGGGTCCGGTCTATGCCGGCTACTCCTGCGAGAGCTGCCACCGAGGTTCAGGACGCACTAAGCCCGCCCTTTGGACGCAAAACAGCGACGGCGACTACGGCTCGGGCCAATACGGCTTCAGCAGCATGCTGGTCTATGTGACGCGCAAGAACGGCGTCTTCTTCCAGAACTACGGCCGCGTGCTCCACGACCAGTCCATCTACGGTGTGCAGGCCGAAGGCAAGCTCAAGTGCGACTGGCACAGCGAAAACTTCACCCTGCCCGACGGCGAGCCCTATTCCCTGGTTTATCCCCAGTACACCATCACCGACTGGTATGCCAACTACGGCAACACCTCCGACCCCATCGACCCCGACGAGCTCTTCTGCAGCGTGCGCATCCCGCTGCGCCATGTCGGCATGGGCCAGATGATGGCGCTTGACCGTGAGGAGATCAAGCAGCTCGCCGCCCGCAGCAACTACCCCGAATACGGCATCAGCGGCCGTTGCAACTACGTCACCGAAAAGGGCGTCTACGACATCGGTCTCTCGGGCAACAAGGCACAGCATCAGGACCTCACCGTCGAGCTGGGCTTCTCCTCCGATATGGGTGTGACCAACAGCCGCTACCCCGAGGAGATTTGCGAGGGACAGTTGCAGATGCAGGAAGGCAGCATGATGGGCCTCCTCTACGATCAGTTGGAAGTCTCCGCCGAGGATATGGAGGATGTGGACTTCTACCTCCACGGACTGGGCGTACCGGCCCGCCGCCTGGGCAGCACCACCGCTCGTCAGACCTACAGCAAGTGGGACGGCTCCGAGACGGAGACCCGCACCCAGCGCGAATGGATCAAGGCCGGCGAAGCCGCTTTCTACGAAGCCAAGTGCCATCTCTGCCACGTCACCACGCTTCACACACGCCCCCGTGGCGCCACGCTGCTGATGGGCACCGAACTGCCCTGGCTGGGCGGACAGGAGATTCACCCCTACAGCGACTATCTGCTCCACGACATGGGCAGCGAGATCATGGGCGTGGGCCTCAACGACAACTACGTCTCCGGACTGGCGCGCGGCAACGAGTGGCGCACCACACCGCTTTGGGGCATCGGCCTGCAGCAGGCCGTCAACGGCCACACTTATTTCCTGCACGACGGCCGTGCCCGCAATTTCCAGGAAGCCATCATGTGGCACGGCGGAGAGGGTCAGGCCTCCAAGATGCTCTATGCCAAGATGGACTGGCGGAAGCGCCGCGCCCTGCAGAGCTTCCTGAGCTCCCTTTAAATCAGTATTCCGACGAACAAAACAAAACAACATAAACAATGAAAAAGACTATTCTTACGGCGCTCTGCTTCTGCCTTTCGGCTTCTTCTTTTGCCGAGGGTGAAAAGGGCATCCAGTACAACAAGCTCAACACCGAGGTGTGGCAGCTGGAGCACGAGTCGCCCGCCATCGACATGGAGAACGGCGTCACCGGCATCGCCGACGACCGAGGCTTCACGCTGCAGTCGAAGGACGGCAAATTCATCTTCAAGCCCTACCTCTTCCTGCAGACGCGAGGCATGTTCAACTACTATGACGACGAAGGTCTGGACAAGGCCTACAATCAGGACAATGTGGCCAATTCCGGCTTCGCCATCCCCTATGCCATCATCGGCTTCACCGGCACCACGTTCGGCCGCCTCGACTACAACATCTCGGTGAACGCGGCTGGCAGCGGCGGCAACGTCCTGCAGCAGGCCTGGGTGGACTATCGCATCAGCGACGCCGCCCGCTTCCGCGTGGGCAAGTTCAAGACGCCTTTCAGCCACGCCTACCTGACCACCCTGGGCGAAACGCTCTTCCCCATCCTGCCCACTTCGCTCATTTCCAGCGTCATCATGCCCTATTCGCTCAACGCCGTCAATCCGTCGGTCGGCACGGGCTTCGACCTGGGTGTGTCGTATCACGGCGTCGCCCGTCTGAGCCGTGCCCGCAACGTGAAGGAGACGGCACCCGGCTTCCGCAACGAGTGGCTGATGGGCTATGAGGTCGGCCTGTGGAACGGCACGGGCAGCGGTGTCAACAACGCCACCAAGACCCTCTCCGACGACTGGCACATCCCCGCTCTGCTCTACGCCGGACGCATCAGCTTCATGCCTTGGGGCCGCATGCCCAAGACGCAGGGCAACACCCACATGCTGCGCGGACGCCACATGGAGTTCGCCGTCAGCGGCGGCGTGAATGTCGAGAGCGAGAGCGAGAGCACCAACGACTCGCGCCTCGGCCTGGAGTTCGCCATGCTCTACAACCGCTGGTATGTGGGCTTCGAGGCCTACTGGATGCACGTCAGCTTCACGGAGCGCCAGAAGATCAGCGAGAAGTACAACTTCTACGGCGGCTACGCCCAGCTGGGCTACTTCTTCCTGCCCTGCCTCCAGGGCGGTGTGCGCTGGGACATGTTCGACCGCAACGGCACCGACCGCGACGGCTTCCTCAACTCTCCGGGCGTGGTGCTCAACTACTACATCAACAAGTGCAACCTCAAGCTCACGGGCATGTATCAGTACACCGGACGCTGGGGCCACGCCACGCAGCTCGACCGCGACAACGACGATCTTGGCATCGCCACCCACATGGCCACGCTGCAGCTGCAATATTCTTTCTGACAACGGCTTTCCCTGTAAGTCATGAAACATTTCTATTTTATATACCTGCTGATTCTTCTTTTGGCCCTCCTCGTCGTGACGTCCTGCGACAGCGGCGACGTGCATGAGGTCTATCGCTTCAAGTCGACGGGACGCACGGCGCTGCTCACGGGCTCCGTCGACGAGTGGGAAGAGCTGCCCGAGGGCTACAACATCGCCCTGGCGGCTTTCGGCTCCACCAGCGACTACGCTTTGGGCCAGCGCATCCTCTCTGCTTCCGACGTGGAGAGCGGGCGGCTGCGTGTCGAGCTCTCCCAGCTGAGCGACACCGTCCACACCGTCGAACTCTGCGTCACCAACACGCTGCGCAAGAAGACCCTGAGCCTGCAGCGCCTGGAACTGGCCTCCCAGCCCGCTCAAGACACCGTGCGCCTGGAGAGCGCCCTGCGCGCCCTCACGTCGGCTTCCTGCCTGCAGACGGGTTTCTTCAACGAGGCCTGCATCCGCTGTCACGGCGGGGGCAACCAGTCGGCGCGCGGCCTGAATCTCACCGAGGGCCACAGCATGGCGATGCTCGTCAACGTGCCGGCGGCTTCTCATCCCGAACTGCTGCGCGTCTCCGGAGGCCGTCCCGAGGAGAGCCTCCTGCATCAGATTCTGGCCGAAAGCGGACAGGACGTTCTCCACGTCAACCACGTGGAGATTCTCCACAAACTCGGCGTCGATACGGACGTTTTGCGCACGTTTATCGACGAGTGGATAAAATCGCTGCCGCCAAAAGACCCCAACTCCTAATTTTTTTTGTATCTTTGCACCGATGAAATATGAATTGATTCCGTTTGAGAGCCTCGGCGTTTCCGTGCAGCTGTCTTCGTTCTGCCCCGAAGGGGGTGCGGGCGAATGGCACGCGATGCTGCATGTGGAGCCGCGCGGGGATCTCTTCCAATCTCAATACGACCGTCTCATTGAGGCCGAGCGCCAGCTGCTCTCGCGCGACGACATCCGGGGCGCCCGGGTGATCTTCAAGCGCTACTTCCTCTCCGACGGCACCAACCAGCAACCCCTGATGCACGACGAGCCCGACACCTGCACCGTCTCCTACATCCAGCAGCCGCCTCTCGACGGCAGCAAGCTGGCTCTCTGGCTTTACCTCCAGCGGGGCACCGAGGTGGAGGACCGCGCCGACGGGATGGGCTCCACCCTCGTGCGCCACAACGGCTACGAACACCTGTGGACGATGGGCATGACGGTGCCCGAAGGCAGCAGCTACGCCCAGACGCGCACGCTGCTCGAAGACTACGAACAGCTGCTCGCCGGTCGCGAGGCCACGATGGAGGCCAACTGCATCCGCACCTGGTTCTTCGTGCGCGACGTGGATACTTCCTATAAAGGTATGGTGGTGGCCCGCCGCGAGAATTTCGAGCGTGAGGGCCTTTCGCGCTCCACGCACTACATCGCCTCCACCGGCATCGGCGGCAACCCCTCCGACCCGCGCGCCGTCATCCAGTTCGGCAGCTACGCCCTGAAGGGCTTCCGCCCCGAGCAGCAGCAGTATCTCTACGCGCTGAGCCATCTCAACCGCACCGACGAATACGGCGTCACCTTCGAGCGCGGCACCCGCATGACCTACGGCGACCGCAGCCACCTCATCATCTCCGGCACGGCCAGCATCGACCATCGGGGCGAGGTGCTCCACGTGGGCGACATCGAGCAGCAGACGCTGCGCATGTGGGAGAATGTGGAGGCGCTGCTCTTCGAAGGCGGCGGCAGCTTCTCCGACGTGATGCAGATTGTGGTCTATCTGCGCGACATTTCCGACTACGACGTCGTGAGCCGCATGTTCCGCGAGCGCCTGCCCGAGATTCCGACGGTGTTCACTCTGGCGCCTGTCTGCCGCCCCTCCTGGCTCATCGAGATGGAGTGCATTGCAGTGACGCCCGAGGGCAACAAGGATTTCCCCGACTTCTAAACCTCCCGACGCCCTATCGCACAGAGACCGACCAAACGCCATAAGCGGCGACTCAAGAAAAGCGTGCGACGCACCCTCTGGTGTGTCGCGCTCTTGTTTGCGGTCTGGTGCTGCAAGGGGCTCTGGGATCTGTGGACGGCGCACCGCAAGGCCCGCCTCGAGGTCGAGACGGAGACGCCCATTCCCTCCGCCGACAATCCGCTCCGGGGGCGCTTGCCCTTTTGGCAGGTGGATTCCTCCAAGGTGGCCATCGCCCTCTACGACCTCACTGCCGGAGAGACGGTTTTTGAGCAGCAGCCCACGCGCCTCATGATTCCCGCTTCGTGCATGAAGCTCTTGACGGCGGTGACGGCGCTCAAGCGTCTGGGCCCCGATGCCGTCCTCGAAAGCCGCCTGCTGGCCGACGGCGTCGTCCATCGCGGCACGCTCTACGGCAATCTCATCTTCGAGGGCGACAACGATCCCCTCTTCGAGTCGTTCGAACCTATGGTCGCCGCCCTTCTTCGCCAGGGCATCCAGCGCATCGAGGGCGACGTCGTGCTCGACCTGGCCCGCTGCGACACCCTGCGCGCCCACGCCACGGCTTCTCCCTGGGACATTCCCTGGAGCCGTCTGCCGCTGCTCCTGCGCGGCGAGCCTTTCGTGCGTCGCACGCTGCTCTACGAACTCTCGCGCGCCGGCATCTCCGTGAAGCCGCGCCCCATCGGCGCCACTCTTCCGATGCTCGAAGGCCTGCCCCGCCGCATCCGCCTCAACGCTGCGGAGCATCATGCCCGTGTTCTGGCCCGGGAGCGTCATCTGCTGCGCCACGTGCTCTCGCCGATGCTCATCCACAGCAGCAACATCAAGGCCGAGTCCGTGCTCTGGCATGTGGACAATCCCTTCTACCGCTGGGGCGGCACTCATGTGGCCGACGACCAGCGCCCGGCCTCTTCGCTCTGGACCTTCATCCGCGAGGAGATGCCCGAGGAAGACACCGCCGGCTTCGTCATCAACGACGGCAGCGGCCTCTCGCCCGACAACCGCCTCACGGCGCGTTTCCTCATGCGCCTTATGGTCTATGCCTGGGGCGACGAGAGCATCCGCCGCGTGCTGCTCCGTGAGGCTTTGGCCACACCCCAGGACCCCGTGCGTCGGGGCTCGCTCACGTTCCGCATGAGTGCGCCGCTTTTCAAGGACCGCGTCTTCTGCAAGACGGGCACGCTCACCACCCGCGGCGCCTCTTCTCTGGCGGGCTACATCCACGGCGGCAACGACCACTGGTATGCCTTCGCCATCATCAACGAAGACACGCCCGTGTGGGACGCCCGCCTGTTTCAGGACCGCATCTGCCGCCTCGTCATCGGGCAGTGAGTGATTTTTTTTCCGAAACGTTTTGCAGGGACAAGAAATTTGCGTATCTTTGTCCGTGAAATACGCAAAACGATGGACAAAACTGCAAGCATTGACCTCACGGGGGGATTGCACCGCCATTTGGGCATGGAGCTTTCGCACGAGGGCGGGAGCACTTCGCTCTGCCTGACCGTCGGCCCCCAACATCTCACCCCTTTCGCCACTCTGAGCGGCGGCGTCATGCTGGCCCTTGAGGAGACGCTGGCCGGCATCCTTTCCGTCGAAGCCCTCGACGGACGCCGCCCGATGGGCATCTCCGTCAGCGCCAACCATCTGGCCGCCGCCCGCGAAGGCGATCGCGTCAGAGCTTGCGGCCGGGCGCTGCATCTGGGCGCCACCACCCATGTGTGGCAGATCGAGCTACGCGGCAAAGACGACCGCCTGCTCAGCGTCGCCACCGTCACCAACCTCATCCGCTGACACCTCCCCATGAGCGAAGACCGCCATAGCCTCTGTCGGGTCTCCTACCGACTGCCCGGAGCCGGGGACTACTGCGTCCTCTCCTCCTCTTCGGCGCCCGACGTGCTCTCTTCGCCCGACGACCTCAGCGAGCGCAGCGGCTTTCTCATCGCACCCTTCACGCCTGCTCCGGACTGTCCCGTCGTGATGGTGCGCCCGGACAGCACCGAGCGCCGCACGCTGGAGATGCAACTCCCGACGGAGAAGAGCCCGTTGGCCTCCGTGCCGCCCGTGCCCGGGGACTACCGCCGCAGCTTCGAGGCCTTCCACAGCGCCGTCAGCGGCGGACGTTTCGACAAACTGGTGCTGGCGGCTTCGCTCCGTCGGCCCGTGCGCCTGGACGACAGCGGCGCCGACGCCCTCTTCCTCGAGGCCTGCCGCGCTTATCCCGACTTCATGGTGACGCTCTTCTCCACACCCCTCACGGGCACCTGGCTCAGCGTCTCTCCCGAACTGCTGCTCGAGGGCGAAGGCAATCGCTGGCGCACGATGGCACTGGCGGGCACGATGCCGCTCGGGGAGCAGGAGTGGAGCGGGAAAAACCGGCGCGAACAGGCGCTGGTGGAGCGTTTCGTGCATGAGACACTGGAACGCTTTGCGACCGACATCGACCGACGGGGCCCCGAAAGCCGCCGGGCCGGACACTTGCAGCACCTCTGCACCGTCTTCGACTTCCGCATGCCGCCCGACCGTCTGGGTGCCCTGCTCTCCGCGCTGCATCCCACGCCGGCGGTCTCTGGTCTGGAGCGCAGCCGGGCGCTCGACTTCATCCGCACGACGGAAAGCCTCGGACGTCGCTACTACAGCGGCTTCTGCGGACCCACAGACCCCGTCGGGGGCACACAGCTTTATGTGACGCTGCGCTCTGCCGCCATCGATGCGGAGCGGGGCGAAGCCACCCTTTGGGCCGGCGGCGGCATCATGCCCGACAGCCGTCTGGAGGAGGAGTGGGCCGAAGTGGTGCAGAAGATGCACACCGTCAACCTTTTGCTCGACCATGTATAGTGAATACCTCCATATTAACATCCTTACGGCGCTAATGAGGGCGCACGGCCTCCGCCACGTGGTGGTCTCGCCGGGCAACCGCAATGCACCTCTGGCCCACAACTTCGAAGTGTGCCCCGAGCTCATCTGTCACGCCGTCACCGACGAACGCTCGGCAGCCTTCACCGCTCTGGGGCTCTCGGAGGCGCTCGACGAACCCGTCGCCGTCTGCGTCACCAGCGGCTCGGCCCTGCTGGGCACACTGCCCGCTGCCGCCGAAGCCACCTATCGCCAGAGGGGCATCCTCGTGATTTCGGCCGACCGTCCCGCCGCCTGGATCGGGCAGCTCGACGGACAGACGATGCCGCAGCAGGGCGCCCTCGGCAGCTTTGCCGGCCTCAGTGTCAGCCTGCCCGAGATTCACAGCGACGACGACCGCTGGCTCTGCAACCGCCTCGTCAACGAGGCCTTCATCGCTCTGGCGCGTCCGGCACATCCTTCGGTCCACATCAACGTGCCCGTCAGCGAGCCACTCTTCCGCTTCACCGAGCCCGAGCTCCCCTCGGAGCGCGTCATCCGCTACTGCCGCTGGAGCCCGGAGCTCTGCCGGCAGCTGGCCTCGACATCGCGCCTGGCCATTGTCCTCGGACAGACGAGAGGCGAGACCGACAATGCTCTGATGGCGAGCCTCTCCGGGCGTGCCCTCGTGCTCTCCGACCAGCTCTCCTTCCGGGGCGTTTCCTTCACCGACCGCATGATGTACCTGCTGGATCAAGAGGGCATGCCCTCGGAGATGATGCCCGAGAAGGTGCTTTATCTCGGCGGCAACACGGTGAGCAAACGCCTGCGCCGCTGGCTGCGCACGTTGCCCGAGAGTGTGACGCACATTGTGGTGAGTGAAGACGGCGCCCTGCACGACGTGAGCCGCCACACCGCGCTGCTCGTCGAGGCAGAGCCGCAGACGGTGCCGAAAGACATAAATATGACAAAGGGCTGCCCCGACACATCTTTCCTTGAGGCTTGGGGCCGACTTGAGGCGCGCATCCGACGCGCTCACGAAGCCTTCCGCCCGGGCTTCTCTTCGATGCTGGCCGTCAAGTTGCTCTCGGAGCAGGCGGCCTCGGAGGGCGAAGTGCGCGTCTATGCCAACAGCATGTCCGTGCGTCTGGGCACCAGCTTCGATCCCCACTTCATTCATTGCAACCGGGGATTAAACGGTATAGAAGGCACCCTCTCCACCGCCGTCGGTATGGCTCTGGCGCGCCCCGAGCGTCGCGTCACCTGCGTCATCGGCGACCTGAGTACATTCTACGACCAGACGGCGCTCTCCCAGCAGGAGCTCGGCGGCAATCTGCGCATCCTGCTGCTCAACAACGGCGGCGGCGCCATCTTCCGCGCCTTCGACGCGCTGAAGGAGAGTCCGGCCCGCGACCGCCTCGTGACGGCGTCGCACACGACCGGCGCCGAAGACCTCTGCCGCCTCTACGGCATCACCTATCTGAGGGCCGAAGACGAAGAAAGCCTGCGTGAAGGCATCGCGCAGCTGGCGTCCGTGAAGAGCGCGCGCCCCGTGCTTTTGGAGGTCGTCACCGACGGGGAGGAGGACATGCGTCTATGGCGCGAATTCTACCGTTCACTCTTAAACAGCGACATACATTGACTTATGGAATGGAAAAGCATTAAGACCTTTCGCGAGATCCGCCTGGAGGAGGCGGAAGGCATCGCCAAGATCACCATCAACCGCCCCGAGGTGCGCAACGCCTTCACCCCCACCACCACGCGCGAACTCTCCGAGGCGTTCACCATCGTGCGCGAACTCTCCCGCATCCGTGTGGTGCTGCTCACGGGGGCCGAGACGCCTCATCTTGAGGGCGAGAGCCGCGAGGAATGGCTGCGCAAGCAGGCCTTCTGTTCCGGCGGCGACATGCACGTGAAGGGTCGCGGCGGCTACATCGACGAGGAGGGCACGCCCCGCCTCTCGGTGCTCGACGTGCAGATGCAGATACGCCGTCTGCCCAAACCCGTCGTGGCGATGGTCAACGGCTGGGCCATCGGCGGCGGCCATGTGCTGCATGTGGTGTGCGACCTCACCATCGCCTCCGTCAACGCCCGATTCGGCCAGACGGGCCCCAAGGTGGGGAGCTTCGACGCCGGCTTCGGCAGCGCCTATCTGGCACGCATCGTGGGACAGAAGAAGGCGCGCGAGATCTGGTTCATGTGCCGTCAGTATTCGGCTGAGGAGGCCGAACGCATGGGTCTGGTCAACAAGGTGGTGCGCTACGAAGATCTGGAGGCGGAGTGCGTCCGTTGGGCGCACCGCATGATGGAACTCTCGCCCCTGGCGCTGCGCATGATCAAGATGGGCCTCAATGCCGAACTCGACGGACAGGCCGGCATCCAGCAGCTCGCCGGCGACTGCACCGCACTCTACTATATGCTCGACGAGGCACAGGAGGGCGGACGCGCCTTCCTCGAGAAGCGCCGCCCCCACTGGGAGGACTTCCCGCTGGTGCCCTGAGGCTTTTTCTTCCGGCAAAACTATAGCAATCTCCCGCCCGTGAACATCAATCTCTCTCTGCGCACCCTCCACTTCAAGCGCCCAGCCCGCACTTCGCGCGGCGCCTACAGCGAGCGTCGCATCATCCTGCTCACCGCCTCCGACGACGGGGGCCGCATCGGCCTGGGCGAGTGTGCGCCTCTGCCCGACCTCTCCTCCGACCGCGACGCCTATCCCACGCTCTCCGCTGTGGCCGGCCTCATACGCGAGGCTTTGGCTGCCGACGACTACACGGAGTTCCTGCGCCCCTACCCTGCGCTGCTCTTCGCGCTGGAGAGCGCCATCCACGACTTCCGTCAGAGCCCGCTGCTCTACGACACGCCCTTCGCCCGCAGCCGCGAGGGCATTCCCTTCAACGGCCTCGTGTGGATGTCGTCGCCCGAGGAGATGCTGGCTCAGGTCAAGCAGAAACTCTTGCAGGGCTTCCGCTGCATCAAGCTCAAGATCGGGGCCAACCGCTGGGACGACGAGGTGGCGCTCATCGAGAAAGTGCGCAGCCGCTACCCCAAGGAGCGCCTCGAGCTGCGCGTCGATGCCAACGGCGCCTTTACGCCCGAAGAGGCCCCCGGGCGCCTGGAGACGCTGGCTGCCCTGGGCGTGCATTCCATCGAGCAGCCCATCCGCCAGTACCAGTGGAAGGAGATGGCCGCCCTGTGTCGCGAGAGCCCGCTGCCCATCGCCCTCGACGAGGAGCTCATCGGCGTCACCTCGCGCCTGGAGAAGGAGACGTTGCTCGACACCGTCCGTCCTCAGTATATTGTGCTCAAACCCACGCTGCACGGCGGCATGACGGGCACAATGGAGTGGGTCTCTCTGGCCAACCAAAGGGGCATCGGCTCCTGGATAACTTCGGCCCTCGAGAGCAATGTGGGGCTGCGCAATGTGGCCCTTCTGGCCGCACGCATCTACGGCCCCGACATCCGCTTCCCCCAGGGCCTGGGCACGGGACAACTCTTCACCGACAACATCGAGATGGACCTCGAGCTTCGGGGCCCCCGCCTCTGGCGCAGCGAAGTGGCAGATTAAGGATTCAGGATTCAAGATTCAAGATTCAAGATTCAGGATTCAAGATTCAGGGTTAATGGTTAATGACTTCGTCATAGAGTGGCACAACGCTTCCCCTCAGGTGCGGCTGCAGACGAGCGGCTCCACGGGAGCGCCCAAGGTGTTTTGGGCCGACAAGGAGCGTCTGCGTGCCTCCGCCCGCATGACCTGCGACTTCCTGGGACTGCGTGAGGGAGGTACGGCGCTGCTCTGCCTCTCCTGCGACTATATTGCGGGCAAGATGATGGTGGTGCGCGCTCTGGAGCGCGGCCTGCGCCTCGTGGAGGTGGCGCCTTCCAACCGTCCGCTGGAAGCTCTGGCGCAAGAGCATCCCGACATCGGCGTCATCGACCTCTGCGCGATGGTGCCCTCTCAGGTCTATTGCAGCATCGACCATCCCCTCTTCTCCCGCATCCGCCATCTCATCGTCGGCGGCGGCCCCATCCCTCAGGCTTTGGAAGAAAGACTCCGGAGAGAGCCCGCTGCCGTCTGGAGCAGCTACGGCATGACGGAGACGCTCTCCCACATCGCCCTGCGTCGCGTCAGCGGTGCGGAGGCGGAGGACTGGTATCGTCCGCTGCCGGGCGTCGCCCTCTCGCTCTCTGAGGAGGGCTGCCTCGTCATCGACGCTCCGGCGCTTTCGGAGGAGCGCCTCGTCACCAACGACCTTGCCGAGCTGCTGCCCGACGGGCGTTTCCGCATCCTGGGCCGTCGCGACAACGTGATCCTGAGCGGCGGCCTCAAGCTGCACATCGAAGAGGAGGAGGAGCGCCTGCGCGCACTCTTGCCCGACTGCGAGGGCCGTCCCGTCTTCTGCATCACGTGCCGCCCTCACGAGAAACTGGGCCAGGAGGCGGTGCTCGTGGTGGAGCGTCCGCTTTTGGCGCAGGCCCGCACGGCGTTGCATCACCCTTACATTAAGTGTATTCTCCCCGCAGATGCCATTCCTCTGACCCCCACAGGCAAGATTGACCGCGCCGCTGCCCGCCGCCTGGTGGAATAAAAAAGGCCCGCCGATAATCCGACGGACCTTCTCCCTTTTCACCTTAATATTAACTCACACGGTGTGTTTATTTCACCATGGAAACCAATTCCTGAGAATATGTCGGCATGGCGCCGTTTTGCGTACAAACATAGGCCGAGACCTTGACGGCGATGCGATGGGCCTCTTCTATGGATTTGCCGTTGAGGATGGCCGCGCAGAAGGAGCCGGTGAAGGAATCGCCGGCACCTACCGTGTCGGCAACCTCCACCTTCGGGGTGTCCTGGAAAGAGGTGAGTGTGGGCGTGAAGACATAGGAGCCGTTAGTGCCACAGGTGAGCACTAGCATCTGCAGTTTATAGTCGGATGCCATCTTCATACAGGTGTTGCGCATATCCAGACCTTCATAGCCGAACATGCGGCTGATAACAACGAGTTCTTCGTCGTTGATTTTCAAAACATTGCAGCGTCTGAAGGATTCCTCAATGATCTCCTGCGTGTAGAATTGCTGGCGAAGATTGATGTCAAATATCTTCAAACAATCTGCTGGTGTGGCATCGAGGAATTTCTGAATAGTCGCACGGCTTACCGCATTGCGCTGGGCCAGAGACCCGAAACATACGGCACGGCAATGACGTGCTATCGCCGCGATATCCTCGTCGAAGGGGATATTGTCCCATGCCACATTTTCTTTGATATCGTAAGCCGGAATGCCGTCACCTGAAAGGGTAACCTGCACAGTGCCGGTAGGAAAAGGCACACGAGGCAGCAAGTCGTTCAAGTCATGTTCTTTCAATGCCTCAATGGTCTCGTCGGCCAATTTGTCATCACCAAGCGCACTGACGGCGATGGTGTTGTCCATGCCAAGGAACTGGCCCGCATGATAGGCAAAATTGGCAGGGGCGCCTCCCAATTTCTTACCTTCGGGGAGCACATCCCACAAAACTTCTCCAAGCCCCACAACATATCTCTTGTTCGTCATAATTCTTATGCTTTAAGGTTAATGTAATCTTTAGTGTTTGATCTGCGGAATGTAACTGAACAGATAAACCACGCCGACGGTCATGACGGCTACTGCACCCGCCTGACCGACAGCATCGCTGCATAGGCCCATGACGAGCGGGAAGACCGTGCCACCGAAGAGACCCATAATCATCAGTCCCGAGACCTCATTCTGCTTGCCGGGCACATTGAGCAGCGCCTCGGAAAAGGCCATGGAGAAGACATTGGAGTTGCCGTAGCCCACAAGGGCGATGGCGCAATAGAGTTCCCACTGCTCGGTGCCGAAGAACATTCCGGCCATGGAGAGGGCCATCAAGACGACGCTGATGATGAAAAACCAACGTGTCTTCATGATGCGCAGAAACAGCGAACCGGTCAGGGCACCGATGGTACGGAAGATGAAGTAGAGCGAGGTGGCAAAGGCGGCCTCATTGAGGCTCATGCCGAGGCGCTCCATAAGAAGTTTCGGCGCTGTTGTGTTGGTGCCGACGTCAATGCCTACATGGCACATGATGCCAAAGAACGACAGTAGCACGACAGGCTCCTTGAGCAGACGCAGACAGTCGGCAAAAGAAGACGTCTTACCCTTACTGCGCTCCTCCTGAATGGGGGTCGCCCACAAGAGAAGGCACGAGAGAATGCCCGTGACAAAGTAGACCAGGAAGAGTACGCGCCAGTCATAGCCCAGAGAAGGGAGCAAGCCGGTGGCGCCCCACATGGCGAGATAGGGAGCCAGAAACGAGGCAATGGCTTTGACAAACTGCCCGAAGGTCAGCGTGGAAGCCAGGTTTTTGTCGCCGATGATCAGCATGGCCAAAGGATTGATGCTGGTCTGCATCAGCGCGTTGCCGATGCCCAAGAGCGAGAAGGCAATCAGCATGAAGGCGAAACTATTACCAATGAGGGGAATGGCCAGGGAGACGACAGTGATGACCATCGAAAGCAGCACAGTGTTCTTGCGTCCAATCCTGTTCATCAGCATGCCTGTGGGGACACTGAAAATAAGAAACCAAAAAAAGACCAATGATGGGAACACGTTGGCCACCGAATCGGTGAGACCGAGGTCTTCCTTGACATAATTGGAGGCGATGCCGACCAGATCTACAAATCCCATGCAGAAGAAGCATAGCATCACGGGGATGAGGAATATTTTTTTATTTTCTTTCATGGCTTGTTATTCGTTGAGTTTGAGTGAGTACATGGTGACCTTGCCTCCGGAGACCTTGATGTTGCTGTAGGGCTCCTGCGGGAAGACGAGGTTGGTCATCGACAGGCGGCCTTCGGCATCGAACACCTCAAGGGAACTGTTGTCAATGAAGATGCGCAGTTGTCGGATTTCACCATAAACGGGTGCCGTGGTCTTGCAGGGAAAGTTTTCGCTGAAACTGGCATAAGTGCGCGTACGATCCATGGAGAAGGTCTTGCCTGTGGCATCGTAGGTCATGACAACCCGTTCGCCCAAGGTGTTGGAGAGCGTCAGTTCCATAGAGCCCTTAACATCGACAACAATCTCACCGGCCTGAGGAACCTTCTTAACCTCTTTGCCTCGCAAAGCCATCAGCTCTCTGGAAGGCGTCACGCCGCAATAGGTCTGACCCTCATATTCGAAGAAATCGAGATCGCGGGGCACGCTGTTGGCCGAACGAAACTGCTTCGTCGGCACCTGGTTGCCGTACTGCCAGTTAGACATCCAGGCCATGGCAATGTGGCGGCCATCGGGGGCGTTGTCGAAGGTGACGGTGGCATAGTGGTCCTTACCGTAATCCATCCATCGGGTGTCCTTGTGCTCGCAAGTGAACTTGTGGCCGTCGAAATCGCCCACAAAATACTGCGTGGCAGAGCCTCCGTAGGGGCCGCCGGGATTGATGTTGCATATCAGCAACCACTTCTGCTTGTCGGTACCACGCACCTGCAGCTTGACTAGATCAGGACATTCCCAAACGCCGTCGTGACAGCCCAGTGTCTCCTTGCCGTTGGGGCCGTCGATCTCCGGGCCGCCGAACGAGCTCTCGTAGGTCCAGTCCTTGAGGTCAGCGCTGCTGTATATGTTCATGTGCTGGCCGACGGCAAGGATGAGGTTCCACTTTTGAATCTCCGAATTCCAGAAGGCTTTGGGGTCGCGGAAGTCTTCTTCGGTGCTCCAAAGCACGGGATTGCCGCTGTACTTCTGAAATGTCTGTCCGTTGTCGGCAGACACGGCCATCGACTGAGTCTGCATCCTCTCGGCGGCGGAAGTGTAGAAGGCCACAACGCGATCGTTCTTTTTATCCACCACGCAGGAGCCACTGAAGATGTCGCCGAGAGCGTCGGGCTCAATGGCCGTGGCCTGCGCTTCCCAGTGGATGAGGTCGCGCGAAGTGGAGTGGCCCCAGGTCATGTTTTCCCACATGGAGCCGTAAGGGTTCCACTGATAGTAAAGGTGGTAAACCCCGTCTTTGTAAAACATGCCGTTGGGATCATTCATCCATCCGTAGAGCGGGGTGTGATGATACTGCGGGCGATATTTCTCGCGGTTGACGGTGTCAAAGCTGTCGCTGGGCTTCATTTCGCGCCAACACAGAAAGTCCTTCATGGCGCCCGTAAAGCGGCGGTCGCCGTGGAAGGTAATGTCGAGGGTGACCTCGTCGAGACCGAAGCGCTTTACATCGAGCGGCACATAGTAGTCTACCTTATCCACGGCCAGCCTGACGTTCAGCTTCTGCACCTGCCGGTTGTCGGCCAGTATGCGGATAGTTGCGTTGTCCTCACGCTCCTGCACGGGAAGGAGCAGATAGCGTGCTGTCACGGCAACGCGCTTCATCGCATGATTCTTGCCCAGCAGCATGGGGGCTGCGGACTCTGCAAATGCGAGGCTGTGCGCCAGAAAGACCATTAAGGTCAAAAGAATCTTCTTCATGGTTACAGATGTCGTTTTTGGCTGTTTCAACGGCAAAAATAAGAAAAATAATTCAATACCCTCCTATTTTACAGAGACAACTTTGCCGTTGATGATATAAATGCCCTTCTGCTTGGCCTCTTTCACCTTCACGCCGGAAAGAGTGTAGATGGCCTCTTCGCCCTTTTCCGTCTGTGCCGAAACGCTCTGAACTGCCATCGGGTCGGGCACGAGCTCAATCTGGGTGAAGTTGAACGGATTGCCGCCTTCCTTGTTGCACTGCACCATGAGGCGATCCGTGCCCTCGAGGGCGGCGGCCATGTCGATGCCGCTGAGGCTCAACTCGGCATAGTCGTTGGTCATCGTCATCGTGGTCTGGTCGCCGAGCTTGTTGCTCCACGTGGTCATCACGTTGATGACATAGTCGGTGCGGCCGGCCTCCGAGTAGAAGCGGATGGCCGTGAACTTGCTCCAGTCGACGCCGGCGAAACTGTTCTTCGTGATCTCCAGTGTGCCCCAGTTGTCCATCCAGAAGAAGCCGCTCCAAACGGTGTTGGCATCAATGCTCTCCTTGCCGTCGCCGTACCAGATTTTGGTGGCAATGAAGTCCTTGCCGCAGACCTCCAGACCGTGCGTCTGCAGGGAAGCGAGCATGGCCGGAGTGGCGAACACTTCCGCACTGCTCTGGTCGGGGAAAATGGAGTGTGCGAAGCGTGTGCCGGGGAGCATGCCTCCGTCGCTGTGCAGCTCGATGACCTCGCCGGCTGCATCCTTGAATTCGATGACGAGCTTGTCGCCGAGCTTCATGTCAGTAAACTTGTCTGCATCGATCTTCAGGGTGCTGCTCCAATCTACGGCGTGCTCACCCTCCCATACGTCCGTTGCGGAAGCAATCACTGTGGCAGCGAGAAGCGCTGCGCAAAGAAGAATCTTTTTCATGACTTTTGATGTTTTTATGTTTGTATATTTGTTTGTCCTTTCGCTTATTGCTGTGACACTCTTACATCGCTGACGGTGACGGTGCCGCCGTAGCTGTTGATGCTCCAGCAGTTACGCTGTATGCCGTAGATGCGGTTGGTGTAGCAGACGTTGTTGTTGATGTACATCACCATGACGGAATTGTCGGTGTAGATGTCCACCTTGTAAGTGTTGTCGGAGGGGGCGGGGAACATGTAGCCGTCAATCTTGCCGATGAATCCCTTGCCGTCGGGGCCTTCCTCTTCGAAGTTAATCTTGCGCTTGGCATTGCCGTCTTCGGGCTTGACCACCATGGTGTAGTATTTCCTGGAGTCGGTGCCGCGCACGAGAGAGACGCCAAACTGGTCACCCTTGTCTGCCGTGGTCACGGTGAAGCTGATGTGGTTGCATGTGCCCAGACGGTTGTAGAGCACGTAGGCATTGTCGCCCTTCAGCTTCCCGTCGCTGTAGCCGCTGCTGGCCATCACGCTGACCTCCTGGGGCTTGTTGTATTTGGCCATGATGCCGGGCACGGCGCCCAGAGAAATCTTGCCGTCGGAATGCTGCACGATCTTGTGGCAAACCAGTGCGCCCGACCAGTTGGGCTCTTCGTCGCCGACGTTGACATTCTTCTCATAGATGTCGGCACCCGTGCGGAAGGGACACCAGCCCCAGATGTAGCGGTCGGTGCCGTTGGAGGCCGTCTTGCCGGCATAGAAGCCGCGGCTGTCGAGCTGTCCCTGCTTGTCGTCGGGGAAGTTTTGGTCGGGATTGTCGAAACACTTCTTCAGGTTTTCGTAGGAATCGGCTTTGACATACTTCACGGTGCGGGCGTTGCCTTCGTGGGAGGCGTCGCTGTAGACGAGATACCACCAGTTGCCCATCTTGAAGATGTCGGGGCATTCGCACATGCGGTTCCAAAGCATCCTGAAGGAGCCGACATGCTCCCAATTCACCATGTCGGAGGACTTGAATTCGGCAAACACGGGGTCGCCGCCGGCGGCGGGGCTGGTGGAGATGACCATGCGGTAGCTGCCGTCGTCAATCTTGAAGATCTGGGGATCGCGGAAGTCCGTCTTGGAGTAATTGTAGTCGGCGCCGCGCAGCGACCAGGTGTAGTCGCGTTTCCAGGTCTTGAAATCGGAAGAGGTGGCGCGCATCACGACCTCTCGGTTGGCCAGCAGCAGGTTGTAGCCCGTGTAGTAGATGTAATAGAGGCCGTCACCTTCGTTATAAACGGCGCAGCCGGTGCCGAGCACGGCATCCTGCTGGCGGTTGCTGGTGCCCGTGGGCAAGACTTCGCTGAGCGAGACGTAGTTGGCGGCGTCGGTGGTGCGGACACCCCAATAGGGGTGGTAGCACTCGCCGTTGTTGTCGTACTCCTGCAGATAGAGCACCTTGAACTCCTGCGCCTTCCGGTCGAAGAAGGGCATGGGGTCGCCGCAGCGTCCGATGGCGGGGGTGTAGTAGGTGCCGAATCCCTTTTCGTCCGTCGGGACGAAGGTTTCCGTAGTGCCGGCCCAGTTCTTTTCAGGATCGGGATCGTAGGTGTCGTCGCTGCATGAGATAACAGCCGTGACTGCACCGCAATATGCAAGTCCTGCGCAAAATATATTAAACAGCTTTTTCATAAGGCGTTATTTCGTTAAGTAGTCGATAGCGTTTTTGGTAATAATCTCAACATTCTTATGGTAGTGCTCGGAGTAACTCGTACCGTATTTGTAAGAATACCAGTCGTAGCCGCCGTAGCCGATGCAGACGATGCCGCCGCGGCCGTCAGAGGCAGGATATTCCCAAGCCACAATGGCGAGGTCGCCGCCGACACCGAGGATGTTGCCGCCGGTGCGGTCCACCCAAGCCTCGTAGTTGGCATAGCCGCCCCAGTCGCTGCCGATGTGATACTGGGCCACGGAGTTGGAGACAAAGTAGCCGGCATCCGTCAGAGGCACTTTGCCCTCGAAACCGTCGTTCACCAGACCATCCCACATGGGATGAGCCTCCTGTCCGGCGTAGATGTCAAAGGCCCACGCGCCGCCGCAGTCGAACGAGTTCATCTCGGGATCGCCCCAGCAGTTGTTGGGCATGGTCCATTCGTCGTCGCCCGTCACGCCGATGAAGGTGGGCAGATGGGTGGCGTAGCGGGTGAGGAGCATGGCGCCGCCGTTATCGAGGAAGGCCTTCAGCTGGTTCTTCACCTTGAGCGCATCGGTGCCCTTGGCCAGGAAGCCGTCATGACCGTCCACGCCGTGGTCGTCATGCCAGTGCCACCAAATCAGCTTGCACTCGGAGAGGTCGGCCGTGCCGTTGGCGATATCGTCGAACGAGGCGTAGAAGGCATTGGGCACATTGGCGAGCATCCACTCGCATGCCGTCTGAGCCTCCATGTCGAGTTCGTCCTTGCTGTAGGCGGATCCCACGAAGAGGGCTGCGGGCTTGATGGCGGGCTTGTAGTTGCGTACGATCACGGTCCAGTCCATGAACACGTCGCCGTTGACCACGTGGAGCACAACGGCTGCCTCCATGTTGAGGACGTCGCCCTCGTGAATGTCGCAGGTTGCGTGCTCCGAGAGGCGGAGCTTCGTCACCTTCATGGCGTTCTTCTCGTAGATCTCGGGCACCGTCACCGTGATGGTGCGCGAAGCGTGGTCGATGACGCCTTCGTATTCGTCAAGAACAATTTTCTCGACGAGGCAGTCGCCGCTTAGGTCGAACGTTTCGGCATCGTCACTGCAGGCCACGAAAGCAACGAGAGCGCAAACGATGCATGTAAGAAACAATATTTTCGTTTTCATAATGGTATAATGCTTAATTGTCGGTTCGTGAATAGTGATGTTTACCAATTGCCGATATTCTGCACGTAGTGTCCGTTGGAGGCAGAGAGCTGCTCAAAGGGAATGGGCAGATATTCATCCTTGTCGGCCGTGAAGTGGGCCTCGCTGTAGATGTTGCAGTTGTCGATCTCTTCGGCATAGTACTTGTTGAGCACCTGTGCGGCTTCGCCCCAACGGACGAGGTCGAAGAAGCGCTCGCTCTCCATGCCGAGCTCCAGACGGCGCTCCATCTTCACAATCTTGAGGGCGTCCTCCTTGGAGTAGCTGCCGGGATAGGTGTTGACCTTGAAGGACACGCCGTAGTCGGCGGGGTAAGTGGCAATCATCTGCGTGCTGCCGCCGGCGCGGTTGCGGATGTCGTTGACCAGGCTGATGGCCTCGCTGGTCTTGTCCATCTGGGCGTAGGCTTCCGCACGCTCGAGCAATACGTCGGCATAGCGGAAGACGATGCGGTTCATGGAGCTGGCCCAATAAGAGCCCTTGATGAGGTAAACGTTGATCAGAGCGGGGTCCACATTATGCTTGAGGGAGATGTTGTAGCCGTAGAGGCCGTTGGAGCGGCTCCAGACGTGATTCTTCTTGATGATGTAGTCCTTGTTGAACATGTAGGGCATGCCGGGCATGCCTACGGTCAGGAACAGGCGCGGGTCGGCGTTGTCGGCGGACTTGTCGTAATCCTGATCGTTGAAGGTGTCGATGTAGGGCAGACCGTCCGTGCCCGTGCGATAGGCGTTGACGAGATTCTGCGAGGGCTTGTAGAAGTCGCAGCCGCCGTCGGTGACGTTGGGGATGCTGGGCGGGATGAGGCCGTAGCTCCAGTTGAGGTTGCCGTAGGTCGAACCGTCGTTGCGGGAGTACTGTATGGCCCAGATGCTCTCTCTGCCGTTCTCGTAGCTCTCTTCGGGGCGGAAGTTGTTGTGGATGTCCTTCTCGAGGCCGTAGTTGCCGTAGTATTTCGGGTCGGAGTATTCGATGACCTTCTTCAGATCGTCCTGGTTGATTGAGGTCACCTGATTCGTCTCGGGGTCGTCCTGACGGTAGGCCTTGTAGAGATACACCTTGGTCAGGAATGCGGCGGCGGCGCCCTTTGTCGGACGTCCGAGCTCCTCCTGCGTCTCGGGCAGCGTATCGAAGGCCTCCTTGAGGTCGTTGATGATCTGCTGCCATCCCTCGTCGTTGGTGAACTGCCTGTTGGACAGGACGTTGTACTCCTCGTAAGTGAGGTCGGGATTCATGATGAAGGGAATGTACTTGTAGAGTCTCTTCAGCAGGAAGTGTCCGTAGGCTCTCAGGAACTTCATTTCGGCAATGCGCTGCTGTTTGGTCCCGAAGCTGTCGTCACAGGATTCGAGCACAGACAAGGCGGTGTTGACGCGTGAGATGCAGTTGTAGAGGCGCACCCACATGTCGTTGATGTTCCAGTTGGTGGTGAGAACACCCTGCTCTATCTCCAGCTGATGGAAGACGTCGCCGTCGCTGGTGCCGTTGCCGCCTTTGTAGGCGTCGTCGGAGCGCACGTCAAAGTTCCACATGGAGAAGGAGGAGTTGATGTCTTCGGCAGAGGTGAAGATGGCATAAGCCGCCACCACCATGCTCTCTACGTTTTTGGGATCCTTCACCTGATCCTCGCTCAGCGCTGCCTGCGGCACATGTTCTTCGAGGAAGTCGTTGCACGAAGCCAGGGTGCAAAGAAGAAGCGCAGCACCGAATATGTTGAATATCTTTTTCATGATTGCTTTCGATTTATAATGTAACATTCAGACCAAAGGTTATGTTCAGGGGAATAGGATAGCCGAAGTTGGGGTTCTCGGGATCCACTCCGGAGAAGCTGCTGCTCTTGATGGTGATGAGATTCTGTGCGGAGACATACAGGCGCAGGCGTTCCATACGCATCTTGTCACACATCTTCTTGGAGAAGTTGTAGCCGAGCTGTATGGTGCGGAGCTTGGCGTAGGAGCCGTTTTCGACGAAGTAGCTCGACACGCGCTTCTCGTTGTTGTTGTCCATCGTGCTGACGGCGGGGATGTTGGAGCCGTTGTTCATCGGCGTCCACGCGTCGAGCATGCGGTCGCCCTTGTTGAGGTTGGAGATGTTCAGACCGCTCCAGAGGTCCGTCTGCTTCTTCAGGTCGCTGATGACGTCCTTGCCCTGCTCGCCCTGCCAGAACATGTTCAGGTCGAAGTTCTTATACTGCAGGTTGATGTTGAGGCCCCAGGTGAAGTCGGGCACGGGATCGAAGATCCAGGTCTGGTCCTTCTCGGTGATCATGCCGTCGCCGTTGAGGTCTTTCCAGCGCATGCGGCCGACGCCGGCGCCGTTCTGCACGGCGTGGTTGTCCACCTCAGCCTGGCTCTTGAAGATGCCGTCGTAGACGTAGCCGACCTGTGCGCCCATGGGATGACCCACGACGCTCTCCACGCCGTTGCCGCCGAAGGTGCCGCGTGCGGCAATCGTTTCGGGCAGTTTGGTCACCTCGTTGCGGTAGGTGGCGATGTTGCCGGAGATGTCGTAATGGAAGGCACCCACGGCGTTGCGGTAGCCGATAGTCAGCTCGACACCGGTGTTCTTCATCTCGCCGGCGTTAATCCACTGTGTGGTGCCTTCGCCCATGGCGGCGATGGCCGGCATCGGCACCAGGATGTCCTTCGTCTTCTTGTAGTACCACTCGAAAGAGCCGTAGAGCGTGTTGTGGAACATGGCGAAGTCGAAGCCGAGGTTCGTCTGCGAGGTCGTTTCCCACTTCAGGTCGTCGTTGCCCAGCTGATCGCGCTTGAAGCCGCTGGGCAGGATTTTGCCGCCGTTGGAGCCGGCGATGTCGTAGCTGGTGCCGTAGCTCTGACCGCCGAAGCCGGCCTCGCCGTAGTTGCTGACATAGAGGGTGTAGCGGGCCAGGTTGTTGATTTCCTGGTTACCGGTCATACCCCACGAGGCGCGCAGCTTGAGGTTTTCGAGCCATTTCACCGATTTCATGAACGACTCCTCGGTGATACGCCAACCGGCGCTGAACGAGGGGAAGGTGCCGTAGCGGTTGTTCTTGCCGAAGCGCGAAGAGCCGTCGTAGCGCATGGTGACGCTGGCCAGATAGCGGTCGTCGTATGTGTAATTGGCTTTTCCGAAGAACGACACCAGAGTGTAGCCGCCGCCCGTGCCGTAGGCCATGGATTCGCCGACGCCGGCGTTGGGCCACATGTAGTCCTTGTTATATACGCTGAAGTCGTGCTTCACGGCGCTGAACCACTTGTCGTCTTCTCTGTTGAGCTCGACGCCGGCCAGGAAGTCGGCGCGATGCTTGTTCTTTTCCAGGTTGTAGGTGGCCACGGCGTTCCACATCCACTTGGTCCAGTGCTCCTGTTTGGGCTCCACGGCGTTGGTCGCGTTGGCCACTGTGCCTTCGGTGACGGGGTAGGTGAAGATGCGCTGCTCCTTCTGTGAGTAGTCGATGCCGAAGGTGCTCTTGATGTTCAGGTTCTTGATGGGATTGATGTTGACGTAGGCATCGCCGAACAGACGCCAGTAGGTGTAGCGGTTGTCCTTGTTGCGGTCCAGACGTGCCAGCGGGTTCTCACGGTCGGGATAGCCTCCTTCGGGGCCGGCATACTCGCCGGTGGTGGTGTAAACCGGGATGGTGGGGTTGAACTGCAGCACATTCTCGATGAAACCGCCGGGAGCCTCCACTTCGCTGGTGCGGTTGAAGGTGAAGTGTTCGCCGACGGTGATGATGTTGCGCTCGCCGGTCTTCATCAGTTTGTATTCGGTGTTGATACGGCCGGAGAAGCGCTCGAAGTCGCTCTCTTTGATGATGCCCTTATTCTTGTAGTAGCCTGCCGAGAAGAAGGCCGAGCCGCGCTCGGAGCCGCTGCTCAGCGACACGTTGTACTGCTGTATGATGCCGGTGCGGGTCGTCTCGTCAAACCAGTCGGTGTCTCCGGCGGGCGTCTTGCCTGCGGCATCCAGGAATTTGTTCATCGTGATCTTGTTCAAGACGGGATTGCCCTGAGCGTTGTAGCCCCAGTCGTAGTGATAGCCCAAGCCGTTGGTGTTGGGGTTGAGGCCGTCGTTGACGTAGCCCTGCCACATCACCTGTCCGAACTCCTTGGCGTTCAGCACGTCGATTTTGTGGGCGTAGGTCTGTATGGCAACGCTGGCGTCGAAGTTCACCTTCACCTTGCCCTCCTTGCCCTTCTTGGTGGTGATGATGATGACGCCGTTAGCCGCGCGCGAACCATATATAGACGCGGAAGAGGCATCCTTCAGCACCTGGATGGACTCGATGTCGTTGCCGTTGAGCTCGTGCATGCCGGCCGTTGTCGGCACGCCGTCGATGATGTAGAGCGGGTCGGCGCCGGAGTTCAGGGTGCCGATGCCACGGATGCGCACCGATGCCTTACCCGAGGGAGCGCCGCCGTCGGGGTTGACATACATGCCGGGCACGCGTCCCTGCAGCGCCTTCATGGGGTTGTTTTCGTTCTGCTTCATCATGTCGTCCACGGTCACCACCGAGACGGCGCCGGTCAGGTCGGCCTTACGCTGTGTGGTGTAGCCGGTCACCACGAGTTCGTTCAGCGCGAGGGCGTCTTCTTTCATGACCACCTTCATGCCGTTCTTTGCGGCGACTTCCTGCGGCTGGAAGCCGATGTAGGTAATCACCAGCGTCTTTCCGGGCTCCACCTTCAGCGTGAAGTTGCCGTCGAAGTCGGTGATGGTGCCGTTCTGTGCACCCTTCTCCATGACTTTGGCGCCGATGATGGCTTCGCCGGTGGCGTCCGTCACGTTACCCGTGATTTGCTGCTGTGCGAACGACATCTGACACAGCATGAGAGACAGGAAAACCAATGCTCGTCCTTTCGAGATGCCCGCCAGGGCAAGCAAGAATCGTTTCATGTGTTCCATTTGTTTTTTAGGTTAGTTAAAACGAAAAAATGATTAATAAATTTTAATTTTTCGCAGCAAAGATATTCTTATTCGCACGTGTATGATTAAAAATATGTTTCTTTGAGTGGGAAATATCGTTCAATGCAACAAAAATAAAAGCAGATGAACGATTTTTCTCATTCATCCGCTTTCATTTCCGCTTGCCGTCTGTCGGGAGAGAGGGGCTCTCCGGCGCTTTTCAGCTGTTTCCGCCTCTCACATCTCCGGGCAGTATTCCGTATTCTTCTTTAAAGCATTTCGTGAAGTAGCCCGGCGCGGTGAAACCGACCTTATAGGCCACTTCGCTGATGCTCTTATCCGTGGTCATCAGCATCTGATATCCCCGCTTTAATCGCGCCGTTCGCAGCAGCTCCACCGGCGAGGCTCCCGTGACGGCCTTCACCTTTCTGTAGAGCTGCACGCGGCTCAGGTTCATCGCCGAGGCCAGATCCTCCACGCTCAGCTCGCTGTCTTCCAGCCGGGCCTCCACCACATCCTTGAAGCGTGCGAAGAAGAGCGATGCCGCCGCCCCTCCTTCGTCGTCAGGCGATTCTTCCCCGGCGTCGTTCGCCGTCGCGGGCGGCAACTCCGGGAGCTCCTCCTTTTTCAGCTCCCACAGGCTGTTCACCATGCGTTCCCTGCGCAGCGTCGTCTTTCCTATCTTATAAAGGTAGAGCAGCACCAGGACGGCAATCAGCAGCACTATACCTCCGAAGGCCATCCAGGTGATCGTGCGCTGCGTGTCCAGCTCCTTGAGATACGAGTCGGCCATCTCGTGCAGGCGTCCCAGGTTTTCCGTTTGTCTCATGGTCTCCTCGGTCTGCATCAGCAGCACGCGGGCGTTGGCGCGGGTCACGATGGCCGACATCATGAGTGTCTCCTTCTTGTAGGGCCTGCCCTCGAGGATGTCCACGGCTAGCTGCAGCAGCAGGTCGCCGTTGGTGGGATAGATGAACGAGGCGTCGAGCACGGAGTCGTTGACCAGCGTGATGCCGCCGTTCTTTCCCGGCAGTCCGTCGATGCCGCAATAGAGGGGCCTGTTGTCGCCGGCTTCCATGAAGGCCTGCCGGGCGCCGATGGCGGAGCGGTCGTTCATGCCGAAGACCATATCAACGGCCACGTCGGGATGCGCTTTTATCCAGTTCTTCACGATCTCGTAACCCGTCTCCTCCGTCCAGTCTCCCTGCAGCGTGGCGACGACGTCTATCTGCGGATAGTGCTGCACGGCGTCGGTGAAGCCCTTGTGGCGCTCTATGGCGGGCGACGAACCTTTGAGCCCCATCACCTCCAGCACTTTGCCGCTGCCGCCGAGCCGCTTGGCGATGTATTCTCCCATCTGCCGTCCCATCTCATAGTTGTCGGCGCTCATGAAGGCCGTGTATTTCCGGCTGTTGGTTTTGCGCTCGAACACGATGACGGGGATGCCGCTGTCGTAGGCGCGGTCTATGGCGGGGTTGATGGTGTTCACCTGATTGGGGGCCACGATCAGCAGGTCGATGCCGCAGGCCACGAGGCTGTCGATTTGCTCTATCTGCCGCTTGTCGCTGTCGCCGGCGGCGGCAAAGCGCAGCTCCACGTTATTGTGGAAATAGTTGCCCATGCGCAGCTCGCCGTTCTGCTTCTCGCGCCAGGTGTCTTCCGAGCATTGTGAGATGCCGATGACGTAGTGTTTCTCCCTGTTGCTGCATCCGCAGCACATCCAGGCGCACGCAGCAAGCAGTGTTATGAGTAATAGCTCCCGTCGCATATAGAAATCGGAATCTAAGTCGATTTTCGATGCAAATTTACGAAAAATAGTTTAGAGTTTAGTGTTTAGTGTTTAGAGTTTTATTCTAAAAGTTTATTTTTAATTGATAATTGACAATTCATGTAACTTCGTTCCATAGACATTGCTCACGCTCGGCATAGCTCAAATTCCACCCTCTCTTATCCGCCTGGCGGAATAATTGTGTTTTACTTCTGGTTGCCTTTGAACCACATCTTAAAGACGGGATCCTCCAGATAAACACCGTTCTTGTCGTAGTCTATCAACTCTTTGCCCTGCAGCGCGGTCTTGATGCGGGTGATGTTGGACTTCGTGCCAAGATTGTAGGTCTCAAGCACACTCTTGCTGCCAAAATCGCCGGTCACACCGTCGCACAGCGCACGCAGAAAATTCAGCTGATACCCCGTCAGACCCTTCAGCTGCTCCTCAAAGAGCGCCGAACACTGAGCCAGCAACGCCTCCACGCCGTGAAGGAAATCCTGCTCCGTGGTGGTCTTCTCCGTCTCGGCCAAAACATTCCAGGCCAGCTGCTGCACATACGAGGAGTTGCCCTCCACCGTCTCGCAGATGCGTCGTGCCAGGTCTTCCGATATATGCTTGCCCTGACGCTCGAATCTTGCACAGATAAAGGGCACCCAGTCCTCCGTGGGAATCTTGTCCAGAAACATCATCTCGCCGAATTGGAAGAAAGGCATCCTGCGGTTTTGAAAAAGCTTGGTCATCAGATGTCTCTTGCTGCCGAAGAAGCAATACGACACGTTGCGCTGGTGTTGCCACACTCCGCGCAGGCGTTTCTGGATGCTGAGTGAATCGGGCATCTCGCCAATCTGCTGAAACTCGTCGATGCACACCACCAGATGGACTCCCTGATCCCGGCCAATCTTCTCGGGCAGTTGGAGAATCTCCTCCGGCTCATAGTTTTGCGGTGTGATGCCCAACGACAGCGAAAACTCCGATGTCGGCTCCGGGGAGAAGGCAATCTTGGGGGTCAGTCTGACCAAAAACTTCTTGATGTTCTCAATGACGTTTTCTGCTTTTGTAGACGTTTGCTTCAGCACTTCGGCGGCAAAGCGGTTGTAGAAGTCGTACTCGTTGCGACAGTCGTAGATGTCGATATACACCGTCTTAATCTTCGGATCGGTGATCTCCTTCATGACCTTCCTCACGATGGAACTCTTGCCGATGCGGCGTGGAGAGACGAGCACCACGTTGACGCCGTTCTCGAAATCCATCTTCAGCCGCTTGCTTTCCTTCACTCTGTCCGTAAAGTTCTCACCCTCTACCGACATGCCGTATACAAATGCCTTTTCCATAGCAGAACATTAATTTTTCGGGGCAAAGATAGGATTTTTTTATTTGGTACACAAGTTTGTGGACCACAATTTTGTGTACCGTGTGATTTTTGTGATAAAAAAGCGTGAAAAATGCTCACGCAAACAATGCAAGCAAATAAAAAAAGGCCGTCTATGCATCTCGCACGGACGGCCTTTTTTTAGTTTCAGGTTTCAGGATTCACGGCTAGTCGCCGCAGACATCCTACTCGGCTCGGCAATGATCAAGCGAGCTCATCATTGCGCTCACCTCGGGCGGATGTTCAGGTTTCAGGTGCCCTGAAAGGGCTAAATAACCTAGCGCAGGGCCTTGGCCCTGTGTAAACGTGGCCCCCGTTTTTAATCCGCCCCTGTAAGGGGCTAATAATTATGGGTGGTATGGGTTATACCGATAGGGGAGCCCCTATCCTAAGTTATTGGACCCTTTCAGTGTCACAGCGCTACATGAATCCACGTCCCTTCATTTATGAGTTCGACGTGCGGCAGATGGTCTCTGATGTACGCTAGCCAGCCCGGGTGCATCGGTATGTCAACTGCCCTACCCTTTGTGTGGTAGCTGCCCGGTGCTCCGCCAACGGCAGCATTGAGTGCCTTGCAGCGGAACGCGCTGTTTATTTTAATAGGTACGCCAAAGTGAGCGCGTAAAGGCTCCAAGACCTTGGTGCACAGACGCACGAGATTGTTCACTTCGACCGCGTTGATGCGGTTTTCTATGTGCTTCTTCTCAGCGGTGTCGCTGTGAAGCATTTCTTCCAATGTAAAGTGGGGTGATAAGTTCATTTTTCTAATTGATAATTGATAATTGACAATTGATAATTAAAGACCCCGTTGGGGTCAGATAACTTAGCGCAGGGCCTTGGCCCTGTGTAAACGTGGTCCCCCGTTTTTATCCGCCCCTGTAAGGGGCTAATAATTATGGATGGTGTGGGTCTCCTATTGATAGGGGCGAGTCCCTATCCTGTGTTATTTGACCCTTTCAGGGTCTAACTTTTCACTTTTCATTTTTAATTTTTCATTGCGAAAATTTGGTTGATTCAAAAAAATACCGTACATTTGCCATCGAATGTAATATAAATGATATACGGAGTATGGCAACAACAACGAACAGAAAGCCCGCGTCTTTTCGTTTGAGGGCAGATCTCTTGGAGAATCTGAAGCGGAATGCCGCACGTGAAAACCGCACGCTTAACAACTATGTAGAGAGTGTGCTGCTTGAGGTTGTTTATCGCGAGCCTAACGATGTGACCAAGGCTGCCATTGCCGAGGCAAAATCCGGACGCAATCCCAACAAGCTTTATACTGATGTAGACACTATGTTTCATGATATTCTGAATGAGGAATGAAGCGTCTACAACCCACGACTCAGTACAGGAAAGACCTGAAGAGGTATAAGAACAATCCCAAGAAACTTGCGGCACTGAAGGAGGTTCTGCTTATGCTGATGAACGAGCAGACCATCCCTGTCGAGTATTATCCTCATATGCTCCGCGGTAATTATACGGGTTGCATGGAATGTCACATACAGGGAAATTTTTTGCTCATTTGGGTGGACGAGGAGAATGACGTTATAGAATTGGTTCGCCTGGGCTCACATTCCGAACTTTTTGAGTAATTGCCAAAATTATCAAATCTCAAACCTCAAACCTCAAACCTCAATTCTTGATGAGATCTCTCATTTTCTCGTAGTACCCTTCTACGCCGAGGAGCGTAGCGGCGAAGAGCAGGAACTGCGCACAGAGCAGCAGCACGGTGTGGTCAATCTCTCCCTGGGGAGGAAGGAAGAGGGCGGCAGCCCCGAAAAGGACTGCCGCGCCCCAGGATAGAAAAGCTAATTTCCTTTTCATAATTCTTTTGATTTAACATCGAAAAACTCTAAAACTACGAAAACCTTGGTTGCGGATATTCAAAGAAAAACCGAGAAAACCCTCTTGCCTGTATGTTGGGCTTTTAGCCCTTTGCGATGCGAGCCACATATTTTTCCTTGTATGCGAGCATCCAGATAAAAATCTATGCCTCACATCTCAGCCTCTTTACAGAGTCTCACATACAGTCAAGAGAAAAACATTAAAAACCGTCACGAGTGGCATCTGCAGTGGTTTATTGTAATCCGATATACTCGTGTCGCGCTACATGCGTTGTGTTGTGACTGTGTGCTTCTGCAAACGGTTTTTTATGTTTTTCTTTCATCCTGCATGAAACCCCATCGGGGGTGGTGGTGTGATTGCAGGCTTTTATCTGGGAGCTTGTTCACAAGGAAAAGCATGCTGTCACAACAGCGAGACGAAGTCTCATGCAGGAGGAAAGGGTTTTCTTTGTTTTTTTGAAAGACACCCGGCTAGGTTTTTCGGGTTTTTTAGTGTTTTTAGATGTGATATCAAATCTTCGAGAGATCCATGAACGAGGCCTCGAGGTTCATGTCAGCGCTGGGCTGAATGGTGCGGGGGTTCTGGCTGCTGCCGTCGCTCCAGCTCATGAACTGGAAGTTGTCGCTCTCGGGAACGGCCTCGATGACCACCGTGTCGCTACCCGTTGCCTCTACGCTGTTACCGGCCACAGCAACGCCGTTCTTCTTGATGGTGACGCTGCCGCCGCCATCAGAGCTCACGCTAGCCTGGATCGTGAAGCTGCCGCCTGCGCTGGGATTCTCCGTAGATCCGTTGTTCCCTGAATCCGTAGATCCGGAGTTATCCGTGGTTCCGTGATTCCCTGATTCCGTGAATCCGTCGTCCTCGGGTTGTCCGGCGAGGGGGCGTCCGTTGAACTCGAACTGCACGGTCTTGCTGTACTGGCCGTCCTTGATGGTGACGGCGGTGAGCTGGTCGTTGACGACGGCGTAGCGCTTGCCTACGATGAACGACATGAGGTTGGGGTACTGATGCTGTGCGCGGAGCAGCTTGACGAACTTCTCCAGCTGTGCCTTGTCCTCGGCGGAGGCGTCGGCAGCCTTGGCGGCACGGAGCCATGCACCCACACCCATGCTCATTGCGCCGAACTTGTTGTTCTGGGTGATCTGTGCGTCGTTGAAGTCCTTGCCCTTTCGGGGGTTGCGGAGCGTTACGGCATACACGCGACCGGTGAGACGGTCAATCTTGGTGTACGTGTTGGACGTACGGTCGGCTCGGCCGCGAATGCCGGTGGTGAGCCACATAGGAGTAATCTTTGCCATAGTAGTAACGACGATTGCCTGTACATCGTGAGGTTCTGGTTAATTGATAATTGATAGTTCTTCCGCTGTTTTGCAGGCGCTGCGCAGACGCTCTGCAGGAGAACTTTTGACGGTGCAAAGGTACGGCAACGAAAAACCGAAATGTCGTAATTTACTTGTAACACCTATGTAAATCAATGTACTACAAGAATCGAACGATTTCAGTTGTTTCACTTATTTCACTTTTTTCAATAAGTAATTTCTATCCGTTCCGCCCATGTGCTTCATACGTGTAAGCGAATCGGATTTTTTGACTTGAAGGGTCCGGTAAACAGGCCATAAAAACAAATCAGTTTTTTCACTTTTTTCAGTGAAAAATACTTTTCTGTGTTTTCTTTTACTTCAGTTTTTCTTTATTATCTTTTGTATATAACAGTTTCTCTCTTTGGTTCTTTCTCTCTTTGTTGATTGAAAAAACTGAAATAACTGAAATAACCGAAATAACAATGTTTTGCATTCACATTATTTCTGTACCTTTGCGTCTAATTTGCTCGTCAACCACACCCACCATCATAAAGCAAGCAAAATATGAGTATTCACTTTATGATTCTATATCATGCAATCATCAGCACCAATGGTATCTCCTTCCCCGAAGATATTATCAGATTTCGGGGAAAAGCCATGCCGTGTGGTGCTCATCAATTGCCACATCACACAACGTAATGACGGTGGAGTTGAAACGTACTATGTTAATCCTGCCCCCAATCCCAAGACAGCACATCCTGTCGTGTCTTTCACCGACGAGCAGGTCATCGCGCTTCTTAAGGCTGTAGTGGGTCGGGATAAGCCCATCGACCAGAAGCAGCTTTGGGCCGGTGCCTATTGGTTTTTCCGCTGGTACGGCAACTTCCCAGTGAATCCGAAAAAGTTTTGCGATCGCATCAACAGGATGTGCGGCGCCGATACCCTCGAAATCCCCTGTTGCCACGACAACATGCGCAAGCTCGCCTTCCTCGGTTTCATGAACAGTGATGCCAGACTGATGGACGAGGTGAAGTACAGCAACAACGACCTCATCGAATTTTGCTGTTGTCGGGAAGTGGTCCTCGCTTTGACCGAAGAAATGGTCAAAATGGGGCTCTAAAATTTTCGTCATTCCCTAGTCGTTCCCTAATCGTTCCCTGTGCGTTCCAAAGCATTGGGAACGCATTTTCTTGTCATACCTTTGCACCCGTCTTCCGGCCGGAGACGATATAATTAAAAATGAAAAATTAATAATTAAAACTTAAACAAAGGTATGTTTATCAAAAACACGTTGACCGACGAACAGGCAAGAGGCCTGGTGGTGGTCGTAGGAACAGATAACGAGAGCGGTATCGAGATGATGGCCGGAACGTCAGGCAACCTCAAGCGGGGCGTCATCACCGTCAGCTTCCGACGCTTCAAACACACACAAGAGCAGTTGCGCGCCATGCTGGGCGACGGCAATTTTTGGCAGCTGCTGGCCGAGAAGCGCATCTGCGGCGCCAGCGCCCCCATCGGGCCCACGCCCTTTGAGCGCCTGCTTATCGAAGATCATGAACATGACGAAGTGCCTGACGACGAGGATGAGCGCAGCGAAAACAACTTTAACCTTTAAACTTTAAACTTTAAACTTTATAAAAATGGGAACTGTTATCAAGAATACAATCGTTTGCGGTCAGAACGACCTCAAGGACATGAGTGTAACCCAGAACGGCACCTTGACCGTTCACACAACAGAGGGCGTGGAACTGCCTCACGTCAAAGTGGAGAATGCGACTCTGGAGATGGGCGGCGGCGAGATCCGCGTCTCCAAGGAGATTAAGAAGAATTCCTATCATGGCCTTCGTTCCAAGTCGCTCCACAAGTCGGACATCGCTAACGGCAACGTCAGCGTGGTGCTCGACAAGGGTCGCATCGTCGCCGTACACATCCATGCGGAGTGTGGCAACGCGGAGGAGCTGTTGGCAGCCATCTACGAGGCCACGGGCAAAATAGCCGATGCCGAAGAGCTGACAGGCCGCGACTTCCGCAGCGAAGCCGACGACATGGCCAAGAGCTACAACCGCGACAAGAAGGCCTACGACCGCAAGGAGGAGAAGAGGGTCGCTGCACTCCTTGAGTGCGAGGAGTCTAACCGCTGCGCTATTCGCGCTACGCTCAAAACATTGAACATTGAACATTGAACATTATGATCGTAAATTGCAAAATAATCCAGATTGACGACGAGACCGCCGTGACCTACAACGACGGCTCGAAGCACCGCCTCAGGTGCGTATGGGTCACACCCGTTGACCCCAGAGAGAAGATGCAGTGGGTATCCCTTGTGGAGCTGCGCGACGAGAGGATTGATGAGTTCGCGGCCTCCGGCCATCAGGTGAACGCCGTTGTTCCCGTCCGCCTCAAGCCCGACTACTATCGCGTCAGGCGCGACGGCGAGCAGACGGACGAGTGCAGAACCCGCGTGTATATGGATTTCTGGCTCGGAGGGCAAAGCAATGGATGAAGTGAAGGCCCCCCTCCCGCTCAACCCTCTGCCTGCGGACATCGACCCCTTCACCGGGACGCTGCTCGGAGGTGTTGACCCGGTGGCGCGTCATCAGGCGGTGACGGTGCTGGTACCCATCCTGTCCTATCTCGGACAAAACGCCCGGGTGCTCTACACCGACGGCACGCTGCGCTGGATCTCGGGCCAGTCGTGGCAAACGGGTGTCAGCGGCTGCGGCAAGAGTCTGGTGCTGAGCACGCTGGAAGAACTCTTCCTCTCCAAGGAATTGCGCGAGAACGAGGTGAATGCCCAAAAGGCGGCGGACTATTCGCTGCTGTCCGACAAGGAGCGCGACGAGAAGCCGCTGCCTAAGGAGAAGGTCCACGTGATGAACAACATCCCGACGGCCATCGCCCTCCTGCAGCAGACGCAGATCAACGGCGGCGGCGTCATCTACATCTCGTGCTCGGAGTGCGGTGAATTCGGCAAAAAGATTGGCGGCCCCTACTACAGCATTGTGCTCGACATGCTCAAGAAGAGCTACGACGGCACGGGCGAGCCTTTCATGCACAAGACGAAGGACACGATGTACTACACGCCTTCGATGAAACTCTGCGTCAACGTGGGCGGCACGCTCGACCAGATGTTCCGCATCCTGCGCTATTGCAATGCCGACGGTACGCTCTCGCGCGGCAACCTCATCATCATGACGTCGCGCAAGGACGAAAAGACCTACGGCGCCTACAGGGCTCCCGACTGGACGCCTGAGGAGCGCAGCTTCCTGCGCGAGTGTGCCGACCGTCTGAGAATGTTTAACAATAAATTCCACGAAAATGAAAAACTTAATGAAATTGATGAGTGCAATGCACTCCTTGAAAAGTACGGATTCCGGGGAGAAGGAGTTCTTGTTCCGACTGTGCAGGACCTCGAAGACTGTGTTCAGCGTGAACGGTGCGCAAGAGCCGTCTGCATTCCTGAAGTTCTTGAGCTGGGTCGAGATATTAAAGCTTATCTTTCACGGCTCGGGGACGTGGCTTCGGACTGCTGCAGTCGCGCTGACGAAAGGGCTATGGGCCTTGCTTACCTGTTGCTTATTGCTAACGGTTTCGCCCCTCTTCGGAGTGGCGGCGGCCGTGCAGATGATAGCGGAGAAGCACGGACGCCTGAGGATAGTCTGCTGCTGAAGCAGTGCATCAGCGTGGCCCGCTGGTGGATCATGACGACCATCGACTGCGCCATCGCCGTGCAGACGCGCATCGACATGAGATACAGGAGCGAGCGTAACGGCATCCTGACCGCCTACGGTGAAACGGTCGGAAGGCGTGTGAACGATGAGGTGCGTCTGGCGCGCGAGCGGGCCTTTGAAGAGTTTGAGGCGAAGCACGCGGGAAAGGATGTCTCCGTCAGCGACCTGAAGTCGTGGGACCTGTTCTCCGATTTGGGACAAACCACCCTCTACCATCTGGTGGCCGAAAGGCGTTGGCGGGCTGTGGGCCGGGGACGTTACCGCATGCCCGCCGGGAAAGGGGAAGGCTCATGACGCTGACGGAGTTGGCAAGAGCCTATTATTCTGAAGGCAGCCGGGGGCATCCTGTCTGCCAACGGCAAAAGGAGCGCCTGTTTCTCAATGACCTGCGCTTCGGCAACGGACGGTTCAAACCGCTCAAATCCCTGCTCAAACGCATGGGCTGGAGAGAGGAGCGCCCCCTGAACCGCCGACAGCTTGCGCTGATCATCGCCCGACTGGGCGACGTGTAGCTTCACTCTTAGTTTAGAAGGCCGCTGGCGCGAAAGCGCCGGTGGCTTTTTTCAGTTTTTCCGGTTTTTTCAGTTTTTCCACATCTTTTTCCCCTCTGCGCAGAAAGATTGCGCAGAAAGTTTGTATCTTTGTGGCGTGATAAGTGTGCAGGTAGACCTCGAAAGTGGAGCCTCCCGTTCTTTTTTTGTGCATTTTAGCGTATTTCGCGAAGGCTTTTCGTGCATTTTAGCGTATTCTGCGCCGTTTTTTTGCAAAAAAACAATCGAGGCCCCTCGACAAGGCCTACAGCATCGCCTTCCCCTCACTCGTGATGGTAGGGCGTGGCACCTTGGGGAGTGGCAGGGATAAAGTTTATATGGCCGTCCCGGTCATAGCTCATCGGTTCGGCAATGACTGAGCGGCTGTAGCTGCCGCCGTCGGACAGGCCGCCGTTGTGTGAGAAGAAGAGCCACTGATCTTTGAAGCGGACGATGGCGGGATGGGTGGTGTTGGAATTGCCTGCTATCTCGCTGATGACGCCCATGGGCGTGTAGGGACCAAAGATATTGTCGGAAACGGCATAGGCAATTTTCTCCGGCCAGCCGCTGGCGTAAGTGAGGTAGTATTTGCCGTTGTGCTTATGCATCCAGGGCGCCTCGGTGAAATCCGGCACATCAATCCGGCGTATCTCACCGTCTGTCTCCGTCATGTTGTCCTTCAGCTTGGCGCAGTAACACTCGCGGTTGCCCCAAATGATATAAGCCGTGCCGTCATCGTCGATCAGAATGGCGGGGTCGATGCAGGCCCAACTGTGCTTCGAGGCGAAGCAGTCTTTGTTGGTGAGCAGGGGTTTCCCCAAGGCATCCCTGTAGGGGCCGGTGATCTTGTCTGCGACTGCCACACCGATGCCGCACCAGTTAGTGGAGACGTACCAGTAATACCTGCCGTCCTTGCCTTTGGCTACATGTCCGGCGTATGCCTGTTTGCTGTCGGCCCACCGGAAGTCGTCTATGCGCAGAGGCGACGGGTATTCCGTCCAGTGCTTCATGTCGGTGGTGGAGTAGAGCAGCCAGTCCTTCATCACATAGCCCGACTGGTTGCCGGCGGCATCGTGTCCGGCAAAGAGCCAGAGGGTGTCGCCCTCCACCAATACGGCGGGGTCAGCAGTATGTTTGTCACGGATGATGGGGTTGCCCGTGCTCTCGAACTCGTGCGTCAGCACATAGCCCCACTTCTGCTGCAGGCGCTCCAGTTCGTCTGCCGTCACCGACATCACTGTGCCGTGACGGGGGAAGAAGTCCTTGCGGAAGGACTCTGGTTCTTTTGTAAACGTCTTCAGGTCCTTCGACCGCTGGAATTCATAGCGACCGGAGCTGTAGAGGTCGTACATAAGGATGTATTCGTCCCTTCCGTTCAACTTAAACACTCCGCTACCCTCCACATTCGTCCTCGTGCCAGCATAGGCATCAATATACTTGAAATCCTCCTTATACGGTCCCGTCAATTTTTTCGACGTTGCCTGTTGGATGCCGTTCTTTATTTCCTTGCCGTTCTCGTCCTTCGTGTTGCCCTTATAGAACAAGTGGAAGACCCCGTCTTTCTCGATGATGTCGGCGTCTATGCTGCCGTATTTGGCGGAGAACAGCACCTTCGGCTCGCTCTCGAAAGCAGTAAAGTCCTTGTTGGCGTAGGCGTAGTAGGTGATGAGCGTCTTGCGGTCGTTGCGCTGCAGCGTGAAGTATATCATGTATTTCCGGGCCTTGCGGTCGTAGATGGTCTGTGGCGCCCACACCCAGTAGGCATCGCCGAAATGCCCGCTCCAGTCCTTCGAGAGATTGATTTTCGCGTGCGTCCAGTTCACCAGATCCTTCGACTTCAGCAGCACGATGCCCGGGTTTGCACCCCAGCCCTGCTTCGGGTCGTAGGTGTGCATATCCGTTGCCACGATGTAGTAGCAGCCGTCCTCACCGCGCAGGATGTGCGGGTCGCGTATGCCTCCGCTCTCGCTGATGCTGTCGCTGGCAACAATCGGTCTGTTGCCGTTCAGCGCATACCAGTTCTGTGCGTCCTCGCTCACCGCGAAGCGCAGTTGCTCCATCAGGTTTTGGTCGCCGCTGCCCTCAAAATAGGCGAAAAGGTAGCCGGCGGCCTCACCCCCTACCCCTCTCCGACTTGCGAGGGGAGTAGTTACTTGTGCCGAAGCCTGTAAGGATATTGCCATCAGGAATAGGATTGTCAGTTTCTTCATTGTTCTATAATTTCGTTGTAATTGTTCCTGTTTATCTTACCGTTTCTTGCTCAGTCCCTCCTGCGTTAGCGGTACTGCGCGGATAGTACCGTCGCTGTTGAAGTGAAGGTACTCGGCACAGACGCTGCGGCGACAGTCACCACCGGGGGCACCGTCGAGGGCGTAACTACCATCGTGATAGATGTAGTACCACTTCTTTTTGAACTGTATGACGGATGGATGAATCGTAAAGCCGTGGTTGGCCGAGGTGCTGACGAAGCCGCCGTAGGTCCAGGGGCCTTCGATGGTGGGAGCCGTCGAATAGGCCATCTGCTCGGACTGCACGCCAGGGGCATCCGAGGCATAGACGTTGTAGTAGAGTTTGCCGCGTTTGAAGAGCCATGGACCCTCGCTGTAGTTGCGCAACGGCACTTTTTTTATAGGGCCGTCCAGTTCGCACATATTTTTCTTCAGTTTCACCATATAGCAGTCGCCGTTGCCCCACGCCATCCACGGCGTGCCGTCGTCGTCGATGAGCACGGTGGGGTCGATGTCGGTATTGCGGCGGTGCGAGTCGGGTGTCATGTCGTCGGTGATAAGCGGCGTGCCGTCCTTACGGGCAGGACGGAAGGGGCCGAGGGGTGAGTCACTGACAGCCACATCGATGGCATGGCGACGGTGGTCCTTGTGATCGAGCGTCACGTAGAAGTAGAACTTGCCGTCGTGCTCCACCACCTGAGCCGCCCAAGCACCGTTGGGCACGGCATAGCTGAACACATCGGGGCGCAGCACCGTGCCGTGAGCTTGCCAGTGAATCATGTCAGTTGAGGAGTAGCACAGCCAGCCAGGCATGTTGAACCATCCACCCACATCGGCCTTGTCCTCGCCCACGTAGGCATAGACGGTGTTGTCCACCACGGTGAAGGCTGGATCGGCAGTAAAGGTGTCGGTGAAGAGCGGGTTCTGACCATCCACACGAGGCAGCGCCTCACCGCTAATCTCTAGGTTGCGGATGACTCCCCCGCGCACTTGCAGTGCATTGGGGAATCCTCCCGGGAAGCCGTGGCCTATCACCCACAGCGAACAATTGTGGCGCAGTGCCTTGCCTGGATAGGTCAGTGACGACGACGTTCCATCTACAGTGAGAGTTACGGTAGATTGGTCGCGCTTGCTGTCGTATTTCGATACCGCATCAACAGCATACCAGCGGTCAGCCTGCACCTCAGCACCAGCCCAAAGGCGATGTGCCTTCTCGTTACAGTCTGTCACTTCCACGAAGAAGCGGTGCTCTGTGTTGTCGTAGCCCAACGAGATGTCACTGTTGAGAGAATTCTTACCAATCAGATGGCTGGCCTTGCCTTCCTTGCACACGAATACCTGCTCGGTGCCCAGCGTGCCGCATTTCAGTTCGGCCTTCACACGCCACCAGTCCTGCATGTCTGTATAGGGCAGCGGGTGGTTGAAGTCCAGTTTGTACTCGCTGACATTGAGTGCCAACTCACCCTTCGTGGCATCCCAGTCCTTGAGGTTCCAGTCAGCCAGCGTATAGATTTTCTGCTGGGCCTGCGCTGTGAGCGCCAGCATCAGAATGAATTTAGCCGATGCACTCTGCGCCGTCATTTGAGAAGCAGTTTTTTGCCTTTCTTGACGACGATGGAACGATAGGATTTATCGACGCGTTGTCCGGCAAGATTATACAAAGGTCCTTCTTCAGCACCCCTCTCAAGGGCGACTTCAGGCACGGACGTCGGTTGAGGGTAGAAGTCCTGAGGCGTCGTCTGGCTTTGAGAGACGAAGTAAGCATGGTGCGCGGGATTGACAAAAGTGGCACCGTCTGCCGCGTTCCATTTCCATCCTGTTTCCTGCCCGTCCTCGTACAGCACGTAGTAGAAGTTGCCTCCGTACGTCAGCTGATCCTCGTCGGAACCTCGCAACTGATTGAACGCGTCGACCGCCTTCTTCCGCGTCGTGGGGACCATGACGTATGTACCAGGTTCGGCTTTCAGGAGCACCCCCTGGCCGGCAGGGAGAACCGTTCCGGCTTCGTTGAACTCCCAGCTGACGACGATCGTGCCGTTTCTCTCTTTTAAGGTGTAAGCCTGCATGCCTTCGGGGAGCAGGAAGCTCTGGTTGCTGTAATAGAAGGTCGTATAGCCGGATGCAGGCACTTGCACCGTGACAAATGGATTCTTGTAAGTGAGGGAGAAGCCTTGGAAGTTCAGCCACTGGCTGCTGTTGGTGACGTTGGCAGACAAGGTCATCTGATGGTCAGCGACGATGATGTCGCTGAGTGTCGTCTGCGCCTGGTCGCTTGTCAGCGTCTGTGCAGCACCGGCCATCGTCTCTTCGGTGTTCAGCAAGACTTCATTCTTCTTAATATCCTGCAAGGCGTTCAGATTCCCATTGACGGTATTTTCCGCCGCAGCCGTGGCAACAGGCTGCTGCCCTGAGCCGTCGTTTCGGTAGAATGCGTGGAACACAGCCTCATAGACGCCATTGGGAAGGTCGGCCTGAGTCTGCTGGAGTTTGAAAGTCTGGTGCAGCACTTCGATGTCACCGTCGCCGAGGGTGGTTGGGACGTCCGTCCAGTCGGCCGTCGTCGCATTGCCCAGCATGTCGGCATTCGTAAACAAAGAAGTCGCGTCGACAGGCACGGTGAGGTCGTCGGCAGTGGCCAGCAGCAGTTGTCGCGTAGCCGCGCGCAATTCCGTCACTGATGCGCTCGCGTCACTATAGACCGAATACGCTTGCTGTAGCTCCGATGCATGATCCGTCTCCTTTCCTGATTCAAGAATGGCTTGCTGCAGCTTGAACAGCTGTTTCCGTTCTTTGTATTTGGCATAATTCCCATTGGTGATGTCACGCGTGGGAATGAAGGCCCAGTGGACATAGCCACGTCCATGGCTCGTCGTCAGCGGTCCGCCGTAGGCGTAGGCAAGGTCGAGACACGCCTTCTGGCTCTCGGACTTGAGCGTATAAACGATGCCCGAGGGAGAGTTCAGAGGTTGATAGACGAATGCGCCTTCGGCCATCGGACGGTCGCTCCAGACATTGCAGGCATCGGCCAGGCAACCCACATAGACACTCGGCTTATCGTACATGGAGACATACAACTTGTTGCCCGCCTGTCGCTGCACCTTGACGCGGTATTTCGAACTGAAAGTCGCGTCGCCTTTGGGCAGACGCTGAGCCAGCGATTGCGTGTTCCAGTCCATTCCATAAGTGACAAAAGCGTCGGCGTCGACATTGTACAGGAGAATCGACTCGGACGAAGTGATTTTTGTCACATCCTTGCCGGGCAAGGCCGGAGGGTTCCATCCGTCGGTCTGTCGCGGCTGAGCGATGGTCTGGCCGATGATGTCGTTGATTTCATCGGCCGACAGCGCATAGTTGTAGATCCGCAGGTCGTCGATGAAACCATCCATCAGTGGCACGTCTTCCAGTAGGTTGGCACCTACGCTGTTGACCACAGGACAGACATCCGACAGACGCACCGCCACAGGAGCGCTGGCCGCTTCCACGCCGTCCACGTAGATGGCCACACTTTCTTCGCCGATGGTCAGCGCCACGTGGTGCCATCCTTCGGCCATGCTGCCGGCCTGCAACGTTTGCTCCGTCTCGCCGTTCTTCATCTGAAACACGATGCTTCCGCCAGCATTCAAGGACAGGCTGGCATAGTGGTCGGCATCCGAGACAAAGTCAAACAGACAACTGTTCTTGGCGAACGCACCGGAAGCAGCGCACACCCATACCGCATACGTAGCATCAGGAAGGCTGCAGGCCGCGACGGGCAGGCACAGATAGTTCGACACCCCGTCCAGCAGCAGCGCATTCTTGCCGGAACGATACTCCGTGGTCTGGGTGGCCAGGCTCGACGGGTCGCAGACCACGCCGTGCAGCTGGTTCTCGGTCATGTCACATGCCGACGACTCAAATTCGTAGCGCGCTACCAGTCCTTTCTCGTCGGCAAGGGAAGCGCTGACGGGAACAGACCGTGCAGAACGGTTCTGCGAATAGTCAACGCTTTGCACAGCATAATAATAAGTATGACGGGGACGCGCCGTGTTGTCCAGGAAACGGTTGGTCTGAATGCCCCTTCCTATGACGTCATACGCGATTTCCCCCATCTCGTCCTTCTCGCCGCGAAGCACGACATACCCGTTGAAATCCTTGTCCTGGACATTGGCATCCCAGGAAAGAAGCACAGAATGGCTGCGCGGTGTGGCGACGAGGTTGACGGGTGTCTGCGGGGCATTCGTCTCGCAGGGGGCGTCAACGGGCAGGAATTTCCACAACTGATGATCCTCCGTAGCGCCGGCGCACAGCGTCACGGCAGCATTGTTCGCCGTGCTTCCGCCGGTTACTTCGAGATACAAGCCCGACTGGTAGTTCCGGATTCTATAGTACCCGTCCCCTGCATATTCGAACGTCCAGCGCTGGTTCTCTGCTTTCGTCACAGGATAGACGCTGACCGTGCCGCCCACCTTGACCTGGAAGCCTCCCGTCTCCATGTTCATTTCGGCATTCCGGACGCTGTGGACATAGTAGCCCGTAAGGTCGCCCGCATTGTCCGACAGGTGCTCCAGCGTCCACTGCTGATAGGCAAAGCGCCTGTTGTCATACTGCACGACGGCGGCCGAGTTGTTCAATGATCCGCTTTTTATCGTCAGCAACTTCTGACTCTTCTTGTTGACGATGATGTAGTTGCCGTTGGTCAGCGGACACAGCGGCACGTCGGCACCCTCGCAGACCTGAACACTCCGCTCTGCGCTCTTCTGGAACGCATCGCCATACCGATAGCCACCCGGCAACGAAATGGCAAAAGAATATGCGGGGCCGTAACCGTCAAAATAGACAGGTTTGTCTCTGCACACATATTCATAACTACAGGGAGAGGCCTGACGCTCGCTGACACCGGCAAAAGCCTTTATTCTGCCGTCTGGCAGACGGTAGACCGCCGCACCCGACCAGGCTGCGCGGTTCTCGCCATAGCCCAGACGCGCACCACCCTCGCTCGTGGCCAGGCAGAAATCGCCACGGCTCGGGCCTACGGTTCCCCACCAGATACCGTTCTCCATCCCATAGTTGGCACCGACGATACCCTCCATCACATTGTGCAGCTCATCGTTGGTCGCCACGTTGCCATCGGCCTTTATGTGTGTGTAGAAGTCGGCATAATGGTTGAAGTCGCCCGCCAACTGGTGCGTATTTCCTTCGTCCACGTAAGGCTTCATGTAGTCATACCACTCCATCGCCCCGTCGTTGTTACAGGTATTGCCGGCGCAGATACGGATCCCCTCAAAGAACGGGTCTTCCTTTATCAGCTTGGCCACGGCTTTGAAGTCGGCCTTTGTACCCTGGTTGCTGGCTGTCACGTCCGGCTCGTTGAAGGGAGCGATGGAGACCACTTTCAGACCATAGTCCTGCACATATTTCAGTGTGGCCTTGATGACCTTGTGCCATGCTTCGGGGTGATGGGTATAAACATCGGTATTGATGTCAACAGGGTCGGAATTGAGAAGAAGCCCATCGGGATGAGTGAGCGAGATATGGCGCAGGCGTGCGTCCAGGAAATTCTTCTGCCGGTCGGACAGCGAGCCGTCGTCGTTGACCGCATCCATCACCTGAAACGAGATACGTCCATACGTCAGACGGTCGCGCCCGATGAAGTTGATGCCGCGCAGCACGTTGCCCTCGTCGTCCCAAGCCGTATCCATGCCCCAGTGGATAAGGGTGGGCGTACCAGGGTCGGCAGCAGCGAAAGGAACTTTCACAGCCTGTCTGTTCCACGCATGAAGATACATGGAAGCATGAGGAACATCGGCAGTTTCTGAAGTATTCTGTGCACAGGCAAATTGGGCACACAAGAAGGCCCCCATCGTCAGGAGGCAAGTCAGACTTGTTTTCATGTCGTGATACAGATTTATGGCTATAACTGGCTGCAAAAATAGTTTATTTTCTCTGAATAACGGCAACGTTTTGCAAAAATTCTTCGCTTTTTTTCAAAAAATCAGGAAAAGTCGGCACACTCGTGGTGGTAGGGAGTTTTTTTTTACGTGAAAAATGCTCACGCAAACAATGCAAGCAAGCAAATTGCAAGTTTTGGAACAAAAAAAGCCGTCGGAATTGCTCCGACGGCCAATGTTCGTGTAACTTCGTTCCACAGACATCCTACTCGGTTCGGCAATGATCAAGCGAGCTCGTCATTGCGTCAATGGTCTTTGCACCCCCTTCGGTTCCCCCGTTATCGGGGGACAGAAACACCTCGGGCGGATGTTCAATGGTCAATGGTCAATGTTCAATGGACGAAGATGTTTGGTACGATTTGAACGGCAGGAAGTACACCGAGCGTCCCACGAAGCCGGGGATCTATGTTCACAACGGAAGAAAGGAGACTGTGGAATGAAAAAGCAATATATAAAACCTGAGATGAGCGTGCAAACCGTTGATGTACCCAACGTCATCTGCATTAGCGGTCCCAATCCTAAAGGCGGCGGACACGGCGATGCCCGTGCCCGCGAAGTCGTCGGTGTGGACTGGGACGAGTGGGAGGAATGATGGCTGATGTAAGAAGGCTGATGTAAGAAGTAAGAAGTAAGATGTCTGATGTAAGATGTAAGAAGGCTGATGTCTGAAGGCTGAACATCCGCCCGAGGTGAGCGCAGAGAGAAGCCCGCGCTTATCTATGCCGAGCCGAGTAGGATGTCTATGGAACGAAGTTACATGAAACCTGAAACTAGAACAGGCCGCTGGCGCGAAAGCGCCGGTGGCTTTTTTCTGTTTTTTCAGTTTTTTCACATCTTTTCTTGCACAAATGTTGTGCGTGTGCTGTCTTTTTACTACATTTGCAGTGAAATTATTGATAGATTTGAACATTTTGTGGACGAGATTTGAACATTTCGTGAACAAGAATTGAACATTTTGAAGACCGTTTTTAAACAGCATGGAGTACAGAAGATCACAATACAAAGAGGTGATGGAGCGAATGAATGAGCCGAGACGATTCATTCAGGTGCTTGCCGGACCTCGCCAGGTGGGCAAGTCCACACTGATCGGTCAGGTGTTGAACGATTGCACGCTGCCACACTATTCATACAATGCGGACGGTGTGGACGAAAACGACAGTGACTGGATACGCCGCATATGGGAAAGCACCAGAGTGCAAATGGACTCCAAACAACAGACCGAGGTCGTGCTCGTCATCGATGAGATACAAAAAATCAGGCAATGGAGCGAAATGGTCAAGCGGGAATGGGATGCAGACACTCGGGACAAACGTCAGCTGAAGCTGTTCCTGCTGGGCTCTTCCAGACTTATGTTGCGTAAGGGTCTGACAGAGTCTCTTGCGGGCCGTTTTGAGTTGATTCGTTTGGGACACTGGACCTTGAGCGAGATGCAGGATGCATTCGGGTGGACGCTGGACCAATACATCTACTATGGCGGCTATCCCGGGACGGCCGGTCTTTCGGAAGATATGCGCCGATGGAAGAAATATGTGCGGGAATCGCTTGTTGCTCCTGCTATTGAGAAGGATGTGATTCTGACCTCCAATATCTACAAGCCGGCATTGATGAAGCAACTCTTTGAGTTGGGTTGTTCGTATTCTGCGGAGCAGCTCTCGCTGACAAAGGTTGTCGGACAACTGCAGGATGCAGGCAATGTCACGACATTGTCGTCTTATCTCAACATACTTAGGGAGTGTAACCTGTTGACGGGGTTGCAAAAATTTGCCAATGACGGCGCACGCCGTTATCAGTCTGCGCCCAAGTTCCAGGTGTACAACAATGCGTTGCTCACGGCATATCGAGGCACTTCATACGACAAAGACCGCACTGATCCTCAGATATGGGGAAGATGGGTGGAGTCTGCTGTCGGTGCCTATTTGCTCGGCGGTGCGGAAGAGGGTGACTACAGTGTCTATTATTGGAGAGAGCGCTCCGACGAGGTTGATTTCGTCGTTGTTCATCAGGGAGAGATTATTGCTTTAGAAGTGAAAAGCGGGCGACGGGGAATGAACAGCGGCTTGCCTTTGTTTTGTCAAAAATTTAACCCCAGACGGGCCTTTGTAATAGGAACGGACGGGGTGCCGCTTGAAGACTTCTTTAAGATGCGGATAGAGGATTTGTTCTGAGGGCTGAGGGCTGATGTAAGATGTCTGATGTAAGATGTAAGATGTCTGAAGGCTGAAACCTGAAACCTGAATCCTGAAACCTGAATCCTAAAGGTCAGACCTTTTTCACTCCAGCAGCAGGCAGAGCACCACGCTCCAATGGGCCATGGAGCCCAGGAGGACAAAGATGTGCCAGATGGCGTGGAAATGCTTCTTGCTGTCGTAGGCGAAGAAATAAGTGCCGGCAGAGTAAAGCACACCCTCCGTGACGAGCAGCGCAATGGCCAGAGGAGAGAGCTGCGCCATGACGGGCTTAAAGACCAGCAAGACGCTCCACCCCATCGTCAGATAAATCGCCAGCGAGAGACGGGGAAAGCGGCCCATGGCAAACACCTTATAGAAGATGCCCCCGAGGACGGCCACCCACTGCACGGCAAAGATGGTCCAGCCCAACCAGCCGCCCACAACGGCCACACAAATCGGCGTGTAGGAGCAGGCAATCATGACGTAGATGCCAATGTGGTCGAAGATGCGCATGACGCGCTTCGCACGGCCCGGATACACCCAATGATAGGAGGCGCTCAGGGCAAACATGATGAACATGCCGACGATGAAAAACAAGACACCGAAGGCCATCTGCCAGCTGTGGTGCACCGCAGGCCACACCATCCAGATGGACGAGAGGGCAAAAGCGGCCCCGGCCAGGTGGGTGACGGTGTTGGCACGCTCGGATTTGATGGGTAAGCCACGCATAATCGACGGCAAAGGTACGGTTTTTCGTTTAAAGTTTAAAGTTTAAAGTTTAAAGAATAACGGAAAAGCCGCCGAAATGAAGATATTTTGTTATCTTTGCCTGTGAATTAACGAGCAAACAAGGCTATGGGAAGAAAAAAAACCGGCATTCGCCGCATCAGGAAAAAGGACCTGAGGCGCGACATCGAAGAGATGTTTCAGCAAAACCCCACCACGGCATACGAGCAGCGCACCATCTGCCGCAACTTCTCACTGACCACCCCGCCGGCCAGGCAGCTGGTGGCCGACATCCTGCAGGATCTGCTCTTGGAGGACTACATACGCGAATCGCCCCGCTACTGCTATCAGCTGAACGACGTCACGGGCGTGATGGACGGCAAATTCCACCGCAAAGCCAACGGCAAGAACACCTTCCTGCCCGATGAGGGCGGAGAGCCCATCTTCGTGGCCGAGCGCAACTCGATGCGCGCCATGGAGGGTGACCGGGTGCGCGTCAGCATGATGGCCCGACGCAAGAACCACATCCGCGAGGCCCGCGTGATCGAGATTCTTGAGAGAGCCGACAAGCAATTCGTCGGCACGCTGCAGGTGAGGAAGGAATACGCCTATCTGCTCACCGAAGACCGCACGCTGGCCACCGACATCATCATCCCCCGCAGCAACCTCAAGAAGGGCAAGAACGGCGACAAGGCGGTGGTGAAAATCGTGGAGTGGCCCGAAGACGCCAAGAACCCCATCGGCAAGGTGGTGGACATCCTGGGCGCCACCGGCGAGAACAACGCCGAGATGCACGCCATACTGGCCGAATACGGGCTGCCCTACACCTACCCCAAAGCCGTAGAGGCCGCCGCAGAGAAGATCCCCCTGGAGATCCCTCAGGAGGAGATCGACCGACGGGAGGATATGCGAGAGGTGCTCACCTTCACCATCGACCCGCGCGACGCCAAAGACTTCGACGACGCACTCTCCATCCGCCAGATCGGGGAACACCTGTGGGAAGTGGGCGTACACATCGCCGACGTGAGCGCCTACGTGACGGAAGGGAGCATCATCGACCGCGAGGCGCAGAAGCGCGCCACGAGCGTCTATCTGGTGGACCGCACCGTGCCGATGCTGCCCGAAAGGCTCTGCAACCTCATCTGCTCGCTGCGCCCCGACGAAGACAAGCTGACCTACAGCGTCGTGTTCAAAATCAACGAAAAAGGCGAGGTGAAGGACTGGCATCTGGCCCACACGGTGACGCGCAGCAACCGACGCTACTGCTACGAAGAGGTGCAGGAAATCCTCGAAGGCAAGGACGGCGACTACGCCGAAGAGCTGCGTCAACTGGACCGCTTCGCCAAAGTCCTGCGCGCCAAACGCTTCGAGGCGGGCAGCGTGGACTTCGACCGCACGGAGGTGCGCTTCGAGATCGACGAGGAGGGCAAGCCCCTCTCCGTGTATTTCAAGAAGAGCCAGGACGCCAACAAGCTCATCGAGGAATTCATGCTGCTGGCCAACCGCACGGTGGCCGAAAGCATCGGCAAGGTGTCCCGTGAAAAAGGCAAAAAGCAGAACCAGTCGCAGAAGACCTTCGTCTACCGCATCCACGAGACGCCCGACCCCGACAAGCTGATGAACCTCTCGGGCTTCGTGCAGAAGTTCGGCTACAAATTCAAGGCCGGACACGACACGAAAGGCATCAGCCAGAGCATCAACCGGCTCATGGCCGACATACGCGGCAAAAAGGAGCAGAACGTCATCGAACTGCTCACGCTGCGCTCCATGATGAAGGCCCGCTACTCCACGCACAACATCGGACACTACGGGCTGGCCTTCCCCTACTACACCCACTTCACCTCGCCCATACGCCGCTATCCCGACCTGATGGTGCACCGACTGCTGACACGCTACGCACAGGGCGGACGCAGCGCCAACCGCGAGAAATACGAGGAACTGTGCGACCACTCCAGCGACATGGAACAGCTCGCCGCACAGGCTGAGCGCTCCAGCATCAAATACAAGCAGGTGGAATACATGAAGGAGCGCCTGGGCGAAGTGTTCGAAGGCACCATCTCCGGCGTGACGGAATACGGGCTCTATGTGGAGGTCAACGAGAACAAGTGCGAAGGCATGGTGCCGCTGCGCGACCTCTGCGACGACTACTACGAATTCGACGAGAAAAACTACTGCCTGCGCGGGCGCCGCACCCATCGCCAGTACACCCTGGGCGACCAGGTGAAGATACAGGTGGCGCGCGCCGACCTCTACCGCAAGCAGCTCGACTACAAACTCATCCGCGACTAAGTGGCACAGACGCTCTCACAGACACAGACCCAAACCCTGACGCAGGAGCAACGCCTGCAGCTCACCCCGCAGCAGCTCCTGGCCGCCCGGCTGACGGCGCTCTCGCTTGACGAACTGAGGGAGCGCGTGGAGGCGGAGTGCATGGAGAATCCCTGGCTGGAGAAGCGCCACACCGGCGGAGGCACCCGCCGCAGTCCGCTGACCTATGAGATGGGCGAACGGGGCGAGACGCTCTCCTTCTATGACCGCCTCACCGAGCAGATGGGCGAATACGACCTGAGCGACCACGAGCGCGACATCCTGGAATACCTCATCGGTTCGCTCGACGACAACGGCTTCATCACCAAGCCGCTCAGCCAGATTGCCGACGAGCTGGAAATCTACCACAGCCTCTCGGCCTCGGAGGAAGAAGTCGGGAGGATGCTCGCGGTGCTGCAACAGTTTGACCCGCCCGGCATCGGCGCCAGAAATCTGAAGGAATGTCTGCTGCTGCAACATCCCAGCCAGAAGCTGCGCACGGTGTTCGAACACCATTGGGACGATTTCACCGGCAAACGCTGGGACCGCATACAGGACAAGATGGGCCTCACCGACGCCGAAGTGGAGCGTCTGCGCCGCGAAGTGCAGCACCTGAATCCCCGCCCGGGCAACAACCCGAGCGATCCCGTAGGGCGCGCCACGGAGACCATCAAGCCCGACTTCATCGTGGAAATGGACGACGAGGGAACCCTGCGTCTCTCGCTCAATCAGGGCGACGTGCCCTCCCTGCGTCTGAGCTCCGAGGCGGACGACAGCGGCAGCGAAGAGAGCGCCTCTTTCGTGCGCGAATATCGCGAACGCGGACAGCTGTTCATCGACGCGCTGACGCAGCGCCGCCTCACCATGACGGCGGTGATGAAAGCCATCATCAGGCTGCAGAGGCCTTTCTTCCGCGAAGGCGACGAAAACCTGCTGCGCCCCATGCGACTGGAGGATGTGGCCGAAAAGACCGGGCTGAATCTCAGCACCGTCTCGCGCGTCACCTCATCGAAATACGTGGAGACGCCCTACGGCATCTATCCCCTCAAATGGTTCTTCTCGGGCAGCAGCACGCAGGACGGTGAAGCCGTGTCCACCCGCAAGGTGAAGGCCGCCCTCAAAACCCTCATCGAGGCAGAAGACAAGACGGAGCCCCTGAGCGACGAGGCGCTCTGCACGGCGCTCCGGGAACAAGGCTACGACATCGCCCGGCGCACCGTAGCCAAATACCGCGAACAACTCGGATATCCACCCGCACGATACAGAAAATGAAACGACCCCGCTCTTTTAACTTTCTCACTCTGGCCCGCACCGTCTCCCTTATCTTCAGACCGAGCTACTACCCTACGGTGGCTTTTGCGGTGCTGCTCACCGTGACCTATCTCTCGCTGCTGCCCTGGAGCTTCAAGCTGTGGCTGCTGGCTGTTGTCTATCTCTTCACGGTGCTCATCCCGTGGGTGGGTGTGATGCTCTACCGCAAGGCCCACGGATGGTCGACCGCAGAGCTGAGCCGACGTCATCGCCGCTTCGTGCCCTACCTCCTGCACATCGTCTCCTACCTGTGCTGCTTCTCTATCATTGAAAACGTCCATATGCCCGCATTCGCCGGCGCGCTCATCGTGGCTTCGCTGATGCTCCAATGCGGCTGCACCATTATCAATATCTGGTGGAAAATCAGCATGCATTCGGCGGCCGCCGGCGCTGCCGTCGGCGCCTTGGTGGCCTACAGCCTGCTGCTCAACTACAACCCGGTCTGGTGGCTCTGTCTGTTGCTCCTGCTTTCGGGCTGTGTGATGTCCTCGCGCATGGTGCTGCTTCAGCACACGCTGGCGCAAGTGCTCTGCGGTTTCGGCTTTGGCATCCTTTGCGGCTTCGTCGGCATCATTCTTTCGTAACCCAAGTGTCCATCCACCGCTCCGCATAGGGCAGGTAGAGGTCGTGGCCGGCAGCGTTGAGGTGCGCCTTGTCCTGCGGCGCCTGGAAATAGCGGCGACGAAACTCCGCATCAAGCACGTGCACGGGGCAGTCACTGCGGAAATTGTCCAGGACGGGCACCTTCTTTTTCCGACATACCTTCAATATCGCCTTGTGGACACCCTCAAAACCGGGACGGTCCACCGCCCAAGGCGTGACGTAACCCACACGGGAGTGGGGACACTGCAAGCGGATGCGGTCGATCACGACAGCCAGCGAGTCGCGGAACATACGGAGCGAATCCTTGTTGCGGCCACACTTGTCGGCATCGTTGTGACCGGCGATGATGAGCACGATGTCGGCCTCGGGCGAGAGCTGCGCGTAGCGCACCGTCATGGCGGGTCCGAAGCGCTCCCGGGTGCGGTCGAAGGCCACGCAGCCGCCGTTGCGCCCGACATTCTGATAGGCATACCCGTGGCGCACAGCCCACTTGGCGTGCCAGGTCTCCTCTTTCGGAGCACGATGGTTGGCCACATAGGAGTCGCCGAAAACCGCAAGGGTCTGCCCCCGGAGCAAGAGGCAGGAGAGCAGATAAACGGCGGTGAAGAGTGTCTTTTTCATCTTTTTGCGGGCAAAGTTAAAAGAAAAATTTCAAATATCCCACTTTTTTCGTACTTTTGTCACAAGAAATGACAACAATCACCCTCCCGCTGCTTCGCACGCTCCTCAAGGAGCGCCCCGCCGACGGCCACAAAGGCACCTTCGGGCAGGCTCTTCTCATCGCCGGACAATGGGGCATGGGCGGCGCATCGATACTCGCTGCAAGGGCCGCTTTGGCAACGGGCGTGGGCAAGGTGTGCGTCTGTCTGCCCCGTCGCAACAACGACATCCTGCAGGTGGCTGTGCCCGAAGCCGTCCTCATGCACGACCCCTCGGAAACGCACTTCACGCAGGCGGTAGACCCCGCACCTTTCAGCGCCGTAGCCGCAGGACCGGCACTCGGCATCAGTGACGACAGCGCTCAGGCGCTTCGCAGCCAATGCGTCCTCGCCACCGGAAAACCGCTGCTGCTCGACGCCGATGCGCTCAACATCCTGGCCCGGCATCCCGAGTGGACGAAAGACGTGCCAGACGGCACCGTCATCACTCCGCACGGAGGAGAATGGCAGAGGCTCATAGAGGCCGGCGCCGATCTCTCCCGCTTCATCGTCGTGAAGAAAGGCCACCCCACCCTCATCCTGCCGCCCGGAGGCGATGAATCCGAGGCTTACGTCTGCCCTTGGGGCAACAACGGCATGGCCACCGCCGGCAGCGGAGACGTGCTGACCGGCATCATCGTCAGCCTCATGGCGCAGGGCTACGCCCCTTGGGAAGCCGCTCTCCTGGGCGTCTCGCTTCACGCGCTTGCCGGAGATGCCGCCCGCGACGCATTAGGCGAGCACAGCGTGACCGCCTCGGCCCTGGTGGACTTCCTCCCCGCAGCATTCAAAACCGTACGTAACAACGCATCCCAATGAAACGCATACTTGTGACCGGAGCCAGCGGCTTCATCGGCAGTTTTATCATTGAAGAAGCCCTCCGACAGGGCTACGAAACCTGGGCCGCCATGCGCCTGACCAGCAGCAAGGCCTATCTGCAGGACCCGCGCATACATTTTGTCGAGCTCAAACTCTCCGACCCCAAAACGCTGAAAGAACAACTGAAGAGTTGCGGCCGATTCGACTACATCGTCCACGCCGCAGGCGCCACCAAATGTCTGCGCCGCGAAGACTTCTTCCGCACCAACACCGAGGGCACCCGCCATCTGGCAGAAGCGCTGATGGAAACGGATCTGGTGCCGGAGCGCTTCGTCTTCATCAGCAGCCTGAGTGTATTCGGCGCCGTCAGGGAAACGCCTCCCTATCAGCCCATACGCCTCGATGACGAGGCCCGCCCCAATACAGCCTACGGCGAGAGCAAATGGGCTGCGGAAGAGTATCTGCGCAGCCTGCCCGTGGAGCGCTTCCCCTACACCATACTGCGCCCCACAGGCGTCTACGGCCCCAGGGAAAAGGACTACTTCGTCATGGTGCAAAGCATCAAGGGCCACATGGATTTTGCCGCAGGGCTCAAACCGCAGGACATCACCTTCATCTACGTGGCCGATCTGGTGCAGGCCGTCTTCCGCGCACTGACGACGCCGCAGGCTCTGGGGCGCGCCTATTTCCTCTCCGACGGTGCGGTCTACAGCTCGCGCACCTTCTCCGATCTGGTGCAGAAGGAGCTGGGCAACCCCTGGGTGCTGCACGTCAAGGCGCCGCTGTGGCTCATGCGCCTCATCTGCAGCGTCGGCGACTGGTGGATGCAGCGCACGAAACGCCTCATCGTGCTGAACCGCGACAAATACAACATCCTGACACAACGCAACTGGCAATGCGACATCGAGCCCGCCCGGCGCGAGCTGGGATTCGCTCCCGAATGGCCGCTGGAGCGCGGCGTGCGCGCCACCGTCAAATGGTATAAGGAAGCCGGATGGCTCTGAACCGAGAAATACTGCGCATCGCCCTGCCCAGCATCGTTTCCAACATCACGGTGCCGCTATTGGGGCTGGTGGACGTCGCCATCACAGGGCATCTCGGCGCCAAAGTCTATCTGGGGGCCATCGCCGTGGGCGGCATGCTCTTCAACGTCATCTACTGGATGTTCAGCTTCCTGCGCATGGGCACCAGCGGACTCACGGCACAGGCCTACGGCCGGCAAAGCGCGCACGACATCATGGACCAGCTGGCACGCGGCACGGTGGTGGCGCTGGCCCTCTCCCTGCTCCTCGTGCTGCTGCAGACGCCCGTGTCGCAACTGGCCCTGCATCTGATTGATCCCTCGGAAGAGGTGCGCCGCCTGGCCGCCCTCTACTTCCGCATCTGCATTTGGGGCGCTCCGGCCGCCCTATTGCTTTTTGTCTTCTCCGGCTGGTATGTGGGGATGCAGAATTCGCGTCTGCCCATGTGGGTGGCCGTCGTGCAGAACGTCTCCAACATATTCCTCTCCCTCGTCTTTGTCTTCGGCTGCGACATGGGGCTCCTCGGCGTGGCTTTGGGCACCGTAGCGGCACAATATGCCGGACTGCTCACCGCCGTGGTGCTGTGGTGGTGGCACTACCGCCGCTTCCTGCCCGTGCTCTCCTGGCACACGGCACTGGATGTGGGCGCCATGCTCAGCTTCTTCAATCTCAACAAGGACCTCTTTCTGCGCACGCTCTGTCTCATCGCCATCCACTTCTATTTCATCGCGGCAGGAGCATCACTGGGCGACACCGCACTGGCCGTCAACACCATGCTCATGCAGCTCTTCACCCTCTACAGCTACATCATGGACGGATTTGCCTGCGCCGGAGAGGCCATTGTCGGACGCGCCGTTGGGGCCGGCAACACACGACTGCATCGCATGACCATCGGGCGTCTGTTCCTGTGGGGAGGGCTGATGGTGGTGCTCTTTACCGCGGCTTACGGCCTCGGAGGAAGACCGTTTCTCTCGCTGCTCTCCAACAATGCCGATGTCGTGCAGGCGGCGCAGGTGTATCAACCCTGGACCCTGCTCATCCCGCTCTGCAGCGTCGCCACCTTCATTTGGGACGGCATCTTCATCGGCGAGACCGACACACGCGGCATGCTTCTGGCCACTGCCGTCGGCATGACGACGTTCTTCGTCCTCTATTGGTGGTGGGGCCCGCTATACGGCAACCACGGACTGTGGGCGGCCTTTCTCTCTTATCTCTTTGTGCGCGGACTCACCCAGACGCTCTACAAAAGGCCCTGGATCACGCAGGGGAAGAAAGGCTGAAGAAGGAGAAGTTGACGCTGCCGTAGGCGCGATGGTCAACGAACGCCGGATGAGAAGAGAAATCTTGAGCCTTGCCGTGCTCCAGAACAAAAAGGCCGCCCTCACGGAGCAAACTGCGTGAGAGCACCAGGTCAGGCAAGTCCTCAATGTTCTCCAACTGATAAGGCGGATCGGCAAAGATGAAGTCGAACTGCTCCCGACACCTGTTTAAAAATTGGAACACGTCCGCGCGTAAGGGAAGCGCCGCCGTATCGCCCAACTGCTCCACAAAACTCTTGATAAAACGATGGTGGAGCGGATCCTTCTCCACACTGATGACACGGGAACAACCGCGCGAGATTAACTCCAGAGTGATGCTGCCGGTGCCGCTGAAAAGATCCAAAGCCACGGGACCCTCCGACCAATCCAAATAGCCGTTGAGCACATTGAAGAGATTCTCCTTGGCAAAATCCGTCGTGGGCCGCGCCTTGAACGTACGTGGCACCTCGAAGTGACGACCCTTGTATTTCCCCGTGATGACGCGCATAGACTAGAGATATACCAAAGAGGGCAGAGCCTGCGGCTTCACCGAAGCAATGAACTCATGCACCCGATTCTGGAATTCGGGCGAAGCGTCATAGAGGTTACACGTGTCGTATTGAGAATCCATCTGCAGCAGATGCCACACACTCAGAAGGAAATAGAGACGGTCGGCATCGTTTTCGCAGACAAACGAGTTGGCATACTGCAGACGACCGCGGGAGGTGGCCACAATAAGAAGATTGGATCCTTCGACCACAACGTGAAAAGCGACGGCACCGCGATGGCCTCCCTCATAGTCTGCCGCGCGCATACCTTGAGCTCGGGAGGCGACATACTCCATCAGGCAGGCAGGGAAGTTCTGTATGGTGGCCTGAGGGAACACCTCTCTGAGCGACTGCTCTATGGCAAAAGGCAAATGGTAAATGCAGACCACCTCCAGGCCGGGCAGAATCTGTACGGCCAGATCTTCCGCACGCGCCGTGCTCTCGGAAAACACCTGACGGTAGATGGCCACGATGTCCTCACGGCGGAAGTCGTCGAGAGGAATCTGCGTAGTGGGCGCATCGGACAGGAAACGCACGCGCTCATAGTCGCGCCCCAACAAGCGTGGATGTGTGAGCAGTCGGGCAAAGTTGTCCGCCTCCGACTCACCTTCCTTCGCCGGCACCGTGTCTTCGATGACCAGCTGCCCGGAAGCTACGCTGTGGACGAGAAAAGAAAATCCACCCGCACAAGTGCGGATGGATAGACTGTAACTCATCAGGGAATTATTCCCAGTTGCCGGCATTGTTGTTCCAACCATTACCTGCATCACCTATCTTCAGGCCGGGATAAGCACCCTTGGCTTCTGCAGCTTCTTTGTTGTTGTAAATCAAGCGGGCACCGCGCTTACCCATACCTTTGAGGTAGCTATCATAGGGGGCGTTGCACTCCATCACCTGAATGATGGCGCCGGACTTGGTCGTGTTGGGGCAGGCGATGATCTCGAAGGTGTCGCCGCCGGAGAAGGGGATGTAGCGCAGAGAGTCGGCCACAAAACCATCCTTCTTGTAGAGAGAGTCCTGAAGGCTCACCCAAACGGTGTCACGACGGAAATCCTGCAAGCCGTTGGCAATGATGGCAGCCTGGTCGCCGCTGTTTACAATATCGGCTGCCTTGCGCTCGGTCAGGCCTTTGTCCATCTGCTCATCGGAGAGCGTGCCCTGCTTCATGACAATGGGCAACTTACCACTCTTGACGAAAGCGATCAGTACATCCCAATCGGCGCAGTATTCTCCATCAGGATGCTGGTTCTTGAATGCCTCTTCGGCATCACGAATTTCGAGCAGACGTGCCTTGACCACAGCCTCACGCGCAGCCACCTCGGCATTGAAGTCCTGGTCGTCGGCGATGCTGCGCCAACAAATGAACAAAAGTGCCACCGCACAGATGCCCAAAACTAAGTTAATTACTTTTTTCATGGTTTTATTTCATTTTTTTTCGTATATTCGCATCACAAATGTACGAAATTTAACGATAACTACCCCCAAAACGGGTACTTTTTTTGATAAAAACAGAGATTTTTCCACACGAGAGCATGCATAACGGGAATTTAGCAGCGAAGATATTGGAAAATTTTCCACATCAGGCCACTCCGGAACAACTCCAAGTGGTGCACCTGTGGGAAGACTTCCTGCTGAGCCGTGAGGCAGACCGGATTTTTGTGCTTAAAGGATATGCCGGAACCGGCAAAACGAGCCTCATTGCCGCCCTGGTGAAAACATGGACTTCCCTGCAGCAAAGAGTGGCGCTCCTGGCACCCACAGGACGGGCCGCGAAAGTCATGAGCGACTACTCCGGACTCCCAGCCTTCACCATCCACAAATTCATCTACCGGCGCAAGAGCTTCGGCGACGACGAACATTTCACCGCCATGCCTAATCTGGTGCCCGGCACCCTGTTTCTGGTGGACGAAGCCTCCATGATACAAAACTACGGCATCAGCGGAGGGCTCTTCGGCGAAGGACAACTGCTCGACGATCTCATCCGATTCGTTTACACCGGACGCGACTGCCGCCTGATGCTCATCGGTGACGAAGCGCAGCTGCCGCCCGTGGGAGAGACAGAGAGCCCCGCGCTGAACAGCGACAACCTGGAAGGCTACGGACTCTCCGTGACGGAGTTCACCCTGCGACAAGTGGTGCGCCAAACCGAGGCCTCCGGCATCCTGTGGAACGCCACCATGCTGCGCACCCTGCTCACCGAAAGAGAAGTCTTTGATTTCCCACGATTGCGGCTGCAGGGATTTGCCGACATCCGGGCCGTGAACGGCAACGAACTATTGGAGGCTATGGAAGAGAGCTACTACCGCGTGGGAGAAGACGAAACCATCGTGGTGACACGCAGCAACAAGCGTGCGGCCCTCTTCAATCAGGGCATACGCGCCCGTATCTTGGATCACGCCGAGGAACTGTGCTCAGGCGACCGCATCATGATTGTGAAGAACAATTACCGATGGATGCCAGCCCCTACAGCCAAGGAAAACCAGATATCTTCCTTCCTGGCCAACGGCGATATGGCCGTTGTGCGCCGCTACAGCAACGAGCGCGAGCTCTACGGCCTGCGCTTTGCCGATGCTACGATCGAACTGCCCGACTACAACCGCATGGAGATTGACGCCACTATCATGATGAACACGCTTCAGAGTGAGAGTCCCGCCCTCACGGCAGAACAGCAGAAAGCCCTCTGGGACGCCGTCTGGAACGACTACGACGATATTCCCGGCAAGAAAGAGCGTATGGAGAAAATGAAGCAGGACGTCCATCTGAACGCCCTGCAAATCAAATACGCCTATGCCGTCACCTGTCACAAAGCACAGGGCGGACAATGGGCCCATGTCTATATCGATCAGGGATACGTGTCGGAAGACATGCTTTCCGAAGACTACTTCCGCTGGCTCTACACCGCACTGACACGCGCCACGGAGAAGGTGTTCCTCATCAACTGGCCCCGCCAACAACAGGAGACGGCGGAAGGGGACGACTGAGCGGCGACTTACGCCGTGGCCATCTCCACCACCTTGTCAACGGCTGCCTTCAGACCGTCGACATTCTTACCGCCAGCCTGTGCGAAATGAGGCTGACCGCCACCGCCGCCCTGAATAAGACGGCCGGCTTCGCGCACCATCTGGCCCGCATTTTTGCCTTCCTTGGTGAGATCCTCAGAAAGCGACACTGTGAGCGAAGGCTTTCCTTCCGAGAAACCGCCGATGACCACGAGCGTCTGCTCGGTGAAAGCGCCGCGCAGCTGGAACGCCATATCCTTGGCCGTCTGCGCCTCAATCGGAAGAACGCCTGAAATGACACGCACACCGTTCACCTCACGCGCCTTTGCAATGAGACTCTCCTTATATTTTAGCGCAGCCTCCGCCTTGAAGCCGTCCACCTGCTTCTTGAGCTCGGCGTTGTCATTGATGGCCTTTTTGACGGTGGACATTAAATCGGGAGCGTTGTTGAACAGAGCACGGAGATCCGCCATACTGTCCTGCAGACGGTCAAGCAAATCCTCCACAGCCTTGCCAGTGATGGCTTCTATGCGGCGCACACCGGCAGCCACACTGCTCTCGGAGACGATGCGCATCATGCCGAGACAACCGGTGGAAGAAGCGTGACATCCGCCACAGAACTCCACACTCGTGCCGAACTGCACCACGCGCACCCGGTCGCCGTATTTCTCACCGAAGAGCGCGATGGCGCCCAACTTCTTGGCTTCTTCTATCGGGGTGTCACGATACTCCTGCAAAGGAAGGTTCTCGCGTATCTTTTCGTTCACCAAATGCTCCACCTCACGCAACTGCTCTGCGCTGACCTTCTCAAAATGGGAGAAGTCGAAACGCAAGCCCTCTGCGCTTACCAACGAGCCCTTCTGCTCCACATGAGCGCCGAGCACCGTGCGTAAGGCCTCATCCAGAAGGTGCGTGCAAGTGTGGTTGGCCTCAATGGCGCGGCGACGGTCCACATCAACACAGGCCATGAACTCTGAATCGGGATTTTGAGGTATCTTGTTGAGGATGTGCACGGACACACCGTTTTCCTTCTTGGTGTCCAACACTTGAATGGTCTCTTCACCATTGACCAGCTCGCCGGAATCACCAACTTCACCACCCATTTCGCCATAGAAAGGCGTCTCATCAAGAATGGCCTCATAGACCATGCCCTTCTTCTGCTTCACCTCACGGTATTTGAGGATGTGACAGGTGTATTCCGTAAAGTCATAACCCACGAAGCGGCTTTCGCCCTCGCGCAGCACATGCCAGTCGCCCATCTCCACCTGAGCGGCGTTGCGGGCGCGAGCCTTCTGCTTCTCCATCTCAGCACGGAATCCGTCCTCGTCCACCGCAAGTCCCTTCTCGCGGCAAATCAGCTGGGTGAGATCCAGAGGGAATCCGTAGGTGTCAAACAGCGTGAAGGCTCTCTCACCGGAAAGCATGTTGCTGCCGGCGGCCTTGGTCTCCTCGACCAGCTTATCCAACAGGCGGATGCCCGTCTCCAAAGTGCGCAGGAAAGAATCTTCCTCTTCCTTCATCACCTTCATGATGAGCTCCTTCTGGGCCGCGATTTCGGGGAATGCCGCACCCATCTCTTCCACCAGGCAGGGCACCAGTGAATACATAAACGCCTGCTTCTGGCCGAGGAAGGTGTAACCATAGCGCACGGCACGGCGCAGGATGCGTCGGATTACGTAGCCGGCTTTGGCGTTGGAAGGCAGCTGGCCGTCGGCGATGGAGAAGGCGATGGCACGCAGGTGGTCCACAATGACACGCATGGCAATGTCCTTCTCTTCATTCTCTCCGTAGTGCGTCCCGGCCTTCTCGGCCATCACGCGAATGAGCGGCTGGAAAACGTCGGTATCATAGTTGCTCGTCTTGCCCTGCATCGTGCGCACCAGACGCTCGAAGCCCATACCCGTGTCGATTACCTTGGCGGGCAGAGGCTCCAGAGAGTGGTCGGCTTTGCGGTTGTACTGCATGAAGACCAGGTTCCAGATTTCGATAACCTGAGGATGATCTTTGTTCACCATCTGCGCTCCGGGCACCTTCAGCTTCTCCTCCTCGGAGCGGCTGTCGATGTGTATCTCGGAGCAGGGGCCGCAGGGACCCGTGTCGCCCATTTCCCAGAAATTATCGTGCTTGTTACCGTTGATGATGTGGTCTTTCGGCAGATACTGCTCCCAAATCTTGGCAGCTTCTTCGTCACGCTCGAGGCCTTCTTCTTTACTGCCCTCGAAGACGGTGGCATACAGGTCTTTGGGGTCGAGCTTGAGCACGTCCACCAGATACTCCCAAGCCCAGGAGATGGCCTCCTTCTTGAAATAGTCGCCGAAGCTCCAGTTGCCCAGCATCTCGAACATGGTGTGGTGGTAGGTGTCGTGCCCCACCTCCTCCAAGTCGTTGTGTTTGCCGCTCACACGCAGACACTTCTGTGTGTCGGCCTGACGGCGGCTCTTGGGGGTGGCGTTGCCCAGAATGATGTCCTTAAACTGGTTCATGCCGGCATTGGTGAACATCAACGTGGGATCGTCCTTGATGACCATGGGGGCAGAGGGCACAATGAGGTGTCCTTTGGATTCAAAGAATTTCTTGAAAGACTCTCGTATTTCGTTTGCAGTCATAATAGAATGTTTTTTTCGGGTGCAAAATTACAAAAAAATATCAAAAAGAGAAAAACTGTCCCCAATCTGCTTTTATCTATCAACTATTTTTTGTACTTTTGCAACGAGTTATCACACGAAATCATGGCACTGAATCCCAACAAAGACCTCAAACTGTACTACTCCATCGGAGAAGTGGCCCAGGAATTCGGGGTCAACGAGTCGCTTTTGCGTTTCTGGGAATCCGAGTTTCCCAGCATCGCCCCGAAGAAGAACGGCAGGGGCGTCAGGATGTACACCAAAGAGAATATTGAGGAGATTCGCCTCATTTACAATTTGGTGAAAGTGCGTGGTATGAAGTTGTCCGTTGCTCAAAAGACGCTCGCTGCCAAACGCGGCGCCGTACAGAACACCACACAGGTTCTTGAGCAGTTGCAGCAAGTGCGCAACGAGCTTGTGGAGCTACGTAAGCTTCTTAACGGCCTTTAAGCCCATCTTTTCCAATTCGCGCACAACATCGTCGACATCGTCGGCCTGCACCTCCACTTGGAGCACCACCGTCTGTGCCGTTTGCCCCATACCCTTTTTCTTGCGCCCGATGAGCGGCAGGTGACGCAGCCAGTTGCGGTGTTTTTTCCCCAATATGATGTTGCGGTCGTCCTTGTCAAGCACGATGCTTCCGCTTCCGATGGCCTGATAGAGCTCCTCTCTCAGGCGCACGCCGTGCAACTCGCAAAGCCGGTCCTCCAAGTAGCTGTTGCGCTCGATGTCCAACTCTTCGAACAGCGCGGCCAGACGCTCTTTGCCCACACGCTGCAACTCGCGGTCGTTGCGTTTGAGCATCGAAGTGATTTTGCTGCGAGCTTTGGCGGTGGTGGCGTAGTCGAGCCACTCCTTGGACACGCGGTTCTGCTTGCCGGTGAGGATTTCCACCTGGTCGCCGCTTTCGAGATGATAGCCCAAACCCTCCAGCTTGTGATTGACCTTGGCGCCGATGCAATGGGTACCGAGGAAGGTGTGGATGGAGAAGGCGAAATCGAGCACGGTGCTGCCCGCCGGCATCGTCTTGAAGTCGCCCTTGGGGGTCACGACGAATATCTCGCTGGCATAGAGGTTCAGCTTGATGGTGTTGAGGAAATCCACCGCATTGGGCTGAGGATCGTCCAATATCTCCTTGATGGTAGAGAGCCAGCGGTTGAGTTCGTTCTCGCTGTCTTCGGCCTCCTTGCCTCCTTCCTTATATTTCCAATGGGCTGCAAAACCCTGCTCCGCAATCTCGTCCATACGGCGCGAACGGATTTGCAACTCTATCCAGCGGCCGCGCTTCGACATAAGCGTCGTCTGCAGAGCCTGATAGCCGTTGGCCTTCGGATGTGAGAGCCAGTCGCGCAAGCGCTCCGGATGCGGGCGGTATATGGACGAGGCAATGGCGTAGATGCGCCAGCACTCCTCCACCTCATCTTCCTGTCGCGGCGTGTCGAAGACGATGCGCACGGCCAGGAGGTCGTACACCTCCTCGAAAGGCACCTTCTTGTTTTGCATCTTGCACCAGATGCTGTAGGGCGACTTGATGCGGGCCTTGATGTCATAGTGCAAGCCGGCGGCGTCCAGCTTCTCGCGAATGGGCGCCGTGAACTCGTCGAAGATGCCGATGAGGTCCTCTTTCTGCTCCCCGAGTCGGGTCTGTATCTGGGTGTAGGCCGCAGGCTGCTCGTAGCGGAAAGCCAAATCCTCCAGCTCCTCTTTGATTTTGTTCAGGCCGAGACGGTTGGCCAGCGGCGCGTAGATGTAGAGCGTCTCACCCGCAATCTTATACTGCTTGGCCGGCAACTGACTGCCCAAAGTGCGCATGCCCTGCAGGCGATCGGCTATTTTCACCAGAATCACCCGGATGTCGTTGCTCATCGTCAGGAGCAACTTCTTGAAATTCTCCGCCTGCACCGAAGCCTGATCGCCGAAGATACCGCCGGAGATCTTCGTCACACCGTCCACGATTTCGGCAATCTTCGGCCCGAAGATGTTGCCGATGTCCTCCATCGTGTATTCCGTGTCTTCCACCACATCGTGGAGCAGTGCGGCACAGATGCTGGTGCTGCCCAACCCGAGCTCTTCCGACACGATTTGTGCCACCGCCAGCGGATGCATGATGTAGGGTTCGCCGGAAATGCGTCGCACACCTTCATGAGCCTGACGGGCAAACTTGTAGGCACGGTCGATCAGGTCCACCTTCTTGCGGTGGGGCGATGCCAGATAGGTCTTGATGAGGCGCTGATAGGCGACACCGATACGTTCCTCTTCCGTCATCTCTCTCGTGTTTTGCGTGTTATCAGATTGGGGCTTCCGGATAAATCAGCGACGGCGGCGGCGGGCTCTCGACTTGCGGCGGGCCGACGTGCTGCGTTTCACCGCCGTCTGGGTCTTGGGGGCGATGACGGTCGTACGCTGCGTCAGATACTTGTCGGCCTGGAAGGCGTAGACGTCGTCCTCGTTGCGCACAAAATTAACCGCTTTGCCATCAGGCAGACGCAAGGCATGACCTGCAGGCACGATGTTGGTGCGGTATTGGGGATTGAGCTCCTTGAGCGTAGCCAGAGACACTTCGCACACAGCCTCCACCTGCTCCAGCGCCACACGCTGCTTCACCTGCACCGTGTCGCTCTCTCGGGGCAGCGTGCCGTCGGAGGGATAGATGTCATATTCGCAATAGTACGTCATGATGTAGTTGGCAGCGATGAACTCCGGCACGATGAGACGCGTCTCCGCAGGCAGATAGGAATATATCCGCCAGAAGTCGCGCTGGTCGTCAGCCCGCGCAATGGCCTTCTCCACCGTCGTCTCTCCACCCTTGTAGGCAGCCAAAGCCAGCGACCAGTCGCCCAATGACGTGTAGAGCTTCCTGAGGCGCTCCACCGCCACCTCCGTCGAGCGCACGGGATCGAGACGCTCGTCCACCAGGCTGTTCACTTCCAAGCCATTAATCTGAGCCTCGCGCACGCCGATTTGCCAAAGACCTGCGGCGTCGCCGGTCTTCTTCTCGGCGTCCAGACGACTCAGCACAACAGGCAGGTAGCGCAGCTCCAGAGGCATGCCGTTGGCCTCGAGGGCCTCTTCGAAGTACGACATATAGCAGTTCATCAGACCGAGCATCACACCCACCCTGCTCTTGAGGGGCTCCTGAGTGTATTGGTCGATACATCCCTGCACGGCTTCACTGTAAGGCATCTCAATGATGTTGGGCAAACGCTCCAATCGCGACACGATGACATCGCCCTGTGCACTGAGCGTCAAAGCGGCGACATTCATCGCCAGCAAGAGCAAACATTTCTTCATATTCATGGCTTTGTGTTTCATTGGTTCAAAATTCCAGTTGACATCCTATTCCGTGACTGCTGCTCCAGCGGTTGCCTTCCAACAGCCGGCTGTTGATGGTGGCGGGCACGACGCGAAGCGTGAGGTCACGACTGATGTCGAAGGTGGAGAGCTCGGCGTCGATATAAGCATCCACCACACTGAGGGCGTAGATGGCCAGCATCACGAAGATGGAGAGGTCGCGATAACGCCGGTAGGTATTCTTTCTGTTCTTGAAAATTTCTTTGAAACGGTCCTCCTTGCCCGTGATGTCGTAGCCGATGGGGAGCATCTTCTCGTAGCTCTTCGTGTTGGGGTTGGAGTCCATGATGTCCAAGTAGGCCTGATTGTAGTCGGCCAGCATCTGGGCGTTCCACGTGAGGGCGTAGATGCAGCCGAGAAATCCGCCGTAGATGATGGGCAGCTTCCAGTATTTTCGGTTGTAGATCTGCCCCAGTCCCGGAACCACCAGACCCAGCCACATGGCGCGAATGGGGTCGGGCTTCCAGAAGGCTTTCTTGTCGTAGAGCTCCCGCTCGTCGACTACCACCCGCGAGAGACTGTCGGCCATCACGCTGCGCGAAAGGCTGTCGCTCACGGCTTTCACCGCCGCAGTATCCACCGCCAGAGCGTGATCGGGCGAAATCTCCGCTTCCAACACATCCGTCGCCCCTCCGTCGGCCTTGAGCAACACCTCCAAAGAGTCCGCCGGCGCTTCTCCGCCGGTCGTCTGGGCTTTGGTCTGCATCAGCCCCAGGAGCAACAGGATGGTCAGCGCGTATCTCAATCCTTGATGCGGTCGAGTGTTTCGATGATGCGCTCCATCTCGCCGTCGTTGGCAAACGGAATCACGATTTTCCCGCGTCCGGTCTCGCTGCACGTCAGCTCCACCTTGACGCCGAAGTAGCGCGAAAGGCTGTCTTTCAGCATCTCATACTCCTCGCGGTGCTTCTGCGACTGGCGGGCCTGCAGACGACCCTGCGCCGTCTTGATGCTGCCGCCCTGCGCCAGCTCCTTGGCCAGCTCTTCCACACGCCGCACGCTCATGCCGCCTTCCTTGCGGATGGCCTCAAAGAGCTTCAGCTGCATCTTGGCGTCGCCCACGCTGAGAATGGCGCGCGCATGACCCATGTCGATGTCGCCGTTCTTGAGCGCCATCTGTATGGCGGCGGGCAACTTCAGGAGTCTGAGGTAGTTGGCCACCGAAGCGCGGTTTTTGCCCACACGGGCCGAGAGGCGCTCCTGCGTCATCGAATAGCGCTCCATGAGGTTCTGATAAGCCAGCGCGATTTCCAGAGCGTTCAGGTCCTCACGCTGGATGTTCTCGATGAGGGCCATCTCCATCATCTGCTCGTCGTCGACGGTGCGGATGTAGGCGGGAACGGTGGTGAGACCGGCGATTTGCGAAGCCCTCCAGCGACGCTCGCCGGCGATGAGGATGTAGCTGCCGTCGCCCATGTCGCGCACGGTGATGGGCTGCACGATGCCGATTTCGGCGATGCTCGCCGCCAGCTCTGCCAACGCCGTTTCGTCGAACTCGTGACGGGGCTGATCGGGATTGGGCTTGATGAGGTCCACGGGCACTTCGCTGATGCTGCCGCTGCCGGCGGTCATCACGGGCTCGGTGCTGATGAGCACATCGAGGCCCCGACCCAAAGTGTTGTATTTCTTCTTGATGGCCATACTTTAAGATGCTTTCCTGATGATTTCTTCCGCCAGCTCCAGATGGTTTTTGGCGCCCATGGAGTCGGCGTCGTACTGAATGGCGGGCAGTCCGTGACTGGGCGATTCGGCCAGACGCACGTTGCGCTGGATGATGGTGTCGAAGACCAGCTCGTTGAAGTGCTTCTTCACCTCGGCGTAGATCTGGTTGGACAGACGCAGACGTCCGTCGTACATCGTCAGCAGGAAGCCCTCGATCATGAGCGCTGGATTGAGACGGTTCTTCACCAGGCGGATGGTGTTGAGCAGTTTGCTGATGCCCTCCAGCGCGAAGTATTCACACTGCACGGGGATGATGACGCTGTCGGCCGCCGTGAGGGCGTTCACAGTGATGATGCCCAACGAGGGGCTGCAGTCGATGATGATGAAATCGTAGTCGCCGCGGATTTCGGCGAACATCTTGGCCATCACCCGCTCGCGCTGCTGCATGTTGAGCAGCTCAATCTCGGCGCCCACCAGATTGATGTGGCTGGGCAGGATGTCGAGGTTCTCGAAGTCGGTGGTGTAAACGGCCTCGCGGATATCGGCTTTACCCACCAGCACCTCGTAGATGCTGCAGTCGAGCTGCGAAGAGTCCACGCCCAATCCGCTGGAGGCGTTGGCCTGCGGATCGGCGTCCACCAGCAGCACTTTCTTCTCCAGCGCTGCCAGAGAGGCGGCCAGGTTCATCGACGTTGTGGTTTTCCCCACACCGCCCTTCTGATTGGCCACTGCTATGATTTTACCCATAGGAACGTTGTTTATCGTTGGGGATGCACGATATTATGCACCCCATTTATGCGGCAAAGTTACAAAATATTTGCCTAATGCGTCGGCTCCGGGGCCAAATATTTCGTTTTTTAAGGTTTTTTTTCTACTTTTGCAGGGAAAACAAGCACCTCGGGCCCATGAAATACTATCTCATTGCCGGCGAAGCCAGCGGCGACCTTCACGCCAGCCGCCTCATGCAGGCGCTCGCTGAGCGCGACCCCCAAGCCGAGTTTCGCTACTTCGGCGGCGACGCCATGCAGCGTGTCGGCGGCACCCTCGTGCGCCACTACAAGACGCTCGCTTATATGGGTCTGGTGCAGGTCGTTCGTCATTTGCCCACGATTCTGGGCGGCATGCGCCAATGTCGGAGCGACATCGCTTCGTGGCGACCCGACTGCCTCATTCTGGTGGACTATCCGGGCTTCAATCTCAAGATCGCCCAATGGGTCAAACAGCACTCCGACATACCCGTCCACTACTACATCGCGCCGAAGATCTGGGCCTGGAAGGAAGGGCGCATCCGCCTCATCAAAGCCTATGTGGACCGCCTCTACTGCATCCTGCCCTTCGAGGTGGATTTCTATCGCCGCCACCGCTATCGGGTGGACTATGTGGGCAATCCCAGCCTCGACGAAGTGGACGATTTCATCGCCAAAAACCCGGCACCGAAGCGCAAACCCACCCTGCTGCTTCTGCCCGGAAGCCGCCGGGCGGAGATTGCGGACAATCTGCCCCGCATGCTTGCCGCCGTATCGAAGGTGAGCGGCTACGACGTCGTCGTCTCGCGTGCGCCCCATCTGCCCGAGTCGCTCTTCTCGGAAGCGCTGCGTCACGGCGCACAAGTGTCCACAGAGTCCAGTTTCCGGCTGCTTCAGGGCGCCACAGCCGCACTCGTCACCAGCGGAACAGCCACACTAGAAACGGTGCTTTTCGGCGTGCCTCAGGTGGTTTGCTACTACATTCGCGGCGGATGGGCGTTGCGACTCGTGCGCCGTCTCTTTCTCAAGGTGCCGTTCATATCGCTGGTCAATCTGGTGGCTGGTCGCGAGGTGGTGACGGAACTCGTCGGCCCCGACATGACGCCGGAGAAAGCTTTGGAGGCACTTTGCCGCATCCTGCCCGGAGGCTCCGAGCGCGAGAAGATGCTGGAGGGTTATCGCGACGTGCGTCGCCGTCTGGGCGCCGTCGGTGCACCCCGTCACGCCGCTGCACTCATCCTCCAGTCCCTCAAGTGAGAACACTTTGAGGATGAGTTGCTCAATGCGTTGACGCAGTTGTAAGATATTGTTGTCTTTCGCCAGGTCTCCGATGGGGGGATATCCCAACTCGTCTATCTCTACATTCCGGATACTAAACTCTGTGCGGAAGCCGGTATAACCAATGGCAAAGAGAAGGGTGAAAAACAGCAACGCAGGGAGAGTTAGTACCCATTGGGAGTCCACATACAGATGACGAACCTCCATGTTGCACACGAAGGAGACTATGGAGGTGGCTACGAATGCCTGCAGCAAATAAAGGAGCGAGACGAGAATCAATCACACCCCAATGCGGCGGTCCAAAAGAAGCACACCATCGTGGGTGTTGTAGACATAACATTCAAACTCATTGCTGCAAAGTTACGAAAAACCAGTCTAATGCGTTGAATAATGAGGAAAAAGTTTCTTCTTATCTTCTGAATTTTAAAAAGCCCCGCATTTTTTTGAGATGCGGGGCCTTGACAAAACAGAATAAATGTGCTTATTTCTTAGGAGTGGCGGGGTTGGCCATAAACATCCTCACTACCTGTCGTGCGCTGGCGGGTTCGGGCGAAGAGAAATCGATAGTGCCATCGGGGAACGTCACCTTGCCAATGTAGAGCATAGTGCTGTTGTATGCCGATGTCATAGTGACTTCCTGGCTCTTGCCTACGCCGTCTACGAAGACGCTGACAGTGCAGGGACCCTCAGTTACGAAGTCACACCAACTGTCACCATGGGATGCGTAATAGTGTAGATAAATATAGTAATCACCACTATTGAGGTTATCCCAATAAATATTCTCGATGGCAGCACGGCTATAGTCGAATTCATCGGTATTTTTAGGATTGATATAGTAACCGCGGGTATTATCATAGTCGAGATGTCCATCGGTAAATGTGTTGGACTTTTGGGCATAGTAGATGTGTCCCTGAGAGCCGTTGTACCAATTGTGGTTGCCGGTGTAGCCGGCCTCGAACACGTGCAGGTCAATGTCGGCACCATAACGCCAGGTGAGTGTCACTTTGAGTCTTCCGACGCCGGATACAATAGTGCCTTCGCCGGTCTCGGTGTTGATTTCGGCTTGCTCAACTGTCTCTTCCGTAACGGTTTCTACTGTTTGGTCGATTTCATCGATGGTCTTACCTTTCAACTCTGAAAGACCGCCAACCTCATCAGCTACGTTCGACACGATTTCCTGGAATTGTTCTGGCGTGGTCTCGGTTACGGTTACTGTTCCGGATGTGACCTGCTGAACATCGCTGGTAACTTTGGAGACAACGGCTGTCACATGAATGACAGCGTCATAGAGCACACTGGAGCGATCTTCCGTGATTGTGGTATTGATTGTAGCAACAACATCGAGCATCACATTCATGTTGTTGAACGCAATGAAGATATTTTCTTTTAACTCATTGCTGATGGCTGCTCTTGTAATTGCACGTGCAGCGCTCTCTTGTACGCTGGGAATGTCTGCCACGCCCGCAAAAATTTGGCTCGCTTCGCCGCTGATGACAGATGCGTCAATCTTGCCTGTCCCGAGGTTCTGATTAAAAACATAACTGGTCTCGCCGACAGAAATGCTGCGCACCTCCTGATTCTCTCCAAACAGAACTGCTGCGGGAGTGGAATTTGCCGTGCCGTTGTTGAGCAGAGCGCTCATACGAGTCACCTGATTGTTTTCGTTGGCAGAGGCAAAATAGGCATTGCCGCTTTGGCTGCCAATCATTGCTGCATCATAACCCTCGCTGCTCGTCATATAAAACGCATTGACTGGAGCCGCAGGAGTCTGCGGGTCAGTGTCTTCGTCGTTGTCGTTCGCCCCGGGGTTAGTCTCAGTTGTTGGTGTGGGTACGTCATCATCATCGCCGCAAGAAACGACTGTCATTGAGAGTCCTACAAGAAGTAGTGGGACCAAAAAAAGTGTTTTCTTCATCGTTTGATAAATTTTTAAAGGTTGTACAAAAATGTTTTTGATGCAAATGTACAACATTGTATTTCCATGAGCAGTGTCAAAATCGCAGAAAAAAGTTACAAATTTACATTTTCTTGATTTTAGGACAAATACAGAAGGTGAGAACGAGTGGTGAACGAGTAGTATACGAGTAAGAACGAGCTATCTCGTACACTCCACGTAGTCTGTTCGTAGTTGGCTCATGGTCTGCGTAGGTTCTGAATGGTAGAGTCGGTTGCGTATGGTTGAGATACAGCAGAGCTTGCAATGCCGCACTTCGGCCAAGGCGATGGGCAAAACGAATGCCGTCACGAGGTGCAAAAACAAGCGGCTTTACCGCGAAAGGCCTAACTGAAACAGGCCATTGGATTGCTCCGACGGTCTATTCTTAGATATCCCCTCTCAAAGGCCCTATAGTCCTACGGGGAAATTTTTGCGCGATAACCGGGAAAACCTTGTTCCCTAACTGGAGAAAAGAAACTATTGCTGTTCGCTAAAAGTTGTTATATTCATAGCTGTCTTCAATATTACTTCAACGAAAAGAATTCAAATCCGTTTCGTATAAAAAACATGCTTAAGCGACTATATTTCAAAAGCCGATTTACAAACTTATATTGGACAGTAGTGGCGGACAACAATAAAAAAATACTGGGTCAAATAAAGGGCGCAGGAAAACCGGCGCCCAGTCTTGTCAAAAAAATCGGAATGATTAGAGGCAAATGCCCCAAAAAAACGGTCTCAAGCCAGGAGGGCGCTGCACATGGCCTCAATGGCGGGCACATCGCTCTCCTTCATGCGGGAACGGATCGTCACCATCGGCTCCACGATCGTGATGTCCTTCATCTGCTCCAGCAGGCCGCGCATCGTCTTGCCGGCGGAAGGCGCCCAAGAACCGTTCTCCAACAGCGCCACACGGCGCTTCTGGAAGCCCTTGATGAGCAGATGGTGGAGGAAGTCGTACATGGGCGGGAAGACGTTGGCATCGTAGCTGGCGGCGCAGCACACGAGGCGCGGATAACGGAACGCATCCTCGATGACTTCGGCCAAATCGTCACGCGAGAGGTCGCTGACGACCACCTTGGACGCACCCTGTGAGCGGAGCACTTCGGCCACTTTCTCGGCGGCGGCCTTCGTGCCGCCGTGAATGCTGGCATAGGCCACCAGAACGCCCTCGTTTTCAGCCTCGTAGCGCGACCAGATGTCGTACAGGCGCAGGGCTTCGGCCAAATCTTTGCCCCTGAGCACCGGACCGTGCAGCGGGCAGATGGTGTCAATCTGCAGCGGCGCAGCCTTCTTGAGCACATTCTGCACCTGCACGCCGTATTTGCCGCAGATGTTGAAGTAGTAACGGCGCGCCTCGCAGGCCCAGTCGGCCAGAGTGCCGTCGGCGTTGTATTCCTCCTTGCAGATGGCGCCGAATTTGCCGAATCCGTCGGCGGCGAAGAGCACGCGCTCCTCGCTCTCATAGCTCATCATCACCTCGGGCCAATGCACCATCGGCGCTGCCACGAAATGCAGCGTGTGGTGACCTAGTTCCAGAGTATCACCCTCTTTCACCAGAAGCAGACGGCCCTCAAAACCGGCGCCGTCGAAGAAGTTGGGCAGCATCTTGGCGGCTGCGGCGGAGCACACAAGCGTCATCTGGGGATAAAGGCCCATCACCTCACCGATGAGTCCGGCATGATCGGGCTCCATGTGGTGGCAGACGAGATAGTCGGGCAGACGGCCTGCAAGGGTCTCCGAAAGCTGACGCTTCCACTGCGCTCCCACACGGGCGTCGGCCGTATCCATCACGGCGATCTTGTCGTCGAGGATGACGTAGCTGTTGTAACTCATGCCTTCGGGCACCACATACTGGCTCTCGAAGAGGTCGATGTCGAGATCGTCGGCACCGATATAGCGAATTTTGCTTGATATTTCCATTTTTGTCATTAGTTTCGTGACAACTTTCATTAAAGATACGGGACAAAGATATGAAAAAAAAATGAAAGTTGAAAGCTGAAAGCCGAAAGTTGGGGGATAACGTCTGCGTATTTTCCGATTTAGGACAAAAACCACCTTGCATACGGTCTCACTTTTCACTCAACAAAGACAAGACATCACATCTCCGAACGAAAAATGTGTGAAATGTTTTTTTCCAGACCGGAATACAAGTCTAAACAAGCAAAGAGCTGCCGATTAATTGGCAGCTCTTTGTTCTATGACGGTATGCCGTCACCGGATTCTTCGTTCTTATTTCTTCCCTAGGAAGTTGAAGCCAAAGGTAAAGAAGAACGTGTTGTTGGTGTACTGCCGCAGGTGTCTGGCCAAACCGATATCGACGCCCAGGTTTGCATAGTACTGCTTGTAATTGAAGCCCGCACCGATGCGGTAGGTGCTTTCGAATTCGCTCGTCTTGGTCAGACCGCCAAAGGTGAAGCCGAAGAAGGGCTGCACGTACATGTCACGCGACACACGAATGTGGTAGCACGCCAAAACCGGCGCGTAGATGGCGTGATCGTGATATGTGACTTCATCGTAGGAAGTGTAATTCAAGCCCTTGTCCATGTAGTAGAGACCGGTCTCCAAATAGATGGGGAGCGTACGCGAGAGTCGGTAATCGAAGGCGAGACCTCCCTGCACCATCGCCAGACGGTTAGTGAGGCGATTGGTGTATACCATAGTGTTCACGCTCATGCCGAGGCGAACACCCAGGTGATAGCGCGCCGGCAGTTTATCGGTGGTGACGGAGGACTTTTTGGGAGGAGCGGCGTTAAGGGTGGCTGCCGAGAACACCATCAGTGCAATCAGCAGGTGTTGGATGGTCTTGTTCATGTCCTTTATATTTTATTTTAATCGATGTTTTTCGTAATAGGGAGACTCACCAACCCCAGTTGGTGGAGGGATCCTTCACGTAGAAACACTGCACCGAGATTTCTGCGCCTTTTGAAGGATCATAATCTAGGCGATAGTCACCCTCTCCGGACGTTTTAGAGTAGGTCTTAACAATATAATTGAGCCCGCTCAACTGTACCGACGTACGATTCCTTTCAAGGAACCAACAGTAATCATCTGTGCTCGATGACGGCGTTGGACCGACATAGCTAAAGAGCGGAAGGTTTTTGACCGTAAATGATTCATTATCAAGAGCGCTCTGATTGCCGTATTCGTCTTTCCAGTTGTATTTACCCAGATGGAGAACCCAATACTCCAACTTTTTGATTTTCTTAAAATCAGGACGATTACCATAGTTAAGACCGCTTGCCTCCATCTCCATGATGAGCGTATAGGAATAGTTGGTTTCCTCCTTCTCTGCTACCACCCTGTATGAATTCTGCTGACGGGTTACATTGATATGACTCGGATAGAAGAACACCGACGTTCCAACCCAGCTACCATTCTTCGTGCCTATGCTGGGCGCAAACCTGATGTGGGTAAACAATGATTCCCTCTTCATGTGGAAGAACTTCACATTATGAAGCGAACTGTTCCACCAAAGATCGAGGTTATCCGGCGCTGACGACCCGGTGCTTATGGCCTGATACGGGATGAGAACAATGTCGCCTACCTGAGTGCCTTTGGGCAGCAAGTCGCAACGCTCGTCGAGGTAGTCCACACGAATGGTGATGAGCGACTTTCTGACAACACATTTGGCCTCCAACAGCACGTTCTCGAAGCGGTCACTGTAGGTGAGCTGATAGGCTTGGTTTTGCTTGCTCTCAATCTCTAAAATCGTGCCGTCTTTGGCCTCGTACTCTATGTCGGCAAAGGTCATCTTCCAAGGCGTGGGCTTGATGATTTCCCTCACATTCTCCACGAACAATGAGACGTCATCTTTGGTCAACCTGCTGTCACCCGCCTCCTTGATGGCCTGCTCAATCTCCTTGTTAAGCGCTTTTATCTGCTCGGTCGTGAGGTCGCTCAACAACTCTGTGAGTTCTTGCGTGGTAGGCACAATCTCTTTCAGCCCCTTCGAGAGAAGCTTGAGGTTGTTGTTACAAGCATCCATGAAGGTTTCGGCAGTGAGATTGCCATTGGCAACCTGTAAGATCACATCTCCGTTGGTATTCACAAAGTCGTAGGCCAGTTTGCCGTTGGAGATTAGGTCGTCACCGAAAGCAAACGCGATGTTTGCACCAGCCTCCAAGAGTTTGGGGGCCACAGCCAACGTCAAGTCGATGTGTCTGAGGTGGTTGGAGGCCAAATCTGCCGCAAAATCGCCGGTTTGACTGAAGCCGTCGTTACTTTTGGCCATCACTGCGTTATAAACTTTTCTGGCATATCTGTCGAGGTTGCCCAACGAAAACTCCGTCCAGAACTGGTCGCAGGAGTAGGAGTTGTATTCCTTAGGCAGACAACCCGATTTCACGATATCTTTATATATGGATTCACGCGCAGCCTTACTGCTGTAACCATAAGTTGCCATCGCACCAATCAGCGTAGTGCGGTGCAACTTGTTGGCATCCTTCAACACCTCACGGAAATCGTGAAAAGCTTTCAACTGGCTCCAAATACCGCGTGTTTCTCGCGCATATACGTAGGCAAGGCCGTTCAGGTAATGGTCAATCAGATTGATGTCGTTGTAGGAAGCATCGGGGGCAAAATCCAGGAGCATCGAACGTGCATAAAGGTCGCAAACATATCCGTCCAACTGGGCTTCCGTCAGATTTTCGAAACCGGGTTCAAGAGGAACTTCCCCAGCATCGTCCCACGGCAACACCAGCGCAACACCGTCGTCGGAGCCGCACGAGCCCAACGTCAAGGCTGCGATAAACAGCATGACAGATAAAAATGAGTTTTTCATACGCAGTTAGATTTTCGCGTTATTTTTAAAATTTTAATATGTTACGGGACAAAGATATGTCTTTTTCATTAGTGTTCCAGGACACTAAAGCTGGAATATCAAAAATCACCACTGTCCACCATGGGACAGTGGTGACAATACATATGAGGAACAGGTTAGAATCTTACACCAATTTTTGCAAAGTGGGTCGTGTAGCTAGCATAAGCAGCTGTGGTGAAATCCAAGCTGTAGCCAATGTAGAAGTGCTTAAACATGTGAATACCGACACCCCACGAAAGGCCGAAGCCGTGATATGTCTGGGTCGAGGTTTCGTACACTCCGGAACTAGAACTTCCGGCATAGGAACTATAGTCTCCGAGGTAGGAAGCATACTCACCATAACCATAATCGCTTAAGATGTCAGCATAATCGGAAAGATCATAGTCATAATCATATCCATAACTATAGGAACCAGCCGGGTAAATGTTGCAGTCATAACCAAGGGCGAGATCGGTGTATGCACGCATTCTGCCACCCCACCAGCTGGGAGAGTAACCGCGAGCACCAATTTTGGCACTGATTCTGTGGTTGTTGACATGCCAGTCATCGCTGGTGTAACCGATGCTGAAGAAGTCCACAGCAACATACTTGTGGTATTCCTTCTCCAAAACAAAGTTTCCACCAAAACCGGAACCGAGCTTGGTTTCAATCATAAAATGCACCCTGGGATCATAACCGCTGTTGCTGATACTGGAAGACTTCTTCTTGGCAGGAGCCGCAGTGGTTGTGGCTCTTGTGGTTGTGGTCGTCTTCTTGACAGGAGCCGCTGTAGTGGTCTTCTTGGCAGGGGCTGCTGTGGTGGTAACAGATTTGGACTTGGCGGTTGTCTTGGACTGCGCGCCTGCATTCATGGCAATAGCCATTGCGAATACTGTTACAAATAACTTCAGATTGTTCATAATCGTAGGTTTTAGATTAAACAATATTATGATTTTTTAAATTTTTTTGCAAATGTATTAAAATTCGTTGTTTAATTCCTTTCATTTTCACAGAAAAAGCATTCATATTCGCAATTGGACGATTAATTACCGAAATTTCCCATGACCGTTTTTTCACTACGCCATGGGATTTTTCGGTGAAATCTAAAAAAAACGTCAGGATCTAGTGTTTCCCCTCCTGATACTTCTTGGGGCTGATGTGCACGTACTGTTTGAAGTTACGGTAGAAGGACGTTCCGCTGTTGAATCCCGACCTTTCCGCCACTTCCGCCAACGGCATTCTGGGGTTCTCATCAATCAATGCCTGAGCGTACGCAACACGCATGCGGTTGATATATTCGGAGAACGACATCTTCATCTCCCGGTTGATGGCCTGATAGATGTAGTTGCGGTTGGTGGCCAAACGAGCCGAAAGGTCTGCAATCTTCAGATTAGGCTGCAGATAAAGCTGCTCTTCACTCATAAGGCACTCTATGCGCTGGCGTAAAAGCAGGAAATCCGACTCCGTAGCGACTGCAGAATTCTCGGAAGAACAGTCTTCCCGTTCATCCTGCTCTATGTGCCATATGTTGAACTGCGTGCGGCTTCCGATGTAACCTATAGCGAAGAGCAACACAGAAAAAGCTGCGGAGGGGAAACTGAGCAGCCATTGGGAGTCCACAAAACGGTGGCGCCCCACAAGGTTGCACACGAAAGATGCTGCCGATGTGACTACGAAGGCCATCAGCATGTGGTGGAGCGAGACGAGTGATTTGTTTTCGGTGCTGGCATAACTGTTGTTGAGCAAATACTCATACTGCGCGATACTGCGATTGCCCAACAAGAACACCGTAATAACCAACACGCCAAACACCGCCTTGCACACATCGTGAACATACATTTGGCATGTAACCAACAGGCTCGCCTCCGGATGTTCGCCCCGATAGAGATACTGTTCGATGAAAAGCGCCGCCTCATCCGCGTTCATCTGCCCGTAGAGCAAAGCGACTGTCGTACCGCCCACAAGAGCCGGCAACAGCAGCGCCATTTGCCACCGCCGGATGCCGTCGCGCTGTGTGAGCGTACAGATGTAGAGATAGTAGAGGGGGTAGACAGCCAGATTGGCAGCCGCATAGAACGAATCGGACGATGGCAGCAGGGATGTCTGGTGGTTGAAGTAGATATAGTGGCCCAAATAGAGTCCGGCTGTAACAATCAGAAATAACAGCAGGTAACATCGCGGGCGCATCCATCCCTGAACTGCCGTTGTCGCCTCCATGCTCATTCGGGCCAACACGACGTCGCTTGTCAACGTGGCAAACCAGAACAGGCAAACCAGCATGGGCAGCGAAGTGAGGAGCTGTGTCATCGATGCGCAAGCGGTGAAGTTTCCGCAAATGGCGGTTCCCGGTTAATCGTAGTCTGTAATGCCCTTGGACCGCAGATTAGCGATGGAGCTCTCGTTGCCCTGTTTGGCACTGAGTTTATACCATTTGATGGCTTCATTCAACGATGCCTCTACTCCGGTTCCGGTCTCGTAGCAGTAGCCGAGATTGTTCTGCGCGGTGGCATTGCCCTGCTCGGCTGAAAGCCGATACCAGTTGACGGCCTCTCCGGCCGATTGCTCCACACCGATACCCTCGTCGTAGCAGTAGCCCAGATTGCACTGTGCATCGGCATTGCCCTGCTCGGCCGAAAGGCGATACCACTTCACGGCTTCTGTGTCTGACTTCTCCACGCCGCGTCCTTCCTCAAAGCAGGCACCTAATGCACATTGCGCTTCGGCATTGCCCTGATCGGCCGCCTGACGGTACCACTTCACGGCCTCCTCACTGTTTCTTGCCACGCCGCGACCCTCATCGTAGCATGAACCCAGCGTGTACTGGGCCTTCGCATCACCCTGCTCCGCCGCTTCGCGGTACCATTTCACTGCAGCAGACAGGTCCTTCGTGACATATTTACCCTGGGAATACAACTTGCCCAAATAGAGCATGGCATCCTTGTCCCCCTTTTCTGCACGGGATTTGAACTCCAAAAAGCTCTGCTTGTAGTAGTCCATCGCCTTGGTGAGACTGGCTTCAAGGCCGCGACCCTCATCATGGCAGATGCCCATATAATATTGAGCATAGGGATTACCTCTCTCCGCCCAGTATCTGTACCATTTGATGGCTTCAGTGTAGTCCTGTATCACTCCCTCGCCGTTATAGTACATGTGGGCGATTTGCAATCCGGCCTCTTCGTCGCCGTTCAAAGCTTTCGTCACCAGAGTCTTGTCGTTGGGGCAATTGTTGTCGGGAATGACGATATCAACAGACTTGCCGCCACAGGCAGAAAGTATGAGGCTAAAAGCGGAAACGGTGATGATTTTAAAGTTTTTCATGACTGATTTCGTTAATGATATGGGGCAAAGATATGAAAAAATATTGAATTACCATTCATTTTGACACAGTTATTTTCCCTAAACGTTCGGGAACAGCGAAAAAAGAGAAATGGAGGCTAAACGGAAAGAAAATGCGAACCGAAACATTGTTTTTTGAAAGCTTTTTCGTATCTTTGCAGGGAATTATTATAATAATTAGGTGGTAAACATCTCCTCCATCAAGGCCAAACTGCCCGAAGGCATGAGATTCGTGAGCGCCGGAACGCCCTCACGGGTAGCCTATGTGGGCATCGCCGTGAAGGCCGGCACACGCGACGAACTGGACAGCGAAAGCGGCATGGCCCACTTCCTGGAGCACCTCTCCTTCAAAGGTACCGAACGCCGCAACGCCACCGCCATCATCCGCCGCATGGAGAGCGTCGGGGGCGAGCTCAACGCCTTCACGGGGAAGGAGGAGACCGTCTTCTACTGCGCCTGCGAAGCCCAATACGTGGGGCGCGCCGCTGAACTGCTGCTCGACATCGTCTTCCACAGCACCTATCCCGAAGAGGAGATGCGCCACGAGGTGGAGGTGGTGCTCGACGAAATCGAGAGCTACAACGACTCGCCCGCAGAGCTCATCTACGACGACTTCGAAGCCCTGATCTTCGAGGGGCAACCCCTCGGACGCAGCATTCTGGGCAAAGCAGAAGCGCTGAAAGGCTACCGCAGCGACGACGTGAAAGCCTTTGCCCGCCGGATGTATAAACCTGAAAACAGCCTGATGTTCTTTTATGGCGCGTGAAGTCATCATAGAGAAGCACACCCACCAGGCCCACGTGATGTTGGGACATGCTGCCTACGGCGGCAAAGACCGCAGGCATCTGGCCCTCGTGCTGCTCAACAACATCCTGGGCGGACCGGCGATGTCGAGCCGCCTGAACATGGCGCTCCGCGAAAAGGCCGGACTGGTCTACACCGTGCAGAGCTCCCTGACGACCTACACCGACACCGGCGTGTGGAGCATCTACTTCGGCTGCGACCAGAAGGACGTGAAGCGCTGTCGCCGACTGGTAACCAAGGAGTTGGAGCGACTCACCGCCGCACCTCTGAGCGAGCGCGCCCTCAATGCCGCCAAAAGGCAGCTGAAGGGACAGGTGATGCTCTCCTACGAAAACCGCGAAGAGGTGGCCCTCGGCATGGGGAAACGCATGCTCCACTACGGGCACTACCGCACCCCCGAAGAACTCATCAGCGCCATCGACCGGCTCACGGCCCAAGAGCTCTACGAAGTGGCCCGCGAGGTGATGATGCCCGAGAATCTCACCACACTCATCTACCGTTAACCCCGAATCAGCCAACAACACGAAACGCTATGAAATACCAGCTCGTTCTCCACGATGACCTCTCCGAAATCGACCGTCTGGCCGAGTTCATGGAGACTCTTGCCGAAGCAGAAAGTCTGGATCCGGCAGCAGGATTCAATCTGCATCTGGCCCTCGAAGAAGCCTGCTCCAACGTCATTCGCTATGCCTATCCCGGAGAGACAGGCAAGGAGTTTCGCCTCGACGTCATCGCCGACGAGCATCAGATACAATTCATTCTCACCGATGAGGGCATTCCTTTCAACCCGCTGGAAAATGCGCCCGAAGTGGACATCACGCTGTCGGCCGAAGACCGCGAAATCGGCGGCCTCGGCATCTTCCTCATCAAGCAATGCATGAGCGATGTCAACTACGAGCGCCGTGAAGGCTGCAACATCCTCACCATGACCTATTCCCGAACTTCATGAACCTTTCCGAACTCCCGCTACAACAATCCGCCCGCATCGTCGCTGTCGGCGGCGACGGCGCCCTGCGGCAACATCTTTTGGATATGGGCGTCATTCCCGGCGTGCGTGTCACGCTCGTCAAGCACGCTCCGATGGGCGATCCCATCGAGGTGCGCATCCACGGCTACGAGCTGACCATGCGCAAGGCGGATGCTGCCAAAATCACCATCGACACCGATCTGAAGCGCTCCGCACCGGAGGAGGATCCCGACGAGAAGGCCTACGTCGCCAACACTCAGGAGATTCCCCATCCCGGTTTGGGTGAAGGCGGACGCTACCACGAAGAACAGAGTGCCCTCCTGCCCTCGAAGCCTCAGGCCGCCGCTCCCGGATCTCCCGTACGTCTGGCGCTGGTGGGCAATCAGAACTGCGGCAAGACCACCCTTTTCAACACCCTCACGGGCAGCAACCAGCACGTGGGCAATTTTCCCGGCGTCACCGTGGAGCGCAAGGACGGCACCGTGAAGGGCCACCCCGAAGTGACCATCACCGATCTGCCGGGCATCTACTCCCTCTCGCCCTACACGAACGAGGAAGTGGTCTCACGCCGCTTCGTGCTGGAGCAGAAGCCCGACGCCATCATCAACATCATCGACACCACCTGCATTGAACGCAGCCTCTACCTCACCATGCAGCTTATGGAGCTGGGACGCCCGATGGTGCTGGCCCTCAACTTCATCGACGAACTGGAGAGTCAGGGCGGCGCCGTACGCGTCAACGAGCTGGAGCATCTGCTCGGCATCCCCGTGGTACCCATTCGCGCCGTCGACGGAGAGGGTGTGGACGAGCTCATTGACCACGTGCTCCACGTGGCGCGCTATCAGGAAGGACCGGCCCGACAGGACTTCTGCCCCTCTTCGGGCATCCGCTCCGCCGTCCACCGTTCGCTCCACGCCATCATGCATCTGGTGGAGGATCACGCCGAGAGAGTCGGCATCCCCCTACGCTTTGCCGCCAACAAACTCATTGAGGGCGACACGCTCACACGCGATGCACTCGACCTCTCGCAGAACGAGCGCGAGACGGTGGAACACCTGCTCGCCCAGATGGAAGAGGAGCGCGGACTCGACCGTCAGGCCGCTATGGCCGACATGCGCTACGCCTTCATCCTGAACGTCACGGCCCGCACGGTGGTGCACCCCAAAGAGAGCCGCGAACACCGGCGCAGCCATCGCATCGACAACATTCTGACCGGACGCTGGACCGCCCTGCCCGCCTTCATCGGCATCATGGCCCTCGTCTTCTGGTTCACCTTCAACAGCGTGGGGGCTTGGCTTCAGGAGCTCTTCGAAGAAGGCATCGACGCCTCCACCGCGTGGATCGACGACCTGCTCTCTTCGTGGGACATCGCCCCAACGGTGCACTCGCTCGTCACCGACGGCATTCTCGCCGGCGTGGGCTCCGTGCTCTCTTTCCTGCCCGTCATCGTCTGTCTCTTCTTCTGTCTCTCCATGCTGGAAGACAGCGGCTACATGGCCCGCATCGCCTTCGTGATGGACCGTCCGTTGCGCCGTTTGGGCCTATCGGGACGCAGCATCGTGCCGCTGCTGATGGGCTTCGGCTGCTCCGTGCCCAGCATCATGGCTTCACGCACACTGCCCAGTGAGCGCGACCGCAAGATGACCATCCTGCTCACGCCCTTCATGTCGTGCACCGCCAAGATTCCCATCTACGCCTTCTTCGTGGCAGCCTTCTTCCCGGGCAACGGCGCGTGGGTGATGACCTCGATGTATCTCATCGGCATCCTCACGGGCATCCTTGTGGCTATCATCCTCAAGCACACCGCCTTCCGCGGAGAAGCCGTACCCTTCGTCATGGAGCTTCCCAACTACCGCATGCCCGTTGCCCGCAATGTGGGTCATCTGCTGTGGGACAAGGCCAAAGACTTCCTGGAGCGCGCCTTCACCGTCATCTTCATGGCAAGCATCGTCATCTGGGTGTTCCAGACTTTTGACTTCCGCCTCGACACCGTGACGAGCAACCACGACAGCATGCTGGCTCAGATTGCCGCACCCGTTGCCGTACTCTTCGAGCCCCTCGAACTCGGCGACTGGCGCATCGTCACCGCCCTCATCTGCGGCTTCCTGGCCAAGGAGAGCGTCGTGAGCACCCTGGGCGGACTCTTCACGCCCGAGACCCTGCAGGCCACCCTGACGGCCACCACCTGCTACACGCTGATGGTCTTCTGCCTGCTCTACACCCCCTGCGTCGCCGCCATCGCCACCGTGCGTCGCGAGCTGGGCAGCCGCTGGGCGCTCATCATCGTCATCACCCAATGTCTGGTGGCCTGGCTGGTGGCCTGGCTCGTCTCCATGATGCTATGAACATACAGAGTTGGATTGTGCTCCTAGCGGTTGTGGCGCTTTTCATCGCCGTCTTCCGCTTCTACATGAAAAAGCAACGCCGCAACAAAGGCTGCGGCGGATGCTCCTGCGGATGCAACGATTGCGAGCACTGCGGCCTTTGAGCCAACGGCGCCCTTATACCTTATAATAATCCCTCCAGCACGAGGTTCGGGCACACCTCGACCTCGCTCTCAAGCGCCAGCGGCAGTCCTCCGGTGTAGAACACCTTCACCCCGCTCCTCTTCTTGCGGGCCTCGCGGATATAGCCCTCTATCTCGAAGCGCAACCCGTTCATCGCGCCGCCCCGCATGGCCTCATCCGTAGTGAACGCCCACAAAGGCGCCTCACCCTCACAGGAGACCTGCGGCAGCGCAGCCGTGTGTTCGTGCATACTCTCCAGGCGCAGCCTCAGCCCCGGCGAGATGATGCCGCCAAGATGCTGTCCGTCGCTGCTGATGAGATCGGTGGTGAGACAGGTGCCGCAATCCACGATGAGCACATCGCGCCCGGGCGCTCTTCTGCGCGCACCCAAAATGGCAGCGCAACGGTCTTCGCCCAGACCTTCGGGAAACAGCGTCGGATGCGGTGCCAACTCGCGCACGCGCCGTACCTTAATATTTAGCTTTGCCGCCAGATGGAACAAAGCGTCCGGCTGCGGCCCCACACACGAGAGATGCACTTCGTCCGCGCCGTCGAGCCACTGCGCCCAATCCGCTTCGTCATAACTCCTGCGCGCCACCTCGCCCAAGGCATTGCCTTCCGAGCGCGCCAACTTCACACAGGTGTTGCCTATGTCCGCCAGCAGTATCATCGCTTCAGACGCAGCACCCGGTAGGAATAGGGCGGCAGGATAACGGAAGCGGGCACAGTGCTCATCTCCTCCGTCACGGGAGCAGCGACCTCTCTGTCTGTGGCGCTGTGGCCCGTCAGCGTCGTCACGGTGGCACGCTTCCAGGCGCCGCCGCCGTTGACGGTCAGAGGCATCACAGTGGATTGGGGCAAAGCGTTCACCACTTTGATGATGAGGTCGCCCGTCTCCTTGTCGAGCGTCACGGAGTGGGACACACGCAACGCCGCATCGGCCGTTTCACGTCCCTTCGCCGTAAACTTGCTCTCGGCGTAGACATATTCGTCGCCGGCATTCTGTCCGGCCATCATCTGCACGTAATAGTTGGGCGTGGGCTTCACCTCGGTGTTGTTGAAGTAGATCATGTCGGGGTTCCACTGCGTGTGACCCTCTTTGGCCAGAAGCGGAGCGTAGCTGCTCATGCACACCACGTCACCGTTACGCTCCAGCCCGTTGATGTGCAGCGCCTCAGCCAGAGCATTCTCCAGCAGATTGCCCTTACTGGCCCATTCGCCGAGATAGACCTTGGTGCCTTCACGCTTGTATTTGTCGTAGAAGTCCTGATTGTGGAGATACCATCCCACGGGGTTGTAGTAGTGCTCGTCCACGATGCTGAGGTTCTTCTCGGCGGCATGCTGCCATCCGTATTCGTAGTCGCTGCCTTCCCAGAAGGGGCCCACAGTGCCCACTACGGTGATCTCGGGATGTGCCTTCTTCACACCCTCGTTGAGGTAGTCGAAACGCTCGTTGAACACATCGCCCAGCAGATCCTCGTTGCCGATGCCCAGATACTTCAGATTGAAGGGTTTCGGGTGTCCGGCCTTGGCACGCAGGGCGGCCAGCTTGCTGGTGGCGGCATCGCCGTTGGCCCACTCAATGAGATCGAGCAACTCCTGCAGATAGGAGGCCATCGTCAGAGGCTTCCCGTTGTAGGTGTAGCGGCCGGCCTCCCAGGGAATGCCGCCCTGCTGTCCGTGTCCGCCGCGACTGCTGTTCTGACAGGGCACACCGGCCGAAAGCACGGGCAGAGGCTCTGCACCGATGTCTTCACAGAACTGGAAATATTCGTAGAAACCCAGACCGCGTGTCTGGTGGTAGTGCCAGATGTTGAAGTCCGGCTGACGCTCCCACAGCTCACCCACTGTGGCCTGCCAGTGGTAGATGTTGTCAATGCCGTTGCCGTGGCTCATGCAGCCGCCGGGGAAGCGCACGAACTGCGGACGCAGGTCCGCCAGCTTCTCGGCCAAATCCCTGCGCAGACCGTTTTCACGACCCTTGTAGGTGTCCACGGGGAAGAGGCTCACCATGTCGAGGTCATACTGTCCGGCCTCGACGGGTTCCACAACGAGACGCCCGTCGGCGGCACTGCCGGAGACCTTCAGCACGGTTTTCTGCTGTGTCCATTTCGAGCTGGCGCTGAATGTGGTCATTGCGAGTGTTGCCCCTTCCTTATTCGTCAGGCGCACTTTCACCTTGCCCTTGCCTCTCAGGAACATGGAGAGGCGGTATTTTTTACCGTCTTCCAGCGCGATGCCGTCCCAGCCCTCGTTCGCCAATTGGGCGCCGGGAGCCTTCACCTCCAAATGTGAGTAATGCGGGTTGTTCGCGTGGAGAGGCTGCTCCGTGCGGATGCTCCAGTCAGTGCCATCGCCGTGCAGGCTCCAGGCCGTCTTGGCCGTCCACTTGCCGGCATCGTTTTTGTTGTATTCGAAGTCGCGGTTCTGCACCAACTCGGCATACAGTCCGCCGTCGGCGGCATAGTTGATGTCTTCAAAGAAGATGCCGAAGAGCATGGGTGAAATCGCTTTTTTCTGCGCCATATCCACCGTCACTTCATAACGCACACTGTCCAAGTCTTTGAACTTGGCGTCGTCGCCCCTCATGTTGTCTCTCTCCTGACGGGCACGATAGCGATGGGCTTCCATCTTCTTCTCCAAATTGTCGAGCACGCAGTAAGCCACACGCACGGCCTTCAGCGAGTCGGCTTTCAGCTGCGCCATCTTGGCAGCAAAGGCTTCCTGCGACAACACGGGATAGTCCTGAGGCTTCCACAGCCAGAGGTCTTCCGTCTCTGTTTGGGCAATTTGGTGAATTTTCGGACTGACAACAAACTCGCAGCGCACCTTGCCATTCTCCACACTCAGCACGGGGTAATACATCTTCTTCTGCGCACCCCATTCGCCGAAGTCCGAAGAGAGCACTTTATAGCCCTGACACACTTTGTTCCAAGTGCGCCCGTCCACGGAATACTCCAGATACATGCCGTCCGTGGGCTTTTGGTTGCAGGCTCTCACCCACACGGAATCGGGATGGTTGCCCTGCCCCAATGTCGAGGCGTTCACACTCTCTGTTGCTCCGAAGAGACCGGCTGCCAACAGCGCCGTTGCAATCGTCAGTTTACGTGTCATTATTCTGTTTGTGTTTTTTTCGGTTAATTCTTGCCGTCGTGGAACGCCAGCATCACGGTTTCCTTCTCTCGGTCAATCTCCACCAGGCGGTTCAGCTCTTCCCAGGCCTCACCCTCTGCGGCGCCCTGCCCGAGACCCTGGCCGCGACGGTAGAACTCTTCCAGAGCCGGACGCAGCAACGCGGCATCGCCCGTCTCCTCAATGCGCTGCAACAGCGCCTCCACGTCCTTCTCGGGCGCCAGCAGACCGGCCATATCCACCCAGGGCTCATCCGGAGTTTGGCCCCACAGACTCTCGTAGAGCGCCAGTCCGAGGGTGTAGAGGTGAATGCCGCGCTTCACGGCGTGGGCCGAGAGCACACAACCCTCGTAGATGGTGTCGCTCTTGGGATTCACCTTGTGGAAGGTCTCCAGCAGCTCCAGACCGCGACGCATCTCGGCTGCCGTCAGCGGGTTGAGCCAATGGAAATGAATCAGGTCGATGCGCTTGCCGTCATCGGGACGCTTGTCGCGCTTGGGCCATTTCTCCGTGTCGCGCTTCGTGCCCAGAGTGCCCAGGTTGGCACCGGGAGAGACATGCGTCACGCCGTTCTTGTTGATGATATAGCTGAAGGGCAGCGCCGTAAGGTCGGGGTGGCTGTCCAGCTTGCCCATCACCATGGAGAAGGTGCCGATGCGTGCGGGCCAGAGGATGTGGGAGCCGCTGGCGGTCTTGCTGCCGCGCTCCAGCACGCCCCAATGCACCGGGCCGCTCTTATACATGTGGTTGCTTTGATTGGTGCCCGATCCGGCGTTGAAAAACGAGAACATGCCGCCGATGAGCAGCGTGGACTTGTGGTGCGTCACGGTGTAGGGGCCGCCGAACACAGCACAGGCCTCACCGTTCTCGCCCTGACAGTTGGCGAAGAAGACGCTGTCCGAGGCCGAGTATCCGTGGCCGATTACCGTGGATTCGCCGATATAGACGCGCTCCACGAGCGCCGCACTTTCCAAGCGGGCGCCGCGCTGCATGATGAGATGACGGGCCTGCACGCCGCGACCCACCTCTGTCGGCACTTCACGGCTGCTCCTCACGGTGGCGTCTTCCATCAGGGTCACACCCTCCAGACGGGCACCTTCACCCACATTCACGTCGCGCAGCAAACCGCAGTCGATGATGACGGCGCCGCTGCCTATTTTCATGGGCTGGCCCTTCAGCTGCTCCGCCGTCTTCTCCACAGCGCCGTGCAGCACGCCGACGAGACGCTCGCGCTCGCTGTACACGGCTTCTATCCATGCCTCCTGAGCCGACAGTGTCTCGCTGAGCAGGATGTCTTTGCCCCCGGCCTCGTTGAGCACGCTCACACGTGTGCCGACGCCGTAACTTGACGTGCCCGTCTGCTCCAGACGGCTGTTCTCCAGGCGCACGCCGCTGCCGATGTCGATGCTGCCGGCAAAACGCACATCCCAGATGGCGCCGAGGTCGGTCTTTTCGTCAATGCGTACGGTGTTCCAGTCACGGGCGCGACATCCCTGTCGCTCCAATTGCCCGATTTCTGCGGGGGAAAGTGTTTTCATTTCGTTTTTTATTAATGTATTGCGCGGACAAAGTTATACATTTTTTTGCAAAAACCATAAAATCTCCCGCCACAGACTGCTTTATGATGGGATTTTTTAGTATTTTTGCAACAAAACTAACCTGTCATGAAACATTTCTTCACACTTCTTTTTCTCTCCTGTTCGCTCTCGGCTTTTGCTGAAGACGAAGCGTTTATACAGGGCGACGCCTGGAGCCTTCAGGACGCCGTCACCAAGGCCGTCAGCGGCCACAAGGACAACAACGACAGCGTGGCGCCGCGCTGGAAGCGCGCCGAATGGGTCACGGTGCCTAAATTCGGCGGTTACATCGTCGGTTCCTACAAATACGACAGCGCCGACGACGACCGCAACGAGGGCTTCGGCCTGCGCTTTGCCCGCGTCTATGTGGACGGCAGCATCTTGCGCGACTTCAACTACCGCGTGCAGGTGGACTTCGCCGGTTCGCCCCGCGTGCTGGACGCTTATCTGGAGTGGGCGCGCTATAAGTTCGTCACGGTGAAAGCCGGTGAATTCAAGCGCTGCTTCACCCTCGAGAATCCCATGAATCCCTGGGACATCTGCTCCGGCGACTATTCCCAGCTTTCAAAGAAGCTTGCCGGCTTCGGCGACCGTGTGGGCGAGTCCTCCATGGGCGGACGCGATCTGGGTGCGCAGGTGGCGGGCGACCTCTTTAAGTCCAGGCGCGACGGCCATTATCAGTTCCGCTACCAGTTTGGCGTCTACAACGGTCAGGGCATCAACCAGAAGGACCTCGATGGCAAGAAGGACTGGATCGGCACGCTGCAATATTCTCCCGTCAAGAATCTCCGCCTGGCCGTCTTCGGCTGGTGGGGCAACTATGTGATGAAGGGTGTGGGCAGCGTCGACCGCCACCGCTGGGCCGCCAGTGTCGGGTACGAGGGCACGAACTATCAGGCCGGCGACTTCTGGGGCCGCGTCTCCTTCCGCGCCGAGTACGCCCAGAGCTACGGCTACAAGTTCAGCCAGGGCGCTGACGGCGCCTATTTCATCAACACCGCCGCCGGCAACAAGGCCGACGCCTGGTACATCATGGTCGGCGCGCCCCTGTGGCGCTGGATCAAGGGCAGCCTCAAGTGGGACGTCTATCGCGACGATGCCAGCTGGGACACCGAGCACTCCATCTACAGCGCGGCCCTCATGCTCCAGCCCCATAAGAACCTCATGCTCCAGCTGCAGTACAACTACCATCACGACCTCACCGAAGCCGTCACGGACTACCACCAGTTCTGGACGCAACTCTACGTCCGTTTCTAAAACGTTTGTGCCCGACTGAGCGACTGGGGTCTTTAGACAAAGCGAGTCCCCACTCGCGACGGAGGAGAAACCATTAACCGTTAAACTCTAAACTAAATTTCGTATCTTTGCAGTACAGAATACCACTATGCAACAGTTTTACACATGGATCCTGGCGCTCGTCATCGGCGCCCTGTTCGGATGGCTCAGTCTGGACTGGCTCAACGCCACGCTCGACTTCATCGCCACAGTTTACACCCGTCTCTTCCAATTCCTGGCCGTGCCGACACTGGTGCTCACCATAACCACCACGCTGGCCTCCATCACCAAGGGGCAGGACATCGGACGCGTGTTCCGACGCACCATCACCTACACCCTGCTCACCACAGCGGCCGCATCGGCCGTCGGACTGGCGCTCTTCATCACCATAGCACCCGGCGTGCTGCCCGAAGGCGTTGTGTCGTCGTTCGTCAGCGACGAGGTAATGGCCATGCGCCAAAACCCCAGCTACACGGAGCACATCCTGCGCATCGTGCCCAACAACCTCATCGCCCCCTTCCTGGCCGGCGACGTGCTCTCGCTGCTGCTCATCGCCTCGGCGGTGGGTCTGGCACTCAGCGTGATGCCCGCCTCAGACGGCCGCACGACGGTCGTCAACTTCCTGCGCGGCATCCTAGACGTGCTGCTGACGCTCATCCGCGCCCTCATCCGCACGCTGCCACTGGCCATCTGCGCCTTCACGGCGCTGCTGGTGGTGCAGATGAGCGACGGCATCGCCGCAGAGGCGCTGGGGCGCTACACGCTGGTCGTGCTGGGCAGCAACCTGCTGCAGTTCTTCGTGGTGTTACCGCTCTTCCTGCTCTCGCGCAGACTCAATCCGCTGAAGGTCTTGGGCGGCATGATGCCCGCCGTGCTCACGGCGCTCTTCACCAAGAGCTCCGTCGCCACCCTGCCCGTCACCGTACAGTCGGCCGAACAGCGTGTGGGCGTGAATCCCAAAATCTCGCGCTTCATCCTGCCCATCTGCACCACCATCAACATGAACGGCTGCGCCGCCTTCATCCTCATCACCTCACTCTTCGTGATGCAACAGTCGGGCATCGAGCTGACGTGGGGCACGATGGCGCTGTGGTTCCTCCTGAGCATCATCTCGGCGGTGGGTAACGCCGGCGTGCCGATGGGCTGCTACTTCCTCACCTTCTCGCTGATGACGGGCGTGGGCGCCAATGTCGCCGTGCTGGGCCTCATCCTGCCCATCTACACCGTGATCGACATGGTGGAGACGGCCGTCAACGTGTGGAGCGACAGCTGCGTCTGCACCATGACAAATCACGATTTGAGTGACGAGCTCAATTCGTGATTCGAACGAAGAGTGAAGAGTGAAGAGTGAAGAATCCGATGATGCTGCCGGGACTGAGACGGTAACTTGGATTCTTCACTCTTCGTTCTTAACTCTTCACTATAAAATGTGCCACTTGAGGCCGGCAGTGACCCAGATGCCGGGCTGAGGTACGCCGCCGATGTCGGTGTAGTGCGTGTCGGTGACGTTGTTGCCCTGAAGCCACACCTCATAGCGCGGGTCGGCCCAGCGCAGCTTAAGGTCGAGCGTGGCATACGGCGTATAAGGACCCACGCGGTCGTGGTAGCGCACCGAGGCATTCACCCCCATATAGCGCCAGAAGGTCCAGTCGCCCGTGACGACCAGCTTGTGGCGGAGATACTCCATCGCGTAGTTGCTGCGCCAGACGGTGACGTCGTCGTGACGTATCTGGTGGAGAAAGGTGTAGGAAGCCTGCACCTTGAAGCGGCGGCCCGAGAGGCCGGCATCGGCCTGCACGCCCACGTTGTCGAGCGCAAAGGACGCCGAATGGAAGGCGTCGCCCGGCGCCCACATCACCCAGTCGATGAGGTCGTGGCCTCTATGATAAAAGGTACGCGCGGAGAAGCTGCCCCGCAGGTCGCAGCGCTCGGAGAGGAGCGTGCGATAGAGCGCCGAGAGCGACACATTGTCGGAGGTCTCCATCGTGAGGTCCTTGTTGCCCTCGTGGGTGGGCGACTGGTAGAAGAGCTCGGTGAAGGTGGGCAGACGGTAGCCTCTGTTGTAGCCCAGCATCAACCTCCATCCCGAAGCCGGACGCCAGGCGACATCCACGCCGGGATAGAACGAGGGCGAGGACGCCGTAGCGCCGATGACACCCTGACCCGTGACGCCGGCCGAGAGCGTCCAGGAGCCCAGCGTGACGTTGTGCTCCAGCGTGAAGTGGAGGACGGTGCGCGAGGTGTCGATGAGGGCCTTGCTGTAGCGCTCGTGACGCATCTCGGCCGCCACAGCCGTCTTGCCGCCCTTCCACTGCCACCAGAGCCGAGCCTTGGCACCGAGCACGTTGGAGCGATGCTCGTTTTCGCCGGTGGAAGTGCCGCGAATGAGCTGGAAGTGGTCGTAGTTGCGCTGCCAATACACCTCCGGTGTCAGGGTTAGCGGTGAGCGGTGAGCGGTTAGAGGGATGTCGGCGGCGAGGGAGGCCAAGAGGCGCATGTTCTCCTCCCACTGGTTGGGATACTTGGTGGAGTAGAAGGTGTTGGCGCCGTACTGCTTCTGCGAATAGCCCGCCTGCCAGCGGAGCCAGCGCCAGGAGCCGCTGTGGTAGGCCTGCGTCTTCCAGAAGTCGTCGTTGACGGTGCCGCCGTCGGAGCGCGCATAACCGCCCGAGAAGCTCTGACGCGCCACAGAGGCGCGGGCACTGCCGGCTGCGGTGCCGTATTGGCCGCCTTCGCCCCGTAGCGTGACGGCGGAGACGGAGTCCGTGCGGGTGATGATGTTGATGACGCCGCCGAAGCTGCCGCCGCCATAGACGCGACCGGCTGCACCCTCAAGCACCTCGATGCGCTCGATGTCCTCCAGCGCTACGGGCAGATCGAAGGTGAGATGGCCCGTCTGGGGGTTGCAGACGTTGACGCCGTTGAGCAGCAGCGTCACCTGCTCCTGGATGCCGCCGTCAACAGAAATGTCCGTCTGCACACCGTAAGGGCCGCGCTGACGGACATCGACTCCGCTGAACAACTTGAGGAGATCGTTCACACTCTGTGCTCCAGAGTGCAGGACATCCTCTCTCTGAAGCACAGAAACCAGGCGCACCTGCTCCAACTGAGAGAGCGGCGCCAGGGTGGCCGACACGGTGAGCTCCGAAAGATCTTCCCCCTCCTGCTCCTCGGCCTCAATGCGCTCGGGAGCTGCGTCTGCGGCAGGAGCGGCCTTGACGAAGGACACGCTGCCGAGGGTGGCCACCGAGAGCACGCCGATGCGCACCTCGAGGGAGAGACTCCGGAACGCACTCCACGCCTTCCGCTCAAAACGGCGGAACGTGGCCGGACGCCCAAAGTTTCTGTTTTGTTTCATTTGACTTTATTTTAAAAATAACACGATTTCACTGATACTTTCGGTCGAGATCCCTGTGGATGTCGTCGAAGACGCGCGCCATCAGATCCTCGCAGGGCATATCCGCCGGGATGGGTTCGTGGATGGTGATGGAGAGGTGCGAGGGCGACGTGAGGCCGAGGCCTTTGGCTCGGGGCAGCGCCTCGAAGCTGCCGTTGACGGTGATGGGCACGACGGGAAATCCGCAGGCCTTGGCCAGCACGAAGCCGCCCTTGTGGAAGGCGGTCATGCGGCCGTCCCACGAGCGGCTGCCTTCGGGGAAGATACAGATGCTGTAGCCCTCGCGCATCAGGGCGGCCGCCTCGCGGCAGGTGCGGCGCACGGTGCCGGCATTGGCGTTGTCCACCATCACGAAGCGCGCGGCACGACAGGCGCTGCCGAAGAGCGGCACGCGCTCCAGCTCCTTCTTCATCATCCATTTGAAGTCGCGCCCCAGCCAGCCGTTGATCATCGGGATGTCAAGCATGCCCTGATGGTTGGCCATGAAGACGTAGTGCTCACCCTCGCGGAGACGCTCCCGTCCGTGCACCTCCACACGACGAAGCAGCAGCCACAACAGGCTCTTACCCCACCAGCGCGGCAGGATACCCGTGCCCAGACGCTCCAGGCCCAGAAAGCAGCAGAGCGTCATGCCCGTGAGGAACACAATGCTGTGCACCACGAGCAGGGGAATGATGAGTATCTGGTAAACCCGATACAAGGTTCAGGGTTAAGGGTTAAGGGTCAATGGTTATTTATCCTTTCTGCCGAAGATGGAGAAGTGGACATAGCGCTTGGGGTGGGCCTTGAGGTCGGTGACGAGCGAGTCGGCCGACTGCACCGTGTGGTTGAGATTGGCGTAGAGCGCACGGTCCTTGATGAGGGCGCCCAGAGTGCCGTTGGGGTTCTGTATCTCCATGACGAGCTGGTCCACATCCTTGATGGTCTTGTTGACCGAAGCCATCGTCTGCTGCAGGTCCAGACGGTTGAGGTTGCCCACGAAGGTGTTCATGTTGTGGCCCATCTCGGTGTAGGTGGCCGTCAGCTTGGGGATGTCGTTCTCCATGAGGCGGTTGAGCTGCTTGGTGGTGATGGTGAGGTCGGAGGTGATCTGGTCGGCGTTGATGAGAATCTGCTCCAGATGGGGGTTGCTGAGCAGACGGTTGACAGTGGTGATGAGGGTGTCCACCTTGCGGATGACGTTGTGCACATCGGGCATCACGTCGCCCACCTTCTCCATCACGCCGAAGTTCTCCGCGCCGGGAATGGTGTCGCCCGGGCTGTAGGTGTAGACGCTGTCGCGCCCGAGGATGATGCTCATCGTGGAGGCCCCCATCAGCGAGGTCTCGATGACGGCGGTGGTGCGTCCGGGCAGACGCAGACGCGGGTCAAGACTCACCTTGACGAGGATCTGGCCCGGCTTGCGGAAATTGTAGATCAGGTCGGACACGCGGCCCACGGGCACACCGTCGGCATACACGTGGCTGCTCTTGGCGATGGCTTTGGCGTTGCGGAAGGAGAAGTAGTACACCTTGTCCATGTGGAACACACTGAGCCCCTTCAGGAAATTGATGCCCATCACCAGCACGATGAGGGCGGCGATGCCGAACAGACCTATTTTGACTTCCTTCTTCATATCTTCTTTCTCTCCCTTCTTTGTTGATTACTGTTTCTTGTTCTTGTAGTTTTTGAAGGCGTTGTAGATGCTCAGCGCCATAGCCTGCTGGCCCTTCGCCGTGTTGAGATACTGCTCCTCGTCGGGCGTGGAGATGTAGCCCAGCTCAATGAGCACACTGGGCATCGAGGTCTCCCTCAAGACCAGGAATCCGGCCTGATAGACGCCCTTGTTCACGCGGCCCGCCGTGCGGGCAAACTGCTCCTGCACCCCTTTGGCGAACTCCACCGACGAGGCCATATTCTGGTCCTGCATGAACTCGAAGATGATGTACGACTCGGAGCTGTTGGGGTCGAAGCCCTCGTAGTGCTGCTGGTAGTCGCTCTCCAGAGTGATGACGGAGTTCTCGCGCTTGGCCACAGCCAGGTTGTCGGCGGCTCGGTGCATACCGAGCGTATAGGTCTCGGTGCCGCGACGGATGATCTTGTTGGGCATCGCGTTGGTGTGGACCGAGATGAAGAGGTCGGCCTTGGCCTTGTTGGCGATGCGGGCTCTCTCGTGGAGCTCCACGAAGACGTCGGTCTTGCGCGTATAGACCACCTTCACATCGGGGCAGTTGGCTGCGATGAGTTCGCCCAGTTTCAGGGCGACGGCCAGGTTGATGTTTTTCTCTTTGGCCACCTTGCCCACAGCGCCGGAGTCCTTGCCTCCGTGGCCGGCGTCAATCACCACCGTGTAGGCTCCGGCCCATTGGGCGCAGAGCGCAAGGAGGGTGCAGAGGATGAGTTTGCGTATCATTTAGGGCAGCACTTTTACGATAGTTTTCACAGGTTTGAAGAAGCCCGAGGTGACCTGCACCTGACTGTTGCCCTTCTTCTGCTTGGAGCGCAGGATGACGAGCAGACGGCCTTCGCGCAGATGGCGCGTCATTGAAGTGATGACGGCTTCGGGCATGTTCGTCAGACCGAAGTATTCGAAGCCCGTCTTTATCACGCGACTCTCGGGCACGAAGAGCTCGTCGGTGTAGTGGTTGCCGTCGTCGAGCGTCACGAGTTCCGTGGCGCCGCTCACGGTCACCGTCACCTCCTGGTCGGCTGCCGGCACGACGCGACCGGCGGCGTCCACAGCCTTCACCCAGAGATATTTCAGCGACATGCCGTCGGCCGTGAAGCTGCTTGCGGGCAGAATGCCTTCGTCCTCGATGATCAGACGCACGGGAGCGCCGGCGGTCTGAATCTCGTGGCGGGCCACTTCCTTGCCGCCGTTATAGGCTACGGCCGTGAGGCGTCCGCCCTCTCCGTAGGGCACATCCTGCCAGGTGCACACACCGCGACGGAAGACGTCCGTCGTGTCGTTCTTCACGCGGCCCAGAGAACTGCCGTTGACGAGCAGATCCACCTCCTCGGCGTTGGTGAAGGCGCACACCTGCTTCTTACTGCCGGAGGCCCAGCTCCACGAATCGCTGTAGGTCTTCTGCCCCACCTTCACGTCGTTCCAGTCGATGCTCTCGCCGCCGTTCATCACACCGATGTGCACCACAGGCTTCGCGGGCTCGAAGGCGCCCTTGATGAGGTAAGCCTGCGGATAGGGGGCCAGCGTGTGCGAGAACCAGCTGTAGTTCCAGCCCTTCTTGGGCCATTTGTTCGACTCGCCCCAGTATTCGATGGCACCCCAGTAAGCCAGGCCGACGCCGCGCTCGCGGTTCATGCCGTAGAAGGGGGCCTGCAACTGGTTGGTGACAGCCTCGCTCTGGAAGAGAATCAGATTCGGCGCGTGCTCATAGTAGCCGGGATAGGCGTCCCACTGGTAGTTGAACGAGTTGACCTCGGTGGCCACACCCAGCTCGGGGGCCACATGGTAAGTCTTGAACTCCTTCTCCTCGCGGATGCCGCCGGCACGGGCGGGGAACTGCGCCACAGTGGTCGGACGGGTGGCGTCGTAGCGCTTGGTCATCACGTCGAAGATTTTGTAGGTTGTGATGCCCCAGTCGTTGGTGTCGTAGCCCGACCAGTCCTTGCGCGTCTGCAGCTCGTTGCCCAGACTCCAGAGGATGACGGAGGGGCTGTTGCGGTCGCGCTTCACCCACTCCTTGATGAGCTCGGGCCAGAGCGCGGAGAAGGGCTTGCGGCCGCCCCAGTATTCGTTGTCGCTCCACTTGTCGATGAGCTCGTCCACCACGAGCAGACCCACGCGGTCGGCAATCTTGGTGAAGCTCTCGCTGTAGGGGTTGTGGGAGCAGCGTATGGCGTTGAAACCGAAAGCTTTCATCTGGCGCATCTGGCGCTCGATGGCGTCGTCGAAGGCGGCAGCACCCAGAGCACCCAGGTCGTGATGGTTGGCGATGCCCTTGAGGAACACCTTCTTGCCGTTGAGCTTGAAGCCGAAGTCGGTGCCGTATTCGATGGAGCGTATGCCGAACTCGGTCTCCTGCTGGTCCACCAGGATGCCGTCGTCAAAGATGTCGGCGCGGCAGCGGTAGAGATAGGGCGTCTCGGGACTCCAGAGCTTGGGGTCCAGCACCGTCATGGGCATCAGCTTGAGCTCGTCGGTGGTGTGCTTCGTGAGCTGGTTCATCGTGTCGCGGGCGCTGACAATCTGACGGCCGTCGGCGGTGAAGATTGTGGCAACCACTTCGATGTGGTGCTTGCGGAATCCCGTCACCTCAACCTCGACCTGCACGGTGGCCTCCTCGGGACTCACCTTCGGGGTGTGCACATAGAGTCCGTGACGGGCGATATGCGTGGGGTTCTGCACCTTGAGGAAGACGTCGCGGAAGAGGCCGCCGCCGGTGTACCATCGCGAGCCGTTTTTCTTGCCCGTCGAGGCGCGCACGGCCACCACGTTGAGGGTGTCGTAGCGCAAAGCCTTGGTCACGTCGCACTCGAAGCCGCAGTATCCGTATTCCGTCGAACCGACCTTCTGCCCGTTCATCCACACGTCGCCGTAGTACATGATGCCGCCGAAGTCCAGCAGCACCTCGCGGCCCATCCACAGCGAGTCGGCCTTGAATGTCTTGCGATACCAGCCCTCGCCCATCGGCTTGAAGCCGCGTGCGCCGCCGGCGCTCTCGTCCCAAGGCAGCTCAAACTGGAAGTCGTGGGGCAGCGAGAGCTTGCGCCAGGCCGAATCGTCGTAGCCCACCTCGGGGCTGCCCTCGGCGTGGTTGAAACGCCAGTCGAAGTTGAACAAGATCTTTTGGGCCTCCCGGAACGTGCTCAGGGGCACATTCTCTTTCACCTGCTGCTCACGCTGCTTCTGATACTGCTGTGCATCGGCTGCAAAAAGCGGCAGGAAGAGCGCCGCAAAGGCTATAAGTGTCTTTTTCATCATACAAAATACGCTGATTCGGGCGCAAAATTAGCAAAAAGTTTTGTCTTTTCTCATTTTTTGATTATTTTTGTCACGCAAAATCACGAAAAACCGAAATAACAACCCCTTTATTACAATGAAAATCCTACTCACCGGAGGTGCAGGCTTCATCGGAAGCCACACTCTCATCGAACTTTCCGCCGCCGGCCACGAGGCCGTTGTGGTGGACAATCTCTACAACGCTTCTCCCAAATGTCTTCCCCGCGTGGAGAAGATCATCGGCAAGAGCGTGCCCTTCTACCAGGTGGACATCCGCGACAAGGAAGGCCTGCAGAAGGTCTTCGACGCCCACAAGTTTGACGCCTGCATCCACTTCGCCGGCCTCAAGGCTGTCGGCGAGAGCTGCGCCAAGCCTCTGGAATACTACGAGAACAACATGAACGGCACCTTCTGCCTGCTCGATGTGATGCGCAAGAACGGCTGCAAGAACATCATCTTCTCCTCCTCGGCCACCGTCTACGGCGACCCCGCCATCATCCCCATCACCGAGGAGTGCCCCAAGGGCCATTGCACCAATCCCTACGGCCAGACCAAGTCGATGCTCGAGGAGGTGCTGATGGACGTGCAGAAGGCTGATCCCGAGTGGAATGTGTGCCTCCTGCGCTACTTCAACCCCATCGGCGCCCACAAGAGCGGCACCATCGGCGAGAACCCCAACGGCATCCCCAACAACCTCATGCCCTACATCACTCAGGTGGCTGTGGGCAAGCGTCAGGAGCTGGGCGTCTTCGGCAACGACTACCCCACCCCCGACGGCACCGGCGTGCGCGACTACATCCACGTGGTCGATCTGGCCAAGGCTCATGTGGCTGCCCTTCAGAGCATTGAGCGCAAGCAGGGCATCGCCATCTACAACATCGGCACCGGTCACGGCTATTCCGTGCTCGACGTGGTGAAGGCCTTCATCAAGGTCAACGGCATCGACGTGCCCTACAGCATCAAGCCCCGCCGTCCGGGCGACATCGCCACCTGCTACTGCGACCCCGCCAAGGCCAAGCGCGAGCTGGGCTGGGAGGCTGAATACGGCATCGAGGACATGTGCCGCGACTCCTGGAACTGGCAGAAGAACAATCCGAACGGATTTGAGTGAATTGACAATTGACAATTCATGTAACGTCGTTACATAGACATCCTGCTCGGCTCGGCCACAATCAAGCGAGCTTGTTGCGGCGCTCGTCTCGGGCGGATGTTGATAATTGACAATGAGGCTGCCGGAGCTATTCGGCAGCCTTTTTTCAATGTTTTCGGAATAATTTTTTATTTTCATTTTTCATTTTCAATTAAATTTTGTATCTTTGCGGCAAAATTAAAGTCCAAGTTTAAATCTGCCACAATGAATCCCGACAAACTGATAAACAGAACGATAGCATCGGCAATAACCAACGCCATGCGCTACTTGCCCGTCGTCACACTGATAGGTCCGCGCCAGTCCGGGAAGACGACACTGTGCCGAAGGCTGTTTGACACTCTGCCTTATGTCAACTTTGAAGACGTCGCCACCCTGACGGAGGTGAAGACCGACCCGAAGGCCTTTTTGGGAAAGTTTCCGCAAGGACTGATTATTGATGAGGCACAGCGTTTCCCTGAGATCTTCTCCTATCTTCAGGTTGCGGTGGACGAGGATCGCCTCAAGGGGGGCGATGCGCGTCGTTTTATTGTCACGGGCAGTTCCAACTTTGCCCTTTTACAGGAGGTGACACAGTCTATGGCGGGCAGAACGGCCATCGAGACACTGCTCCCGCTGTCCGTTCGCGAGTTGACGGAACACGGGATTGCCGCCACCACCTCCCAGTTGATTCTTCGCGGCGGATACCCATCCTTGTGGACGGCGGACGAGGACGGGCGTCAGGTCCTCCTGTCCAGCTACTATTCCACTTACGTCGAGCGCGATTTGCATCAGCTGATCAATGTCAAAGACCTTCAGGTTTTTCAGACCTTTGTGCGCCTTTGTGCCGGTCGTGTCGGCACGGAGTTCAATGCCTCTTCGCTATCGGTGGAGGTCGGCGTCAGCGTGCCCACTATCAAGTCGTGGCTGAGTGTTTTGGAGGCTTCCTATGTCGTCTTTCAGCTGCACCCCTATTTCTCGAGCGTGGGCAAGCGTTTGGTGAAGACGCCCAAACTTTATTTCTACGACACCGGTCTTGCTTCGTGGCTGATGGGCATCAACACGGTGGAGCAGCTGGATGTGCATCCTCTGCGCGGTGCGTTGTTTGAGAATCTCGTTGTCTGTGAGATGATGAAGCGCTCGCTCAATGCCGGCGACCAACCCCGTCTGTTCTTCTATCGTGACCGTCGTCAGCATGAGGTGGACTTGTTGGAGGAGCAGGCGGACGGCTCGGTGCATGCCTATGAGATAAAATCGGGTGCGACGTATCGGCAGGATTTCTTCACTCAGTTGTCTTATCTGCGCTCTGTCTTAGGCGAAAAGCTTACATTGAGTCAAGTGTTATATGACGGCGATGCAGAGAATCCCCAAAAGACTGACGGCATCATTAACTTTCGCCATCTTTAATCTTTTCCCCCGAAAAACCCTGAGTCGACTCAAACGATCGATCGGGCTGGCTCAAACGATCGGTTGAGATGACTCACACGATTTTTGGGGTTTCTAACTGGGGAGTAAAAGTTCTCTAGTTAGCGCGCAAAAATTCTCTAACTGGAGAGTAAAAAGTGTCTTTTACTAAAACAGTTGACAGTTTACTGACCATGTTGACATAAGCGGAAGTGTCAACTCTTTCAGGTAACAGATGACCGCACCCATAGGCACCCACAGAGCGCTGCAAAGGGATTAATATCCGAAAACTTCCTCTATAGTGAGTCTGCGGACAGGACCAATCTTCCCGAGCGATGTCATGTCGAGTTCCTTTTCGTCGCCCAGGATGATATAGCGATAGGTTTTGTCGGCCATTGTCTTCTTCTCAAAGTTCACGATGTCCTGCAGCGTCACTTTGTCCAGATCCTGATATATCTTCCGGTTCAGGTCACAGTCCAGCCCCAGCTTCTTCATGGCGTTCCACATGCCGA